>Ga0182739_1000024_pt1 | contig 415801 bp, 339 predicted proteins | sample eDN5th30CBELigBY_FD_128873 | JGI IMG/M metagenome (GOLD analysis project Ga0182739, IMG submission 128873) | Enriched backyard soil microbial communities from Emeryville, California, USA - eDNA 5th pass 30_C BE-Lig BY (version 2) (version 2) | ecosystem: Environmental > Terrestrial > Soil >... | reverse complement strand
TGGCGCCTGTGCGCCGGCGCCAAGATCCTCGGCGGCTACACCAACAACCTCGGCCGTGCCGACCAGATCAACCTCTTCGACGGCAGCGGCACGCTGGTGGATCGCCTGACCTACGGCGACCAGGCATTCCCGGGCAGCATCCGCACGACCGGTGCCAGCGGCTGGGTATCGGCGGCGGGCCTCGGTGCGGACGACGTCTTCGCCTGGACGCTGTCGGCGGTCGCCGACGGCGAAGGCTCGGTGACCTCGAACAACGGCGCAATCGGCAGCCCCGGCCGCAGCACGCGCGCCGGCGTCGCCTACGATCCGTGCGGCAGCGTCACCGAGTACCTGCTGACGGTGGCGATCGAAGGCGCCGGCCAGGGCCTGGTCAGCGGCGACGGCATCGCCTGTCCGGGTGACTGCGAGCAGCGCTACGCGGCCGGCACGGCCGTGCAGCTGACCGCGACGCCGGCCTCCGGCTTCGTGTTCGGCGGCTGGAGCGGCGCCTGCAGCGGCAGCGCCGCGTGCACGGTGGCGATGAGTGCCGACCAGAACGTCATCGCCACGTTCGTCGCCGCGCCGTTGCCGGTGCTGGCCTTCGACCCGGCGAGCCTCGATTTCGGCGAGGTCCAGACCGGCACGACCGCCACGCCGCTGACCGCCACCTTGCGCAACACCGGCGCGGCGGACGCGAGCGAGCTCAACTTCACCGCACCGGGCGGCGCCTTCACGGCCGACACCAGTGCCTGCGGTACCGTGCTGCCGGCCCAGGCCAGCTGCGCGGTCGTCGTCAGCTTCGCGCCGACCGCCGCCGGACCGGCCACCGCCGTGCTCGGCGTCGGCAGCGCCGGCGGCGTCACCGCCACGCTCGGCCTGCAGGGCGTCGGCCGCGTGCCGGTCCCCCAGACCGACCTGGCGGTCGGCCTGGTCGCCCATCTGGACTACGCCCAGCGCGGCCAGCTGCTCGACTACGTGGTCACCGTCAGCAACCTCGGTCCGGACCCGACCACCGCAGCCAGCGTGGCGAGCAGCCTGTCGCCGGCGCTGGATCTCGACTTCGCCACGTGGCTGTGCATCGACGCGGCCGGTAGCGGCTGTACGGCCAGCGGTACCGGCAACCTCGTTGATGCCGGCCTGACGATTCCGGTTGGCGGCAGTGTCAGCTACCTGGTGAGTGCACCGGTGCGCTGGGAAGCCGATGGCGCGGTGACGACGCAGGCCCAGGCCATGGACGATCGCGATCCGAACCTGGGCAACAACACGGCCGAGGTCTCCGGCCAGGTCGTGATCCATCGCGACGGTTTCGAGCCGGAGAACCCGGGTGCATTGCCGCTGGACGCGGTGAGCGCGTCCCTCGCCACCGGCGATACGCTCGGCCTGACCTGGCCGGCACCGGGCCAGCCGCTGATCGAGACCGTGCTGGCAGCGGTACCGGACGGCCTGCAGCCGGCATCCGGCGCGTTCCGCCTGGAACGGCTCAATCACGGGGTGCGTACCTGGCTGCGGCTCGTCGCGCAGGACGAAGGCGGCAACGCCTATGCCACCGGCTGGCTGGCGGTGGTCGCGGGTGCCGAGCTTCGCCTGGCGCTGGTGCCGGCGCCGCGTCCGGAGGACGCGAGCGGCGAGACCGGCGCGCCGACGGCACGGCTTCGCGTCGCCGGTGCCGAGCTGCAGCTTCCGCTGGCCGGACAGCCCGTCGCCTACCGGCTGCGGTCGGCCCTGCCGCTGGTCGTCGCGCCCGAAGGCGACGCCGACTAACCGGCTGTCGAGCTACGAACACCCTGTCAGCGCGATCCCAGGAGGGATCGCGCGCGGAACGACGGCGCACGCCGTCGGTCCGCGGAACCGGTAGCGCGGCCTTGCTGCAACCGCATGTGCGTCGAGAACGGGCAGGGCAACCCTTTCTCGACACCGTGCCAGCGACGGCGGGCGGGCCGGGCGCGTGCGCCTGGTTCCGCGTCCGGCGCCGCAGGGCCGGCTGCTTCGCGGCAGCCGACCGGGCCGGTGGCGGAAGCCTCGCCCCTGGCACGCACCATCCGAGACGGAAGCGACCGCGGAGAACCTTGCTGCGGCGCTCGTGGCCGAGCGGCACGCCGGCGCGCCTTGCGGTCTCGCCGGCAGCTCGGGCGGGCAATCCGCGCGTCGTGGCCGTTGCCAAGGCGCTGCGCGGACAGGGCCGGCTCCGAGGTCCGCGCGTCAGCGTGCGACCACCACCTCGACCGCGTGCTCGCCGCCGTCGTCGACCAGGGCCAGCGTGGTGCCGCCCGGCGCGACCGGGCCGTCGCCGACGACGACCGCCACGCGATAGGTCGTACCGCCGTAGCGGTAGCTGAAGCGGAAGCCGGGCCAGCCGGCGGGCAGGCGCGGATCGATGCGCAGCTGCGTGCCCTCGCGGCGGATGCCCAGCAGCGACTCGATCGCCAGGCGGTACATCCAGCCGGCCGAGCCGGTGTACCAGGTCCAGCCGCCGCGGCCGGTATGCGGCGCGACCGCGTAGACGTCGGCCGCGACCACGTACGGCTCGACCTTGTAGACCTCCGCTTCCTCGCGCGTGCGCGCATGGTGCAGCGGGTTGATCATGTCGAACAGCGCCCAGGCGCGCGCGGTGCGTCCGGCCTGGGCGAAGGCCATCGCCGCCCAGATCGCCGCGTGCGTGTACTGGCCGCCGTTCTCGCGCACGCCGGGCACGTAGCCGCGGATGTAGCCCGGGTCCGGCCCGGCACCGTCGAACGGCGGGGTGAGCAGCTGGACCAGCCGGGCGTCCGGCTTGACCAGTTGCGCATCGAGCGCGTCGAGCGCCTGTGCCGCGCGCGCGGCGGGAGCGGCATCGGACAGCGTCGCCCAGCTCTGCGCGATCGAGTCGATGCGGCACTCGGCGTTGCGCTGCGAACCCAGCGGCGTGCCGTCGTCGAAATAGGCGCGCCGGTACCAGCCGCCGTCCCAGCCGTGCCGGTCGAGCTGCTCGCGCAGCGCCGCCGCCGCGGTCTCGCAGCGTTCCGCAAAGGCCGCATCGCCGCGATCGCGCGCCAGCGGCGCGAAATCGACCAGCACGCGGTGCAGGAAGAAGCCCAGCCAGACGCTTTCGCCGCGTCCGGCGCTGCCGACGGTGTTCATGCCGTCGTTCCAGTCGCCGCTGCCGATCAGCGGCAGGTCGTGCGCGCCCAGGCGCAGGCCGTGCTCGATCGCACGCACGCAGTGCTCGTACAGCGTGGCGTGGTCGTCCCAGCGCAGCGGCAGGTCGTAGTAGGACTCCTCGTCGGCGTTGAGCGGCCGGCCTTCCAGGAACGGCCGGGTCTCGTCGAGGACGGCGCGGTCGCCGCCGCAGGCGATGTAGCGGCAGCAGGCCAGCGGCAGCCACAGGTAGTCGTCCGAACAGCGCGTGCGCACGCCGCGGCCGGCGGGCGGGTGCCACCAGTGCTGCACGTCGCCCTCCTTGAACTGCCGCGATGCGCACAGCAGCAGCTGATCGCGCAGCCGCCGCGGTGCGGCATGCACCAGCGCCATCGCGTCCTGCAACTGGTCGCGGAAGCCGAACGCGCCGCCGGACTGGTAGTAGCCGCTGCGCGCCCACAGCCGCGCCGAGATCACCTGGTAGAGCAGCCAGCCGTTGGCGAGCCGGTCGAGCGCGCGGTCGGGCGTGGCGATCTGCACCGCGCCGAGCAGGTCGGCCCAGCGCGCACGGACGGCTTCCAGCGCGTCGCGCGCGGTACCCGGCTGGCGCAGGCGCAGGATCAGCGCGCTGGCGTCGTCGGCCTGGGCCGCCGCGCCGAGCCGGAAGATCAGTTCGCGCGACTGGCCGTCCTCCAGCTCGAACGGGATCTGGATCGCCGCGCACGGATCCATCAGCGCGCCGACCCGGCCGGACAGGCGCTGGCGCTGCAGGGCCGCCGGCTGCGCCAGCGTGCCGTTGCGGCCGATGAACTCCAGGCGGTCGCCGGTCAGCGTGCGGGCCGGCTCGTCGACGTCGAAGAAGGCCACCCGTTCGCCGAACTCCGGATGGAACCGGTTGCGCGCGACCAGCGCGCCGCTGCGCGGATCGAGCTCGGTGACGACGTGCATCGCCGATTTCTCGGCGAGATCGCCGAGCACCCATTCGACGTAGCCGGTCGCCGAGAGCGCCCGGCGCCGGCCGGACAGGTTGCGCAGCCGCAGCACGAAGAACTTCACTGCCGCGTCCGGCGCCACGTAGATGCGCAGCTCGCTGCGTATGCCGTCCTCGACGTGCTCGAACACGCTGTAGCCGAAGCCGTGCCGCGTCGCGTACGGCCCGCTGCCGCGGGCCGGCAGCGGCGCCGGCGACCAGTAGCGGCCGCTGTCCTCGTCGCGCAGGTAGAAGGCCTCGCCGGCGGCATCGGTGACCGGGTCGTTGTGCCACGGCGTCAGGCGGTACTCGTGCGCGTTCTCGTGCCAGGTGTAGCCCATGCCGCTTTCGCTGACGACGCAGCCGAAGTGCTCGTTGGCGATGACGTTGGACCAGGGGGCCGGCGTCGTCTCCCCGGGGCGGCTCACGATCAGGTACTCGCGGCCGTCCTCGGAGAAGCCGCCCAGGCCGTTGTCGAGTGCCGGTGACGGCGCCGGCTCGGGTTCGGCCACCGCGGACACGGGCGGGCTCTCGCGCGGCAGCAGCCGCGGCGGCGTCGGGTCGCCGATCGCGCGGCGCCGCAGCTGCTCGCCGAAGCTGCCGTTCTTGTCGCTGAGCACGACCCGCGCCACCGCCAGCAGCAGTACCCGGTCCTCGTGCGGGATCTGCTCGACCGCGCGGACGAAGATGCCGCCGGGGCGTTCGAGCACGTTGGCGTCGACGCTGGCGGCGATCATCCCCATCAGCGCGTCGTTGAGGCTCTGCCGGTAGCCGCCGCGCTCCTCGTTCCAGATCACGAGGTCCACGACCAGGCCCTTCATGCGCCAGTAGGCGTGCGCCTGCACCGCTTCGCGCGCCAGGTCCAGGTGCGCCTCGTCGCTGACCTGCACCAGCATGATCGGCAGGTCGCCGGAGATCGCATAGGTCCACAGCCCGGGCTGGCCGCGGCGGTTGCGCACTACCAGCTGCGCCTCGGCGCGCAGCGAGGCGTGGCTGTAGAGCAGCCGGCCGGCCAGGTGGGCATAGGTCTGCGCCGCCGCTTCGCTGATGTTGATCTGGCGCAGCGAGATCTGGCTGTGGGTCCAGGCCAGGTCGATCACGCGATCGGCCAGCCGCCGGTCGTGATAGGTGTCGGCCAGCTGCAGGCACTGGTCGCGGTTGGCGCCGACGCCGGTGACCAGGTCGACCAGGACGGTCTGGTCCGGCGGCACGCGGATGCGGCTGCGGATCGCCACGATCGGATCGAGCACCGAGCCGGCCGTGCCCGACAGGTCGGCGCCCGGTGCCAGCGCGGCGGCGCGCGCCGGCGAGCCGTGGCGCCCGAGGAAGCGCGCGCGATCGGTCTCGAACGAGGTGCCCAGGCTCTGGCCTTCGTGCACGGCCAGCAGGTGGAACATCCACGGCGGCTGGTCGTGCGCGTCGCGCGGCCGGCGCGAGCAGACGATGGCATTGCGCGAGGCGACGATCTCGGTCTGCACGAACAGCTTGCTGAAGGCCGGATGCAGGCTGTCGCTGATCGCCGGCGCCAGCACCACCTCGGCATAGCTGGTGACCTCGATCGTGCGCGCGGTCGCCGCGCGGTTGGTGATGCGGGTGCGGCGCAGTTCGATGTCGTCCTCGGGAGACACGACGATCTCGGTATGCGTTTCCCAGTCGTCCAGGCGGCGGCGGAATTCCACGCGCGCCTCGGTGAAGACCGCCTCGTAGGTTTCGTCGGCCTCCAGGGTCGGCTGGAACGCGGTCGACCACACCCGCCCGCTGCCGAGGTCGCGCAGGTAGCAGAAGCTGCCCCAGTCGTCGCGCGTGGGATCCTCGCGCCAGCGCGTCAGCGCGATCGAGCGCCAGCGGCTGTAGCCGCCGCCGGCGCTGCTCAGCATCAGGTGATAGCGCCCGTTGGAGAGCAACTGCACGGCCGGCACCGCCGGATCGGGACGATCGAACACGCGCAGCGGCACCGCTGCCGCCTCGCCGGCGTTGCGCGCATCGACCAGCTTGGGATCGCGCGCCGGCTGGCCGGTGGCGCGCGGCAGGCGCTCCTGCAGCAGCAGCAGCGCGGACTGCACCTGCGGGTCGGCCTCGAAGCGGCGCTGCATCGGCCGGTCCAGCAGCACGTGCTCGATCGCCAGCAGGGCCATGCCCTGGTGGTGCGCCATGAACGAGCGCACCACCGCGCAACGCTGGCCCGGCGGCAGACGCGTGCCGGTGTAGTCGATCGCCTCGTAGAAACCCTGCGGCGCCAGCCAGCCTTGCCCGGCCATGCGCTGGAGGTTCTCGGCGGCGGCATCGGGTGCCGCGAGCAGGGCGAGCGCGCTGGCATACGGGGCGATCACCAGCTCCTGCGCCAGTCCGCGCTGCAGGCCCAGGCCCGGCACGCCGAAGGCGCGGTACTGGTAGTTCTGCGCCGCGTCGGTCAGGAGGTAGCCGCTTTCGGAGATGCCCCAGGGAACGTCGCGTTCGCGGCCATAGGCGATCTGCCGGGTGACCGCGGCGCGGCCGGTGTGCTCCAGCAGCGAGCCCGGGTAGGCCGGCATCACCAGGTTCGGCATGAGGTACTCGAACATCGAGCCGCTCCACGACAGCAGCACCGGCGCGCCCCCGGCCTGGGTCAGCAGCCGTCCGAGCGAGAACCAGCTCTTCGGCGACACCTGGCCCTGGGCGATCGCGACGAAGATGCCCAGGCGCGCCTCGGAGGCCAGCAGGTCGTAGTAGCCCAGGTCGCGGCGGTGGTCGTCGACGTTGAAGCCGATGCTGAAGAGGTCGCGCGCGCGGTCGTGCAGGAAGCCGTAGTCGGGCCGGGCGAAGCCGGCCGCGCGCTCGGCCAGCTGCCGCGCCACGCCGAGCCAGGTGATCGCCGTGGCGGAGCCGGTGCCGGCCAGTTCCGCCAGCGAGGCGGCGGGCGCGGCGGCGAACACCTGCAGCTCCTCGACCGCTTCGGCGCATTGGACGACCAGGCGGCGTGCCCAATCGGCCGCGTCGGGATCCGGAGCGGCTTCCAGTACGGTGCGCGCCTCCTGCTCCAGCACCGCCAGGATCGCCGCAAGATTGCACGGACCGGCGTTGCAGCGGGCCTCGGCCTCGGCGGCAGTTTGCAGGAAGCGCGTCACCGACGGCTGCAACGGTGCGGGTGCCAGGCTGCGCAGCACGGTGGCCGTGTCGATCAGGCCGGGCAGCAGGCGCGCGCGCGATGGCGCGTAATCCGCCAGGCCCAGCAGGCCCTGGCGCAGCGTCAGCAGGAAGCCGGCCAGGTTGCCGCTGTCGACGGTGGACACGTAGCGCGGCGGCAGCGGGGCGAGGCTGCGGGTGTCGTACCAGTTGTAGAAATGCCCGCGGTGGCGTTCGAGCCGGTCGAGCGTGTCGAATGTCGCCGTGATGCGTTCGAGCAGGCTGCGCAGCGACAGGTAGCCGAGGTCGTTCGCGGCCAGCGCGGCCAGCAGGCTGAGCCCGATGTTGGTCGGCGAGGTGCGCGTGGCGAGGATGCCGTCGGGCTGTTCCTGGTAGTTGTCCGGCGGCAGCCAGTTATCGGAGCTGTCGACGTGGCGCTCGAAGAAGTGCCAGGTCCGGCGGGCGACGTCGCGCAACAGGGGCTGGTAGCGCGGGTCGAGCGTGGTCTGCGCCGGCCGCGGTGGCCGGCTGACGTGCCAGGCGATCCAGGGCGCCAGCAGCCAGACCAGCAGGAACGGCAGCGCCGGCAGCAGCGCGGCCGGCTGCAGCCAGGCCACGCTGCCGCCGATGCCGAGCGCCGCCAGCGGCGAGAACGCCATCTGCCGCAGCATGTGCGCAGGCCCGGCGCCGAGGCTGCGCTGGACCATGTTCGAAGGCGTCCACGCGAGCAGGTGGCGCCGCGACACGAACAGCCGCCAGAGCGTGCGCACGATCGCGTCGACGGCGACCAGCGCCTCGAACGGCAGGCAGGCCAGGGCGAACAGCGCCTGGCCGAGCCGCCGGCCGGCGCTGCGCACGGCGAAGCCCAGGTGACGGCGCCACGCGGCCTCGGCCGGCTTGCGCGCCGCCGCCAGCAGCGCCTCCACGAGTACCGGCACCAGGACCAGCTGCAGGACGATCGCCGTCCAGTAGCCCGGCGCGGGCAGCACCGTCCAGCCGAGCACCAGCAGGGCGAACAGGGCCGGTGCCGCCAGGCTGCGGCGCAGGTTGTCGAAGATCTTCCAGCGAGCCAGTCCCGACAGCGGATTGGCTTCGTGGCGGCCGTCGCTGCCCGGCACCCACGGAAGCAGCCAGCAGGCGATCTGCCAGTCGCCGCGGATCCAGCGGTGGCGACGGCGGATGTCGGCGGCGTAGCTCTGCGGGAAGTCCTCGAACAGCACCAGGTCGCTGGCCAGGCCGGCGCGCACGTAGCTGCCTTCGAGCAGGTCGTGGCTGAGGATGCGGTTGTCGGGCAGGCGCTGGCCGAGCGCGCGCTCGAACGCCTCGACGTCGTAGATGCCCTTGCCGGTGAACGAGCCCTCGCCGAACAGGTCCTGGTAGACGTCGGACACCGCGCGGGTATACGGGTCCAGCCCCGGGTCGCCGCCGAACAGCGTGGCGTAGCGCGACAGCCCGGCCAGGGTCAGCGCGGTACCGACGCGCGGCTGCAGGATGCCGTAGCCGGCGACCACGCGGCTGCCGTCCGGCGCGAAGCGGGGACGGTTGAGCGGGTGGCGCATCGTCGCCACCAGTTCGTGCGCCGCGCCATGCGGCAGCTGGGTGTCGGCATCCAGGACGATCACGTAGTTGATGCCCTGCAGGGCATCGACCGTGCCGACGATCCGCGAGAAGCGCGAGGCATCGCCGCTGCGCAGCAGCGCGTTGAGCGCACCGAGCTTGCCGCGCTTGCGCTCCTCGCCGATCCAGGCGCCTTCGCCTGCGTTCCAGCGGCGCGGCCGGTGGAACAGGAAGAACGGCCCGCCGCGCTCGCCGGCATGGCGCCGATTCAGTTCCTCGATACCGGCCACGGCGGCGGCGAGGATCGCCTCGTCGCCATCGGTGTGCTCGCTGGCGGCATCGGGGAAGTCGCTGAGCAGGCCGAAGTACAGGTGCTCCTGGCGATTGGCCAGGTAGCGGATCTCCAGGTCAGCGATCGCCTCGCGCGCGGCGTCTTCGTCGCCGATCAGGAGCGGCACGGCCACCAGGGTCGCGGCATCGGCCGGGATGCTGCGGCTGTAGTCCATCCGCGGCAGCGCCTGCGGCACGGTCACGATCGCGGTGAGCCAGTGGGTCATCGTCAGCGCGAGCTGGCTCGCCGCCAGCGTGAGCAGGCCGATGGTCGCGAGCGCCAGGCCGAGGGAGGTGGGCGTACGCAGCAGCCACAGCGCGGGCGCGGCGACCAGCGTGGCGGTGAGGACGGCCAGCGTGCCCAGGTACAGCGACAGCGGTGGCCGGCGCAGCGCCGCGCGCAGGCCGCAGGCCCGCCGCAGCACCGGCCGGCCCTCGCCGATCAGGTACCAGCCCACGTGGGCCTGCGGCGCGTCGGGCGTGGCCGCATGCGCGGCCGCCAGCGCGATCGCGGCAGCGGCGACGTCCTCCTCGGGGCGGGCGGCGCGGCGCGCCAGGCGCTCGACGACATGGCGATAGGTATCGCGGGTCGCGAAGTCCATCGCCGGATAGACCCCCGCCGGATCGGTGTGCAGGATCGCCTCCATGCGGCTGAGGCCCTCGACGAAGCGGCGCCAGTCGGTCGACAGCAGCAGGCGCAGGCTGGCGATCGAGTTGCTGACCGAGATCTGGTCGGCGGCCTGCTGCTGGTTCTCCGACTGCACCAGCTGCTCGATCGTCACGCCCGCCTCGGCCAGGCGTTGCTCGAGCCAGGACACCGGCAGGGCCAGCGAAGCGCTCTGGCCTTGCAGGCGCTGCATCAGTTCGGCGACGAAGGAACTGCTCGCCGGCGGGTCCGAGCGCGCCATGTCCGCCACGGCGAGGATCAGGCTCTTGGGATCGCGCGCGGCGACCTGGGCCATCGTCTCCCCCCAGACCGCCGCCAGGTCGCGGTGGCGGCGATCGAGCATCACCCGCATGGCCACGCGCCGCAGGTTCTCGATCAGCGCCAGCCGCAGCATGATCGGTATCGCCCACAGTTCGCCGAGAGAGAGCGGCGCCACGCGCTGGTAGGCGGCGACGAAGCGATGCAGGCTCTCCTGGTCGAACCGGCCGTCGCCGTGCGAGATCGCGTTCAGCGCGATGTCGTAGATCCGCGGCAGGCCGGCCGATACGCCGTTGGCCAGTCGCGGCAGCTGCCAGCTGTACCCTTGGGGAAAGTGCCTGCGCGCGGTGCGCAGGTGCTCGTCGATCAGGTAGTAGTTGTCGAGCAGCCACTCGCTGGCGGGCGTGACGCGCCGGCCTTCGCGGATCGCGGCATTCAGCAGGTCGCAGGTCTGCAGCAGGGCCGCTTCGTTGTCGGCGAGCCGGGCCAGCAGGCGGTTGCGGCTGCGTCCGCCGTACAGCCGGTGGAACCGGGCCAGTACCGCCCCGTGTTCTTCCATCTGCTCGGTGCTGAACAGCTCGGCGCGCAGCGGCTGTTCGATCTCGGCCGCCAGCAGGCTGCGCGTATCGGCGGCCTTGGGCCCTGTGAGCCAGCGGTTCCAGGATCCGAGCGGTAGCTTCACGGCGACCTCGGTAGTGTCCAGCCCGGTCGGGTGGAGTGGAACGATGCGGCCCGCGCATCGCGCGCGGCAGGCGCCGGCACGGAGCGTCGCGAGCGGACACCGGTTGCCGGCGTGGCGATCCGAACCCGCTGGCGCCCGGCCAGCATCCCGTACGTGGGCGAACCGCCGCCTGCGCGCCGACGCCAAGGCGCGCGCGTCGTCCGGCGGGGCTTCGCCCGATGCGACCCGGCGTTACGGGACGTCGGCGGGATCGCGCCGCCACCGCTGCGGCATCGCGCGGCGTCCGCTGTCGGCGCGGTGCCGCGTCGCGGTCATTGCACCATGCCGCGGACCGGCAGCTTCACGCGATCGCCCGGGTCGTGGTCGAGGCGCGCAGTGAGCACGGTGCCGGCGTACTCGTAGCCGACGTCGTAGGCGTAGACCTCTTCGGTGGCGTCGTTGACGGTGCGGCAGACGTTCTCGACGTGGGTCACGGTGTTCTTGCGCTGCTGGTTTTCCTGGATCTTGCGCCCGGCCACTGCGCCACCGACGACGCCGGCCACCGTGGCCAGGTCGCGGCCGCGGCCGTCGCCGACCTGGTTGCCGGCGACGCCGCCGATCAGGGCGCCGACCACGGTGCCGGTGACCTTGTTCTCATCCTTGGGGCGCGCCTGCCGCGTGACGACACGGTCTTCGCAGACCTGGCGCGGGTGATCCACGCGGCGCTTGACCGGCGTCACGCTGACGACGCGGGCGTAGTCGGCGGCGGCCGGGGCGCGCTCGGCCGCGTCGGGCGCGGCAGTGGGGGAGGCGGCATCGGCCGCCGCCGGTTGCTGTTCGGCGGCCGAGGGTGCGGGGGCCTGGCTCTGGGTGCAGCCGGACGCCAGGGCGACGACGAGCAGGCCCAGTCCCAGATGGGCCGGCGACGGAAGCGGCAGTTTCATGAGCATGCGTCTCGCGAGTGGAAGGAATGCGTCTTTGTGCCCAATGGCCCCCCACCGGCGGCTGAACGGGGCGCGATCCGCGTGGACCGCCGTTGCCGGGAGCGGTGTTCAGCCCTTCACGTATTTCCAGTTGCGCGGCTTGCCCTCGGTCATCCAGGCGACCGCCTGGGCGATCCGCCGTTGCCGTGTCTCCGCGCGCTTGGCCTCGAGCACCCACTCGGCGTACTCGCGCCGATGACTGGGACTGAACGCCTCGAAGGTCCGGGCGGCGGCCGGCACGGCGCGCAGCGCCTGCTGCAGGTCGGCCGGCACGGCCAGCGGCGGCCGGGCGCGGCGTGGCGCCGCTGCGGTCCGGACGCCGTGCTCGTTGAGACGGACCGCCTTGCGGATCAGCGCCATCAGCGTGCGCTTGGGCGGCAGGTCCTCGATCGAGACGAGCCTGCCGAAGCTGCCCATGCCGTTGCGCTCGCCGTCCTCGCCCATGACCAGGCCGTGCTTCCAGAAGCCGAACGAGGCGTGCTGCTTGAACGCCGCCATGCCGCAGAGCAGCCCGCCGGCGTGCACGAAGGTCGGCATGCCCCATTTGATCGTTTCCTCGACGTCCGGGCAGGTTTCGTGGACGAGGCCGCGGACGTGGGTGAGGATCGGTTGCGCGAACGGCTGGGCGCGGTCGATGTAGGCGTCGATGCGGGGATCGCGAGCAGGCATGGTCGGCGTCCGCGTGGCCGGGATGGCTACTGTACGCCGAAGCGGCAGAGCGGGGTCGCGCGGCGCGGCGTGGCACAGGCACAATGCGGCCTGGTTTTCCTGATGGCCGCACGCCGCCTTGGCCTCGCCGATCGCCCGCACGTCGTTTTCCGTCCTGGCCTTGCTGGTGCTGGTCCTCGTCGCGGCCTGGCTGCGGCCTGCGTCCGGACCGGTGCCGTCGCCGGCAGCGCCGGCCGGTGGCGAGGTGGCCGCCCCCGTCGACCTGCCGGCTTTCCTGCCGCCCGAGGCGCGCGAGACCGTGCGGCTGATCGCGCGCGGCGGCCCGTTCCCGCACCCGCAGGATGGCGGCGTGTTCGGCAATCGCGAAGGGCATCTGCCGCGTATGGCGCGCGGCTACTACCGGGAATACACGGTCGCCACGCCGGGCCTGGGTCATCGCGGTGCGCGCCGCATCGTCACCGGCGGCCAGCCGCCGGCGGCGTACTACTACACCGACGATCACTACGCGAGCTTCCGCCGCTTCGAGGTGCCGCGATGAGCGCGCCGCTGCCGTTGCTGGCCGATCCGGCGCGGGCGGGCCTCTACCTGGTCGCCGCTGCGGACTTCGACGCGCTCGCGCAGGCGGCGCGGGAGGCCGGCCTGCTGGCGCGTCAGGTCGACCTGCGCGGCTGCCGCGGCAAGACGGCCCTCCTGCGGCGCATCGCCGAGGCGCTGGATTTTCCGCCGACGTTCGGCGGCAACTGGGATGCGCTTGCCGACAGCCTGCGCGACCTGGGCTGGCTGCCGGCCGGCGGCTACGTGCTGACGCTGCTGCGCGACGCGCCGCTGCGGCACGGCGATCGCACGTTCGATGTGCTGCTCGACGTGCTGGAGGAGGCCGCGCTGGCCTGGGCCGAGCGCGGCGTGCCGTTCTGGGCCCTCGTGGCGATGCCGGACACCGCCGGGTAGGCGGCACGGCATCCGGATCGCGCGGCCGCGCCTTCCGGCCTCCTTGCACGGAAAGCGCGGTCCGATGGCGTGCGGTACGGCGGACCCCGTCCCGCCGTGGCGGTCAGATCTGCAGGGCCTGCTCGGCTTCCTGGGCGGCGCGGCGCGCCAGCGCCAGGTTCGAGCGCGCCTTGTCGAGCACGAGGTAGACGAAGAGTCCGGGCTTGGCCACCACCGGCCGGATGATGTGGTACTGCTTGCCGAGCGTGATGAGGATGTCCTCGATCGTGTCGTTCAAGCCCAGCGACTTCATCGTCTTGAGCTTGGCGCGGACGACCTCGGTATTGCCGGCGGCCGCCAGGTCCAGGTCGATGCCGGTACCGGCCTTGCCCAGCATCATGCCGCTGTTGGCATCGACGATCGCGCCGCAGGTGGCGCCGTCGATCTCGAGCAGCTTCGCCAGACTTTCGTTGATATTGGCCACGGGTGTTCTCCTTGGGATCGAAGCGACAGGTCGGTTCCGCTGCGGACGTCGCCTCGTGGATCGCGCAGGGTGGTTGAAGAAGGTCCCGGTCCGGGGCGGTGCCGGCACGAGGGCCGGTGATCGCATCGCGACGAAGCGCCTGGGGCCGGACGCGCCGGCGGGTCATACCCGCGCGCAATTTGTCGACAAGCGACGCGCCGCGTCGCGCCGGCCCGGGCCGCTACGCCGGTGTCGCGTACATCCGCCGGATGCCGTCCTCGCCGCGCTGCGCACGGCCTTGCAGGCGCTGCATGCGCGAGGCCGGGCGGGGAAGCGAACGAGGCGCGGTGGGTCATGGCTACCAGGAAGCAACTCCTGCGCCCGGGTGCGAAGGGTTTTCAGGAACGGCTTCGCGTTTTCGTGAATGTTGCCGGTGCACATCGGGAAGTGTGACGCGCAGCGGCTTTTCCCCACGGACGGTCGCAGCGCGGTGGCGTTTCGCCGGTGCTTCGGAAACCCGGCATCATGCGGTTGTGCAGGGGGACTGTGGCGCCGCCGGATCGGTCAGGCGTCATGACGGTGTCGCATCGGCCGACCACCATCGCCGCGGTGCTCTGGCGTCGCCTTCGTGGCAAGGCGAAGGCGTGGGCGTGGGGATTTCGTCGATTGCAACCGTTCGCTTCCAAGGAGAAGTCCGTGGTCCTGCTTCGTTTCGCCTGCCCGCCCCGGGAGGGCGGTGCTCATGAGCGCGCGCTCGCGCGCCGCAATCGGTTCGGCCGGGCTCTGGCCCTGGCAGCGCTCGCGCTCGGGGCGGCACCGGCCGCGGCACAGGTCGCGCTGACCGCGCTCGATACGCCGTACACGCAGGACTTCAACGGTCTGCCGGCGAGCGGCTCGACGACCTGGACCAACAACGCGACGATACCCGGGTGGTTCCACGCGCGGGTCGGCACCGGCACGACGATCGTCGCCGATACCGGCGCCAGCAACGCCGGCAACCTCTACAGCTACGGCGCCAGCGGCAGCAGCGATCGCGCACTCGGCTCGCTCGGCTCGGGCAATGCCGCCGTCGGCAACCTGTTCTGGGGCGTGCGGCTGCAGAATGCGACCGGCACGACGATCACCTCGCTCGACGTCGCCTTCACCGGTGAGCAGTGGCGCAACAGCGGCGCGACCGGTACGGCCGCGCAGCAGACGATCACGTTCTCGTACCTGATCGGCAATCCGTCGGTGACCGGCACGCTGGCCGAATTCCAGTCGACCGGTGTCGCCGTGCCGGCGCTCGACTTCACCAGCCCGGTAACCACGGGGACGGCGGGCGCGCTCAACGGCAACCTGGCCGCCAACCGCACGGCCAAGGCCTTCACGATCACCGGCCTCAGCATCCCGGCCGGCAGCGAGGTCATGCTGCGTTTCGCCGATCCGGATCACACCGGCGCCGATCATGGCCTGTCGATCGACGACTTCTCGGTCACTGCGCACGGTGAAGCCGCCGGTCCCGAACTCAGCATCGACGACGTGACGCTCGACGAGGGCGACACCGGCACGACGGCCTTCACGTTCACGGTCAGCCTGTCGGAACCGGCCCCGGCCGGCGGCGTCCATTTCGACCTCGCGACGATCGACGACACCGCGACCGCGCCGTCCGACTACACCGCGCTGTCGCTGACCGGCCAGACCATCGCCGCCGGCCAGTCGAGCGCGACCTACACCGTCCTGGTCAACGGCGACACCGTGCCGGAGGACGACGAGGTGTTCCTGGTCCGCGTGTCCAACGTGGTCGGCGCGAGCGTCGCCAACGACACCGGCATCGGCCTGATCGTCAACGACGACGCCGGCGTGCTGCTGCGCGTGGACAGCGTCTCGGAGACCGAGGGCAACAGCGGCACCAAGGCGTTCACGTTCACCGTGAGCCTGACCGAGCCCGCCCCCGCGGGCGGCGTCAGCTTCGACATCGCCACGGCGGACGGCAGCGCGACGGCGCCGTCGGACTACATCGCGCGGTCGCTGACCGGCCAGACGATCGCGGCCGGCACCGACAGCTACAGCTTCGCCGTCACCGTCAACGGCGACACGACGCCAGAACCGGACGAAACCTTCTACGTGCGGGTCAGCAACGTCGTCAACGCCGTGGCCGTGGTCGCCGAAGGCATCGGCACGATCCTCAACGACGACGCGCCGCCGACCTCGCATCGCATCCACGACCTCCAGGGCAGCGGCGCCGCCACGCCGATCGCGGCCGGCGTCACGGTCTCGGTGGAAGGCGTCGTCACCGCCAGCTACCAGGGCAATGGCCGCCTGTCGGGCTTCTTCCTGCAGGAAGAGGACGCCGACGCCGATGCCAATCCGGCCACGTCCGAAGGCATCTTCGTCTACTGCGGCGCCTGCCCGGTCGGCGTGGCCGAAGGCCAGCGCGTGCGCGTCTCCGGCACGGTCTCCGAATACTTCGGCATGACGCAGCTCAATGCCACGACGGCAGCGGCGGTGGTCGTGACCTCGACCGGTAACCACCTCGACGAAGTCACGCCCACGCCGATCACGCTGCCGATCAGCGGCGACGTCGACGCGTTCTACGAAGCGCGCGAAGGCATGCTGGTGACCTACGTCGATTCGCTGGCGGTGTCCGAGTACTTCCAGCTCGCGCGGTTCGGCCAGATCACGCTGTACCAGGGCGAGCGGCCGCGCCAGTTCACCGAGGACCACGCCCCCGGCGCCAGCGCCTACAACGCCCACCTGGCGGAGCTCGCGCGCCGCCGCGTGATCCTCGACGACGACAACAACACCGAGAACGTCTCGCTGACCCAGCCCGACGGCCAGCAGTACATCTACCACCCGCGGGCCAACGGCGGCCTCGGCGTCGGCGTGCAGGGCACGGACTTCTTCCGCGGCGGCGACCAGGTGCAGAACCTCACCGGCGTGCTGCACTGGTCCTTCGCCGGCTTCACCGGCACCGATGCCTGGCGCATCCGGCCGACGACGGCGCGCCCGGCGACGTTCACCGTCGCCAACCCGCGCCCGGCGACGGCGCCGGTGGTGCCCGGCGCGATCAAGGCGGCCGGCTTCAACGTGCTGAACTACTTCTCGACGATCGACACGACCGCCAGCACCTCGTCCGGCCCCTGCGGCCCGTCCGGCACGATGGATTGCCGCGGCGCCGACAGCGCCGCCGAACTGGTGCGCCAGCGCGAGCGCACCTCGCTGGTGGTCTGCGGCCTCGACGCCGACGTGGTGGGCCTGGTCGAGATCGAGAACCACCCGACCTCGGCCGCCGTCACCGATTTGCTCGGCGCGGTCAACGCGCGCTGCGGCGGCAGCCATCCGTATGCCTACGTCAACACCGGCGGCGCACTCGGCAGCGATGCGATCCGCGTGGCGCTGATCTACCGCTCCGGCGTGCTCTCGCCGGTCGGTGCGCCACAGGTCGATCTCAACGCGATCCACAACCGGCCGCCGACCGCGCAGACCTTCGACGTGGTCGATGCGGGCAATCCGGCGTTCGGCGAGCGCTTCACCGTGGTCGCCAACCACTTCAAGTCCAAGGGCTGCTCGGGCGCCAGCGGTGCCGATGCCGATTCCGGCGACGGCCAGGCGTGCTTCGCCAGCCGGCGCAACCAGCAGGCCAGCCGCCTGCTGACCTGGATCAACGGCACGGTGATACCGGCCGCCGGCGACCCGGACGTGCTGCTGCTCGGCGATTTCAACTCCTATGCGCGCGAAACCCCGATGACGACGCTCGCCGGTGGCAGCTATGTCGACCTGATCGCCGACCGGCTCGGCCCGGCCGCGTACTCGTACCTGTTCGACGGCCAGCTCGGCCACCTGGACTACGCGCTGGCCAATGCCGCGCTCGACACCCAGGTCGCCGGCATCGGCGTCTGGCACATCAACGCCGACGAGGTGCCGCTGTTCGACTACAACGACGAAGTACGCGATACCGGCGAGCCGGACTACGAGGAGAAGCCCGACGGCTCGGGGCTGACGCCGCCGCGCGTGCTGTTCGAGCCGGCCAGCCCCTACCGCGTGTCCGACCACGATCCGGTCCTGGTCGGCCTCTTCGCCGATGCGGTATCGACCGACCTGGCGATCAGCGCCAGCGCCACGCCCGATCCGGTCCTGGCGGGCGGAACGCTGACCTACGCGATCGAGGCCCGCAACCTCGGCCCCGCGTCGGCCGGCAGCGCGAGCTGGACGCTGGCCCTGCCGGCCGGCACCGGCTTCGCCACGCTTTCCGGCGCCGCCGGCTGGACCTGCACGACACCCGCGGTCGGTACCGCCGGTACCGTGACCTGCACGCTGGCCACGTTCGCGCCGGGCACCGCGGCCTTCACACTGGCGGTCACCGTCGCGGCGGACCTGGCACAGGGCAGCACGCTGGCCGCCACGGCCACCGTCACCTCGGCGACGGCCGATCCGGCCACCGCCAACAACAGCGCCACCGAGACGGTCGCCGTCGACACCGCGGCCGATCTGGCCGTCACCCTCGTCGACAGTCCGGACCCGGTCGCTGCCGGTGCGGCACTGACCTACACGATCACGCTGACCAATGCCGGCCCGAGCGCCGCAGCCGCGGTGACGCTGACCGACGCCTTGCCGGCATCGCTGCGTTTCGCGTCGCTGACCTCGCCCGCCGGCTGGTCGTGCACGACGCCGGCCGCCGGCCAGGCCGGCACGGTGAGCTGCCAGCGGCCGTCGATGGCGGTCGGCAGTGCCGTGTTCACCCTGGTCGCCGACGTGGCGGCGGACGCCAGCGGCAGCGTGACGAACACCGCCTCGGCCACCTCGACGACGTCCGACCCGGTGCCGGGCAATGGAAGCGCGACGGCGACGACCACGGTATCGGCGCCGCAGGCGGATCTTTCGGTGATGCTGGTGGACGCGCCCGATCCGGTCGAGGCCGGCGGCGCGCTGACCTACACGATCACGCTCGCCAATGCCGGTCCGGACAGCGCGGCGTCGGTGACGCTGACCGATGCCTTGCCGTCCGCGGTCCGCTTCACGTCGCTGGGCGCGCCGTCCGGCTGGTCGTGCACGACGCCGGCGGTCGGCCAGAGCGGTACCGTGACCTGCCAGCAGCCGACGATGGCGGTCGGCTCGGCGGTGTTCACCCTGGTGGTCGCCGTGGCGGCCGATGCCGGCGGAACGACCGTGACCAACACCGCGACCGTGGCCGCGGCCACCGCCGATCCGGCGGGCGGCAACAACAGCGCCACGGCCACGACGGCGGTGACCCTGCCGGCGCAGGCGGACGTCGCGGTGACGATCACCGACGGGCGCGACTTCGTGCAGGTCGGCCAGACGCTCGACTACCTGATCACCGTCAGCAATGCCGGGCCGGCCGCGGCGACCGCGACGGTCAGCGACGTGCTGCCGGCGGTGCTGGCCGACGGCACCTGGGTCTGCACCACCACCGGCGGCGCCACCTGCGCCGACGGCAGCGGCGAGGTCCTGAGCGACACCGTCACGTTGCCGGCCGGCAGCCAGGTGACCTACCTGTACTCGGCCACGGTGCAGGCCGGTGCCGACGACGAGCCGATCGTCAACGCGGTCACCGCGACGGTGGCACCCGGTGTGACCGACCCGAATCCGGCCAACAACAGCGCCAGCGACACGGCGACGCTGATCGTGCTGTTCCGCGACGACTTCGAGCAGGCCGAGACCGGCCAGGCGCTGGATGCGCCGGACGCAGCGGGCTTCGTCGGCGCCAGCCTGCTGCCGGACGCGGACCTCGTCGGCCGGCTCGGCGCACTGCCGGTGCGCGTCGCCGTCGGCCAGGCCGGCAGTGGCGAGGCGCTGTTCGCGATCGACCTGGTCCGCCTGGGCGCGCAGCCTGCCGTGCGCGTCACCGTCCGCGATGCCGATGGACGCGCTGCGCGCAGCGGCTGGCAGCTGCTGACGCCGGGTGCCGGCCCGCTCGAGCTGGGCTGGCAGCAGGCCGGCGAGGCACGTGGCTATCTGTATGTCGGCAGCGCCGGCGCAGCGCCGGCACCGCTGGCCCACGACCGCAACGCGCTGCCGGTGCGGTTGCGCACCGTGGTCGGCGGCGGGCGGCCCTGGCTGGCGCCGGTCACGCAATGACGACCGCGTCGCCCGGGGCCGGCAGGGCCGGATCCCGGGCGACGATCGCAGGATGCGAGCAACCGATGACGAGCCCCGCGCCGGTGTGCCGGCGCGGGAGCCACCGGTTCAGTCGCGCTTCTTCGGCCGGCCGGGCTTGAGCGGAACGAGCCGTTCCAGTCGTGCCTGCAACGCCGCGTCGTCCAGAGCCGCCAGGGCTTGCAGGCCGGCACGCAGCAGTTCGCTCTTCTTCGCCGGGTGCTTGAACCCGAGCGCGCGCTCCTTGAGCGCATGAATCAGCTCGAAGTCCGCACGCGGCATCGTGAAGCTGTCGCGGACCAGCTTGTGCTTCTTCGGTTCCTTGCCGTTGCCGGCCGCCGCGGTGCCGCTGGTCGGCGCCGGGGGACGCTTCACCGGCCGCGCGACGCGTGCCGGAGTCTTGCCGGGAGCGGCCGGCTTCTTGCCGGTCCGGTCCGCCGTCGTTCGATTCGCCATACACTTCTCCGGTCAATCGGTATAAATGGTTTATACCGAAGCCAAGCCTAGCCGGTTCGCGCGATCCCCGCCAGCGGCGCCCGACGGACGGCACCGCCACGCGGCCGCTCCGGCCAGGGTGGGGTTCGTCGGCGGGATCGGCCGGTTCGTCGCAGCGTCGGGCAGGACGCGCCCGCACCCGGCAGCATCGGTCTCCCTCGACCACAGGAGATCACGACCATGCATCTGGCAACGATCGGCGTCGCGCTGGGGTTGGCCCTTGCGTCCGGACAGGCCCGGGCAATCGACGACGCGCAGCTGCGCGACCTGGTGAACCGGCGCCTGGCCGGCGACCGTACCGGCGCCTGCATGGCCGTGGCCGTGATCGAACGCGACCGGGTCGCACGCACGATCGCCTGCGCCGATCCGGCCGACGCGGCCCGGGTCGACGCGAAGACGGCGTTCGAGATCGGATCGGTCAGCAAGACGATGACGGCCGCCCTGCTGGCCGACCTGATCGCGCAGGGCAAGGCCGCGCTCGACGATCCGCTGGCGGACTACCTGCCGAAGGGGACGCCGCTGCCGGTCTTCGAGGGCCAGCCGATCCGCCTGCGCCATGTGGTGACGCATACCTCGGGCCTGCCGGCGCTGCCCTCGCGCATGTCGACGGCCACCCAGGACGATCCGTACGCGAAGCTGACCGAGCGCGACCTGCTCGACTCGCTCGGCGACGTGAAGCTGACGGCGGCGCCGGGCACGCAGTTCGAATACTCCAACTTCGCCTCGATGGTGCTGTCGCTGGCGGTGGCCCGCCGCGCCGGCAAGGACTACGAGACGCTGCTGGCCGAGCGGCTGCTGCGGCCGCTCGGCATGGACGGCGCCTACGTCGCGCGGCGGCCCGGGGGCATCCGCGCGGCGATCGGCCACACGCCGAACGGTCGCGCGACGCCGGCCTGGACCTTCCCGGTGGACTTCGCCGGCGTCGGCGGCGTGCGCGCGACGCTGGAGGACATGGTGCGCTACGTGCGGGGCCATCTCGGCCACGGCGACGCGCCGATCGTCGCGGTGCTGGAGGCCACGCAGCAGCCGCTTTCGCAGCATCCGCCGATGGGCATGAACTGGATGCTGATGCCGGTCGGCGAGCGCCGCGTGCTGGTCCACGAGGGCGGCACCGGCGGGTTCTCCTCGTTCGTCGCGGTGGACCGTGCGCGCCAGCGTGGCGTGGTCATCCTGGCCGATACCGCCTGGACCTCGATCGGCAGCCTCGGCAGTCTCGGCCTGCACCTGGTCGATGCCAGCTTCCCGCTCGGCGCGCCGCGCAAGGCGGCCGCTCCCGATCGCGCCCTGCTCGACGGGCTGGCCGGGCGCTACCGCATCGGCGATGGACTGACGATGCAGCTCACGCAACGCGACGGCGCCCTGGTGATCGAGCCGGAGGGGCAGGGCGCGCATGCGATGGGCTACGACGACGCCGGCGACTTCTACCCGCTCGATTTCGACGCGGTGCTGCGGCCGCAGCGCACGCCGGGCGGCTACACGTTCACGTGGATGCAGCTCGGCGCGGAGCTGCCGGCCGTGCGGCTCGATCCGCCCGTCGCCAAGGCAGCCGTGACGCTGACGCCCGAGGCGCTGCGCGACTACGTCGGCGAGTATCCGCTGGTACCGGCCTTCTCGCTGACGGTGAGCGCGAAGGCGGGCACACTGTACGTCCAGGGCAGCGGCCAGCAGCCGATCGAGGTCAAGGCAGTGGAGAAGGACGTGTTCGTCGCCGAGGCCGTCGCAGCCGAGATCCGCTTCGAGCGTGACGACGCCGGCGTGGTCCGCGCGCTGACGCTGCTGCAGGGCGGCCAGCAGTTGCGCGGCGAGCGCCGCTGAGCGCATCGGCATGACCGCCGGCTACCCGCTCGACCGCCGCCTGCCGCCCGACGTCCTGGTCGGCGGCGGCACGGCCTGGAGCCGCTACCGCCAGTACCCGGTGTTCAGCCTGCCGTGGCTGCGCGGCCGCAGCGCCTTGTTCGCGACCATCATCGGCGTGATCGCGCTGCTGATCGGCGGAACGATCGGCCTGTTGGCGCGCGACTACGGCCTGGTGCTGCCGATGGCGTCGTACCAGTTCGCCGGGTTCGCGCTGATGGCGACCGCCGGGCCGGCGCTGGCGACCTGGGTACGGCATCGCGGCTGGTCGGCGCTGGCCGAACGGCGCGGCATCGTCGCGGCGATGCTGCTCGGCATGGTCGTCAGCTACTTCGCCGACTCGATCGCCTCCGCACGCATCGATGCGATGCTGGTAGCGGCCCTCGGTCCGTCCGCCCGTCCACCGGCGCCGGACCTCGGGCCGATCGAGCAGGCGGTCTCGACCGCGCTCAACATACTGCTGCTGATCGTGATCTACGGCCTCTTCGGTGGCGGGCTTGCGCTGCGCGCGTACTTCAGCGAGCGGCAGCGCTGGCGCGATCACCGCAACCAGCGCGAACTGGCCGATGCACGCGTGCAGGCGCAGCGCGCCGACCTGCGCCTGGGCCTGCTGCAGGCGCAGGTGGAGCCGCACTTCCTGTTCAACACCCTGGCCTCGGTGCGCGCGTTGGTCCGCCGCGATCCGGCGCGCGCCGAGGCGACGCTCGACGCGCTGGTCGACCACCTGCGCGCGACGATCCCGAAGCTGCGCGAAGACGACGCGCTGCTGCATTCCACGCTCGGCCAGCAGCTGGACATCTGCACCAGCTACCTGGAGCTGATGCGGCTGCGCACGGGCGACCGGCTGGGCCACGCGGTCGAGGTGGCGCCCGCGTTGCGTGGCTGCGCCTATCCGCCGCTGCTGCTGCTGACCCTGGTCGAGAACGCGGTCAAGCACGGCATCGAACCCAAGCCCGGTCCCGGGCGCATCCGGATCGACGCACAGCGGACCGAGGGCGAGCTGGTGGTGACGGTGAGCGACGACGGCGCCGGCCTGCAGCCGGGCCTCGGCAGCGGCATGGGCCTGGCCAACGTGCGCGACCAGCTGGCGATGCGCTACGGCGATCGCGCGCGGCTGCGGCTGGACGGCCGGCCCGGCGAGGGGACGCGGGCGCAGATCCGCATCCCGGTCGAGGCGCCATGAGTGCCGTGGTCACCGCCCTGATCGCGGAGGACGAGGCGCCGCAGCGCGCCGCGCTGCTGGACATGCTGGCCGAGGCGTGGCCGGAGCTGGAGGTGGTCGGCGCCTGCGAAGACGGGCCTTCGGCGCTGCTGGTCGCTGCGGAACAGCGTCCGCAGGTGGCCTTCCTGGACATCCGCATGCCGGGCGTCGGCGGCCTGGACATCGCCCGCGCGGTGGTGGCCGGTGGCGGCCTGGTCGTGTTCACGACGGCCTACGACGAGTACGCGATCCGCGCGTTCGAGGCCGGTGCGACCGACTACCTGCTCAAGCCGGTACAGGCCGCCCGGCTGCAGCAGACGGTGGACCGGCTGCGCATCCGCCTGCAGCAGCCGCGGCCGGTCGCGCCGGCACCGGCGATCGACGAGCTCGAAGCGCAGCTGCGGCCTCGCGGCGAGCGCCTGATCCGCTGGATCAGTGCCAGCGCCGGCGACAGCGTGCGCATGATCGGCATCGACGAAGTGGTCTACTTCCAGGCGCAGGACAAGTACGTGCGCGTCGTCACCGCCGCCGACGAGGCGGTGATCCGCATGCCGCTCAAGGAGCTCCTGGCCGGGCTCGATCCGGACCTGTTCTGGCAGGTGCACCGCAGCGTGGTCGTGCGGGTCTCGGCGATCGAGCGGCTGCGCAAGGACGCCCTCGGCCGGCCGGGCCTGCGCCTGAAGAGCCGGCCCGAAACGCTGCCCGTCAGCGCCGCGTTCGTGCATCGGTTTCGCGGCATGTAGCCGGCGCGGTGCGTGCCGGTTTCATGGCGCCTGGCGCCGGCGCCGGAGGCGTAACGGTTCTCTCACGGCGTTCGGCTAGTCTTGGCATCGACCGGCCACAGCGGCCGCGGGATTCCCGATGCGCGCCGTTTCCGCAAAACGCCGCTCCAGGCCACCGCGCCGTGCCGCCGGGTCCGGCGGGCCGCGATCGACCCCGGTGATCGCCGGTGGGGATGAGCCATGACGGTGCCGGCGGACGAGCGGGGCCTGGGCGCGGACTTGCGCGCGGGGGCCCTCGACCAGATGCGGGCGATCGCGGCGGCCTTGGCCGGCACCACGGCACGGCATCGTGGTGTCCACGAGGCACGCAAGGCGATCCGTCGGCTGCGGGCCGTGCTGGAGCTGGCGCACGCGCGCTTCGGCCGGCGTGCGCAGCGGCTGGACGCCCGGCTCCAGACGCTGGCCGGCAGCCTGTCGGCGCTGCGCGATGCCCACGTCGTGGTCGATCTGGCCGGGCGGCTGGCCCGTCGCGCAACCGATGAAGAAGAGCGCCGCCGCTGGTCGGCGGCGCGGCGCCGGCTGGTCGTACGCCGCCAGCTGCTGCTGGCGGCGACGCTGGCGCAGGATCCGGCATTCGCCACACGGCTGGCCGAGGTCGCGCGACTCGAGACCGCACTGCGGCGGCTGCCGTGGGACCGGCTCGACCCGGAGGATGTCAGGCGTGCGCTCGCACGCAGCCTGCGGCGCGTCGAGCGGGCCCGCGTGTCCGCGACGGCCACCGCGGCCACGGTGGAGCAACGCCATCGCTGGCGCCGCCGCCTGCGCCGGTTGCGCATGCAGTGGAACGCGCTGAAGACGCTGCGCCAGCGCGAGCCGGAAAGCGACCCGGCTGTTCGCCGGCTGCTGGCCTGGCTGTGCCGCAAGGCCCCGGGCTTCCGGACCGTATCCGAGGCGGTCGATGCCCTCGGCGCCGAGCAGGACCTGGGCCTGCTTCGCGCGGCGCTGGAAGCGCTGCCAGAAAGCCAGGTCCGTACCGAGGCGCTGGCCGGGCTGCCGGGACCGGGCCCCGGTGGCGCCAGGTCCGTCGCGCCCGCCGACGCGGCTCAGAACACGTAGCGGGCGACCAGCTGGAACACCGGGCCGGCCTTCTCGGTCTCCCGCTCGTACTCGTCGTAGTCGCGGTCGATCTGGTCGCCGAGCGTGTCGAACGCGTGGAAGGTCTCGTCCTTCGACGCGTCGAGTAGGTTCGAGCCGGTCAGGCGCACGGTCCACTTCTTGCCGAAGCGCTTCTCGACGAAGGCTTCCAGGTCGGCGCCGTACTCGGTCGTCACCTCCTCGGCCAGCAGCCGCGCATACGCGTCGCCCTGGCGGCGATAGCTGGCGCCGAAGGTGAGGCCGGCGGACGGGATGTCGTGGATGAAGCCGACGTTGAACACCGAGCGCGCCTGGTCGTTGAACCGGCGCTTGCCGAGCGCATCCTTCACGCTCGAATCGAGCCAGGAGTAGTTGAGGAACACGCCGGTATCGGGCAGGCCGAGCGCCGTCAGCGGCGTGGACAGGTCCAGCTCGACGCCGTACACATGGCCGTCGCCGACGTTGGCGGCAGTGTAGACCCAGCTGTCGGGATCGAGCTGCGGATAGCCGGGTGTTTCCGGCGTAGCGCCGGGGTGGTCGGCCAGGAAGTCCTCGATGTCCTCGGCATGGTCGTCCAGCGCGGTGGCGCTGGGCTGGCCGGTGCTGACGATCTCGATCAGGTCCTGCACGTCGCGGTAGAACAGGTTGACGCCGACGATACCGCGGCGGCCCAGCCGGTGCTCGAAGCCCAGGTCCAGGCCCCAGGCGCGCTCCGGGTCGAGCTGCGGGTCGCCGATGAAGTCGTTGTCGCCGTACTCTTCCTCCAGCAGCAGCGGCAGCAGGTCGCGGAAGGCCGGGCGGCGCACGGTCCGCGCCAGCGACAGGCTGATGCGGTCGCCGTCGCCGAGGTTCCAGCGCAGGTGTGCCGACGGCAGCAGCGTGGCGTAGTCGTTGGACCAGGCGGCGCCGTCGGCGGTCACGTCCACGTCGGTGGTCTCGTAGCGCAGGCCGGTCTCCCAGTCGATCAAGCCGCGGCTGCCGGAGAACATCAGGTACGGATCGACGCGCCGTTCCTCGATCGTGCTCGCGGCGGTCTCGAAGTCCACGTACGGCGGCAACGGCGCTCCTTCGTCCTCGGCCTCCACCTCGCTGGTGCGCAGCCGCGCGTCGCGGTCCTTGCCGGTGTAGTCGACGCCGAACGCCAGCGTGGCGCCGCCGAGATCGCGCTTGTGCGAGACCGTCAGCGCCCGTTCGCTGTCGCGCATGTCGCCGAGCGTGCGCGTGCCTTCGTAGCCGTCGAACACCGGCGGCGTCTCCTCGGCGTCGTAGGCGATCTCTTCCTCGGTGTCGAACTGCGTGTCCTTGAAGCGCGCGTAGCTGGCCTCGACCTCGGTGCGCCCGCCGCCGGCGTCGACGGCGTAGCCGAGCGACAGCGCGAGGTTCTCCTGGTCGATGTCCACGACCTGGTCGTTGACCGAGAGCAGGTGGTCGGGTGTCGAGCCGGTGCGGACGTTGAACTCCCTCGAATGCTCGGTCTCGGTGCGGTCGGTCTTCACGTACAGGCCCGACAGTGACAGTCGCCCGGGGCCGAGTTCGCGCGTGTAGGAGAGGTTGAACGAATCATCGGTGCCGTCGCGTGTGTCGCTCTGGTCCTCGCGGTCGACGAAGGCGCCGCCGGGCGCCTCGTAGCGCAGGCTCTGCTTCTGCTTGGGGTTGTAGCGGCCCTGGTGGCTGACGCCGACCAGGGCGTGGCCGCCGGCGAAATCGCCGCTGGCGACGCCTGCCAGCGTCGGCGTGACCTCGCCGTCGTCGAAGACCGACGCGCCGGCCCGGATGTAGGCGCCGTCGAATTCGTAGGCGTCGCGCAGCACGATGTTGATCGCGCCGGCCATTGCGTCGCCGGAGCGGTTGGCGCTGGGACTGCGCACGATCTCGATGCGCTCGACCACCTCGGCGGGGATGCGGTCGACGAAGAACGAGCGGTCGTCGCCCGCGCCCGGCACCTTCTTGCCGTTGATGAGGATCTGCGTGTAGCCCGGGTCCATGCCGCGCAGGCGCGCACCGTCGTACTCGAGCACGTCGGACAGGAAGGCCACGCTCGGTACGCGCTTGAGCATGTCGCCGACCGTGCGCGGTTCGAAGCGCTGGAAGTACGCCAGGTCGTACGACAGCGTCGGCGCCACGGCGTCGGCGCGATCGCGATAGACGATCTGGCCGGTGACCACCACGCCGTCGAGCTCGACCGGAGCTGTCTGCGCGTCCTGCGGCGTCGCCGCGATCTGTGCCGCTGCCTGCATCGGCAATGCCAGCGCGATCGCCTGCGAGAGACTCACGGCCAGAAGCTGTCTTTTCATCGCGTACTCGAGGAGGCCGCCGGAGGGGTGGCAGGGCACGCGAAAGTAGAAGGCCAAGATGGCGGCAATGTGACCCTGCACGCGACCGGGCGGCGTCTTCGCGCTGCAACGAAAACCGCCGGCGGGCCGTGGTACAAGCTGCGCCCTCACCGCCATTCCGAGGCCTGGCATGTCCCGTTTCGCATTTCGTCCGGCGTTCGCCGTGGTGCTCGCCGTCGGTATCCTGGCCGGCTGCGCCGGCAGGCCGGTCGCCACCGCACCCGCGTCCGAGCCGGACCAGGGCGGCGCCGACCCGCTGCTGGCCGGATCGGGCATCGCGCACGTGGTCGTCGGCGAGGCCTTCGTGACGCCGGCCACGCCGGACGACAACGTCGATTCCCCGGCGGTCTGGATCGACGCCGTCGGCCGGCCGCTGCTGCTGGCCACGGCCAAGGCCAGCGGCCGCCTGAAGATCTACGATGGCGACAGCGGGGCGCCGCTCGGCGACCGCGGGACGCCCGGCACCGGTGTCGGCCAGTTCGACCGGCCCAACGGCATCTTCGTCATCGGCGACCTCGCCTTCGTGGTCGAGCGCGACAACCACCGTGTCCAGGTGCTGCGCCTGCCGGCCTTCGCGTCGCTGGGCAGCTTCGGCGACGGCGACCTCGTGCAGCCGTACGGCCTGTGGCTGCAGGAGACCGCGCCCGGCCGCTACGACGTGCTGGTCTCCGACGCCTACATGGCCGGCACCGACGCACACGGCGAGGATGTCGCACCACCGCTGTCCGCGCTCGGCGCACGCATCAAGCGCTATGCGGTCGAAGTCGACGCCGGGCGGCTCCGGGCGCGGCTGACCGGTACCCACGGCGATACCACCGAAGCCGGCGCGATCAGCATTCCCGAGTCGCTGTGGGGCGATCCTGCCAATGGCCGCCTGCTGGTCGCCGAGGAGGACACTGCTACCGGCACGGCGGTCCGCGACTACGGACTGGACGGTCGGTTCCGCGGCCGTACGCTCGGGCTCGGCCTGTTCAAGGCCCAGGCCGAAGGCATCGCGCTGTGGGCCTGCGGCGACGGCAGCGGCTACTGGATCGCGACCGACCAGTTCAAGGACCGCAGCCTGTTCCATGTCTTCGACCGGCGCACGCTCGAGCACCTGGGGGCCTTCGCCGGTCGCGTGACCGGCAATACCGACGGCGTCTGGCTGCACGCCGGAGCCACGCCGCGCTTCCCGGACGGCGCCTTCTACGCCGTGCACGACGACCAGGCGGTGGCCGCGTTCGACTGGCGCGACATTGCCCGCGGCCTGTCGCTGGCGCCGCGCTGCCCGAACTGACAGGGCGGGCGGCATCCGCGCCCGCTTCCGGCCGCCGCCCGGGCTCCCGGCGACACCCGGTTCGGACCCGCCGCCGGCCCCGGCGCCCGGGGGCCGGCCGGCGCCTCCCGGCAGCCTGGCGTGCCGACCCCCGCCCGTAGCGGCGAAAACCCCTGGGTTTTGCGCGTTGCAGCGCCCTCGAACCTGCTTGGCGGCGCGTCGGGCTTGCCCTACAGTGCGCACTCCGAAGCCGTGATTCCCCGTACCCAAACCCCGATACCTGGAGTGACACCGATGACCAAGAAGCCCGCGAAGAAGACCGCCCCGCAGAAGCCGGCCGCCGCCAAGGCCACCACCGCCAAGCCGATCAAGGAAGCCCTCGGCAAGTCGGGCCTGGTTGCGCATCTGGCCGAATCGACCGGTGTGGCCCCGAAGGACGTCCGCGCCGTGCTGTCGAGCCTGGAATCGGCGGTTGCCGGTTCGGTCAGCAAGAAGGGCGTCGGTTCCTTCACGCTGCCCGGTCTGCTGAAGATCAACGTCGTGAAGGTGCCTGCCAAGCCCAAGCGCAAGGGCATCAACCCGTTCACGAAGGAAGAGCAGTGGTTCGCCGCCAAGCCGGCGACCGTCAAGATCAAGGTGCGCGCGCTGAAGAAGCTCAAGGACGCCGCGGCCTGATTGCGTTTTCCCGGATGCGGCGGCAGTGGCCGCCGCATCCGTTCTTCCGCGCGGCATCGCCGCGCGCGCGTCACTCCCAAGCACTCTCCGCCTGATCTTCCGCGCCGATGGTTTCGCTCCGCGCGGGCAGCGCACAGACGCTCCGCTCCGGAACGATTCACCGACGCCTCGCCTGATGCGCGAACGGATCCGGCTACCGGAACGACCAGGCGTGTGGATGGCCGGAGAAGCGGGCGGCGGTCGTACGGTCCGCTCCGATCGTCCCTGTCGGCTCGCCGTGCGATCCGGCGATGTACTGCGCGAACAAGGTCCGGTGCGCACGCCCCCAGGCCTCGAGGTCGGCCCCGTCCGTTCCGTACGCCTGCTCGAGAAAGGCCAGTGACAGCGATTGCGTCGCGGCCTTGACCTCGGCCGCCACCTGCCGTGAATCGAAGTAGCGGCGATCGGTGAACACGTTGTGGCTGCCGTGGCGGTAGACCGCCAGTGTCTTGAAGCGGCTGCCGGTGGCGTCGAAGACCTTCAGGCGATCCTCCGGTCCCGAGCCGAAGCCGGGAAGGCGGATCACGTCTTCCGCGGTCGTGATGTGCAGTGTCGGGATGTGGATGCCCGACAGGATCGGCACGAAGTCCGTCTCGCCATAGAACGGGGGTGAGGAGATCAGGATGGCCGCGCCGATACGCGGATCGCGGAACTGCAGGAGCCGCCCGTCGCGATGGACCGCCGCGCCGGCTGCGAGCAGGGTGGTGGTGGCGCCATAGGAGTGTCCGGCGGCGGCGATGCGGTCGCGTGCGACCTGCGCACCGCGCTCGCTTTCGAGCAGACGGTCCAGGGCGTAGCGCAGGTCCTCGACGCGCGCGATCGCCTCGGTCTCGTCGGTCGCCTGCCGGAAGCGCGCGACCAGCGATGCCACGCTGCCTTCCCACAACGCGCGATCGCTGCCGACGTGCTGCACGTGCAGGCTGGCGATGCCGTGACCGGCCCAGTAGCGGCCCAGGTAGGTGTAGCCGTCGCGCGAGCTGCCGATGCCGTGCGAGAAGATCACCAGCGGCACGGGACGTCCCGCTGCGGCCGCCGGCCAGAACAGCTTCGCCGGCACGCGCCGGTCGCGGCGCGAGTCGATCCATTCCAGATCGGTCACGGCATAGGCTTCGTGGCCGGTGTCGATCTCGGCGAACGGTTCGGGAGCGGTCGACGGCAGCAACGCGCTCGCGCGCAGCCACGCCGGCGTCGTCAGCAGCGCCGCGATGGCGCAGACCGACAGCAGGGCGAGGGTGCGCAGCGGCACGCGGAAACGGTGTGCGAACGGCAGGCTCATCGACTCGAAAACGAAGCCGGCGTTCGAGCGCGCGGCGCGTGCAGGGTAGGACCGGATGCATCGTGCCGGGATGCCGGCACGATGCGCTGCGATAAATGATTTATACAGTTTATACCGTTATGCGATGCATCGCCACGACGTCTTCGTCCGGGCGTCATTTGCGGTTCAGTCGCTGGACGTCCATTGGCATCGCGGTGGGGCGCGTGCGATGTGCGTGCGCCCCGGCACGGCCGATGAAGCGAGCATCGATGGCGGCATCCGCCGCAGGCGCGCGGTCTCTCGCGTTCCGCGATCACGCGCGCCGTTTCGCGCGCACGGGTTCGGTGCGGCGCCGAGTGGATCGATCGAAGGAACGCGCGATCTCAGCGCAGGTCGGCGGCGATCACGCGGGCGGCATTGTGGCCCGGTGCGCCGGTGACGCCGCCCCCCGGATGAGTGCCGGCGCCGCACAGGTACAGGCCGGGCAGGGCGCCGCGGTAGCCGGCCTGGCCGAGCATCGGCCGGGCGCTGAAGAGCTGGTTCAACGTGAGCGCGCCGTGGAAGATGTCGCCGCCGACCAGGCCGAAGTCGCGCTCCAGGTCCAGCGGGCTCTTGATCTGCCGGCCGAGCACCGAGGCGGCGAAGCCCGGCGCATAGCGGTCCACGGTCGCGATCATGAGGTCGGCCACCGTGTCGCGGTGATCGTCCCAGGAGCGTCCGTCCGGCAACGCCGGCGCGACGTGCTGGCAGAACAGGCTGGCGACGTGCTTGCCGGGTGGCGCCAGGCTGTCGTCCAGCGTCGAGGGAATCAGCAGCTCGACGATCGGCTCGCGCGACCATCCGTGCGCGACAGCGTCGCGGTAGGCGCGATCCATGTAGGCCAGGCTCGGCGCCAGGATGATGCCCGCTGTCAGGTGGTCGCCCGTTCCGGGCAGTGCCGTGAAATCGGGCAGGCGGTCGAGCGCGACATTCATGCGGAACGTGCCGGAGCCGCAGCGCCAGTGGCGCATGCGCTCGCGCGTCGGCGCCGGTACCACGTCGGGCGCGATCAGCCGTTCGTAGAGCAGCTTCGGGTTGACGTTGGCGACCACCGCGCGCGCCGTGAGGACATCGCTGCCGGTCGTGACCACGCCGGTGACGCGGCCGTTCTCGACGGTCACCTCGCGTACGCCGCAGCCGGTGCGGATCTCGGCGCCGGCCGCTTCGGCAGCCCGGGCCATCGCCTGGGTGATCGCGCCCATGCCGCCGATCGCATGGCCCCAGGCACCCTTGACGCCGTCGACCTCGCCGAAGACGTGGTGCAGCAGCACGTAGGCGCTGCCCGGCGTGTAGGGGCTGGCGTAGTTGCCGACGACACCGTCGAAGCCGAAGACCGCCTTGATCGGCTCGCTCTCGAACCAGCGGTCCAGGTACTCGGCCGCGGAGATCGTGAACAGATCCAGCAGCTCCTGGCGCAGCGTCTCGTCGAGTGCATGCAGGCGCCGCCCCAGCCGGCCGGCGCGCAGCAGTTCCGGCAGCGCCTTCCACCAGCCACCGTCGGTCACGTTGGGCGGCGGCTCCAGCGCCAGCGCACGCAGCACGTCGGCAATCGCGTCCAGTCGCCGCTCGTAGTCCGGCAGCCGCTCGGCGTCGCGGCGCGAGAACTTCGCGACCTCGGCCTGGGTGACGCCGGCGCCCACCTTCAGGTGGGTGCCGTCCGGCAGCGGCAGGAAGTTGCCGAGCCGGCGCCGCACGATGCGCAGGCCGTGCGCGTGCAGGTCGAGATCGGCGATCACCTTCGGCTGCAGCAGCGAGACCGTATAGGCGGCGACCGAGTTGCGGAAGCCCGGATGGAATTCCTCGGTGACCGCCGCACCGCCGACGACGTCGCGGTTCTCCAACACCAGGACCTTGAGCCCGGCCTTGGCGAGATAGGCCGCACAGACCAAACCGTTGTGGCCGCCGCCGATCAGGATGACGTCGTGGCGATCGGACACGGCGCTCATCGCATGGGTCGGCTCAGCTGGCGCGCAGCGCGGCGAGGACCGGCGCCACCTGCTCGTTGCGTCCCAGTGCCGCGCCGATCCGTTCCAGGCGATCGGCCAGTTCGCGCGGGTCGTCGCCGCAGAGCGTCGCATGGCCGACCTTGCGGCCGGCGCGCGGAGACTTGCCGTAGTCGTGCCAGTGGGCGCGCGGCTCGCGCAGGACGGCATCGGCTTCGGGAAGTTCGCCGATCCAGTTCAGCATGACGCTGGTGCCGATCGCCGCGGTGTCGCCGAGCGGCAGGCCCAGGATCGCACGGACGTGGTTCTCGAACTGGCTGCAGCCGGTGCCTTCGATCGTCCAATGCCCGGAGTTGTGCACGCGCGGCGCCATCTCGTTGCCGAGCAGGCGCTCGCCGTGGACGAACAGCTCCAGCGCGAACACGCCGACGTAGTCCAGGTGCTCGGCCAGCGTGCGGGCATGCGTGACCGCGCGCGCCTCCAGCGCCGGATCGCCGGCCAGGGGCGCCAGGCTGGCGGAGAGGATGCCGCCGGCATGCCAGTTGCGGGTCAGCGGGTAGTGGCGGAATTCCCCGGTGCGCGAGCGCACCGCGACCACCGACACCTCGCGGTCGAACGGCACGAAGGCTTCGAGGATCAGCGGCACGCCACCGAGTGCCTGCCAGGCGGCGTCGAGGTCGGCGGGGGCGCGCAGCACGAACTGGCCCTTGCCGTCGTAGCCGAGGCGACGCGTCTTGAGCACGGCCGGCAGGCCGGTCGCGGCGACGGCGCGCTCCAGGTCTTCGCGGCTGTCCACGGCGGCGAAGGCCGGTGTTTCCAGGCCGATCCGGCCGAACAGGGTCTTCTCGGCGAGCCGGTCCTGGGCGACGGAGAGCGCGGCCGGGTTCGGGAAGACGCGCGTGCGGGCGGCCATCCATTCGGCGGTTTCGGCCGGTACGTTCTCGAAATCGAAGGTGACGACGTCGCTGTCGGCGGCGAAGGCCTCCAGTGCGGCGAAATCGCGCCAATCGGCCTGCACCAGCGGGGCGATCTGTGCGGCACAGGCATCGCCGGCGCTGTCGACCAGGCGGAAGCGCTGGCCGAGCGGCGTGCCGGCGAGGACGAGCATGCGGGCGAGCTGGCCGCCGCCGAGGATGCCGATCGTCGCCATCGGATCAGTCTTCGCGCGGGTCGGACTTGGCGAGCACGGCGTCGGTCTGCTCGCGCCGGAACGCATCCAGGCGGTTGGCCAGCGCGGCGTCCTCGAGCGCGAGCACGGCGGTCGCCAGCAGGGCGGCGTTGACCGCGCCGGCACGGCCGATCGCCAGGGTGCCGACTGGAATGCCGGCCGGCATCTGCACGATCGACAGCAGCGAATCCATGCCGTTGAGCGCGTGCGACTGCACCGGCACGCCGAAGACCGGCAGCCGCGTCTTGGCGGCCAGCATGCCGGGCAGGTGGGCGGCGCCGCCGGCCCCGGCGATCACGACCTTGAGGCCGCGGCCGGCCGCCTGTTCGGCATAGTCGAACAGCAGGTCCGGCGTGCGGTGGGCGGAGACGACGCGGACCTCGTGCGCCACGTCGAGACGCTCGAGGGTTTCGACGGCATGACGCAGGGTGTCCCAATCCGAACGGGAGCCCATCACCACGCCGATCAGCGGTTGCCCGGCCTTGCTGTTGGTCATTGCGCTGCTGGATCGCGAGTCTGGCGCGCACAACCTGCGCGAAACCGCTATTGTAAGCACAACCGGGCGCCTTCCGGTGCCCGCCCGATGCGACGACCGATGGATTCACGATTGCTGGACATCCTGCGCTGCCCGGTCAGCAAGGGTGCCGTGCGCGCGCTGCGGCGCGACGAACTCGATGCGCTCAACCGCGCGATCGCCGCCGACGGGCTGGCGACGGCCGATGGCCAGGTGCGCCGCCAGCCGCTGCAGGCGGGGCTGTTGGCCGCCGACGGGCAGCGCGTCTACCGGATCGACGACGGCATCCCCGTGATGCTGGCGGACCAGGCGATCCCGGTGGCCGGAGTGGCCGGTTTCGTGGCCGGGTAGGACGCCTGCGATTCGCCGCAGGCGGGCAGTGCCGCAAAAGGGAGCGGCGGATGCGAGGACGGCGGCCGATAACCGGCAGATGACGACGGAAATCGTCGACATTCGTCATGGCCTGTCGGCCTTGTGCGTTGGTTCACATAAGAATAACGGTGTGTGAATAAGCTTGTCGGCGATGGCGGGAGGGGACCGCTCCGACAGGTTCACCCGGACTGCAGATCTCATGGTCAGCCCCGACGACAGCAAGAAGATCATCGACCTGCACCAGCGGCAGTCGATCCAGAGCGCCGCCGGCGACCGTCTGGGCGATCTGCTCAAGCGGGTCCGTGGCATTGCGCTCAAGCGCATCAGCGCCCTGGTCGGCGTCCTGTTCGAGAACATCGACGACGCCCTGTTCGACCTCGCCGAGAAGGCCGAGAACAACGCCGCGCAGACCCAGTTCTTCGACGGCATGCGCGAGGTCCGCAAGAAGCGCCACCTGGTCGAGCGCCGGTTCCAGGAGCAGGTCTCCAAGGCCTTCACGGATTTCGCCGAAGGCCGGATGCGCACGGCACGCCCCGAGGTCGCCCCGCAGGCCGGTGGCGGCCTGTCGCTGGTCGACGACCAGGAGCTCGAGCAATCGCTGGCGGTCTCCGGCATGGTCGCCAAGGCCAACAGCCGGTGGTCGCGGTCGCTGTTCCAGATCAACCAGCGGCTGTCGGTCGTGACCGGCGGCGGGCAGGTCGACGACGGCAGCAACCCGATCGGGCCGGCCGCGCTCGGCGAGGCGTTCCGCGAGGCGACGCGTGAGTTCGACCTCGGCATGCACGTGCGCCTGATCGTCTACAAGCTGTTCGATCGCTACGTCATGAGCGGTCTGGACGGGTTGTACGAGGAAGTCAACGGCGAGCTGATCCAGGCCGGCGTGCTGCCGCAGATCGCCTCGGCGCCCGCGCGTCCGTCGGCGGGCGCCGGCGGCCATGCCGTGGCGACGGCCGGTCATGCGGGCGCGCCCGCGCCGCACGTCGACGCGCACGCCGATCGGGGCCGCTACGACCCGGCCACCGTGGCCTGGCAGACCGAGCTCTACCAGACGCTCAACAAGCTGCTGGCCGGCCGCCGGAGTCCGGCGCACGAGGCCGCCGAGCACTTCCGCCACGAGTCCGAACTGGCCGCGCCGCCGGTATTGAGCCCGGTGGACCTGCTCAGCGCGCTGACGATCCTGCAGAGCCAGAACCAGCTCGCCGCCAGCCGGCAGCACGCGCAGGCCAGCAGCATGGCCGATGCCGCGCAGGCGGTGCAGCAGATCAAGCAGGACCTGCTCGATCAGGTCCAGCGGATCGGCAGCGGCGACGGCCATGGCCACAGCCATGTCTCCAGCGCCGACGAGGACACGATCGACCTGGTCGGCATGCTGTTCGAATACATCCTGCAGGACCGCAATCTGCCGGCCCAGATGCAGGCCGTGCTGAGCCGGCTGCAGATCCCGTATCTCAAGGTCGCGATTCTCGACCGCCACCTGTTCGCGCAGCGGGCGCACCCGGCGCGGCGCCTGCTCGATGCGCTGGCGCAGGCGGGCCTCGGCTGGTCCGAGGAAGCCGACCGCGACCATCGGCTGCTCGATCGCGTGCGCCAGTCGGTCGAGAAGATCCTGACCGAGTTCGACGACGACATCGCGATCTTCGAGCACGAACTGGAATCCTTCGAGGGGTTCCTCGACCAGGGCCGCAAGCGCGCGGGACTGGCCGAGCAGCGCGTGGCCGAGGCCGCGCGCGGGCGCGAGCGCCTGGAAGAAGCGCGGCGCACGGCGGCGCGCGAGATCCTGCAGCGTATCGACGAACGGGTACTGCCGCCGATCATCCATGCCGTGCTGTCGCGTCCCTGGGCCAACTATCTCGTCGTCGCGCTGCTGCGCCACGGCGAGAATTCCGAGGAGTGGCGCAACGGCCTGCGCTTCGTCGACGAGTTCGTCTGGAGCGCGCTGCCGAAGGGTACCGAGGCCGACCGCCTGCGCCTGCAGAAGGTCAAGCCGCAGATCGAGCGCGCGCTGCGCCACGGCCTGGGCACGATCGGCCTGCACGACAACGAGATCACCGAGACGATGAGGGCGCTGGCGGATTTCTACGCCTCGCTCCAGGGAGGCGCGCCGGTCGAGCGCAAGACCGTGCGCGAGGTCATCGTCGAGCGCGCCTGCCTGGCCGCCGCCGGCGCGCAGCCCGCTGCCGAGGCAGGGCAGGCAGCCGATGCCGCAGGCACGGCCGAGCTGGCCGGCAGCCCGGTCGAGGAGATCGTGCTCGGCACCCGTACGATCGAGGGCGACCGTGGCGAGGCCTTCCTCCAGGAGGACGAGTTCCTGCAACTGGCGCGGTCGCTGCGGCCGGGCACCTGGCTGGAGCTGGTCGACGAGAACGGCCATCGCGAGCGCGCCAAGCTGTCCTGGATCAGCCCGATCAGCTCGAAGTACCTGTTCGTCAACCGGCGCGGCCTGAAGGTCGACGACAAGACCCTCACCGCGCTGGCCGCGGAGCTTCGGGCCGGCGCGGCCGTCGTGCTGGAGGAAGCACCGCTGTTCGATCGCGCACTGGACGCGATCGTCGCGCGGCTGCGCGAGGATCACGAGGCGGCCTAGCCGTCTGGACGGACGCACCCGCGGGATAGGAGGGTGCGCGCCTCCGCGTGTCCATCGTCATCCGCTACGCGACGCCTGCACATGCTGCAGGTCGATGCCGGTTGCAGGCACCTGTCGTCACAGGTCGTGCGGATGCGTGGGAAGTCGACCGATCGGAGGCCGGACCTGTTGGGGACCACAGTCGCGACAGCGTGCGATGCACCGGTCATCCGCCGGCGCAGTCTTCAACCCATCGTTCGCTTCGGAAACTCGTCAGGGTGTAGCGCCGGCCGGCTTGAGGCAGTCGGCCAGAAACGAATCGACTGCCGCCTCCAGGCGCAGGCGATTGTCCAGGCTGGCGATGCCGTGTCCTTCGTCGTCGAACGGCAGCCAGCGCGCCGGGCGTCCGGCCTTGGCCAGCAGCAGCCGCAGCCGCAACGCATGCTCGATCGTCACGCGGCGATCCTGTGCACCGTGCGCCAGCAGCAGTGGCTTGCCGATCTGGCGGTACCGGTAGACTGGGGAAATCGCCTCGACCTCGGCGATCTGCTTGACGGGGTCACCGACCATCTTCTTCATCAGGTCCTGCGCCGAGGTGCTCGCAGCCCAGTCGCTGGACGAGAACGTCAACGGCCAGTCCGTCACCGCCGCCGTCGCGATGCCGCAGCGATACCGCTCCGGGAAGCGGATCAGGCCCATCAGGGTCGAGTATCCGCCGTAGCTGCTGCCACGCAGGGCGACACGTCCCGGGTCGAGGGGATGCTCGCGCAGCGCCTTGTCCACGGCGCTGAGCACGTCGTCCTCGATCTGGGTCCCGAACGCGCCGTAGCCGGCATGTCGGAACTCGCGGCCGAATCCACCGGAGCCCCGGAAGTTCACCCGCAGGACGGCATGGCCGCGGTTGGTCATCAGCTGGACTTCCGGGTCGTAGTGCAGCGTATCGCGCACGCCGATCGGGCCGCCGTGGGGCATCACGACCAGCGGATGTGGACCCTTGCCTTCGGGCAGGCTGAGATAGGCCTCGATCGGCGTTCCGTCGGTCGCGGCCAGGCGCAGCAGTGAAGAGCGCACGGGGCGTGCCTGCCGGAACGGTTCCAGCCGGGAGAGCAGTTCCTCAATGCGGTTGTGCCCGGCGTCGTAGAGGTAGTAGGTGCCCGGATTGGTCTCGTCGTTGGCGATGACCAGGGCGCGCGTGCCGTCGCGGCTGGTTTCGTAGACGGCCACGCTGCGATCCGGAAGCGCACGGGCCAGTATCGCGTGCAGCGAGCCGCTGGCCGAGTCGAAGTAGTGGATCTGGTGCCGGCCGTCCTGCAGGTAGCTGGCGCCGACTGGTTCGCCGGTCGGCGTCGTCAGAACCTCGAGGATGTCGATGCCGGGCAGGGTCAGCAGGGTCTGTACGATCTTGCCATCGGCCAGGTCGACGCGGACCAGTTCGGTCTGGGCGCGGTCGATGTCGGTGGTGGCATAGAAGCTCGTCCCGCCGGGTGCCATTTCCAGCAACTGGAAGCGGTCCTCCGACGAGAAGCGCCGTACCACCTGCCAGGTGCCGTCGGTGCGGGTCTGGGTCTTGAGCACGTAGTCGCCGTCCTCGGTCGCCATGACGGCGCGCGGCACGCCGCTGCGGTCGGTCAGGACGTTGCTCCAGCCCTCCAGTCCCTTGTCCAGCCTGCGGCTGCGTTCGAACTGGCTGCGTTCGATCCGCTTGCCGTCAAGCGTGACGCGATAGAGGCCAGCGCCTCCTTCCGTCTCGACACGCGCGAATACGGCCTGCCGCCCCTCTGTGCCGATCGTGCTGACGAACCAGCCGGCATACGGAAACGTCAGCAGGTCGAAGGACGGTGCCCGGCCCGGCTCGACGCGAAGGCGGACGGCATAGCTGGTGCGTCCGCGGTTGTTGACGCCGATCAGCAAGGTACGGTCCGCTGCCCAGCTCATCTGGTATACCGGGTAGTCGCCGCTGTAGACGGGGCTGGCCTGCAGCGTGGCTACGTCCAGCACGCTGATCGTGTGTCGATCGCCCTTCTGCTCAGCGACCGCCAGCATGTCGCCGGCGGGGTTCATCCGGATCGTCGATACCTGCCAGTCCGCGAACAGCTCGCGGACCAGGGCAGGTAGCCGGTCGTCTCCGCCTGCCTTCTCCGCGTCGTCCTTCTCCGCCGGTTTGATCGTCGCCGATTCGGCGGCTTCGAGCGCGGCCGACAACGGCATGTCGCCCAGCTCGTTCGCAAGGAACTCGCCGAAGCGATCCGGTACGGCGCCTTGCCAGCGCAACGGCCAGCGCTTGCGCAGACCGGGATAGTCCTTGTCGAGATCAATCGCGAGCTGGGCGAACCGGTTGCGTGGCGCCGTATGGAACCTGCTGTAGCCCAGTGCGATCAGGTCGAGGTCGCCGGCATAGCTGATGACGCCGGGTTCGACCTTGAAATCCAGGCGGCCATCCTTGCTCAGGTTAAGGTACCAAAGGGGCCGGTTGTCCAGGCCGATCTCGAGCCGGCTGAAGCGGTAGTCACCCGCGGGCAGTTCGAGCAGACGCAGGCTGCGTCCATGTCCCAGCCGCAGCAGGCGCTGGCCGCCGAAGCCACCGTCCTTCCGGTCGATCTTGAGCGAGGAAACCGGTAGCGCGGCCTCGACCGCTATCGCCACCAGTCCGCGCCCCTCGCGCGGCTCGACCGTGTCGCCGGGACTGATTTCCCGTGCACCCGCAACGGCGGCCAGAACCATCAGCAAGCCGCCGGCCAGGCCGCGAAGCCCGCGCAGAAACCCCCCGTGGCGCTGCATCATGCACGCCCCTGAAAACCGTGCATGCAGCCGCCTCAGACGTTGAAGAGCTTGCGCAGGTTGTCGAGGCCGGCCTGATAGATGCCCTGCATCGTCGCGACGGCATCGTTCTCCGGTACGCCGGCGGGAACGAAGTCGCCCGACCACTCGACCACGCAGCCCTCCTTGCCTTCCTCGTTGCGCACGCGCACGGTGGACTTGTAGTTGGCGACGGGCAGGGCGCCCTTCTCGAGCGTGTAGGTGTAGACGTGATCGTTGTCGTCGAACGATTCCATGCGCTCGACCAGGCTGGCACCGCCCATCAGCTGCAGGCGCCGGACGCGACCGCCGTCGGCCAGTTCGCTCTTCTGCACGGCAGGATGCCAATCGGGCAGGGCATGAAAACCCCCGATCAGCTTCCAGACCTGATCGGCCGATACCGGCAGCGGCGTGGACATCTTGACCTTGGCCATACGGTTTCTCCTGTTCGGCTCGGCGCGCATCGCATCGATGCGTCGTCAGGCTACATCGGGCGTCTTCGCTCGATCACGGTCGAGCGAAGACGGGCTGCCTAGAAGCGGCCCGGCCAGTATACGCCGGGCGTCCGGCGACAGCGGCAGCGTGGGCGCGGTCTTGCGCACGCAAGCGCCGGACAAGGTTCGCTGCGATGCATCAATATCGTGGCGATTCGCGGCGCGCGACTACAGCGTGCGCTGCCAGAAACCGACGTCCACCCAGCGGTCGAACTTGCGCCCCACTTGCGCGTGGTGCGCGACCTTCAGGAAGCCGCAGCGTTCGTGGAATGCGACGCTGGCCGGATTCGGCAGCGCGATGCAGCCGAGCGCGACATGGAAGCCGTGCTCGGCGAGCGTGCGCAGCAGTAACTGGTACAGCGGCAGGCCCACGCCGCTGCGCTGCGCGTCGGCGGCGACGTAGATCGTCGTCTCGACCGTGGGATCGTAGGCGGCGCGGCTGCGCCAGCGCGTGGCATAGGCATAGGCGGCGACGCGTCCTTCGTGCTGCGCGACCAGCCACGGATATCCCGCGCCGAGCACCTGGTCGATGCGCTCGATCATCTGTGCCGGCGTGACCGGCACGTCCTCGAACGTCACGATCGTCTCGCGCACGTGCGGGTTGTAGATCGCGCAGATCGCGTCGGCATCGTCGCGATGGACGGGTCGGAACAGCGGCGCGCTCACGGTGCTTCCGTTGCGGCGAGGGTGCCGTGGCGGCGTGCAGCGCAGCAGCCGGCGAGGAGCGAGGGTGGAAGGAGCCGGGATGTCGGAACGATCATCGGAGGACGCTGCCGGTGGTGCCGGCGTCCAGTATCCGTGTCCGGGCTCGGCGCCGACAAGTCCGGTTGCGTCCGGTCGGCAGCGGGCGTCAGCAGCAGCGTCCGCCGCCGCCCTTGTAGCGTGCTTCCAGGCGCTCGTTGAAGAACTCGGCGTAGGTCGGGATCGGTCGGTCCGGATGGTAGGCGCGCAGGTGCGCGACATAGGTGCCGTAGTCCGGGATGCCGATGATCTGGCGGGCGATGCGCACGGCACGCAGCCACAGTGCGGCCAGTGGCGAGGCGGCGGCGCGCGCGGCCGCCTCGCCGGGGTCGAGCGGGCCTTGCGGTGCGCGCGGCCCACGCTTGCCCGCAGGCAGGTTCATCGTGCCACCGAGGCCAACGCGACGTACGGCGTTTCCTGCGCGGTCGGCAGCGAGATGCGCCGTGCGCGAACCGCGGCGCGGATGCCGAACACGACGACGACGACGACGATCGCCATGAACGTGGCCGCGAGGCCGGCGTTGACGTAGTCGTTGAACACGATGCGGTTCATGTCGTCGAGCGACTTGGCCGGCGCCAGCACCTGGCCCTGGGCCAGCGCGTCGGCGTACTTCTTCGCATGCGAGAGGAAGCCGATGCGCACGTCGCCGTGGAACACCTTCTGCCAGCCGGCGGTCAGCGTGCAGATCAGCAGCCACACGGTCGGCACCAGCGGGATCCACACGTACTGGTCGCGCTTCATCTTGATCAGGCACACGCAGCATACGGTCAGCGCGATCGCCGCCAGCATCTGGTTGGCGATGCCGAACAGCGGCCACAAGGTGTTGATGCCGCCGAGCGGATCGACCACGCCCTGGTAGAGGAAGTAGCCCCAGCAAGCCACGCACAGCGCGGTCGCGATCAGGTTGGCGGCCCACGATTCGGTGCGCTTGAGGGCCGGCACGGCCAGGCCCGCCAGGTCCTGGATCATGAAGCGCCCGGCGCGCGTGCCGGCATCGACCGTGGTCAGGATGAACAGCGCCTCGAACAGGATCGCGTAGTGGTACCAGAACGCCATCATGCCTTCGCCGGCGATCACGCTGTGCAGGATGTGCGCCATGCCGACGGCGAGCGTCGGCGCGCCGCCGGCGCGCGAGAGGATCGTGCCCTCGCCGATGTCGGTGGCGGTCTGGGCGAGCACCTCCGGCGTGATCACGAAGCCCAGGTTGCTGATCGCCTGCGCCGCCGATTCGACCGTGGTGCCGATCAGCGCGGCGGGCGCGTTCATCGCGAAGTAGATGCCCGGATCGAGCACGCAGGCGGCGATCAGGGCCATGATCGCGACGAAGGCTTCCATCAGCATGCCGCCGTAGCCGATGAAGCGAGTTTCCTTCTCGTTGGCCAGCAGCTTGGGCGTGGTGCCGGACGAGATCAGCGAATGCCAGCCGGATACCGCACCGCAGGCGATCGTGATGAACAGGAACGGGAACAGGCCGCCGGCGAACACCGGGCCGGTGCCGTCGACGAACTTGGTCAACGCCGGCATCCGCAGTTCCGGCGCGGCGATCAGGATGCCGATGGCCAGCAGCACCACCGTGCCGATCTTGAGGAACGTGGACAGGTAGTCACGCGGTGCCAGCAGCAGCCAGACCGGGATCACCGAGGCGACGAAGCCGTAGGCGATCAGCATCCAGGCGAGCTGGCGGCCGTTGAAATGGAACGCCTCGGCCCAGGCCGGGTCGTGGGCGACCACGCCGCCGAGCCAGATCGACAGGAGCAGCAGGACCAGGCCGATGATCGAGACTTCCATGACGCGGCCGGGGCGCAGGTAGCGCAGGTAGACACCCATGAACAGCGCGATCGGCATCGTCATCGCCACCGTGAAGGTGCCCCACGGGCTTTCCGCCAGCGCCTTGACCACGACCAGGGCGAGCACGGCCAGGATGATGAACATGATCATCGTCACGCCGATCATCGCGACCACGCCGGCGCCCGGGCCGAGCTCGGAGCGAGCCATGTCGCCGAGCGACTTGCCGTCGCGGCGCGAGGAGAAGAACAGCACCATGAAGTCCTGCACCGCGCCGGCGAAGATCACGCCGACCAGGATCCAGAGCGTGCCGGGCAGGTAGCCCATCTGCGCGGCGAGCACCGGGCCGACCAGCGGTCCGGCGCCGGCGATCGCGGCGAAATGATGGCCGAACACCACGTACTTGTCGGTCGGCACGTAGTCCAGGCCGTCGTTGCGCAGCACGGCCGGCGTCGCCCGCGTCGCATCCAGGCGCAGCGCCTTCTCGGCGATGAACTTGCTGTAGAAGCGATAGGCGATGAAGAGGATCGAGACGGCGGCCGTCACCAGCCAGACCGCGTTGATCGTCTCGCCCCGGTGCAAGGCGACGGTGCCCAGGCAGAACGCGCCGAGGATGGCCAGGGCCAGCCATCCCAACTTGCTTGCGACCGATGTCATACCGCCTCCACCCTACGGATTGGGAACCGGGAAAGCGTGTTCCCGCAGCGCACCACGGTCAAGCCGCGGTGCATTAGCCATTGGTCGAATGGACGGCGCCGGTGCCTGCTGCCGGCAGGTCCTGCATGGGCGCGCAGGATGGCGGCAGGCGACCCGCCGGGACCGGCCGCCGCCGCGGAACGAATCGGTGTCAGTGCCGCCGCTGTGCTCTACAACCAGCGCGCCCGGCGCAGCAACAGGAACAGGCCGCCGCAGATCGAGACGGTCAGCGCGATCATCGCCGGGTAGCCCCAGGGCTTGTCGAGCTCGGGCATCTGGTGGAAGTTCATCCCGTACCAGCTGGTCATCAGGGTCGGCGCGGCGAGCAGCGCCGCCCAGCCCGCCAGGCGCTTGACGACTTCGTTCTGCGAGGCGCCGACCACGGCGGCATTGATGCTGATCGCCGCCGAGAGCATCTCGCGCATCGTGTCGATCGATTCGTTGATGCGGATCGCGTGGTCGGAGACGTCGCGGAAGTACGGCCGGACCTCGTCGCGGATCAGGCCCGGGTACAGGCGTACCAGCTGGTTGAGCATGTCCTGCAGCGGTGCCACCGCCAGCCGCAGCGAGACCAGCTCCTTCTTCAGTTCGTACAGGCTGCGGATCGTCTGGCGCTTGAAGGTGTCCTGGAAGATGTCGTCCTCCAGGTCCTGCAGCTGCTCGCGGAAGTTGCGGACGATCGGCAAGATGTTGTCGACGATGAAGTCGAGCACCGAGTACAGGCCGTAGCTGGGGCCGAGCGCGAGCAGGTCGGGTGTCTGCTCGCAGCCGCGCCGGGCCGGCGCGTACGACAGCGACGCGCCGTGGCGGATCGTCACGATGTAGTTGCGGCCCAGGAACACATGGGTCTCGCCGAACTCGATCCGCCCGCTGACGAACTGCGCGGTCTGCGCGACGATGAACAGCGAGTCGCCGTAGCTCTCGATCTTGGGGCGCTGGTGCGCGTTGTTGGCGTCCTCGATGGCGAGGTCGTGCAGGCCGAATTCCTCCTGCAGCTTGTCGAGCAGCTGGGCGTCCGGCTCGTGGAGCCCGACCCAGACGAACTGGTCGGGCCGTTCGAGCACGTCGCTGATCTCGTCGATCGTGATGTCGCCGACGCGACGGCCCTGGTTGGAGTACGCCACGCAGTTGACGACCATCGGGGTCTGCGGGTGCGGCGCCTCGGCGGTGACGGGGGCGGGAGCTTCGGCCATGGGCCGATCATGCCGCTTCGGGGTCGTCTCCGGCAATGTTCGCCGCGGCCCGGCCGGGCGCCGGCTGGCGCCACAGCGCCAGCGCCAGTGCGACATGGATCGGTACGAGCAGGGCGATCCAATGGCCGTTCTGCTGGACGAACCACGGCAGCACCTTGGAGAACACCGCGAAACCCGCCGCGAGCAGCACCAGCAGCATCAGCATCCGTGCGACGCGGCCCGGCCGCCAGGCCGGTCGCATCGCCGCCCACCAAGTCGGCAGCAGCGCGAGGCAGAGCGGGTCGAGCAGCAGCAGGTTCTCGTTGCGCCAGGCCGCACGGTGCTCGGTGAAGCCCCACAGCAGGGCCAGCACCAGGCCACCGAGGCCGGCGGCCAGCGCGACCAGCAGCGCGGCGAGCGAGAAGCCGATCCGTGCGGCGCGGTAGCGGCGGGCGCGGGCCAGCGCGGTCAATGCCAGGCCGATGCCGATGCCGCCCGCCAGGAACGGCCAGCGCAGGTCGGCCGGCAGCTCGGGAGGAGCGGCGATCCGGTTCTCGGCCAGCGTGTCCTCGGCCATCACCAGCGGGCGGGTGGCGCCGGCGTCGTCGACGATGCGGGCATCGCGCACGACGGACGCCAGCGTCATCGGCACGAAGCTCTCCTGCCAGAAGTCCAGCCGCTGGTCGGCGAACGGCCCGAGGCCGAGGTCGACCACGTGCATCAGCCACGGCTGCGGCGCGAGCAGGCGGACGGCGTCCATGCGATAGGTGTAGCCGCGCGACCGCCCGCGCGACCGGTCGCGCAGCGCGCCGCCGAGCGCGCGGTCGATCGCGTCGCGAATGCGGGTCGAGCAGTTGGAGGTGAAGTAGTCGTAGTCGTAGCGTGCGTGGGCCGGCTGCACGTTCCATTCGAGGAAATCGCGCAAGGCGGCCCGCTGTGCCGGGGCCAGGTCCAGCTGCTGCTCGACCGCGCCGCGGCCGGCGGCGACATAGGCCGGCAGGTCCTCGTCCAGCGGCCAGGCGCCGACGTGGTAGGTCATGCGGCCGCGGACGAAGTTCCAGAAGAAGTCGTCCTCGGCGAAATCGAACATGCCGTAGTTGTAGACGAGGGCTTCGCCGGTGGCGCGATCGCGGACGAGCAGCGCGTTGTGGCCGAAGCGCTCCCAGTACAGCTCGCCGGGGCCGTAGGTGAGCAGGCTGATCTGCAGCGTCTCGCCGGGCTCGGCGGCGTCCGCGGCGGGCACCCGCATCAGGACGGCCAGCAGCGCCAGCCAGGCCCATGCGCCCAGCCGCAGCGCCAGGCCGCCGCGTCGGGACGCAGGCCGGATCACGCGACGTGCATCCGGACCGCGAACTGCTGGACGCGCCGGGCGTCGCCCTTCATGACCTGGAAATGGAAGCCGCCGAGGTCCGCCTCGTCGCCGGGCTGGGGCAGGTGGCCGACGGTCGCCGCGATCATGCCGCCGACGGTGTCGTACTCCTCGTCGTTGAACTCGCTGCCGAAGCGCTCGTTGAACGCGGCGATCGGGGTCTGGGCGTCGACCAGGAAGGTGCCGTCCGGCGAGACCCGGATCAGCGTCTGGCGGTCGTCGTCGTCATCGTGTTCGTCGTCGATGTCGCCGACGATCTGCTCGAGCACGTCCTCGATCGTGACGATGCCGGCGACACCGCCGTACTCGTCGACGACGATCGCCATGTGATGGCGCGACAGCCGGAATTCCTTGAGCAGGATGTTCAGGCGCTTGGACTCGGGGATCAGGATCACCGAGCGCAGCAGCGGCCGGATCTCGCCGGGCGCGTCGCCGGTCTGGGTGAAGCAGCGCAGCAGGTCCTTCGCCAGCAGGATGCCGAGGATCTCGTCGCGGTCGTCGCCGTGGACGGGGAAGCGCGAATGCCCCGATTCGATGACGGTCTGGACGATCTCCGGAAGCGGATCGTCGACGGCGATCGAGACCATCTGTGCGCGCGGGACCATGACGTCGGCCACCTTGAGGTCCGTGACCTCGATGGCACCCTCGATCATCGCCAGCGTATCGTTGGAGATCAGTCCGGTGGACTGGGCGTGACGGAGCTCGTCGATCAGCTCCTCACGGCTGCGCAGCTCGCCGCTCAGCACCTGGAAAATACGGCCGAACCAGGTCCGGGGCGGTCTACTCGGGGGATCCTCGCTCATTCTCGACGGGGGCGGCGCCACGGGGGCGGGACCGCGGAGTGTAGCAAACTCGCTTTACAGCGCTTTTCGCGTTCCCGCAGGCCCCGGACCGGCCGCGTGGCCGGCCCGGAGCGGGCGGTGATCCTTACTCGGGACGCCGGAAGTCGGCGCCCGGCTTCCACTGGGGATAGGTCGATTCGCCGGCCAGCTTGCCGCCGACGGCGTAGAGCAGCTGCAGGTCCTCGATCGTGCCGCTGAGGTCCCAGGCCGGGTCGTACTCGTCGGCCGGCTTGTGGTAGCGGTGGGCGGTGTAGTCGGCCTTGGCCTTGGCGCCGGCTTCGGAGCCGCCCTCGACCAGGTCCTGGCCGCCGGAGGCGTACAGCGCCGGCACGCCGCCGCGCGCGAAGTTGACGTGGTCGGATCGGAAGAAGAAGCCCTTCTCCGGCGAAGCGTCGCCGGTGATGGTCCGGTTCTGGGCGGCGGCGGCCTCGGTGACGTAGGCGTCCAGTTCCGATTGGCCCAGGCCGATCACGTTGACGTCCTTGCTGCGGCCGATGATCGGTAGCGCGTCGATGTTGATGTTGGCCACGGTCTTGGCCAGCGGATAGGCCGGGTGGGCGGCGTAGTAGGCCGAGCCGAGCATGCCCGATTCCTCCAGCGTGACGGCCAGGAACAGGATCGAGCGCTGCGGCGCCGGCTGCTGGTGCTTGAACGCCTCGGCGATCTCCAGCAGGGCGGCCACGCCGGTGGCGTTGTCGATCGCGCCGTTGTAGATCTGGTCGCCCTGGAGGTGCTCGTCCTTGCCCAGGTGGTCCCAGTGGGCGGTGTAGACGATGACCTCGTCGGCACGCGTGGTGCCGGGCAGCAGCGCGAGCACGTTCTCGGAGCTGGAACGCGTCACCGTGTTGCTGAAGCGGGCCGAGAGCGTGGTGCCGAGATCGACCGGCTTGAAGCCGCGCACGTCCGCGGACTTCTTCAGCGCGTCGAAGTCCTTGCCGGCGGCGGCGAACAACCGCCGCGCGGCGTCGCCGGTCAGCCAGCCGGCGGCCTTCAGGCGCGGCGCCGGGTCCTCGCTGGCGGGCAGGCTCTGCTGGGGACCGCTCCAGCCGCTCTGCACGACACTCCACGGATAGCCGGCACCAGCGTCCTCATGGACGATCAGCGCGGCGGCCGCGCCCTTGCGCGCGGCTTCCTCGAACTTGTAGGTCCAGCGGCCGTAGTAGGTCAGCGCACGGCCCTTGAACAGGTCCGGATCCTGCGAGCCCCAGCCCGGATCGTTGACCAGCACGACGATCGTCTTGCCCTTGACGTCGACGCCGTCGAAATCGTTCCACTGCTGGTCCGGCGCATCGACGCCGTAGCCGAGGAAGAGCACGTCGCTGTCCTTGAGCTCGACATCGAGGCTGCCGTCGAGGGTGCCGATCACCATGTCGCTGCCGAACGCGAAGCGCGCCTCGCCGGCGCTGCCCTTGACGTCCAGCGCGACCTGGTCGGCGTCGACCAGGGTGGTCTCGACCATCGGCACGGTCTGGAACCAGCTGCCGTTGTTGCCGGGCTTCAGGCCGATCTGCTCGAACTGGTCCTTGAGGTAGGCCGTCGTCAGGCGCTCGCCGACGGTGCCGGGCTTGCGCCCCTCGAACGCGTCCGACGCGAGCTTCTGCACGCGCGCGGCGAAATCCTCGGCGGTGATCGCCGGGCTCCAGGCGCCTTCGGCCGTCGGCACCACCGGCTGGCGCGGCTGCGCGGCCGCCGGTGCGGTGGTGGCCGGTGTCGACGCCGGTGCCGGCGCCTGTTCGCGCTGGCAGGCGACGAGGCCGAGCGCCAGCAGGCTGGCGGCGGCGCTGGCGGGGAGGATGGGACGCATGGGATTCTCCGCGGCGAAAACGGCGATTCTACCCGGCCGCGCCGGTTTGTCCGGTGGATTCGGTGCGCGTGCCCGCAAGGCCGGGCGGCGCGGTGCCGGTCGATTCAGCCGGGCGGGCCGGGCTCGGCGACCGGTGGCGGGGCGGCGTCGGTGGCCGGGATGCGGGCGAAGCGGGCGGTGACCCGCCAGCCGAGCAGCAGGCCCGCGGCCAGCAGCGCCGCCGACAGCACGAACGCCGCGCCGGGCAGGTGCAGGTTCGCCTGCGGGCCGATGAAGGTGGCGAAGACCTGGGTGAACAGGAACGGCCCGAAGATCGTCGCCAGGCCCGCCAGGCCGCTGATCGCCCCCTGCAGGCGGCCCTGCTCGTGCGGGTCGACCTGCTGGGTCAGGATCGCCTGCGCCGGCGGCCCGCCGAGTCCGGCCAGCGCCAGCAGCGGGATGCCGGCCAGGAACACCAGCGGCGTCGCGCCGAGCCCGAACAGCAGGAAGCCGGCGATGCCGAAGGCGAGACCGCTCAGCATGAGACGGCGTTCACCGAAGCGGCGCACCAGCCGCCCGACCAGGCCGGCCTGGACGATGCCGCTGCACAGGCCGACCAGGGCGAGCGTGTAGCCCACCTCTTGCGGGCCCCACTGGAAGCGGTAGTCGGCGAACAGGACGAAGGTCGAGTTCAGCGAGAACTGCGCGAACTGGGTCAGGAAGATCACGACCACCAGGCCCAGCGCATGCGGGTAGCGGCGCAGCATGCGCAGCGCGCCGAGCGGGTTGGCGCCCTTGAGGTCGAAGCGCGGCGTGCGCCGTTCCGGCGGCAGCGACTCGGGCAGGATCAGCCAGCCGTAGACGAAGTTGGCCAGCGCCAGGGCGCCGGCCACCCAGAACGGCAGCCGCGGCGAGATGCCGCCGAGGAAGCCGCCGAGCGCGGGGCCGATCACGAAGCCGATACCGAAGGCGGCGCCGAGCAGGCCGAATGCGGCCGCCCGCTTCTCCCGCGGCGTCACGTCGGCGATGTAGGCATTGGCGGTCGTGAAGCTGGCGGCCGTGATGCCCGAGACGAGGCGGCCGATGAACAGCACCGGCAGCGTCTGCGCCAGCGCCATCACGATGAAGTCCAGGCCCAGGCCCAGGTTCGACGCCAGGATCACCGGTCGGCGGCCGAACCGGTCCGACAGCGCGCCCTGGATCGGCGAGAACACGAACTGCATCAACCCGAACAGCGCGCCGAACAAGCCGGTCCACTGGGTGGCCACGGCGATGTCGCCGCCGACCATCGCCTGCACCAGGTGTGGCAGCACCGGGATGATCAGCCCGAACGCCAGCATGTCCAGCACGACCGTGACGAAGATGAAGATCACCGCGGCGCGACGCACGGGGACGACGGTGTCTGGGGCGTTCAAGGGCGATGGCCGATCGGTTCGGAAAACGCCGGGCAGCGCCGGCGCGCGCGAATTGTACGTGATGGGGTACCGCTCAGCGGCGCCCGTTGCCGTCGATGAAGCGCAGGAACTCAGCGCGCGTCCGGGCATCCTCGCGGAAGTCGCCGAGCATCTGGCTGGTGACCATCGACACGCCGCGCTTGTGCACGCCGCGGGTCGTCATGCACTGGTGGATCGCGTCGACGACCACGCCGACGCCGCGTGGCCGCAGCACGTCCTCGATGCAATGGGCGATCTGCGCGGTCAGCTTCTCCTGCACCTGGAAACGCCGCGCGAAACCGTCGACGACGCGCGCCAGCTTGCTGATCCCGACGACCTTGCTCGTCGGCAGGTAGCCGATGTGCGCGCGGCCGATGATCGGCGCCATGTGGTGCTCGCAGTACGATTCGAACTCGATGTCGCGCAGCACGATCATCTCGTCGTAGCCGGCGACCTCCTCGAACGTGCGGCGCAGGTACGCGGCCGGATCGACCGCGTAGCCGGAGAACCAGTCGGCATAGGCGTCGACGACGCGCTTGGGCGTATCGGCCAGGCCCTCGCGCGAGGGGTCCTCGCCGGCCCAGCGCAGCAGCGTGCGCACGGCCTCCTCGGCCGCGCTGCGGGTGACCGCGGGATCGGATGGCGTCATCGGCGGATCCTCAGGGCGCCTTGGCGGCGGGCGTGGGCCGCTCGGGCTTGAACAACGGATGGTTGGTGGCCCAGGGGAGGTCCGGCAGCTGCTTGGCCTTGAAGCGGTCGTAGAACTCGCGGTACAGCGCCTGCCGGGTGGCGTCGCGGCTGCTGACTGCGCCGAAGAGCGCCGCGGCCTGCGTTTCCTCGGCCTCCTTCCACTTGCCGTTGGCGGCCAGGGCCAGCGCATAGGCTTCGGCCACTTCGCCGGCGCCGCTGATCTTGTAGAGCCGTTCACCGTCGGTGAGCGCCTTGCGCCGCTGTTCGGCCGTGGCGCCGCGGCAGGTGCTGGCCGCACGCACCGACAGCTGGATCACGAAGCCGTAGTCGGGCCGGGTGGCGAGCACCTCGTTCATTTCGCGCAATCCCTCCACGCAGCGGCCGGCGGCGGCCTCGGCGGCCAGCAACTGCGCCCAGCCTTCGCCGTCGTTGGGATGCAGCTTCGTCAGCGCGCGGAACTGGGCGACCGCATCGGCCGGCCGGCCGGTCCGCATCAGCAGCGAACCCAGCCGCAGGCGGGCCTCGGACAGCGCCGGGTCGGCGGCGATCGCCTTCTGGAACGCGGTCTGGGCGCCGACGTCGTCCACCGCCATTTCCTGGATCGCGCCCTGCGTCAGCAGCAGCAGGGCGTTGTCCGGCTGTGTTCCCAGCGCGGCCTGGACGCGCTGGCGGGCTGCATCGATACGGCCTTCCACCGCGTCGATGCGCGCACGCAGCGCGATCGCCCCGGCATCGGCGGGCTTGCGGCGCAAGGCGGCGTCGGCGCTTTCGCGGGCGGCGTCGTAGCGGCCGACCGAGACGAAGAACGTCGCCGAGTTCAGGTCGATCGCGAACGGTTCGACGGCTTCGAGGCCGGGACCGCCGAACAATCCCTCGGCGAGCGGGTCGTTGAGCCTGACCGGAACCTCGCCGGCCTTGGCGCGTGCCTCTCCGGCGGCAGCGGCGTTGCCGGCGCCCTGGTAGGCCTCGGCCAGCGAGCGGTACAGGCGCGTGGCCGGCGGATCGAGCCGCAGCGCCTGCTGGTACTGGGTCACCGCCTCGGGATAGCGCTTCTGGCGCAGCGCGATGTCGCCGAGCAGGGCGTAGGCCAGCGGCTGGTCCTGGCGCTTGGCGACGTAGTCGGCGAGCAGCTTGCGGGCGGCATCGAGCTCGCCGGCCTGGATCTGGAGGCTGGCCAGGGCGGCACGGATCGGCAGGTAGTCGGGGGCCACCGCCATCGCCCGCTGGAACTGGGTCCGCGCCGTCGCGTCGTCGCCGCGCGCATGCCCCACCAGGCCTTGCGCGTAGATCCAGCGCGGGTCATTGGCCGACAGCTGCTCGGCGTTCCACAGCGCGGTCAGGGCCGGGTCGTACTGGCCGGCACGCACGTAGGCCGAGGCGAGCACCGCGTAGGCCTGGGCGAGCGGCTCGCCGGCCAGCTCGTTGCGGGTCTTGTCGAACGAGGCGCGCGTCTCGCGCAGCCAGGCGGCCTGGGCCGGGGGCAGCCGGGCCACGTCGGGACTCGGCACGGGCCGCAGCACCGGCTGGGCGGCGAGCGGCGGCGCGGCGGATGCGGCCAGGGCGAGCAGCAGGACGGCGACGAATCTGGAGGACATGCGCAGGGGGTTCACGAGGCGGCGGGAAGGGCCGCGGAGTCCGCCAGTCTACCTGCCGGGGCGGTCCGCGGCGACGCCGTGGGACAACCGCCGAGGCGCGATGTTCCTGCCGCCGCGGCCTCTGCTAGATTCCGCCGCTGCCCCTCCGTGCGGAGCCCCCATGCCGGGCCACAACCAGTTCAGCCTGCTGCGCGAGCGGCGCTTCCTGCCGTTCTTCGTGACCCAGAGCCTGGGTGCCTTCAACGACAACGTCTATCGCAACGCGATGCTGATGCTGATCGTCTACCAGCTGGGCCTTTCGACCGAGCAGGGGGCCTTGTACGCGAACCTGGCGCCGGCCCTGTTCATCCTGCCGTATTTCCTGTTCTCGGCGACAGCCGGCCAGATCGCGGAAAAGTACGAGAAGGCCGCGTTGATCCGCGTCACGACGACGATGGAGATCGTCATCATGTCGATCGCGGCGATCGGCTTCGTCACCAAGACGCCGGCGATCCTGCTCGGCGCGCTGTTCCTGACCGGCCTGCAGTCGACGCTGTTCGGCCCGGTCAAGTATTCGATCCTGCCGCAGGCGCTCAAGCCCGAGGAGCTGACCGGCGGCAACGGCCTGGTCGAGATGGGAACCTCGATCTCGATCCTGCTCGGCATGATCGTCGGCACCAGCCTGATGCGTGTCGGCACGATCGGTCCGGTGGTCGCCGCCGTGGCGGTGGTCGCGCTGGCGATCAGCGGCTACCTGGTGAGCCGCGCGATCCCGCGGGCCCCGGCGGCGGCGCCTGACCTGAAGATCAGCTGGATCCCGGTGACCGAGTCGCTCAGCGTCATGCGCCTGGTGCGCAAGCAGCGCGCGGTGCGCAATGCCGTGCTCGGCATTTCCTGGTTCTGGTTCATGGGCACGGCGCTGACCGCCCAGCTGCCGAACTACGCGCAGATCCACCTCGGTGGCGCCGAGAACCTGTACCTGCTGGCGCTGGCGCTGTTCTCGGTCGGGACCGGCCTGGGGTCACTGCTGTGCGAGAAGCTGTCCGCGCGCACGGTCGAGATCGGCCTGGTGCCGCTCGGCGCGCTCGGCATGACGGTGTTCTGCATCGACCTGTACTTCGCCCGTCCGGGCGAGGCCGCCGCCGCGGGCCTGAGCGTGGCCGAGTTCGTGGCCCAGCCCGGCAGCTGGCGCATCATGGTCGACCTCGCCCTGGTCGGCGTGTTCGCCGGCTTCTACGTCGTCCCGCTGTTCGCGCTGATCCAGAGCCGGACGCCCAAGGACGAGCTGTCGCGCGTGATCGCCGGCCTCAACATCCAGAACGCGGTGTTCATCGTCGCCGCGGCGGTGCTCGGGATCGTCGCCCAGCAGGTGCTGGGCCTTTCGATCCCGCAGGTGTTCCTGGCGGTCGGCGTGCTGACCGCGATCGTCACCGCGGTCATCTTCTCGATCGTGCCCGAGTTCTTCATGCGCTTCCTGAGCTGGGTGCTGACGCGCCTGCTCTATCGCGTCGAGGTGCACGGCGTCGAGGCGCACGTGCCGGACGAAGGGCCGGCCCTGCTGGTCTGCAACCACGTCAGCTACATGGACGCGTTGCTGATCGCCGGGCAGGTGCCCCGGCCGGTGCGCTTCGTGATGTACCACCGGATCTTCGCGATCCCGGTGCTGAGCTGGATCTTCCGCACCGCCAAGGCGATCCCGATCGCCGGGGCGCGGGAAGATCCGGTGCTGATGCAGCGGGCCTTCGACGCCATCGACCAGGCGCTGGCCGACGGCGAGATCGTCGCGATCTTCCCCGAGGGCGCACTGACGAAGGACGGTGCGATCGGGCCGTTCAAGAGCGGCGTGGAGAAGATCCTCGCACGCCGGCCGGTCCCGGTCGTGCCGATGGCGCTGCGCGGCATGTGGGCCAGCATGTGGAGCAAGCGCGATTCGCGCCTGGGGCGGCTGCGCGTGCCGCGGCGCTTCCGCGCACGGGTGGAACTGGTGGCCGCGCCGCCGCTCGCCGCGGCGGATGCGACGGCCGAGACGCTGGAAACGCAGGTCCGTGCGCTGCGTGGCGATGCGGCCTAGCGCGGGATAGCCAGGCCGTGTGCGCATTGCGCACAATGGCGTGCCGGCACGCGCCGCCTTGCCGTGCCGGCGTCTCCGTTCCCGAGGTCCGTCCATGCCCGTGCTCCCCGCTCCGCTCGATTCCTTCCTGACGATCACCGAACTGGACGAAGGCACGACCAGCTTCGGGCCGATGTTCCAGCACAAGTTTCGCGAGACGATTCCCGATTTCCCGTGCCATCTGGGGGTCTTCCTGCGCGTGGACGGGCCGCGGCTGATTCCATTGTCGTATCTGCACTTCCGGCCGTTCGGCGACATCATGCTGGTCGGCGGCGGCTGCACCGACGGGCGCGCGTTCGTGCACATGACGCCGGAGCAGCGCGACCAGGTGACGGCGGCCGGCGGCATCCTGCTGCACAACCTGCGCTACGGTTTCGAGCGTTTCGCGGACCGGTGCGATGCGTTCTTCGGCTACTGCGGCGATCCGCGTGCCTACGCGGTGGACCTGCAGGCCGGCTTCGTGCCGACACCGCATGAGCGGCTGCTCGCCCGCTGGCACCGGCCGCTGGACGAGGTGCGCCGGCGTGCCCTGATCGCCAAGGCGCACGCGATCGGGCCGTTCTGAACGGGACGCTCGGTCGCGACGCCGGATTCCGGGCGCTGCCTGCGTGACCCGCAGGCCGTGAGACTGCTGGGTGGTCAGCGCCCGGTTGCGTCGCGCAGGATCGCTTCGAGGTCCTGCGGTGATTTCCAGTGCCAGCCGCGGATGTAGCGCGGCAGCAGCCAGCGGTCGCTGGCCGGCGTGACCGGGCAGGCACCATCGCTCACCGCGGCCAGCATGCCGTGCTCGTCGCCGTGGCGCGGGAAGTACTCGCGCAGCAGGTAGTCCGGCACGTGGCCGAACGGGTAGCAGAACAGGCTGGTGCGCCGCGGCGCCGTGCGCTGGTCGATGTAGCGCGCCGCGTCGGCGACCTCGGCGCGCGCGCGTTCGCGGTCGTCGACCTGGTGGAAATCGCCGCGCGCCATGCCGGCGATGCCGGGGAAGCGGATCGCGTCGTGGTTGTGGTCCCAGCTGTGGTTCTCGATCGCGAAGCGGCCGGAGGCGGCCGCCTGCGCCCACCAGTCCTCGCTCATCCAGCCCTGTCCTGAAAGGCACTGCGCGTCGATGTCGGTTCGCGCCATCGGCGAGGCGACGACGAAGGCGGTCAGGTGCAGGCCCGGCTGCGCATCGGCGCCGCGTTCGGCGATGAAGTCGTCCATGCGCCCCTTCAGGCTGCGCTGCGGTCCCCAGGTGGGATCGCGCAGGTCGCGCACGTCGAAATCGGTGCCGTCGTCGCAGCTCAGCGCGACGCAGCCGGTGAGGTCCTCGTCGCTGCGGCCGAGCAGGCGCGCCACCACCGACTGCAGCGGCACGATGCGCAGGCCCAGGTCGTCGATCAGCCGCAGGTCCTCGCCGAAGGCGACGAGGTCGTTGCCGGCGTAGTCGTTGCCGGCGATGTTCTGGGCGTGGTAGGTCAGGACGGGGACGCGCATCGGTCGGGTCGGCGGGCAGGACGGGCCATGATACGGCGCTGGCCCGCGGCGGAGGAGAATCGGCCGGGCTTGGCCTACAATAGGCGGTTTCTTCCTTACGGAACGCGTACATGGCCACGTCGCCGCTGAATCCCACCGACCTCTACGACGTCCGCTCGCTGCTCAGCGAAGAGGAGCGCATGGTGCAGGACACGGTGGCGCGCTTCACCGACGAGCGCGTGCTGCCGATCATCGGCGACTGCTTCGACCGCGGCCGTTTCCCGACCGAGCTGATTCCGGAGATGGCCGAGCTGGGACTGCTCGGCTCCAGCCTGCCGGTCGAGTACGGCTGCGCCGGCATGAACGGCGTCAGCTACGGCCTGGTCTGCCAGGAGCTGGAGCGCGGCGATTCGGGCCTGCGCAGCTTCGCGTCCGTGCAGTCCTCGCTGTGCATGTATCCGATCTACGCCTACGGCAGCGAGGAACAGCGCCGCCGCTGGCTGCCCGACATGGCGGCCGGCAAGGTCATCGGCTGCTTCGGCTTGACCGAGCCGCAGGGCGGCTCGGACCCCGGCAGCATGCGCACGCATGCGAAGAAGGACGGCGCCGACTGGATCCTCAACGGTTCGAAGATGTGGATCACCAACGGCAACCTTGCGCACATCGCGATCGTCTGGGCGCAGACCGACGAGGGCATCCAGGGCTTCGTGGTCGAGAAGGACTTCCCCGGCTATGCCGCGCAGGAGATCCACAAGAAGATGAGCCTGCGCGCGTCGGTCACCTCGGCGCTGTACTTCGACAACGTCCGCGTGCCGGACGCCAACCGCCTGCCGAACGTCAAGGGCCTCAAGGGGCCGCTCGGCTGCCTGACCCAGGCCCGCTACGGCATCACCTGGGGCCCGATCGGCGCGGCGATCGCCTGCCTGGCCGAGGTGCTGGACTATTCCAAGAGCCGCATCCTGTTCAAGCAGCCGATCGCGGCACGCCAGGCGGTGCAGATCAAGCTGGCCGAGATGGCCCGGCGCATCACGCTGGCCCAGCTGCTGTCGCTGCAGCTCGGCCGCCTCAAGGACGCCGGTGTCATGCAGCCGACCCAGGTCTCGCTGGCCAAGTGGAACAACTGCCGGATGGCGATCGACATCGCGCGCGAGGCACGCGACATCCTCGGCGGGGCCGGCATCACGACCGAGCACTCGCCGATCCGCCACGCGCTGAACCTGGAGTCGGTCATCACCTACGAAGGTACCGAGACCGTCCACCAGCTCGTGGTCGGGCGCGAGCTGACCGGCATCAACGCGTTCTGACCGCCGGCAGCCGCCGGCCCCGTGCCCTGACCATCCCGGACGACCGCTCCCGATGACGCCGCCCGTTCCACGCCTCGAAACCGAGCGCCTGGTCCTGCGCCCGCCGCTGCCCGAGGATTTCGAGGATTTCGCCGCGTTCAGCGCCGACGCGGAGGCGATGCGCCATCTCGGCGGCGTGCAGCCGCGGCCGGTCGCATGGCGCAGCTTCGTCGGCCTGGTCGGCAGCTGGCACGTGCGCGGCTATGCCTTCTTCTCGGTGATCGATAAGGCGACCGGGCGCTGGGTCGGCCGGCTCGGGCCCTGGATGCCCGAAGGCTGGCCCGGCACCGAGGTGGGCTGGAGCATCGCCCGGCCGTTCTGGGGCCGCGGCTACGCGCCGGAAGGCGCGGCCGCCGCAATCGACTGGGCCTTCGACACGCTCGGCTGGACCGAGGTCGTCCATGCGATCGACGCGGCCAACACCAATTCCAAGGCCGTCGCCACCAAGCTCGGCTCGCGCTACCTGCGCCCGGGCCGCCTGCCGGCGCCGCTGGACCTGGACGTCGAGCTCTGGGGGCAGTCGCGTGAGGAATGGCGTGCACGCCGCGCGGGCGGGACGCCTGGGTGACCACGGTCTACGGCATGGCGCGGTCCGGCAACTGCTACAAGGTGCAGTTGCTGCTCGAGCAGCTCGGCCGGCCGTACCGATGGGTCGAGATCGACAGCGCCGACGGCCAGACGCGCACGCCGGCGTTCCTCGCGAAGAATCCCAACGGCAAGGTGCCGCTGCTCGAGTGCGACGACGGCCGCCTGCTCGCCGAATCCAACGCGATCCTGTGCTGGCTCGCGGACGGGACGCACTACCTCGCGGCCGATCCCTGGCAGCGCGCGCAGACGTTGCAATGGCTGTTCTTCGAGCAGTACAGCCACGAGCCCTATGTCGCGGTCGCGCGCTTCATCCGCGGCTGGCTGCCCGAGGACCATCCGCGCCGGGCCGAGCTGCCGCGCCTGCTCGAACAGGGATATCGCGCCCTGGACGTGATGGAGCGGCACCTGGACGGCCGTGCGTTCTTCGTCGAAGCCGGCTACGGCGTGGCCGACATCGCGCTGTTCGCCTATACCCATGCGGCCGCCGACGGCGGTTTCGACCTCGCCGGCTATCCGGCGATCACCGGTTGGCTGGCCCGCGTGCGCGCGCAGCCGGGCTTCGTCGAGCAGGCGCGCTGACCGGCGCCCGCGGCGCGCTCGCGCGCGTCAGCGGGGCGCCTCGGCGTAGCGCGCCGCGTCCTCGGGGCGATTCCAGGCGAGGTAGAGCGCGCGCAGCGCTTCGCGGCTGAGCGGCAGGCGGCTGTTGTCCGGCCCGCGCGTGGCGATCTTCATGTCGATCGACCGCAGCAGCGCCTGCTCGGCCTCGGCATAGCGGCCGAGCCGGGTCAGGGCCTTGCCGAGGCCGGTCAGGATCTCGGCTTCGGTCGGGTGCGGCTCGGGGTAGACGCGTCCGGCGGCGGCGAGCGCTTCCTGCTGCGCGCGCAGCGACGCCTCGGCCTGGCCATCGTCGAGCAGCCAGTTCGCGAAGTTGTGGCGGGTCATGATCGAACTGGGGTGGTCGGTGCCGTACAGCCGCAGCGTGCCTTCCATCGCACGCCGGTAGTACGGCCCGGATTCGGCGATCTTGCCCTGCTGCCGCAAGGCGCCGCCGAGGTTCCCGACGATCGTCAGCGTGTAGCCGTTGTCGGCCCCGTGCTGGCGCTCGGTCGGTTCCAGCAGGCTGCGCAGCTCGCGCTCGCCGTCGGCGAAACGGCGCGCCTGCAGGTAGAACACGGCCAGGCTGTTGCGCATCGTCAGCGTCGCCGGATGGTCGGCGCCGAGCCGCGCGCTGCGCCGCTCGATCAGCTCGCGCAGCATCGCGATCGCCTCGTCGAACCGGTCCAGGTCCGCCAGCGTGATGGCCAGCGCGACGCGTGCGTTCATGGTGAAGCCGTCATCGTCGCCGAGCGTCTCGCGCAGGCCGGCCGCCGCCAGCACCAGCTCGGCATGCGCCTCCTCCGAGCGTCCGAGGCTGCGCAGGGCCTGACCCTGCAACTGTCGCAGGCGCAGCGTCAGCGGTGCGTCGCTGCCGGCGGCGAGGACGGCGGCCGCGACCGCCGGGCGCAGCAGCTTCTCGGCCTCGTCGGCCTTGCCGGTGGAGATCAGGGCATCGCCGTAGGCGAGCAGGGTCGACAGCGCCTCGACGCTGCCGGCGCCGTAGCGCGCGACCGCGCTGTCCCTGGCCTGCGTGGCGTGTTCCAGCGCGCGCGGGTAGTCCGCCAGGCCCAGGTAGCTGTTGGCGATGACGGTGCGGATCTGTGCCAGTACCTCGGGCTGCGCGGCCAGCTCGCGCGCGGCGCGGGCGGCCGCCTCGTCGAGCACCTTGCGCAGCAGCGTCTTGTCCAGGTCGCGCGCGATCTCCGGGTCCACGCTCGACAGCACCGTGGACAGGAACTCGGCGGTGACGCGGCTGCGCGCGGCTTCCCGCTCGGCCCTGGCCAGCGACCACAGCGTGGCGCCGAGTCCGCCGAGGACCGTGAGCGTGATCGCCACGCCGAAGGCGACGCCGGCGCGGTTGCGGCGGATGTATTTGCGCAGCCGGTAGCGGCGCGTCCGCGGCACCGCCTTCAGCGGCCGCTGCCACAGGTAGCGCTGCACGTCGTCGGCCAGGGCCGCGGCCGAGGCATAGCGGCGGTTGCGGTCCGGATCCAGCGCGCAGGCCAGCAGGTGGCGCAGCTCCAGCGGCATCGCCTGCAGGCCCGGGTCGGTCGTGCCGTCGATCGAGGCGCGCAGGCGCGCGTGCAGCTCGCTCGGGCGCTGCGTCGGTTCGACGGGGAGGCGCGGGTCGGGCAGCAGCAGGCGCAGCAGGATCATGCCGAGGCTGTAGACGTCGCTGCGGGCATCGATGGCCGCATGGCCCTCGGCGAACTGCTCCGGGCTCATGTAGTCGGTCGTGCCGGCGCGCAGCACCGAGCCGGCCCCGTCGCCGTCGACGCCGATCGCGATGCCGAAGTCGATCAGCTTCGGATGCGGCTGGCCGTCGATCTCGGTGACCAGCACGTTGTCGGGCTTGAGGTCGCGGTGCACGATGCCGCGCTCGTGAGCGTGCTGGACGCCACGCGTCAGTGCGGCGAACACCTGCAGGCGGGTGGCGAGGTCCGGCCGCGTCTCGCGGTTCCACGCGCTCAGCGAGACGCCGTCCACGTACTCCATGGCGAAGTACGGATAGCCCTGCGCGGTGCGGCCGGCATCGTAGACGCGTGCGATGGCCGGGTGCTCCATGCGCGCCAGCGCCTGCCGCTCGATCTCGAAGTAGGCCAGCGCCAGGCTGTCGGCGATCTGGCGGCGGATCAGCTTGACGGCGACGCGGCGGCGGATCGGCTCGACTTGCTCGGCCAGGAACACCTGGCCCATGCCGCCTTCGCCGATGAACGTCAGCAGCGCATACGGGCCGATGCGCGATCCCGGGCCGATCTCGTCCATGCCGGAGGCCACGGCCTGGCCGGCATCGAGGATATGCGTGCGGTCGTCCTCGCCGGAGGACGGGCCCGATGCGGCCATGGGTGCCCCTGTGTCGTTGGCCCGGTTCCGCGGCAGGGGCCGGGCCGGCGGCTGCGCCGGCCGCTACAATAGCCGGCTATCGCCCCGACTCCAAACGCCCCCATGGCAGCCCTTCCGAATCCGCCCGTCGCCGCCATCGCGGCCCGCCACCGCGGCCTGAACCGTGCCGAGATCTGCGACCAGAACTTCCTGGAGTTCGTCCGCGATTGGCAGGGCGATGCCGCCCCGCGGCCGCCGGCCGATGCCCCGGTCCTGCCCGGCAGCGGCTGCACCGTGGCCGATTTCGTCGCGCTGTTCGAATCGCAACTGGTCTCGCGCCACCTGGACCTGATGGCGCGCGTGCTGCGCGTGCGCAACAAGGTCTTCTACACGATCGGATCGAGCGGCCACGAAGGCAACGCAATGGTGGCGCGGCTGACCCGGCACACCGATCCGGCCTTCCTGCACTACCGGTCGGGCGCGTTCATGGCCGAGCGCTTCCGCAAGCTGCCGGACATGGATCCGATCATGGACTCGGCGCTGAGCTTCGCCGCCAGCAAGGACGATCCGGCGTCAGGCGGGCGGCACAAGGTCTGGGGCAGCAAGCCGCTTTGGGTGCTGCCGCAGACCTCGACGATCGCCTCGCACCTGCCCAAGGCGCTCGGCACCGCGATCGCGATCGAGCAGGCGCGCCGGATCGGCCATGCCCTGCCGGTGCCGTCCGATGCGATCGCGGTCTGTTCGTTCGGCGATGCCTCGTCCAACCACGCCACGGCGCAGACCGCGTTCAATGCCGCGGCCTGGACCGCCTACCAGAAGCTGCCGGCGCCGGTGCTGTTCGTCTGCGAGGACAACGGCATCGGCATCTCGGTCAAGACGCCCGACGGCTGGGTCGCGCGCAATTTCGCCGAGCGCCGCGACCTGGACTACTTCTACGCCGACGGCCTGGATCTGGCGGCCGGCTATGCCGACGTCCGGCGCGCGGTGGAGCACTGCCGCCGCACGCGCCGGCCGACCTTCCTGCACCTGCGCACCACGCGGATCATGGGCCACGCCGGCACCGACTTCGAGATCGAATGGCGCAGCGTGGAAGAACTGGTGCAGGTGGAGGCCGGCGATCCGCTGCTGCGTTCGGCCGCGATCGCGCTGGCGTCCGGCATCCACACGAAGGACTCGCTGCTGGCCGCCTACGAGGACATCCGCGCGAAGTGCTTCGCCGCCGCGGAGGAAGCCGACCGGCGGTCGAAGCTGACGACGCTGGCGGAGGTGGTGGAGCCGCTGGCGCCGTACTCGCCGGCGGCGGTCGCCGCCGAGGCCGTGCGCACCGATCATGCCGAGCGCCGCCCGGCGGTGTTCGGCGGCGAGGACAAGCTGCCCGAGAAGCTGCCGCCGCGACACCTGGCGATCCAGATCAACCAGGCGCTGCACGACCTGTTCTGCAAGTATCCCGACACGCTGCTGTTCGGCGAGGACGTCGCCCAGAAGGGCGGCGTCTATACGGTCACCAAGGGCCTGCACAAGGCGTTCAAGAGCGCGCGCGTGTTCAATACCCTGCTGGACGAGACGACGATCCTCGGCCTGGCCCAGGGCTACGCGACGATGGGCATGCTGCCGCTGCCGGAGATCCAGTACCTGGCCTACTTCCACAACGCCTGCGACCAGATCCGCGGCGAGGCGGCCTCGCTGCAGTTCTTCTCGAACGGCCAGTACCGCAACCCGATGGTCGTGCGCATCGCCGGGCTCGGCTACCAGAAGGGCTTCGGCGGCCATTTCCACAACGACAACTCGATCACCGCGCTGCGTGACATTCCCGGCCTGGTCGTCGGCTGTCCCAGCCGCGGCGACGACGCGGCGACGATGCTGCGCACGCTGGCCGCGCTGGCGCGGATCGACGGGCGCGTGACGGTGTTCCTCGAACCGATCGCGCTGTACATGACCAAGGACCTGTACGAGGCCGGCGACGGCCAATGGCTGTTCCCGTACCCGGCGCCGGACCAGGCGATGCCGCTCGGCGAGGGCCGTGTCTACGGCGTGGATGCCAACGACCTGGTGATCTTCACCTACGGCAACGGCGTGCCGATGAGCCTGCGGGCCGCGCGCGAGATCCAGGCGCGCCAGGGCTGGCAGGTACGCGTGGTCGACCTGCGCTGGCTGGTGCCGCTCAACGAGGCCTTCATCGCCGACCAGGCCCGGTCGGCCCGGCGCATCCTGGTCGTCGACGAGGGTCGCCATTCGGCCGGCGTCGGCGAAGGCGTCATCACCGCGGTGGTCGAGGCCGGCCTCGGCAGCACGCCGCTGCGCCGCGTCGTCGGCGCGGACACCTACACGCCGCTGGCCGGCGCCGCCCTGGTCGTGCTGCCGGGCGATGCCGACATCGTGGCCGCTGCCGCCGCCCTGGGCTGAACGGATGGCCGCCGCCGGTGCGGCGGCCGCCTGCACGGCCGCTGGCGACGCGGTACGCTGACCGTCCCTTTCCGCCCAGGAGCCGTCCCGTGAGCACGATCACCGTCGCCGTCTTCGTCGGCAGTCTGCGCAAGGAATCGATCAATCGCCGGCTGGCGAAGGCGATCGAGAAGCTCGCGCCGTCCAGTCTCGCGTTCGAGCCGGTCGAGATCGGCGACCTGCCGCTGTACACGCAGGAGTTCGACGGCAGCTACCCGTCGCAGGGCCAGCGCCTGAAGGACCAGGTCAAGGCGGCCGATGCGCTGCTGTTCGTGACGCCCGAGTACAACCGCTCCATCCCCGGCGTGCTCAAGAACGCGATCGACATCGGCTCGCGTCCGTGGGGCACCAATTCGTTCGCCGGCAAGCGCGCCGCGGTGATCGGCGCATCGCCCGGCGCGATCGGCTCGGCGCTGGCCCAACAGCACCTGCGCAACGTGCTGTCCTACCTGGACGTGGACACGCTGCCGCAGCCGGAGGTCTTCGTGCAGTTCAAGGAGGGCCTGATCGAGGCCGACGGCACGATCACCAGCGACGGCACGCGCACGTTCCTGCAGGGCTTCGTCGATCGTTTCGCCGCCTGGGTCGGCGCGACGCGCTGAGCGGCGGGGCGGCCGATGTCCGGTGACGCAGCCCGGATCGTACGAACGTCGATGCGCGTTCGTACGCCCGCTGCATCGGAGACGTCGTGAGCATCGAGCTCGATCACGCGATCGTCCCGGCCCGAGACGCCAGGGTCGCGGCGGCGTTGCTCGCCGCGCTGCTGGACGTGCCGTGGTCGGCGACGGGCGTGGGGCCGTTCTGTCCGGTCTACGTCAACGACGGACTGACCCTGGACTTCGACACGGCCGACGGCCCGTTCCCGGTCCAGCACTACTGCTTTCGCGTCGGCGAGGCCGACTTCGACCGGATCCTGCAGAGGATCCAGGCCCGGGGCATCGCCTATCGCAGCACGCCTCACGGGCCGGTCGATCGCCAGGTCAATACGCAGCACGCCGGGCGCATCGTCTATTGGAGCGAGCCCGACGGACACGTCTGGGAGGCGCTGACCGTCAGCTACGCGCGCCGGCCGCGGTAGGGACCGGCGCGGGCCGCGTGGCTTCCCTGCCACGGTGCTTCCAGCGCGTATCGTCAGGCGGAACCCAGCCGGCGCGCCTGCTCGCGCAGGCCGTCCAGCGTCCGCGTGAAGTCGGCCAGCCGCTGGCGCTCCTGCTCGACCACGGCGGCGGGGGCGTTGGCGACGAAGGTTTCGCTGCCGAGCTTGCCGTTGCACTTGGCGATCTCGCCTTCGACGCGCTTGGCCTCGCGGTCCAGGCGCGCGCGCTCGGCGGCGACGTCGATCAGTCCGGCCAGCGGGATCAGCACGCGCAGTTCGCCGACGATCGCGGCGGCCGAGGCCGGCTCGTCCTCGCCGTCGGCCAGCCAGCGCTGCGACTCGGTGCGCGCCAGGAACGCGATCTGCGCGGCGAAACGGTCGGTGCGGACGCGATCGGCCGGCTCGCCCTTGGCGAACAGCAGCGGGATCTGCTTGCCCGGCGCGATGTTCATCTCGCTGCGGATGCGGCGCAGGCCGCTCAGCACCGCGCGCAGCCACTCGGTGTCGGCGATGGCCTGCGCATCGAGGCCTGCGGCGAACTCGCCGGCGAACGGGTACGGGCGGATCGACACGCTGTCGCCGGCGATGCCCAGGCGCGGCGCCACGGCGTGCCAGATTTCCTCGGTGATGAACGGCATGATCGGATGCAGCGCGCGCAGGATCGCCTCCAGCACGCGCAGCAGGGTGGTCCGGGTCGATGCCGCGGCCGTCGCGTCCTCGCCGTTGAGCGCCGGCTTGGCCAGTTCCAGAAACCAGTCGCAGTAGTCGTTCCAGACGAACTCGTAGAGCGCCTGCGCGACGAGGTCGAACCGGTAGCTGGCGAACTGCGTCTGCACTTCGTCGAGCGTCACGGCCAAGCGCGAAAGGATCCAGTGCTCGGCCGGCGTCGCCAGTGGCGCACCGTCGTCCGCGCGCGGCCCTTCGACGTTCATCAGCACGAAGCGTGCGGCGTTCCAGAGCTTGTTGCAGAAGTTCTTGTAGCCCTCGGCGCGCTTGAGGTCGAAATTGATCGTGCGCCCGTAGGTGGCCAGCGCGGCGAACGTGAAGCGCACGGCGTCGGCGCCGACCGCGGCAATGCCGCTGGGGTAGTCCTTGCGGATGCGCTTGGCGACCTTCTCGCGCACCTGCGGGATCAGCAGCGAGGCGGTCGACTTGGCGACCAGCGATTCCACGTCGATGCCGTCGATCAGGTCCAGCGGATCGATCGTGTTGCCCTTGGACTTGGACATCTTCTGGCCGTCGGCGTCGCGCACGATGGCATTGATGTAGACCTCGCGGAACGGCACCTTGCCGGTGAAGTACTGGGTGGCCATGACCATGCGCGCCACCCAGAAGAAGATGATGTCGAAGCCGGTGACCAGCACCGCCGTCGGCAGGAAGGCCTGGTCGCCGGACCAGTCGGCGACGACGCGGCCGTCCTCGCGGACCGGTCCGTCCGACGGCCAGCCCATCGTCGAGAACGGCCACAGTGCCGAGGAGAACCAGGTGTCGAGCACGTCGGCGTCCTGCGTCAGCGCGCCGACCGGCGCGACGTCGGCGTGGGCGACCGCGTCGGCCTCGTCCTCGCCGACGAAGATGTTGCCGGCCTCGTCGTACCAGGCCGGGATCTGGTGGCCCCACCAGAGCTGGCGGCTGACGCACCAGTCCTGGATGTTCTCCAGCCACTGGTTGTAGGTGGTGGACCAGTTCTCCGGGACGAAGCGGATCGCGCCGTCGCGCACGGCGGCGAGCGCCGGTTCGGTGATCGCGGTGCGACCGCCCGGCCCGGGCTTGCCGTCCGCCCGCGTCTCGCGCGTGAGGTCGAGGAACCACTGGTCGGTCAGCATCGGCTCGATGACCGCGTCGGACCGCTGGCTGATCGGCACCTGCAGCGTGTGCTTCTTCGTCTCGACCAGCAGCCCCTCGGCATCCAGGTCGGCGATGATCTGCTTGCGCGCGGCGAAGCGGTCCAGGCCGCGATAGGCCACGGGAACCAGGTCGCGGATCGCCAGGGCGGAGTAGGCCGTTTCGGCGGCCTGCTCGATCGTGTGGGCGGTCGATCCGGTGACGGGAATGTCGCCGAGAACCCGCGCCTGCCGGTCCAGGATCGACAACAGCCCGCGCTCGGGCAGGCCGTCGAACAGGCCGGAGCCGACATGGCGCTCCCAGACCTTGTAGTCGTTGACGTCGTGCGCCGGCGTGATCTTGACGCAGCCGGTGCCGAACGCGGGGTCGACGTAGTCGTCGGCGATCACCGGGATCTGCCGCCCGGTCAGCGGGAGCTTCAGGTGTTTGCCGATCAGGTGCCGGTAGCGCTCGTCGTCCGGATGCACGGCCACGGCGACGTCGCCGAGCATCGTCTCCGGCCGCGTCGTCGCGACGACCAGGCCGTCACCGCCATCGGCGGCCGGGTAGCGGATCGACCACAGCGAGCCGTCCTTCTCCTCGTTGTTGACTTCCAGGTCGGACACCGCGGTTTGCAGCACCGGGTCCCAGTTGACGAGCCGGCGGCCGCGATAGAGCAGGCCGTCGCGGTACCACTGCACGAACACCCGGCGCACCGCGGTGGACAGGCCTTCGTCCATCGTGAAGCGTTCGCGAGACCAGTCCACCGACGCGCCGAGGCGGCGCATCTGGTGCGTGATGGTCGAGCCGGACTGCTCCTTCCACTGCCAGACGCGTTCGACGAAGCGGGCGCGGCCGAGGTCGTGGCGCGACTGGCCCTGGACGGCCAGCTGGTTCTCGACGATCTTCTGCGTGGCGATGCCGGCATGGTCGGTGCCGCCCTGCCACAGCGTGCGGTAGCCGCGCATGCGGTGATAGCGGGTCAGCGCGTCCATGATCGTCTGCTGGAACGCATGCCCCATGTGCAGCGTGCCGGTGACGTTGGGCGGAGGCAGCAGGATGCAGTACGGCTCGCCGTCGCCGCGCGGCGCGAAGCGGCCGTCGGCTTCCCATTTCGCGTACCACTTCGGCTCGATCTGGCCGGGTTCGAAGCTTTTTTCCATGGTGGTCACATGTCGTTCTTTTTGAGTTCCAGTCCGCGACGCTTGTACTCGCTCCAGCGCTGGCGCGAACCGTCGCGTTCGGCCGGATCGGCGGCGACCACCTCGAGCACGCGCTCGAAACGGCCGATGGCGCAATGGTCGCGCAGGTTGATCACCAGCGGCCGGTCCGCGGCATCGGTGCCGGGCGGGACGATCAGCACCGGTGTCACCGCGTCGTCGTCGTCACCGGCGATCTGGTGGGGGATGAACGCCGACTCGTCGAATTCCCACAGCCTGGCGTCGAGCGCCTCGGCCTGGTCGAGCGACCGCACCAGGATCAGCGTCGGCTGCCCGCTCGCGAACGCGCGGCGCGTCAGTTCGCACACGAGCAGCAGCGGATCCTCGCGAAAGCGCGGCTTGTCGATCAGGTAGAAGTCGGCGCGGGCCATCGTTCAGATGCCGGACGTGGGGAGCGGCCCGGCGCGGAATCCGAGCATGAGGCCGCTGCCGATGCTGGAAGCGACCGTCAGGGCCACCACGAAGGCGAAGAACAGCGCGATGGGCACCAGACGCAGGCCCGGCCGGCGCGTCTTGTACAGGTAGTAGGGGACGAAGAAGATCGCCAGCAGCACGATGCCGATGTTGAGCCAGAGCGGACGGCGGATGTCGAGCTGGGCACTGTCCAGGTGCAGCCAGCGAAAGCCCAGCAGCATCAGCACGATGTTGGCGGCCAGCTGCGTGCCGGTCAGCGCCGCCTGCTGGCCGAAGTCCGGGTTGATCGCCACGTTGACGACGCCGGAGACCAGCGCCACGCCGAGCATGGTCGCGATCGTCGAGTTCTTGCCGCGCTGCAGGGCGTCGTCGGGGGGCGTGTTCATCCGCAGCGATCGATCAGGTACTGCACCAGCAGCGGCACCGGCCGGCCGGTCGCCAGGCCCTTGCGGCCCTCGTCCCAGGCGGTGCCGGCGATGTCCAGGTGGGCCCAGCGGAAGCCGTTGGTGAAGCGCGAGAGGAAGCAGCCGGCGGTGATCGCACCGGCGTACTTGCCGCCGATGTTGGCGACATCGGCGAAGCCGGAGTCGAGCTGGCCCTGGTAGTCGTCCCACAGCGGCAGGCGCCAGGCGCGGTCCAGCGTCGTCTGGCCGGCGGCCAGCAGCTGGTCGGCCAGCTCCTCGTCCTTGGTCATCAGGCCCGAGGCATGCTTGCCGAGCGCGACCACGCAGGCGCCGGTCAGCGTGGCGGCGTCGATCGTCACCTGCGGGTCGAAGCGCTGCGCATAGGTCAGCGCGTCGCAGAGGATCAGGCGGCCTTCCGCGTCGGTGTTGAGCACCTCGATGGTCAGGCCGGACATGCTGGTGAGGATGTCGCCCGGCCGGTAGGCCGCGCCGTCGGGCATGTTCTCCACGGCCGGCACCAGGCAGACCAGGTTCAGCGGCAGCTTCAGTTCCACCGCCGCGACGAAGGTGCCGAGCACGCCGGCCGCGCCGCACATGTCGAACTTCATCTCCTCCATGCCGGCGCCCGGCTTGATCGAGATGCCGCCGGTGTCGAAGGTGATGCCCTTGCCGACCAGGGCATAGGGCTTGTCGCCGGCGCCGCCGCCGCGCCACTGCAGCACGATCAGCTTCGGCGGGTTGGCCGAGCCTTGCGCGACGCCGAGCAGCGAGCCCATGCCGAGCTTGAGCATGTCTTCGCGCTCGAGCACTTCCAGCGTGACGCCGCTGCGGTTGTCGGCGATCGTCTTGGCCTGGGCGGCCAGGTAGGCCGGATTGCAGATGTTCGGCGGCAGGTTGCCCAGCTCGCGCGCGAAGCGCACGCCCTTGGCGATGGCCAGCGCCTCGCCGAGTGCCTTGTTGCCGGCCGCCGTGTCGGCCGCCACCGACAGCGCCAGCGCCTCGATCTGCGGGCTCTTGGGCTTGTCCTTGGGCTTGAACGTGGCGGTATAGCGGTAGGTCTGGTGGTCGGCGGCCAGCGCCAGCGTGCGCAGCTTCCAGCCGAGGTCGCGGCCGGGGACGTCGATCTCGGCCAGCGTGGACAGGGCAGCGGCGATCGGCAGGCCCTTGAGTGCGCGCGCCGATTCGTGGGCGGCACGGTTGAACGCCGCGGCATCCATCTTCTTCTGCTCGCCGAGGCCCACCAGCAGGACGCGCGGCGCGGCCACGCCTTCCAGTGCGAACAGCAGCGTCGTGTTGCCGGCGCGGCCGGTCACGTCGCCGCTCTCGATCAGGCGCTTGATCGCGCCGCCGGAGCGCTCGTCCAGGCGCGCCGCGGCGCTGGTCAGGACGCGGTCCTCGTAGAGGCCGGCGATGACGCACGGTGTCGCGGCGGATTCGGGGGATTCGCGGGTCAGGCTGAACTGCAGGGTCATTACGGGCACCAGGGCAACGGGATTTGAATCGCTTGCGCGGGCCGGGCAGGTACACTGCGCGACCGGATGCGGCACAGCCCGGCAGTTTAACAGGCGCCGGCCGCACCCCCTATCCCCGAAGCCCCGGCCCGGCCGGAACGATCCCGACCCGCATGCTGCGAATCATCGACCGCTACCTGCTGCGCGAGCTGGCCCAGAGCTTTGCCGCGGTCTCGGTCATCCTGCTGCTGATCACCGTCGGCAGCACGGTAGCCGACCTGCTCAACCGGGTCGCGCGCGGACGGGCGCCGGCGGACCTCCTGTTCGTCCTCATCGGCCTGCGCACGGTGGACGGCCTGACGGTGCTGCTGCCGCTGGCGATCTTCCTCGGCGTGCTGATGGCCTACGGCCGGCTCTGGCGCGACAGCGAGATGGCCGTGCTCTCGGCGTCCGGCCTGGACCTGCGCGGCCTGGTCCGGCCGCTACTGCTGCTGGCGGGGCCGGCCATGCTGGTGCTGGGCCTGGTCTCGTTCTGGCTCGCGCCGGCCTCGGTGCGGCTGGCCGACCGCCTGCTCGACGACGCCAACCGCTCGATGATCGTCGCCGGCCTGGAGCCGGGCAAGTTCGTGTCGCTGCCGGGAACCGACGGCGTGATCTACGTCGCCGGCATGTCCGAGGACGGCCGGCGCTTCCAGCGCCTGTTCGTCGCGACCGAGCGCGGCGACGAGGACGACGGGCAGCGGCGCATCGACATCATCACCGCCCCGAGCGGCGAGATGTACCACGACGCCGACGGCGAAGGCCGCTACCTGGCGCTGATGGACGGCTTCCGTGTCGAGGGCCGGGTGGGCGCGGACGACTACCGCCTGATGCGGTTCGCGCGCAACGACGTCAAGCTGCCGTCCGGCGAGGCCGACCAGGGCAGCGACAAGAGCAAGCGCTCCGCACCGACGGCGCAGCTGTGGTCCAGCGACGACCTGGTCCAGCGCGTCGAGCTGCATTGGCGCCTGGCCTCGCCGCTGTCGGCCCTGGTGCTGACCCTGCTGGCGCTGCCGCTCGCACGCTCCAATCCGCGCGAGCCGCGCTACGCGCGCCTGCTGATCGCGGTGCTGTGCTACTTCATCTACGCCAACGCGATCGTCCTCGGGCGCGCCTGGATGGTGGCGGGGAAATTGTCGACGGCGGTCGGCTACTGGTGGATCTATCTGGCGACGATCACGATAGCCGGCGTGCTGGTCTGGCGCGGGCAGCAACTGCGCCGGCCGCGCGCCGTGCGGGGTGCCGCATGAGCGCGCGGAGCTGGCGGCGGCAGACCGACCGCCTGGTGGCCCAGTCGGTCCTCGGTGCGGTGGCGCTGACCTGGCTGGTCCTGGTCGGCATCGACGCGTTCATGGCCCTGATCGGCGAGTTCGGCGATGTCGGCAAGAACGACTACGGCATCGGCAAGGCGATCACCTACGTCCTGCTGACGGTGCCGCGCCGGCTCTACGAGATGTTCGGCTATGCCGCCCTGATCGGCGGCCTGCTCGGGCTCGGGGCGCTGGCCGGCAGCGGCGAGCTGACGGCCCTGCGCGCGGCGGGCCTGTCGAAGCTGCGCATCTGCGCTTCGGTGGCGCTCGCGCTGTTCGTGCTGACGGTGGCGGTCACGGCGATCGGCGAGACCCTGGCGCCGCTCGGCGACCAGCGCGCGCAGGCGCTCCAGCTGGCCGCCAAGTCCAACGACGTCACGCTGGCGAAGGGCGGCAGCCTGTGGGCCCGCGACGGCGACAAGGTGGTCAGCGCGCGCCGGGCGCGTACGCTCGATACGTCCTCGGGCACCGAGCTGGAGCTGTTCGGCGTGCGCGTGTTCGAGTTCGATCCGGACGGCCGCCTCTCGGTCCTGATGCTGGCCGCACGGGCCACGCATGCAGGCGGGCGCTGGCTGCTCCACGACGCGCGCAGGACCGAGTTCGGTACGGATCGCGCGAACACGACGCTGTCACCGCAGATGGACTGGAACTCGCGGCTGGACGCGCGCCTGCTGTCGCTGAGCATCGTCCGTACCGACTACATGTCCAGCCGCGATCTCGGGCGCACCATCCGGACGCTGGAACGCAACGGCCAGGAGGCTTCGCGCTACCGCGAGGCGTACTGGAAGCGGCTGTTCTATCCGCTGAGCGTCCTCGTGCTGGCGTTCTGCGCGATGCCGTTCGCGTTCGGCGCGCTGCGCAGCGGCGGGCTCGCCAAGCGCCTGTTCATCGGCATGGTGCTGGCGATCGGCTTCTACTTCCTGCAGAGCGCGATCGTCAGCATGGCCACCGTCTACGGTTTTCATCCGGCGCTGGCCAACCTGGTTCCGCCGCTGATCCTGGTCGCCGCGGCCTTCGCCTATTTCAGGCGTCACGCCTGACGCGACGGCGCGTCGCCGGCCTTCTTCAGCGCCTGGGCTGGCGCAGCAGGCGGGTCCCGGCGGCGATGTCGTGCCAGGCGCGCCGTTCCCGGTCGAACAGGCTCCACAGGAAGCCGGCGCCCAGCAGTGCCGCCGACGGCAGCGCGACCGCGAAGCGAAGCAGGGCCTGCCGAAGGCTGGGAGAACGTCCATCCGCCGCGGCCAGCCGGATACGCCATGCGCGCATGCCGATGGTCTGGCCGCCGCGGGTCCAGGAGACGACGAAGTAGGCCGCCGTGACGCCGAGCAGGGCGGCCTGCAGGCTGTAGTGATACAGCGGCGGCTGATGGGCGACGTCGACCTCGCCGTGGAACGCGAGCAGCACCAGTCCGGCCGTCAGCATCCACAGCGCAAGCAGCGGCATCAGGTCGTAGCCGAGCGCCGCCAGGCGCCGCCAGAGCGGAGCGGCGGCGGAATCCGGTTCGGCTGCGGCAAGGTGCGGTGGGTGGGCGGACATCGTGGCGGTCATCCGGCCGGGACGCCGGCCGCGGCGGAGTATCGCAGACGCGGCCGGCGGCTCGCAGGATGCGCCGGCGTGTCCCGGCAGGGCTCAGCGGCGCTTCTTCTCCGATTTCAGCTCCACGCGCAGCGCGCCGTCGCCGGTGAACGCGCCGTTGAGGGCGGCGATGGCGTTGCGGGCCTCATGGCCTTCCATTTCGATCTCGGCGTAGCCCTTGCACTCGCCGCTGAATACGTCGCGCGCCAGACGCAGGCTGCGGACCTTGCCGTGGGTGGAGAAAAGATCGGTCACCTCCTTCTCGGTGGACGAGCGTGAGAGACCGCGGACGGTGAGAGTCAACATTTATCTTTCCTCCAAAAATGAAAACGCCGGGAGTGCGAGCCTCCCGGCGCCAATGACACGCTGAGTACGGTCGTTTAAAGCGGCTGGACCTGGTCGGCCTGCATGCCTTTCTGTCCCTGCACGGCGATGAAGCTGACGCGCTGGCCTTCCTGCAACGACTTGAAGCCGGTCCCCTGGATGGCACGGAAGTGCACGAACAGGTCAGGACCACTCTCGGGCGTGATGAATCCGAAGCCCTTGGCGTCGTTGAACCACTTGACGGTACCGGTCTGACGTTCAGACATCTTTCTAACTCCTGCAACGGCGGTGATTAAGTTAACCCTGAAAACGGAACACCCGAATCAGGACTGAGTTGCAGGGAGTAGCGAAACGACGGTATGTAGCGGTTGATCGGAATCGACCGCATCAGGCCACGATTCACCGTGACCCAAGCAAACACAGTGGGAGTCACTCTACCGCTTTTCTTAACGAAAAGCGAATAGCACTTTGAAAAAACTGTACGCCCATGCTGCGTTGCGGCATGCCCGGCGAGCCGCCTGAGCGGCGCCGCGCCGGGCGGGCCGTCAGCCACCGCTCCAGGGAACCGTCACGGCGGTGTAGTTGAGATGGAACCACCAGCCGCTTTCTCCCTCGAACAGGTCCCGGTCATCGTGCGCGGCACAGCTGCCGGTGCCGCCCGGCAGGATCGACGACAAGGGGCGCCCGCCGACCAGGGGCAGGCTGGCGGGAAGAAGGGCGGCATCGGCGTCGGCCTCGCGGACGAACGCCGAAATCAATCCGTTCTGCAGCGTCACCGGTGCCCCCGCGAATGTCGCCGCGAACGTCACCGCGCGCGCCGGGACGGCGATGCCGGCCAGGTCGAGCGTCGTGTCCTGGGTGTCGCTGCGCCAGCAGGGCGGCGCCGGCAGGGCGACGGCCGGCGTGTACGGGCGGACCGAGCCGGCCGGCGGCGCCAGGCAGGTGTCGGTGGCCGACGTCGTGTAGCTGCGCACCTGGACCGGCTGGCCGGGGTCGCGGACGCAGGCCGTGGCCGATTGCGGCGCCAGGCAGGCCGCGGACGTGACATCGACGCGGCCGCTGCCTGCGGTCGCCAACGGCCGGAACAGCTGCATGAAGCTGGCGTCCAGCAGCCCGTCGCCATCCGCATCGGTCTCGATCTGCGTCTGGATCGAGGCGTTCAGCGAGAACCCCAGTAGCGGCGTATCGGTTGCATCCAGGCAACTGACGATCGCATCCACGTAGACGTGCGGATCGCGCAGGTCCAGGTCGGTCAGGCGCAGGGCGGTGACCGGCTCGAAGTTGTCGGCGAAGACGAAATCCTGCGCCGAAGCGCCGGTGGCGAGCAGGCACGACAGCACGGTCGCCGGGATGCGGACGGGCGGCATGGCGGTTTCCCCCTTGTAGGTGCCGTCAGTTTAGAGCGTGCGATGGGTCGTGGTGTGGACTGCAATGCACCGTCGTGTCGTCCCGCCGGGCGCCCGTCGCCACGTGTCGACTGACGTCCGAGGCGCGGCGGACAACGCGGCCGGGCCCGGTGTGATGGGCGCAGCCTGTCGTGAGGGCCGCCGGCTTTGCTTTCGTCTAGGTGTCCCTGGCGTGCCGCGGCCGAAGGCGGAAGTGGGAGGCCCGTCCGCGTCACGCCGGATCGACAAGCGCCTGCCAGCTCACGAAGCGGCGCGGCGTGCCGTCGATCGGGTCGGCGAAGCTCAGGCCCTGGGCGAGCAGTTGCAGCGGCCGGCCGTAGTCTCCGGGCGGCCGCGGATCGAGCCTCGGGTAGAGATCCTCGCCGAGGATCGCCGCGCCGAGGGCGGCCATGTGGACGCGCAGCTGGTGCTTCCGGCCGGTGACCGGGCGCAGCGCATAGCGCCAGTGCGTGGGGCCGCGGGCGATCACGTCGACCTGCGTTTCGCTGTTGGCCGGCCCGTCGATCTCCTGCATCCGGAAGAACGGCTCGCCCGCTGCGAGGCGCGTCGCGCGCGTCAGCGGAAACTGCAGCGTGGGCAAGGGTGCTGCGATCGCCTCGTAGCGCTTGTCGATATGCCGGTCGCGGAACAGGGCCTGGTAGCGGGCCCGCGTATGCGGGTCGGCCGAGAACATCACGAGGCCGCGGGTCGCGCGGTCGATGCGGTGCAGCGGCGCCAGGTCGGGGTTGTCGAACCGGCGGATCAGGCGCGCCAGCAGCGTTTCGCCAACGTGGCTACCGGCCGGGACCACCGGCAGGAACGGCGGCTTGTCGACGACGATCAGGTGCCGGTCGACGTGGACGATGCCTTCGGCGAACGGGATCGGCGGCTCGGCCGGGACCTCGCGGAAGTAGCGCACGCAAAGGCCGGGACGATAGCGTTGCAGCGGACCGATCGGCTGGCCGTGCGCGTCGAGCACCAGGCCGCGGGCCATGCGGTCGCGCCAGTGTTCGGACGGTACGGTGGGAAACAGCGCGCACAGGCCGTCGAGCACGGTCGGCCAGGGCCCCGGAGGCAGGTGGACGGTGCTCGCGACGACACCGTCGCGTACCGGCCGTGCGGGGAGCGGGGCCGGGGTGGGCTGATCGGACATGGTGAGGGGAGGGTATCCTGCGCCGGCGGTCCGCGCAGCTTCAGCATCGAACCGCAAAGATCCGCAGCGGCTCGCGAGCGATGCCGTAGCGTCCGCACCAGGGCGCGCGCGCCGACTCCGTTCGCATGCCCGCAGGCCGTCCCCCGGACCGAGGACTACGCATGAGCGCATGGCAACAGATCGGCGGCACGATCGCGGCGGAGTTCTCCGACCTTCCGGACCTCGTGGAGCTGACGCGGGTCTGCATCCGCCTGCTGATCGCCGCCCTTCTCGGCGGCATACTCGGCTTCGAGCGCGAGCAGAAGGGCAAGGCGGCGGGCATCAAGACGCATATGCTGGTCTCGCTGGGCTCGGCGATCTTCGTGCTGATCCCGCTGCAGGCCGGCGTGCAGCCGGCCGAGCTGACTCGGGTGATCCAGGGCATCGTGTCCGGCATCGGCTTCCTCGGCGCGGGTACGATCCTCAAGGCCGATACCGAGGACCGGGTCAGGGGCCTGACCACCGCCGCGGGAATCTGGATGACCTCGGCGATCGGCATGACCGCCGGGCTCGGCCACGAGGCGTCGGCCGTGCTGTGCACGCTGCTGGCGCTGTTGATCTTCGCTGCCATGCCGCGGTTGATGCGGTTGATCGAGAAGGAGTAGCGCGTGCCGATCCAGCTGTTGAACCTGCGCCATGTCCCGGACGAGGAAGCCGACGAGGTGCGTGCGCTGCTCGACCGGCACGGCATCGTCCACTACGAGACGCGGCCCAGCCGCTGGGGCATCTCGGCCGGTGCGATCTGGGTCGCCGATCCGGTGCAGGCGGACCGGGCCCGCGGCTTGATGATCGGCTACCAGGCCGAGCGCGGTGCGCGGGTCCGTGCCGAATACGAAGCGGCCCGGGCCGCCGGCCAGACCGATACGCTGTGGCGCTCGTTGCGCCGTGCGCCGTTGCGCGTGGTCGGCATGCTGGCCGGCGCACTGGCGCTGGTCGCGCTCAGCCTGCTCTGGCCGTTGCTGCTGCGCGGGGGCTGACGCCGGCGCCGGCTCAGCCCGGCCGGCGGTCGCGCGGGAGGTGGTTGACCAGGAACTCCATCTGGTCGACCAGGATGTTGCGATTGGACAGGATCAGGTGCTCGACCCAGCTCGGGCGGTACGGGACCGCGATCAGCGGCATGTCGGCCTGCTGCGGCGTGCGGCTGCCCTTGCGGACGTTGCAGTGCAGGCAGGCGGTGACCACGTTCTCCCAGGTGTCGCGACCGCCCTTGGACAGCGGCATGACGTGGTCGCGGGTCAGGTCGCCGCGGTGGAAGTGCCTGCCGCAGTAGAGGCACAGCATGCGGTCGCGCGCGAACAGCGCGGTATTGGTCAGGGCGGGGGCGGGGTCCAGCGCATGGCCGCGGGCATGCCCGGTGCTGGCGACGATCGGATGCAGGGCCAGCCGGCTCTGCTCGCCGTCGCGCCGGTTGATGCCGCCGCGGATCGTCAGGCAGGGCGCGCCCAGGGTCCAGGCCACGGCTTCGCGCACGTAGAGGCAGACGGCGTCCTGCCACGAGATCCAGTCCATGATGCGGCCAGCCGCGTCCAGGGACAGCACGCGGGTGCTGTGGATGTCGCCGATCGTGCGTACCACTTCCAGCATTCACGCCTCCGTCGTCGGTGGACCGGGAGTGACATTTGCTGGGTCGGCAGCATAGAGCAAAAATGTTACGGCGGGGAACCGCTGCGGCCGTGCCGGCACACCGGTGCCGGCGCGGCCGGCGCGATTGAGCGCGCTGGCGTCGTGCGCTATCCTGCGCGTCCGTTTCCGGTACTGGCCAAAGGTGGCCCGCGAGCGATCGCCGGCCGAGTGTGCGACATGTCCACGCGAACCATCCGCCGCTGATTCGTCGCAGCGCCTGAGGCGCGGCCGCCGGTTGCGGCCGCACTGCCCGAAGCTGGCGCCCCCGCAGGCCTGGAACGTCGACCGCCCCCGTGAGCGGCGGCCTCCGATCGTTTTCGAGCATCGGCACCCGTGGTGCCGGCGCCATCACCCCCGGAATCTACGCAATGATCGCCATTACGCTTCCCGACGGCAGCCGCCGCGAGTTCGACCATCCCGTCAGCGTGGCCGAGGTCGCCGCATCGATCGGCGCCGGCCTGGCCAAGGCCACGGTCGCGGGTGCGGTCGACGGCAAGCTGGTCGACGCGAGCGACCGCATCGACCACGACGCGTCGCTGCGCATCATCACGCCCAAGGATGCCGAGGGCGTCGAGATCATCCGCCATTCCTGCGCGCACCTGGTCGGCCACGCGGTCAAGCAGCTGTATCCGACCGCGAAGATGGTGATCGGCCCGGTCATCGAGGACGGTTTCTACTACGACATCGGGTACGACCGGCCGTTCACCCCGGACGACCTGGCTGCGATCGAGCAGCGCATGCGCGAGCTGATCGACAAGGACTACGACGTCGTCAAGAAGGTCACGCCGCGCGAGGAGGTCATCGCGGTGTTCAAGGCGCGCGGCGAGGACTACAAGCTGCGCCTGATCGAGGACATGCCCGGCGAGAAGGCGATGGGCCTGTATCACCACGAGGAATACGTGGACATGTGCCGGGGTCCGCACGTGCCGAACACGCGCTTCCTCAAGGCGTTCAAGCTCACGCGCATCTCCGGCGCCTACTGGCGCGGCGATGCCAAGAACGAGCAGTTGCAGCGCATCTACGGCACGGCCTGGGCCGACAAGAAGCAGCTCGATGCCTACATCCAGCGCATCGAGGAGGCCGAGAAGCGCGACCATCGCCGGCTCGGCAAGCAGCTGGGCCTGTTCCACATGCAGGACGAGGCGCCCGGACTGGCGTTCTGGCACGCCAAGGGCTGGGCGATCTGGCAGGTGGTCGAGCAGTACATGCGCCGCGTCTACCGCGCGTCCGGCTACCAGGAGATCCGCTGCCCGCAGATACTGGACAAGTCGCTCTGGGAGAAGACCGGGCATTGGGACAACTACCGCGAGCACATGTTCGTGACCTCCTCGGAGAACCGCGACTACGCGCTCAAGCCGATGAACTGCCCGGGCCACGTGCAGGTGTACAACCACGGCCTGCACAGCTACCGCGACCTGCCGATCCGCTACGGCGAGTTCGGCTCCTGCACGCGCAACGAGCCGTCCGGCGCCCTGCACGGGCTGATGCGGGTGCGCGGCTTCGTGCAGGACGACGGCCACATCTTCTGCACGGAAGCGCAGGTGGAGCCCGAGGTGGTCGCCTTCCACCGGCAGGCGATGGCGGTGTACGCGGATTTCGGCTTCGAGGACATCGCGCTGAAGATCGCCCTGCGTCCGGACTCCCGGATCGGCTCGGACGAGGTCTGGGACCGGGCCGAGGGGGCATTGCGCTCGGCGTTGCAGGCCTGCGGCGTCCAGTGGCAGGAACTGCCGGGCGAAGGCGCGTTCTACGGGCCCAAGATCGAGTACCACATGAAGGACTCGATCGGCCGGGCCTGGCAGGTCGGTACCATGCAGGTGGACTTCTCGATGCCGGGCCGGCTCGGCGCCGAGTACGTGGGCGAGGATTCGGCCCGGCACACGCCGGTCATGCTGCATCGCGCCATCGTCGGCTCGATGGAGCGCTTCATCGGCATCCTGATCGAGCACCATGCCGGCGCTTTCCCGGCTTGGTTGGCGCCCGTTCAGGCTGTGGTCATGAACATAACCGACGCCCAGGCCGATTACGTGGCCGAGACGGCCAAGCTGCTGGCGGCCCAAGGATTCCGGGTCGAGGCGGATTTGCGCAACGAAAAGATCGGCTATAAAATCCGCGAACACACGCTTAACAAAGTGCCCTACCTGCTGGTTGCGGGCGACCGCGAAAGGGAGGCGGGGGCGCTTTCCGTGCGTGTTCGCACGGGTGAGGACCTGGGATCGATGTCGGTCCAGGCCTTCGCCGAGCGCCTGAAATCCGAGACCACCCGGGCCTGAAGCCGGGTATCCGGGTCGTGTTTTCCCCTTCGGAGGATTGACGTATCGCCACGGAAACCAAGTCGAACCGCAAGAACCACGAGATCCGGGTTCCGCGGGTTCGTGTCATCGGCGCCGAGGGCGAGCAGGTCGGAATCCTGTCGCGCGACGAAGCGCTGAGCATGGCGCAGGAAGCCGGACTGGATCTGGTCGAGATCCAGCCCAACGGCGACCCGCCAGTCTGCCGCATCATGGACTTCGGCAAGTTCAAGTTCGAGATGCAGAAGAAGGCGCATGCGGCGAAGAAGAAGCAGAAGCAGGTCGAGATCAAGGAACTGAAGTTCCGGCCCACGACCGACGTCGGCGACTACGCGATCAAGCTGCGCAACCTGCGCCGGTTCCTGGAGGAAGGCGACAAGGTCAAGATCACGATCCGCTTCCGCGGTCGCGAGATGGCCCATCAGGAACTGGGCAAGGCGATGGTCGACAAGATTTCAGCGGATATTGTCGAAGAGGCCGTGATCGAACAGTACCCGCGCATGGAAGGCCGCCTCATGGTCATGATGATCGCCCCCAAGAAGAAGCAGTAGCTTGTTGAAGAGTGCGGTCAGGATGACCGCTGGTTGATCCTCGCGCCGAGGGACCGGCGCAAAAAGTACAGTTGGAAGGTGCGGTCAGGACGACCGCTTGTTGATCTTCGCGCCGGGACCGGCGCAAAAGCAGTACCAGGAACCAGGCCCGCATGCGGGTCTTACACGCCGGATTCGAGCAGGATGGAAAGCGCGGTGTCGTGCCGCCGCTCGGGCCAGTAACGAAAACAACCTAAGGAGCTGGGCCATGCCCAAGATCAAGACCAACCGGGCCGCTGCCAAGCGGTTCCGCAAGACCGCGTCCGGCAAGTTCAAGTGCGGCCACGCGTTCAAGAGCCACATCCTCACCAAGAAGTCGACGAAGCGTAAGCGCAACCTGCGCGGCCCGAACCATGTTCGCGCCGAGGATGCCGGTCGCGTCGCTCGCATGCTTCCCTACGCCTGAGGAGGACTGACCCATGGCACGAGTCAAGCGTGGCGTCATCGCCCACCGTCGGCACAAGAAGCTTCTGTCCAAGGCGAAGGGCTACTACAACGCCCGTCGCAAGGTCTATCGCGTCGCCAAGCAGGCGGTCACCAAGGCGCACCAGTACGCCTACATCGGCCGCAAGCAGCGCAAGCGCCAGTTCCGGGCGCTGTGGATCGTCCGCATCAACGCCGGTGCGCGCCTGTTCGGCCTGTCCTACAGCCGGCTGATGAACGGCCTGAAGAAGGCCGAGATCACCGTCGACCGCAAGGTGCTCGCCGACATCGCCGTCCACGACATCAAGGCGTTCGGCGCGCTGGCGGAAAAGGCCAAGGCCGCTCTGTCTGCGTAAATCCGGTGTCGGGGCGGGGTGTTCCCCGCCCTCGACGCCTGGCGATCATGGGGAGCGGGCGACGAGCCTTGCTCCCCATTTCGTTTCCGGCGCTTGTCGCGATGAACCTATCGAGGTCACCGAATGGATGAACTGAGCAGCCGCGTAGCGCAGGCGCTCGAAGCGGTCGCCGCCGCGGCGACGCTGGAGGCGCTCGATACCGAGCGCGTCGCCGTGCTGGGCAAGTCCGGCTTCGTCACCGAGCAGCTCAAGGGGCTGGGCAAGCTCGAGCCGGAGGCGCGCAAGCGCGCCGGCGAGCGCATCAACGAGGTCAAGGACGCGTTGCTCGCGGCGGTCGCGGCGCGAAAGGCCGTGCTCGAACAGGCCGCGCTCGACCGGCGCCTAGCCTCCGAACGCATCGATGTGACGCTGCCTGGCCGTCGCGGCGAGCGCGGCAGCCTGCACCCGCTGACGCGCGCGCAGGACCGCATCATCGAGATCTTCGCGCGGCTCGGCTACGACGTCGCCGACGGCCCGGAGATCGAGGACGACTGGCACAACTTCGGCGCGCTGAATTTCCCGCCGGACCATCCGGCGCGCACCATGCACGACACGTTCTGGTTCCCGGACGGCCGCCTGCTGCGTACGCACACCTCGCCGGTGCAGATCCGCGCCGCCAAGGGGCGCACGCCGCCGATCCGGATCATCGCGCCGGGCAAGGTCTACCGCAGCGACTCGGACCAGACCCATTCGCCGATGTTCCACCAGGTCGAGGGCCTGCTGATCGACGAGACCTCGACGATGGCGGACCTGAAGGGCACGCTGCGCGAGTTCCTGCGCGCGTTCTTCGATCGCGACTTCCGCATGATGTTCAAGCCGACGTTCTTCCCGTTCGTCGAACCCGGCGCCGACGTGGTGATCCGCTGGGAGCTTCCGGACGGCGGCTCGCGCTGGCTGGAAGTGCTCGGCTGCGGCATGGTCCACCCGGAAGTGCTGCGCAACTGCGGCATCGACCCGGAGCGCTACACCGGCTTCGCGTTCGGCATGGGCGTCGAGCGGCTGGCGATGCTGCGCTACGGCGTCACCGACCTGCGCGCCTTCTTCGAAAACGACGTGCGCTTCCTGCGGCAATTCGCATAGGACGACATGAAGATCTCAGAGAACTGGCTGCGCGAGCGCGTGGCCCTGACCGTTGGCCGCGACGCGCTGATCGAGCGCCTGGACATGATCGGCCACGAGGTCGAGAGCGCCGATCCGGTCGGCGCGGGACTCGACGGGGTCGTCGTCGCCCGCATCCTCGCCTGCACCAAGCACCCGGAGGCCGACCGCCTGCAGGTGTGCGAGGTCGACGCCGGCGACGAGCGGCTGCAGATCGTCTGTGGTGCGCCGAACGCCCGTGCGGGTCTGGTCGCGCCGCTGGCCAGGATCGGCGCGCGCGTCGGCGACCTGACGATCAAGGCCGCCAAGCTGCGCGGCGTCGAGTCGTCGGGCATGCTCTGCTCGGCCAAGGAGCTGGGCCTGGACGCCGATGCATCCGGCTTGCTGGAACTGCCGGCCGATGCGCCCGTCGGCGCGCCGCTGGCGCGCTACCTGGGCCTGCCGGACGCCATCCTCGACCTCGGGCTGACGCCGAACCGGGCCGATTGCCTGTCGGTCGAGGGCATCGCCACGGATGTCGCCGCGGCGTTCGATCTGCCGCTGGCGCCGCTCGCAGCCGAGCCGGTGCCGCCGCAGTCCGACCGGCACATCGAGATCCGCCTCGACGCGCCGGCGGATTGCCCGCGCTACTGCGGACGCTACATCACCGGTCTGGACACGGCCGCGCCGTCGCCGCCGTGGATGCGCGAGCGCCTGCGGCGCTGCGGCCTGCGCCCGATCAGTCTGCTGGTGGACGTCACCAACTACGTGATGCTCGAGCTGGGCCAGCCGCTGCACGCATTCGATGCCGCCACGCTCGCAGGACCGGTGGGCGTGCGTCGTGCGCGCAGTGGCGAGTCGCTGCGCCTGCTCGACGAGCGCGAGGTCGCACTGGACGAGGCCTTCCTGGTGATCACCGACGGCGACCGGCCGGTGGCCCTGGCCGGCCTGATGGGCGGCTGGGACACCCGCGTGCACGAAGCGACGGCGGACGTCTTCCTCGAAGCCGCGCATTTCGCGCCGGCCGCGCTGGCCGGCCGTGCCCGCCGGCTGGGGCTGCACACCGATGCCGCGCACCGTTTCGAGCGCGGCGTCGATCCGGACCTGCCGCGGCGTGCGCTCGAGCGTGCGACCGGGCTGATCGTCGAGGCGGCCGGCGGCACGCCGGGCGCGATCCTCGAGACGGTTTCCGCGGCGCACCTGCCGGTGCGCGCCCCGGTGCGCTTGCGCCGCGCGCGGATCCGCCGCGTGCTCGGCATCGACGTGGCGGATGCCGAGGTGACGCGGATCCTGGCCGCGCTCGGCATGCAGGTCGAGGCGACCGGCGACGGCTGGATCGCCACGCCGCCGAGCCGCCGCTTCGACATCGCGATCGAGGAAGACCTGATCGAGGAAGTCGCGCGGATCCACGGCTACGAGAAGATTCCCGATCACGCACCCAGCGGCGAGCTGGCCGGCCCGTCGCTGCGCGAGGACCGCATCGCGTCCGGTCTGGCGCGCGAACAGCTGGCGGCGCGCGGCTACCTCGAAGCGATCACCTATGCCTTCGTCGCCCGCGAGCAGTTGGTGGACTGGGGTCTCGACGAGGGCGTGATCGCGCTGGCCAATCCGCTGTCGGCGGACCTCTCCGTCATGCGCACCAGCCTGTTGCCGGGGCTGGTCGCGGCGCTGGCCGCCAACCGCAGCCGCCAGCAGGCGCGGGTGCGCCTGTTCGAGGTCGGCCGCGCGTATCACGCGACGGCGGACGCGCCGCGCGAAACCGCGCGCGTCGCCGCGGTGGCCAGCGGCGGCGCCTTCGCCGAGCAATGGGGCGAGGCCGTGCGCCCGCTCGACTACTTCGACGTGAAGGGCGACCTGGAGTCGCTGCTCGCCCTGGCCGGTACCGAAGCCGGGGCGTTCACGTTCAGCGCCGGTGGCCCGGGCTGGCTGCATCCGGGCCGTGCCGCGACCGTACTGCGCGAGGGAGCGGTCGTCGGCCATCTCGGCGCCCTCCATCCGCAGCTGCAGAAGCGGCTGGACCTGGACGAGGACGTCTACGTCTTCGAGCTCGACCTCGACGGCGTCGCGCCGCGCCCGGTGCCGGTGGCCGGCGAGCTGTCGCGCTACCCTTCGCTGCGTCGCGACATCGCCGTGGTGGTGCCCGACGAGGTGACCTGGGCCCAGGTCCGCGAGACCGTGCGGGAGGCGGTCGGTCCGGTGCTGAACGACGTGTTCCTGTTCGACCGTTACGTCGGTCACAATCTCGGAAGCGGAATGAAAAGTTTGGCTATGGGCTTGATTTTGCAGGACCGTTACCGCACTCTGACGGACCAGGACGCAGACAGCTGCGTGACCCGGGCAGTCGCCGCCCTGGAACGCGGTTGCAGTGCTACGTTGCGAGGGTAGGATGGCGTTGACTAAGGCGGAAATGGCCGAGCGTCTGTTCACCGACGTCGGCCTCAACAAGCGCGAAGCCAAAGAGTTCGTCGATGCCTTCTTCGAAGTCGTCCGCGACGCGCTGGAGCAGGGGGAGCAGGTCAAGCTGTCGAGCTTCGGCAATTTCGACCTGCGTCTGAAGAACCAGCGGCCCGGACGCAATCCGAAGACCGGCGAGGAGATTCCGATCTCCGCCCGCCGCGTCGTCACCTTCCGTCCCGGCCAGAAGCTGAAGGTCCGAGTCGAAGCCTATGCTCGACCAGAGCGGCAATAGTGAGCAGCCGGTCATACCGGCCAAGCGCTATTTCACGATCGGCGAGGTGAGCGAGCTGTGCGGCGTGAAGCCGCACGTGCTGCGCTACTGGGAACAGGAGTTCTCCAGCCTCAAGCCGGTCAAGCGGCGTGGCAATCGCCGCTACTACCAGCGCCACGACGTGCTGATGATCCGGCAGATCCGGTCGCTGCTGTACGACCAGGGCTTCACGATCACCGGCGCGCGCCAGCGCCTGGAAGGCCAGCAGGCCCGCACCGAAGCGAACATTTCCAACCAGATCGTCCGCCAGGTGCGGATGGAACTGGAGGAAGTCCTGCAGATACTTCGCCGCTGAGCCTGCTACAATCCCGGGTTCAAGCCGCAGCAGTCGGGGCGTAGCGCAGCCTGGTAGCGCATCTGCCTGGGGGGCAGGGGGTCGTGGGTTCGAATCCCGCCGCCCCGACCAACGCGGCCTCATCTTTCCGTTCCGGCGCCCTTGCGGCGCCGGAATCGTTTCCGGAGTCCGCCATGGCCGACCACTACCGCGCGCTCTACCCCGAGATCGAACCGTACGACAGCGGCTTCCTGCAGGTCTCGCCGCTGCACCGGATGTACTACGAGCAGTGCGGCAATCCCGGCGGCAAGCCGGTGGTGTTCCTGCACGGCGGCCCCGGCGCCGGCTGCAGCCCGAAGGCGCGACGCTTCTTCGATCCGGCGCACTACCGGATCGTCCTGTTCGACCAGCGTGGCTGCGGGCGCTCGACACCCCACGCGGAGCTGACCGACAACACCACCTGGCACCTGGTGGCCGACATCGAGCGCCTGCGCGAACACCTGGGCATCGATCGCTGGCAGGTGTTCGGCGGTTCCTGGGGCTCGACCCTGGCCCTGGCCTACGCCCAGACGCATCCGGAGCGCGCCAGCGAGCTGGTGTTGCGCGGCATCTTCATGCTGCGCCGCTGGGAGCTGGAGTGGTTCTACCAGAAGGGCTGCGACGCGCTGTATCCGGACGCCTGGGAGACCTACCTGGCGGCGATCCCGGAGGTCGAGCGCGGCGACCTGATGAGCGCCTACCACCGGCGCCTGACCGGTGCGGACCCTGTCGCGCAGCTGGAAGCGGCCAAGGCCTGGTCGGTCTGGGAAGGATCGACCAGCTTCCTGCTGCCCGATCCGCAGCACATCGCCGGGACCGCGGTGGATGCCTTCGCGCTGGCCTTCGCGCGGATCGAGTGCCACTACTTCGTGAACGGCGGATTCTTCGAGCAGGAGGACCAGTTGCTGCGCAACGCCGGCCGCCTGCGCGGCATTCCGGCGGTGATCGTGCAGGGGCGCTACGACGTGGTCTGTCCGATGCGCAGCGCCTGGGACCTGCACCGGGCCTGGCCGGAAGCAGACCTCAGGATCGTCCCGGATGCCGGGCATTCGGCGTTCGAGCCGGGCATCGCCCACGAACTGATCGAGGCGACCGACCGCTTCCGGTCGGCGTGACGGAATGAACGGCGGCCGCCGTGTCCGGCGGCCGCCCGGTCGTCAGGCGGCGGCCCGGGTCGCGTCGGCGCGCTGGCGCGGACCCTCGACGAGCGCACGGCGCAGGCCGTCGACCAGCAGATCGACCTCGGCGCCGGTGATCGTGAACGGCGGTGTGAAGCGCAGCGAATTGGCACCGCCGTGGATGACGCCGAAGCCGTGCTCGCGCAGCCACTCCTCGGTGCTGCCGGTGCCGTAGCACTTGAACACGGGTGCCAGCTCGCACGAGAACAGCAGGCCCGTGCCCTGTACCTTGGTGATGCAGTCGGGCAGTTCGGCCCGCAGGCGTTCGAGCTTGGCGAGGAACTCCTCGCCACGCGCGCGGATGTTCGCCCGCACCCCCGGCGTCAGCAGGTCCAGCACCGCGCAGGCACCGTCGAGCGCCCGCGGGTTGGTCGTCATCGTGTTGCCGTACACGCCCTTGCGGTACAGCTCCGCGGTGGCCGGCAGCGCCGCCAGCACCGACAGCGGGAACTGGCCGGCATTGAGCGCCTTGGAATAGGTCTCCAGGTCCGGCGGGTCGACGTCCTCGAAACCGGGATAGTCGACGAACGACAGCACGCCGTGCGCCCGCAGGCCGGCCTGGATCGAATCGACCAGCAGCAGCGCGCCGTGCGCGCGCGTCAGCTCGCGTGCGGCCAGGTAGAACTCGCGCGTGACGGCGCGGCCCGGGTCGCCTTCGCCCATGACCGGCTCGAGGAACATCGCCTGGATGAACCAGCCGTTGCGGTCGGCGTCGGTGAAGGCCTGGCGCAGCTGGCCGACGTCATAGGGCTCCACGGTGAGCAGGCTGTCGTCGTTGCGGTAGCTGGCGAGGTTCTCGACGTAGGCCTTGCGGCTGGAGTCGGAGAATGCCGCCGGGCCTTCGGTGCGTCCGTGGAACGAGCCCTTCACGGCGAGCCGCTTGATCGTGCGGCCGGCATGGCGCGCGCCGGGATCGGTCATGCGCTTGGCGTTGATGTCGGCGATGCGGCTGGCGAGCGTCATCGCCTCGGAGCCGGAGTTGAGGCAGAAGAAGCGCGTGTACGGAGAACCGCCGCGGCGATGGCCGATCTCGCGCTGCAAACCCTCGACGAAGCGCAGCTGGCTCACGCTCGGTGTCATGACGTTGGCCATGACCTGCCGGCCGGCCAGCGCCTCCAGCACCGCTGCCGGCGCGTGCCCGAAGCCGAGCATGCCGTAGCCGCCCGAGTCGTGGACCACGGCGCCCTTGAGCGTGACCAGCCAGGGGCCGCGTGCGGCCAGCGCGACGTAGGGATTGACCGCATCGTCCGGGTAGAAGTTGACGAAGCCGGCCTGGACGCGGTGGATCTGCTCGTTCTCGTCCAGGTGCAGGAAATCGGCCCGCGCCGACTGCAGCTCCAGGTAGGCGGCATGGGCGGCATCGATGGCTTCGCCGAGCTCGGGATGGGTCGCGGCGAAGGCCTCGATGGCCTCGTCGGGGAGGCCCGAGGTCCGGATGGCACCGCCGACCTGGCGCATCTCGCGCAGCTTGCTGATCAACCGATTCATGTACACGCTCCGAAACGACCCGCAGCGCCCGGCGCCTCGCGTGGAGGCCCATCTGTTCCGCTTAGTCGTTGACTGAAAAGGAAAAATTTCAATCCGGCTAGGGTAGCACAGGGGCGCCGGAGGCGGTACCCCCGACAGTGGTGGCCGTCGATCGGGCCGTTGCCTGGCGCCGCGGTGCAGCGGCCGGCGGGCGGCCGCGCCGCCCAGGCACCGTCCTCATGACAGGCGTCACCTGCCTTGCCTGACCGAAGCGACTGCCGCGACTGCCGGCCGGGTCCTAGGCTGCGCCCACTGGACCCCTGGAGCCGAACGATGCGATCAACCGAAGCGATTCCTGCCCGCCTGGACCGCGTCAGCAAGTGGTACGGCGGCGCGGTCGCCCTCGACGGCGTGGCCGTGGACATCCGGGCCGGCGAGCTGCTGGCGTTGCTCGGCCCCAACGGCGCCGGCAAGACCACCGCCATCGGGCTGCTGCTGGGCCTGCACCAGCCCGATGCGGGCGGCGTCGAGCTGTTCGGTCAGGCCCCGCAGACGCTGGCGGCCCGCCGCGAGGTGGGCGTGATGCTGCAGAGCGCCGGCATCCCGGACACGCTCAAGGTGCGCGAGCTGCTGGAACTGACCCGCAGCTACTACGCCGAGCCGCGCAGCATCGCCGACTGCGTCGCGCTGGCCGGCCTCGACGGCCTGCTGGAGCGCCTGTACGGCCGCTTGTCGGGCGGCCAGCAGCGCCGGGTGCAGTTCGCGCTGGCGTTGTGCGGGCGCCCACGCCTGCTGTTCCTCGACGAGCCGACCACGGGCTTGGACATCGAGGCGCGCATGGGTCTGTGGAAGGCGATCCGCGAGCTGGTCGGCCAGGGCTGCGCGGTGCTGCTGACGACGCACTACCTGGAAGAGGCCGAGGCACTGGCCGACCGGGTCGTCGTGCTCAATCGCGGCCGCATCGTCGCCGAGGGCAGCGTCGCGCAGATCCGCGCCCAGGTCGATCGCCGGCTGATCCGCTGCGTGTCGCGGCTGACGGCCGCCGCCGTGGCCGCCTGGCCCGGCGTGGTCGCCGCCACCGCCGTCGCCGGCCGTCTGGAGATCGTCGTCGCCGATCCGGAGCCGATCGTGCGGCGCCTGCTGAACGAAGACCCGGAGCTGCGCGAGCTGGAGGTCCAGCGCGCCGGCCTGGCCGAGGCCTTCGTCGAGCTGACCCGGGAGGCCGCATGAACGCGGTCGCCGTGTCGTCGCCGCGCCGCACGCTGCGGCCGTACCTGCTCGAGGCCCGCTACGAGTTCGTGCGCCTGCTCCGCACGCCGTCGTTCGTGTTGCCGACCTTGCTGTTCCCGCCGCTGTTCTATGTGTTGTTCGGCGTGCTGCTGGGCTCGCGCGGCGGGGCCGCGGCGGCGCAGTACATGTTCGCCGCCTATGGGGTGTTCGGCATCCTCGGCTGCGCGCTGTTCGGTTTCGGCGTCACCATCGCGATCGAGCGCGAGCGCGGCTGGCTGACCTACAAGCGCGCACTGCCGATGCCGCCGGGGGCGGTGCTGGTGGCCAAGACCGCGATGGCGATGATGTTCGCCGCCATCATCTCGCTGATGCTGGCGCTGATCGCCGCCGGCCTGACCGGCGTGCGCCTGGCGCCGCTGCAATGGCTGGGGCTGTTCGCCGTCAACGTGCTCGGCACGCTGCCGTTCTGCGCGATCGGCCTGTGGATCGGCACGCTGGTCAGCGGATCGGCCTCGCCGGCGCTGGTCAACATCGTCTACCTGCCGATGGCGTTCCTGTCCGGCCTCCTGATTCCGCTGTCGGTGCTGCCGCCGGTTCTGGGCACCCTGGCACCGGCGTGGCCGGCCTATCACATGGGGCAGGTGGCGCTGAAGATCGTCGGCCGCGACGCGGGCGGCAGCCTGCTCGTGCACCTGGGGGTGCTGGCGGTGATCACGGTCGCGTTCTTCGTGCTGGCGCGCCGGCGCCTGATGGCTGCCGGCTGAGCCGGCATCGACCCAGGAGACTTCCATGAATCGCATGCCCGAGGCGTTCTGGCTGATCGTGGTGGCGGCCGTGCTGCTGGCGGCCGTGGCATACCAGCGGCATTCGTCGGTGTCGCCGCCTTCGGCGCCGGCGCCGTCCGTTCCCCGCGTGCCGACGGACGGTTTCGCGATCCGCGGCGTGCGCCTGTTCGACGGCGAGCAGGTGACCGACGCGGCCACGGTGGTCGTGCGCAACGGCCGCATCGAGGCAGTAGGAACCGATATCGCGCTGCCGGACGGCATCGCGGTGATCGAGGGCGCCGGACGGACGCTGCTGCCCGGCCTGATCGATGCCCATACGCACAGCTTCGGTGCCGCGCGACAACAGGCGCTGCAGTTCGGCGTCACCACCGAAGTGGACCTGCACGGTGACCGCCAGCGCCTCACACAGATCCGGCGCGAGCGCGAGTCGCTGGACCGTACCGACCAGGCCGATCTGTGGGCCGCCGGCGTCGCGTTGACGGTGGCGGGCGGCCACGGCACGCAGTACGGATTCGCGGTTCCGACGATCGACGCGGACACCGACATCCGCGCCTTCGTCGATGCGCGCGTCGACGAAGGCGCGGACTTCATCAAGCTGATCGTCGAGGACTTGTCCGTCTACAGCGAGGCGACACGCTGGCCGACGCTGTCGCCGGAACAGGTGGCCGCCATCGCCGCCGCTGCGCATGCGCGCGACCGGCGCGCGATCGCCCACGTCTCGCGCGAGCGCGACGCCGCTCATGCCCTGACGGCCGGTGTCGACGGCCTGGCGCACGTCTTCGTCGATGCGCCGGTCAGCGAGGCGCTGCTGGCGGCCGCCGCGCGGACGCGGCCCTTCGTGATCCCGACCTTGTCGGTGACCGCCGCCGAGACCGGCGCCGGCGACGGTGCCTCGCTGCTGGCCGACCCGCGCCTGCGCCCGTGGCTGGCGGCCGACCAGGCGGCGACCCTGGCGGCGCGCTTCCCGTCGACGGCGCGGACGCCGGCATACCGGCGCCAGGCACTGGAAAACGTCCGCCGGTTGCAGGCGGCGGGCGTCGTCCTGCTCGCCGGTACCGATGCGGGCAATCCCGGCACGGCCCATGGCGCCAGCCTGCACGGCGAACTGGAGCTGCTGACGCGTGCGGGCCTGAGCCCGGTGCAGGCGCTGGCGGCCGCGACCGCGGTGCCGGCCCGGGTGCTGGGCCTCGCCGACCGCGGGCGCATCGCGGCGGGCCATCGCGCCGACCTGATCCTGGTGGACGGCGATCCGACCCGGGACATTACCGCGACGCGCGCGCTGGTCGGCATCTGGAAGAACGGCCAGGCGGTGGCGCGAACGCCCGCTGCCGCCGCCGCGGCATCGGACCGTGGCGCGGAAGTGCCCGCCGCGACGGTGATCAGCACGTTCGACGGTGCGTCGATCGACGCGGCCTTCGGTGCGGGCTGGCACGCCACGACCGACCAGATGATCGCCGGCCGTTCCACGGCAGCGCATCGCCTGGTCCAGCCCGGTGCGTCCGGCAGCGCCGGCGCGCTGGAGGTCGCCGGCGAGATCGTGGCGGGCGCCGCCTACCCTTGGGCCGGCGTCGTCTTCTTCCCGGCGAGCGAGGCGATGCAGCCGGTGGACCTCTCGGCGCGCCGGGAGCTGGTGTTCCTGGCACGCGGCGACGGCCGCGAGTACAACGCGATGCTGCTCTCGGGACCGACGATGCAGGGCATGCCGGCGATGCGGACCTTCGTCGCCGGCCCGGACTGGACCCCGGTGCGCCTGCCGCTCTCGGCGTTCGGCGGCGCGGATCTTTCCCGGGTCCGCGGCATCGGCTTCACGGCGGGCGACCCGCCGGGCCGCTTCCGCTTCCAGGTCGATCAGGTAGAGTTGCGATGAACGCCGATCGGATGCCGCTGACGATGCGAACGTTCCAGGCCCGCCTGCTGCGCCTGCGCCAGTGGCTGGTTCCCGACGAACTGGGCCTGGGCTGGGCGCCGCTGTACATGCTCGGCTATCTGGTGTTCCTGTTCCTGCCGGCGATATTCAACTTCCTGGGCACCCGGGAGCTGCTCTGGTTCGGAATGGAGAACGGGCAGCTTCTCGCCACGCTGGCGAGCGTGGTGGTGTTCCTGCCGATCTATTTCCTGAGCTACCGCGTGCGGTCGGCAGCGGCCGAGGGCGCCTGCCTGCTCGCGATCGCGGGCCTGGGCTACGCCCTGCTGCCGTTCAATTCATTCGCCAATACCTACGTGATCTACGCTGTTGCGATCGCGGCGACGATCGATGGGGCACTGCGCTACAAGCTCGCCTGGATGATCGGCGTGTTCGCCGTGTTCCTGCTGCAGGTGATCGCGCTGAACTATCCGCTGTTCGTCTTCGCGATCACGCTGCTGGTCGGTGTGGCGGCGTTCTTCAGCAATCACTTCTACGTCGAGAACCGGCGCAAGGGTGCCGAGCTCAAGCTCTCGCACGACGAGGTGCGCCGCCTGGCCGCGGTGGCCGAGCGCGAACGCATCGGCCGCGACCTGCACGACCTGCTCGGCCACACCCTGTCGCTGGTCGCACTCAAGTCGGAGCTGGCGGGCAAGCTGCTCGAGCGGGACGTCGCCGCCGCGCGGCGCGAGATCGACGAGGTCATGCGCGTGGCCCGCGATGCGCTGTCGCAGGTCCGCCGTGCCGTCACCGGCATTCGCGCGGCGGGGCTGGCCGCCGAGCTGGCCTCGGCCAAGCTGCTGCTCGAGTCTGGCGGCGTGGCGTTCCGCTACGCGCTGGCCGACGTCGCGTTGACGCCGGAACTGGAAACCGTGCTGGCGCTCGGCGTGCGCGAGGCGGTGACCAACATCCAGCGCCACGCGCGTGCCTTCAGGGCGGAGGTCGCGCTGGAGCAGCGGCACGGCCGCGTGCTGCTGCGCATCGGCGACGACGGACGCGGCAGCGCGATCGTGCCCGGCAACGGCCTGACCGGCATGCGCGAGCGGATCGAGGCGCTGGGCGGCGACCTGCGCATCGATTCGGCGCCCGGGCGCGGCACCCGTGTCGAGATCGAGCTGCCGCTGCCGGAGCCCTCGTCGCCGGCGCCGGCGGCGGCGTCACGGCCGATCGCATCCTGAGCGCGCCCGGCTTCGCCGCGCGCGCCGGAGTACGGCCGGCGATGGGATTTGCTACTGTCGCGGACCTGTCCGGCCGCCGCTTCCCGCCTCGATGATTCGCGTCCTGCTGGCCGAAGACCAGACGATGGTCCTCGGCGCCCTGTCCGCCCTGCTCAAGCTCGAGCCGGACATCGACGTGGTCGGTGGCGTCGTCGACGGTGAAGCGGCCTGGCGCGAGCTGCAGCGGCTGCAGCCCGACGTGCTGGTGACCGACATCGAGATGCCGGGGCTGACCGGGCTGGAGCTCGCGCAGCGCATCCAGCGCCACGCGCTGCCGGTCAAGGTGGTCATCGTCACGACCTTCGCGCGTCCGGGGTTCCTGCGGCGCGCGCTGGATGCGGGCGTGGGCGGCTACCTGCTGAAGGACGCGCCCGCGGAGAACCTCGCCGAGGCCTTGCGCAAGGTCCACCGCGGCGGGCGGGCGATCGATCCGCAGCTGGCGGTCGAGGCCTGGTCCGAAGCGGACCCGCTGAACGATCGCGAGCGCCAGGTGCTGCGCCTGGCCGGCGAGGGCGCGTCGGCCGGCGACATCGCCCGGCAGCTCAACCTGTCGCAGGGCACGGTGCGCAACTACCTGTCGGAGGCGATCGGCAAGCTCGGCGTCACCAACCGGATCGAGGCCTACCGGCTGGCGCGTCAGAAGGGATGGTTGTAGCCGGCGCCCCGCGGCGGTTTGGAGCCGTCCCGTCGCACGCCTACAATGCGCGCCCCGCTGCTGCCGCCGTCGCCTTGAAGAAGTCCGATTTCCATTTCGATCTGCCGCCCGAGCTGATCGCCCAGGTGCCGCTGGCCGAGCGCTCGGCCAGCCGCCTGCTGGTGCTCGATGCCGCTGCGCGGCGTTTCGAGGACCGCGCGCTGCGGGACCTGCCGGACCTGCTGGCGCCGGGCGACCTGCTGGTGTTCAACGACACGCGCGTGGTGCCCGCGCGGCTGTTCGGGCGCAAGGAAACCGGCGGCGCGGCCGAGATCCTGATCGAGCGGCTCACCGGCGCCCACGAGGCGACGGCGCAGATCGGCGTCAGCAAGAAGCCGAGGGAAGGAACCGTGATCGTGCTGGCCGACGGCACCGTGGTGCGCGTGCTCGGTCGCGACGGCGAGTTCTTCCGGCTGCGCTTCGAGACGACCGAGCCGCTCGAGAAGCTGCTGCTGCGGCTCGGCAGGCTGCCGCTGCCGCCGTACATCGCGCGTGATCCGGACGCTGCCGACGCCGAGCGCTACCAGACCGTGTTCGCGCGCGAACCCGGCGCGGTGGCGGCACCGACGGCCGGCCTGCACTTCGACGCCCCGCTGCTGGCTGCGCTGGAGCGCCGCGGCGTGGCGGTGGGGCAGGTCACCCTGCACGTGGGCGCGGGCACGTTCCAGCCGATGCGCGCCGAGCGCCTCGACCAGCACGTGATGCACCGCGAATGGCTGAACGTCGGCGCCGGCCTGGTCGAGAAGATACGGCACACGCGCGAGCGCGGCGGCCGCGTGGTGGCGGTCGGCACCACTGTCGTGCGCGCACTGGAAACGGCGACGCGGGACGGCGTGCTGGGTCCGTATGCCGGCGAAACGCAGATCTTCATCTTTCCCGGCTACCGCATCACCAGCGTGGATGCGCTGCTGACCAATTTCCACTTGCCCGAATCGACCCTGCTGATGCTGGTCTCGGCATTGGCGGGGCGCGAGCTGATCCTCGAGGCCTACCGGCATGCGGTCGAGCAGCGCTACCGCTTTTTCTCGTACGGCGACGCGATGCTGATCCTGCCAGACCGGGGGCAGCCGTGAGCGCGCTGGAATTCACGCTCTCCGCCCGCGACGGCGCGGCCCGGCGCGGCTGCCTGACGCTGGCGCGCGGCACGATCCAGACCCCGGCGTTCATGCCGGTGGGCACCTACGGCTCGGTCAAGGCGATGACGCCGCGCGACATCGAGGAGACCGGCGCGGAGATCATCCTCGGCAACACCTTCCACCTGTTCCTGCGGCCCGGGCTGGACGTGGTCGGCGATTTCGGCGGCCTGCACCGCTTCATCGGCTGGCAGCGCCCGATCCTGACCGACTCGGGCGGTTTCCAGGTCTTCTCGCTGGCGCACAAGCGGCGCATCAGCGAGGACGGCGTGACGTTCGCCTCGCCGGTCGACGGCTCGAAGGTGTTCCTGAGTCCCGAGGAGTCGATGCGCATCCAGCGTGCGCTCGATTCGGACATCGTGATGATCTTCGACGAGTGCACGCCGTATCCGGCCAGCGAGCCGGTCGCGCGCGATTCGATGGAGCTCAGCCTGCGCTGGGCGTTGCGCTCGCGCCGCGCGTTCGATGCGCAGGAAAACCCGCACGCGCTGTTCGGCATCGTGCAGGGGTCGGTCTATCCGGACCTGCGCAAGCGCTCGGCCGATGCCCTGGTGGCGATCGGCTTCGACGGCTACGCGATCGGCGGCCTGGCGGTCGGCGAGCCCGAGCACGAGCGCAATGCGATGCTCGAGACGGTCTGCCCGTTCCTGCCGGACGACCGGCCGCGCTACCTGATGGGCGTGGGCCGGCCCGAGGACATCGTCGAGGCGGTGCGCCGCGGCGTGGACATGTTCGACTGCGTGATGCCCACGCGCAACGCGCGCAACGGCTTCCTGTTCACGCGCGAAGGCACCCTGCGCATCCGCAACGCCCGCTACGCCCGCGATGCGCGCGTGATCGAGGCGGGCTGCACCTGCTATACCTGCCGCTCCGGCTTCAGCCGCGCGTACCTGCGCCACCTGGACAAGTGCGGCGAGATCCTCGCCTGCCAGCTCGCGACGATCCACAACCTGCATCACTACCAGCAGCTGATGGCGGGGTTGCGCGCCGCGATCGCCGAGGCGCGACTGGACGCCTTCGTCGCCGATTTCTACGCGCAGCGCCAGGCAGGGAGCGCCGAATCGCCATGAGCCGCAGCCTGGACGACTGGCTCGACTACCAGCAGCGCGTCCACCCGAGCGCGATCGCGCTCGGCCTGGACCGCATCCGCACGGTGTGGGGGCGGCTCGGCGCGCCGTCGCCGGCGCCGGTCGTCATCACGGTCGGTGGCACCAACGGCAAGGGCTCGACGGTCGCCTTCCTCGACGCGATGCTGCGGGCGGCGGGCCGGCGCACCGGCGTCTACACCTCGCCGCATCTGCTGCGCTACAACGAACGCATCCGCATCGACGGCGAGGAAGCGAGCGACGCGGCGCTGGTCGCCGCATTCGAGCGCATCGAGGCGGCGCGTTCGCGCGACGGCGAGGCGATCGCGCTGACGTACTTCGAGTTCGGCACGCTGGCGGCACTGCTGCTGTTCGCCGAGGCGGGGCTGGGGGTGGCGGTGCTCGAGGTCGGGCTCGGCGGGCGCCTCGACGCGGTCAACCTGGTCGATGCCGACGCGGCGATCGTCACGACGATCGATCTCGACCACCAGGACTGGCTCGGCAACGACCGCGACAGCATCGGCCGCGAGAAGGCCGGCATCTTCCGGGCCGGCCGGCCGGCGATCGTCGCCGAGGCGCACCCGCCCGCCGGCCTGCTCGATGCGGCCATCGCCGCCGGGGCGGACCTGCGCCGGCTGGGGCGCGATTTCACGATGGAGGTCGACGGCGACGGCTGGCGCTGGACCGCCAGCGGCATGGCGGTGTCGGTGCCGCGGCCGGCACTGGCGGCGCCGTGCCAGCCGCTCAACGCCGCCGGCGCGATCGCCGCGCTGCATGCCCTGCGCGAACGCCTGGGCTGGCATCCGGCCGCGCTGGCCGAGGGGATCGTCCGCGCCCGGGCCGCCGGCCGGTTGCAGCGTTTCGGCGGCGCGGTCGAGCTGGTCGTGGACGTCGCCCACAATCCGCAGGCGGCCGCCGTGCTCGCTGCATGGCTGCGCGCCGTGCCGTGCGCCGGGCGCACGATCGCGGTGTTCGGTGCGCTGGCGGACAAGGACGTGGCCGGGGTCACGGCCGCGCTGCAGGGCCTGGTGAGCCGGTGGCACCTGGCCGGGCTGGACCTCGAGACCCCGCGCGGCCTTGCGGCCGCCGCGTTGGCTTCGCAGCCCGCGTTCGTGCAGCCGGCGCTCCATGCCGGCCCGGATGCGGCCCTGGCGGCGGCGATCGCCGAGGCGCGGCCGGGCGACCGGGTCCTGGCTTTCGGCTCGTTCTTCATCGCGGCGGCGGCCCTGCGTCTCGCCGCGCGCGAGGCCCTGCCGGCGCGTTGAGCCTGTGTTGCGTCCGGCACAGGTATAATCCGCGCCGTTCGCCTGCGACCGGTCTCCAGAAGTCGATGGACATTTCGCTGAAACAGCGCCTGCTGGGCGCCGCGGTACTGATCGCGCTGGCGGTCATCTTCGTACCGATGTTCCTGTCCGGTTCCGGTCCCAAGCAGGAATCGGAGACCGTGAGCCTGCAAATCCCGCCGGCACCGGACCGCGAGTTCCAGACGCGCGTGCTGCCGGTCGAGCCGGCCGGGCAGCCGGCGCCGCAGCCGCAACCGGCGGCGCCCGCGCCGGACGCGCTGGCGACCGTGGACATCCCGTCGCGCACCGAGACCCCACCGCCCGCGGCAACGCCGCTGCCGACGCCCGCACCGGCACCGGCACCGGCCGTGCCCGAGAAGCCGCAGCCCGCCGTCGCCGCGCCTGCGCCCGGCGCAGCCGCCACGGGCACGTACTTCATCCATCTGGGCGACTACGGCAACGCCAAGAACGCCGGCGACCTGGCCGCCGGCCTCAAGCGCGGCGGCTTCCTCGCCTTCACCGAGGCCAGCCAGTTCCAGGGCCAGCAGACGACACGGGTCCGCGTCGGTCCCTATGCCGATCGCGCCGCGGCCGAGGCGGCACGGTTGCGTATCGCCGCCACCGGCGTCAAGGCGCCGAGCAAGATCGTCGAGAACGCCACCGATGCGGCTGCCGATGCGCCGGCAACGGCCGTTCCGGCGGGCCGCGCCGGCGGTTGGGCCGTGCAGCTGGGTGCGTTCAAGACCCGCGAGGAGGCCGACAAGCTGCGCGAGCGGCTGCGCGGCGCGCAGTTCGTCGCGTTCGTCGACCAGACCAGCAGCAACGGCCAGACCCTGTGGCGCGTGCGCGCCGGCCCGGAGGCCAGTCGCGACAGTGCGACGCGCTTGCGTGACCGCATCAAGGAGAAGCTCAAGCTGGACGGGCTGGTCGTCACCCAGCCGTGACCGGCACGCGCGGCGCCGGATTGCGCGCCCCGCTGCGTATCGGCGTCCCCGATCCGAGGCGGCCCGGGTGGCCGGTGCCGGCGAGCAGATTCCGATGAACTGGGCCGACTACACGATACTCGCGGTGCTGGCGCTGTCCGTCCTGGTCGGGTTGTGGCGGGGCTTCGTCGCCGAGGTCTTCGCACTGGCCTGCTGGGCGCTCGCGTTCTGGCTGGCCTGGATGTTCGGCCCGGCTCTTGCGGAGCGGTTTTCCGACAGCATATCGGTGCCGTCGGCGCGCGTGCTGCTCGGTTATGCGCTGTGCTTCGTCGCGGTGCTGATCGCCGGGGCGATCGTCGGATTCGTGTTACGCAAGCTGGTCAGCGGCAGCGGCCTGTCGGGCACCGACCGCCTGCTGGGCATGGTGTTCGGTCTGGTGCGCGGCGTCGCGCTGGTGGTACTGGTGGTGCTGCTGCTCGGATTCACGCCGTTCACGCGGGATCCGTGGTGGAGCGCCTCGCAGCTGCTGCCGACGTTCCGCAGCGCGGCGGCCTGGGTCACCGACCGGCTTCCGGCGCAGGTCGCCGCGTATCTGGAGCCGGCGGCGGCATTGGCCGCGCCGTTGGCGCTGCCCGCGGAACGACCTGCTGCAGCGCCCGCGGGCGCCGAGCCGGCCGCGCCACCGGCCGAGCCGCAGCGGTGAACGCCGCCGCGCTCCGGCGGTGCCTGCCGCGCGGTTGCGGCGGGCATTCGGCGGCCGTGCGGCAGGTGCCGTCTTTTCATCTTTTCAACGAGATAGACCCATGTGCGGAATCATCGGCATCGTAGGCAAGTCGGAAGTGGCGGCCTCGCTCTATGACGGATTGACCGTCCTGCAGCATCGCGGCCAGGACGCTGCCGGCATCGCCACGCTGGACGGTTCGCGGCTGCGCCTGCACAAGGGGCCGGGCCTGGTCCGCGACGTGTTCGACCGCGAGCACATGCTGGGCCTGCGCGGCCATGCCGGCATCGGCCACTGCCGCTATCCGACGGCCGGCGCGGAGGGTTCGACGGAAGCGCAGCCGCTGTACGTCAACTCGCCCTACGGCATCGCGCTGGCGCACAACGGCAACCTGATCAACACCGAGACGCTGCGCCGCGAGGTCTACGAGGACGATCGCCGGCACATCAACACCGATTCGGACTCGGAGATCCTGCTCAACGTCTTCGCACACGAGCTGCAGATCCAGGACCGGCTCACCCTGGCGCCCGACAACATCTTCAAGGCGATCGCCGGCGTGCACCGGCGCTGCGTCGGCGGCTATGCCGTCGTCACGCTGCTGCTCGGCTGCGGCATCGTCGCCTTCCGCGACCGCAACGGCATCCGCCCGCTGGTGCTCGGCGAGCGCGATACCCCGGAAGGCAAGGAGTACGCGGTCGCCTCCGAATCGGTCGCCTTCGACATCCTCGGCTTCCGGCTGCTGCGCGACGTCGAGCCGGGCGAGGCGGTGCTGATCACCTTCGACGGGCAGCTGCATTCGCGCCAGTGCGCGGAGGCGGCCGTGCATGCGCCGTGCATCTTCGAGTACGTCTACATGGCGCGGCCGGACTCGATGATGGAGGACGTCTCGGTCTACAAGGCGCGCCTGCGCATGGGCGAGCGGCTGGCCGCGAAGATCCGCCGGCTGCGCCCGGACCACGACATCGAGGCGGTGATCCCGATTCCCGACACCTCGCGCACGGCGGCATCCTCGCTGGCGCAGGCGCTCGGCGTGCCGATGCGCGAGGGCTTCGTCAAGAACCGCTACATCGGCCGCACGTTCATCATGCCGGGCCAGGGCGAGCGTGTGAAATCGGTGCGCCGCAAGCTCAATCCGATCCCGCTGGAGTTCCGCAAGAAGGCCGTGCTGCTGGTCGACGACTCGATCGTGCGCGGCACCACCTCCAAGCAGATCATCCAGATGGCCCGTGAGGCCGGTGCACGCAAGGTCTACTTCGCCTCGGCGGCGCCGCCGGTGCGCTACCCGAACATCTACGGCATCGACATGCCGGCCGCGGCCGAACTGGTCGCCCACGGCCGCAGCGAGGCCGAGATCCAGGACATCCTCGGTACCGACTGGCTGATCTACCAGGACCTGGACGATCTGATCGCCGCGGTCATCGACGGCAACGAGGAACTGGCCGAGTTCGATGCCTCGTGCTTCACCGGGCAGTACGTCACCGGCGTCGAGCCGACCTACCTGCGCGAGCTGGAGTTCGCGCGCTCCGACGAGGCCAAGGCGCAGCGGCGCCAGGTCGGCTAGCCGGCGGCGGCGCGCTACCCGGCGCTTCACGGTGGCTGCCGTGCGGTAGCGCCGGCGCGCCGCGCTTGACCGGCGGTCCGAACCCACCGGCCCAGCCCCGGGGTGGCGATACGCGGGCGGGCGCGGCACACTTCGTCGCTTCCCGACCTGGAGCGACGATGCCCGCGTCCACGCCGCCCGCCCCGCCCCGCACCGAGGCTTGCCGATGAGGTGGCGCGTCGGCGTCGGCGTGGCGCTGGTCGTGGCCAGCGCCTTCGTCCTCGCCCTGCTGGCGGCGCGGGTCGACTGGCGCGATCCCTGGCATCCGCGCGAGCGGCAGACGTTCGAGGGTGCCGCGTTCCTCGCCGTGGGCGGGCAGGGGCGGGAGCTGGACGGGCATCTGCACGTCGACGCACCCGGTCCCGAGAACACCGCCGTGCAGTCGCTGGCGACGGCCGGGTTCGAGGCCGCGGCGTTCCCGCTGCTGCGCTACCGTTTCGACGGCCTGCCGCCGACGCTGGCGCTGTCGTTCGCGTTCCGGCGGACCGATGCGCCCGACCAGTTGCACGTCGTCGAGCTGCCCTGGCCCGGTTCGGGATCGGGCAGCTTCGACCTGCGCGCGCTGCCCGAATGGCACGGCACGATCGAGGAGATCGGCTTCGCCGAGTTTCCGACGCCGCAGATGACGCCGCCCGATCGCGGCTTCGCGCCATTCGCGCTGGTCGGTGCGGAGCTGTGGTCGCCGTCGTGGCGGGGCAGCCTGGCCGCGCTCGGCACCGCCTGGTTCGACCCGTGGCCCTGGACGATACGGTCGGTGCACGCGCTCGGCCGCGACGTCGCCGGGTTTCGCCAGTGGCCGCTGACGGTGGCGTCGGCGGCATTCGCGGGCCTGGCCGCCCTCTGGTGGGCGCTGCTGGTGCCCGGTGCGCGCCGCCGCTTCCTGCCGGCGCTGGCGATCGCGCTGGCGGCCGGGTGGCTGCTGCTCGACCTGGTGTGGGCGGCCGGCCTGCAGTGGCGGCATGCCGCGGCGGACGCGGTCTACGGCGCGCTGGACGGCGAGCAGCGCACGCGCCAGGTGACCGACCGCGACCTGGTCGAGGTCGCGCGCCAGGTGCAATGGCTGCTGCGCAACGAGCCGGTCGATACGCCGGTGCTGATCCATGCCCGCAGCGGCTATCCGCTCTATCGCCTGGTCTGGCACCTGCTGCCGCGCAACGCCTTCGTGCTGTCGCAGGCGATGGAAGCGGCCGGTCCGCGGCAGGCGCGCCTGCCGCTGTACGCGGCCGGCTTCGACACGCCGGCACCGCTGCTGCAAGGGGAGGTCCTGCGGCCCGGCAGCGTCGTGGTGTTCTACGACATGCCCAACTGGCGCTACGACGCGGCGCGGGGCGCCGTCGCCAGCACCGACGCGGTCCTGCCCGCCGACCTGCTGTTGCAGCGCGACCGCCTGCTGGTGGTGCGCTACCGGGGGCTGCGATGAGCCTGACCTATCTCGCGGCCTGGCTGCTGCCGTGGCTGGCCGGCTCCGGCCTGGTCTTCGCCGTGCTGCGACCCTCGCTGCGCGGCGCGGACGCCGCAACCGTCGCCGGCTACGGCTACTTCGTCGGCTTGCTGATCGCCGCCGGTCTGGCGTCGGTGCTGGCGCGCGACGATGTCGTGCAGACGTTCGCGCGGGTCGCGCCGTGGCTGGGGGCGATCGCCGTGGTGGCCTGGGGTGCCGGCGTCTGGCTGCGCCGGCACCGGCCCGGGCGTGCGCTCTCCCGGCCGGAGCACGATGCACCCGCCTGCCGGTGGCTGCGGCTGGCGACGGCGGCGCTGCTGGCCTTGATCGGCTGGCGGATCGGCCTGCTGGCGGCGGACGTCCTGCTGCGCCCGACGTTCCCGTGGGACGCCTGGGCCGCCTGGCAGGTCAAGCCCAAGACCTGGTTCCTGAGCGGCACGGCGCTGCCCTTCGTCGCGCCGGGCGACTGGCTGATGGCCGACGGCGAATCGTTGCGCACCGTGTCGTCCTGGCGCTATCCGGACTTCCTGACCTGGATGCAGCTGTGGTTCGCCAGCGCCGCAGGGGGATGGATCGAGCCGAAGATCAACCTGGCCTGGTGCGGTGCGCTGGCCGCGCTGGCCCTGGCCGCCTACGGCCAATGGCGGGCGATCGGGCTGCGTGCCTGGCTGGCGCTGGTGCTGGTCTGGGGGCTGGTGTCGCTGCCGCTGGTCGACGCTCACGTCGCGCTGGCCGGCTATGCGGACCTGTGGCTGATGGCGCTGTTCGGCCTGGTCGTCTTCGCGGCGCTGCGATGGGTCCGCACGGGTGCAGTGGAGCAGGGCGGGTTGGCGCTGGGCCTGCTCGCGTGCCTGCCGCTGGTCAAGCTCGAAGGTGCGGTCTGGGCGATGGCCCTGCTGGCGGTGGGGCTCTGGAGCCGGATGCCGCCGCGCTGGCGCTGGGGACTGGCTGCGGTCGTCGTCGTGTCGCTGGCCATCGTCGTGGTGGCCGGTGGCGTATCGCTGCCGGTGCCGGGACTCGGATGGGCCCGGATCGAATGGGGCAGGATCCAGCTGCAGCCGTTCGGCACGATCGACCTGTACTGGCGGCCGGTCGGCGAGGTCGTGCTCGGCAGCCTCTTCAGCCTGCCGAACTGGCATCTGCTCTGGTATGCACTGCCGGTGCTGGTGCTCTGGCGCCGCGACGCATTCGGACGCGATCCGGCAGCCGCCTGGGCCGGCCGCGCGCTGCTGGGCTGCCTGCTGCTGTTGTTCGGATTGTTCTTCTTCACCGACGCTTCCTCGTGGGCGGTGGACTACACCAGCGCCAACCGTTTGGTCATGCAGGTCGTGCCGGCGGTCTTCGCGCTGGCGGCGGTGCTGTTGCGCGGCATCGGCACGCCGTGGCCGGCACCGCCACCGGCGCAGCGCTGATGCCGCTGGCGCGGTCCGGGCCGTGCGGGGTTTTCCGTGCGGGCTGAAATCGGCAGAATCCGGAAGTTCCCCTCCTGCGCACCGACGCCACCGGACTCCAGAGCACGCCCGACGATGTCCGATCTCCATGCCGCCGCGCTCGACTGCCTGCTGCTCGACGACCCGGTCGCCAAGGTCGCCGCGACCCGGCGCTGCGCAGCCCTGTTCCACGCTGGCGCGCTGCGCGCTGGACACGCGGCACCGCCGCGGCCGATCGCCGATCCGGGGCGGCCGTCGCGGCCGCTGCTGGTGCCGCCGCGGCAGCTCGCGCAGCGCGGGCTCGGCAGCGCCGACGGGCGGGCGGCGCTGGTGCATGCCGTGGCGCACATCGAGTTCAATGCGATCAACCTGGCCTGGGATGCGGTCTACCGGTTCCGCGACATGCCCGAAGCCTTCTATGCCGACTGGATCGGCGTGGCGGTCGACGAGGCGCGCCACTTCTCGCTGCTCGGCGAGCGGCTCGCCGGGCTCGGCCATCGCTACGGCGACTTCGCGGCCCACAACGGCTTGTGGGAGGCGGCGGTGGCGACGGCCGGTTCGTGCCTGGAGCGCATGGCGCTGGTGCCGCGCGTGCTGGAAGCGCGCGGCCTGGACGTCACGCCCGGCATGATCGAACGGCTGCGCGCGGTCGGCGATGCCGCAACGGTCGCGATCCTCGAAGTGATCCTCCACGAGGAGGTCGCCCATGTGGCGGCCGGTTCGCGCTGGTTCGCGTGGTGCTGCGCGGCGGCGGGCGTCGAGCCCGGGGCCACGTTCGATGCGCTGCTGCGGCGGCACATGCCGGGCAGGGTGAAGGGACCGTTCAACACCGATGCCCGGCTCCGGGCCGGTTTCTCGGTCGAGGAACTCACGCGCCTCGGCGAGCTGGCGGCATGATCGTCCGGCGGGTGCTCTTCTTCCTGAGCCTGTGCATCAGCATTCCGTTGCTGGTGGCCTGGGCGGCCGGCGTGCGCTGGGGCATGCCGGTGGCGCCGGCGGACCGGCTGGAACTGCCCGGCTCCGGGTTCCGCGTGGTCATGGGCGCCGGTGCGCCCGATGATGACGCCCTGCAGGTCAGCGCGGTCGGCAAGAACCGCTCGGCGGTCCAGGCGATGAGCCTGCTGCCGATCGAGGCGGCCGACTACCCGATCCTGCGCTATCGCTTCGAGCGCTTTCCGCAGGTGCTGGAAATGTCGCTGCTGTTCCGCCGGGCCGACGATCCCGGCGAAGTGCACGTGGTCACGCTGCCGCAGCCCGGCGACGGTGTGGCCAGCTTCACCTTGAGCGACCTGGAGGAATGGCAGGGCTCGATCGTCGAGATCGGCTTCGCGCAGTTCCCGATCGCGCAGCTGGTGCCTTCCGAGCAGCGTTTCCAGCCGTTCCGCCTGCATGGCGCCGAGTTGTGGTCGCCCTCGGTGACCGGCGCGCTGGACGCGCTGCGCACCGACTGGTTCGCGCAGCGGCCCTGGGGCCTGTTCGCGGTCAGTTCGGTGGATCGCGAAGCCGGACCCAACTCGCCGCGCCGTCCGGCGCTGGTGCTGGTCGCCAGCGGCGCCGTCGTCCTGGTCGGCCTGTGGGGCTGGATCTGGTTCGGCCGGCGCTGGCGGCGCGCCGGCACCGCCCTGGCGGTCGCCGTCGCGGTCGGCTGGCTGGCGCTGGACGCCACCTGGCTTTGGCAACTGCGCGGCCGCCTGGGCACGACCGAGGCGGTCTACGCCGGCAAGGACTGGCCTGCGCGCTCGCGCCTGGTCGCCGATGGCGTGCTCCAGTCCGCGGCCGAGCGCGTCAAGCGCGCGCTGCTGCCGCAGGACGCGGAGACGCGCGTGCTGGTCGATGCGCCATCGGTGTACGAGGCGTTGCGGCTGAACTATCACCTCCAGCCGATGAATACCGCGCTGTTCGGGCCGATCCGGACGATCGGCGATCGCGACTTCGCCGCCGGAGCGATTCTCGTGTTCTACGGGCGCGACGACGTGCGTTTCTATCCGCCCACGCGCGAGCTGTTCGTCGGGCTGCAGCGCTTCGAGGCCCGATCGCTGATCGATGCCGGCGTGCTGCAGGTCTTTCGCGTCGACACCCGGGACGGCCGATGACCTATCCACTGATAGTCGCGCTGCTCGTCGCGCTGGGAACCGGCCTGGTCGTCGCCGCTGCGGGCTGGCCGCGCGATCGCCTGCACTGGGCCCTGGTCGCCGGCACCGGCCTGTTCGTCGGTCTGCTCGCCGGCGCGCTGCTGGCCGGGCTGTTGATGCCGGCCGAGACCGCCAGGCTTCCGCTGCGGGTCGCGATCGCCGCCTTCCTGCTCGCGGCGGCGAGCTGGTCCTTCGCGTTCCTGCGGCGGCCGGCGCCGGCGGCGGCTTTGCCGCCTGCGGCGCCGACCCCGCGTGCGCGCCTGGCCTGGTGGGCCCTGCTGGCCCTGGTCGTGCTGCACCTGGTGCCGCTGGTCTGCGAGGTCTGGCTGCGTCCGGCCTATCCCTGGGATGCCTGGGCGACCTGGCTGATCAAGCCGCGGGCGTGGTTTCTTTCGGGTCGTTTCGCGTCCTATGTCGATCCATCGGCGTGGCTGGCGACCGAAGGGACGCGCACGATGGTGGGATGGAACTATCCGGAGCTGTCCGCCTGGTTGCAGCTGCTGCTGGCGCAGGCGCGCGGTGCCTGGGAAGAGCCGCTGCTGCTGCTGCCCTGGCTGGCGCTGCTGCTGGCGCTGCTGACCGGCGTGTACGCGGTGTCGCGCCGCCTCGGCGTCGGCGCGCTGCCGGCCCTGCTGGCGGTCTACGGCCTGGTCTCGATGCCGCTGATCGACTCGCATGTCGCACTGGCCGGCTACCTGGACCTGTGGGTGGCCACCGCCGTGGTGTTCTCGCTGGCCTTCTGGCTGTGCTGGCTGCACGCGCCGGAGCGCAGGGGCTATCTGGTGCTGGCCGCGGGCTTCGCGCTCTGCCTGCCGCTGCTCAAGCGCGAGGGCGTGGTCTGGATGGTGCTGCTGGTCGCGCTGATGCTCTATGCGCGTGGCGGCATCCGCTGGCGTCGCCGGATGCTCGGCCTGGCGCTGGCCGGCCTGGCCGCCGGCCTCGTGCTGGTGCTGGGCTTCAACGAGACCGTCAACGGCTGGCTGGTCGCTTCGGGCCTGGCCGCTTCCAGCCACGTCGCCGAACCGGTCCGCCTGGGCTGGCGGCCGGGCGGCCTGGCGATCGTGGCCGCCTCGTTCGGCGCCGACAACTGGCACCTGCTGTTCCTGGCGGTGCTGCTGGCGCTGCTGCTGCGCTGGCGCAGCCTGCGCGAGGACCCGCAGGCGCGGCTGGTCGGCCTGTTTCTCGCCAGTGGCTGGATCTTCCTGCTGCTGCTGTTCTGCCTGACGCCGGCTTCCAGCTGGGCGCAGAGCCAGACCGCGGCCCATCGCCTGGTGATGCACCTGGTGCCGGCCACCGTGCTGTGGCTGGTGCTGATGCTTCGCGATTCGCCGAACCCGTCGCGGACGGCGGCGGGAACCGCCGGTGTAAGATGAGCCCGTGCCGGCCCGGCCGCGCGGGGAGGGTTCCATGAGCAGCGTCGATTTCACCTCGTTCCTGAAGCTGATGGCGCACAAGAAGGCGTCGGACCTGTTCATCACGGCCGGCATCGCGCCCTCGATGAAGGTCCAGGGCCGCATCGCGCCGATCACGCAGAACGTGCTGACGCCGCAGCAGTCGCGCGACATGGTGCTGAACGTGATGACGCCCTCGCAGCGCGAGGAGTTCGAGAAGACGCACGAGTGCCAGTTCGCGATCGCCGTCACCGGCGTGGGGCGCTTCCGTGTCTCGTGCTTCTACCAGCGCAACTGCGTGGGCATGGTGCTGCGGCGGATCGAGACGCGGATTCCGACGATCGAGGAGCTGAGCCTGCCGCCGATCATCAAGACGCTGGCGATGACCAAGCGCGGCATCGTCATCTTCGTCGGCGCCACCGGCACCGGCAAGTCGACCTCGCTGGCGGCGATGATCGGCTACCGCAACCAGAACTCGACCGGCCACATCATCACGATCGAGGACCCGATCGAGTACGTCCACAAGCACGAGGGCTGCATCATCACCCAGCGCGAGCTCGGCATCGACACCGACAGCTGGGAGAACGCGCTGAAGAACACGTTGCGCCAGGCGCCGGACGTCATCATGATCGGCGAGGTGCGCACGCGCGAGACGATGGAGCACGCGATCAACTTCGCCGAGACCGGCCATCTGTGCCTGTGCACGCTGCACGCCAACAACGCCAACCAGGCGATGGACCGCATCATCCATTTCTTCTCCGAAGACCGGCGCATGCAGCTGTTCATGGACCTGTCGCTGAACCTCAAGGGCGTGGTGGCGCAGCAGCTGATCCCGACGCCGGACGGCAAGTCGCGCCGCGCCGCGATCGAGGTGCTGATCGGAACGCCGCTGGTGCAGGACTACATCCGCCAGGGCGAGATCCACAAGCTGAAGGACGTGATGAAGGAATCGACCAACCTCGGCATGCGCACGTTCGACCAGGCGCTGTTCGAGCTGTACCAGTCCGGCGAGATCAGCTACGAGGACGCGCTGCGCCACGCCGATTCGGCCAACGAGGTGCGCCTGAAGATCAAGCTGGCCCAGGGCGGCGACGCGCACACCCTGAGCCAGGGACTCGACGGTGTCGAGCTGGTCGAGAGCTGAAGCCCTGCCGATGAACGACGATCTCGCCCGCTTGCAGCGGGTCTGGAGTGCGCTCGGCCGTGACGACCCGCTGTGGGCCGTGCTGTCGCAGCCCGGCAAGCGCGGTCAGCGCTGGGACGAGTCGGAATTCCTCGCCACCGGCCAGGTCGACATCGAGACCCAGCTCGCCGGCCTTGCCGCGCACGGCCTGCCGGTGCGCAAGGCGGTGGCGCTGGACTTCGGCTGCGGCGCCGGCCGCCTGTCACGGGCGCTGGCGGGGCACTTCGAGCGGGTCGTCGGCATCGACGTCTCGCCGACGATGATCCAGACCGCGCGCCGGATCAATGCCGACCTGGCCAATGTCGAGTTCCGCGAGAATCCCTCCGCGCGCCTGGAAGGCATCGCCGACCGCAGCGTCGACCTGGTCTATTCGACGATGACGCTGCAGCACATCCCCACCGGGCTGGCTGCCGGCTACGTGGCGGAGTTCGCGCGCGTGCTGGCGCCGGGTGGCGTGGCGTCGTTCCAGTTCGTCGCCGATCACGACCGCGGTTCGCGGCGCGGCCGGCTGTTCGCCCGCGTCTCCAACCGCTGGCTCAATCCGCTGCGCCGGCTGCTCTGGCGGCGCTGGTCGGTCTTCGAGATGCACGTGCTGCCCGAGTCCGTGCTGCACGAACGCCTGGCCGCGGATCCGGCGGTGCGGCTGCTGGCGGCGCTGGACGATGGATCGGCCGGTCCCGGCTGGCACGGCCGGCGCTGGTACCTGGTGCGCGATCCGGCCGCATAGCCGGTTGTCGCGGGCGCGTTGCGCGTCGCGCGGCGTCGCCCCTCATCCGTCGAAGCCGCTGCGGAACACCGGATCGGGCCGGCTGCCGGTCAGCGCGCCGATGGTCGGCGGTGCTTCGGGCGGTCGCGCCAGGCCGGTGCCGGGCGCCAGCGGTTGCCGTATCGGCGGCAGCTGCAACGGCAACGGCGTCGGGGCCGGGAACGGCCAGGCGGCCGGGCTCGCGGGCGACGGATGGCCGGCCTGGTTCAGCGGGCTGGCAACCGAAGGACGGAAATCGAAGCGCGCCGCGTCGACGAATCCGGGCGCCTGGCCCAGCAGGGTGCCGGTCCATTCGGCCGGGACGTCGGTAGCGCCCGCCGGAACCCAGTTGTACGACCCGGCCACGCGCCGGCCCAGGCTCCAGGCCGCCTCGGTCGAGCGCTCGATGCGCAGGCTGCCCGGCGTCGTGCGATGGATGACGTTGTTGTGCGCCTCGACCGACTCCAGGCCCTCGAACAGCCGCAGCACGGTGTAGTTCGACGCGCTGCCGGTCGCGACGATCGTGTTGTTGACGATGCGGTAGCGGCCACGGCTCTCGCCGGTGCCGTCGCCGCCCAGGCGTATGACGGCGCCGAAGCTGCCGCCGTGCACGATGACGTTGCCGAGCACCTCGGAGTCCTCGCGCCGCAAGTCCGGCGTCCAGCCGCCCTGCTGGGTGTACTGGTCCGGGCCGATCAGCTCGAGCTCGTGGTAGTAGGCGTTCTCGAACCAGTTGTAGTGGATCTCGTTGCGCTCGGCGCGGCTCTTTAGCAGGTTGCCGCCGAGCCCGTCGTGCAAGTAGTTGTAGCGCATCCGGAAGACCGCGTCGGGATGCGCGATCTCGTCGGTCTGGATGTAGAGCGCATGGCGGCTGTCGCCACCGCCGGAGGTGCGGATCTCGCTGTACTCGAGCGTCAGCGAGCCCGAGTCCTGGTCGCTGGACAGGATGCCCTGGCCGCTGCAGTCGCGCACCAGTAGGTCGCGCAGGACGACATCGGCGGCGTTGACGAAGACGCAGCGCGAGCTGCCGCCGGTGATCTCGAAGCCTTCGACGACCACGTGGTCCGCGCGCCGCAGCTCGATCGTGTTGACGCCTCCGCTCAGCAGCGGCCGCCGCCCGTCGACCCGCCGGCCGCGCAGCACGATCGGCGCGGCCGCGGTGCCGGCCTGGCGCAGCACCGCGCCGCCCGGATAGCTGGCGCCGCCGTCGACCTCGACGACGTCGCCCGGGCGCAGCGTCACGTCGGTGAACAGCGCCTGCAGCGAGGCGAACGGGCGGCCGGGTCCCACGGCATAGGTGGCCGCCGCTGCCGGTCCGGCAGCCAGGAACGCTGCGAGGAGGGCGCAATGAAGGTAGCGGGAGCGATGCATGGGCGAGCCGAGCGAGCCGGGGTGCGTCACAGCCTCCACCGGTCGGCCGCTGCGGACTGCGAACGACTTCGCATCTGCGGCATCGGCCGGCGGCCCGCCTGCCGGGCGCCGGGTGCTTGTCAACGCGCCGTGGCTGGCGGAACCTTCCGTGACGGTCTCCACGGACATTCCCGCCTTGCCGATCCTCGACGCGCAGCAGGCGCGCCTCCTGCATCTTTCCGCCCAGGGCCTGCTGGCCGCGCCGCGCCGGCGCGCGCGGCAGGGCGACGTGCTCGCGGCGATCGAGCGCATGCGCCTGCTGCAGATCGACACGATCCACGTGGTCGCGCGCAGCCCGTACCTGGTGCTGTTCTCGCGGCTCGGCGACTACCGGCCCGAGTGGCTGGACGCGGCTCTGGCGGATGCGGCGATCTTCGAGTGCTGGTCGCACGAGGCCTGCTTCGCGCCGGCGTCGGATTTCGCGCTGCACCGCTCGGCGCGGGACACGCGCGGCCATCACTGGTCGATGAAGCACGCGCAGCGCATGGCGCGGGAACAGGCCGAGCCGATGCAGCGCCTGATCGACCACGTGCGTGCCAACGGCGCGGTCAAGGCCGCCGATTTCGAGCGCACGCAGGGGCGTGCCAGCGCCTGGTGGGGATGGAAGGACGAGAAGCGCTGGCTGGAAGCTGCGTTCGCGCTGGGTCATCTGATGATCGCGCGGCGCGAGAACTTCCATCGCGTCTACGACCTGCCCGAGCGCGTGATCGGCCGCGTGCAGCCGGACTGGGATCGCGAGGCGCTGCCGGCCGCGGAGGTGCGGCAGCGGCAGATCGCCGCCGCGGTCAAGGCGCTGGGCATCGCGCGCGCGGCATGGATCGCCGACTACTACCGCAGTGGACGCCGCTACCGGGATGCCGATCTCGACGAGCCGGTGGAGCGCGGCGAACTGCTGCGCGTGGAGGTCGACGGCTGGGACGCGGCCGGCTACGTCCATCGCGATCTGGAAGCCGACCTGCGGCGCGCGCAGGCCGGCCGGCTGCGTGCCAGCCACACGACGCTGCTGTCGCCGTTCGATCCGGTGGTCTGGGATCGCACGCGCGCCGGCGAGCTGTTCGGGTTCGACTATCGCCTGGAGTGCTACACGCCGGCCGAGAAGCGCCGCTTCGGTTACTTCGTGCTGCCGATCCTGCAGCGGGGACGCCTGGTCGGCCGCCTCGACGCCAAGGCGCATCGCGCCGAGGGCCTGTTCGAGGTCAAGTCCGTCCACCTCGAGCCGGACGTGGTGCCGGATGCGACGCTGCTGGCCGATCTGGGCCGCGCGCTGCGGGCCTGCGCGGCCTGGCATCGCACGCCGCGGATCGTCGTGCGGCGCAGCGACCCGCGCGATTTCGCCAAGCGCCTGCGCGCCGAACTGGCGGCTTCGGCATGACGATGGCCGGCGACCCTGCCTCGCATCGCGCGGTACCCGTCGCACTGCGCGGCATCGCCGTCTTCAAGTTCACCAAGAGCGCGCTGCTGGCATCGCTGGCGGTGGGGCTGCATGCGCTCGACGATCCGTCCGTCATGCATCGGCTGTCGCATGCGCTCGGCCCGTTCGCCGCCGGCCACCACCTGCTGGCCGGCTGGCTCGCGGCGGTGCCGGTGCCGCCGGCCGGGCGCTGGTCCTGGTTCGCGGTCCTGGCGCTGGCGTACGCGTCGGTGTTCCTGGTCGAAGGGATCGGCTTGTGGCGCGGCCGCCGCTGGGGCGAATACCTGACCGTGGCCGTGACCGCCTCGCTGATCCCCTTCGAGGTGTGGGAGAACTGGCGCCACCCGGGGTGGCTGCGCGTGCTGGTCCTGGTGGCCAACGGGGCGATCCTGGCCTACCTGATCGTGCTGCTGCGGCGGTCGCGCGCCGCGGGAGCCGCGACGTGAAGCGGCACCTGCCGCTCGTGCTGGCGGGGGCGGCCCTGCTGGCCGCCTGTCGCGATCCGGCGCCCGCATCGGCACCGGTGCCCACCGTGGCCGCGCCCGCGCCGGCCGTCCCTGCGGCGGTCGCTTCCACGCCCTTGCCGGTGGAAGCGTCCGACGCGCACGGCAGCACGCCGCCCATCGGTCCGCCCCTGGCGGTCGCCGGCGAGGTGCACGACGGGACGCCGCGCGGCGACTCGGCGCGCTGCCTGGCGGGTACCGGTGCGAAGGTGGCCCGGCAGGAGCGCGCGATCCATCGCTGGGTCGACGCGGCCGGCATCGTGCACTACGCCGATCGTGCCCCGAGCGGCGTGGCGCGCGACCATCGGTTGATCGCGACGGCCGGCGGGCCGCCGGTCAGCGTCGAGGCGAACGGCTACGACGTCAACCTGCCGGCAGACCTGCATGCGCGGGCGGTGGCCGACGCGCTGGCGATCGACCGGATCCTGCGGACGCTGTTCGCCGCGGATGGCGACGACCGGCTGGCATTGCGCATCGTCTTCGTGCAGTCCCCCGAGGCGTACGCCCGATTCATCGGCGAGCCGGACCTGGCACGCTCGGCCGGTGCCTACTCGGCGCGCGAGCGCACGGTCTACGTGCGGGCCCAGGCCAGCGAGGCCATCGGCTTCGCCGTCCTGCGCCACGAGATCGTCCATGCGCTGGTTCACGAGCGTATCGGCAACCTGCCCACGCCGTTGAACGAGGGGCTGGCCGGCTACTTCGAGCGACTGGAGGTCGCCGGCCAGGGCGGACGCGTCGACATCGGGCCGCTCAGAGCCCGGCTGGCGGCGGCGGTACCGGCCGATCCGGCCGCGGACCTGGCCGACCTGCTGGCCGTCGAGGGGCCGGCTTTCTACCGGGAACACAGCGAGCAGCGCTACGCGCGGGCTTTCGCACTGGTCGCGCTGCTGATGCAGGACGTGCAGGGGCGGGCCTTGCTGGGGAAGGTGCTGGCGCAGCAGCGCGAATCGCCGTGCGAGCCGGTCGCGGCGGAGCACATCCTCGATGCCGGCTACCCGGGAGGACTGCAGGGCCTGGCGGCCGCACTGGCCCGCTGGATGGCGGCGCCGGATGCGGCCGTGCATGCCTGGTGAGTGCCGGCCGGCCGCGGAACGCGGGCGAGGCATGTGGAAAGTTCCACTTGTTCCCGTCGTGACGGTGCGCGGCGCCGGCAGCGTATCGGCCTGCGGGCAGGCCACGGGATCGGCGTTAACACACTGATAGATAAGGAGTTTTCTGGGGCGGCGTGTTCCCGCCGCTCGCCCTGGAAATCCCTATCAGAAACCGTCGCTTCCGTCAAAATACTGCGCTAGACTCGGCAAACTGGAGGTGCACGGGCACGGATTTTCGGAAGGAGACGGGGTGCCGCGTCGATCGTCGGCCGCATCGAATCCGCCGGCAGGCGTGCCTGCATGTTCAGTGTTGGAGCGTCCCGATCGGATGCGATTCACGTCAACTTGATACCTGTGGAGAGTTACATGTCGGACCGTCAGCTCGGCACCGTCAAATGGTTCAATGAAAGCAAGGGTTTTGGTTTCATCAGTCGCGAAAACGGCCCCGATGTGTTCGTGCACTTCCGCGCGATCAGCGGCACCGGTTTCCGTACGCTGCAGGAAGGCCAGCGCGTCAGCTTCCGCGTCGTGCAGGGCCAGAAGGGCTTGCAGGCGGAAGACGTCACCGCCGCCTGAGCGCCCGCGTTCCCCGCTTTCCGGAGTCGCGACGTCCGACGCTCGCGACTCTTTTCGTCATGGCGAACGATGACTCGCCGGGCCGGCATCCCGCCGGCCACCGGTGTCGTCGTGTTCGTTGCGCGCGCATGCATTCCTCGATCGATTGATGACCGACCGACCGCGTTCCCCGCTGCCGACCCGGCCCGTACGCGATAGCCTTCGCATGCGTGCGGGCGATGGCCCGGAGGCGACGCTCGAACTGGACCTGCCGGCCGGTGCCGAGACCGGCTTGCTGTGGCTGCCGGCGCTCGGCGTGGCGGCCCGCCACTACGAACCCCTGGCGCACGCGCTCGCCGAGACCGGCATCGCAGTCGCGCGGCACGAATGGCGCGGCCTGGGATCGAGCACGGTCCGCGCCTCGCGCGCCTGCGACTGGTCCTACCGCGAACTGCTGGTCCAGGACCTGCCGGCCTCGCTGCGGGCGGCACGCGCGGCGGCGCCGCAGGTGCGCTGGTACGTCGGCGGCCACAGCCTGGGGGCCCAGCTGGCGGCGCTGGCGCTGGCCTTCGAGCCGGAGGACCTGCAGGGCCTGGTCATCGTCGCCGGTGGCGTGCCGTGGTGGCGCCATTTCCCGCCGGGGCGGGGGCTGGCGTTCCGGGCGATCCTCGGCATGCTGCGGCCGCTGCTGGCGGCCACCGGCCATTTTCCCGGCCGCCGGCTCGGCTTCGGCGGGCGCGAAGCGCGGGGCGTCATGCGCGACTGGGCGGCCAGCGCGATCAGCGGGCGCTACGGCTCGGCCGCGACCGGCACGGACGCCGAGGCGGCACTGGCAGCCGTGCAGCGGCCGGTGCTGGGCGTCTGGTTCGATCAGGACGCCCTGGTGCCGCGGGCGGCCTTCGATGCGCTGCTCGACCGGATCGGTGGCCGCGATCACGCCGTCGCGGTGTTCGGCCGCGACGAGCTCGGCGGCCTCGCCGCCGATCACTTCTCGTGGATGAAACAGCCCGGCCCCGTCGCGCGGCAGCTTGCCGGCTGGCTGCATGCGCGTGCATGAAGTAGCCTGATCGGATGTCCGAACTGTTCTCGCCCCTGGCCCTGCGCGGCCTGACGCTGCGCAACCGCATCGCGGTGTCGCCGATGTGCCAGTACTCGGCCGTCGACGGCGTGCCGCAACCGTGGCACCTGGTGCATCTGGGCAGCCGCGCGGTCGGCGGTGCGGGCCTGGTGATCGCCGAGGCCGCGGCGGTCGAGGCGATCGGGCGCATCTCGGCCGCCGACTGCGGCATCTGGAACGACGCGCAGGTCGAGGCCTGGCAGCCGATCGCCCGCTTCGTCGGCGAGCAGGGCGCTGTCGCCGGCATCCAGCTGGCGCATGCCGGCCGCAAGGCCAGTACCGAGGCGCCCTGGCTCGGCGGCGGTCCGGTGCTGCCCGGCAATGGCGGCGGCTGGCAGCCGGTGGCACCGTCGCCGCTGCCGTTCGACGCCGGCCATGCCGAGCCGGCCGAGCTCGACGAGGCCGGCATCGCCGCCCTCGTCGCGGCGTTCCGCGCCGCCGCCACGCGTGCGCTGGCGGCGGGCTTCGGCCTGGTCGAGATCCATGCCGCGCACGGTTACCTGCTGCACCAGTTCCTGTCGCCGCTCAGCAACCGGCGTACCGATCGCTATGGCGGCGATTTCGCCGGCCGTAGCCGCCTGCTGCGCGAGACCGTCGCCGCGGTGCGCGAAGCCTGGCCGGAGCGGCTGCCGCTGCTGGTGCGCATCTCGGCCACCGACTGGTCCGAGGGCGGCTGGGAGATCGAGCAGAGCGTCGCACTCGCGGGCGACCTGGCCGCACTCGGTGTCGACCTGATCGACGTTTCCTCGGGCGGCCTGGTGCCGCGCGTGACCATCCCGCTGCAGCCCGGCTACCAGGTGCCGTTCGCCGCGCGCATCCGCCGCGAGGCGGGCATCGCCACGGCGGCCGTGGGGCTGATCACCGAGCCGGGACAGGCCGAGCGGATCGTCGCCGGCGGCGAGGCCGATCTGGTGCTGCTGGCGCGCGAACTGCTGCGCGATCCGTACTGGCCACGGCGCGCGGCGCAGGCGCTGGGCGCGACGGTCGTCGCACCCGTGCAGTACCGGCGGGCCTGGTAGTCCCTCCCGGACGATCGCAGTATCCTCGGGTCCACCGCGCGCAGACGCGGGTCGAGGAGGGTCAGCCGATGAGCCGTTTCGCCAGCTTCCGCGAGTTCTACCCGTTCTACCTGTCCGAGCACCGCCATCCGGTCTGCCGCCGCCTGCATTTCGTCGGCAGCAGCCTGGTGCTGGTGGTGGTCGCGGCGGCGCTGGTCAGCGGGCGCTGGGGCTGGCTGCTGCTGGTGCCGGTGATCGGCTACGGTTTCGCCTGGGTCGGCCATTTCGCGTTCGAGAAGAACCGGCCGGCCACCTTCAAGCACCCGCTGTACAGCCTCGCCGGCGACTGGGTGATGTTCTGGGACATCCTGCGCGGCCGCATCCGCCTGTAGTCGGTCAGCGTGCAGTCGGTCGGCGTGCAGTCGGCCGGCCTCTCGCTGGCCTGCGAAGTCGACCCGTGGTCGCACGCCCGCCGGCGGGCCGGCGCGGCCGTTCAGCGGTAGTCGCGGTGGCAGTCCTGGCAGGCGTTGTCGATCGCGGTCAGCGCTTCGGCCTGGGCGGGGCAGTTCTCCGGCAGTGCGCTCGCCGCCGCGATGCGGCTGCGCAGCGCGTGTGCGTAGCGCGCGAACACGCGGTCGCCTTCGCCGCCGGGCACGAACACCGGTTCGAGATCGCCGGCCAGCCCGTCCAGCAGCTGCAGGCGCTGCCCGTTGCCGGCGCAGCCGCTGCCGGCGGCCGCCCGTGCTTCGCCGAGGGCGTGCTTCATGACGTTCATCATCGCTCGCGGATACGGGTCGCGCGGACGCAGCAGGCCAATCGCCATCAGGGCGCACAGCAGGCCGACGAACAGGCCGACGCCCAGGCATGCCAGGTAGCGCACCGTTCAGCCGCCCTGCGGCAGGCGGGGGCGGCGGCGCAGGTTGGCCAGCAGCAGGCTGGCGAGGCCGAGCAGGATCTCGTCGACGAACGGAATGAAGTCGGGTATCAGCAGGTCGGCCACGAACAGCGCGATCGTGATCAGGGCCAGCCGCGGGAAGCGCAGCCCCTCGGCCCAGCGCAGCAGGCGTTTGGTCAGCGGATTGGGCATGACGGCTCCCGGTCGGACAGGGGGCATACCATGCTGCCCGGCGTGTCCCGGTGCAAGGGGTGCCTCGCTGGCGTCCGGCGATTCGGTGTACCCTCCGCGCCCGCATGGACCGTCCCGTTCCTCCTCCCGCACCGGCTGCCGATCCGCGGTTCGCCGGCCTCGACCGCCTGTACGGTGCCGGCAGCGCCGCAGCGCTCGCGCAGGCGAGCGTGTGCGTGGTCGGTATCGGTGGCGTCGGCTCGTGGGTGGTGGAGGCGCTGGCCCGCAGCGGCGTCGGACGACTGAGCCTGATCGATGCCGACGACGTCTGCGTCAGCAACACGAATCGCCAGCTGCACGCATTGGCCGGCGAGTACGGGCGCAGCAAGGTGGCGGTGATGGCCGATCGTGCCCGCGCGATCCAGCCGGGCATCCGGGTCGATACGATCGCCCAGTTCCTGACGCCGGCCTCGATGGAGGAGCTGCTGGGTGACGGCCACGACCTGGTGCTCGACTGCTGCGACGCGTTCCGGGTCAAGGTCGAGATGATCGCCTGGTGCCGGCGGCGCAAGCTGCCGCTGATCGTCAGCGGTTCGGCCGGCGGCCGCACCGATCCGACACTGATCCGCGTGCGCGACCTGTCGCGTACCGAGCACGACGCCCTGCTGGCCCTGATCCGCAAGAAGCTGCGCGAGGCGTTCAACTTCCCGCGCGGGCCCAAGCGCTACTTCGGCGTGCAAGCCGTCTATTCGCTCGAGAACGTGCGCTATCCGCAGGCCGATGGCCGCGTCTGCGGCACGCGCCCTGCCGCCGGCGATGCCGGCAAGCTCGATTGCGGCGGCGGGCTCGGTGCGGCCGCGCACGTGACCAGCGCATTCGCGATGGCGATGGTGTCCCGCGCGATCCCGCGCCTGCTCGAGCGATCGCGCGACGAAACCGCCGCCTCCTGATCCGGAGCCGCCCGGCTACGGCAGATCGAACAGGCGTACGGCGTTGGCCGTGGTGGCGCGGGCGATCTCTTCCGGTGCCTCGCCGCGCAGCGCGGCGACCACGTGGAGCACCTCGACGAGGTGGGCCGGTTCGTTGCGTTCGCCGCGGTGGCCGCTGCCGGGCTGGTCCGGTGAGTCGGTCTCCAGCAGCAACTGCCCGAGCGGCATCGCGGCGACGATGCGGCGCAGGCGGGCGGCCCGTTCGTAGGTGACCGGCCCTCCGATCCCGAGGTGGAAGCCGAGCTTCCAGAGCTGCCGCGCCTGCTCTTCGCTGCCCGAGAAGCTGTGCACGACGCCACGCAGGTTCCCGATGCGGCGCAATGTGGCGATGACCTCGTCGACGGCGCGCCGCGCATGGACGATGACTGGCAGGCCGGATGCGCGGGCCAGTTCGAGCTGGCCGGTGAAGTAGCGCCGCTGTGCCTCGGCGTCGAGCCCTTCCACGAAGAAATCCAGGCCGCATTCGCCGATGGCGACCGGGGTCTCGCGCCGGACCCATTCGGCCAGCAGGTCCAGGTGCTCGGGCGCATGCTCGGCCAGGTACATCGGGTGCAGGCCGTAGGCGGCGTAGAGGCCCGGCGTCGCGCACAACCGGCGCAGGCCGCTCCAGCCGGCGGCGGCGATCGCCGGCACGATCTGCCGGGTGACGCCGGCCGCGTGCGCCCGCGCCAGGGCTTCGTCGCGGTCCGGATCGAACTGCGGCGCGTCAAAGTGGGAATGGCTGTCGACCAGGGCGTGCATGCCGCGACGCTAGCAGGCGCGGCACGGGCCGTCGACTTCGGCCGTGGCCCCCGAACGAAGACGGCGCCGCATCGCTGCGGCGCCGTCGGAAGCGGAACGGGCGGGGTGGCGCGTCCGGGCTGACGCTCAGGGCGCCGGGCCGTCGAAGCCGTCGGCGAACAGGGCGTCGGCGCCGTTGGAATCGGTGATGGTGACCGACTCCAGGTCCAGCCACATGCCGGTGGAGCCGCCATCGGCCTGGACCGACCAGGCGATCTTCTCGAAGAATTCAGGACCGAACGTGCGATTGATGCGGTTGAGGCTGTCCGAGTCGAACAGGTCGCCCCCAGGATTGAACAGCTCGAACTCCAGCGCGTGCCCGGCGGTGGCCAGCGGCGTCGAGAACAGGTGGATGCCGTCGGACTTCGGATAGTCGTTGCTGAGGATCAGGCCCGGACCGGCCGGGGTCGCCACCAGCAGGTCGCTGGCCGTGCCGGACGTGAGCTGGAAGCTGTCGAGGACGACCGGGTACTTCGTGGCCTGGTCCGGCTCCATGTTCAAGGCGTCCTGCGCGGTGATGCGGAATGTCATGCTGACCTTGGTACCGACCGGCAGGCCGGCGAACGGGCCGCTGGTCAGGTCGTTCCAGTTGATCGTGCCGTGCGCCTCGACCAGGGCCTGGCCGGACGGCGCGTCGTGCAGATCGATGACGAACGACTGCATGCCGGTCTCGCTGAGGCCCCAGCCGGCGATCGTCTTGCCGTCGGCGGAAACGGCCGACGCCGTCATCAGCGACCAGCCGGCCGGAATCTCCACGCCCTGGGCGGCAGCGTAGTCGGCCAGGGTCTGCATGCCGGTATCCGGCGTCCAGATCACCGCGCTGCGATCCCAGCCGAAGCCGCTGGCGCCGACGACGACATTGCCGTCGTCGCTGACACCGAAGCCGAAGGCGGTGCCCATGAAGCCGATGAAGCCGATCGGCTGGACACCGGTCGCGGCCGTCCAGCGCCAGGCCTCGCTGCCGACTTCGGTCATGACGCTGGAGCCGACGACGACGCTGCCGTCGCTGTTGGACGCCAGCGCTTCGCCGACGCCCTCGCCCTGGTAGGTCAGGTCGATCACCTGGCCGCCCTGCCAGATCACGGCGGTGCGGCCGCCGTTGTCCTGGTCGTTCCAGCCGAACACCGTGCTGCCGTCGGCGCTGATGCCGTTGGCGCGGGAGTAGTTGGCGGGGCGGTTGACCGGCAGGCGGGTCATGCCCTCGGCCGCGGTCCAGCGGAATGCGATCGGGTTGTTGGCCGCGTCATAGGCCAGGCCGACCGCGACACCGGTGTCGGAGACGTCGTAGGCGGTGGACAGGTGGCCGTCGAAGCCGGGGCCGCCGCCGGGGAAGGCGCCGATCACGGTCGGGCCGACGAAGTTGTTGTTGCTGTAGGCGATCGCGGCGACCGTATTGCCGTCGCCGTCGGTCGTCGTGCCGGCGAGCGGCTGGGCCCACGCGCTCATGCCGTTGGTGTCGGAGAAGCCGTCGAGGATCTCGGCGCCGCGCGCCGACGTCCAGCGCCAGGCAGCCGTGCCGGCGATGCCGCTGACGATGCGGCCGTTGTGGGACAGCCCCGTCGTCTGCCCGGAGGCCACGTCGATGGCGGTGAAGGAGGCGGCCTGGGTGCCGCTGGCGGCCAGGGCGAGGGCGAGGGCGATTCCGGCGTGGAGCGTGATGCGCATGCAATTCCCCGTAGCGTGAGCGAGAGTCGGTGGGTTTGCAGAACCGTGCGTCGCCGTCAGGGCGGGCGACCGATCGGGAGCACCCGGAGTCTCGGCCCGCGGCTGCCGAACCTGCATTCGCGCTTCATTCGCGGACCGTTCGCGGGTCGCGAATGCGCGTTCATGTCACTGATGAATCAGAAGAAAAGTTTTCTTCCGGCATCGGCGACGCCGGCGCCGGGTGGCGTCGCCAGGATGTCCGGCAGGGCGCGCTCGCCGCTCAGGCTTCTGGCACGCGTCAGCGCACCCTGCCAGGCATCGTGCTGGCCCAGGGCCCGGTACAGGCGCACCAGCACCAGGGCGCAGTCGAAGTCGGCATCGGCCCAGCGGGCGACCTGTCCGACCACGGCACTGGCGCGCTCCAGATCGTCCTGGCCGATCAGGTGATTGCCGTAGGCGGTCACGGCCTCGGCGACCAGCATCGGGACGCCGAGGCGGTCGGCGCCCAGCAGCACCTGTTCATAGGCCGCGTTCGCGGCCGCGCCGGTGGTGGCCTGGGCCGCTTGTTCGGCCAGGGCCAGGCCGGCGAATACGTTGGCGGCCGGATTGTCGGCGCGAGCGGCCCAGGCGGCGAGCACGCTGGTTTGCGCGTCGGCCTCCTCGGTCCGGCGCTCGGCACGCAGGACGCGGATCCAAAGCAGCCAGGCCTGGGCGCGTTCGCGGTCGTAGTTGACCGGGGCTTCGTCGGTGGCGGCGCGTTGCGCGTAGGCGGCCGCGGCCGGGAGCCTGTCCTCCGCGGCCTCCAGCAGGGCGGCCGCCAGCAGCGTGCGTCCGGCCATGCTCGCTTCCTGCTTGAGATCGGGGTCGTGCAGGATGCCGTCGAGCAGGGCACGTGCCTCGGTCAGCCGGCCGATGGCCATCAGCGTGCGTGCGCGCTGGAGGCGCATCGAGCGTCGCGCCAGCGGATTTTCCAGCCGGCCCAGCAGGCTCCAGGCACGGTCGCTGATCGCCAGCGCCTCGACCGGCCGCAGCAGGGCGAGCAGCGCGTCGATCTGGTTGCTCTGCACCGTGGACAGCTCGTTGAGCGCGCCGAACTGCTCGAAGCGCTGGGCGGCCCGCTCCAGGATCGGCAGCGCTTCGGCGGGGCGGTTGCGCAGGTTGTCGAGCACGCCTTCGTTGGCCTCGACGCGCGCCAGCGCCAGCGCGTCACCGGCCAGCTCCAGCACGATGCGGGCACGCGAGAAGTCCGCCGAGGCCTCGTCGAGGCGCCGCGATTCGGCCAGCGCGGCGGCCCGGCCGGTGTAGGCCTGGCCGAGTGCGGCCGGCTCCTGGCGAATCTCCAGCAGGCGGACCGCTTCGTCGAAGGCCGCCAGCGCGCGTACGGGGGCGTCCTGGCGGACCGCGACGGCGCCGATCGCGATCTGGATCCGCGCGCGCAGCACCGGGTCGGTCTCGGCCGGGATTTCCGCCAGCAGCGGGCCCAGGCGCTGCATCGCCTCGGCCAGCCGGCCGGCACGGAAATCGATCTGCGCCAGGCGCAGCCGCAACGCCGGCGTGTTGCGCAGTTCGGGCGGTGCCGACTCCAGCAGGCGGCGTGCCTGGTCGAGGTCGTCGGTCAGCAGGGCCGCTTCGGCGCGCTGCAGGATCTCCGAGGCGGACAGTTCGACGACCGAGGCGGCGGCGGTCTTGCCGAGCCGGCCGAGCAGCACGTCGGTCGCCTCGCGCCCCGCGGCGGCGGCTTCGGCGGCCTGTGACTGCACCTCCAGCGGTGCGCCCGCGACGTCCTGCAGCTCCAGCCTGACCACCCAGGTATCGCCCGCCCTGCGCACCGAGGGCAGCACCAGCCGGGTGGCACCGGAGGCCTGGCGTACCGCGTGGGCGGCTTCCTGCGGATGCATGCCGCTGCGCGCCAGGTGGATCACGTTGTCGCTCGGCACCACGGCCAGCCCGCCGCTGCGCAGGCGTGTGGCCACCAGGTCCATCAGCCCCAGGCGCAACCATGAGCCGTCCGGGTCGGTGTCGGTCTGCGCCGGCAGTACCGCGATGATGTCGGTTCCTGCCGGTTGCATCACCTTCGCCTGCGCCGGTCGCTCGGGCGCCGGGTCATCGCTTCGGGGTGTCGGCGCCAGTACGCCCCAGAGCACGACGATGCCGAGCAGCAGGACCGCGGCCACGGCCGGGACCCTCCAGGACGGGCGCTGCCCATGTTGTGGTCGAGGCGAGGGAATCGTCGGGGCCTGGGGCACGGTCGCGCCTGCAGCGGGTGCCGCCGCGGTGGGTGCCGGCGCCGGGGTCTGGTCCGCTGCCGTGGACGTGGCGGTGCCGACGGCCGGCGGAGGCACGCATTGCACGTCGGCGATCCAGCGATAGCCGAAGCGCGGAACGGTACGAATGGCGTTCTGGTCGTTGCCCGAATCGCCGACGGCCCGGCGGGCTTTGAGAACCGTCTGGCCGAGCAGGGTATCGGTGACGTCGGCACGGCCCCAGACGGCCGCGATCAACTCGTCGCGCCCGATGGCGCGATCGCGGTGCGCGATCAGGTAGACCAGGCAATCGAAGACTTTCGGCGGCAGCACCAGCAGTTCGCCGGCGCGCCGCAGTTCGCGTGCATCGCGATCGAGCAGGCAGTCGCCGAACTGGAAGAAGCCAGTATCCATGATGCAGCAGAGTAGCCGGGTCCTCGCTCGTTGGATATCGCGTTCAACGACCGATCAGCCAGGCGGCCAGGCCCAGGAACGCGCCCAGGCTGGCGACATCGGTCGCCTTGGTCAGGAAGATGCTCGACGCCGTGGCGGGGTCCGCGCCGAAGCGCTTGAGGATCTGCGGGACACCGGCACCGACCGCGCCAGCCAGCGCGCAGCTGCCGGTCATCGCGGCGAAGGTGATCGCTGCCAGTTGCACGGCCTGCGGATTGCCCTGATAGGCGGCCAGACCGAACATCGCCAGCGCGGCCACGACGCCGGTCAGCGCGCCGTTGACCAGTCCCAGTCCCGCCTCCTTGACCAGCAGCGCCAGCCCGCGTCCGTCCTTGAGTTCGCCGAACGTCATGCCGCGCAGCGTGACGGCCAGCGCCTGGCAGCCGGTGTTGTTGCATTGGTCCGAGAGCACCGGAAGAAACACCGCCAGCAGGACGATCCGGTCGATCGTTTCCTGGAACGAGCCGACCACGGCAGCGGTGACGAAGGTGGTCAGCAGGTTGATCTGCAGCCACGGGTTGCGCATCCGCAGGCTGCGGGCCCAGGGCGTGGCGATGCGTTCTTCCTTCTCCACGCCGACCATCGATCCGGCCTGTGCGCTGATCTCCCAGGCCTGCGCCTCGAACAGGACCGCCCCGCGGATCGCCCCGAGCAGGCGGCCGTCCGCATCGGCGACCGGATAGACCGGATAGTGCCTGCGGACGACCTCGCGCATCGCATCGATGACCGGCATCTGCGGCGACAGCGCGAACGGCTGCGCGATCATGATCTCGCGCAGCGGCTGGTCCGGGCGCGCGAAGGTGAGTTCGCGAAAGGCGACGACGCCGATCAGCCGATGGGCGGCGTCGACGACGAAGACATAGGTCACCCGTCCGCGCGCGGGCAGGTCGCGCAGCCGCGCGACGACGTCGGCTGCAGGGGTTTCGGCCGTAAATACGGCCGGTGCGTCTTCCATCAGGCGGCCCACCGACCCTTCCGGCCAGCCCGAATCGCTGAGCCAGCGGTCGCCGTGGCTGCGCCCGGCAGCGGCCGCGATGCGCCGGCGCCGTTCCGGCTCGAGCCGGTCCAGGATGGCGGTGCCGAGCAGCGGCCCCAGTGTCTGCAGCAGGGCGGCGGCGGCCGGGTCCTCCAGCGTGGCGAGACGGGCGGCGGCGCTTGCGGCGTCGAGGTCGCGCAGGTCTTCCGCCTCGACGAGGCCCTGCTGCGGAACCGGTGCGGGAATGGACGGGTCGGACATGGGGCTAGGGCGTGGCGTGAGTGCGAAGATCCCCGGCACGGCGCTCCGGCAGGCGCGGGCGGATCGGGCATGGCATACACTCGGAATTAGGCGCCGGTTCATTCCCCGGTGCCCACACTGCTTCGAGAATCCAACGGGGATCTACGGAGGACACCATGAGACGTTTTCCTTCCATGCTGGCAGTGACTTTGGGGGTATCGGCATTGATCGCGGGCTGCGCGGCGCCACCGCCGCGGGCAGCGTACTACGATCGCGGGGGTGATCGCGTGTCGGCCCGCGTCTGCGGTCCGTGCGGCTACATCGAGGATGTCGAGCGCGTCAGCGCGAGCGAGCGCGGCACCAGTGGCGCCGGCGCAGTGATCGGCGCGATCGTCGGTGGCGTGCTCGGCAACACGATCGGCCATGGGCGCGGACGCCGTGCAGCCACCGTGGGTGGCGCGGTCGCCGGTGGTTTCGCCGGCAACGCCGTCGAGCGCAACAGCAACGAGCGTGACGGCAACGCCTGGCGGTTCTACGTCGATCTCGACGACGGACGCAGCGCGGTCGTGACCCAGTACGACAACCCGGGGCTTCGTCGCGGTGACCGCGTGGCGATCCGCGGCGATCGCGTCGTCCTGCTGCAGCGCTGAGCTCCGGCGACGCCGACAGCGGCGTCGTCCCGAAACGAAAACGCCGACCGGTTTCCCGGTCGGCGTTTTCGTTTGCGAAGCGTGCTCGACGACGAGCAACGAGCTTGCGTGATGGAACTAGTTCACGCGATAGAAACTGTGCGCGCCGATCTTGCGCAGCGGTTCGCCGATCATCCAGGCCGGCGAGACCTGCTCGGCGATCGCGAAGTGGTCGGCATGCGGAACGATCTGCTCGCGCTGCTCGTGCGGCAGTGACCAGGTGTGGATGACATCGCCGGCCACGCGCCAGGCCTTGCCCCAGGCATCCGGATTGCGCAGGACGTAGCCCTTGTGGGTGGTGGAGAGCGCGAACTGTCCGGGAGCGTTCACCACTTTGCAGATCGTGTTGCCCCAGCGGCCGTTGTCGCGGCGGCGCAGTGCCACCTCGGCCACGGCCTTCTGGCCGAGGGTCGATTCGCTGCGCGCTTCCAGATAGACGGTAGCGGCAAGACAGGTCTGGTCTGCGGCATCGTGCGGCAGAACCGATGCAAGCCAGAGCAGCCAGGCTAGTTTCATCGGATTGTGGTCTCCTCAAAGCAAGAGTCGTAGCCCGTGCCGACCGCGTTCGGTCGGATGGCGCGGCGCAAACCGTGGCGCGCTGCCGGTACTGCACGGGTTGTCTGCTAGGTGCGACGCTCAGCGAGCGCACCTGCCGGATCGTTCGCCATCGGCGGCGGTCGAACCGGCTTCTTCGGTCGGCGGCTGCGGGGCTGATTCGCCATCACGCAGTCGCTCGGAAATCCTTCGGGCGGCCCCACCGATGCGGCAGGGCTGGCGAAGACTAGGGGAAGAACGCGGCTCTTGTCACGTTAAAAATGAATTTTGTTCAGCTTGACTACAGCTTGTATGTGACTGCGATTCCTATTCTACGACGCTAATCGTAGATAGTGCCGCGTCCGGTGACGAGGCCAGATGAAGCGATTGCTCGACGGTGCTTTCGTGCAGCACGGCAAGAAACGCGCCGGCCGCACCGTAGAGCACATGGCCCGCGGTGGTGCCGTCGGTGGCGAGGATCGGCGTGCCGGGCGCCGGTGGCGGGAGCGCATCCGACGCGGTGATGTCGAAGGCGCGCAGCACGCGCTTGTTGCCGCCGCGAAAATGCAATCGCGCGGCGATCTCCTGGCCGGGATAGCAGCCCTTGCGGAAACTGATCGCGTCCACGCGTTCGAGGTCGAGCGCCTGCGGCACGAACTCGCCGCGCAGGCGCGCATCGAGCAGCGGCAAGCCCGCCGCGATATCCGCGCGCCGCCAGCGATCGAGTGCGGCGTCGTCGAAATCTTCCGGCTGCGCCGGCGCGATACAGACGATCCGCGCACCCGGCTGTTCGAAGGCATAGCCCCCTGATGCCTCGACGATCGTTCCGGATGCGGGTGGTCGCGGCAGGTCGTGCATATCGAGGGCGTGGACGACCCAGCCCGAGGGCGCATCGAGCGTGACCTTGGCACGAAACACGAAGCGCGAAAGCGCGGCACGCATCGCATCGGCTTCGCCGAGCGGCAGCCAGGCCAGCAGCGCGTCGGCACGCGGCCGCAGCAGCGCGAAGAAATGCAGCACGCGGCCCTGGGCGTCCAGCCATGCGTTCCACTGCCAATGGCCGGGTTCGAGTTGCGTGACGTCGGTCGTGAACTGCGCGTTGGCGAAACCGGCGGCGTCGGCGCCCTCCAGCAGAAGCACTTGCGCAGGGGATAGCGGGATCTTCATCGGTGCATGGGGCCGTGGGAGCGACGGGATTACGAAGCGCAATCCCTGCCGATAGTCAAGGTTGTCTGCAAAACGCCCTGGGTTTACTCTTGACATGATAAGTCCGATGTCCGATTCCGAGCGCAATCCGAACGAACGCCCCGCTTCGCCTTCCCCCGGGAGCGATGCGCCGCCGCGCCCGGATCGCGTAACGCCCGTGAAAGAGATCGGTGGCCGCGACGGCCCGGACCCGGTTCGCTACGGCGACTGGGAAAAGGGCGGGCGCTGCATCGATTTCTGACGCGGGCCGGCGCGCCCCGGACCGACGGCAGACGCAAGCTAAGCGATTCGCGCAAGCAGAAGGCCAGCCCATGCCCCAGACGGCAAGACCCTTGTCCCCCCACCTCAAGATCTATCGTTGGGGGATCCAGATGATCACGTCCGTCCTGCACCGTGCCACGGGCATCGTGCTGGCGGTCGGCAGCCTCCTGATCGCGGCCGCACTCGTCGCGCTGGCCGCCGGGCCGGAGGCCTGGTCGCACGTCACCGCGATCGCTGGTTCCTGGTTCGGCCTGCTGGTGCTGTTCGGCTGGACCTGGGCCCTGGCCTTCCACCTCGTCAACGGCCTGCGCCATCTCGCGCAGGATGCCGGCTGGGGGTATGCGATCGCGCAGTTCGTCCGCAACAGCTGGCTCTCGGTCGTCGGCAGCTTCGTGCTGACCGCCCTGGTCTGGGGCGTGGTGCTCGTTCGCGGAGGTGGGCTGTGAGCGGCTTCGACCGGTTCCGCACGCCGCTCAAGAACGCCCGCGGCCTCGGCGCGGCGAAGGACGGCGTGCATCACTTCGTGGTCCAGCGCATCACCGCCGTCGCCCTGTTCTTCCTGGTCATCTATTTCGTCGGCTTCCTGGTCAGCCTGGCGGGCGCCGACTATGCCGCGGCGCGTGCCGCCGTGGCGCACCCGTGCAACGCGGTACTGCTGATCGCGTTCCTGATCGCGATGTTCTGGCATGCGCAGCTCGGCTTGCAGGTGGTCATCGAGGACTACGTGCACACGCCGGGGCTGGCGATCCTCTCGCAGCTCGCCGTCCGCTTCGCCTGCGTGCTCGCTGCGCTGGCCAGCGTGCTCGCCGTTCTTCGCATCGCCTTGGGGGCCTGACCGCATGTCCGCGTACAAGATCCAGGAACATCACTACGACATGGTCGTCGTCGGTGCCGGCGGCGCCGGTCTGCGGGCTACCTTCGGCCTGGCCTCCAAGGGCCTGCGCACGGTCTGCCTGACCAAGGTCTTCCCGACCCGCTCGCACACGGTCGCCGCGCAGGGCGGCATTTCCGCCGCGCTCGGCAACATGGGCGAGGACGACTGGCGCTACCACTTCTACGACACGATCAAGGGCTCGGACTGGCTCGGCGACCAGGACGCGATCGAGTACATGTGCAAGGAGGCGCCCGAGGCGATCATCGAGCTGGAGCACTACGGTGTCCCGTTCTCGCGCACCGAGGAAGGCAAGATCTACCAGCGGCCGTTCGGCGGCATGACGACCCGCTACGGCGAGGGGCCGCCGGCGCAGCGCACCTGCGCCGCCGCCGACCGTACCGGTCACGCGATGCTGCACACGCTGTACCAGCAGTCGCTGGCGCACGACGCGCAGTTCATGATCGAGTACTTCGCGCTCGACCTGATCTGGGACGAGCAGGGCGTCTGCCGCGGCGTGCTCGCGCTCGACATGGCCGAGGGCACGCTGCACCTGTTCCGCGCCCACGGCGTGGTGCTCGCGACGGGCGGCTACGGCCGCGCCTACTTCAGCGCGACCTCCGCGCACACCTGCACCGGCGACGGCGGCGGCCTCGTGCTGCGCTCGGGGCTGGCGATGCAGGACATGGAGTTCGTGCAGTTCCATCCCACCGGCATCTACGGGGCCGGCTGCCTGATCACCGAGGGCGTGCGCGGCGAAGGCGGCATCCTGCGCAACGCCAGCGGCGAACGCTTCATGGAGCGCTACGCGCCGCACTACAAGGACCTGGCTTCGCGCGACGTGGTCTCGCGTTCGATGACCATCGAGATCCGCGAAGGCCGTGGCGTCGGCGAGCACAAGGACCACATCCTGCTCGACCTGACCCATCTCGGCCCCGAGGTCATCCACGAGAAGCTGCCCGGCATCGCCGAGAGCGCACGCATCTTCGCCGGCGTGGACGTGACCAAGCAGCCGATCCCGGTGCTGCCGACCGTGCACTACAACATGGGCGGCATCCCGACCAACTACCACGGCGAGGTCGTGCAGAAGGCCGGTACCGATCCGGACAAGGTCGTCCAGGGCCTGTATGCGATCGGCGAGGCCGCCTGTGTCTCCGTGCACGGCGCCAACCGCCTCGGCTCCAATTCGCTGCTCGACCTGGTGATCTTCGGCCGCGCGGTCGCCAACCGCTGCGCGGCGACGATCAAGCCCGGGGCGCCGCACAAGGTCCTGCCGGCCGATGCCTGCGACAAGGCGCTGGCCAACCTGGACCGGCTGCGCAATGCCAACGGCTCGACGCCGACCGCCGAGATCCGCCTGAACATGCAGCGCACGATGCAGAACGACGCCGCCGTGTTCCGCACCTCCAAGACGCTCAAGGAAGGCTGCGAGAAGATGGAGACGATCTTCCGCAGCTTCGAGGACGTCCGTGTCTCGGACCGCTCGTTGGTCTGGAACTCCGACCTGATCGAGACCTACGAGCTGCAGAACCTGCTGTACAACGCGGTCGCCACGATCACGTCCGCCGAGCAGCGCCACGAGAGCCGCGGCGCGCACGCGCACGAGGATTTCCCCGAGCGCGACGACGTCAACTGGCAGAAGCACACGCTGGTCAAGGTCGACGGGCAGGGCAACGCGAGCTTCGACTTCCGGCCGGTGCATATGTACACGCTGACCGACGACGTGCAGGTGGTGCCGCCCAAGGCGCGCGTCTACTGATCCGCGCCGGACATGGTGCAGCTTCCGAACCAATGATCGCAGTACCCGCGCCCGCCCGACCAGGCGGCGCGTCACGCACAATCGGGTGAACCAGACATGGCAGAGTTCAGCCTTCCGAAAAACTCCAGGATCCAGCCCGGCAAGCATTTCCCGGCGCCGGGTGGAGCCAAGGACGTCCGTCAGTTCCGCATCTACCGCTGGAGCCCCGACGACGGCCAGAACCCGCGCATCGACACGTACGAAGTCGATCTGGCCACCTGCGGCCCGATGGTCCTGGACGCCCTGATCAAGATCAAGAACGAGATCGACCCGACGCTGACGTTCCGTCGCTCGTGCCGCGAGGGCATCTGCGGCTCCTGCGCGATGAACATCGACGGGACCAACACGCTGGCCTGCACGAAGGCGATCGACGAGTGCGGCAAGGGCGACGTCAAGATCTATCCGCTGCCGCACATGCCGGTCGTCAAGGACCTCGTGCCCGACCTGACGCATTTCTATGCGCAGTACGCGTCGATCAAGCCGTGGCTGCGTACGCAGAGCGCCGCGCCGCCGAAGGAGCGCCTGCAGTCGAAGGAGGACCGGGCGCGCCTGGACGGCCTGTACGAGTGCATCCTGTGTGCCTGCTGCACCACCAGCTGCCCGAGCTACTGGTGGAACGGCGAACGCTACCTGGGGCCGGCCATCCTGCTGCAGGCCTACCGCTGGATCGTCGACAGCCGCGACGAGGACACCGGTGCGCGCCTGGACGACCTGGAAGACCCGTTCAAGCTCTACCGTTGCCATACCATCATGAACTGCGCGCGCACCTGTCCGAAGGGCCTCAACCCGGCGAAGGCAATCGCGGAGATCAAGAAGCTGATGGTCGAGCGCCGCACCTGACCGGAGCGCCGCCGATGGCCACGGACGCCATGCTCAACCGCCTGCGCTGGCGCTGCCGCCGCGGCACGCGCGAGCTCGACCAACTGCTCGGCGGCTGGCTGGACGCCCATGCCGCCGCCGGCGATGCCGAGCTGCTCGGTACGTTCGACGCAATGCTCGACGTGCCCGATCCCGACCTCTGGGACTGGCTGGTCGCGCGCCGACCACCCGAGCCGCGCTTCGCGGCGATCGTCGATGCGATCCGCGCCCGCCATCGCATTTGACTATCGCTCGTCGCGGCTGCTGATTGCGGCATTGACGGTCATGGGTTCGCTGGCCCTGGTGGCGGTCGCGCTCTGCGGGCTTGGCCTGCCGTTAAAGCTGGCTGTGGCGGCGGTCGTAGTGGTCTGCGTCATACGGGCGCTCACGGGATTGATCCGCCCTGCCTATACGCGCATCGCCCATGGCGAAGCGGGATGGGTTCTGGTTCGGCGCAGCGGCGCTGAAGCAGCGGCTGCGCTGGCGAAGCATGTCAAGCTGGGCGCCTTGCAGGTGCTGGACCTGCGAGTCGATTCGCGGTCGTTTCGCGTCGTGGTCCTGCCGGACAATCTCGAGCCCGATCTTCGGCGGCGGCTGGCCCTGATTCCGATGGCCGGGACGCCCTCTTCGAGATAACGGTGCCTGATACCGTCGTCTACAATCGCGTTTTCAGGGCGCGTTCGAGACGGCGCTCAAGCCAGGGAGCAGAAATGGGACGTGTCCTCAAGATTCTCGCCGTATGGGCGGTTGCGTGTTGGCTGACCGGTGCCCAGGCGGCCAGTTGGCGTCAGGTGCCGGTTCCGGGTGCGCAGGTCAGTGATCTGGTCGTCCTCCGGGATGGCCTGCTGTATGCGGGCACGAACAACGGCGTCTACCGCTCGTCGGATGCGGGCAACACCTGGACACCGACTCAGAGCGTCTCCCCTTCCCGAACGTTTCTGCGTCTGCACGTTGTCGACCAGGATCCGCAAAGGCTGGTGGCCTTGACCATCGATGAGGCCAAACCCGATGGGCGCGCGATAGAAACCAGTCGTGACGGAGGTGCGACGTGGCAGGTCACTCAGACCGACTTGCGGTTTGCGACCACCGGAGGCTTCGCGAGTCATCCTTCGCTACCGGGTGTTGTTCTCTTCTTCAACGTAGGTCTCACACTTCGTTCAGAAGACGGAGGACTGACTTGGTCCTACCTGAGCCCCAGCCAATCCAAGAAGAATATCTTCGCGGTTCGCGACCAACCGAGCCGGTTCATCGCTACGACCTCCTATTACGACAGACTCTTCGAATCGAATGATGGCGGTCTCAGTTGGACCCATCTTGAAATGCAGCCGCCTCTGCCTGTCGGCGATTATTTGAGTTTCGAACAGGATCCCGGGCAACCAGCGACGCTGTATTTCGCGTCCTATCGGTTCGGCGGCCAAGTGGCCGCGAGCGGGAGCATAGACACGCAAACCGGTGCCGTTACCTTGTTTTCTGACGCGTGTGGCTGTTCGCACGTGCGCGTCGTGGCCGATCCTCATCGCGCGAGGAGACTGGTTGCGCCTTCGGTGGCGTTCGACCCTGATTCGCTGGCCGTGCTGGGCCGCCCTTTCAGGGAAAGCCTCGACGGCGGCGCCACCTGGCATGAGCTGGGAGGACTCGAGCGGAAGATCGACGACGACTACCGGTGGTACTTCGACCCTACGCAGCAGTCCAGGATCTATCTGCCAACGGCCGGCGCGGGCATCTATCGTTCCGACAACGATGGGCAGACGTTCAGTCCTCGCTACGCGGGCATGAATGCTGGTGTCGTAAACAACTTGTTGGTCGATCCAACCAGTCCGTCCGATTTCCTCGTGGCTCGGCAGCTGTTGCCGATGCTGCATACCAGCGATGGCGGCGCCAGCTTCTCTGTGGTCGCAACGGATTTCCACAGCGACCTTCCCGTTCCCTCTGAGGATCGCTCACGAATTGCGCGGGCCTGGACCGATACGAGCATCCTCGTCGGGTTCGACAACGGTTCCTTCTATCGAAGCCAGGACGGCGGACGTTCCTGGGTGCGCATGTCTTCCGACTTTCCGTTCTCTGATGTCTGGACAACGGCAATTCAGTTCGCTGGGGCCGGGAGCGACAAGCTCGTGGTGCTGGCCGAGCGCGAAGAGGACTACGCCAAACAGATGTACTGGTCCGGCGATGGTGGCCAGCATTGGACCTCGACGAATCTGGGAGAGCGGGCGTTCGTGAATCGAATCGGTTCCGGGGGCGATGACGCCGGGCCTATCTATGCCCGCACCGAGAGCTACTACTCACGGAACGCCTTACTTTGGATGGCCGACAGGTTCGATAGCGCATTTCGCTTCGTCCCGATGCCGGATCCGGATGATTTCCTTCGTTGGATCATGTCGGTGCCGGACCCGGGAAACACATGGCGGATGCTCGCTTTCAGCGATGATCGGAGTACGGCCGACCGCCCCGGACAGGTCTGGGAGACGCTGGATGCGGGCGCTACCTGGCGTTCGTTGGGAAGTACCAATCTTATCGCTGGTATCCTCGCGGGCGTGCCGATCATCGACGCATGTGACAACCGCACGGTGTGGGAGGGCCTCAGTGGCCGAGTGTCGCGTGACGGCGGGCGCTCCTTCCGTCATGTCGATACGGGTATCCCTCTGCTCCTGGGGAGAGGTTTTCAGGCCGTTTGTCACCAAGGTCGATCCCACGCGTTTGCTACGACAACCGGCGGCATCGCGATCCGCGAACCGGAGGCAGCGGACACCCTTCTCAAAGAAGGGCACGATCCCTAGCGCGGCCGATGGCTGCGGCCTGCGCGCCTTCTGTTGAACTTTCCCGGTGATCGCGGTCCCATACCGGTTGCCGGCGGGCGTCACCGCCCTCCCAAGGATTGCCGCCCGATGTTTCGCCCGCTAGAAGTCTTCATCGGCCTGCGCTACACGCGCGCCAAGCGCCGCAACCACTTCATCTCGTTCATCTCGCTGGTGTCGATCCTCGGCATCGCGGTGGGCGTGGCGGCGCTGATCATCGTGATCTCGGTCATGAACGGCTTCGACAAGGAGCTCAAGAGCCGCATCCTCGGCATGGTCTCGCACGCGACGGTCACCGGCGTGGACGACACCGTGCACGAGTGGCGCAAGGCGATCGACCTGGCACGCGCCAACCCGCACGTGGAGGGGGCGGCGCCGTACGTCGAGCGCTACGTGATGATCCAGGGCGCCAGCAGCGACGGCGCTGGCGCGGTGATCCGCGGGGTGCTGCCGGAGCTGGAACCGAGCGTCTCGGAGATCGACCGGCGCATGGTGCAGGGGCGCCTGACGGATCTCACGGCCGGCCGCTTCGGCATCGTGCTGGGGCGCGAGCTGGCGATCATGCTGGGCGTGACGGTCGGCGACGACGTGACCGTCTTCGCGGCCGAGTTCACGGCCTCGCCGATCGGCGCCCTGCCGCGCGTCAAGCGCTTCCGCGTCGTCGGCGTGTTCGAGGCGGGCATGCAGGAGTACGACTCGGGCCTGGCGGTGGTCCACATGGACGACGCGGCCCGGCTCTACAGGCTCGACGGACCCACCGGCATCCGCCTGCGGCTGGACGACCTGTTCCGCGCGTACTCGGTCGCACGGGACATCGGCACCGAGCTGGGGCAGTTCTATCGCGTGACCGACTGGATGCAGGGGCACAGCAATTTCTTCAAGGCGATCGCGATGGAGAAGCGCGTGATGTTCCTGATCCTGTCGTTGATCGTCGCGGTGGCCGCGTTCAACCTGGTCTCGACCCTGGTCATGCTGGTCACCGACAAGCAGGCGGACATCGCGATCCTGCGCACGCTCGGGCAGAGCCCGGCCAGCATCATGGGCGTATTCGTCGTGCAGGGCGTGCTGGTCGGTACGCTGGGCATCGTTTTGGGGCTCCTGTTCGGCATCGTCATGACCTTGAACCTGGAGACGATCGTGCACTGGATGGAGCGGACGTTCGGCATCGTCTTCATGTCGCCGGACGTGTACTACATCAGCGAGCTGCCGGCCGACCTGCACTGGGGGGACGTCGGCTGGATCACGATCACCGCATTCGTGTTCTGCACGTTCGCGACCCTGTATCCGGCCTGGCGCGCGGCGCGCGTGCAGCCAGCGGCGGCGTTGCGCTATGAATGAGTCGAGACGGGGCCTGCGGGCGGTCGCAACGTCCCGATCGCCGACGACGGGAGGATGCCGGTGAGCGAAAAGATCGTGCTGCGCGCCGAGCGCATCGCCAAGACCTACCAGGAAGGACGGCTGCGGGCCGAGGTGCTGCGCGAGGTCAGCTTCGATGTCGCGCGCGGCCAGACCGTCGCCATCATCGGCGCGTCGGGCAGCGGCAAGAGCACCTTGCTGCACATCCTCGGCGGACTCGACACGCCGAGCAGCGGCGAGGTCGTCGTCGAGGGCAAGACGATGTCGCGAATGTCCGACCGGGCACGCGGCCAGCTGCGCAACCATTCCCTGGGTTTCGTCTACCAGTTCCACCACCTGCTGCCCGAGTTCACCGCGCTGGAGAACGTGTGCATGCCGCTGCTGATCCGCGGCACGCCGATCGATGCCGCCCGGCAGCGGGCGACGACGCTGCTCGAACGCGTGGGCCTGGCCGAGCGCATCGAGCACAAGCCCGGCGAGATGAGCGGCGGCGAACGCCAGCGGGCGGCGGTGGCGCGCGCCCTGGTGACGCGTCCGGCCTGCGTGCTCGGTGACGAGCCGACCGGCAACCTGGACGAGGCCAATGCCGCCCAGGTCTACGGCCTGATGCTGGAACTCAATCGCGAGATCGGGACCAGCTTCATCCTGGTCACGCATGACCGGCGACTGGCGATGCGCATGGACCGCGTGCTGGAGCTGCGCGGCGGCAGCGTTCACGAGGTCGACAAGACCGGCAGCTGAGGGACGCGGGGACCAGCCATGGATGCGGCGAGCGACACTCCCAGGACCTGCGACAGCTACGGACGCGATCGCGCGGTCCCGCCGGTGTCGGTGATCGCACTGGCGTTGCTCGGCGGTGTCCTGGCGGTACAGGGCCTGCCGTCGTTGCCGTCGCCGGCGTGGACAGCCGTGCTGGCGTTCGCGGCGCTCGGTGCCGGCTGGCGCTGGCCTCGGCTGCGCGGGCTGGCGATCTTCGCACTGGGTTTCGCCTGGTGCGCGTGGCGCGCCGATGCGGCCCTGCAGGCGCGGTTGCCGCGCGACCTGGAGGGACGTGACTTCGAGGTCGTCGGGGTGGTCGACGAGCTTCCGGTCATGCGTGCGGACGCGACGCGCTTCTCGCTGCGGGCGGAGCAGGCGCTGCTGGATGGGGCGCCGGTGGCGCTGCGCGGCAGGATACGGCTTTCGTGGTACGGCCCGGCACCGGCCGATCTGGCGGCCTGCGAGCGGTGGCGGATGACGGTGCGCCTGAAGCGCCCGCGCGGGCTGGCCAATCCGGGCGGTTTCGATTCCGAGCGTCATGCGCTGGAGCGCGGCATCGTCGCGGTGGGCTATGTCCGTGACGGGGCCGCCCGGCAACGCATCGGGACGCAACGACACTGCGTGGACCGCGTGCGGGACGGCCTCTCCACCGCGATCGTGGGCCACGTCGGCGATGTGCACGCGACGCGCCTGCTGCGTGCCTTTGCCGTCGGCGACACGCGCGGCCTGGAACCGTTCGACTGGGAGGTCGCGCGCGCCAACGGCGTGCCCCATCTGATCTCGATCTCCGGCTTCCATGTCGGCGTCGCGGCGCTCTTCGGCGCCTGGCTGGTGCGTGCGCTCTGGTGGGCGTTGCCGTCCCTGGCGTTGCGGCTGCCGGCACCGCTGGCGATGGCGCCCGCGGCGCTGGCGACGGCCGTCGGCTACGGCCTGCTGGCCGGCAACAGCCTGCCGACGGTGCGGACCGTGCTGATGATCGCCGTGGTGGCGCTGGCGCGCCTGGGGCGGCGTGCCGGCAGTGGCCCGCAGTCGCTGGCACTGGCCTTGGTGGCGGTGCTGCTGTTCGATCCGCTGGCGGTGCTGGCGCCGGGGTTCTGGCTGTCGTTCGTCGGCGTGACCTTCCTGATGCTGAGCCTGCAGCGCGAACGGGGCGCCCTGGGCTTCGTGCGGGAGCTCGGTGTCGGGCAATGGGTCATGACGATCGCGCTGCTGCCGCTGACGGCCTGGTTCTTCGGCGAGGCCTCGCTGGTCGGGGCGCTGTCGAACCTGATCGCGATACCGTTCGTCAGCCTGGCCATCGTGCCGCTGACCCTGCTCGCCACCTTGCTGCAGCTCCTGCTGCCGGCGCTGGCCGGGCCGCTGTTCGTCGTGGCCGGGTGGCTGGTGCACGCGCAATGGTGGCTGTGGGAACAGATGGCGACCTGGCCGGGCGCGCGCTGGTATCTGCCGGAGGTCGCTCCCTGGGCGCTGGTCCTGGCGACGCTCGGTGCGGCCTGGCTGTTCCTGCCGCGCGGGATGCCGCTGCGGCCGCTGGGCCTGCTGCTGTTCCTGCCGCTGGCCGTGCCGCCGGCCGACCGGCCGGAGCCCGGCGCGTTCGAGGCGACGATGGTCGACGTCGGCCAGGGCCTGGCGGTCATCGTCCGCACGCACCGGCACGTGCTGCTCTACGACGCCGGTGCGCGCTACCCGTCGGAATTCGACCTGGGCGAGGTGGCCGTGCTGCCGGCGATGCGTGCGGCCGGCATCGGTGCGCTCGACCACCTGATCGTCAGCCACAACGACAATGACCACGGCGGCGGCGCGCCCGCGATCCTGCGCGCGTTCCCGAAGGCGGCGCGATCCGGCGGCGAGGCGGACACCAGCCCGCTCGGGCTCGCGGCCTGCGTCGCCGGCCAGCGATGGACGTGGGACGGTGTCGACTTCCGCGTCCTGCATCCTCCGCCGGCATCGACGGCGCGGGGCAACGACCGCTCCTGCGTCGTCCTGGTCGAGCACGCCGGCGGCCGCCTGCTGCTGACCGGGGATGTCGGCCGCCGTGTTGAGCCGGCGATCGCGGCGGCGGCGGGAGCCGGGGCGCCGCTGGTGCTGGTGGTGCCGCACCACGGCAGCCGGACCTCGTCCAGCGCGGGTTTCATCGGAGCGTTGAGTCCTGTCCTGGGCGTGGTTTCCGCGGCTTGGCGCAGCCGGTTCGGGCACCCACACCCGCGCGTGGTCGAGCGCTATCGAACCCGGGACGTGCCATTGATCAACAGCGCGGATGCCGGCGCGGTGCGCATCGCGTTTCCGGCGGATGCCCCGCCCCGGATCGTGCGCCGGGAGCGCGAGCACCGGCGGCGCTACTGGCGCGAATAGCCCCGCGAGGCGGGGCGGCCGTCCGCGGCGACCGGCCACACAGTGCTCCTCCCCCCGCGGCTTGGCGAACGGGCGCACGGATCGGGCGTGCGGCGCTGCTATGATGCGGCCGGTCGTCGCGGTTGCTAGAAGGTGGGCTCGTGCTGGAAATCCTGGTGGCGGGAGGGTGGGCGATGGTGCCCATCCTGGTGTGTTCGGCCGTTGCGCTGGCGATCGTGCTCGAACGGTTCTGGAGCCTGCGCCGGAAGGTCGTCGCGCCGCCGGAACTGGGCGACCAGGTGCGCGAGTGGGCGCGGACCCGCCGGCTCGACCCGGAGCACGTGCGCGAGCTGGCCGCCAGTTCGCCGCTCGGCGAGCTGCTGGCTGCGGCGCTGTCGGTGCGCTACCGCTCGCGCGAGGTCATCAAGGAACGCGTCGAGGATGCCGGCCGCCACGTCGTCCACCAGCTGGAGCGCTTCCTCAACACGCTCGGCACGATCGCCCTGATCGGTCCGCTGCTGGGCCTGCTCGGCACCGTGATCGGCATGATCCGCATGTTCTTCGCGGTGATGGTCAGCGGCGTGGGCGACCCGATGAAGATGGCCGGCGGCATCGGCGAGGCGCTGATCTGCACGGCGGCCGGCCTGCTGGTCGCGATTCCCGCCTACATCTTCCATCGCTACTTCCGCGGCAAGGTCAACGACCTGACCATCGACATGGAGAAGCAGGTGATCGCCCTGGTCGACGAGCTCGGCGCACAGAGCGAGCCGCCGGTCGCCGTGCGGGCGGCGGGCTGAGCGGCCGCCATGCGCATCGCTTCGGGCCGTCGCGACGACGATTTCGAGATCAGCGTCATCCCGCTGATCGACGTCATGCTGACGTTGCTGATGTTCTTCGTGCTCTCCACGACCTTCGTCGAGCATTCGCGCATGAAGGTGACGCTGCCGGAAGCGGCTTCGTCCGACCGGCAGCAGGACGACCAGGCCCCGCTGCTGATCGTGATCGATCGCGAGGGACACTACTACCTCGACAACAACGAGGTGCTCAACTCCGGGCTCGACACGCTCAAGGAAGCGATCGCCCGCAGTGCCGGCGATGACCGCCAGCGCCCGGTGGCGCTGCGCGCCGACGCGCAGACGCCCCACCAGGCGGTCGTCACCGCGATGGACGCGCTCGGCTCGCTGGGCTTCACGCGCCTGAGCATCGCGACCACGCCGGCCGAGCGGCCCGACACGCCGTGAGCCGGCCGGACCCTTCCGACCCCGGCGCATCGCCCTGGCGCGTCTATCGCCGGCTGCTCGGCTATTCCGCCCGCTACTGGCCGATCGGCCTGCTGGCGTTGCTCGGCATGTTCTTCGACGCCGCCTGCAGCGCGGCATTCACGTTCGTCATCAAGCCGATGCTGGACGACCTGTTCGTCGCCAAGAACGCGGCGACGATCTTCTGGATGCCGTTCTTCATCGTCGGCCTGTTCGTCGTCCGCGGCATCGCGGTGTTCACATCGGACTACGGCATCGCCCGCGTCGGCCGCTCGGTGGTGATGACGCTGCGCGGCGAGCTGTTCCGCAAGTACCTGCGCCTGCCGGCGGCCTGGTTCGGCCGCGAGACGTCGGGCAAGCTGATCTCGCGGGCGACCTACACCGCCGAGCAGGTCGCCAACGCCAGCACCGATGCGCTCAAGGTGGTCGTGCTGGACGGCCTGATGGTGATCGGCCAGATCGCCGTGATGCTCTATCACAGCGTACGGCTGACGCTGGCGCTGTTCGTGCTGGCGCCGGTCATCGCGCTGGTGGTGTCGGTGGTCGGCCGGCGCTACCGCCGCATCAACAACCGCATCCAGGATTCGGTCGGATCGGTGGCGGGTATCGTCGACGAGGTCGTGTCCGGCCATCGCGAGGTGCGCGTCTACGGCGGCCAGACCTACGAGGAGGACCGCTTCGGCAAGATCAACGGCGGCATCCGCCGGCTGGCGCTGAAGGTCGCCTCGACCAATGCGCTGGCGACCTCGATTGTGCAGTTGATGGCCGCGATCGCCCTGGCGCTGGTCATCTACCTGGCGACGCGGCCGACGATGCTGGCGTCGATGAGCCCCGGTACGTTCATGTCGCTGATCACGGCGATGCTGATCCTGCTGCCGTCACTCAAGCGCCTGACCACGGTGCAGGCGAACATCCAGCGTGGCGTCGCCGCCGCTCGCGACCTGTTCTCGGTGATCGACGCCGAGGAGGAGCACGACACCGGCACGTTCCGCTGCGAGCGGGCGCGTGGCGCGATCGAGTTCCGTGCGGTCGATTTCACCTACCCCGAGGCGGCGACGCCGGCGCTACGCGGCATCGACCTGGTCTGCCCGGCCGGCAGCGTGACCGCCCTGGTCGGACGCTCCGGCAGCGGCAAGTCGAGCCTGGTCGGCCTGTTGCCGCGCTTCCACGACGCCCAGGGCGGGACGATCCTGCTCGACGGCCGTCCGCTGGCCGAGTACACGCTCGAAAGCCTGCGTCGGCAGATCGCCCTGGTCAGCCAGCAGGTGGTGCTGTTCGACGATACCGTCGCGCGCAACATCGCCTACGGTTCGCTCGGCGAGGCCTCGATCGAGGCGATCACCGCGGCGGCCGAGGCGGCCAACGCGATGGGCTTCATCCGCCAGCTGCCGGGCGGGCTGGACGCGCGGATCGGCGAAGGCGGCTCGCTGCTGTCGGGCGGCCAGCGCCAGCGCATCGCGATCGCCCGTGCCCTGCTCAAGGACGCGCCGATCCTGATCCTCGACGAGGCGACCAGCGCGCTCGACACCGAGTCGGAGCGGCTGATCCAGGGCGCGCTGGAACGGCTGATGCGCGACCGTACGGTGCTGGTCGTCGCCCACCGCCTGTCCACGATCGAGCGCGCCGATGCCATCGTCGTGCTCGACGAGGGCCGTATCGTCGAGCAGGGCCGGCACGCCGAGCTGATCGCCGGCGGCGGCTACTACGCGGCGCTGCACCGGATGCAGTTCCGCGAGGCGTCTGCGGCGTCCTGACCGGCGGCGAGCAGGGCCGCGCCGGCGGCCCTACAATACGCGGCCCCTGAAGACGATCCGAGGCCTTGTGGTGACAGCGCGACGCGGCATCATTCTCGCCGGCGGGTCCGGCACCCGGCTCTATCCGTTGACCCAGGCGGTCAGCAAGCAGCTGCTGCCGGTCTACGACAAGCCGATGATCTACTACCCGCTGAGCACGCTGATGCTGGCGGGCATCCGCGACGTGCTGATCATCAACACCCCGCACGAGCAGGCGCTGTTCCAGCACCTGCTCGGCGACGGCTCGCAATGGGGCATCGCCATCCGCTATGCGGTGCAGCCGTCGCCGGACGGCCTGGCCCAGGCCTACATCATCGGTCGGGATTTCGTCGGCGACGAGCCGAGCTGCCTGGTCCTGGGCGACAACATCTTCTACGGCCACGGCCTGACCGACCTGCTGCGCCAGGCCGACAACCGCACCCTGGGCGCGACCGTGTTCGGCTATTGGGTCCGCGACCCGGAACGCTACGGCGTCGCGGAGTTCAACGGCGACGGCCGCGTGGTCGGCCTGGACGAGAAGCCGGTCCATCCCAAGTCGAACTGGGCCGTCACCGGGCTCTACTTCTACGACGGCCGCGCCGCCGACTACGCCGCCGAGCTCAAGCCCTCGCTGCGCGGCGAGCTGGAGATCACCGACCTCAACCGCCGCTACCTGCAGGACGGCACGCTGATGCTCGAGCGCATGGGGCGCGGCTACGCCTGGCTCGACACCGGCACGCACGAGTCGCTGATCGAGGCGTCCACGTACATCGAGACGATCGAGAAGCGCCAGGGCTTGAAGGTGTGCTGCCCGGAGGAGATCGCGTTCCTGAGCGGCTGGATCAACGCCGAGCAGCTGCTGGCGCTGGCCAATCCGCTGGCCAAGAACAGCTACGGCCTCTACCTGCAGCAGCTGGCGCGCCAGGGACGCCAGCCATGAAGCTGATCCGCAGCGCGCTGCCCGAGTGCCTCGTCATCGAGCCGGCCGTCCACGGCGATGCGCGCGGCTACTTCTACGAGAGCTTCAATGCGCAGCGGTTCGCCGAGGCGGGCCTGGACCTGAGCTTCGTGCAGACGAACGTCTCGCGGTCGGCGCGCGGCGTGCTGCGCGGGCTGCACTACCAGTGGCCCCACCCGCAGGGCAAGCTGGTCAGCGTGATCGACGGCGAGGTCTACGACGTCGCGGTCGACATCCGCGTCGGCTCGCCGACGTTCGGGCGCTGGGCGGCGGCGATCCTCTCGTCCGACAACCACCGGCATTTCTGGATACCGGAGGGCTTCGCGCACGGCTTCGCGGTGCTGTCCGAGCACGCCACCTTCGTCTACCAGTGCACCGCACTGTACGACCGCGCCGGCGACGCGGCGATCCGCTGGAACGATGCGGACATCGCCGTGGACTGGCCACTCGCCGAGCCGCTGCTGTCGGACAAGGACACGAAGGCGCCGTTCCTGGCCGACGTGCCGCCCGCGCGGCTGCCGGTCTACCGCGCGTGAGAATCCTCCTGCTCGGCGCGAACGGGCAGGTCGGCCGGTCGCTGCAACGGCCGCTGGCCGGTCTCGGCGAGGTGATCTGCGCGACCCGCGACGGCCGCCTCGATGGCGGCGGCGTGGCGCTGGCGGCCGATCTCGGCGACCCGGCCGGCCTGGCGCTGGCGCTCGACGCGGCGGCTGCGACCGTCATCGTCAATGCAGCCGCCTACACCGCGGTGGACCGGGCCGAAAGCGAGCCCGACCGGGCGGACCGCATCAACCACCGTGCGGTCGGCGAGATCGGTGCCTGGGCCGCGTCGCACGGCGCCGCGGTGGTGCACTACTCGACCGACTACGTCTTCGACGGACGCGGCGACCGCCCCTATCGCGAGGACGATCCGGTGGCGCCGCTCGGCGTCTACGGCCGCAGCAAGCAGGCCGGCGAGCAGGCGCTGCAGGCCAGCGGCGCCGAGCAGCTGATCCTGCGCACCGCCTGGGTCTACGCCGCGCACGGGCACAATTTCCTGCGTACGATGCTGCGCCTGGCCGGGGAGCGCGAGGAACTGCGCATCGTCGCCGACCAGGTCGGCTCGCCGACGCCGGCCGGCCTGATCGCCGGGACCACGACGGCGCTGCTGGCGCGCTGGCGGCACCTGCCGGCCGGCGAGCGCGGGGCGGTCCAGGGGGTCTACCACCTGACGGCGGCCGGCGCCTGCAGCTGGTTCGACTTCGCCCAGGCGATCTTCGACCGGGCCCACGCGGCGGGCCTGCTGCCGCGCCGACCGCGGGTGGTCCCGATCGCCAGTGCCGACTATCCGACCCCGGCGCAGCGGCCGGCCTGGTCGGTCCTGGACTGTGAACGGCTGCAAACCCGGTTCGGGTTACACTTGCCGGCTTGGGAGCAGGGCCTGCGCGAGGTCGTCGAGGCGCTCGCCGCCGCCCGCTCCGCCTGAAGGAGTCTCTCTCGATGCTAGTCCCCGTGATCCTTTCCGGCGGTGCCGGTACGCGCCTGTGGCCGGTCTCGCGCAGCGCCTATCCGAAGCCGTTCATGAAGATGGGCGACGGCGAATCACTGCTCTACAAGACGCTCGATCGCGCCTTGCACCTGGCCGCCGGATCGCCGGTGCTGACGGTGACCGGCCGCGACTACTACTTCCTGACCCGCGACGACTACGCCGGCCACCCGCAGGCGGACCTCGACCGGCTGCCGTTCCTGCTCGAGCCGGCCGGCCGCAATACGGCACCGGCCGTGCTGCTCGCCGCGCTGCACGCCGTCGAGCACGTCGCGCCCGACGCGACCCTGCTGGTACTGCCGGCCGACCACCTGATCCGCGACCTCGACGCGTTCGCCGCGGATGCGCAGCGTGCCGCGGCGCTGGCCGCCGACGGCTGGCTGGTCACGTTCGGCATCCGCCCGACGCACCCGGAGACCGGCTTCGGCTACATCCGCATGGGCGAGGCGATCGCCGGCCGCGAAGGCCGCCAGGTCGGCGCCTTCGTCGAGAAGCCCAATCGCGACACCGCCGAGACCTACGTGGCCTCGGGCCAGTACGTGTGGAACTCGGGCATGTTCTGCTTCCGCGCCGATGCGCTGATCGCCGCGGCCGAGCAGACCTGCCCGGACGTGCTGGCGGCGGTGCGCGTCTGCCATACCGGTGCGAGCGGCAGCGAATCGCCGGTCGAGTTCTCGCGCGAGGCGTTCCTCGCGCAGCCGGACATCTCGATCGACTACGCGATCATGGAGCGCGCGCCGCGCGTCGCCGTGGTGCCGGCGCAGTTCGACTGGAGCGACATCGGCTCCTGGAAGGCGATCAGCGAGCTGGAAGGCGAGAGCGACGCCGCCGATGCCGACGGCAACCGCGTCCGCGGCAGCGCGATCGTGGTCGAGAGCAGCAACTGCTACATCCAGTCCGACGCCCGCATGGTGGCGGCGGTCGGGGTGCGCGACCTGGTCATCGTCGATACCGGCGACGCCGTGCTGGTGGCCGATCGCGAGCGCGCGCAGCAGGTCAAGCTGGTGGTCGACCGCCTGCGCGCCAGCAACCACGACGCGGCGACCTTCCACAAGACGGTGCACCGTCCCTGGGGCAGCTACACCGTCCTGGAAGACGGCGACGACTGCAAGGTCAAGCGGCTGACGGTCAAGCCGGGCCACGTGCTTTCGCTGCAATTGCATCACCGCCGCAGCGAGCACTGGACCGTGGTCCACGGCACCGCCAAGGTCCGCGTCGGCGAGAAGGAATTCCTGCTACAGCGCAACGAATCGACCTACATCCCGATGAACACCGTGCACCGCCTGGAGAATCCCACCGACCAGGACATCCACCTGATCGAGGTGCAGTGCGGCGACTACTTCGGCGAGGACGACATCGTCCGTCTCGAGGACCGCTACGGCCGGATTCCGGCCAAGGTCTGAGGCCGCGGGCCGGGAGTCCCGGCGCCTCGGCACGGCCGGCGATCAGGCGCTCACCAGGCCGTGCCGCATCGCGATCAGCGCGATCTCGGCCTGGTTCGACGCGCCGAGCTTCTGCTTGATGTTGTACAGGTGCGTGCCGACCGTACGCGGCGAGAGGTTCAGCATCTCGGCGATGCGGTTGACCGAGTGGCCGTGCGACAGGTGCAGGAAGACCTCGTACTCGCGCTCGCTGAGCCGTTCCACCGGGCTCTGGTCGGCCTGGGCGCCTTGCAGCGCCATGCGCTGGGCCAGCTGCGCGTCGACGTAGCGCCGGCCCGCCGCGACCGAGCGGATCGCCTCGATCAGCGCTTCGGGCGCGCTGCGCTTGCACAGGTAGCCGAGCGCGCCGATCTTGAGCATGTGCCGCGCATGGCTGGGGTCCTCGTGGGCCGACAGCGCCAGCACGCGCGCGCCCGGATCACGGGCCAGGATGCGGCTGGTGGCTTCCAGGCCGGATACGCCGGTCATCGCGATGTCCATGACGACGACGTCGACCGGATCATCCTGGTAGGCGCGGTAGGCGGCTTCGCCGCTGTCGGCCTCGGCGACCACGGCCAGGTCGTCGGTGGCGTCGAGCAGCAGGCGGAACCCCATCCGTACGACGGCGTGATCGTCGGCCAGCAGGATGCGGATGGTCTTGCTCATCGGCTGGGATTTCCTTCGTGGAGCGGGATGCGGACTTCGATCGTGCTGCCGGCGCCGGGGCGGCTGGCGATCTGCAGCTGGCCGCCCAGGGTCTCGACGCGCTCGCGCATGCCGCGCAGGCCGAAACGGCCGCTCTGCTCGGGCGCCTCGGGCATGCCGATGCCGTCGTCGGCCACGTCGATCGCCAGGCTGCCCGCGGTCACCGCGAGGTTCACGCGGATGCGGGTCGCACGGGCATGGCGCACGGCGTTGCTGAGCGCCTCCTGGACGATCCGGTAGGCCCCGATCCGCACCGCGTCGCCGGGCTCGCCGGGCAGCGGCGCCAGCGCCGCCTCGAAGCGGATGCCGGTGGTGCGCAGCCGCCAGTCGTCGACCAGGTCGGCCACCGCCTCCACCAGGCCCAGGCTGTCCAGCGCCAGCGGCCGCAGCCGCGGAATCATCGCGTGCATGCTGTCGTAGAGCTGGTTGGAGGTCGCCGTCAGCGCCTGCACCGCATTGCGCATCGCCCCGTCGCCGGCCGCCCGCTGGGCGATCGCCAGCGCCAGGCTGCGGATCGCCGTCACCTGCTGGCCGAGTTCGTCGTGCAGCTCGCGCGCCAGCGCCCGGCGCTCCTCCTCGATGCGCGCATGCAGGGCGCGGGTCAGTTCCTGCTGCATGTCGAGCCGGGCGGCCGCCTCGGCGGCTTCCCGGCGTGCCGCCAGGCTGTTCTCGATCGCCTCGGCCATGTGATTGAACGCGGCTCCCATCGCGCCGGCCTCGCGCCCGCGCAGCGGCGGCAGGCGCGTGTGGAAGGCGCCTTGCTCCATCTCGCGCAGGCCCCGCAGGATGCGCTCGAACGGCGCCAGCGCACGGCCGACGACCGCGTAGACGACCAGGTTGGCCAGCGCGAACAGCATCAGCGCCACGCCGAGCAGGCGCTTCATGTCGTCCCAGCCGTCGAGCACCGCGCGCGACGCGTCGGAACGCACCACCAGGCGCCCGCCGCGGCCGACGTCGATGCTGCGGGTCTGCGGCGTCGGCTGGACCAGGTGGGCGAACCAGCCGGGCGCCGAGCGGCCGGCCTTGTAGGTCGGCTCCGGCGAGCGGTAGATCACCTGGCCGCCGGTGTCGTAGAGCGCGATGTCGTTGGAGCGCACGCGGCCGAGCCCGCGCAGGTACTCGGCGATGTCGTCCAGGCCGTCCTGGCTGCCGACCAGGATCAGGCGCGACAGCAGCTGCTGCGCGATCCGGCTCGACGCGGTGATCTCCTCGCCGACGCTGCGCCGCGTGTCGCCGACGGACAGGTACACCATCGTCCCCACCAGTCCGAGGCTGAGCGCGGCGACCAGCAGGTGCAGCTTGGCGCGCAGGCTCATGCCGGCATCCAGCCGCTGAAGTCGCCGGTGCCGGCGAACGCGTCCAGCGCGCCCACGAAGGCCGTCGCCATGGCCGGCGCGAACGGATCGTGGCCACCGCCCGCCACCAGGGCGAGCCGGCTGCCGGCGACGCTGCGGTGCAGGCGCCAGGCGGCGAGCGGCCGGCACACGCGGTCCTCGCGGCCGTGCACGATCGCCATCGGAATCCCGTGCAGGCCGGCTGCGTGGCCGAGCAGGGTGCGTTCGCCGAGGAAACAGCGGCGCGCGAGATAGTGGATCTGGACGCGATAGCGATCGACCAGGGTCGCCAGCAGGTCGGCAGACAGCGCAGGCCCGGCCTGCGGCGCGGCCGGGTCGAGCAGGCGATGTTCGTAGAGCGACCAGGCATACGCCGTGCGGACCACCGCATCGGCATCGCCGCGCGCGAAGACGCGCGCGCAGGCATCGAGCAGGTTGCGCCGGTGCCGGCGAGGGAAATGGGCGGCGAAGCGCTCCCAATCGTCGGGCGCGAGCGCACGGACACCGTGGAAGAACCAGTCCGTATCGGCGCGGCCGGTCAGGAACACACCGCGCAGCAGCAGGCCGGCGACGCGTTCGCGATGGTGCCCCGCATAGGCGAGCGCCAGCGCCGAGCCCCAGGAGCCGCCGACGACCAGCCAGCGATCGATGCCGAGGTGTTCGCGCAGGCGCTCGATGTCCTCGACCAGGTGCGCGGTGGTGTTGTGCCGCGTATCGCCACGCGGCGTGCTGCGACCGCAGCCACGCTGGTCGAACAGCACCGCGCGGTAGCGCTGCGGATCGAAGAAGCGCCGCTGCCGCGGGCTGCAGCCGCTGCCGGGACCGCCGTGCAGGAAGACCGCCGGTACGCCGTCCACGCGCCCCACCTGCTCGTAGTGCAGCGTGTGGCCGTCGCCGGTGGCGAGCAGGCCCTGGTCGAACGGATCGATGGCGGCATGGAGCATGCCCGGATTCTATGCCGGGAACCGGCCGGCACCGGTGCTCCGGTGCGATACGGTCCCGGCGCCCGGCAGCGTTCATGAAAATCATGAGGCGCGTCGCGCGCTTTCGCGCAGGAATGCTGCAGCGCGATGCTCCGAGACTGCCCGGGCAGCCGCTGTCCGGCTGCCCGGGGCGCACAGCCGGCCCGGTCCGCAACCGGAGAACGACGATGAAATGGGAAACGCCGCAGGCCAGCGATCATCGCTATGGCTTCGAAGTGACGATGTACATCGCCAACCGCTGAGCGGGACCGTTCCTTCCGCCGCGTGGCGGCGGAAGGAACGCCCGTCACACGATGAAGCTGCGCATCCTCGGTTCCGCCGCCGGCGGTGGGTTTCCGCAATGGAACTGCAACTGCCGCAATTGCCACGGCCTGCGCACCGGCACGGTGCGGGCGACCGCGCGGACGCAGTCGTCGATCGCCGTCAGCGGCAACGGCCGGGACTGGCTGCTGGTCAACGCCTCGCCCGACATCCTGGCCCAGCTTCGCGCCAACCCGCCGCTGCAGCCGGCGCGGTCGCTGCGCGATACCGGCATCGCCGCGGTCGTGCTGATGGACGGCCAGGTCGATCATGTCACCGGCCTGGCGATGCTGCGCGAGCACCGCCGGCCGCTGCCGGTGTGGTGCACCGACGCAGTCGCCGCGGACCTGCGCCTGGGCTATCCGTTGTTCGAGGTGCTCGGTCATTTCTGCGGGGTCGAGCAGCGCTCGATTCCGCTGGATGGCAGCCGCTTCGCCATCCCCGGCGTCGACGGCCTGACGCTCGCCGCCGTGCCGGTGGCCAGCAAGGCGGCACCGTATTCGCCGCATCGCGATGCGCCCGAGCCCGGTGACAACATCGGCCTGACGTTCGTCGACGACGCGGGGCGATCGGTGTTCTACGCCCCCGGGCTGGCCGCGATCGAGCCGCGCACCTGGGACGCGATGTGCCGTGCCGATGTCGTCATCGTCGACGGCACGTTCTGGCGCGACGAGGAGATGATCGACCTCGGCATCTCGACCCGGCGCGCGCGCGCGATCGGTCATCTGCCCCAAGCCGGGGCCGACGGCATGATCGCCTGGCTGGACCGGTTGCCGGCGACGACGCGCAAGCTGCTGATCCACGTCAACAACACCAATCCGATCCTCGACGAGGACAGCGCCGAGCGCGCCGAGCTCGCGCGCCACGGCATCGCCGTCGCCGAGGACAACCAGGAGCTCGTCCCATGAATGCGGCCATCCCGTTGCCGGCAGCCCCGTGGACGCCCGCCGAGTTCGAGCGGCAGCTGCGCGCGCAGGGGGCGGCGTATCACATCCATCATCCGTTCAACGTCATGTTGAACGGCGGGCGGGCCCGTCCCGAGCAGGTGCGCGGCTGGGTCGCCAACCGCTACGCCTACCAGGTCGCGATCCCGATCAAGGACGCGGCGGTGCTGTCGAACTGCCCCGATCGCGCGGTGCGCCGCGCCTGGATCCAGCGCGTGCTCGATCACGATGGTCACGCCGGCGACCCGGGCGGCATCGAGGCCTGGCTGCGGCTGGCCGAGGCGGTCGGCCTGACCCGTGAGGAAGTCGAGGACCAGCGGCACGTCGTGCCCGGCGTGCGCTTCGCGGTCGATGCCTATGTCGACTTCGCCCGCCGCCGGCCCTGGCAGGAAGCGGTCTGCGCATCGCTGACCGAGCTGTTCGCGCCGGCGATCCACCGCCAGCGCCTGGCCGGCTGGCCCGAGCACTATCCGTGGATCGACCCGGCCGGGCTGCAGTACTTCCACAACCGTGTCGGCCAGGCACGCCGCGACGTCGAGCAAGGGCTGGCGGTGACGCTCGATCACTTCCGCAGCGTCGAGCAGCAGCAGCGCGCGCTTGCCGTGCTGCGCTTCAAGCTCGACGTGCTGTGGGCGATGAACGACGCCATGGCCGTGCGCTACGGGGTGACCGCGTGAGCACGCCGGACGATGCGCCGATGCCGCGGATCACGCGCCACTACCGATTGCAGTGGGAGGCGGTCCAGGACTGCCACGTCCTGCTGTATCCGGAGGGCATGGTCAAGCTCAACCGCAGCGCCGCCGAGATCCTGCTTCGCTGCGACGGCACGCGTACGGTCGCCGCGATCGTCGCCGAGCTCGAGCAGGCGTTCGACACCGGCGGCCTCCGGTCCGAGGTCGAGGATTTCCTCGGCCACGCCCGGCATCAGCGCTGGATCGACGCCTGATGGCGACGCCCGGCCCTCCGTTGTGGCTGCTGGCGGAGCTGACCTACCGCTGCCCGCTGCATTGCGCGTTCTGCTACAACCCGATCGACTTCGCCGACGGCAAGCAGGAGCTGTCCACCGAGGAGTGGCTGCGCGTGCTGCGCGAGGCGCGCGCACTCGGCTCGGTGCAGTGCGGCTTTTCCGGTGGCGAACCGATGCTGCGCGCCGACCTGGAACGGCTGGTCGGGGAGGCGCATCGGCTGGGCTACTACACCAACCTGCTGACGTCGGGCGTCGGCCTGGACGAGCGCCGCATGGCCGCCTTGCGCACGAGCGGCCTGGACCACATCCAGCTGTCGTTCCAGGATTCCACGCGCGAGGTCAACGATTTCCTGTCCTCCACGCGCACGTTCGACCTGAAGCGCAAGGTGGCCGCCTCGATCAAGCGGCACGGCTACCCGATGGTGCTCAACGTCGTCATCCATCGGCTCAACGTCGACCATGTCGACCGCATCATCGCGATGGCCGTGGAGCTTGGGGCGGAGTACCTGGAACTGGCCAACGCGCAGTACTACGCCTGGGCCCATCGCAACCGCGAGCACCTGCTGCCGTCACGCGAGCAGCTGCAGCGGGCCGACGCCGTGGTCGAGGACTGGCGCCGCCGCAGCGGCGAGGCGATGCGGATCTACCACGTCGTCCCGGACTACTACGAAGCACGGCCCAAGCGCTGCATGAACGGCTGGGGCAACGTCTTCCTCACCGTCACGCCCGACGGCACCGCGCTGCCCTGTCACACGGCACGCATGCTGCCGGGCCTGGCATTCCCGAACGTGCGTGACGGCAGCCTGCGCGAGATCTGGTATGCATCCGAAGGCTTCAACCGCTACCGCGGTGACGGCTGGATGAAGGAGCCGTGCCGCAGCTGCCCGGAGAAGACGCTGGACCTCGGCGGTTGCCGCTGCCAGGCCTATCTGCTGGCCGGCGACCCGGCGGCGGCCGATCCGGTCTGCACGCGCTCGCCCGAGCGGGCCCGTGTCGACGCCGCGATCGAGCGCGCGCAGCAGCCGGACGACGGCCGCCCGCCGTCGCAGCCGCTGGTGTTCCGTACGCCGAAGGCGTCGCGCGCGCTTGCGGGGGGATAGACGGGCGGTCGGCACCGGCAAGCGCTTGCGGTCGCGCGCGCGGGGCCGGAGCTTGCGGCCATCCATCGCGCTCCGCGGCGGCCGGTGTCCTCGTGTGCGTTTGCGGGATTGCCTTGGCGCGCCGGCCCGGTTGTAATCGGCGACGCGCGCGGGAACCGTTCCCGCGCCCGACACAAGGAAAGTCTCCGATGCGCCTTCCGGTCCTGCTGTCCGTCCTGTTTCTGGCCGTCCCAGCCGCCTCGTTCGCCGAGGAGGCTCCTCCACCGATTCCGATTGGCGATTTCGTCAAGCGTCCCGAGGTCGAGCAACTGCAGCTCTCGCCGACCGGCAAGTACCTGGCGATGACGGTGCCGCTCGAGGACGGGCGAACCGGGCTCTACATCGTCGATCGCGAGACGATCAAGCCGTCGGCTTCGATTCTCGCATCGGGCAACAACGTCATCGATCGCTTCTGGTGGGCGAACAACGACCGCGTCGTCGCCACGCTGGCCCAGAAGTTCGGTGGCGTCGACAAACCCCAGCCGACCGGCGAGCTGTTCGCGATCGATGCCGACGGCAAGAATTCCAAGCAGATCTTCGGCTACCGCAGCATCGGCGAGGAGACCGGCTCGCGCATCCGCAAGGGCGGTGACCAGCGCTACGCGTCGGCTGAGCCGTTGAGCCGGATTCCCGACAAGGACAAGCGCATCCTGATCGGCGTGTACGAGTGGAAGCAGGGCGGTGAACCGGCGGTGCCGATGATCGAGCTGCTGGACATCTATACGGGCAAGTCCTCGATCGTCGGAAAGGGCCCCGCACCGGGCGCCGAGCTGATTCTCGACCACACCAACGAAGCGCGCGTCGCCAAGGCCCGCGGCAAGGACAACAACCTCGTCTTCTATGTGCGTGCCGGTCGCGGCTCGGACTGGACCGTCTTCAACGACTCCAAGGAGTCGGACGTGGTCATGGATCCGTTGATGTTCACGCGCGACAACCGCAGTGTCTACGTCCAGGTGTCGGAGGATGCGGGCCCGGACGGCCTGTACCGGATCGACCTGGAGACGCGCCAGAAGACCCTGGTCTACCGTGGTGCGGCCGATCCCGGAGCACTGCTGATCACGGCCGACGGCCAGGATGCCTATGCGGTGCTGACCCAGGAAGGCAAGACCGGTGTCCATGTCTTCGACACGGCCTCCCCGGAAGGACGCATGACGCGCGCCCTGGCGGCCAGCTTCCCCGGGCAGACCGCCTTCTTCACCAACTTCACGCGCGACGGGCGCTATGGCCTCGTCAACGTGTCCAGCGATCGCAATCCTGGCGACTTCTATTTCTTCGACCTCGAACAGAAGAAAGCCGACTACCTGGTCAGCCGCCGCCGCTGGATCGAGCCGGATCAGCTCGCCGAGATGCGGCCGATCGAACTCAAGGCCAGTGACGGCGTGGCGTTGCACGGCTACCTGACGCTGCCGAAGGGAACGAGCGGCAAGAACCTGCCGCTGGTGGTCAATCCGCACGGCGGCCCGCATGGCGTGCGCGACGTCTGGGGCTACAGTCCCGAAGTGCAGCTGTTGGCCAGCCGCGGCTATGCGGTGCTGCAGGTCAACTTCCGCGGCTCGGGCGGCTACGGCTACGATTTCGGCACGTCCGGCTATCGCCAGTGGGGCATGCGCATGCAGGACGACGTTACCGACGCGACACGCTGGGCGATTTCCGAAGGCTATGCCGATCCCAAGCGCATCTGCATCTACGGTGCGAGCTACGGTGGCTATGCCGCGCTGATGGGCGCCATCCGCGAGCCCGACCTGTATCGCTGCACGATCGGCTACGTCGGCGTCTACAACCTGGCGATGATGCACGAGCGCGGGGACATCCCCAATTCGCTCTACGGCCGCAACTACCTGCGCATGGCGGTTGGCGACAATCGCGAGGACATGCTGAAGCGCTCGCCGGCCAGTAATGTCGACAAGCTCAAGGCAGCCGTGATGCTGGTCCACGGCGGCAAGGACGAGCGCGTGCCGATCGCGCAGGCCCAGACGCTGCGCAAGGCGCTCGACGGACGCGGCTACAAGTACGAGTGGCTGGTCAAGGACGGCGAAGGCCACGGCTTCTATCTGGCCGAGAACCAGACCGAGTTCTACACCAAGCTGCTGGCATTCCTCGACAGCAACATCGGGCCGCGGGCCGCCACGGCGCCGGCTGCGGCGCCCTAGAAACGAAACGGGCGCGGCTCTCGCCGCGCCCGTACTCACGCTTTCGGTGGCCGGGCGACGCGGGCCGCCCGTGCCGCTCAGTTGGCCTTGTGGATCGCCCGCTTGTCGACCGCGAGCGCGGCTTCGTGCACCGCCTCGGACAGGGTGGGGTGCGCGTGGACGATGCGCGCCATGTCCTCGGCGCTGCCCTTGAACTCCATCGCGACCACGCATTCGGCGACCAGCTCGGACACGTTGGCACCGACCAGGTGCACGCCGAGGATGCGGTCGGTCTCGGCGTGGGCGATCATCTTGACGAAGCCGGCCGGCTCGTTCATCGCGACCGCACGGCCGATCGCCGCGAACGGGAAGCTGCCGGTCTTGTAGGGCACCCCCTCGTCCTTGAGCTGCTTCTCGGTCTTGCCGACCCAGGCCACTTCCGGCTCGGTGTAGATGACCCACGGAATGGTGTCGAGATTGACGTGGCCCGGCTTGCCGGCGATCAGCTCGGCGACCATGATGCCTTCCTCGAAGCCCTTGTGCGCGAGCATCGGACCGCGCACGCAGTCGCCGACGGCCCAGACGCCCTCGGCGCCGGTCCAGCAGTGCTCGTCGACGAGGACACGGCCGCGCTCGTCGAGCTTGACGCCGGTGTCGTCGCCCAGGACGCCGTCGGTGTACGCGCGGCGGCCGACCGCGACCAGCAGCCGGTCGACCACGAGCTGCTTCTCGCCATCCTTGCCGGCGTAGGTGAGGTGCACTTCCTTGCCCTTGACCTCGGCCTTGGACAGCTTGGCGCCGAGCTCGATCTTGAGCCCCTGCTTGGCGAGCTCCTTGAGCGCCGTCTTGGCGACGTCGGCGTCGGCGGCGGCCAGGAAATCGGGCAGGGCCTCGATCACCGTCACGTCGCTGCCCAGGCGGTTCCAGACGCTGCCCAGCTCCAGGCCGATGACGCCCGCGCCGATCACGCCCAGCCGCTTGGGCGTGGCGTCGAAGTCGAGCGCGCCGGCGTTGTCGACGATGTACTTGCCGTCGAACTTGGCGAACGGCAGCTCGATCGGCGCCGAGCCGGTCGCGATGACGACGTTCGTCCCGCCGAGGACCTGCGTGCTGCCGTCCTGGGCCGTGATTTCGACCTGGCGGTCCTTGAGCAGCCGGCCCTTGCCGGCGAACGGCTTGATCTTGTTGGCCTTGAACAGCATGTTCACGCCGCCGGTGAACTGCTTGACGATCTTGTCCTTGCGGCCGACCATTTTCGCCACGTCGATCGCGGCGTCCTTGGTGCTGATGCCGTGCGCCTCGAAGGCGTGCGTCAGGTTGTGGAACTGCTTGGACGAGTCGAGCAGGGCCTTGGACGGAATGCAGCCGACGTTGAGGCAGGTGCCGCCGAGCGCCGGCTTGCCGTCCTTGCCGATGAAGTCGTCGATGCAGGCGACCGAAAGGCCGAGCTGGGCTGCGCGGATCGCGGCGTGGTAGCCGGCCGGCCCGGCGCCGATGACGATGACGTCGAAGTGTTCGCTCATGGGATTTCCTCTGAAGGCTGGGCCCGCTCCGGACTCAGCTGGCGGCGATGTGCCGAAGGTTCAATGCGCGCCGGCGCGAAAACCGGCGCGTGGCATCCGGGAATGCGGCGGGGGCGACGATCGCCGTCCCGCCGCGCGCGAACCGGTCAGATCCCGACCAGCATGCGGTTGGGATTCTCCAGCTGGTTCTTGATGTCGACCAGGAACAGCACGGCGTCCTTGCCGTCGATGATGCGGTGGTCGTAGCTGATCGCGACGTACATCATCGGCGCGGCGACCACCTGGCCGTTCTCGACGATCGCGCGTTCCTTGATCGCGTGCATGCCGAGGATGGCGCTCTGCGGCGGATTGACGATCGGCGTCGAGAACAGCGAGCCGAACGTGCCGCCGTTGGTGATCGTGAACGTGCCGCCCTGCAGGTCGTCCAGCGTCAGTCCTCCTTCGCGGGCCTTCTTGGCGTAGCCGATGATCGCCTTCTCGATGTCGGCGAAGCTCATGGCCTGCGCATCGCGCAGGACCGGCGTGACCAGGCCCTTGTCGGTCGATACCGCGATCGAGATGTCCTGGTAGCCGTGGTAGATGACGTCGTTGCCGTCGACCGAGGCGTTGACGATCGGATGGCGCTTGAGCGCCTCGGCGGCGGCCTTGACGAAGAAGCTCATGAAGCCGAGCTTGACGCCGTTGGTCTTCTCGAACTGCTCGCCCAGTTCCTTGCGCAGCGAGGCGACCTTGGCCAGGTTGATCTCGTTGAACGAGGTCAGCATCGCGATCGAGTTCTTCGACAGCATCAGCCGCTCGGCGATCTTGGCGCGCATGCGCGTCATCGGCACGCGCTCTTCCGGCCGGGCGCCGGGCGTGGGCGCAGCGGTGGCGGTGGCGGCCGGCGCGGCGGACGGCGCCTTGGCGTATCCGACCAGGTCTTCCTTGGTGACGCGGCCGTCGCGGCCGGTGCCGGTGACCTTGGACGGGTCGATGTTCTCTTCGGTGGCGACGCGGCGGCCGGCGGGCGACAGCTCGTCCACGCCCTTGGCCGGCGCTGCGGCCTTTGCCGGCTCGGACTTGGCCTCGGCCTTGGCTTCGCTCTTGGCCGGCTTGTCGTCCTTGGCCGGCGCGGCGGCGGCGGCGCCCTCGATGACGATGCCGAGCACTTCGCCGCTGGTCACGGTCTCGCCGGTCTGCTTGAGGATCTCCTTGAGCACGCCGTCGGCGGTGGCCGGCACTTCGAGGACGACCTTGTCGGTCTCCAGGTCGACGAGATTCTCGTCGCGCTTGACGGCATCGCCCGGCTTCTTGTGCCAGGTCGCGATGGTCGCGTCGGACACGGATTCGGGAAGGACCGGTACTTTGACTTCAAGGCTCATGACGTGCGTCCTGGGGGCGTGCGATGGGTGAGGGGCGATGGGTCGGTCTTCGGGAGGAGCGTGGGGTCCGGATCATTCCAGGCCGTAGTCGTTGCCGAGCGGCGCGACCAGGGCCTGTTCGACCAGGGCCGCCTGCTCGACGACGTGGGTGGCCAGATGGCCGGCCGCCGGTGCCGGCGAGCGCGGCCGGCCGGCGTAGGCGACCGCGATCTTCGGATCGAGGATCGCCTGGAAGTGATGCTTGATCTGATACCAGGCGCCCTGGTTCATCGGCTCTTCCTGGCACCAGACCACTTCCTTGAGCCCGGGGTACTTGGCCAGCTCGGCCGACACCTCCGGGCGCGGGAACGGGTACAGCTGTTCCACGCGCAGGATCGCCACGTCGGCGACGCCGCGCTTGGTCGCTTCCTCGACCAGGTCGTAGTAGACCTTGCCGGAGCACAGCACGGCGCGCTTGACCTTCTTGGCGGTCTTGGCGGTGCTGTCCGGGATCACCAGCTGGAAGCTGCCGTTGGCCAGGTCGTCGAGCGTCGATACCGCGAGCTTGTGGCGCAGCAGCGACTTGGGCGTCATCACGATCAGCGGCTTGCGGCACGAGCGCAGCATCTGCCGCCGCAGCATGTGGAACATCTGCGCCGGCGTGGTCGGCACGCAGACCTGCATGTTCTCCAGCGCGCACAGCTGCAGGTAGCGCTCCAGCCGCGCGGAGGAGTGTTCCGGGCCCTGGCCCTCGTAGCCGTGCGGCAGCAGCAGCACGATGCCGCACAGGCGGCCCCACTTGGCCTCGCCGGACGAGATGAACTGGTCGATGACGACCTGCGCGCCGTTGGCGAAGTCGCCGAACTGCGCTTCCCAGATCACCAGCGTCTCCGGTTCGGCCGTCGCGAAGCCGTACTCGAACGCCATCACCGCTTCTTCGCTGAGCAGCGAGTCGATGATCTCGACCGAGTCGTCGTCGCGCAGCGTGTCGATCGGCGTGTAGCGCTTGCCGGTCTTCTGGTCGTGCAGCACCGCGTGGCGGTGGAAGAACGTGCCGCGTCCGGCGTCCTGTCCGACCAGGCGCATGTCGTTGCCGTCGGCGACGATCGCCGCGTAGGCGAGGTTCTCGGCGAAGCCCCAGTCCAGCGGCAGCTCGCCCTTGGCCATCTTGGCGCGGTCCTCGTAGATCTTGGCGACGCGCGGGTGCAGCGTCATGCCCTCGGGCAGGCGCAGGATCTGGTCGCAGAGCGTGGCCATCGCCTTCTTGCTGACGCCGGTCACGACGGTCTGGGTGAGGTCGCCGGCCAGGTGCTTGGACCAGTCCACCGCGAAGGCGTCGTAGTAGTCCGAGTCGACGCCGGCGATCGGCTTGCCTTCCTCCAGCCGCTTGCGGTAGCCGTCGACGACCGCCTGCACGCTCTCGTCGGTCATCACGCTCTGCTCGACCAGCTTGCGACCGTAGAGCTCGCGCAGCGTCGGGCGCTTGCGGATCACCTGGTACATCAGCGGCTGGGTGGCGGCCGGCTCGTCGGCCTCGTTGTGGCCGTGGCGGCGGTAGCAGACCAGGTCGATGACGACGTCGCGCTTGAACTTCTGCCGGTAGTCGTAGGCCAGGCGCGCCACGAACAGCACCGCTTCCGGATCGTCGCCGTTGACGTGGAACACCGGCGCATTGACCATCTTGGCGACGTCGGTGCAGTACAGCGTCGAGCGCGCGTCGTGCGGGTTGGAGATCGTGAAGCCGACCTGGTTGTTGATGACGATGTGGATCGTGCCGCCGACCTTGAAGCCGTCGGCCTGCGACATGTTGAACAGCTCCATGACGACGCCCTGGCCCGCGAAGGCGGCGTCGCCGTGGATCAGGACCGGCACGACCTGCTCGCGGCTGGTGTCGCCGCGGTGGGTCTGGCGGGCGCGGACGGAGCCGGCGACCACCGGATCGACGATCTCCAGGTGCGAGGGATTGAACGCCAGCGCCAGGTGCACGGTGCGGCCCGGCGTCTTGACGTTGGCGCTGAAGCCCATGTGGTACTTGACGTCGCCGGAGTGGGCCGGGTCGTCCGGATGGTCGAAGCGGCCCTCGAACTCGTCGAACAGCTTGTTCGGCGGCTTGCCGAGAATGTTGACCAGGACATTGAGGCGGCCGCGGTGGGCCATGCCGATGACCATGTCCTTCATGCCGTCGCCGCCGCCGCGGCGGACCAGCTCGTCCAGCAGCGGGATCAGGCTGTCGCCGCCTTCCAGCGAGAAGCGCTTCTGGCCCACGTACTTGGTGTGCAGGTAGCGCTCCAGGCCGTCGGCCTGGACCAGCTTCTCGAGGAGGTGCTTCTTCTCGTCGGTGGAGAGCGCGAAGCGGCCGCCGACGCGCTCGAGCTGCTCGTGCACCCAGCGCCGCTGCTCGGAGTCGGAGATGTGCATGAACTCCGCGCCGATGCTGCCGGCGTAGGTCGACTTCAGCAGGGCGACCAGCTGGCGCAGCTTCAGCCGCTGCGGGCCGGCGACCGAGCTGGTCTCGAACTCGGTGTCGAGGTCGGCCTCGGTCAGGCCGTGGAAGGTGTAGTCCAGGTCCGGCGCCGACGGGCGCGGTACCAGGCCGAGCGATTCGAGCTCGACGCCGGAATAGGTGCCGGCGAGGTCGAGCGGGTCGAGCTTGGCGGCCAGGTGGCCGCGCGAACGATAGGCGGTGACCAGGCGCAGCACGCCGGCCTGCTTCTGCGACAGCCCGTCGGTCCGCGGCGCCGCGGTGGCGGCACCGGCGGCGCGCGGCGCGGCCTTCTGCGCCAGTTCGATGCGGGCGATCGCGTCCGAATGCGGGGTGTCGCCGGCGGCCCGGCCCTTGAGTCCGTCGAAGTACTGCCGCCAGGCCGGGGCCACGGTGGCCGGATCGCGCAGCCAGGCTTCGTAGAGGTCTTCGATGAAGGCCGCGTTGCCGCCGGAGAGGGCGGACGTGGATGCAAACTGCTGGAAAATGCTGGCGGTCACGCGTGACACCGTGATGGGGTTGGCTGGACGGGCGTGGAGTCGGTGTGGGGGCTGAACCGGGCTTGGCAAGGCTCGCCGCCTGAAACCTTGGGATTATAGCGCCACCGTCGCGAATGCTGCATCGCGAAATGCCATGGGGCCGGTCCGCGGATCGCGGGGGCGACGGAGGCGCCTGCGTGGACCCGGTGGCGTGAACCGACGGCAGATCGGGCCGATCCGCCGCGGATCCATGCAGATGCCGGACGATCGCCGATCCTGATGCCGGCAGCGCGGCGCGTGCCGCGCGAGGCGGCCCTGCCAGGGCGGGGCCGGAGATCCGGCATGGGCCGGCCGGTGGAGCGCGGGGCTGCGGCCGCTCGTCGGTCCGGGTCGGTGGCGGCCTTCGTCACGGGCGGACCGGTTCGGCGGGGGCGGACGAGGCGTGGACCTGCCGTGGTGTCCCGGCCGGCTAGTCGAAATCGCCGTGGGTGCCGGTCAGCTCGCGCACGCCGCTGTCACCGTCGCCGAAGCCGTCGCCTTCCTCGGCCGCCGCCGCGGGCGCGGACCCGTCGCCGTCGCGCTGGGCGCTGCGCTGGGCACCCTTTTCCCACCGGTTCCGGATCGGATTGGCCGCTTCGGCCGCTTCCAGCGCGGCGATCAGTTCCTGCTTGGCCTTGTCGCCGAGTTCGGTCCAGTGGCAATCGGCCAGGGCACCGGCCATCGAGTAGAGCAGGTTCAGGCTGGGCCGGAAGCCGGCGCGCTTGGTCTTGAGGAAGGCTTCGACGGGACCGATCCGCTGCAGGTCTTCGAGCGTGCGCACGCCGACCTGGCGCAGCCAGGCGGCGGATTTCGGACCGACGTTGCGGATTTTCTCATTGGCCATGGTGTCCTCAGCGGGTTGGGCCGGGCGGTCAGCCGCGCAGCGATTCGACGAAGATCCGGCACAGGTTCTCCATGCCGTCCTGGTCGGTGGCGTCGAAGCGGGCCGGCTGGGGGCTGTCCACGTCCCATACGCCCAGCAGGCGGCCGTCGGCGAACAGCGGCACGACGATTTCCGAACGCGAGGCCGCGTCGCAGGCGATGTGCCCCGGAAACGCATGCACGTCGTCGATCCGCTGGGTCGCGCCGGTGGACGCCGCGGTGCCGCACACGCCCTTGCCGAGGCCGATCCGCACGCAGGCCGGCTTGCCCTGGAACGGACCGACGACCAGCTCGCGACCGTCGAAGAAATAGAAGCCGCACCAGTTGATGGCGGGCAGGGCGTGCCAGACGAGAGCGGCGAAGTTGGCGGCGTTGGCGATCCGGTCGGTCTCGCCGTGCAGCAGTCCGCGCGCCTGGGTGGCGAGGTCGGCGTACTGCTCGGCCTTGGTGCCGGACAGGGAGCGGGCTGCGAACATCGAAGACGAAGCCGTTGCGTGGAAGAGGGGAGTGTACGCGGATCGAGCGGCCCCTTGCTAAGCTTCGCCGATGCCCCCGCCTCCGACCTCGACGACGACCGGCCTGCACGCGATCGCCGCGCCCGGCCGCGCTGCGCACTCCACGCGGCTGGAGGCCTTCGTCGATGCGGCGTTCGCGTTCGCGCTGACGCTGCTGGTGATCTCGGTCGACACGATCCCGGAAAGCATCGCCGACCTGGCACGGGCGCTCAAGGACGTGCCGGCGTTCGCGCTGAGCTTCGCCGTGATCGCGATGTTCTGGTACCAGCACGTGCGCTGGAGCCGCCGCTACGGCACCGATGGGCTGCCCGCCACGCTGCTCAGCCTCGCGCTGGTCTTCCTGGTCCTGGTCTACGTCTATCCGCTCAAGATCCTGTTCTCGAGCTTCATGGCCGCCGTGTCCGGCGGCTGGCTGCCGTCCAGCACGCGCATCGGCACGCTCGACGACCTGGTCGTGGTCTACCTGGTCTATGGCCTGGGCTGGTCGGCGATGTGGCTGTGCATCACCGGCCTTTACCTGACGGTTCGCCGTCGCGGAGCGGCATCGCGCGAGGAGGCCGGCGATGTCGCCGGCGCCATCGCCGTCGGTGCCGTGGCGATCGGTACCGGCGTCATCTCGATCGCGCTGGCGCTGCTGTTGCCGCTGCACCCGGCGCACGCGTGGATCCACGGCCTGCCGGGCCTGGCCTACGTGCTGATGAATCTCGCCTGGCCGCTGTCCCGGCGGGCCGCGCGCCGCGCGGAGGACGGTTGATGCGCTGGCGCGCGCGCGGCGCCGGCGCCCCGTCCCGCGACGAGGACGGATTCTTCCACCGGGGAGCCGAGGTCACCCGCATCGAGGCCTTCGTCGACGCCGCGTTCGCGTTCGCGATCACGTTGATGGTCATCTCGATCGACCAGATACCCGACAACATCGGCGCGCTCCGGCAGGCGCTGAAGGCGATTCCCTCCTATGCGGCGAGCTTCCTGCTGATCGCGCTGTTCTGGCGCGGCCATGCGGACTGGAGCCGCCGCTACGGGCTGGACGACCGCATCAGCCAGCGCCTGAGCCTGCTGCTGGTGTTCCTGGTGCTGATCTTCATCTATCCGCTGCGGATGGTCTTCGACGCATTGTTCAGCTGGATCAGCGGTGGCTGGCTGCCGACCACGTTCACGCTGGAAGGCGTCTCGGACCTGCGGCTGATGTTCGCGGTGTTCGCGCTGGCGTTCGGCTCGATGGGGCTGGCCAGCGGCCTGCTCTATCTCCACGCGTGGCGCCGGCGCGAGGCGATCGGGCTGGATGCGCTGGAGCGTGACCTGACCCGGCACGCGATGCTGCGCTGGGCGATCATCCCGCTGTTCTCGCTCGCCTCGCTGGCACTGGCCCTCTGGATGCCGGTGATTCCCGGAATGCCCTGGACGGCGGCGTTGCCGGGCTGCATCTTCTTCGGCCTGCATGGCGTGCAGATCCTGATGCCGATCCAACAGCGGCGCATCCTGGCGCGGCACGGGCTGGGGAAACGATGAACGCCTGCTATCTCACCGGCACCGACACCGGCATCGGCAAGACCGTCGCCAGCGTGGCGCTGCTGAACACGCTGCGCGGGCATGGCCACCGCGCCGTCGGCATGAAGCCGGTCGCCAGCGGCTGCGATCGGACCGCGGCGGGCCTGCGCAACGCCGATGCCGAGGCGCTGCTGGCCGCGAGCCGGCCGCAGCCGGCCTATGCCGACGTCAATCCGTACGCGTTCGAGGCGCCGATCGCGCCGCACCTGGCAGCCCTGGATGCCGGGACGCCGATCGTCCTCGCGCCGATGGATGCGGCGTTCCGCCGGCTGGCCGGCCAGGCCGACCGCGTCGTGGTCGAAGGCGTCGGCGGCTGGATGGCGCCGCTGTCGGAGACCCTGATGCAGGCCGATCTCGCCCGCGCGCTGGCCCTGCCGGTGGTGCTGGTCGTCGGCCTGCGCCTGGGCTGCATCAATCACGCCCTGCTGACGGCGCGCGCGATCACGGCGGACGGTTGTCGATTGGCCGGGTGGATCGCGAACCGGATCGACCCGGCGATGGAGCGCGCAGACGACAACATCGCCAGCCTGACCGCGCGTCTTCCGGCGCCGCTGCTGGGCGTGCTCGACCGCCTCGATGCACCCGGCGCTCCGGCGATGCTCGACCCGGGATTCCTGCGATGACGCGCGAGGGCCTGCGGCGCGGGCTGCCGTGGATGCTGGCACTGGCCGGCTTCCTCGTCGACCTGCTGCTCTACTGGCCGGGCCAGATGTCGTTCGATTCGGCCTATGCCTGGTGGCAGGCGCGCGGCGAGACCGTCACCAATGTCGCCTCGCCGACCCTGATCGTGCTGTGGCGGCTGTGCGACGTCTTCTTCGAAGGCCCGGGGCCGATCTTCGCGATCCACCTGGCGATGTTCTGGTCCGGTCTGGCGCTGCTCGCCGGCGCGCAGCGCAGCGGCTGGCGCTGGGCGCTGTTCGCGTGCGCCGCCGTGCCGATCGTGCTGATGCTGCGCGGCCATGTCTGGACCGATGTCGGCATGTTCAGCGCGCTGCTGCTGGCCTGCGGCCTGCTCGCGCAAGCCCGTGCCAGCGGCCGGCGCGGCGGCCTGCTGGTCGTCCTGCCGGCCCTGTTCTATGCGCTGGGCATGCGGCACAACGCGATCCTCGCGGTCGCACCGCTGGCGGTGGCCTGGAGCTGGCTGCTGTTGCCGCAGGCACCGGCGCTGTATCGGGTCGGACTGGCGGTGCCGGTGCTGGCCGCGCTGATGGCCGTCGTCGCGGCCATCAACGGCCGCAGCCAGACGCAGGTGCCGCTGTGGCCGATCCTCGCGCAGGGCGACCTGGCTGCGCTGTCGATCGCCCGCGGCGAGGTCCTGCTGCCGGCCTTCAGCGTCGGCCCCACGCTCGATGTCGCCGAGCTGGCCGAGGTCTCGCGTCCGTGGAGCGTGACGGCGATGCTGCAGAACAACCGCAGCGGTATCCGCGACCCGCTCGGCGCCTGGACCGATGCCGAATACGACGCGCTGCGCAGCGCCTGGCTGGCGGCGATCCGGGCCGATCCCGGCGCCTACCTGGCCCACCGCTGGCGCGTCACGCGTGCATTGTTCGGCACCCAGGCGCGCGACTGGCCGCCGACCCTGGTCTACGTCGACGCACAGGTCGCCTATCGCGACAATCCGCCGGTCGCGCCCAACGCGGGCCGCGCCCATCGCCGCCTGATGGACTGGATCGAGGCCTGGCGGCCGACGCCGCTGTTGGCACCGTGGCCGTACCTCGCGATCGGACTGGCGCTGGCGCCCGTGGCCTGGCGCCGCCGCCGGACGGCGGCCGGCGGGCTGGCCTGCGTGCTGCTGGTCAGCGCGGGGCTCTATGCGCTGCCCTACCCGGTGCTGGCTCCTGCGGCCGAGTCGCGCTATCTCGGGTGGAGCTGCCTGGCGTCGGTGCTGGCCGCGGTATTGGCGCTGGCCGCCGGCGGTCATCGACACCTCGAAGGCCGCGGCCCGGCCGGGTGAGTGCATACTTTCACGATGCGCAAGGCGCCGGCACGCCGGCGGCGGATGCGTGACCAAAACGACGACGGAGTAGCCCGATGCCCCATCCCCAGAAGTTCTATCTTTCGGTCGGCGAACTGGCTGCCGCGCGCGGCGAGGTTGACCAGCTCTCGTTCCACGGCGTGTCGCCCGAGAGCTTCGCCGCGACGCTGCAGGCGGCGCTGCGGGAGCCGACGCTGTGGCAGCGCTGGCGGGCGATGCAGCCCGATCCGGACGAGGTCGATCCGGCCACGGGCGCCAGCGATCCGGAGGCCACGGTCACGGCCACGCAGACCAACATGCACTGCGACGTCGAGGTCGTGACGCGGCTGCCGCATGCGATCCTGCGGCATCGGCTGGACCTGCTGGTCGGCCATCACTGGCGGCTGCACGACGTCAGCAAGGCCTGATCCGCGGGCATCGAGCGCCGGGCGGCGCGAAGGCCGGCAGTCCCGCGGCGACGGCCGATCCCCATCGAGCCCGCCGGAGGTGCCATTCGCGCCCTGCGTGGTGCGGTCCGTCCCGGCACCGCTTGCCCTCGACGCCTCCACGCACGTCCACTCTCCGGCCCCTGCCGGCCGGAGAACCCGTGCGCTATCCCTACCTGACCCAGGCGCAAGCCCTGGTGCTGCTGCGCGCCACCCTCGCGCTGCTGTTCATGGCGCATGCCGTGGTGCGCCTGGTGAACGGCAGCGTGCCGCAGTTCGCGGCCTTTCTCCAGAACGCGGGCTTCCCGGCCGCCACCGGCCTGGTGCTGGCGATATCGGCCTACGAGATCGGCGCCGGCCTGCTGATCGCGGCCGGCATCGGTGTCCGCTGGCTTTCCGGCGGGCTGTTCTTCATCGTGCTGATGGGCATCGTCCTGATCCACGCCCGCCTGGGCTGGTTCGTCGGCGAGCATGGCACCGGCGGTGTGGAATACAGCCTGGCGCTGATGGCCGCCCTGCTGGTGATCGCGGCCGCCGACCGCGAGGCGTCGTAGTCGAGGTACCGTTCCTCAACGGGCCTGCACGCAGCCGTCCAGCCAGACGACGTGACTGAACTGGTCGTAGCGCGAGAACGTGCCGGTCAGCGCGACGCGATCGCCCTCGCGCAGCGACAGCGTATAGGCGGTCTGGCTCTTGGCCATCAGGCAGCTGACGTCGACCTTGAACTTCGGATCCAGCGGTCCCGGTGAAAACTTCAGTTCGGGGATCGAGAAGCCGACGTTGTAGTCGTCGCCGTCCTCCATGATGAAGGCGGCGCGGCCGGTCAGCGTGTAGCGGCGGTCCTTGTAGCGGACATTGATGGTCGACTGGTTCTCGTTGGCCTGACGCGCGATCTGCTGCGAGAAGATGAAGGCGTCCATGCGGTCGGGTTCGGCGGTCTGCGCGGCGGCGGCCATGCGGCGCGCGGTCTCGTCGCCGGCTGCGCCGGGCCGCACCTGGGTGAGCAGTGCGCAGATCTCGCGGCGGACGTCGTCGGCCTTGGCCAGCGCACCGCGCGACAGCTTGACCTCCATCGTGACGTGGGTGACGCCGTTTTCCACCGCGGCCCCGAGGATCATCGGGATCGGCTTGTGCATCGCGGTCTCCGGCTCCTCGATCAGCAAGCTGCCATTGGCGGGGTCGGACGAGAGCACGGCCATCTTCTTCGCCAGCGCGATCGCGCCGAGTTGCTCGATCGCGCTCTGGACCGTCAGGTCGGCCAGGGCGATCGAGGATCGGTAGGTGGTGCCGGTGAACGGGTTGCCCTTCTTGCTGAAGTTCGTCTCGCAGGCGTCGGCGAACGCGTTCGTCGACCAGGCGGCGATCGACAGGCACAGGGCGGTAGCGGCTCGCATGTCACGGATCCTCGGAAAGCCGGAAGGCGGCGGCCGAGGAAACCGTTGCGGAGACCGTCGGTTCAACCGCTACGGGATGAACGCCGCCCGGCTGTGGACCAATGGCACCGGCGCGCGGCGCCGGCGACACCGGGGAACCGCTCAGCCGGCGAATGCAGCGGGCGACGACAGCCCGAAGGTCCGGCGGACGTGTTCGCGGTAGCTGCGACCCGAAGTCAGCACCTGGCCACCGGCGAGCTGCAGCCGGAAACGCCCGGAAGGCAGCGGCTCGATCCCGGCGACCGCCGTGATGCGGACCAGGGCCGAGCGATGCACGCGCGCGAAGCGTGCGGGGTCGAGCTCTTGCTGCACGACCGTCAGCGGCTTGCGCAGCACGAAGCAGCGGGTGCCGACGCGGATCTCGACATAGTTGGCCTGGGCCAGCACGCAGTCGATCGCGTCCACATCGACGAGCTGGACGCGGCGTCCGATCGGCAACGCCAGCCGCGGTGGATAGGTGGCCGGGGCAGGCGCTGCCGCGATGCGCTCGTGGACCCGCCGGAGCGCCGCCGACAGGCGCTCCGGTGCCACCGGCTTGACCAGGTAGTCGGCCGCCGCGATCTCGAAGGCCTGGACCGCGTGCTCGGCGTGGGCAGTCACGAAGATGACCTGGGGGCGCGGTGGCGGCAGGCCGGCCATTGCCGCGAAGCCGTCCATCTCCGGCATCTGGATGTCGACGAAGACGACATCGGCCGGCGCGTCGTGCCACGCGGCCAACAGCGCCGGGCCGCTGTCGTATTCGTGCACGGTGGCGCCGGCTTCGTGCATCGCCAGCAGCCGGCGCAATCGCGCCCGCGCCAGCGGCTCGTCGTCGACGACGGCGATGCGCAGGGCTTTCATGCCGGCCGCAGCAGGGTGGTGCGGGTGGCGACGGGTGGAACGCCGGCGACACGCAGCGGCAGGTCGATCCGCACCGTCGAGCACAGGCCGTCGCGGGTCTGCAGGTCCAGCGTCCAGTCTTCCCCGTACAGGCATTGCAGCCGGCCGCGCACGGTGTCCAGCCCGATACCGGTGCCGCCGCTGGCCGCGGGGACGGCGGCCGCTGCGCCTTCGTCGCGGACTTCGATCCGCAACCGTGGCGGGAACGGCCGGATGTCCACCTGCAGCGTGCCGGGGCCACGCCGCCGGGCGATGCCGTGCACGATGGCGTTCTCCGCCAGCGGCTGCAGCATCAGCGCCGGTACGCGCGCGTCGAGGCAGGCCGGCTGGACCTCGATGCGCACGTCGAGCCGGTCGCCGAAGCGCAGCTGCTCGATGGCCAGGTAGTGCCGGAGCAGGACCAGTTCCTCCTCGACCCTGACCTCGTGGCCCGACGGATGGGCGAGGCTGCGGCGCAGCAGGGCGGAGAGCGCGACCAGCATGCCGTCGGCCGCATCGGCATCCCGGTGGATCAGCTCGGCGATCGAGTTGAGCGCGTTGAACAGGAAGTGCGGATTGAGCTGGGCCGCCAGCGCGTCCAGGCGTGCCTGCGCCAGGCCCGCTTCGAGGCGCGAGATGCGCAGGCGGCTGGCGCGTGCATTGCGCGCGTAGATCCAGGCGTGGGCCACGCCCACGATCAGCCAGGCGAGCATGAAGTTGAAGCGCACGCTGTGGGACAGGATCTGCCCGAACGGCGGCGCCACGTCGTACCAGAAGCCGAACACGGGATTCAGCGCCCACACGTAGACCGCCCGCGCCGTCAGCACCGCCGCCACGGCCAGGACGGACGCGACGATGCCGGCACGCAGCCGGCCGCGTTCCAGCGGGAAGCGCTGCACGATCGCGACCAGGCCGACGGTCAGCGGCACCCAGCACAGGACCAGGCCGAACAGGCTGTGGAACAGCGCCTCGTTCCAGGCCACGCGCACGCCGGCGACGCGCTCCATGTTGACGAGCTGTTCGGCGAAGATCAGGCCGTAGACGAGCCAGGCGACCGAAGCCGCCAGCCAGGTTGCTGCCGCGTTGCGCATGCCCTGCAACGTAGACGAGCGCCCGGCGCGGTACAAGCCACGCAGGAACGCCGGACACCCGCCCGGTGCCGTCCGTCCCCGGCGTGCGGCGGCCGGTTCCGGCGATTCCGGCCGGCCGTCACAGCAGGGCCTGGCCGGCGCGGTAGTCTTGGGCGGCCTGCCCCGTGGACTGCCTCTCATGCCGCGCACCTGCTCGCTGCTTCTCGGTCTGGCGCTGTCGGTACCGGTGGCGGCCGTGGCCGGATGCCCGCCCGACCGGGTCTGCGCCGAGGACTTCCTGCGCCGCAACGATCCGCCGGACGGCCGCCTGCCGTTCCGCATCTATGTCCCGCCGGCCTGCCAGGCCGCGCGTGATTGCCCGCTGCTGCTGTTCCTGCACGGTCTCGGCGAGAGCGGCACCGACAACGCCGCCCAATTGGGCAATGCCGCCAACGGCGCGATGCAACTGGTCTATCCGGCGCGCCAGGCAGTGCAGCCGATGATCATGGTGGCGCCGCAGTGCTGCCTCGGCGAAGGCGGCCAGTGGGGCGGCCAGAAGAACCGGCTGATCGACCTGCTGGAGCAGGTGCAGGCGGAGTTCCCGTACGACACCGGGCGCATCTACCTGACCGGCCTGTCGATGGGCGGCGGCGGCGCGCTCGACCTGATCGGCACCTACAACGGCACGTTCGCGGCGATCGTCCCGGTATGCCCGCATACGGGCTACACGGCGGGCGATGCCGCCTGGGCGACGACGCCTTCGTGGTTCTTCCACGCCGTCGACGACGGGACCGCGATCGTTGCCCATTCGCGCAACCATGTCGCGGCACTGCGCGCGGCCGGCGGCGATCCCCGCTATACCGAGTTCGCCAGTGGCAACCACTGGATCTGGACGTACAGCTACGCCAGCGAGCGGCTCTTCCGCTGGCTGATCGGACAGCGGCTGGGCATGCCGGCAGCGGCCACCGAGCCGTTCGTGCGCATCACCGCGCCGACGGCCGGTCCGGTGTGGACCAGCGATACGCCGACGTTCGACGCGGCGGGCACCGCCGGCCCTGTGGCCGCGGCGATCGCATCGGTCCGCTGGTTCCTCGGTGGCCAGGACGGCACCACCGCCGGCACGTCGGACTGGTCGGTGGCCGGTCTCGGCCCGGTCAGCGGCACCCAGGTGCTGCGCGTCCAGGCGCGCGGTGCCAGCGACGATGCCGGGCTCGGCGGCTGGACCGAGACGTCGGCATCGCTGCGGGTGACGGTCCCGGTGGCCGTCAACGTGGCCCCGCGCGTCTTCGTGCGCGGCGACGCGGTCGCGCGGGCCGGCGGGCGGCTGGACCTGCGCGCACGCGTCATCGACGACGGCCTGCCGGCGCCGGATGCGCTTGCGGTGAGCTGGATCGTCGAGCAGGCGCCGGCCGGCGCGGTGCTGGTCGTCGACGCGGCCGATACGCGGCATGCGGTGATCGACGCGGCCCCGCCGGGGCTCTATCGCGTCCGCGCCGACGCCAGCGACGGCGCCCTGGCGGGCAGCTTCGTCCGGCAGGTGCTGGTCCTGCCGTCCGGCACGCCGCCGCCGGTGGCGATCGCGATCAATGCCGGCGGCGGTGCCTACACGGCGGCCGACGGCAGCCCGTACCAGGCCGACCAGTACCACTACGGCAGCAGCGAGGCCTCCACGGCATCCGGCCCCGGCGCGATCTTCGGCAGCGACGACGATGCCCTCCATCACGACTACCGGATCAGCTACGGCACCTGGGGCTACCGGCTGCCGGTGGCCGAGGGCCGGTACTTCGTCGAGCTGCATTTCGCCGAGACCTACAACCCCTGCAATACCGCCGCCTGCCGGGTGCAGGACGTCCGCCTGCAAGGCGTGCCGGTGCTCGAGCGCTTCAGTGCCTTCGCGCTCGCCGGCCAGCGCAGCGCACTGCGCTTCGGGTTCGTCACCCAGCCCGTCGATGGGCTGATCGAGATCGCGCTCGCGCGCAGCGGCGGCCAGGGCGAACGGTCGCGGCTGGACGCGATCCGCGTGCTGCGGCTGGATGGTCTGGACGAGCTCCTGTTCTCCGACGGCTTCGAGCCCTGAACGTGCCGAGCGCCACGCGCGGCGGATTGGCCCCGCGCGCGGCGCTGCGGAACGCGCGATCCCATTCTTTGCAACCGTGAACGGCGTGTACGCGGTGCCGCTGCGGCGGCATTGCTATAGTTCACGCAGCCCCGGCCTCGGGGTCCTGCACGGCGACCGCGATGAAGACGATGAACACGCCGTTCCTGCAGCGCGCGGTATTCCTGCTGCTGCTGTGCGCTGTGACGATCGCGTTCGGCCTGATCCTGCTGCCGTTCTTCGGCGCGGTGTTCTGGGCGGTGGTGCTGTCGATCCTGTTCGCGCCGCTGCACCGCCGCCTGCTGCGGCGCCTGCCGGGCCGGCCCAACCTCGCCGCTCTGCTGACGCTGTCGCTGTGCCTGTTGATCGCGATCCTGCCGCTGATGGCGATCACCGCCTCGCTGATCCAGGAGACCTCGCTGGTCTACCAGCGCGTGCAATCGGGCGAACTGAACTTCGGCACCTATCTGCAGCGCATCCTCGCGGCGCTGCCGGACTGGCTGATGCAGCCGCTCGACCGGATCGGTCTAGGCGACGTGGCGTCGCTGCAGGGCAAGCTCGGATCCGGTGCGGCCGAGGCCAGCCGTTTCATCGCGACCCACGCGATCAACATCGGCCAGAACACGTTCCAGTTCGTCATCGGCTTCGGCATCATGCTGTACCTGCTGTTCTTCCTGCTGCGCGACGGACGGATGCTGATCGCGCGCATCGTCGAGGCGATTCCGCTGGAGCCCGTGCACAAGCGCCAGCTGATCGCGCGGATGGCGACCGTCATGCGCGCCACGGTCAAGGGCAATGTCGTCGTCGCGATCGTGCAGGGAACGCTCGGTGGTCTGGCATTGTGGTTCCTCGGCATCCAGGGTGCGCTGCTGTGGGCCGTGCTGATGGCGTTCCTGTCGCTGTTGCCGGCGATCGGCGCCGGCCTGGTCTGGGCGCCGGTGGCGATCTATTTCCTGGCTACGGGCGACTGGGTCAAGGGTATCGGGCTCACCGCGTACGGCGTGCTGGTAATCGGCATGGTCGACAACGTGCTGCGGCCGATCCTGGTCGGCAAGGACACGCGCATGCCCGACTACTGGTGCTGATCTCGACGATCGGCGGCATGGCGCTGATGGGCATCAACGGCTTCGTGATCGGGCCGATGATCGCCGCGCTGTTCATGGCGGTGTGGGGCATGTTCGTCGGCCGCGAGGACGAGACCGAAGCCGAGGCGATACCTGCCGCCGCCGTGGTCGCCGCGTCGCCGGCCGATCCCGGCGCTGCGCCCTGATCGCCGCTGCGACCTGCTCGGCTCGGCCGCGCCCGTTCGATCGGAACGGTTCGACCGGACCAGCTCGGCGCAACCCGGTTCGACTCAGATCAGCTCGACCTAGATCAGCTCGACCTAGATCAGGAACAGCGTGGCCAGGCCGAGGAAGATGAAGAAGCCGCCGCTGTCGGTCAGCGCGGTGATCATCACGCTCGACCCCATGGCCGGATCGCGGTCCATGCGCAGCAGGCCCATCGGAATCACCACGCCCATGAAGGCGGCGAGCAGCAGGTTCAATGTCATCGCCAGGGTCATCACCAGGCCGAGCGCCGGGTTGCCGTAGAGCAGCCAGGCCACGATGCCGATGACGCCGCCCCAGATCACGCCGTTGATCAGGGCGACGCCCAGTTCCTTGCGCAGCAGCCGCTTGGCGCTGGCCGGACTGATCTGGTCGAGCGCGAACGCGCGCACGATCATCGTGATGGTCTGGTTGCCGGAGTTGCCGCCGATACCGGCGACGATCGGCATCAGTGCGGCGAGCGCGACCAGTTTCTCGATCGAGCCTTCGAACAGGCCGATCACGCGCGAGGCGATGAAGGCGGTCACCAGGTTGACCGCCAGCCACAGCCAGCGGTTGCGCACCGAGCGCCAGACCGAGGCGAAGATGTCCTCGCCCTCGCGCAGGCCGCCGCGGCTGAGCGCCTCGGCCTCGCCGGCCTCGCGGATCACGTCGACCATCGCGTCGATGGTCAGGCGCCCGATCAGCTTGCCTTCGCCGTCGACGACCGGCGCGGTGACCAGGTCGTAGCGCTCGAACGCCTGGGCGGTCTCGGTGACGTCGTCTTCCGGATGGAACGTGTTGGCGTCGGCCGCCATGACCTCGCTGACGTTCCTGGCCGGGTCGTTGACCAGCAGCCAGCGCACCGGCAGCACGCCGGTCAGCAGGTTGTCGCCGTTGACGACGAACAGCTTGTCGGTGTGGTCCGGGATTTCCTTGAGCCGGCGCAGGTAGCGCAGCACGACCTCGAGGCTGACGTCCTCGCGGATCGTCACCATGTCGAAATCCATCAGCGCGCCGACCTGGTCCTCTTCCCAGGCCATCGCCGACTGCACGCGCTCGCGCTGCTCGGCGGTGAGGCGCTGCATCAGCGTGTAGAGCACGTCCTCGGGCAGGTCCTCGGCGAGGTCGGCCAGCTCGTCGGCATCGAGTTGCTCGGCGGCGGCGAGGATTTCCGGCGTGTCCATCTCCGCCAGCAGCGACTCGCGGACCGCGTCGGAGACCTCGAGCAGGATCTCGCCGTCGCGATCGGACTTGACCAGGTTCCAGATGCTCTGCCGGTCTTCCTGCGGCAGCGATTCGAGGATGTGCGCGATGTCGGCCGGATGCAGCTGGTCGATCTCGCGCTGCAGCTCGGCCAGGTTCTGGCGATGGACCAGGTTCTCGACCAGGTCGTGGTGCAGTCCTTCCTGGCGATGGGCCAGGCCCTCGACCAGCCGGTGCCGGCGCAGCAGCTCCTCCACGCGCGCGAGGTGGCTCTGCAGGGTGGTCTGCGGCTTGCCGGCTTCGACTTCGGTCATGGCGATCGGGATGCGGCCGGCACCGGCGATCGGCGGGGCCGGGCGCTGGACGTCGGTCGGGGGTGGGGGCGGCCGCTATTGTCGCCTTTCGGCCGTTCGACGAAAAGAAATTCCGGCGTGGTCCGGTTACGGGCCGGCGGCGGGCGGCCTTCGCTTCTCGCCCTCGGCCAGGGTCCAGTCGACCAGGTGCGGGACGACCTGGTCGAGGGCGGCCTCGAACGCCGGGAACAGGCCGGCGACATCGCTCGACGCGGCCGGGGCCGAGGCCTCGAAGCTGCGCGTGGCGAAGACGCGGTTGGTGGCGAAGTCCAGCAGGCTGGCCTGGAAGCGGACGACCGCGCGCGCGCCGCCGGTGTCGATCTCGGCCTGGAACGCACGCAGGTCGATCGACAGGCCGATGTCGGCGTGCAGGCCCGCGGTGGCTGCACCGACGCCGAGGATGCGGCCGGAGCGCTCGAACCCTTCGACGACCAGGCCGCGCAGCAGCTGCGGCGCCGGGTCGCGCCAGCGGGCGGCGGGATAGATCTGCAGCACGCCGGGCGACGGCATGACCACGATGCGATTGGAGTCCAGTGCGCTGCTGGTCAGCGGCGTATCGATCGCCAGCTGCCAGGCGACCGGGGCGCCGGCCGTGGACGGGGCGGCGCTCAGGCGCGGCGAGTAGATCGCGAACGGGTCGCTCTTGCCGGTCAGCGAGGCGCAGGAGGTGAGCAGGGCCGCTGCCAGCAGGCCGGCGATACGGATCATCGGGATGCTCATCGCGGCGAGTACTCCTTGGGTTGGTCGTTGCCGAGCAGCAGGCTCTCGGACCGGGCCAGGCGGTCGCTGAGCTGCTTGAACGCGCGCAGCGTCTCGCGCAGCTCGGCGATCGTGGGGCCGACCTGGCGCAAGCCCTGGTTGCCGAAGCTGTCGATCGCGGCGCGGTTGTCGTCGACCAGGCCGCTGACCGACGCGGCCACCCGGTCGACCGAACCGATCGCCTTCTCCGCCGCGATCATCACGTTGCGGGCGTCCTCGCGCACGAGCCGGTTGGTCGTCGTCGCCAGCTCGCTGACCGTGCGCAGCGAGGACTTGAGGTCGCCGGTGGCGTCGGAGAGCTGGCGCAGCGCGGTCGTCAGGTCATCGCGCTGGCCGGCCACGCTGTCGACGATCTTGTCGACGTTGTCGAGCACGTGGGCGACCCGGTCGACGTTTTCCTCGGACAGCAGCTGGCCGATCCGGTACAGCGCGTCGTTGATGCTGGTGACGATGTCCTCGCCGGAATTGAGCAGCTGCGAAAGCGCCGACGGATCGGCCGGGATCACCGGCACCGGCGTCTCGCGGGTCGGCTCCAGGGCGACGCTCTGCGGCGTGCCGCCGCTGAGCTGGATGAAGGCCACGCCGGTGACGCCCGCCAGCGCCAGCTTGGCGCGCGTGTCGTGCTTGATCGGCGTCGACGCGCCGATCCGTACCCGGGCGATGACTTTGCGCGGGTCGTCGGGCGCGAGCTTGAGCTGGCTGACCTCGCCGACCTTGATGCCGCTGTACTGCACGGCGCCACCTTGCGAGAGCCCGGTGACGGCCTCGGTGAACACCACGTCGTACTCCTTGAACGCGCGGTCCTGGCTGGTCTTGGACAGCCACAGGACGAAGCCGGCGGCGAGCACGAACACGAGGATCGCGAAGGCGCCGATCAGTACATGATGCGCACGGGTTTCCATGTCAGTTCCTCTTCGCCGCCACGGCGGCGTGCTCGGCCGCGCGGCCGCGCGGCCCTTGGAAATAGTCGCGGATCCACGGTTCGTCCTGGCGCTCGACCTCGGCCAGCGGCGCGTTGATCAGCACGCGCTTGTTCGCCAGCACCGCCACGCGGTCGCAGATCGTGTAGAGCGTATCCAGGTCGTGGGTGATCAGGAACACGGTGAGGCCGAGGCTGTCGCGCAGGGTCAGGATCAGCTGGTCGAATGCGGCAGCGCCGATCGGGTCGAGGCCGGCGGTGGGCTCGTCCAGGAACAGGATGTCCGGATCCAGCGCCAGCGCGCGTGCCAGCGCCGCGCGCTTGACCATGCCGCCGGACAGCTCCGACGGAAACTTGGCACCGGCCTCGGGCGGCAGCCCGGCCAGGCCGATCTTCAGCGCCGCCAGCCGGTCGATCAGCGTGCGCGGCAGGCCGTGCCGCTCGACCAGCGGAACGGCGACGTTCTCGGCCACCGTCAGCGACGAGAACAGCGCACCGTTCTGGAACAGCACGCCGCACCGCTGCTCGATCGCCGCGCGGCGTTCCCCGCCGAGCGAGCCCATGTCCTCGCCGAACAGCTGCACGCGGCCGGCGCGTGGCCGGTTGAGGCCGATGATCGAGCGTAGCAGCACCGACTTGCCGCTGCCGGAGCCGCCGACCACGCCGATGATCTCGCCACGCCGGACGTCCAGGTCGAGGTTCTCGTGCACGACCTGTGCGCCGAACTGGTTGCGCAGACCGCGGACCTCGATGACCGTTTCGCTCACCAGCCGATCTCCATGAAGAAGATCGCCGCCAGCGCATCGACCAGGATCACCACGAAGATCGACTGCACGACGCTGGAGGTCGTATGCGCGCCGACCGATTCGGCACTGCCCGACACCTTGAAGCCTTCCAGGCAGCCGATCGCGGCGATCAGGAACGCGAACAGCGGCGCCTTGGCCATGCCGACCCAGAAGTGCTTGACCTGGGTCATCTCGTTGAGGCGGTGGACGAACATGCCCGGCGAGATGTCCAGCGTGTAGATGCACACCACCGCGCCGCCGACGATGCCGGCGACCATCGCCAGGAAGCTCAGCAGCGGCATCGAGATCAGCAGGGCCAGCACGCGCGGCAGGACCAGGACGTCCACCGGGGAGAGTCCCATCGTGCGGATCGCGTCGACTTCCTCGCGTGCCTTCATCGAGCCGATCTGCGCGGTGAAGGCACTGCCGGAGCGCCCGGCGATCATGATCGCGGTCAGCAGCACGCCGAACTCGCGCAGGAACGAGTAGCTGATCAGCTCGACCGTGAACACGGTCGCGCCGAAGTCGCGCAGGATCGTCGCGCCGAGGAACGCGACCACCGCGCCGACCAGGAAGCTCAGCAGGGCGACGATCGGCACCGCGTTAAGGCCGGTCTGCTCGATGTGGAAGAACAGCGAGGTGACGCGCCAGCGCTGCGGCCGGACGATGCTCTGCGCGAGGCTGGCCAGGATCAGGCCGATGAAGCCGACCAGTTGCGCAAGGTCCCGCCAGAGGGTCTCGACCGCCTTGCCGGCATTCGCGAACAGCTCGATGACACCGTTGGGTGCGCGCGGCCGCGCCGGGCGCGTGTGCATCGCCCGGACCACCGTATCGAGCAGGGCGCGCTGGCGCGCGCCCAGGCCGGCGAAGCGGTCGGCCGACCCGGTTTCGCCGCCGAGCTGCAACAGCAGGCTGGCGCCGGCGGTGTCGAGCCGGTCGATGCCGCTGGCGTCGAACACCGGTGTCGCGGCGGCGCGCCGCTGCAGCTGCTCGACCTGTGCGGCGAGGGCCGGCGCGCAGGCCAGCACCCAGTCGCCGGCCAGAGCGATCCGTGTTCCGTCGGGCGTGAGGGTGGCGGTGCCGGGCTGCATGCGCGAAGCCTAGCAGCTTGCGAAGTCGTCATGGATGCGGCCCGGGACGTCCCGTTCCGCTTCAGCTCAGCAGCATGCAGGTCAGTCCCGCCAGCGTGCAGGCGACGCCCGCCAGCCGGCGCCGATCCAACGGCTCGTGCAGGAACAGCCAGGCCAGCAGCACGATGAAGACCGACGAGGACTCGTTCAGGATCGAGGCGACCGAGGCATCGGTGAACTTGTAGCCGCCGAGCCAGAGGATCATCGACAGGTACTGGCCGAGGAAGGCCGCGGCGAGCAGCAGCCAGCCGTCCCGTCCGCGCAGCGAGAAGGCCCCGCGCGAAAGCGGTTCGCGACCGAGCGCGAACAGGCCCAGCATGCCGAGGATGGCCCCGACCAGGCGCAGCGCGACCACCCAGAGCAGGGGTTGCGTCTCCAGCGTGCGCTTGATCATCACGATCGCGATCGCCATCAGGGCGATCGCCGTCGCGCCGAGCGCGACGCCGCGACGCAGGGCGCGGCGATCGACCGGCCGGCCGGCGGCGTTCCCGCTGACCAGCAGCACGCCGGCCATCACCAGTACGAATCCGACGATCTGCAGGGCGCCCAGGCGCTCGCCCAGGAACACGAACGACAGCACGATGACCAGCGGGCTGTAGAGGTTGCCGATGACGCCCATGTGGCCGGCGCCGAGCGCGTTGAGCGCGCGGAAATACAGCGTGTCCGCCACGGCGATGCCGATCACGCCGGACAGCAGGGCCAGCGCGATCGCGCCCGTGGTGAGGCTGGGCCAGCGCAGGCCCTCGACCAGCAGGACGGTCGGCACGACCATCGCGAAGACCAGCAGGTTCTTGAACAGGTTCAGCCACAGCGGGGGCAGGGTGCGCCCCAGCCGCGTGTAGATGACGACGCCGCCGGCCCAGGCCAGCGCGCTGCCGATTGAAAGTGCTTCGCCCAGCCCCATGTGCCCGCGCCGCGCCGCGCAAAAAGCGGCATTATGAATCAGTCGCATGTACCGAAACGGCCTGATGCCCGCCGAAGCAGCCCTCACTACCCGGATCGAGTTCGTCGTGGAACTGGCCCGGCGCCTGCACGAGTATGGAACGGCCGCCCCGCGCCTGGAGGACGCGATCAACCATGTCGCGGCGCGGCTGGGGCTGGACTGCAACATCCTTTCCACGCCGACCTCGATCGTGATGTCGTTCTCCGACCGGCAGCGGCCCGGCAGCCTCGCCGACGTGACCCAGGTCGTGCGGCTGTCGCCGGGCGAGGTCAATCTCGAGCGGCTCTGCGAGGTGGACGAGATCGCCGACCGCGTGATCGACGGGCAGGTCGACCTGGTCGAGGGGCGGCGACGCCTGCGCGACATCGGCGCGCTCCGGCCGTCGCTGCCGGCGAACCTGCTGCTGGTGGCGGCCTACGGCGTGGCGTCGGCCTGCGTGGCGATCATCCTGCGCACGGCCTGGCCGGCGGTCGCCACCGCCGGCCTGATCGGCCTGGCGACCGGCGCCATCGCGCTCGGCGCCGCCAGCCGGCCGAACATCGCCGCGGCCTTCGAGGCCATCTGCGCGCTGCTGGCGACCCTGGTCGCCACCGCGATCGCCGTCTATCTCGTGCCGATCGACGTCCGCGCCGTCGTCATCGCCAGCCTGATCGTCCTGCTGCCGGGGCTCTCGCTGACCACCGCGGTGCGCGAGCTCTCGAGCCAGCACCTGATTTCAGGCACCGCCCGCATGGCCGGGGCGATGGCGATCCTGCTCAAGCTCGCGTTCGGCGCCGTGGCGGCCACGCAGCTCGGTGCGCTGTTCGGCTGGATGCCGCCGCCGATGCCGGCTGCCTCGGTACCGGTATGGGCCGAATGGGCGGCGGTGGTGGCGGCGGGGCTGGCGTTCGCCGCGATGTTCCGCAGCCCCGGCCGGTACTACCCGGTGGTGATCGCGGCCGTGGTGCTCGGCTATGGCTGCACGCGGGTCGGCGGCATCTTCGTGTCGGCGCCGTTCGGCGTGTTCCTGGGCGGCCTGATGCTGGGCGCTGCCAGCAATGTCTTCGCACGCGTGTGGAAGCGGCCCGGGGCGCTCCTGCGCGAGCCGGGCATCATCTTGCTGGTCCCCGGCAGTGTCGGTTTCCGCACCCTGAGCTTCGTGCTCGAGCGCGACGTCATGCTCGGCCTCGACACGGCGGTGACGCTGTTGACGCTGTTGATCGCCCTGGTCGCCGGCCTGCTGTTCGGCGACCTGCTGGTACCGCCGCGCCGCAAGCTCTGAGGGCGCGCCGCCGGCCCGCGAAGGCGGGGCCGGCGGCGCGTTGCGGGCATCGTCAGAAGCGCAGGTTGGCCGACAGCCAGAAACTGCGCCGCTTGTCCTTGATGCGGTAGTCGTCCAGGCAGGTGTAGGCGTCCTGCAGCTCGGTCAGCTCACAGGTCTGCGCGATGAAGTCCTTGTCGAACAGGTTGTTGACGCGGCCGTTGATCGTCATCCAGTCGGTCGCCTTCCACGACGCGCCGAGGTGGAAGATCGCGTAGTCCTCGTAGTAGCTCTCCTTGCCGGTGGTGACGTTGTAGTCCCGATAGCGCTTGGAGCGGGCCTCGCCGATCAGCGCGAGGCTGACCGCATCGCTGAGCTGCCAGTCCAGCGTGCCGTTGAGCATGTGCTTGGCGGGATTGCCGGTGACCGGCCGGCCCTTCTGCGGCCCGCTCTTCTGCTCGGAGTCGGTGAAGGTGTAGTTACCGCGCAGCGTGAAGCCGGCCGGCAGCTCGACGCGGCCCGCCAGCTCGACGCCGCGGCTTTCGGCACGATCGATGTTGATGCTCTGGCTGAAGGTGGTGTAGCCCAGTTCCGCCCAGCCGGGCCCGATGTCCACGCAGTGCACGCCGGCCGGCGCCACCTCGCAGTTGGGCACGCTGTCGCCGGTGGCGATCTTGTCCTTGAACTTGCTGACGAAGACGGTCGCGTTGAAGCTCAGGCCGGTGCCGCTGTCGTAGTAGGCCGCCAGCTCGGTGTTCGTGCTGGTCTCCGGCTGCAGGCCCGGCGAGCCGACGAACGGGCTGACGCCCTGGCCGCCGAACCCGGTGATGCCGGGAAACAGCTGGTTCGGCTTGGGCGTCTTGTAGCCGGTACTGACGCCGCCCTTGAGCGTCCAGTTGTCGGCGGCGTTCCAGACCAGGTAGCCGCGTGGGCTGAAATGGTCGCCGAAGATGTTGTGGTCGTCGTAGCGCAGGCCGAACGTCGCCGTCAGCCGGTCGGTGAGGCGCCAGTTGTCCTCGGCGAAGACCGCCCACTGCTTGTGCTTCTGCGTGGTGCCGTCACGGAAGCCGCCACCGTCCATGCCGAAGGTGCCGTCTTCCATGTCGGTGTCGTTGTACTGGCCGCCGACCGTCAGCTGGTGATCGCCGAAGAGCATCTCGAGCTTGCTGTCGAGGATGGTGCCGTCGAGTTCGAGCACGCGGCGCTGGCGCGGCAGGAACGCCTCCAGTGCCGCCCGCTGCTCGGCGGTCAGGTCGCCCAGGCGCGCGTTGCCGCAGTACGGGTTCCCGCCGCCGGCGACGCAGGCGGCGTTCCACAGCGCCTGCAGGTCGGCGCGCTCCTCGATCGTCAGCGGCAGCGAGCGGCCGAGGTTGTTGGTCTTGCTGCGGGTGATGCTGGTCTCGCTGGTGCCGAACGACCACCGGCCGACGTGGGTGAAGGCCAACTGGTCGCGCTCGTAGCGCTGCTCCCGGGTATAGCCCACGCGGGGCTGGACCACGCGGCGGACGATCGTCGCGGGATTGCCGGAACCGGGCGGGCGGGTCGGGTCGAAGTCGGGGTTCGGGATCGTCGCATTGCCGGTCCGCCACAGGCTCTCGATGCTGTCGAGCGTGCCGGTCTGGCCTTCGGAGTTGTCGTACTTCTGCCGCGCGACGTCGTAGTCGACCCACAGGTCGTGGTTCTCGCTCGGCGTGAACGAGAGTCGCAGGCCGCCGTTCCAGTTGGTATTGGCCACCTGCTTGCCGCCGTCGCCGAAGCCGAGCGAGCGCTCCCACAGCGTGCCGTCCGGCAGCGGCAGCGGATCCCATTCCGGGTTCGAGGCCTGGCGCTTGTAGAGGCTGCCCCGCAGCGCCAGGCCCACCTTGCCGGGCACGATCGGGCCGTTGAGGTACAGGTCGGTCGTGCGGTCGTTGCCGAACTGGTCGTCCTGCTGCCAGGTGCGGCCCTGGGTCAGCGAGCCGTGCCATTGCTGCGCGACCTTGCGCGTGATGATGTTGATGACGCCGCCCATCGCATCGGACCCGTACAGCGTGGACATCGGGCCGCGCACGACCTCGATGCGCTCGATGGAGTCCAGCGGCGGCAGGAAGCTGTACTGGCCACCGCCGAAGTTGTTCGGGTACAGGTCGCCGACATTGCTCTGGCGGCGGCCGTCGATCAGGACCAGCGTGTAGTCCGCGGGCATGCCGCGCATGCTGATCGACGCCATGCCGTTCTTGTCGGTCGACTCGCCGACGTCGATGCCTTCGATGTCGCGCAGCGCGTCGACCAGGCTGGTGTACGGGCGCTTGGCGAGCTCGGCGCGGCTGACCACGCTGACGCTGGCGGGCGCATCGGTGATCTTCTGCTCGAAGCCGGCCGCGGTGACGACCACCTGCTGCAGCTCGGTGGCATCCGCCTCGGCGGCGGGCTGCGCGGCCAGGTGCGGAGCCGCCAGGCCGGCCACGACGGCCAGCGCCGGCAGGCATCGTGGCGGCAGGGCGGGCCGCGCTGCAGGGAGGTTCGGAACTGAAGAAGTCATCGTTGGATTCCGTTGGATGAAAAAAGGAGTGGCGACCGGCCGGTGTGCCGGGCGCATGCGCACGACGCCGGTGACGGGCGGCGCGAAGGGCATCGGGCGGAGGGACGTGCCGGAGCGGATGACGGCCGTGTGCCGTCAGGGCACCCGGTCGAGGATGGGCTGGAGGGATCAGCGCGCTTGCGCGCTTCTCAGCCGAGCGGTGGTGCGCGGCCGCGGCAGGCCCGCAGGAAGCGGGATTCGCCGCGAAGGGGACCGGGCGTTGCCGGCCGATGCAGCTCGACCGGTACGACCGGCGGCCCTTGGCAGGCCATCGCCATGGCCGCAGCGGCAGGGTCGCGCTGCGGCGAGACGACGTCGGTTTCGACGCGCCGCCGCTTGCAGGGCTCCGCGTCGTGCTGGCCGGTGTCCGGCTCGGGTGCCTCGTCGGTCGGGGCCAGCAGCATGCGGGCCGGGCAGTCGATGTCGTCCGCTGCCGCGGGGTGATCGCCGCCGGCACCGGCCCACGCCGGCATCGATCCGCTCGACAACCCGCCGGTCAGCAGGAGCGAGAGAACCAGCAGGACGCGAAAACAGTGCCGGAACGGGACGATGGACACGAGAGCCGAATGAGGGGATGCGCTGCCGCGCAAAGCATGAACGAAACCGAAATTCTAATGAGAGCCGTTAGCATTCGCAACTGTAGGGCCCGCCAGCGCGTGCGTAGGGGGATGATTCATTCTGAAAATGTTAATTGTTCATCCCGCTTTCACGACCGAGATCCCGCCATGATCCGCACGCATGCCGCAGTTCGCTCCCTCTCCGCTCTCGCCCTGGGCATCGGTGCCGTCCTGGCCGTGCCGGTGGTGCAGGCCGCGCCTTCGCAGGCGCTCGACCGCATCAGCATCTGGCTGGGTGGCTATCGCGCCGATGCCGACCTGGATCTGACCTTGCGCGAGAACCAGAGCGGTGCCGAGAGCGGCCGGCTCGACGTCGGCGACTTCAAGGACACCGTCGGCCGCGCGCGCCTGGACTTCCTGATCATGGATTCGCAGGGGTTCTCGTTCGACTACTACGGCCTCAAGCGCGATCGTTCGCTGACCCTGCTCGAGCCGTTCAGCTTCGGCGGTACCGATTTCGACGCCAATGCCGTGCTCGACACGCGCCTGCAGATGGACTTCGGCAACGCCGCGTACCGGTGGTGGTTCGGCGGGGAGCGGACGGTGTTCGGTTTCGGCCTCGGCGCGGCCTGGTATCGCCTCGACGCGCGTGTTCGCGGCGAAGCCACCTTCGACGGCCAGACCGCCATCGTCACCGAAGGCTACAAGGACGACGCGGTGGCACCGCTGGTGCAGCTGGGGTGGCGGCATGCGTTCTCCGACAACCTGCGCACCTACATCGACATCTCGGGCGTCAAGAAGAACGGCGGCTCCCTGGAGGGCCACATCTACAACGGTTCGCTGGGCGTGGAGTGGTTCCCGTGGCAGAACCTGGGCCTGGGCGCCGAGTACAGCGTGTCGCGGATCAAGCTCAACGGCAGCGAGGGCAGCCTCGACGCGACGGCCGACATCAAGCTCAACGGGCCATCGGCCTATCTGCGCCTGCGCTTCTGACGCCGCTCCCGCTGCCGGTCGCGCACCGGCAGCGGCACGGCCGCGCCGGCCGTCGCCTCGGCCCTGTCAGCGCGGCAGGTCGCGAACCCAGGTGCCCTCGTAGCGCCAGCGCGTGGCGGGCGAGGGCTCTCCGGTTCCTGGCCAGAGCACCTCGGCCAGCCGCGGGATCCCGGCAGCGTCGACCGCTGCCAAGGTGCTGGCGCGTGTCCCGTAGTGCTCGCCCTGTACGAAGACCGGCGCCAGGCGCCGCTCCATCGCCAGGCCCACGCCGGTGTCGGGCAACTGCTCGTCCGGCGGTTGCCAGGTATCGGCCAGCAGGGCCAGCAGGGTGTCGTCGCTGCGATCGGCGCGCGCCACGGCTTCGGCGAAGCGCCGGCGCAGGCGCTCGGTCTTGGGCCATTGCGTGCCGAACCGGCCGTTGCTGACCACGTGCACGCCGGGCTCCAGCCGATGGATCGCCGCGCTGCCCCCGGCGAGCAGCCAGGCGCCCTCGGCGTCGCCGACGATGAGGTTGAACGGGCCGTAGGTTTCGATCTGCGCCCGCACCTGGGCGAGGAACGCATCCGGGGACACGCTGCCGCGGACGTAGTCGCCGACCAGCAGGCCGCGCGATCGCGGTGCCGTCGCCGGCAATCCGTTGCGCAGGTTGGTGACCGCGGCGTAGCGGCCGCCACCTTCGATGGCGAGCCACGAGCCGCCGGCGACCAGGTCACGCCCGCCGACCACCTCCGGCGTGTCCGTCCAGGGCGCGGCAGGCAGGGATGGGCGGCCGCGGAACTCGTCCCGGTTGCCGAGCAGCAGCAACGGGCTGGCCGGAACGTGCTGGACGGCGATCAGCAGCAGGCACATCGAGCCGGCCTAGCTGCCACCTTCGGGCACGGCGCGCAGCCGCTCTTCGAGCATGCCCACGCGCGGGTCGGCCGGGTTCAGCTTGCGCACCGATTCGAGCGCCCGCGTCGCATCGGTGCGCCGGCCTTCGGTGATGCGTGCGGTCGCCTCGTCGATGAAGGCGTTGACCAACTGCCCCTGCAGCGGCGCGATGGCCGGATCGGCCGGGGCAAGCTGGCGCAATACCTCCCACTCGTCGCGGGCCTCCAGCAACTGGCCGGCCTGCAGGTGCTGGGCGAACAGCTCGCGTGCACGGACCGACAGCGCCGACAGGCCGCGTTGCGCCTCGGCATTGTTGCGGTCGATCGCCAGTGCCGCGCGGTACTTGTCATAGGCGCTGACGCCGGGCGGGACCAGCAGCCGCCCGGCAGCCGCGGCTTCGCCGGCTTCGCTGACCAGGGTGCGGACGCGTTCCTGGGCGGCGACCGTCAGCGGCGCCTGTGCCCGGTCGATCGCCAGGCGTTCGCGCAGCTCGCGCAAGCGGTTGCGCGCCCCGGCCGTGGCGGGAAGGCCCGGCGCGATGCGCTCGGCCTCCGCCAGCAGGCGATCGGCGCGTTCGGAATTGCTGTCCTCGATGGCCGCCTCGGCCTGGATGACCAGGGTCTGGGCGGATTTGCGCAAGCCGTCGCTGGCCGCAGCGTCGGTGGGCCGGCGTGCGAGCACGGACTGGAACAGCGTGACCGCGTTGTCGCCGGCGCCGGCGACCTGGCCGGCCCGCAACTGCGCCTGGGCCTGGGCCAACGTCCGATCGATCTCGGCTTGTGCCGCTTCGCGCGCCTGGGTCAGCTGGCCCTGGAGCTCGGGCAGGCCCGGGTAGTCCGGCAATACCTCGCCGAGCTCGCCGATGCGGCTGGCCGCCGCGCTGGCATCGGATTCGGCCAGTGCCTTGCGCGCTGCGGCTGCCAGTGCATCGGCCGCCTTGCGCAGCCCCGCCTTCGCCAGCGCGTTGTCGGCATCGGCGGCCAGGATGCGGCGATACTGGTCCACGGCGCCTTCGGGCCCGACGATGCGCCCGGCGTCGAGCGCCGCCTGTGCCTGGCCGAACAGGACCTCGATCTCGGTGCCGCGCGACTCGAGCCGGCCCAGCTGGCGATCCAGGTCTTCGACCGCGGTGCCGCCGCCGAGCAGTTCACGGGCCGCCGAGATCGACTCGCGCGCGACGCCGAGGTCGCCGCGCCCGAGCGCATCGCGGGCGCGTTCGAGCAGGCGGTTGCCGACGTTGCGCAGGCCGTTGCGGGCGATGTCGTTGTCCGGCTCGCTCGAACGCGCACCCTCGAACAGTTCGCGCGCGCTGTCCGCGCTGCCGCTCAGGCGGCCCGCCTCCAGGGCGTGCTGCGCGCGCGCCAGCGTGTCGTTGAGCTCGGTGTTCGGCAGCAGCGTGCGCAGCCGGTCCTGGTAGTTCCAGGCGCCGAAGCCGGCGGCGGCCAGGACCAGTCCTGCCACGGCCAGCCCGACCAGGTTGCGCCGAAAGGGTGCACGCGGCGGCGGGGTGGCCGTGCGGGATGCGCGCGCCGGCCCGTTGGCCATCGCCACGATGTCGTCGAACCGGCCCATGCTCGGCTCGGAGCGCTGCCGCTCGGGCGATTCGCCCGGCAGCGCGAAGGTGACGCCTTCCGGCGACGACGGCGATACCCGCGTTTCCGGCCTGCGTGCTTGCCGGCGGACTTCGCGGGGCTGGATGTCGGGCAACTGGGGCCACTCGCCGCTGGCCGCCCGCTGCTCGATCGCGCTGATCGCCGCCGCGACCTCGCGCCCGCTCTGGAAGCGATGCTCGGGTTCCTTCGCCAGCAACTGCTCGACCAGCGGCTGGAGCGGCGTCAGCGGCTCGGGCAGGGTCGGGATCGGCTGGGTGATGTGCATGATGCCGACCGCCAGCGAATCGTCGGCATGGTAGGGAACGCGTCCGACCAGCATCTCGTAGAGCACGATGCCGAGCGCGTAGAGGTCCGAGCGGCCGTCGATCTGCCGGCCACGCGCCTGCTCGGGGCTCATGTAGTGCGGCGTGCCGACGACCGCGCCGGTCTTGGTCATCCGCGTGACCGTGTCGCTGGCGCGGGCGATGCCGAAGTCGGTCAGGACGCTCGAGTCGTCGTCGCGCAGGAGGATGTTGTCCGGCTTGACGTCACGATGGACGAAGCCCTTCTCGTGCGCGTAGTTCAGGGCGCCGGCGATTTCGCGGACGGTGCGCAGCGCGAACGAAACCGGCCGCGGATGGCCGTCCTTCAGCAGGACCGGCCCGCCGGCCAGGTACTCCATCGCGATGTAGTGGTAGTCCCCGGCCCGGCCCACGTCGTGAACACCGACGACGTGCCGATGATGCAGCCGCGCGGCGATCTTCGCCTCGCGAAGAAAGCGCTCGCCGAAGTTGGGGTCGATCAGCAGCGCCGGCGACATCACCTTGAGCGCGACCTCGCGGTCGACCGATTCCTGGATCGCCAGATAGACCGTGGCCATGCCCCCTCGGCCGAGCTGGCGCAACAGGCGGTAGCCGGGTATCTCGATCACGTGGGCATCATGTCCGCGGCAATGTGGCGGGCGCCGGCGGCGCCCGGTCTTGGCCGTGAAGCATAGCAGCCGGCCGCATTTCAGACGATGCGGCGCGCCTCGACGACGTTGGGCAGGGCCAGCAGCCGGTCGAGCAAGGTGCTCAGCTGCCCGAAATCCGCCACCCGGAGGCCGAGGTTCATCTCGGCGATGCCGCGCGCCTCGTCGAGCCGGGAATGGATGCCGAGCAGGTGGACCTTGGCGGCGGCGACCGCCGCGGTGACGTCCTTCAGCAGGTCCTTGCGGTCGTAGCCGCGCAGCAGCACGTCGACTTCGTAGGACTGCGAGCCGGTTCCCCATTCCACCTCGATCAGCCGCGAACTGTCACGGGCGCGCAGCCGCGCGAGCTGCGGGCAGTCGCTGCGATGCACGCTGACGCCGCGGCCACGGGTGATGAAGCCGGTGATCGGATCGCCCGGCAGCGGCTGGCAGCAGCGCGCCAGTGCGGTCAGCAGGTTGCCGACGCCTTCGACGATGAGGTTGCCGCGGGTTTCCCTGGCCGGTTCCTTGGGCGCCGGTGGCGGACTGGACACCGGCGGCGGCGCGGATCGTTCGTGCAGGATGCGGGCGATGTGGCCGGGGGTGACGTCGCCGAGCGCGAGCGCCTCGTGCAGCTCGTCCTGCGACTTGAACTTGAACAGCGCCGGCAGCTCGTCGAGATGGACATGGGACAGGCCGACCCGCTTCAGTTCGCGTTCGAGCAGCGCCCGGCCCGCCGCGACGTTCTGGGCGAGGTCGATGCGCTTGAACCAGGCGCGGACCTTCTCGCGCGCCCGGTGGGTGGTGAGGTAGCCGGTGTGCGCGGACAGCCAGTCGCGCCGCGGTTCGGCGACCTTGCCGGTCAGGATCTCGATGCGGTCCCCGGTTTCCGGCGGATGGTTGAGCGGAACGATGCGGCCGTTGACCTTGGCGCCACGGCAGCGATGCCCGACGTCGGTGTGCACGTGGTACGCGAAGTCGAGCACGGTGGCACCCCGCGGCAGGTCCTTGACCTCGCCCTTCGGGGTGAGCAGGTAGACGCGATCGTCCATGATGTCGGTGCGGAACCCGGCCATCAGCGCGTCGTCGTCGTGTTCGTCGCGGCTTTCGAGCAACTGGCGCATCCAGGCGACCTTGCGCTCGAAGCTGGCGTCGCCGCCGCCGCCTTCCTTGTAGCGCCAGTGGGCCGCCACGCCGAGCTCGGCCTGCGCGTGCATGTCGGGCGTGCGGATCTGCACCTCCAGCGGGCGCCCCTGCGGACCGATCACCGCCGTGTGCAGCGACTGGTAGTTGTTGCCCTTGGGGTTGGCGATGTAGTCGTCGAACTCGCCGGGAATGAACGACCAGAGCGCATGCACGGCGCCCAGCGCGAGGTAGCAGGCGGGCACGTCCGCGACCAGGACGCGCAGCGCGCGGACGTCGTAGAGCTCGGAGAACTCGACTCCCTTGCGCTGCATCTTCCGCCAGATCGAATAGATGTGCTTCGGCCGGCCGGAAATCTGCGCCGAGATGCCGGCCTGGCCAAGGGCGGTTTCCAGTTGTTCGCGTGCCTGCCGGATCCAGACCTCGCGATCGTTGCGCCGTTCGTCGAGCAGGCGGGCGATGCGCTTGTAGGTCTCCGGCTGCAGGTAGCGGAACGCGAGGTCCTCCAGCTCCCACTTCAGCTGCCAGATGCCGAGGCGATTGGCCAGCGGCGCATGGATGTCGAACGTCAGTTGTGCGAGCGCGCGGCGCCGCGGTTCGGGCCAATCGGCCGCCTGTTGCAATCGCGCCGCCTGGCGCGCCAGCAGGATGAAGACGACGCGCAGGTCGCGGATGATCGCCAGCAGCAGCCGGCGCAGCCCCTCGGCGCCGCCGCTGACGCCACCGGCATGCAACTGCCAGATCCGTTCGGCCGCCTGCTGCCCGTCGAGCAGTTCGCGGACCGCCACCGGAAAAGTGGCGAGGTCCTTCGCGGAGGGCGCGAGGTCGGCCAGCACCATCGCGTGCAGGATGCAGGCGGCGGACGCATCGGCTCCGACATCGAGCTGGTCGAGCCGCCGCAGCGTGGCCGTCAGCTCCGGGCCTGCGCCCAGGCTCCAGCGTTCGCTTGCGGCGGCGTCCTGGGTCAGGGCGGCTTCGAGCAGGCGCGCCGCGCGAGCCGCTTCGCCTGGCAGCGATTCGGCCGCTGGTAGAGAAGGTGCGGTCGCTTGTTTCACGGCGTGGAGGTTCGAGACGAGATCCGAAACGAAAAGAGCGCCCATCAAGGGCGCTCTCGGTCCGATTGAGGCCTTGGGTGGACGAAGGCGAGACTACTGCGGCGGTACGCTGAAGACGACGTTGTCGCCGACGAAGAGGTCAGCCTTGGGCGCGCGCGGATCGACGAACACCGCCGCACCGGCGAGCGGCGCGGAACCCAGGGGCTGCGTGCCCTGGACGACGCGGTGGACGATGATGAAGCGCCGCTTCGGTGCGCTGTCCAGGTAATAGGAGAACTCGATGTTGCCGGTGGTCACCGGCGCGTTCGGGCAGAGGGTGCGCAGGTCGAGGTTGCCCGACGGGAGCTGGTCCAGCTCGCAGGACCAGGCCACGTTGCCGAGCCGCGTCGCGTCGTAGGCGTCCCTGACGCGCATGTTGACGTTCGGATTGGTGCTGTTGATCCGGTTCTGGCCGTAGACCTCGAACATGTACATGTACACCCACATGCCACCGTTGGTGTAGGTCTGGGTCAGCATCCTCGGCGCATAGGTGCCGGACGAGGTCAGCCCGGTCACGGACGCCACGACGTTCTCGGTCGTGCCGTAAGGGTTGGCGGGCAGGGCCAGCTCGAACGCGTCATAGAACAAGCCGCCCTGGAACGGCGACATGGTCCAGCCCTGTGCGCTGGCGGCGTGGCAGACCAGCGAAGAGGTTCCGCCGAGACCAGTGTTGTTGATGCGCAACTGGTTGCCGCCGGCGCCGTAGGTGAAGCTGTTGACGTCCTTCGCCGTCGGCAACGCCCATCCACCGTACTCGGGGGTGAGCGTGATCGCGGTGAACTGCGGACTCTGGTTCGGCGCCAGCGGGTTGGCGCAGAGCAGGAAGCCGCTGGTAGGGACGCGCAGCTCGATGGTGCCGTTGCCACTGGCATAGCTCATGCCCGGCGCCGTGATCGTCATTGGCGGCAGATCCTTGACGAGGACCGAGGTCTGTGCGGAGGCTGCCGTGCACAGGAACGTGGCACCGGCGAGGACGATCAAGCTTGTTACGGACTTCGATGAAAACATTCAGGCGGGTCTCTGGCAGCGGGAGCACAAGGCACATCTCTAGCCGTCACGGGCAGCCGTAACGGCAACGAACGAACGGGGCTGTCACGCCATGGAGTTTCCCCAAGCCGGTCGCGCACCCATGTACCGCGTGAGCACGGTTGGCGCCATGCTACACTCGCGATCGGGGCAAGTGTAACGCCTTGTTTTGTCTGCTGCATCTGTTAAGTTCCCATTTTGAACGCGACCCCTGCCGCTTTTTCATCCCTCCGGCCTCGTCCGTCGATCGAACCCATGCGTCCAATTCGTATACTTCTGTGTCTGGCTTTTGCGTCGTTTGCGGCCGCCGCCGGCGCTCAGTCCGCGTTTTCCTCGCTCGAGGAACGCATGTCCCAGGGCGATTTCAGCGCCGCGGGCCTCGACAAGCTTTCCCCGGAGGAGCTGAAGTTCCTGAACGACTGGCTCCGCCGGCAGGGAGCCAGCATTCCCGAGACCGTCGTCGGCCGTCCCGCGGCCTCGCGCTACTTCTATCCGGAAGGCACCCAGCGCGAAGCGGTGACCAGCCGGATTGCCGGCGACTTCACCGGCTGGCGCGGCAATACGGTGTTCAAGCTCGAGAACGGCCAGGAATGGCAGCAGGTGCAGACCGGGTTGAACGACATCAGCCTGTCCTCCCCGGCCGTCAAGATCCAGCCGATGATGTTCGGCAGCTGGCTGATGGAAGTGGAAGGCTGCGATTGCCGGCTGCGGGTGCGTCGCATCCGCTGACCGGCTGACCGGTCGACCTTCACCGGCGCCCGCGCGGCGCCCGGTGTGCCTACGAGGGCAGGGCGGCCACGGCCTTGGCCAGCCGTTTCGGAGACACCGGTTCGGCGGTCTTCAGCTCCTGCGCGAACACCGAGACGCGCAGCTCCTCGACCAGCCAGCGCAGTTCTTCCAGCGCCGCCGCCTCGACACCGCTGGCGCGGCGCTTGAGGTACTCGCGCCAGTAGAGCTGGACGCCCAGCATGCGTCCCTGGTCGCGTGCAGGATCCTGGCGCAGACGTTCGGCGCGCAGGCGCATCGCCTGCAGGTAGCGTGGGTAGTGCGCCAGCCGTGCCGGCGCCACCTCGCGCAGGAAGCCCGGAAAGACCAGCTCCGCCAGTTGCTCGCGCAGGTCGTCGTAGTTGGCGCGGGCGAAGCCGACGATCGGCGGCTCCATCCACGGTGCCAGGGCTGCATGGGCCTCGATGATCGCCTCGGCGCGCTTGAGGCCGGCGACGGCGGCCGGGAACAGGTCGTGCGCCACGCCGGCGCGCAGTCGCTCGAACGCCGCACGGTCGCGGACCGCCAGGTCGCGATCGGCCAGGACCTGGACCAGTGCGGCCTCGACCAGGTCAGTGCGCAGGCCGTCGGCGCTGCCCAGCGGCGCCCACTTGAGGGCGACCTTGCCGTTCAACGGAAGCTGCCGGCGTGCGTGCTTGAGCTCGCCGGCCAGGCTGCGCCGCAGCAGGCGCTCGACGCCGCGACGGTGCTCGGCGAGGGCTTCGTCGCGGCGCTCGAAGACGCGCAAGGCGACGCTTTCGCCGAGGTCGACCAGGGCGGGGAATGCATCGAGCCCGGCGGGCGAGGTGACGCGCTCGGGGAGCGTGTCGAAATCGAATTCGGCGACGTCCTCGCGGGTCAGGTCGGCATCGGCCTGTTGCGAGAACGCAGCGCGGGCCGCGCCGCTCCATTGCCGCTGGATCGCCGCCAGATCACGCCCCTCGGCCAGCGTGCGTCCGTCCGTGTCGTAGACGCGGAAGCGCATCGAAAGATGCGCGGGCAGGCTGGCGCCGCCGAAAGCGCCGGCATCGATCTCGACGCCGGTGACGCGGCGCAGATAGGCCGCCAGTACGCCAGCCAGCGGCGCATCGCGGGGTGGCTCGGCTTCCACGAAGGCACGTGCGAAGTCCGGCGCCGGCACGAAGTTCCGGCGCAGCGGCTTGGGCAGCCCGCGGATCAGCTCGGCCACCTTCTCGGCCAGCAGGCCCGGGACCAGCCATTCGCAGCAGGCGGCCGGCAGCGCATTGACCAGGGCCAGCGGGACGTTGAGGGTGACGCCGTCAGCCGGATCACCGGGGACGAAGCGGTAGTCGTAGCGCAGCGCGTGCGCGGCGACCTCCACCTTGGCCGGAAAATCGCGGGCGGCCAGGCCGCCGCCACCGGCCATGACGTCGGCCAGCGACCACCGCAGGGCCGCCTGTTCGGCCGGTGACGCGCGCCGGTACCAGGCGTCGAGGGCGGCAGCGGTGTGGATGTCGGCGGGCAGCCGGCCGTCGAAGAACCCGGCCAGCTCGTCCTCCGACCGGAGCAGTCCGCTGCGGCGCTGCTTGGCCTCGATGTCACGGGCCTCGGCCAGCACGCGCGCATTGGCGCGGACGAAGTCGGCGCGGGCGTCGATCTCGCCTCTCGCCAGCGCCTCGCGCAGAAAGATCGCGTGCGCCTGGGCGGGGTCCTGCGTGCCGAACTGCACTGCGCGCTTCTCCACCAGCGTCAGGCCGAACAGCGTGACCTGCTCGTAGGCGACGACCGCCCCGCGCTTGCGCGACCAGTGCGCATCACGCCAGGCGCGCCGCACCAGGTGGGCGGCCTGCTGTTCGATCCAGGCCGGGTCCACGCGCGCGCAGTTCATCGCGTAGACCTTGGCGATATCGAGGATCTGGCCGGCCAGCACCCACTGCGGCGGCGACTTGGCCAGTGCCGAGCCCGGGAAGATCGAAAACTTGCGCTCGCGCGTTCCGCGGTACTGCCCGCGCTCGTCCTTGACGCCGACCTGGGTCGGCCAGCCCGACAGCAGGCAGCGGTGAATCGCTTCGTACGGGTCGGCGGCAGCGCCCGCGGGGGGCGGTGGCGGTTCCGCGCCGGAGCGCCGCTCGTCGGGCGGTCGCCGATGGGACGCCGCCGCCGGGGGCGGGGAGGGTCCGTCGAGCTGCCAGCCCAGGCCGCCGGCGATGACCAGCAGTTGCCGGTGCAGCTCGCGCCATTCGCGCATCCGCAGGAACGACAGGAAATGGCTCGAGCACCAGTCGCGCAGCTTCGATTGCGTGAGTTCCTCGTGGGCCGTGCTGTAGGCGGTCCACAGCTTGAGCACGCCGAGGAAATCGGACTTGGGCTCGGCGAACCGGGCGTGCGCGGCATCGGCTTGCGGACGCGCATCGGCCGGTCGCTCGCGCGGGTCCTGGATGCTCAGGAACGCGGCCAGGATCAGCAGGTCGCGAAGCACGCCGCGCGCGTTGGCCTCGATCAGCATGCGGCCCAGCGCGACGTCGACGGGGATCTGCGCCAGTGTCCGGCCGACGGCGGTGAGCCGGCGCTGCTCGTCGATCGCGCCCAGCTCGGACAGGTGGCGGTAGCCGTCGCCGATCGCGCGCTCGACCGGCGCCTGCACGAACGGAAACTCGGCGACGTCGCCGAGCTTCAGGCTCAGCATGCGCAGGATCACGCCGGACAGCGAGGAGCGGAGGATCTCCGGGTCGGTATAGCGCGGCCGTGCGGCGAAATCGTCCTCGGCGTAGAGGCGATAGCACACGCCGGGGCCGACGCGTCCGCAGCGGCCCTTGCGCTGCTCGGCCGCCGCCTGCGAGATCGGCTCGATGTGCAGCCGCTCCAGTTGCGTGCGCGTGCCGTAGCGCTTGACGCGCGCGGTGCCGGTATCGACGACGTAGCGGATGCGGGGAACCGTCAACGAGGTCTCGGCGACGTTGGTCGCCAGCACGATGCGGCGCGGCGCGCCCGGCTTGAACACGCGATCCTGTTCCTGCGCCGACAGGCGGGCATACAAGGCCATGATCTCGGTCGCCCGGTACGTTCGCCGCGACAGCGCCAGGTGGGCGTCGCGGATCTCGCGTTCGCCCGGCAGGAACACCAGGATGTCGCCACGCGGATCCTCGGCCGTGATCTCGTCGACCGCCGTAGCGATCTGCTCGGCCAGGCCGGCCTCGCCGCGTTCCGGCGGCGGCCGCCAGCGTACCTCGACCGGGAATGCGCGCCCCTCGACCGTCACCACCGGCGCACCGTCGAAGTGCTCGGCGAAGCGGGCGGTATCGATCGTCGCCGAGGTGACGATCAGCTTCAGGTCCGGCCGCCGCGCCAGCAGGCGCTTGAGGTAGCCGAGCAGGAAATCGATGTTGAGGCTGCGCTCGTGGGCCTCGTCGAGGATCAGCGTGTCGTAGGCGCTCAGCCACGGATCGGACTGCGTCTCGGCGAGCAGGATGCCGTCGGTCATGAATTTGACCAGCGCCTGGTCGGACGTCTGGTCGGTGAAGCGCACCTGGAAGCCGACGAGGCCACCGACCTCGCTGCCGAGCTCGGACGCCACGCGCCGCGCCACCGTGCGCGCGGCGATCCGGCGCGGCTGGGTGCAGCCGATCAGCCCGGCGGTTCCGCGCCCGGCGGCCAGGCAGAGCTTGGGCAACTGGGTCGTCTTGCCCGAGCCGGTTTCGCCGGCCAGGATCACTACCGGATAGCGGCGGATCAGATCGACGATCGCATCGCCCTGGGCGGCGATCGGCAACGTTTCGTCGATGCGGATCGGCGGGACGCGCGCGGCCCGCGCCGCCACGCGCGCGCGCGAGGTCGCCACCGCCTCGGCGAGTGCGGCCAGCGCCGGGCCGGCCGGTGCGGAAGGCTGCTGGCCCTGGGCAGAGGCCAGCTTGCGCCAGCGTCCGATGAGCCGGCCGCGGTCTCGCGACTGCACGCCGTCGAGCAGGGTCCTGATGTCGGAAAGGTCGTTCATCGCTTCTCGCACGCCGGGCGGCGCGTCTTGCTGTGCAGTCGGAGCAGGCCAGGAACCCCGGCGTGGGATGGGTTGTGCCGCCGCAGCGCCCTTGCAAGGGGCGCTGTCGCCGGAGCCCGTCCCGGCGGTGGCGCACTCATTCCGGATCCATGGCACGGCCAATGATAGCGGGCCACTATGGGAGCGATCCAAGCCACCAATTTCCTTCGGTCACGGGACAGGTCCACAATGCAGGCGGTTTTCCACACCCGGAGGAGACGATGGCCATCGATATCGGTATCGACCAGAAAGATCGCAAGAAGATCGCCGACGGCTTGTCCAAGCTGCTGGCGGACACCTACACGCTGTACCTGAAGACGCACAGCTTTCACTGGAACATCACCGGCTCGATGTTCAACAGCCTGCACACGATGTTCGAGACGCAGTACAACGAGCTGTGGAGCGCCGCCGACGTCATCGCCGAGCGCATCCGCTCGCTGGATTTCCCGGCGCCCGGATCGTACTCGCAGTTCGTGAAGCTCGCGGCGATCAAGGAAGAGCCGGGCGTCCCGGACTGGCGCGGCATGGTCGAGCAGCTCGTCGACGGCCACGAGACGGCGGCCCGTACCGGCCGCGCCGTGTTCAAGGTGGCCGACAAGGCGGACGACCAGCCGACCGCGGACCTGGTCACGCAGCGGCTCGAGGCGCACGAGAAGACCGCCTGGATGCTGCGCTCGCTGCTCAAGTAGCCAATCGGGCCGGCGGGCGTGTCGTCCGCCGGCCGTCATTCAGCCCGCCGGTTCGAACCGCAGTCCGCCGGCGATCGGCACCGCCAGGTAGTGGTCGGCGAGCAGGAACGCGAACAGCACCATCAGGTAGACGATCGAGTAGTTGAACGTCTTCATCGCGAAGAACTCGTCCGGTGGGTTCAGCAGCACGATCGCGTGCCAGAGGAAGCCGGCGCCGAGCACCAGGGCGCCGCCGAGGTAGAACAGGCCGCTCATGCCGGTCAGGTACGGCAGCACCGTGACCAGGATCAGCAGGATCGTGTAGGCCAGCACGTGCCAGCGCGTGTAGACCACGCCATGGGTCACCGGCAGCATCGGCACCTGCGCCCGGGAGTAGTCGTCGCGGCGGAAGATCGCCAGCGCCCAGAAATGCGGCGGCGTCCAGATGAAGATGATCAGGAACAGCAGCAGCGCATAGGGGTGCACTTCGCCGGTCACCGCGGCCCAGCCCAGGACCGGAGGCGCGGCACCGGCGGCGCCGCCGATGACGATGTTCTGCGGCGTGGCGCGCTTGAGGTAGGCGGTATAGACCACCGCGTATCCGATCAGCGAGGCAAACGTCAGCGCGGCGGTCAGCGGGTTGACCAGGGCGATCAGGATCGCCATCGACAGCGTTCCCAGCGCAACGGCGAAGGCCAGCACCTGTGCCGGCGTCAGCGCGCCGGTCGCCAGGGGGCGGTGGGCGGTGCGCGCCATCAGGCGGTCGATGCGCTGGTCGATCAGGTGATTGATCGCGGCGGCCGATGCGGCCGCCAGCCAGATGCCGATGAAGCCGGCCACCGACTGGCGCAGCGGCGGCAGGCCGGGAACCGCCAGGAACATGCCGATGACCGCAGTGAACACGATCAGCGCGACCACGCGCGGCTTGGTCAGCTCCAGGTATTGGCGGGCGAGGCTGGGCATGCGGATGATCGCGAACGGGAGTGCGGGATGGGGCGGCTCAGGCGGCGGACGCAGGCGACTCGCGCGTGCGCACCAGCAGCGCCAGCAGCGAGAGCAGCAGCAGGGCCGCCACGCCATTGTGCGCCGTTGCGACCGGCAGCGGCAGGTCCAGCAGGACATTGCCGATACCGAGCGCGACCTGCAGGCACAGCAGGCCGCCGACGATCAGGCCCAGCCGGCGCTCGCCGCGGCGTACCGCCAGCCACCCCGTGGCGCCGACATGACCGAGCACGATCAAGGCGCCGATGCGGTGGGTCATCTGGATCGCCGTGCGCGCCGGCCCGTCGAGGATGCCGCCTTCGTAGTTGACGCCGATGCCGCGCCACAGGACGAAACCTTCCCTGAAATCCATCGGCGGCCACCAGCGGCCCTGGCAGGTCGGGAAGTCCAGGCCGCACGAGAGCGCGGCGTAGTTGGCGCTGACCCAGCCGCCCAGCGCGATCTGCGCCGCCAGCAGCACCAGGCCCACGACGACCATCGGCCGCAGCTGCCGTAGCGCCGCCGACGGGGAGGCGGTCCGCGAGACGGCGAGGGCCACGTAGCCGAGCAGGACCAGGGTCAGCAGGCCGCCGAGCAGGTGGGCCATGACGATGACCGGCTTCAGCAGCCAGGTCACCGTCCACATGCCGAGCATGGCCTGGAAGATGATGACCGAGAACGCGACGATGGCGATCCGCCACGGCGCCGGCCGCTCCAGCCGCCAGGCGGCGAGCAGCGGCAGGGCCATGCCGAGCGCCGCCAGCCAGCCGGACAGTTCCACCGCGCCCTGCATGTAGGCGCGTACCGCACAGGCCGCGGCCAGCGCCGCGATGCCGAGAACGGCCACCAGCCGCCACCGCCGCCACGCCGCGACGACCGCCAGGCCGAGCACCAGCAAGCCCAGCGTGCCGGCGATCATCCGGTGGACCTGTTCGCGCCAGGCACGATGCGTCTCGACCGGCCGGTCGAAATTCGCGTTCGCATGGGCGATCTCGTGCTCGTGGCCGGGCCAGGTCGCCTTGCCGTAGCAGGTCGGCCAGTCCGGGCAGGACAGGCCGGCGTTGGAAAGACGCACGAACGCGCCGAACACGATCACGCACAGCGCGAACACGGTGGCGGTCCAGGCGAGGCGGCGCAGCAGGAGGGAGGAGGGCATGTCAGTGCTGGGAGCGAATCAGGCGGGAGAGATCCTTGCGCAGGCCGGTGCCGTCGTAGCCGGCCTTGTAGCGCAGTGCATAGAAGCCGGAGGGGTCGACCAGGGCGGCGGCGACGTCGTCCGGGCCCGGCCGCAGCTCCGCGAACACGGCGTCCGGGTCGCTGCCGGCCATCATCGGTGCCAGCGCGGCGAGCTGATCCGGCGCGAGGGCGGTGTCGAGCACGACCAGGCGCAGGCGCGGGGCATTCTGGTTCAGCGTCAGCCGCGCGCGCCGCAGCTCGTCGAGCCGTTCGAGGCAGTGCCCGGCGCAGGCCGGCCCGGGAACCGCGAGCAGCGTCCAGTGATCGAGCTCGGGTTCCTTCCAGATCAGCGTGGCACCGTCGGCGAGCGTGATCGGATGCCCGCTGATGTCGCGGGCCGGCGTCAGCAGCTCGCCGTGGTTGCGCGTGTGCGACGGCTTCCAGCCGGACAGGAACAGCGCGTAGGAGCCGACGACCGGCACCACGAACAGGGCGGCGATCACGGTCAGCGCCAGGCGCTTGCGCCGTCTGGCCTCGGTCGGAGTAGCGTTCATGAAGATTCCTTGCGCCAGTGCAGGAGGGTGAAGATCGCCAGCGCAGCGACCACGAACGAGAACCACTGGAAGGCGTAGCCGCGATGCCGCTCGGGCGGCATCAGCTCCGGTGTCCAGATGCGCTCGAAGCCGCTGGCGGGATCGGGATCGAGCAGCAGCACGCGATCGTCGAGGGCGCGCCCGATGTCGGCCGCGATCTCGTCGGTGTCGAGGTAGATCGTCTTCTTGGGCCAGGTGGTCTGCCCCGGAAGCGCGTTGCCGCCCAGCCGCAGCCCGCTGCCGGGAACCGGAGCGTACAGCCCCGAGAGCGCGACCGGACCGGTTTCGGCGGCGGGAACCGGCATTTCCCGGTCTTCGCGGCGCGGCAGAAAGCCGCGGTTGACCAGCAGGGCGGGGCCGCCGCCGAGCGGCTCGAACACACCGTAGACGATCACGCCGGTGCGCTGGCCGCGGATCTGGTCGTCGAGCAGGTAGGCGTGCGCCGTATCGAAACGACCCTCCACGCGCACATGCGGAAAGTGCTGCGTGCTCGCGGTCCTGCGTGCTTCGGGGAGGCTAACGGGTGCGGTCTGCGCCGTTCGCGCGAAGGCGGCCAGCAGCTGTTCTTTTTCGGCGGCGCGGCGCAGCTGCCAGCTGCCGAGACTCGAGAACAGGGCGACGCCGCAGAGCGTGAGCGCCACGGCGAACCAGCCCGGACGGTGCCAGCGCCTGTTCACGGCAGGACTATACTGCGAGCGTTAGGGGACAGCGTCTGTCCCGTGGAACCCATGCACATGCTATTTGCCAAGATCGTGATCGTCGTCGCGCTGGCCGCGATCGTCTGGAACCTCGGCGCCGGCCTGTACTACATGATGACCGACAAGAGCGGCAGCGATCGCGTCGTCAAGGCGCTGACGCGCCGGATCGCCCTTTCCGTCGGGCTGATCGTGGTGGTCGCGATCCTGATCCTGACCGGGGTCATCCAGCCGCACGGCATCTGAGACGGTGGCGCCCGCCGCCCCGAAGGCGCGGCGGGCGCGGTGTGCCGGTCAGAGAACGTAGACGAACAGGAACAGGCCGAGCCAGACCACGTCGACGAAGTGCCAGTACCAGGCCACCGCTTCGAAGCCGAAGTGGTTGTCGCGGGTGAAATGGCCGCGTGCGCAGCGGAACCAGATGACCGTCAGCATGATCGCGCCGAGCGTGACGTGCAGGCCGTGGAAGCCGGTCAGCATGAAGAACGTCGAGCCGTAGACGCCGCTGCCCAGGGTCAGGTTGAGGTGCTGGTAGGCCTCGATGTACTCGTGGGCCTGGTAGTAGAGGAACACGGCGCCGAGCACGATGGTGGCGGCCAGCCAGACCAGCAGCGACTTGCGGTGCCCCGCGCGCAGCGCGTGATGTGCGATCGTGATCGTGACGCCCGACGCCAGCAGCAGCATCGTGTTCAGCAGCGGCAGGCCCCAGGCGGGAATCGTCTCGAACGTGCCGCCGACGTTGCCGGGGCCGTTGGTCGGCCACGCCGGCGTGAAGCCGTCCCAGATGAACTGGTTGGTCAGCGCGCCGTGGCCCTCGCCGCCGATCCACGGCACCGACAGCATGCGGGCATAGAACAGCGCGCCGAAGAACGCCGCGAAGAACATGATTTCCGAGAAGATGAACCACATCATCCCCATGCGGAACGAGATGTCGACCTGCTTGTTGTAGACGCCCGCCAGCGATTCGCGGATGACCGAGCCGAACCAGCCGAAGAACAGCACGATGAACACGGCGATGCCGGTGAACATCAGCGGCTGGCCCATCAGGCCGGTGGCATCGTTGATCCAGTTCGCCGCGCCGACCGTGGTCAACAGCATCGCCACCGATCCGACGGCGGGCCAGATGCTGTGGTGCGGGACGTAGTAGTGGTCTTGGCTGGTGGTGGCTTCGGACATGGCGTGAACCTCTCAAGAATCCGCCGGTCGACCCGCATCCGACGATGCGGGGACGGTTTCGGCGACCCGCCGGGTCGCCTCGGTGTTTTCGTAGAACGTGTAGGACAGCGTCAGCTCGGTGACGTCGCGGGGCAGTGCCGGATCGACGATGAAGCGTACCGGCATCCGCCGTGCCTCGCCGGCGACCAGCAACTGCTCGGTGAAGCAGAAGCACTCGGTCTTGTTGAAGAAGGCCGATGCGGTGTTCGGTGCCACGCTCGGCACCGCGTTGCCGACGATCGGTCCGTCCGAGGTGTTGGCCGCGTCGAACCAGACCTCGGTCAGTTCGCCCGGATGCACGTCGATGCGGTTGAGCTCCGGGACGAAGGTCCAGGGCAGCTTGCTGTTGACGTTGGCGACGAACTGCACGCGGACGCGCCGGCTGGTGTCGACCGCCACGGCCTGCGCCGCCTTGGCCGTGGACGGCCCGCCCTCGAGCTTGATGCCCAGGACGTGCTCGCAGGCGATCCGGTACAGGGGAATCATCGCGAAGCCGAACAGGAACGCGCAGGCGCACACGATCAGCGTCACGCGGATCACGCCGCGCGCGTCGTGCCGGGGCGGGCTGGTCGCGTTCATCGGGCCAGGAACGCCTTGAGCAGCGCGCCGAGGTAGACCAGCAGCGCTACGCCGCCCACCAGCCATGCGGTGCGGCGGGCGCTTCTACGGCGGGCCTCGTCTGGATCGTGCATGGCGGGAGCGGGGTGATGGATCACGGCGGCCTTGGAGGGACCGGCAGCGCCGGTCCCGGATCGGGTCAATGCGAAACGTCGTCGTGGGCGAGCATGCCGGGCTTGAGCACCGGCGGCACGGAGAAGGTGTGGTGGGGCGCCGGCGAGGGCACCTCCCACTCCAGTCCCTTGGCGTTCTCCCAGACGCGTGCCGTCGCCCGGACCTTGGAGAAGTACGCGCAGTGGACGATCACACCGACGAAGATCAGCTGCGACAGGCCGAACCAGAAGCCGCCGATCGAGGAAATCATGTTGAAGTCGGCGAAGGCGACGTTGTAGTCGGGGATTCGCCGCGGCATGCCGGCCAGGCCGAGGAAGTGCTGCGGGAAGAACAGGACGTTGACCGAGATCACGCTCGACCAAAAATGGATCTTGCCCCAGCGCTCGCTGTACATGTTGCCGGTCCACTTCGGCAGCCAGTAGTAGGTCGCCGCCATGATCGAGAACACGGCGCCGGTGACCAGCACGTAGTGGAAGTGGGCGACGACGAAGTAGGTGTCGTGGTACTGGAAGTCCGCCGGAACGATCGCCAGCATGACGCCCGAGAAGCCGCCGATCGTGAACAGGATGACGAAGGCGATCGCGAACAGCATCGGCGTCTCGAAGGTCATCGAGCCTTCCCACATCGTGCTGACCCAGTTGAACACCTTCACGCCGGTGGGAATCGCGATCAGCATCGTCGCGTACATGAAGAACAGCTCGCCGCCGAGCGGCATGCCCACCGTGAACATGTGGTGGGCCCAGACGATGAACGACAGGAACGCGATCGAGGCGGTCGCGTAGACCATCGCCTGGTAGCCGAACAGCGGCTTGCGGGCGAAGGTCGGGATGATCTCGCTGACGATACCGAACGCCGGCAGGATCATGATGTACACCTCGGGGTGCCCGAAGAACCAGAAGATGTGCTGGTACATCACCGGGTCGCCGCCGCCGGCCGCGTTGAAGAAGCTGGTGCCGAAGTACTTGTCGGTCAGCAGCATCGTGACCGCGCCGGCCAGCACCGGCATCACCGCGATCAGCAGGAAGGCGGTGATCAGCCAGGTCCAGACGAAGACCGGCATCTTGAGCAGGTCCATGCCGGGCGCGCGCATGTTGAGGATGGTCGCGATGATGTTGATCGCGCCCATGATCGAGCTGACGCCGGCGACGTGGATCGCCAGGATCGAGAAGGCCACGCCGTTGCCGCCCTGCAGCGACAGCGGCGGATACAGCGTCCAGCCGCCCTGCGGACCACCGCCCGGCATGAACAGCGTCGACAGCAGCAGCGTGAACGCCACCGGCAGCAGCCAGAACGACCAGTTGTTCATGCGCGGCAGCGCCATGTCCGGCGCACCGACCATCAGCGGGATCATCCAGTTGCCGAGGCCGACGAAGGCCGGCATGACCGCGCCGAAGATCATGACCAGGGCGTGCACCGAGGTCATCTCGTTGAAGAAGTGCGGCTCGACCAGCTGCATGCCGGGCTGGAACAGCTCGGCGCGGATGATCATCGCCATCGCGCCGCCGATGAAGAACATCAGCAGTGAGAAGAGCAGGTAGAGCGTGCCGATGTCCTTGTGGTTGGTCGAGAAGAACCAACGGGCGACGAAGCCCTGCGGCTTGTGATCGTGGTGATCGTCGTGGGCAACGTGATCGTGGGTGGCTGCGTGCGCCATGGCCTTGGAACCTCTCGACTCTATATCCGGTTGATGCGCGTCAACCCTGCGTCTGCGACGCCGGGGCTGCAGTCTGGGCGGTGCCCGCCGAAGCGGCTGCGGCCTTGGCCGCCTGCTGCTCGGCCAGCCAGCGTTCGAACTCGTCCTTGGGCAGGGCCTTGACCACGATCGGCATGAAGCCGTGGTCCTTGCCGCACAGCTCGGCGCACTGCCCGCGGTAGGTGCCCGGCTCGTTGATCATGGCCCAGGCGCTGGTGACCATGCCGGGGATCGCGTCCTGCTTCCAGCCGAGCACCGGCACCCACCAGGAGTGGATCACGTCGTCGGCAGTGATCACGAAGCGGACCTTGACGCCTACCGGCAGCACCAGCGGGTTGTCGACGTCGAGCAGGTAGGTGGACTGGTCGCCGACCTTGACGCTGGCCGGGTCCAGGCCCGAGCCGAGCTGGCGGACGCGGTTGGAGTCGCGGTGCAGGGTCGACATGAAGCCGACGCCCGGGTTCTGCTCGTAGTAGTCGACGTACTCGTAGCGCCACTTCCACTGGTAGCCGGTGACCTTCACCGTCATGTCCGAATCGTCGGTGTGCGCCATGTCCACCAGCAGCCGGGTCGCCGGCCAGGCCATGACGATCAGGATGATGATCGGCGTCACCGTCCAGATCACCTCCAGCTTGGTGCTGTGGCTCCAGGTGGCCGGGACCGCGCCCTTGGATTTGCGGAAGCGGAACATCGCGTAGATCATCGCGCCGAAGACGAGGACGCCGATGCCCACGCAGACCCAGAGGCTGATCATGTGCATCGCGTGCACGCGCTCGGAGGTCGGCGTGACGCCCTTGGTCAGGTTCAGCTGCCACGGCTCCGGATTCGCCAGCGCCGCCACCGGTACCAGGCCGAGAACCGCCAGGCTTGTCGTCACGTAAGCGCGCCGCAGGCGCGCAATCCAGACTGAAATCATCGCCACCATCCCGATCGAGAACTTGTGATCGCCGCGGCGGGTGATCGGCCGCCGGCGGGTCGCCAACCGTATTCGCGAGCGCTGCAAAGGCGCAGCCTGGCATTGCGGGACGACGCCGTGGCGCCCGTTCCCTGCAACCGCCTCAAGTCCCCGATGCGCGACCCGCGAAACCCATGCATGATAGTGGACCCCTTGCGACACGGGCAAGGACGCAGGATGACGCAGCGGCACGCGCATGCGTCAATCGGCCGCAGACGCCGCAGGGGCCGGGCGTCCCGATCGACGCGGCCCTTGGACCCTTGGACGCGTCGTGGACCGGGCACGATCCGGACGGCTGTGTCCTGCCGCGCCGATGGGCCGGCGGACCGAGGCCGCGCCGTCGCCATCACGAGAAGCCCGCCCGGTCGGCTGCCGTGCCCCGCGCGCATCCCCGGGTCCGCCGGCTGCGCGGACGCGATCTGCGGCTCGATGCGCGTCCGGGGCACCTCGGAAAGGGGTGTCGTCCGTCCCTGTTCGGAGCTGGAACGTCGTCCGCAGGCGCCGTGGCCGTCGGCTCCGGCGGCGCTGCGCCAGGCGGCGACGTCCCGGGCCCGGCCCGGGGCCGCTCTCGCCCGTGTCCGGGGCGGCCTTGCCGCTCGGGGATGGACCGGTGTCCAGGTCCTCGTGCTTGCCGGGTCCCGAACGCGGGCGCGGCCTACCCGGGGATCGATGACACGCCCTAGACTATGCGGCTGCCGGTCCGGAACCGGCGCCGTGTCCGCGTTCCGCACCGCTTTCCTGCCCGAGAGTGCCGCCTTGAGCGAAATCCTGACCTCCGAACTCCCCGGCCCGGCCGATCCGGCGCGTGCGCGTATCACCGCCGCCTGGACCCGCGACGAGACCGAAGCCGTCAACGAGCTGCTGGCGCAGGCCAGCCTGCCGCCCGCCGAGCGCGAACTGGTGCTGGCCAGGGCGTCCGAGCTGGTCGCCCGCGTGCGCGCCAAGGCGTCCAACCAGAGCGCGGTGGAATCGTTCATGCGCGAGTACGACCTTTCCAGCGAGGAGGGCGTGCTGCTGATGTGCGTGGCCGAGGCGCTGCTGCGCATCCCCGATGCCGAGACCGCCGACAAGCTGATCCGCGACAAGCTCGGCGAGGCCGATTGGAAGAAGCACGTCGGCGCCAGTGAATCCCTGTTCGTCAATGCCTCGACCTGGGGACTGATGCTGACCGGGCGCCTCGTCGGCCTGGCCGAGGAGACCCGCAGCAACTTCACCGGCGCGCTCAAGCGCCTGATCGGCCGGGCCGGCGAGCCGGTGGTGCGGCTGGCCGTGCGCCAGGCGATGCGCATCATGGGGCACCAGTTCGTCATGGGGCGGACGATCGAGGAGGCCCAGGACCGTTCCGAGCAGAAGGACAATCGCGCCTACCGCTACTCCTACGACATGCTGGGCGAGGCCGCGCTGACCCAGGCCGATGCCGATCGCTACCTGCAGGCCTACCGCGACGCGATCGCCGCGCTCGGGCGGCGCGGACCGTGGCCGGACGTCATCGAGGCGCCGTCGATCTCGGTCAAGCTGTCGGCGATCCATCCGCGCTACGACGTCGCCAACCGGGCCCGCGTGCTGGCCGAGCTGACGCCGCGCGTGCTCGAGCTGGCGCAGCTGGCCAAGGCCAATGCCATCGGCATGACGGTGGACGCCGAGGAGGCCGACCGGCTCGAGCTGTCGCTGGACGTCATCGGCGCGGTGTTCGCCGACGCCTCGCTGGCCGGCTGGAACGGCTTCGGATTGGCCGTGCAGGCCTACCAGAAGCGCGCGCCGCTGGTCATCGACTGGCTCGCCGAGACCGCCCGCAAGGCCGGCCGCCGCTGGTGCGTGCGCCTGGTCAAGGGTGCCTACTGGGATTCGGAGATCAAGCGCGCCCAGGAGCAGGGGCTGTCCGGCTATCCGGTCTACACGCGCAAGCCGAACACCGACGTGTCCTATCTGGCCTGCGCGCGGCAGATGTTCGAGGCCGGTGCCGAGCTGATCTATCCGCAGTTCGCGACCCACAACGCCCACACCATCGCGGCGATCCACCACTACGCGCGCGGGCGGCCGTACGAGCACCAGCGGCTGCACGGCATGGGCGCCGACCTCTACGCCGAGGTCATCGGCTCCGCCAACCTCGGCGTGCCGTGCCGCGTCTATGCGCCGGTCGGCAGCCACGAGGACCTGCTGCCGTACCTGGTGCGCCGCCTGCTCGAGAACGGCGCCAACACCAGCTTCGTCAATCGGGTGGTCGACGAGGACGTATCGATCCGCGATCTGGTCGCCGATCCGTGCGAAGTCGTGCGCCATCTGGACATCAAGCCGCATCCGCGCATTCCCCAGCCGATCGCTCTGTTCGGCGAACAACGGAAGAACTCCATGGGCGCCAATCTCGCCAACGACATCGAACTTCGCACCCTGGCCAATCAGGTCAATGCCGCGCGGCGGCCCTGGATCGCGGCGCCGCTGGTGCCGGGCGCCGCGGCACCCGGACCGGCGAAAGCCGTCACCGATCCGTCCGACCGGCGGCGTGCGATCGGCGAGTACCATCCCGCCGACGCGGCGACGATCGAGAAGGCATTGGCGAACGCCGTCGCCGCACAGCCGGCATGGGATGCGCTGCCGGCGGCGAGCCGCGCCAAGATCCTCGAGCACGCTGCCGACCTGCTCGAGGCACGCCGTGCCGAGTTCATCGCGCTGGCGGTCCGCGAGGCCGGAAAGACGATTCCGGCCGCCGTTTCCGAAGTGCGCGAGGCGGCCGATTTCCTGCGCTACTACGCCGCGATGGCGCGCAAGCTGTTCGGCCAGCCCGAAGTCCTGCCGGGACCGACCGGCGAGTCGAACCAGCTGTTCCTGCACGGGCGCGGCGTGTTCGTCTGCATCAGTCCCTGGAACTTCCCGCTGGCGATCTTCATGGGCCAGGTCGTCGCCGCGCTGGCGGCCGGCAACGCCGTGCTGGCCAAGCCGGCCGAGCAGACGACGCTGATCGGCCATGCGGCGACGCGCCTGCTGCACGAGGCGGGCGTGCCCGAGGACGTGCTGCAGTTCATCCCGGGCAAGGGCTCGACGATCGGCAGCATCCTGCTGACGCGTCCGGAAGTCGCCGGCGTCTGCTTCACCGGCTCCACCGAGACCGCCTGGACGATCAACCGCACGCTCGCCGCCCGCAACGCGCCGATCGCCGCGCTGATCGCCGAGACCGGCGGCCAGAACGCGCTGATCGCCGACTCCTCGGCGCTGCCCGAGCAGCTGGTCAAGGACGTCGTCGCCTCGGCCTTCGATTCGGCCGGCCAGCGCTGCTCGGCGGCGCGCATCCTGTTCGTCCAGGAGGACATCGCCGACAAGGTCAAGACGATGCTGGCCGGCGCGATGCAGGAGCTGGCCGTCGGCGATCCGGGGCTGCTGTCCACCGACGTCGGCCCGGTCATCGACGAGGCCTCGCGCGAGATCCTGGCCGCGCATGCCGAGCGCATGGACCGCGAGGCGACCCCGATCGCCGAGGTGCGCCTGGGTGCCAGCGCCGCGCACGGCACGTTCTTCGCACCGCGCGCCTACGAACTGGCCTCGCTCGACGTCCTGACCCGCGAGGTGTTCGGCCCGATCCTGCACCTGGTGCGCTGGAAGGCCGACCAGCTCGACCAGGTCGTCGACGCGATCAACGCCACCGGCTACGGCCTGACGCTCGGCATCCACAGCCGCATCGACGACACGATCGACCACATCGTCCGGCGCGCGAAGGTCGGCAACTGCTACGTCAACCGCAACCAGATCGGTGCGGTCGTCGGCGTGCAGCCGTTCGGCGGCGAGAACCTGTCCGGCACCGGCCCGAAGGCCGGCGGGCCGCACTACCTGCTGCGTTTCGCGACCGAGCGCACGGTGACCGTCAACACCACTGCCGCCGGCGGCAACGCCTCGCTGCTGACGCTCGGCGAGTGACCCGTCCGCCGCGGCATGCCTCGAAGGCGAGGCGCTGACGGGCACCGGGCGCCCGCCGGACGGATGAAATGACCTTTGGGTCCGCCGGCGTTCCGTGGGTCCTGCTGCCCGGGCTGGACGGCAGCGGCGCCTTGTTCGAGCGGTTCCGCGAGGCGCTCCCGCGCGGGACCCGCTTGCGGATCGTCAGCTATCCGGACCGTTCCGCCTGGACGCTCGACGACTACGTCGAGCATGTCGAGCGATCATTGCCTCCCGGAGAACGGCCCTTGATCGTCGCCGAATCGTTCTCCGGGCCGATCGCGCTGCGCCTCCTGTGCCGGCGCGCCGACCTGGCGGGGCTGGTACTGGTTGCGAGCTTCGACGGGTGCCCGAATCCGCTGCTGGCTGTGGCGAATGCGATCCCGGCCGCGGTCGTCAAGGCAATCGCGACGTCTCCGCATCTGCTGCGCTTCTTCTGCCTCGGCCATGACGTGCCGCCCGAGGGGGTTGTGGCCTTGCGTGACAGCATCCGCCGGCTGCCGCCGGCGTGCCTGCGTGGCCGGCTCGGTCTGCTGTGGTCTCTCGAGCCGGTTGGTGACCGGGTGCCGGTGACCCCCATCCTGTGCCTGGAGGCTGATCGCGACCGCCTGGTCGTGGCGCATGCGGCTGCCCATGCGCTTTCGCGTTTCGCGGACGTACGCCGTATCGACGGGCCGCATTTCCTGCTGCAGGCAAGGGCGGCCGAATGCGCCGCGGCGATCGTGGCCTGGCTGGCGGCCCGCGGCGGCGCGGGTCGCTCGCCGGAGTCAGGCCAGTAGCGTCGCGGAGCCCTGCTCGAGGATCACGTGCGGCACGAACCGTGCGCCGTCGCGCGTGATCGGCGAGGCGTCCTCGCGCATGCCGATGCCGCAGGCGCGGTCGCCGACGACCCAGCTGCCGACCAGGGCGTGGCGGCCGTCGAAGCAGGGCAGCGGGTGGAACGCCTGGCGGATCAGCGGGCCGCCGTAGGGGCCGTCCGAGACGGCCCGGCTGCCGTCGGGCAGGTGCATGGCGATGTTGGCGCCCTCGCGTGAATGCAGCGGCTTGCGCACCCAGCCGCGCGGCAGGTCGCCGATGCCGTCGTCGAAATAGGCCGGCAGCAGGTTCGGGTGACCTTCGTGCGCCTCCCACAGCAGCGGCAGGATGCCCTTGTTGCTGAGCACTGCCTTCCACGCCGGCTCGACCAGCAGCAGGCCCGAGGTCGGCAGGTGACGGCCGAAGTCCTCGCGGAACAGGTCCTCCAGCGGATACAGCTTGAACAGCGTGCCGATCACGTTGTCGTCGAGGTCGGTGTAGCGGCCGTCGGCGCTCAGGCCGATGTCCTCCAGTGCCAGGGCCGCGCAGTCGATGCCGGCCTGCAGCGCGCAGTCGCGCAGGTAGTCGCTGGTGCCCTGGTCCTCGACCGCATCACGCAAGGCGGCGAAGCGGACCGGTCGCGGCAGGCGGCGTGCGATCGTCGCGAACGCCTCGACCAGCGACTCGTAGATGGAGTTGAACTGGTCGGCCATCGCCGGCAGGCGTCCGCCGCGCTGCTGGTCGTCCAGCCATTGCCACTGGAAGAACGCCGCTTCGAACAAGGCGGTCGGTGTGTCGTAGTTGAATTCGTAGAGCTTGGCCGGGCCGCTGCCGTCGTAGGCCAGGTCCATGCGCCCGTACACGTGCGGATCGCGCGCCTGCCAGCTGCGTGCGATCCAGTCCCAGCAGGACTCGGGAATGGCCAGCCGCTGCAGCTGGCTTTCGCTGGCGACGATGTCGCCGACCAGGTCGAGCGCGAGCGCATGCAGGTCCTGCGTCGGGGCCTCGATGTCCTCTTCGATCTGGCGCAGCGTGAACGCGTAGTACGCCGATTCGTCCCAATAGGGCTCGCCGTCGATCGTATGGAAGCGGAAGCCGCTCTCGGCTGCCCGTTCGCGCCAGTTCGCGCGGGCAGGGATCGCCAGGCGACGCATCAGCCGCCGCTGCTGTCGCTGCGCGATCCGAAGCCGCCGCGCGTGACCGTCGGGGCGCGGTCGGGTTGTGCGGTGACCGGCACCATCGCCGAAGCACCCGCGGCGCCGGGGCGGTAGACGCCGCCACCGGCGGCAGGGCCGGGCCGTTGCCAGTTGCCGGCCCGGTCGCGGAACGCCGGGCTGCCGGTCAGGCCGACCGTCTGGCCGCCGCGCAGCATCTGGCCCAGCAAAAAGCCGGTCATCAGCGGCATGAAGTACGAATGGCCGGCACCGTCGCTGCGCTGCTGGCACTGGTCGGCGCCATGCGCGGCGATGCATTCCTCGCGCGAGGCGTAGCGCGGCGCCGTGGCCTCCGATTGCTGCGTGGCCTGGTCGAAGGCCTGCTGGCACGTGTAGCTGTCGTTGGTCTGCGCGATGCAGGCCTCCACCGAGGTGTAGAGGCCCTCGCTCTGGGTTTCCTGGCTGCACGAGGTCAAGGCCAGCGGGGAAGCGCCCATGATGAGCAGGGCGGCGGTGCGTGATCGCTTCATGGCGGTTTCGTCGAAGGGGTCCGGCAGGGAGCTTGCCTGTTTTCCTGTCGCGAGGGGAAGGGCTCAAAGCGGTGGGGCGGCATCATCGGCGGCCATGATGCCGGCCGGTGGCTGCACGGGCGCGGTCTCGGCCTGGGCCGACCACGCGGCGAACAGCCCCTGGATCTGCCGCTGCTGCTCGGGCTGCCAGTGGCCGGTGCGCTCAGCCAGTCCGCTGGGGCTGCCCCAGGCCGGGTTGGAGCGCACGGCGGTCGCATACCACGCCAGGGCGGTCTCGGCGTCACCGAGGGTCCAGTATGCGAGCGCGTAGGTGTAGGGGACCCAGCCCGGGCGACCGCCGTGCAGGTGTTCGCACAGCGTCCACGAGGTGAGGGCGCCGGTGATGTCGCCCATGTCGTAGAGGGCCCAGCCGTAAGCCCACAGGACTTGCCGGTGCGAGGGACTGCCGTGCTCGGCCAGCGTCAGGGCGTGTTCGAAGTCGCGGCGCGCGTTGGCCTCGTCACCGGCGCGCAGGAACAGATAGGCCCGATGGGACAGCAGGACCGGATGCGGCTGAGCCTGGATACGCTTGTTCAATGCGGCGCGCACTTCGCCCCGGCGTCCCGGCGGCGCCTTGTAGGCGGTGGCGGCGACATCCTCGTCCGGATACGTGTCGGCGGCGGGACCGGCAGCTGCCACCGGCAGGCACGCGAAGACCGAAAATATCAGCGAAACGATCCATCGGCCCATCACAGAACCCCTCATCGTGAATGTCGGCCGGGAAGTGTAGGGCGTATCCCGCTGCGCTCGGCGATCCTTCTCCAGGGATGCACCGACGTGGTGTTCCGGTTTCCACCCCCTCGTCGGCCCCCGTCCGCCACCGGACATTCGCGAACGTCCGCGGGCACCGCCGAACGGCTTTCCGGACGACCATGACTTCCGGACTAGCAACCCAAGTCGTTGTTCGTGCATCTCAATAGCGGCAAGTCACTCGCATGCCGGTGTTGGCACGCCGCTTGCGATACCTGACCTGCAAGCCGAAATCCCTAGGAGTCTGCCATGAACATCCGTACTTCCCTGGTCCCCCTCGTGGTGCTTCTCACGGGCCTCGGCGGAACGTTCGCCGCTGCCGTTGCCGGCGAGACGGCCGTGGTCGACGCCCGCGAGCCGCTGGCGGTGACGCTGCTGCCGACGGTCACGGTCACGGCCGATCCGGCCAACCCCGATGGCCCGACCCGCTGGAGCGTCGAGAAGGCCGCCCCGCTGCCGGTCACGCTGATGCCGACGGTGCACGTCACCGCGCGGCCCGAGCCGCTGGCGATGACGGTACTGCCGACGGTCCACGTGGTCGCCAAGGCCGATCCGCAGCCCGATGAGGGTCTCGCGGCGGCGCATCTGATCGACGGCGACGTCCCGTACGAAGCCCTGCCGCGGCCGTCGGATTTCCGTCAGGACCTGCGTGTGTGGTTGTCGCGCTGAGCGGGTGCCGGGTGACGGGTGGCGGAGCGATCACCCGCGACGCCGTGCGGTGAACGGCCGGGCGCCTGCGCCCGCCGTTCCGCCGGCGGGGAGGCGTGCGTTCGGAGCCGGGGGTGAAATCGGTTAGTCTGCACGCCCTTTTTCCGGAGACTCCGATGTCCCTGCTCACGGCCGTTTTCGCCACCGCGCGCGGCACGATCCGCGTCAAGCTGTTCGCCGACCAGGCGCCGATCACCGTCGCCAATTTCGTCAATCTGGCCCAGCGCGGCTTCTACAACGGATTGAACTTCCACCGCGTGATCAACGATTTCATGGTCCAGGGCGGCTGCCCCAGCGGGAGCGGGACCGGTGGGCCGGGCTACCGGTTCGACGACGAGATCGTGCCTTCGCTGCGGCACGACACCGCCGGTGTCCTGTCGATGGCCAATGCGGGCATCCAGGGTGGCAAGGGCACCAATGGCAGCCAGTTCTTCATCACGCATGGGCCCACGCCGTGGCTCGACGGCAAGCACAGCGTGTTCGGCGTCGTCGTCGGGCCGGAGGATCAGAAGGTTGTCGACGCGATCCGCCAGGGCGATGCGATCGAGTCGATCACGATCGAAGGCGATATGGCGGCGTTGTTCGAGAAGGCCGGTCCCCAGCTGGCCAGCTGGAACGCGGTACTCGACGCGCGTTGAGCCGGCAGCCGTCCGGCTTGCGCAGGCAGGCGCCCTCGGGCGCCTGCCTGCGACGGGCGCTCAGCGCTTGCGCGTGATGAGGCCGTAGAGGATCAGCAGCACGATCGCGCCGATCACCGAGCCGATGAAGCCCGCGGTCTGGCCGGGCTGGTACCAGCCCAGCGTCTTGCCGAGGAAGGTCGCCAGGAACGAGCCGGCGATACCGATCAGCGTCGTGATGATGAAACCGCCGGGATCCTTGCCGGGCTTGAGGAACTTCGCGACGATGCCGACCACCAGGCCGATGACGATCGTCATGATGATGCCGTAGGTGCCGCCGAATACTTCCATTGCTAGGTTCTCCGCTGGAAAGAGTGGTTCGTTGGTTTCGCGCGCTGCCGGACTGCGGGCCCCGGATCGAGCGGCGGCAAGCATACCGTGCACCGATGCCGTCGGGATGAAGGCGGCAGGCGCCCCGGCCTGACGTAACAATTCTTTGTGCGGTCGCAATGCGGTGCCGCCTCGCGATCCTGCCGCCTCGGCCGGCTCGGCAGCGGCGTGGCCGTGCTGTCGCGCCGGCGGACGCGCGGGTCGGCCAGCGGCGCAGTGCCGCGTGGCGTTCTGCAGTGATGCGGAGCACCATGCTAAAGTGCGCTGTTACGAGCGTGACTTCCCCCGACCGTTTCCGCAGAGGTTTTCCATGCCTTCACTTGCCGCGCGCATGAGCCGCGCCAAGCCCAGCGCCATCATGGCCGTCGCCGAGAAGGCCAAGCGACTCAAGGCCGAAGGCCGCGACATCATCAGCTTCTCGATCGGCGTTCCCAATTTCCTGCCGGGCGACCACGTCTACCAGGCCGTGCGCGATGCGCTGACCAAGGATTCGGGCCAGTACGGGTCCAACCGCGGTCCCGACGCGCTGCTGGACGCCTTCATCAAGCACCTCGAAGAGAACGGCCTGACCGGCTACGGCCGCAAGAACGTCGCGACCGGTATCGGCGCCAAGCACATGCTGTACAACCTGGCCGAGGCGCTGCTCGATCCGGCCGACGTCATCGTGTTCCCGACGCCGTACTGGACCACCTACATGGACATCGCCGAGATCCTCGACGCGAAGGTCCGCCTGCTGCCGTGTCCGGCGACCCAGAACTACAAGCTGCTGCCGGCCCAGCTCGACGCCGCGCTGCCGGGTGCCAAGCTGTTCCTGTTCAACAATCCGTCCAACCCGACCGGCATGGTCTACACCAAGGACGAGATCGCCGCGCTGGCCGACGTGCTGGTGCGCCACCCGGACGTGTGGATCGTCTGCGACGACATCTACAACCGCATGGTGTTCGACGGCATCGGCTATCACAACTTCGTCAACGCCCGCCCGGAGCTGCGCGATCGCGTGATCCACGTCGATTCGCTGTCCAAGACCTACGGCATGCCCGGATGGCGGGTGGGCTTCGTCGCCGGCCCGGAGGTCGTGGCGCAGGCGATGGTGACGCTCAACTCCAACCACATCACGAACGTGCCCGAGGTGGTCAACGCCGCCGCGGTCGCGGCCTTGAGCGGACCGCAGGACGTGCCGGTCGCCAAGAACGCCGAGTTCTCGGCCAAGCGCGATATCGTCCTGGACGCGCTGGCGGCGATTCCCGGCCTGGTCTGCCCGCGCCCGCAGGGCGCGTTCTACGTCTTCCCCGACGTCGCCTTCGCGTTCGGCAAGTCGCACAACGGAACGTTGATCGCCAACGACGTCGATCTGTGCAATGCGCTGCTGGAGGCCAAGGGCGTCGCCTGCGTGCCCGGCAGCGCGTTCGGCGAGCCGCGCGCATTGCGGATCTCCTACACGTGCCCGACGCCGCAGCTCGTGCCCGGCATGCAGCGCATCCAGGAATTCTTCGCCGAGCTGCGCTGACGATGCTGCCGCGCCTGCTCGCAGGGCTGGTCGCCGCCGCCGCATTGGCCGGCTGCGAGCGCCAGCCGCGCGCCGACGCTTCGGCACTGCGCGACCTGATCGGCGCCGAGCCGGTGGTCCTGCTTTCCACGGACTGGTGCGGCTATTGCGGCAAGCTGCGCAACGACCTCGGTGCCTGGGGCGTGGACTATCGCGAGATCGACGTCGAGCGTTCCGCCGAAGGGCAGCAGGCTTTCGCGCTGCTGCGGTCGCCGGGTGTTCCGGTCCTGCTGATCGGGGACGAGGTCGTGCACGGCTACACGCCGCGACGCATCCGCCGGCTGCTGGACGATGCCGCATTGCTGCCCGGACGACCCGGCGTCGCGCCGGCCGTCCCGTGAATTCTCTCCCACGTCCCATCATGAGGTTGTTGCGATGAAAGCTCCCGTCCGCGTTGCCGTCACCGGCGCTGCCGGCCAGATCGGCTATGCCCTCCTGTTCCGTATCGCCGCCGGCGACATGCTGGGCCCGGACCAGCCGGTGATCCTGCATCTGCTGGAGATCACCCCGGCGCTGCCGGCGCTCAACGGCGTCGTCATGGAACTCAACGACTGTGCGTTCCCGACGCTGCACGGCGTGGTCGCCACCGACGACGTCAACGTGGCCTTCAAGGACGTGGATTTCGCCCTGCTGGTGGGCGCGCGGCCGCGCGGCCCGGGCATGGAGCGCAAGGATCTGCTCGAGGCGAACGGTGCGATCTTCGCGCCGCAGGGCAAGGCGATCAACGACCACGCCAAGCGCGACGTGCGCGTGCTGGTGGTCGGCAATCCCGCCAACACCAATGCCCTGATCGCGCAGCAGAACGCGCCGGACCTCGATCCGCGCCGGTTCACCGCGATGGTGCGCCTGGACCACAACCGCGCGATCAGCCAGCTCGCCGAGAAGACCGGCGCGCTCAACACCGACATCGCGAAGGTCACGATCTGGGGCAACCACAGCTCCACGCAGTATCCGGACATCCACCAGACCACCGTCAAGGGCAAGCCGGCGCTTTCCCTGGTCGACCAGGCCTGGTACGAGAACGACTTCATCCCGGTGGTCCAGCAGCGCGGCGCGGCGATCATCAAGGCGCGCGGCGCCTCGTCGGCCGCCTCCGCGGCATCGGCGGCGATCGACCACATGCGCAACTGGGCGCTGGGTACCGCGGCCGGTGACTGGGTTTCGATGGGCATTCCTTCGGACGGCTCCTACGGCATCGAGCCGGGCGTGATCTACGGCTATCCGGTGACGGTCAGCAACGGCAGCTACGAAATCGTGCAGGGTCTGGAGATCAATGCGTTCTCGCGTGCCCGCATGGACGCGACCGACCGTGAACTGCGCGAGGAGCGCGCCGCGGTCGAGCACCTGTTCGCCAAGCGCTGATCCGCGCGCGAGCGTAAAGCGAGGCCCCTGGGCTGCAGGGGCCTTTCCTCCGCCGCATCGGCCGTGTTCGGGAGCGGATGCGGCCCGAAGGCATCCGGTGATCGACGACGATCCGAGTCGGTCGCCGGCCCCCGCAGGAGCCGGACGATGAGCTGGAGCCCGATCCGCCGCATCCGCGATTTCATGGACGGCGAGGCCGCCGGAGGCCTGGTCCTGATGGCGGCCGCGGCGGCCGCGCTGGTGATCGCCAATTCACCCTGGTCCGATGCCTACTTCGCCGCGCTGGCGGCGTACCTGGGTCCGCTGAGCGTCCTGCACTGGATCAACGACGGCCTGATGGCGGTGTTCTTCCTGCTGGTCGGCCTGGAGATCAAGCGCGAGGTGCTGAACGGCGAGCTGGCGACGGCGCGCAACCGGGTGTTGCCGGGCGTCGCCGCCGTGGGCGGCATGCTGGTGCCGGCGCTGATCTACGCCGGATTCAACCTCCACGATGCGGCGGCCCTCAAGGGCTGGGCGGTGCCCACCGCCACCGACATCGCCTTCGCGCTCGGCGTGCTGTCCCTGCTCGGCAACCGCGTGCCGGTATCGCTGAAGGTCTTCCTGACGGCGCTGGCGATCATCGACGATCTCGGCGCGGTCATCATCATCGCGCTGTTCTACACCGGCGGATTGTCACCGGCCTGGCTTGCCGCCGCGCTGGGAACGCTGGTCCTGCTCGGCGCGTTGAACCGGTTCGGCGTCGCGCGCCTGTGGCCCTATCTCGCTCTCGGCGTCCTGCTTTGGGTCCTGGTACTGCGCTCGGGCGTGCACGCCACGCTGGCCGGCGTCGCGCTGGCCCTGCTGATTCCATTGCGGCAGTCCGGTGCCGGCACCGCCGCGCTCGCGTCGGAGCACTCGCCGCTGTTGCGGCTGGAGCACGCCCTGCATCGCATGGTGCCGTTCCTGATCATCCCGATCTTCGGCTTCGCCAACGCCGGGCTTTCGTTCGCGGGACTGAGTCCGGCGGCGCTGGTGGAGCCGTTGACCCTCGGCGTCGCCGGCGGCCTGCTCGTCGGCAAGGTGATCGGCGTGTTCGGATTCTCGGCGCTGGCGATCCGGTGCGGCGTCGCGACGCTGCCGCACGGCGCGCGCTGGATCCAGTTGTTCGGCGTCGCCCTGTTGTGCGGCATCGGCTTCACGATGAGCCTGTTCATCGGCCTGCTGGCCTTCGCCGATGCACCGCTCCTGCAGAGCGAGGTCAAGGTCGGCATCCTGTGCGGCTCGTTCCTTGCGGGCCTGAGCGGGTGGGCCGTGCTGCGCTGGGCCAGTCCCGGCCGCTAGGACGATCATCGCGTCCGGGATGTGTTGCGTATCGTCCGGCGCCGCGGGCGGCGTGACGGGACGCCCGCGGCGGGGCTGCCGCCGGAAGGTCCGCGACACGCAGGCACGCCGCGTGATGCAAGAATCAGGCTGCGCTAGTGCGTGCGCACGGAGCCTGCGGCAGGTGCGGCGTCGCTGCCGTCCTGCGTCAGCGGCGACTGTTCTTCGCGGGCCTTGGCGATCCAGCCGAGCATCAGCGGCGCGAACGGGGAGCGCAGCGCCAGTCCGACCAGTGCACCGGCCGTCGACCCGGCCCGCGCGAATGCGCGCACCGGCAGCAGGCTGGCGAGGACGCCGGCCGCCAGCCCGCCACCGATGACCAGGGCGGTGCGGTGGCGGCGCCAGAAGCCGCGCAACGGACGGCTGCTCTGTACCAGTTCGTGCCTGGCCGTCACGGCGCGGATTTCCGCCGAGCGGGCCTGTTGGCGGTCGTTGCGAAGACTCATGCCTGGACCTCCTTGCGTGCCTGATCGAGCATGCGGCGCGTCCGTGGCAACGACAGGTCGCGCCAGCAGCGCCGCATCGCCAGCAGCACCCAGGCGATGCCGGCCCCGTTGGCCAGGGCGACGCTGCCGATGCCGACGAACAGGTTGCCGGTGAGTTGGTAGATGCCGGCCGCGATCGCGGCACTCGTCGCCAGCCAGGCACCGACCCCGAGGAAGACCAGCGCGAACCCGAGCCACACCAGCGCCAGCGCACTGCTGCGGGCGAGGCGGAACTCGGCGCGCAGCAGGGCCAGCGCGGCGCCGGCCGCGTCGATCGCCGCGTCCAGCGTGCGGCGCAACTCGGTCAGCGCCGCGCTTTCCTCGCCAGGCGGGGGAGCGTCTTCGGGCCGGTCCATGGCCGCGGCCCTAGCGCCGCAGCCAGCGGGTGACGATCATGCCGGCGGCGAAGGCGATGCCGAACGCGGCCAGCGGATGCGCGCGGATCTGCTCGGCCGCGGTATCGCCGAACTTGCGCGCGCCTTCGCCGAAGCGTCTGCCGGCGTCGCGCAACTCGTCCTCGAGGTGGGAGCCGTTGGCGCGCAGGCGATCGCCGAGGCGATGCAGTTCGTCGGCCGTTTCCTTGAGCCCTTCCTTGAGCGTGCTGCCGGCATTCTCGGCCGCTCCGGCAAGGTCTTCGGCCGCTTTGGAGGCACCCTGTTTCACGTCGCGTATGCTGGCCATGCTGATCTCCATGAAATCACGGTAGGTACCGGCCGAACGGCCGATAGTGCCGGACTCTAGGCGCTGCCGGCTGAGGGAAACATGACCGGGGTCAACCGCGCAGGTCTTTCCGCCGATAGGTGCGGGGCCGATAGGCGCGGGAATGCCGATCCGGGACCAATACGGCCAATTGCCAATTGCGTCCACTCCTGCAAATTGCTGTACTCGCCGATACTGCGTTATGGTTGTTCGGCCAGCGGGCCACCAGGGGCAGTCAGGGGTGCCCGGCCGGGGCCGGGATCATCAGGGGGCACGGAATCGCTCGAAATCGTCAGCGGGCGTCAGTGTCCAGCCTTCGGGGGGGCTTTACGGCATGACCATCGAGTATCGACCGTTCCATCGTTTCCCGGCGCGCACGCAGCGCCGGCTCTTCGCCGCCGCGATCATGGCCGGTGCGATGTTCCTGGCCGCCTGCGGCGAGAAGACGCCTGAGGCGCCCGCCACGGCACAGCCGCCGCCTGCGGTGCCAGCCCCTGCGTCGCCAACGGCCGATGCGGCACCGGCAGAGGCGCCGGCTTCGGCTGCACCGTCCCTGGATGCGCTGAGTGTCGACGAACTGTTCCAGAAGGCGAATAAATCGGTTTCCGACAATCGGATTGCGGGTCCCGCCGGAGACAATGCGCTGGAGTACTACCTGGCGATCCTGGCCAAGGAGCCCGAGCGCGATGGCGCCCGCGATGGCCTGCGCGAGCTGTTCCCGTTCGCCATCGGCGTGGTGGAGCAGGCGATCAACCGCGGCGATGTCGATGAGGCCGGCCGCGTGATCGACCTCCTGGCGCGCGCCGATTCGAACAACTACAGCTTGACGATCCTGCGCAGCAAGCTCGATACCCGGCGCCGGCAGGTGGAACGGGAAACGGCGGCGGCCGCCGCCGCTGCGGCGCAGGCCGCCGCTCCGGCACCGGCCCGTACCGAGCCGGCAGCGCCGGCATCGCGCAGCGAACCGCCCGCGCCCGCGGCGACCCGCCCGGCTCCGGCGCCCGAAAGCGCCGTGTCGCCGCCGCCGGCGCCGGCGCCCCCGCCGGTCGCACCGGCGGTCGCGACGCCCGCGCCGGCTTCGGCGCCGGTCGGGGAGAGCCGCGACGCCGGCATCGTGTCCAGTGCCGCGCCCGAGTACCCGGTCCGCGCCTATCGCGATCGTCAGGAAGGCTGGGTGGAGGTCGAGTTCACGGTGGCACCGGACGGCAGTCCGGGCGGCATCCGGGTCGTGCGGTCCAGCCAGGCACGTGTCTTCGATCGCGAAGCGATCCAGGCGATCCAGCGCTCGACCTTCCGCCCCCGCCTGGAGAACGGCGTGGCGGTCAGCTCGACCCTGCGCAGGCGTATCGAGTTCAAGATGGGCGAATGAGCCCGGACCGGCCCGCAGCCGGGGCCGGCCGGTGGCGCAACGGTTGAGACTTGCCGGCCGCTTGCCTAGAGTAGGCACCTGCTCGCGCAGGTGCCCCTCGACTTGAATCGAATCAATCGTTTTGCCGCTCGTACTTCATGTGCTTTGGCTTTTGCCCTGTTCCCGGCGATGGCCCTGCCCGAGGTTTCCGACCCGCAGGTGCTGGCGTTCGCCGCCGAGTTGGCGAAGAACGACGGGTTGGTCGAGTCCGAGGTGCTGGCCACGCTGGAGGAAGCCAGCGTGCAGCAGTCGATCCTCGACGCCATCGCCCGGCCGGCCGAGTCCAAGGCGTGGAAGGACTACCGGCCGATCTTCATCAGCGACCGCCGGATCGACGACGGCGTGGTGTTCTACGGGCAGCATCGCGAGCTGATCGACCGCATCGCCGGTGAGTTCGGGGTGCCGGCCGAGATCATCGTCGCGATCATCGGCGTGGAGACCAACTACGGCCGCAACATCGGCCGCTACCGCGTGCTCGACGCGCTCTACACGCTGGCGTTCCACTATCCCCCGCGCTCGCCGTACTTCCGCGGCGAGCTGCGCCAGCTGTTCCTGCTCGGCAACGACCGCCTCGCCTATCCGATCGACCAGCTCAAGGGTTCCTATGCCGGGGCGATGGGGCTGGGCCAGTTCATGCCGACCAGCATCGCGACCTGGGCGCGCGACTACGACGGCGACGGCCGCATCGACCTGTGGAATTCCTACCCGGACATCGTGGCCAGCATCGCGAACTATTTCGTCGAGCACGGCTGGGAGCGCGATGCGCCGGTGACGGTGCGCGCCGTGCGCGACGCCACCGCCCGGCCGGTCGAGCGGACCACGCTCGAGCCGTTGCTGAGCGTGCAGCAGCTCGAGGCCTGGGGCTATGCGCCGACCGCTCCGGTCGACGCCGAGCGCGCCGCGACCCTGCTGACGCTGGAAGGTCCCGAGACCGAGGACTGGATCATCTTCCGCAATTTCTACGTGATTTCCCGCTACAACCGCAGTCCGCTCTATTCGATGGCGGTGTGGCAGCTGTCGCAGGCGATCGCGCGAGGCGCGGCGGGCGACCGCCCGTGATGCCATTGCGGAAATCGGCGCGGACGTTCGCGCTGGTTGCCGTCATTCTCGGCCTGACCGCCTGCGCCGGCGGCAAGAAGCGTCCCGACCGGCCGGTGGCGTCGTCGCCCGCGTCCGGACAGGAAAAAGGCAGCGGCGGCCAGGCGCACGAGACCAGCCGGCCCCAGTCATCGCGCTATCGTCACGAGCGTGACGGCGAGCCGACGCTGCCGGCGCCCGACATCGCCTCGCTGGCCGAGCCGGTGCCGCGCGCCGAGCCCCGTTCACGCTATGGCAACAAGACGCCGTATACGGTGCTCGGCCGCACCTACACCGTGCTGCCGACCGCCAAGGGTTATGTCGATCGGGGCATCTCCTCCTGGTACGGGCAGAAATTCCACGGCTACATGACATCGAGCTTCGAGCCCTACGACATGTACCAGTTCACCGCCGCGCACAAGTCGCTGCCGCTGCCGAGCTACGCGCGCGTGACCAACCTGGAGAACGGCAAGAGCGTCGTCGTGCGCGTCAACGACCGCGGTCCGTTCCACGAGAACCGCCTGGTCGACCTGTCCTATGCCGCCGCGGTCCGGATCGGCATCTGGCCCAAGGGGACCGGCCTGGTCGAGGTCCGCGCGATCGATCCGGAGCACCCGGAGGACCTGCCCGTCGCGGAACGTCCGCAGCCGGGGGCCTCCGGCCGCATGTACCTGCAGATCGGTGCCTATGCCGAGCCGGCCAATGCCGAACGCGTCCGCCGCGAGGTCCAGCAGGCCGGCATCGGGCCGGTCCGGATCGAAACGGTGGCGTCCGGCGGTCGGTCGGTCCATCGCGTGCGCGTCGGGCCGGTGGCCGATGTCGCCGAGGCCGACGCGCTGACACCGCGCATCCGGTCGCTGGGGCTGGGTTCGCCACGGGTGACGATCGATGACCGCTGACGCCCCGGTACCGCCGATGTCGCGGTTCCTTCCCTCTTTCCTTCGCTTCTCTCGAGATCTTCGCCACAGATGAAACGCATCGAGCTTCGTTCCGCCTTCCTGACTCCGGGCCGGCTGCCCCTGCTGTTGACGGCGGTGTTGTGCGCCGCGACTGCCGGCGCGCAGACGCCGGCCACGTCGACGCCGACGCCGGCCACGCCGACGCCCGCGCCGCGGCCGCAGCCGCAGCCGCAGCCGCAGCCGGCAGCGCCGGCCGCTGCGCCGGCCAACATGCCGACCCCGCCACCGCCGGCGATCGAAGGCACCAGCTGGGTGCTGATGGACTACGCGACCGGCCAGGTGCTGGCCGAGTCGAACGGCGACCTGCGCGTGGAGCCGGCGTCGATCACCAAGGTGATGACGTCCTACGTCGTCTCGGCCGAGCTGGCGCTGGGCAAGATCAAGCGGGATGACCAGGTGCAGATCTCGGAGAACGCCTGGCGGTCCGGCGGCGCGGGGACGGACGGGTCCACCAGCTTCCTGGCGCTCAACAGCCAGGTGCCGCTCGATGCGCTGCTGCACGGCATGATCATCCAGTCCGGCAACGATGCCGCCATCGCGCTGGCCGAGCACACGGCCGGCTCCGAACCGGTGTTCGCCGACCTGATGAACCGCTACGCGGCGAAGCTGGGCCTGGCCGGGACGCACTACGTCGATGCCAGCGGCCTGCCGCATCCGGACCACTACACGACGGCGCGCGACGTGGCGCTGCTTTCGCGCGCGCTGATCCGCGACTTCCCCGAGGACTACGCGATCTACGCGATCAAGGACTACGAGTGGAACGGCATCAAGCAGCACAACCGCAATTCGCTGCTCTGGCGTGACGCCACCGTGGACGGCATCAAGACCGGGCACACCAGTTCCGCGGGCTTCTGCCTGGTGACGTCGGCCAAGCGCGGCGACCAGCGGCTGATCGCGGTGGTGATGGGCTCGTCCAGCGAGAAGCGCCGGGCCGACGACAACCAGGCGCTGCTCAACTACGGTTTCCGCTTCTACGAGGCGCACAAGCTCTACGAGGCCGGCAAGCCGCTGGCCCAGCCGGAGCTGTGGAAGGGCACCACGGCCACGCTGCCGCTGGGGGTCGCCGAGGACGTGCTGGTGACGATGCCACGCGGGCGCTACGACCAGCTCAAGGCCAGTCTCGAACTGCCTTCGCGGGTGATCGCGCCGCTGCCGAAGGGACAGGCCGTGGGCACCTTGAAAATCGAGCTCGACGGCAAGACCTTGCTGGAGCGCCCGCTGGTCACGCTCGAGGACGCGCCGGAAGGCGGGTTCTTCAAGCGCCTCTACGACGGCGTATGGCTCTGGTTCAAGGGGGACGACGGCGGCAAGGTGTCGGCCGCTCCCGATGCATGACGATGAAGAATCTCGACGACATCCAGCCCACCAGCCCTGACCAGGGCTTCCAGTTCCCCGGCGTGTTCGAGGTCAGCGCGATCGGCAGCGCCGGCCACGGCATGGAATCGCGCGTGCCCGAGATCATCGCAGGCCTGGGGCTGTCGGTCGTCGACGGCAGCCGGCGTGTGCGTCCTTCGCGGGAAGGGCACTACCTCTCGGTCGCGATCAGCTTCAACTGCCCCTCGCGCGAGGCCTACGAGCAGGTGCACGCGGCGCTGCGCGCCGACCCGGACATCCGTTGGACGCTGTGACGCCACGGCCGCTGCGGGTCCGGCGCCTCGGCCGCCAGCCCTACGAGCCGGTGCTGCAGGCGATGCGGCAGTTCACCGATGCGCGCGACGAAGGCACGCCCGACGAGCTGTGGCTGCTCGAGCACGAGCCGGTGTTCACCCTCGGCCAGGCCGGCAAGGACGAGCACGTGCTGGCACCGGGCGACATCCCGGTGGTGCGCGTGGAGCGGGGCGGGCAGGTGACCTACCACGGTCCCGGCCAGATCGTCGGGTATCCGCTGATCGACCTGCGCCGGCTCGGCATCGGCGTCCGCGACCTGGTCTGCCGGCTCGAGCAGGCGATCATCGACACCCTCGGCCACTGGAACATCGGTGCCGAGCGCCGGCCGGGCGCGCCCGGCGTCTACGTGGCCGACGCGAAGGTGGCCGCGCTGGGGCTGCGGGTGCGGCGGGGCTGCACCTTCCATGGCCTGGCCTTCAACGTGGCCATGGACCTGGAGCCGTTCCGGCGCATCAACCCGTGCGGCTACCAGGGGCTGGCGGTGACCCAGATGCTAGACTTGGGCGGCCCGGGTTCGCTGGCCGCCGTCGAGGATGTCCTCGTGGCGGAGCTGGCCCGGCAGTTCGGATACGCGCCGGTCACGGCCGCTGCGGACCTCTTTCAACCTGCGAGCACCGGCGAGCCAGTCGCCGCATCGGCATGAGCGCGACAACCAAAACGATTCCCCTGACCGTGGTCGGCGAGAAGCAGCTCGGCGAGGACAAGATCGCGCGCAACCGCGCCGGCTTCGCCGATGCACCGGTGCTGCGCAAGCCGTCCTGGATCCGCGTACGCATCCCGCCCGGCAACGCCGTCGCCAAGCTCAAGTCGCAGCTTCGCGCCAACCGTCTGGTGACGGTGTGCGAGGAGGCGTCCTGCCCGAACATCCACGAGTGCTTCGGCAAGGGCACGGCCACGTTCATGGTCCTCGGCGAGGTCTGCACGCGGCGCTGCTCGTTCTGCGACGTCGCCCACGGCCGGCCCAAGGCGCCCGATCCGATGGAGCCGATCCACCTGGCCGAGACGATCCGTGACATGCGCCTGCGCTACGTCGTCATCACCTCGGTCGACCGCGACGACCTGCGCGACGGCGGCGCGGCGCATTTCGCCGCCTGCATCCGCGCGGTGCGGTTCGAGAGCCCGGGCATCCGCATCGAGATCCTCACCCCCGACTTCCGCGGCCGCGGCCGCATGGAGCGCGCGCTGGAGCTGCTGGCCGCCGATCCGCCGGACGTCTTCAACCACAACATCGAAACCGTCCGCGAGCTCTACCGCGAGGTGCGTCCCGGCGCCGACTACGACTGGTCGCTCGACCTGTTGCGCCGGTTCAAGGCGCAGCATCCGGACGTGCCGACCAAGTCCGGGATCATGCTCGGCCTCGGCGAGACGATGGAGCAGGTGGTCGGCGCGTTGAACGATCTGCGTGCGCACGATGTCGACATGGTGACGGTCGGCCAGTACCTGCAGCCGACCGCGCACCATCACCCGGTGCTCCGCTACTGGACGCCGGATGAGTTCAAGGCGATCGAGGAGGTCGGCTACCGACTCGGTTTCCAGCATGTGGCTTCCGGTCCGCTGGTCAGGTCGTCCTACCATGCGGACCAGATGGCGCATGCGGCAGGTTTCGTTCAGGTGGCCTGACAGGACAATCGCCGCACGTCCGCCAGGCCCGCTCTTCCGGAGAACACCATGCGTCGTATCCTCATCGCCCTGGCCCTGGTCTCGCTGATCGCCGTCGCGCAAGCGAAGCCGGCCGCCGATGCAGGCTCGCCCGTCCTCAAGCCGACGCCGACCCAGGCCGAGGCGGCCGTCTGGTCGGCGCGCTTCCTGACGCGCTTCCACTACACGCCGGTGCCGCTCGACAAGGCGATGTCGGAGAAGATCTTCGACAACTACCTCGAGTCGCTGGACGGCGAGAAGCTGTTCTTCACCGAAGCGGACATCAACCGGTTCGGCGCCTCGCGCGACAAGCTCGACGAAGCGATCTACAACAAGGACCTCGCCGCGCCGTTCGCGATCTACAACATCTACCTGCAGCGGGTCGGCGAGCGCGTCGCCTACGCCCGCTCGCTGCTCGCCAAGGGCTTCGACTTCTCTGCCCAGGAGAGCTATCGCTTCGACCGCGCCAAGGCGCCGTGGCCCAAGGACGACGCCGAGATCGAGGACCAGTGGCGGCAGCGGATCAAGAACGACTGGCTGCGCCTGAAGCTGACCGGCAAGTCCGACAAGGAGATCCGCGAGACGCTCGACAAGCGATACGCCAACTACCTGGACCGGGTCCACCAGATCAACAGCGAGGACGTCTTCCAGACGTTCATGAACGCCTACGCGACGGCGATCGAACCGCATACCAACTACCTCGGCCCGCGCGCGAGCGAGAACTTCGACATCGCGATGAAGCTCTCGGTCGAGGGCATCGGCGCGGTCCTGCAGCGCGACAACGAGTACACCGCGATCCGCGAGATCGTGCCCGGCGGCCCGGCCGCGATCTCGGGCAAGATCCAGGTCGGCGACCGCATCCTCGGCGTGGGCCAGGGCGCCAATTCGGCGCTGCAGGACGTGATCGGCTGGCGCCTGGACGACGTGGTCGACAAGATCCGCGGGCCGCGGGACACCGTGGTGCGGCTGGAGGTCCTGCCGGCCGATGCCGGCCAGGACGGAAAATCCTTCACGATCGAGCTGGTGCGCAAGAAGGTCACGACCGAGGCGCAGGCGGCCAAGAAGTCGGTCATCGAGGTCAAGGACGGCGAGGCGACGCGCCGGATCGGCGTGATCTCGCTGCCGACGTTCTACCAGGACTTCGAGGCGCGCCGGCGCGGCGACCGCGACTACAAGAGCGCGACGCGCGACGTCGAGCGGCTGCTCGGCGAGCTCAAGCAGGAGCGCGTCGACGGCGTCGTGGTCGATCTTCGCAACAACGGCGGCGGCTCGCTGTCCGAGGCCACCGACCTGACGGGCCTCTTCATCGAGCGCGGCCCGGTGGTCCAGGTGCGCAATGCGGCCGGCCGCGTGGACGTGGAGAACTCGACCTCGCGCACGATGGCCTGGGACGGTCCGCTGGCGGTGGTCGTCAACCGCGTCTCGGCGTCCGCGTCGGAGATCTTCGCCGCGGCGATCCAGGACTACGGCCGCGGCATCATCATCGGCGAGCCGACGTTCGGCAAGGGCACCGTGCAGAACCTGGTCGACCTGGACGACGTCGCGCAGAGCGAGTCGACGTCGCTGGGCGAGCTGAAGATGACGATCGCGCAGTTCTTCCGCATCAACGGCGGCTCGACCCAGCTGCGCGGCGTGTCGCCGGACATCAGCTTCCCGATCACGATCGGCGCCGAGGAATTCGGCGAGTCCAGCTACAACAACGCACTGCCGTGGACCTCGATTCCCGCCGCGCGCTACCAGCCGCTGGCCGATCTTTCGGCGATCGTGCCGCAGCTGATCACGCGTCACGAGCAGCGCACGGCGCAGAGCCGGGACTGGAAGAATTTCCGCGAAGACCTGGCCGATGCGCGCAAGCTGCGCGAGGAAAAGACCGTCTCGCTCAACGAAGCGGTGCGCCGCAAGGAGCGTGACGAGCAGGAAGCCAAGCGCAAGGCGCGCCAGGCCGAGACCGACAAGGTCGCCGCAGCCGAGGACAGCAAGGACCGCAAGGAAAAGTCCGACCTCCAGGCCAAGCGCGGCGCCGATGCCGACACCGCCGTCGAGGGTGCCGAGGGTGCCGTCGCGCTGCAGGACGACGGCCTCCAGGCCGACGAGCGCAGCATCCGCGAGGACGTCCGCCGCGAGCAGGCGCGCAAGGACAAGCCGGATTTCATCCTGATCGAGGCGGCCCACATCCTGGCCGACGAGATCGCCCTGGTGCGTGCCGACACCAAGCTCGCCTCCCGCGTGCTGCCCTACAGCGCGACGTTCCGCGTCAACTGAGCCTCGCCTCGCCGGGACCGGTGGCCGCTTCGCGCGGCCCCGGCCCGGGATCCTGCGGCCGGCGCGGCGCCGGCTTGCTACCATCGCGGTCCCGTTCCCGCTTCCGGCTCTTGCGATCCATGAAAACCCTGCTCGTCACCGGCGGTGCCGGCTTCATCGGCGGAAACTTCGTGCACGCGGTGCTGGCGGGCGGCGGCTACCGCATCGTCAACCTCGATGCGCTGACCTATGCCGGCAATCCCGACACGCTGGCCGACCTCGAGCGTCATGCCGGCCACGTCTTCGTGCACGGCGACATCGGTGACCGCGAGCGCGTGCAGGCCCTGCTGGCCGAGCATCAGCCATCCGCCATCGTCAATTTCGCCGCCGAATCGCACGTGGACCGGTCGATCGACGGCCCGGTCGCCTTCGTGCAGACCAATGTCGTCGGCACGCTGGCCCTGCTCGAATGCGCGCTGGCGTACTGGCGCGCGCTGCCGATCGACCGCCAGGACGCCTTCCGCTTCCTGCACGTTTCCACCGACGAGGTCTACGGGTCGCTGGGCCCGCTCGGCCGTTTCACCGAGGCCTCGCCGTACCAGCCCAACTCGCCGTATTCGGCCTCGAAGGCCGCCTCGGACCATCTGGTGCGGGCGTTCCATCACACCTACGGCCTGCCGACGCTGACGACGAACTGCTCGAACAACTACGGGCCGTACCAGTTCCCGGAAAAGCTCATTCCGCTGATGATCCAGAAGGCGCTCGACGGCGAGGACCTGCCGGTCTACGGCGACGGCCGCAATGTCCGCGACTGGCTGTACGTGGTCGACCATTGCCATGCGATCCAGCGCGTGCTGGAGATCGGCCGCACCGGCGAGGTCTACAACATCGGCGGCGACGCCGAGCGCGAGAACCTGGAGGTCGTCGGGGCGATCTGCGCGCTGCTCGATGCGCGCCGCCCGCTGGCCGACGGCCGTCCGCGCCGGGCCCTGATCCGCCACGTCGCCGACCGGCCGGGACATGACCGCCGTTACGCGATCGACGCCTCCAAGATCCGCCGCGAGCTGGGCTGGCGGCCGGCCGAGAGCTTCGAGACCGGCATCGCGCGGACCGTGGACTGGTATCTGGAGCACCAGGACTGGGTCGGGCGCGTGCTCGACGGCAGCTACCGGATGGAACGCCTCGGCGGCGTGGCCTGATCGCGGCCCACCGCGGATGGACGCCGACCGGCTCCAGCGCATCTGGTACGGCGGCGCGGCCGTGCCGTGGTGGCTGTCGGCGCTGACCCCGGTCTACCGCGCGCTGCGCGGCGCGCACCAGCTGCCGTACCGGCTCGGCTGGCGCCGGGCGCAGGCGCTGGGAGTCCCGGTGATCGTGGTCGGCAACCTCACCGTCGGCGGCAGCGGCAAGACGCCGCTGGTCATCGCCCTGGCATCGGCGCTGCGCCGGCGCGGCTGGCGGCCGGGCGTCGTCAGCCGTGGCTACGGCGGCCGGGCGCGTGTGCCGATGCTGCTCGACGCGCACCCCGATCCTGCGCTGGTCGGCGACGAACCGGCCCTGATCCGCCGGCGCGCCGGCGTGCCGGTGGCCATCGGCCGCGATCGCGTGGCGGCCGCCCGGCGGCTGCTGGCCGAAGGCGTCGACGTGGTGATCGCCGACGACGGGCTGCAGAACCCGTCGCTGGCGCGCGACGTCGAGATCTGCGTGATCGACGGCGACCGCCGTTTCGGCAACGGCCGGCTGCTGCCGGCCGGGCCGCTGCGCGAGCCGCTGGCACGGCTGGCAACCCTGCCGCTGCGGGTCTGCAACGGCGGGCAGCCCGAGGCCGGCGAAACACCGATGACGCTGCAGGGCGAGCAGGCGGTGAACCTGGTCGACGGCGCCTCGCGCCCGCTGGCGGACTTCGCCGGCACGCCGGTGCACGCGATCGCCGGCATCGGCCATCCCGAGCGCTTCTTCGGAGCGCTGCGCGCACGCGGCATCGAGGTTCTCGCCCATGCGTTCGCGGACCATCACGCCTATCGGCCGGAGGATCTCGCGTTCGGCGACGAGCGGCCGGTGCTGATGACCGAGAAGGACGCGATCAAGTGCGAGGTCTTCGCCTCCGGCCGCTGCTGGCGCGTGCCGGTCGACGCCTGCCTGCCGCCGGCCTTCGAGGCGGCCGTGGCGGCCGCCGTGGCGGAAGCCGCACGCCGTTGAGGCGCGCCGGCCGCGAGCGGCAGGGTGTCGCGCGCCAGCCGCGCCACGGCCTGGCGCGCGTGCTGTCCAAGCGCGGCATCTGTTCGCGCAGCCAGGCCGCCGCATTGATCGTCGCCGGCCGCGTCAGCGTCAACGGCACCCTCGTGCGCGATCCGGAATGGCCCACCGATGCGCAGGCCGACCGCCTGGCCATCGACGGTGCCGCGGTGGCGGCCGCCGCGCCGGCGGTCTATGTCGCGCTCAACAAGCCGCGCGGCCTGGTGACCAGTGCCGCCGACGAGCAGGGCCGGCCGACCGTCTACACCGTCTTCGACGGCGCGGACCTGCCGTGGATCGGGCCGGTGGGCCGGCTCGACCGTGCCAGCGAGGGCTTGCTGCTGTTCACCAATGACACCGCCTGGGCGGCCGCGGTCACGGCGCCGTCCTCGCATCTGGACAAGACCTATCACGTGCAGGTCGACCGGGTACCGGACGGTGCCCTGCTGGCGGCGCTGACGGACGGGACCGACGTGGACGGCGAACGGCTCGCCGTCAGGGCCGCGACGCTGCTTCGCAGCGGCCGTCGCAACGCGTGGCTCGAGATCGTGCTCGACGAGGGCCGCAACCGGCAGATCCGGCGCCTGCTCGCGGCGTTTGAGGTCGGCGTGCTGCGCCTGGTGCGGATCGCGATCGGGCCGGTGCGGCTGGGCGAGCTGCCCAAGGGCGGCTGGCGCCACCTGAGCGACGCGGAGGTCGCCGCGCTGCGTCCGGGCCGCTGAGTGTCCGGGCGCGTTCCCGGCGACCGGCCGGTCCGTGTGCCTACGCACGGCGTGCCTTCTGCGGTAGTGTTCGCCCTCCAAGTGAGCGGGGAGTCTCGATGAGCACTGCTGCAGCACCGCAATTGACCGTTCGCGCGGTCATCCTTTCGATCGTGCTGGCCGTCATTCTGGCGGCCGCCAACACCTATCTGGGCCTGTTCGCTGGCATGACCATCGCCTCGGCGATTCCGGCGGCCGTGGTGTCGATGGGCGTGCTGCGCCTGCTCGGCGGCGGCGGCATCCTCGAGAACAACATCGTGCAGACCGGTGCATCGGCCGGCTCGTCGATCGCTTCCGGTGTGATCTTCACGATTCCCGCGCTCGTGATCCTCGGCTACTGGGATGCGTTCAAGTACTCCTGGGTGCTGGCGATCGCCGGCCTCGGCGGCCTGCTCGGCGTGATCTTCTCGGTGCCGTTGCGCCGTTCGCTGATCGTCGACCAGGGGCTGGCCTTCCCCGAGGGCAAGGCGGCGGCCGAGGTGCTCAAGACCGGCGAGAACCCGGGGCAGGGCATCCGTACGCTCGGCGTCGCGGCCACGCTCGGCGGCCTGGCCAAGCTCGGTGCCGAAAGCGGCCTGCGCCTGTTCCCGGACGCGGCCGCTTCGGCGGCCTGGGTCGGCAAGGGCATCGCCTATGTCGGCACCAACCTGTCGCCGGCCCTGCTCGGCGTCGGCTACATCGTCGGCCTCAACATCGGCATCGTCGTCTTGCTCGGCGGCATCATCGGCTGGAACGTCGCGATTCCGATCTACAGCGCGTTCTTCCTCGACAGCGATCCGGCGCTCGCGGCCCGCCTCGCCGGTGCCAGCGCCGCCGATGCGGCCGGCGCGATTTGGTCGGCGCAGATCCGCTACCTCGGCGTCGGCGCCATGCTGATCGGCGGCATCTGGACCCTGATCTCGCTGCGCAAGTCGCTGTTCTCGGGCATTCGCAGCGGCTTCGCGGCGACGCGTGCCGGCGCCGACGGCATCGTCGCCGAGACCGAGCGGGACATCCCGATGAAGCTGATCGCGATCGGCCTGGTCGTGTTCACGCTGCCGCTGCTCGCGCTGTACCAGAACATCGTCGGCCAGTGGAGCGCCAGCGTGCCGATGACGATCATCATGATCGTCGCCGGCTTCCTGTTCGTCTCGGTCTCGGCCTACATGGCCGGCCTGGTCGGCTCGTCGAACAACCCGGTGTCGGGCATCACGATCTCGACGATCCTGTTCGCGGCGATCGTGCTAGTGGTCCTGCTGGGGCGCGAATCGTCGATCGGCGCGGTGGCCGCGATCATGATCGGTGCGGTGGTGTGCTGCGCGGCCTGCATCGGCGGCGACAACCTGCAGGACCTCAAGGCCGGCCACATCGTCGGGGCGACGCCGTGGAAGCAGCAGGTCATGCTGGCGATCGGCGCGGTGTCCTCGGCACTGATCATGGCGCCGATCCTCAACCTCCTGATGACCGCCTACGGTGTCGCCGGCGCGCCCGGCTCCGAAGCGTTCCCGCGCCCGCTGCCGGCGCCGCAGGCCAACCTGATGGCGTCGGTCGCCAAGGGCATCTTCGGCGGCCAGCTGCCGTGGAACACGATCGGCGTCGGTGCCGCGATCGGCGCGGTCATCATCGCCGTGGATTCCTGGCTCAAGGCCACCGGCAAGAAATTCCGCATCCCGGTGCTGGCCTGCGCGATCGGCATCTACCTGCCGATCGAGCTGATGGTGCCGATCTTCCTCGGTGGCCTGCTGTCGCACATCGTCGAGCGCAGGCTCGGCGGCGCCAAGAACGAGGAGGAGCACGGCCGCATCCACCGCAAGGGCATGCTGTTCGCCGCCGGCCTGATCACCGGCGAGGCACTGATGGGCATCTTCATCGCGATCCCGATCGTCGTGACCGAGAACAAGGACGTGCTGGCGCTGCCGGCGTCGCTGCACTTCGGCGGCTGGCTGGGCCTGGCCCTGCTCGCGTTCATCGCCTGGCTGCTCTATCGCTACGCGATCCGGCGCGACCCGGCCTGACCGGATCGCGCATCGGGCCGCCGCCGGGGGATGACCACCGGCGGTTGGCCTCTCCCGGTCGAGCCCGTACCATGCCTGTCCCCTTGGTATTGCCGAGCAGCCCGATGAAGTTCTCCTGCGCCCTGCTGGTCCTGGCCGCCGCCTCGGCGTCGGCCGCGCCGCGGCCGTTCGACGTCCGTGACCTCGCCACCCTCGACCGCGTCAGCGACCAGGTGCTCTCGCCCGACGGCCGCCGGGCGGCGGTGCACCTGCGCGAGACCGACTACGAGGCCAACCGGGGCGCCAACGGCATCTGGACGGTCGCCACCGATGGCCGCGGCGCGCCGGTACGGCTCACCGACAAGGCGCTCAACGCGACGGCGCCGCGCTGGTCGGCGGACGGCGCATCGGTCTATTTCCTCGCGCCGAAGGACGGCGTCAACCAGCTCTGGCGCGTGCCGGCCGCGGGCGGCGAGGCGATCCAGGTCAGCCGGCTGCCGCTCGACGTCGGCAGCTACAAGCTGGCGCCGGACGGCAAGCGCGTGGCGCTGACGCTGGAGGTCTTCGTCGATTGCCAGGACCTGGCTTGCACGCGCGAGCGGCTGGACAAGACCGAGAAGAGCAAGGCCAGCGGCCGCGTCTACGACGCGCTGTTCGTGCGCCACTGGGACACCTGGTCCGACGGCCGCCGCTCGCAGCTGTTCGTCGCCGACGTGGGTGCCGACGGCCTGCTCGCCGGTGAGCCGCGCCGCCTGTCACGCGGTATCGACAACGACATCCCGTCCAAGCCGTTCGGCGACGACAGCGAGTACGCGTTCGCGCCGGACGGGAGCACGGTCTACTTCGGCGCGCGCAACGCCGCCGGCAGCGCCGAGGCCTCCTCGACCAACTTCGACCTCTACGCCGTTGCCGTCGAGGGCACGTCGGCACCGAAGGACCTGACCGCCGCCAACCCGGCCTGGGATGCCTATCCGCTGCCCTCGCGCGACGGCAAGACGCTGTACTACCTCGCGATGAAGCGCCCGGGCTTCGAGGCCGACCGCTTCGGTATCCGCGCGCTGGACCTGGCGAGCGGCCAGGTCCGCGAGATCGCGCCGGCCTGGGACCGCTCGGCGTCGGCGCTGAAGGAATCGTTCGACGGGCGTACGCTCTACACCGCCGCGGACGACTGGGGCCAGCACCCGCTGTTCGCCGTCGACGTCGCCAGCGGCAAGGTCAGCAAGCTCGTCGACGGTGGAACCGTGGCCGGCTTCGATGTCGGCGCCCGGCAGCTGCTGGTGGCCCGGCAGACGCTGAAGCGGCCGAGCGACCTGTTCGTCGCCGGCCTGAAGGGCGGCAAGCTGCGCCAGATCACGCGCTTCAACGCCGAGCGCCTGGCCGGGCTGAAGGTCGGCGATGCCGAATTCTTCACGTTCAAGGGCTGGAACGAGGAAACCGTGCAGGGCTACGTCGTCAAGCCGGTGGACTTCCAGCCCGGCCGCAGCTACCCGGTCGCCTTCATCATCCACGGCGGTCCGCAGGGCGCGATGAACGACGGCTGGAGCTACCGCTGGAACCCGCAGACCTATGCCGGGCAGGGGTTCGCCGTGGTCACGATCAACTTCCACGGGTCGACCGGCTACGGTCAGGCCTTCACCGACTCGATCTCCGGCGACTGGGGCGGCAAGCCGCTGGAAGACCTCAAGCGCGGCTGGCAGGCCGCGCTGGCGCGCTACGACTTCCTCGACGCCGACCGTGCTTGCGCGCTCGGCGCCTCGTACGGCGGCTACATGATCAACTGGATCGCCGGCAACTGGAACGAGCCGTGGAAGTGCCTGGTCAACCACGACGGCGTGTTCGATACCCGTTCGATGGGCTACGTGACCGAGGAGCTGTGGTTCACCGACTGGGAGAACGGCGGCGCGCCGTTCGCCGAGCCGGAGAACTACGAGCGTTTCAATCCGGTCAACCACGTCGCCCAGTGGCGCGTGCCGATGCTGGTCGTGCAGGGCGAGAAGGACTACCGCGTGCCGATCGACCAGGGGCTGTCGACCTTCACCGCGTTGCAGCGGCGCGGCATCCCGAGCCGGTTGCTGTACTTCCCCGACGAGAACCACTGGGTGCTCAAGCCGCAGAACAGCGTGACCTGGCACGAGACGGTCAACGCCTGGCTCAAGCGCTGGACCGCCCAACCCTGACGAGCCCGACCCGATGAACGCCGCCGCTTTGCCGCCTGCCGAGACGATTGCCGAAGACGTGCGGCGTGCGCTGGCCGAAGACATCGGCAGCGGCGACGTCACTGCCGACCTGCTGCCGGCTGCCGCCCATGCGCGCGCGCGCGTCATCACGCGCGAGGCGGCGGTGCTCTGCGGCCAGGCCTGGTTCGAGCAGTGCTTCCAGGCGCTCGATGCCGGCGTGGTCGTCGACTGGGCCTGTGCCGAAGGCCAGGCCGTCACGGCCGGCTCGGTCCTGTGCCGGTTGACCGGTCCGGCGCGGGCGCTGGTGACCGCCGAGCGTGCCGCGCTCAACTTCCTGCAGACGCTGTCGGCGACCGCCACGGCGGCGGCTGGCTACGTCGAGGCGGTGCGCGGCACGCGCACGACGATCCTGGACACGCGCAAGACGCTGCCGGGCCTGCGCCAGGCGCAAAAATACGCCGTGCGCGTGGGCGGTGCCGCCAACCACCGGCTCGGTCTCTACGACATGGTCCTGGTCAAGGAGAACCACATCGCCGCGGCCGGCTCGATCACCGCGGCGGTGGCACGCGCGCGCAGCCTGCACCCGGGCATCCCGGTCGAGGTCGAGACCGAGAACTTCGCCGAGCTGCGCGAGGCCCTGGCCGCCGGCGCCGATCGCATCATGCTCGACGAGTTCGAGCTGCACGAACTGGCGCAGGCCGTCGCCGAGGTGGACGGCCGCGCATTGCTCGAAGTCTCCGGCGGCATCAGCCTCGACCGCGTGCGGGCGATCGCGCAGACCGGCGTGGACTTCATCTCGGTCGGCGCACTGACCAAGCACGTCCGCGCGGTCGACCTGTCGATGCGGATCGAGGTCGGCGCGGCAGGCTGACGCGTTCGCCGGCCGCGTACGCGGCGGCCGTCCCTCAGTGCGGGATCACGCCGCGGAACCACAACGCGGCGGCCACCAGGGCGATGCCGGCGATCGCCACGCCGATCAGCAGGCCGGTCCGCGCCGGGCTTGCGCCGGCCGCCGGCGTTTCGCCGGCGGTCGCGCCGCCGGTGCCGTGCTGGAGCTCGGCGCCCGGCGTCAGCAGCAGGAAGCGCACGGTATCCAGGCGCAGTTCCTCGCCGGTCTTGAGCAGGCCGCTCTGCACGCGCTTGCCGCCGATGTAGGTGCCATTGGCGGAGCCGAGATCCTCCACCAGCAGGCCTTCGACGGTGGCCTGCACGCGGGCGTGGTGGCGCGAGACCTCCTCGGTCGCGACGGTGATGTCGCAATCGGCCTGGCGGCCGATCGTCATCGTGCCGTGGATCGGGAAGGCCTTGCCGAAGGTCGGCCCCGAGACGCCGCGCAGCACGAAGCGCGGCAGTGCGATGCGCAGGCGCGTGCTGCCGCTTTCGTCCACCGCGGGCCGGGCGGCGGCCGGTGCCACCGCGCCGGCGCGCTCGACCGCGGCGAGCCGGCAGCCGACCGTCGCGACCGTGATGAGGTCGCCCGGCTTGAGCGGCGTCTCCGCGGCCACCGGGCGCCCGTTCACGGCGACCGGCGCGTCCGGTGCCAGCGGTTGCACGCTGGCGATGCCGTTCTTGATCTGGAACTGTGCATGCCGCGCGGTCACGCCGGGCAGGGCGACCACGATCGTGCAGTCGGCAGCCGACCCGATCGTCCAGCGGCCCTCGGCCAGGTCGACCGAGGCGTGTTCCCCGTTCGGAAAGATCAGCTTCATCGGTGTGCAGTCCCCCTGCTGTTCACGGTGCGATCTCGCGCGCCACGCGGAATCCCACGCTGTTCAAGGCCACGTCGTCGCCGAAGCTGTCGACGTTGCCGACGTTTTCCTTGGAAGGCACCGACAGCCAGCCGCGCCCCTTGACGGTATGGTCGCGACAGGCCGCCGTCAGCGGCGTCCCCTTCCCGCAGCCGGCCACCCATTCGCGGACGTTGCCGTCGAGGTCGAAGACCCCGACCGAGATCGCCGGGAAGCGGCCGACCGGCGAGGTGCCGGCAGCGCCGTCGTCGCATTCCTGGCCCTGCAAGGTCTCGTAGCGGCGGCGGTAGGACTGGTCGGCGAGGTTCGCCGTGCGGCAGTCGGGCGTGGTCGCCGAGCGGGCGATGCGGTCCCATTCGCCCGGTGTCAGCAGCCGGTAGCGGTGGCCGGTACGCTCGCTGAGCCAGGCCGCGTAGGCCTGCGCCTGGGCGAAGCCGACGCAGACCGCCGGATGGCTGTCGTCCTGGTCGATGTCGGGCTTCTGCCAGGTCCGGTTGCGCGAGGAGCGGAAGAACGATTCGCGGTCGCGGCACGCGGGCTGCGCGACGGTGCGGGCCGATCCGCCGGCCTGCCACCAGCGCGTGAACTCACCGCGCGTGACCGGAAACTGTGCGACGGCCAGCGTGCCGTCGAGCACGACCAGCGCCGGGCCGGCAGTGCCGTCGGCCAGGCGGTCGCGGAAGACGTAGCCGGGCGCACCGACCCGCTGCAGCCGGCGCTGGGCCTCCAGCACCGTGGCATTGCCCGGGTCGAACGCCAGCGCACGCTCGTACAGCGCGGCGGCACCGGCCTTGTCCCAGGCGTCGACCAGCGGGCGGGCTTCCTCGACCAGCCGGTCGGCCTCGCGGCCGCGGCGTGCGCGGATGGCCGCGGCGACTTCCGTGCCTTCCTCGCCGGCCGCCACGGCCACTTCGGCCGCCTTGTCCAGGTGCGCGGCGAACTCCGGGCTGTTGCCGGCCTGGTAGGCGCTTTCGGCCAGCTCCAGGTACGCGCGCGCGACCTGGACGATGCCTTCGCGGGCCGGCCGCGTGCGCGGGTTGATCTTCAACGCCAACTGGAAGCGCTCCAGCGCGTTGCGCTCGGGCGGCAGGGTCAGCCGCTGCGCCGCGAGATCGGCCCGTCCGAGACGGACCAGTTCGACCACCGGGTCGACGACGGTCGGCACCTGGCGCAGGTCCAGCGGTGCGATCGGCCGGCCGTCGGCATCGAGCCGCGGGTCGGAGAGGAAGTCCGGCTCGGATGGCGGCACGACCGGCGGTGCATCGATCGCCGCATCCGCCGTCGGCGGCGCCGGTTCGGCCGGCTCGGCGCCTTCGTTCGTGGCGACGGGGATCGGCGCCGCCGGGGCCGGTGTCCGCGATGACCACACGCCGTAGCCGACACCACCGATCAGCAGCAGGCCGAAGGCGGCGATGACGAGCGGGAGCCAGCTGCCCGGCGCCGTTTCCTCGGCGGCCGGCAGTGGCCGTTCCGGTGTGGCGGATGGGGGCGGCGGTGTCGCGACGCGGAGGTTGGTCTCGTTGGTGCCCGTGGCAGCCGGCGGTACGGCGGCCCGTGCCGGCACGACCGCCGCGGCGCGCTGGGCCGGGGCCGGTACCGCGGCCGGGCCGGCCGTCGTCGGGATGTCGACCGAGGCCAGTGCCGCCAGCAGCGCTTCGGCGCTCTGGAAGCGCTTATTGGGGTCGGTGGCCATTGCCTTGTCGATCAGCGACTGCCAATGCGCCCGCTCGGGCGGCAGCCGCGGAATCGGCGACTTGGCATCGCCGGCCTCGCTCGGCGAGCGGCCGCTCAGGCCGAAGAACGCCACGGCACCCAGGCTGAAGATGTCCGAGCGCGCGTCGGGCGCATCGCCGCGCGCCACCTCGGGACTGGCGTAGCCGTCGGCCGAAGGCGGCGCCGTATCGGTGTCGGCGGCCAGCTTGCGCCGCGCGGCCAGCAGGCCGAAGTCGCTGAGGATCGCCGTGTCGTTGGGATCGAACAGGATGTTGCTCGGGCTGATGCCGCCGTGCACGTGGCGGCGCCGGTGGATGTAGCCGAGCGCGCGCGCGATGCTCTCAAGGATGCGCCGCAGCTCGCGCTCGTCCAGGCCGCGCCGGACGCGGCTGGCCAGGTTTCCGCCGGACAGGTACTGCATCGCGTAGTACGGCGCCGGCTCGAGCCCGATGTCGTAGACCTGGACCACGTTGGGGTGGGCGAGCGAGGCGAGCATGCGCGCCGACTGCAGGAACTGCTCGCTGATGTCCGGGTCGGCGGCCGGGCCGGGCGACAGGATCTTGAGCGCCACGTCGCGCTCCAGCGACGTCTGCGTCGCCAGCCTGACGCTGGCCAGCCGGCCCGAGCCGATCTTGTCGACCGGTCGATAGTCGGGGATGTCGATCGTCGCCATGTCCGGATCAGCGCACCCCCGGGAAGGGGAGGGTGCCCACGCGCCCCTGATTCTGATAGGGGGATTCTAGCGAAAACGGCACCGCGCGCCGTGACCGGCTGCCGGCTGCGTGCATTTGCCGGTCGGATCGGTCCTTGCAAGGGCGCACCGGCGTCTCCACACTCGGGCGATGCTGGCCCAATGGATTCCCCTGCTTCTCATCGGCGCCGCGATCGCGCTGTGGCTGCGCGCGCTCAAGGCGCGCGAGCGTGCCGGCGCCCTCGCGCGCGACCTGTGCCGCCGTGCCGGCGTGCAGTTGCTCGACCAGACCGTCGCGCTGCGCCGCCTGGGCTGGACCCGTGTCGACGGCCGCCTGCGGCTCAAGCGCCGCTACGGCTTCGAGGTCAGCACCGACGGGCACAACCGGCATCCGGGCCATCTCGACCTGCTCGGCGACGCGCTGCAGACCTGGAGCATCCCGATGCCGCAACAGGCGTCGGCCTTGAACGATCGGGTCGATCCGCCGCTGCCGCTAGGCGCGGCCGGCCGCCGCGTCCCGCCGCTGACCCTCATCGACGGCGGTGTGGAAACGCGCCGCCTGGCGGTGGAAGCGCAGCGTCAGCAGCACGGCGGCCATGCTGAGGCCGGCGATCAGGCCGATCCACATGCCGCGCGCACCGAACCCGCCGGGGAAGGTCAGCCACCAGCCGACCGGCATGCCGACGCCCCAGTACGCTAGCAGCGTGATGACCATCGGCGTGCGCGTGTCCTTGAGACCGCGCAGCGCGCCGTTGGCGGCCACCTGGATGCCGTCGGACAACTGGAACATGCCGGCCAGCACCAGCAGCTGCGCGGCGAGCGCGATCACCACCGCATCGCGGGTATAGAGCGCGGCGATGGCGTGCGGGAAGCCGAAGAAGATGCCGGCCGAGACGCACTGGATCGCCAGCGTCAGCGCGAAGCCGGCCAGGCCCGCCATCTTCACGCCTTCGCCGTCGTTGCGGCCGACCGCGTGACCGACCCGCACGGTGGTCGCCATGGCGATGCCGAGCGGAATCATGAAGGCGCAGGAGGCGACGTTGATCGCCACCTGGTGGCTGGCGACCACGTCGGCGCCGAGACGTCCGATGATCAGCGCGACGGCGACGAACAGGCTCGCTTCCATGAATACGGTGACGCCCATCGGCGCACCGATCCGCAGCAGTTCGCCGATTGCGCGCGGGTTGGGCCGTTCCCTGCGCCCGAACGGCTGCAGGTGCCGGTACGCCGGGTGACGCGCGATGTAGCACAGCATGCACAGCATCTGTACCCACAGCGCGAGCGCGGTGGCGATGCCGGCACCGGCCGCGCCCAGCGCCGGCAGTCCCAATCGGCCGTACATCAGCACATAGCCGACCGGCGCCAGCAAGGCCGGGCCGAGCAGGCCGAAGTACATCGTCGGCCGCGTCAGGCCGATACCTTCGCTGAGACCGCGCAATGCGAAGTACAGGGCCATCGCCGGCGCGCCGAAGGCGATCGCGTGCAGGAAATGGCGTACGTCGGTGGCCAGCACCGGGTCGATGCCGATCAGGTCGAACAACAAGGGGCCGCCGAACGCCGTCGCCAGCCCGAGGACGACGCCCATGCTGCCGGCCAGCCACAGCGCCTGGCGCAGCAGGGCGCCGATCGCGCCGTGCCGGCCCGCGCCGTGCAGCTGTGCCACCGACGGCGGTACCGCCATCATCACGCCGAGCGACAGCACCAGCGTCAGCGACCAGATGCTGGTACCGACCGCCACCGCGGCCAGCGTGCGCGCATTGAGATGGCCCGCCAGCACCGTGTCGATCACGTTCATGCCGACAGCCGACAGCTGGCCGAGCACCAGCGGTCCGGCCAGGCGCAGCGTGTCCTTCAGCTCGCGCCCCAGGCGCTGCCGGTCGAGGAAAGGGTGGCGGGTCATCGCGACTGGGCGCAGGAGGGTATTCCGGTCCGCCAGTCTACCAGCGCCCTCGGCGGCGTCCGCTTCAGCCGCGGATACAGAGTGTTTCCCGGCGCGCATGCGGCCGCTACCGGGCCCCCGATCGCGAACAAAAACCGGTATCGTCCGCAGCCTGGCGAGCGGCGTCGCCGATCGGGGAGCGCGAAGTTTCGGTATGAGCAGCGGCGCGGAAGATCCTCTGGAACCGGCCAAGGCAGCGGCCCTTCGGGACGCCGGCAGCGCGCGCGTGCCGGCAGTGCTGGACGTGCCGGTGGCCGAGCCGGTTGCGCCGGCGCCCACCTTCCCGTCCTGCGGCAATTGCGGCGAGCCGATGTACGGCAGCTACTGCTACCGCTGCGGCCAGCCCGAGAAGGGCATGATCCGCAGCCTGCGCGAAGTGGGGTCGGACCTGGCCGACATCGTCTTCAACGTCGATTCGCGCATCTTCCGTTCGATATTCGACCTGTACTTCCGTCCCGGCTTCCTGACGACCGAGTACTGTGCCGGCCGGCGCGTTCGCTACGTTACGCCGTTCCGGCTGTTCTTCGTGCTGTGCGTGCTGTCGATCTTCGCGGTGCAGGTCGCATTGGAGGACCAGTTCGTCAACAGCGCCATCGTGGTGGCCGACGACGATCGGCCGCCGCCGGTTACCGATACCGCCGCCGGCCAGGCCGCGGCGCCGACCGAAGCGCCGAAGGATTCGTCCGCACCCGGGAAGGGAGGACCGGGGAAGGCCGGGTCGGACAAGGCCGGGTCGGACAAGGCGGGAACGGACAAGGCGGGAACGGACAAGGCGGGAACGGACAAGGCGGGAACGGACAAGGCGGGAACGAAGGACGGGGAGAACGACGCGACGGCAATGGAGCGGGTGTTCAACGCGGTCTTCAGCTTCAACGGTCAGCCCTGGGATGCGAAGACCAATCCGGTCGAAGTCACCTGGCTGCCGCAGGCTGCCAACCGGCGCATCAACGTCGCCCTCGGGCACATGCTCGAGAACACGCGCATGGCCGCCCGCAAGCCGGCCCTATTGGGCACCGCGATGTTCTCGGTGCTGCCGCAGACGCTGTTCGTGCTGATGCCGCTGTTCGCGGTGCTGCTGAAGATCGTCTACATCTTCAAGCGCCGCCTCTATATGGAGCACCTGATGGTGGCACTGCACAGCCACGCCTTCATCTTCCTCTCGCTGCTGGTCCTGATCCTGCTCTACGCGCTGCGCGACGCGGCGATCGGCCTGCCGGGGGTCAGCACGCCGATCGGCTGGCTGATCGTCGCCGCCTGGGTCTGGCTGCCGCTGTACCTGCTGCTGATGCAGAAGCGCGTCTACCGGCAAGGCTGGATCATGGGCGTGCTGGCCTACGGCGTGATCGGCATGTGCTACTCGTTCCTGCTGTCGCTGGGCCTGGTAGCCGCCCTGGTCGTCGGCATGGCCGTGGCCTGAGCTCCGAAGGCGCAGCCGGAGGCGTTGTCAAGTCTTTTGTGCACAGGCAGCACGGGGCCGCGGCGACCGCCCGCGAATGTCACGCGGCCGTCATCGTTGGTCCGAGCTTGTTTCCCAAGCACCTGTTTATATTGATGTATTTCAGATTGGTTAAAGATTCGCCAAGGTGGCGCGCGGCGCGCCGCTGTGCGCTCCGCTCCCTGCTCCCGACCGTTGGTCCACAGACTTATCCACAACGCTTGTGGATAAGCGGCAAATGCCCGGTGTGGCAGCCACTTGGCGTCAGTTTCCGTGAGCGAGGGTGAGAAGGTCCCGCTAAGCCCTGCCGCTCGCCGGTGCGGCGGATAGACTTGCCCGATGTCCGATGATCTTCCGGCAGCCCCGCAGGCGATCGTTCGCGTCGCGGTTCCGGTACCCCTCGCCCAGGCCTTCGACTACGCGGTTCCCGCCGGCGTTCCGATCCCGGCGCGCGGCTGCCGGGTGCGTGTCCCGTTCGGCCGTCGCGATACGGTCGGCGTCGTGGTCGGCCATGCCGAGGCCGCCGCCGTCGCCCCGGGCCGGCTCAAGCCGATCGGGGAGGTCCTCGACCCGGCGCCGTGGCTGACCGAGGAACTGCTCGGCAGCCTCGAATGGGCGTCGCGCTACTACCACCACCCGCTCGGCGAGGTCCTGGAGGCGGCGCTGCCGCAGGCCCTGCGCAGTGCGCGGACGCCGCCCGCCGAGGATGAGGAAGTGTGGTTCCTCGAGGACGCCGGCCGCCAGGCGCGCGAGAATCCCGGGCGCCGGCGTGGCACCCGCCCCGACCGCCTGCTCGACCAGCTCGCCGAAGGCGCCGTCGCGGCGGCCCTGCTCGACCTGCGCCTGCCCGGCTGGCGGGCAGCGGCGCGCAGCCTGCGCCAGCGCGGCTGGGTCGGCTGCCGTCGCGTGCCGGTCGCCAGTGCGCCGCCGCGGCCGAGCCCCGGGCCACCCCTCAACGCCGAGCAGGCCGCCGTGGTCGCCGCGGTGGCGGCCGAGCCGGACCGCTTCGTGCCGATCCTGCTCGACGGCGTCACCGGCAGCGGCAAGACCGAGGTCTACCTGGACCTGATCGGCAGCTGCATCGCGCGCGGCCGGCAGGCCCTGGTGCTGGTGCCGGAGATCGCGCTGACGCCGCAGATGCTGCGGCGGTTCCGCGAGCGGCTGGGCGTCACGATCGCGGTCCTGCACTCGGGCCTGGGCGAGGTCGAGCGTGCACGCGCCTGGCTGGCGGCCGCGCGCGGCGACGCACCGGTGGTGCTGGGAACGCGTTCGGCGGTCTTCGTGCCGCTGCCGCGGCCGGGCCTGCTGGTCGTGGACGAGGAACACGACACTTCGTACAAGCAGCAGGAAGGCTTCCGCTACCACGCGCGCGACCTGGCCCTGGTGCGCGCCAAGGCCGTGCAGGTACCGGTCGTGCTCGGATCGGCCACGCCGTCGCTCGAATCGCTGGCCAATGCCGAGGCGGGCCGTTACCGGCACCTGCACCTGCGGCAGCGCGCCGGCAGCGCGCGGCCGCCGGACCTGCACATCGTGGACCTGCGCCGGCAGCCGCTGCAGCACGGGCTGGCGGAGCCGGCGCTGGCGGCCATCCGCGCCTGCCTCGATCGCGGCGAACAGGCGCTGGTCTTCCGCAACCGCCGCGGCTACGCACCGGTGCTGCAATGCCGGGACTGCGGCTGGAGCGCGCAGTGCCGGCGCTGCGACCGGCCGATGACGCTGCATCGCGGGCGTTCCCGGCTGATCTGCCACCACTGCGGCGCGGAGCAGCCGGTGCCGCCGGGGTGTCCGGCCTGCGGCGGGCTGGCGATCGTGCCGCAGGGACACGGCACCGAACGCCTGGAAGACGTGCTGCGCGCGCGCTTCCCGGACGTGCCGATCGTGCGGATCGACCGCGACACCACACGCAGCCGGCGCGCGCGCGATGCCTTGCTCGACGGCCTCGCCGACGAGGCGCCGCGCATCCTGGTCGGCACGCAGATCCTCGCCAAAGGGCATGACCTGGCGCGGTTGAGCCTGGTCGTGCTGGTCAGCGTCGACGAGGGCCTGTTCAGTGTGGACTTCCGCGCCGGCGAGCGCCTCGGCCAGCTGATCGTCCAGGTGGCCGGCCGCGCCGGCCGCGCATCGCGGCCCGGCCAGGTCTGGCTGCAGACCCATCATCCGGATCACCCGCTGCTGGCGACCTTGCGCGGCGGCGGCTATCGCGCGCTGGCGCAGGCCCTGCTGGAGGAGCGGCGGCAAGCACAACTGCCACCGTACGGCTATCTGGCCTTGCTGCGTGCCGAGGCGGAGGACCCGGCGCTCCTGGAGCGGTTCCTGTCCGCCGCCTGCCGCGTACGGCCGGCACCGGAGGGCGTCCGCCTGCAGGGGCCGCTGTCGGCACCGATGCCGCGGCGGGCCGGCGCACATCGCGGCCAGGTCATCGTCGAGGCCGACGAGCGCGGGCCGCTGCAGGGCTACCTGACGTCATGGCTGCCGCAGGTCGCCGCGCTTCCGGGCGGGCGGCAGTTGCGCTGGTCGATCGACGTCGATCCGATCGACCTGTTCTGAAGCCGGCAGTCGGTTCCCGAAAACGACGACGGCCCCGTCGAGGGGCCGTCGTGACTACCGGGAATGCGCAGCTCAGGCGACGAACAGCGTGCGCATCTTCTTCATCGCATTGGCCTCGATCTGGCGGATGCGCTCGGCCGAAACGCCGTACTCGTCCGCCAGCTCCTGCAGCGTGGCCTTGTCGCCGTCGCGCAGCCAGCGGCGCTGGATGATGTCGCGCGAGCGGGTGTCGAGCTTCTCCAGGCCGCGATGCAGCGTGTCGAGGCTCGATTCCTCTTCCGATTCGCTTTCGACGGCGCTGTACGGATCGGCGCTGTGGTCGATCAGGAACATCGCCGGCGACGGCTTGGCGTCCTCGTCATCATCGGTCGGCGCATCGAACGCGATGTCCTTGCCGGACAGGCGCGCTTCCATCTCCAGCACCGTGGCCGCCGGCACGCCGAGCTCGCGGGCGACCGTGTTGACCTCTTCGGCGTTCATCCAGCCCAGGCGCTTCTTCGACTTGCGCAGGTTGAAGAACAGCTTGCGCTGCGCCTTGGTGGTCGCGATCTTGACGATGCGCCAGTTGCGCAGGATGAACTCGTGCATCTCGGCGCGGATCCAGTGCACCGCGAAGGACACCAGGCGCACGCCCTGGTCCGGGTCGAAGCGCTTGACCGCCTTCATCAGGCCGATGTTGCCTTCCTGGATCAGGTCGCCCAGCTGCAGTCCGTAGCCGGAATAGCCGCGGGCGACGTGGACGACGAAGCGCAGGTGCGACATCACCAGCTGCTTGGCCGCGTCGAGGTCGTCGGCTTCGATGAAACGGCGGGCCAGCGACTGCTCGTCGTCCTGGCTCAGCATTGGAAAACGGTGAACCGCCGATACATAGGCATCGAGGCTGCCGATCGCACTCGGAACCGGCAGGTTCGAGATCGGCAAGGCGCTGGCGACCACGGCATTGCTCATGAGGGTGTTCTCCTGATCGATGGCGAATTAGCACTCTTGTTAGGGGAGTGCTAACAGTGCCGGAAGTTCCCCCGAAGGGTGACGACCGGCGGCCTTTTCTGAACTGACCGGTATACTACACCCGAATTCGTGAATCGGCCGTTATTTCTCTGGTGCGCCTGCGTGAACAATCGGCGCGCCGGGCCGCCGGATCAGATCGCCAGCTGGTCGGCCGGCGGCAGCCGCCAGTCGATCGGCGCCTGGCCATGCTGCTGCAAGTACTCGTTTGTACGAGAGAAATGGCCGCAGCCGATGAAGCCGCGGTGGGCCGAAAGCGGCGAGGGGTGGGGCGCCTTCAGGACGCGGTGGCGGCGTCCGTCGATCAGCTTGCCCTTGGCCTGGGCATAGCTGCCCCAGAGCAGGAAGACCAGGTTCTCGCGCTCGCGGTTGAGCGCGTCCACGCAGGCGTCGGTGAAGCCCTCCCAGCCCTTGCCCTGGTGCGAACCGGCCTGGCCGCGCTCCACGGTGAGGACGGCGTTGAGCAGCAGCACGCCCTGGCGGGCCCAGGGGATCAGGCAGCCGTGGTCCGGCCGGGCGATGCCCAGGTCGCGCTCGATCTCCTTGAAGATGTTCTCCAGCGACGGCGGTACCGCCACGCCGGGCAGCACCGAGAAGCACAGGCCGTGCGCCTGGCGCGGCCCGTGATACGGGTCCTGGCCGAGGATCACGACCTTGACCGCGTCGAACGGCGTCGTATCGAGCGCGGCGAAGATCTGCGAGCCGGGCGGGTAGATCACCTTGCCGGCCTGCTTCTCCTCGCGCAGGAACCGGCTGAGCGCGATCATCTCCGGGCGCTCGAACCAGGCGCCCACCCGCTGCTTCCAGCTGGGCTCCAGCTTGACCCGGGAGGCAGCGTCGCCGTCGGTCGGTGCATTCATGCGTCGGTGCCTCGATGGTGTCTGCGCAGGTGCTGGCTGACGCGCAGCTGGAACTGCAGCTTGGTCACCAGCAGGCGTTCGTCGATGGGCTTGCTGACCAGGTCGTTGGCGCCGGCGCGCAGCAGCAGGGTCTGGCTGCGCGGGTTGTCGTCGCCGGTCATCACCAGCACCGGCAGCAGGCCCTTGCCGAAGCCGCCGCCGGTGCGGATGCGGTCGAGCAGGTCGCCGCCGGTCAGGGCGCCCTTGAGGCTGACGTCGGTCAGCACCAGGTCCACCGGCGGCAGGCCGTCGGGATCGCGCTCGTTCTCGACGATCGCGATCGCCTCCTCGGCGCTGACCACGTGGCGCACCGACAGGCCGTGCCGGTCGAGGATGCGCGAGGTCGCCAGCGCCACCACGCGGCTGTCCTCGACGTAGAGCACGCGGCCGGCGATGCGCTCGACCGGGTGCACGTAGCCGCGGATGAAGGTGGCCAGCGCCTGGAAGCCGAGCGACTTGTCGAAGTAGTCGGTCACGTCGTCGCCGAGCGTGCGCGCGGTCAGGCGCTCCTGTGCCGAGCCGGACACGACCACGATCGGGATGTAGGCCTGCGGCGTCTGCTCGCGGATGTGGCGCGCCAGTTCGGCGCCGTCCATGTCGGGCAGGCGCAGGGCGGTGGTCACGAAGTCGAAACTGCCGTCCTGCAGCTCGGCCAGGGCGTCCCGGCCGCTGCCGCAGGCGACCACCGTCACGTCCGGCAGCTCGGCCTGCAGCACCTGCTCGATCAGGCGGCGCGCGACGCGCGAACCGTCCACGACGAGCACCCGCGGCCGCAGGCCGATCTCGCCGAGCGCGGTCATGCCGTCCTTCCCAGCTGGTGCGTGCTGGCGATCCAGGCGCCGACCCAGCCCAGCGCCGCGCCGCCGGCGACGGTCGCCAGCGCGGCCAGCGGCGCCAGGCCGCGGAACGTCACGTGGCCGCCGTAGCTGGCGATCAGGTGGTCGAGCGGGCCGCCCAGCGCGATGCGCACGCCGAGGACCGCGACGATCGCCAGCAGCGCGCCGAGCAGGCCGTACCAGAGGCCGGCGTACACGAACGGGCGCCGCACGAAACCGTTGCCGGCGCCCATCAACTGCATGATCGCGATTTCCTCGGCGCGTCCCTGGATGTCCAGGCGCACGGTGTTGCCGACCACCAGCAGCGTCGCCAGGCCCAGCAGCGCGGCCAGCGCGAGCGCGGCGCGTTCGCCGAAGGCCATGATCGCCGACAGCCGCCGGCGCCAGGCCGCGTCGTACTGGACCAGGTCGGTGCGGGCATCCGCCTCGATGGCGGCGACCAGGGCCTCGTCGCGGCCGGCGTCGGCCGTCGCGCTGGCCGGTGCGACGACCAGCACGGTCGGCAGCGGGTTGGATTCGAGCACGTCCAGCGCCTCGGCGAAGCCGGAGAGCTGGCGGAACTCGGCCAGGCCCTGTTCGGGCGTACGCACGGTCACCTCGGCGACGTCCGCGCGCCGGCGCAGGTCGGCGGCCATCGCCGCTGCGGCGCCGGCGTCGACCTTCGGATCGAGGAAGACGGTGATCTCGCGTGCCTCGCGCAGGCCGCCGGAGACCGCGCGCACGTTGTCGAGCACGACGTGCAGCAGCAGCGGCAGCGCCAGCGCGATGCCGATGACCGCCACTGTCAGCACGGTGGCCAGCGGCCGGGCCGTGAGCCGGCCGAGGCTGGAGAACAGGCCGTACAGGTGCTGGTCGCGCCAGCTTCCCAGGCGCGCACCGGCGCCGATGCGCGGCGGCTTGGGCAGCTTGGCCGGCTTGGCCGCGGCGCGCTGGTTGCGCGAAGGGCGGCGCGCGTTCATGCCGTGGCCTGCTGCGGCCGGAAGTCGTCGATCAGGCGGCCGTGGTCGAGCACCAGCACGCGCTGGTTCATGCGCTTGATCAGGTGCAGGTCGTGGCTGGCGACCAGCACCGCGGTGCCGACCTGCGCGAACTCGGCGAACAGCTGCATGATGCCGACCGACAGCTGCGGGTCGAGGTTGCCGGTCGGCTCGTCGGCGATGATCAGCGGCGGCTTGCCGACGATCGCACGGGCGATGCCCACGCGCTGCTGCTCGCCGGCGGACAGGGTCGTCGGCTCGGCCTTCTCGCGCGCCAGCAGGCCGACCTTGTCGAGCGCGGCGCGCACGCGCTTTGCCGCCTCGATGCGGGGCACGCCGGCGATCACCAGCGGCAGTGCCACGTTGTCGAAGACGCTGCGGTCCATCAGCAGCCGGTGGTCCTGGAACACCATGCCGATGCCGCGCCGCACCTGCGGCACGCGCCGCCGGCGCACCCGCGCCAGATCGACACCGTGGACCTGCACCTGGCCGCGCGAGGGCCGCTCGACCAGGCTCAGCAGCTTCAGCAGCGTGCTCTTGCCGGCGCCGGAGTGGCCGGTCACGAAGACCATCTCGCCGGCGGCGACCTCGAAGCTGACGTCGATCAGCGCATCGAGCCCGGCCGCATAGCGCTTGCCGACCTGTTCGAAACGGATCATCGGCCCTCCGGGCAACGCCGGCCGGTCATCGTGCCGGGCGCATCGGCTGCCGTCCGCCTGCGGCATCCGCCGCGCAGCTCGGTCATTTCACCATCCTGTTCATTTCGAAGATCGGCAGCAGGATCGCCAGCACGATGAACAGCACCAGGGCGCCGACGATGAGGATCACCAGCGGTCCGAGCACGGTCGTCAGGGCGGTCAGCCAGCGCTCCAGTTCGCGCTGCTGCTGGCGCGCGGCCTGGTCCAGCATGCGCGGCAGCTGGCCGGAGCGTTCGCCGCTGGCGATCAGGCGCAGCGCCACCGGCGGGAAATGGCCGCTGTCGGCCAGCGCGCGGGCGAAGGCGGTGCCCTCGCGCACGCGCACCGCCGCCCGCCGCAGCGCTTCGCGCATCGGCAGGTTCGGCACCACCTGGGCGGTGATCGACAGCGCGTCGAGCAGCGGCACTGCGCTGCCGGACAGCAGTGCCAGCGTCCGCGCCGCGCGGGCGGTATTGGCGGCGCGGGTCAGGCGCCCCAGCAAGGGCAGGCGCAGCACGGTCGCGTGCCAGCGATGGCGGATCGTGTCGCGCCGCAGTGCGAGCGCGGCGCCGACCACGGCGCCGGCCAGGACCAGCAGCAGCAGCCAGCCCCAGGCGCGCAGGAAATCGGACACCGCCAGCAGCACGCGGGTGGCCAGCGGCAGGGCCTGGCCGGTGCCCTGGAACACGCTGACGATCTGCGGCACCACGAACGCCAGCAGGCCGGTCACGACGGCCGCCGCCACGAGGGTCAGCAGCAGGGGGTAGGCGAGCGCGCCGATCAGCTTCTGCGCGAGCGCGTCGCGCGCCTCGGCATGGTCGGCCAGCTTCTCCAGCACGGTGTCGAGCTGGCCGGACTGCTCGCCGGCGGCCACCGAGGCGCGGTACACGTCCGGGAACGTCTCCGGGAACTCGGCCATCGCCTGCGCCAGCGCGGCGCCTTCCATCACGCGTGAACGCAGCGCCACGGTCAATGCACGCTGGCGTTCACCGTCGCTCTGCTCGGACAGCGCGGCCAGCGCCTCGTCGATCGGCAGGCCGGCACCGATCAGGGTCGCCAGCTGGCGCGTCAGCAGCGCCAACTGGGCGCCGCCGAGCCCGCGCGAGGCGAACAGGCCGCGGCTGCCGCGGTCCCCGGCCACCTCCTCGACCGCCAGCGGACTCAGGCCGCGCTCGCGCAGGCTGCCGCGCACGGCGCGGGCGGTATCGCCCTGCAGCACGCCGCGGCAGGTGCGTCCGTTGGCGTCCAGGGCCAGGTAGGCGAAAGCCGGCATGGGCGAAGAGTCGTTCGGCGTCGTCGCTGGAAGCGGGCATTGTCGCCGGAAGCGGTGAATCTGTCTCGGGGGTGTGCAGCGTTCGCGCCGGAGCGACTATCATTGCCGGCCAAGCGCCGCGCCTGGACGGACGCGCACTCCTGATGGAGGTTCTCGCATGTGTGGAATCGTCGCTGCCGCGGCCCAGCGTGATGTGGTGCCGATCCTGATCGCCGGCCTCAGGGCGCTCGAATACCGAGGCTACGATTCGGCCGGCCTGTCGGTGCTGACGAAAGGCGAGCTGACGCGCGCCCGTACCGTCGGCAAGGTGCGCGAGCTGGAAAACCGCCTGGCCGAATCGCCGCTCGCCGGCGTCAGCGGCATTGCCCATACCCGCTGGGCCACGCACGGCGTGCCGAACGAGGCCAATGCGCATCCGCACCTGTCCACCGGTACGGTCGCCGTGGTCCACAACGGCATCATCGAGAACCACGCGCAGCTGCGCGAGGAGCTCAAGGCGCTCGGCTACGCGTTCACCTCCGACACCGACACCGAGGTCATCGCGCACCTGGTCCATCACCTGATGAGCGGTGGCAACGGCCTGCGCGAGGCGGTGCAGACGGCGATCCGGCGCCTGCACGGCGCCTATGCGATCGCGGTCATCAGCAGCGAGGCACCCGGCCACGTCGTCGGCGCCCGCCGCGGCAGCCCGCTGGTGGTCGGCATCGGCATCGGCGAGCATTTCCTCGGCTCGGACGTGCAGGCCCTGATCAAGGTCACCAACCGCTTCGTCTACCTCGACGAGGGCGACCTGGTCGAGATCACGCGCGAGGAAATGCAGGTCTACGACCTGGACGGCCAACCGGTCGAGCGGCGCGTGCACACCAGCGAGCTGTCGGCCGACGCGGTCGAGCGCGGCGAGTACCGCCACTACATGCTCAAGGAGATCTTCGAGCAGCCGCGCGCGATCAACGACACGCTCGAAGGCCGCATCGCCGACGGCCACATCCTGCCGAACATCTTCGGCGTCGACGCCGAGGCGCTGCTGCAGCGTGTCCGCCACGTGCAGATCGTCGCCTGCGGCACCAGCTTCCACGCCGGCCTGGTCGCGCGCTACTGGCTGGAAGGCATCGCCGGCATCCCGTGCTCGATCGAGGTGGCCAGCGAGTACCGCTACCGCCGCGCCGTGGTGCCGGCCGACAGCCTGTTCCTGACGATCTCCCAGTCCGGCGAGACCGCCGACACGCTGGCTGCGCTGCGCGAGGGCCGGCAGCGCGGCTACCTCGGCTCGTTCGCGGTGTGCAACGTGCCCGAGTCGAGCCTGGTGCGCGAGTCCGACCTGGTGCTGATGACGCGCGCCGGGCCGGAGATCGGCGTGGCCTCGACCAAGGCGTTCACGACGCAGCTCGCCGCGCTGGCGCTGCTGGTGCTGGAACTGGCGCGGATCAACGGCATCGCCGAGGACAAGTACCGCAAGCTGGTCGCCGAGCTGGCCAGCCTGCCGCGCCTGCTCAAGGACGTGCTGGCGCTGGAGCCGACGATCGCCGAGCTGGCCGAGCGCTTCGTCAGCAAGCACCACGCGCTGTTCCTCGGCCGGGGCGTCAACTACCCGGTGGCGCTGGAAGGCGCGCTCAAGCTCAAGGAAATCTCCTACATCCACGCCGAGGCCTACCCGGCCGGCGAGCTCAAGCACGGCCCGCTGGCCCTGGTCGACGAGGACATGCCGGTCATCACGGTGGCGCCGAACAACCAACTGCTCGAGAAGCTCAAGTCGAACCTGGAAGAAGTGCGCGCGCGCGGCGGCGAGCTGTTCGTGTTCGCCGACGACCAGGTGCAGATCGACGGTCTCGGCGAGCGCGGCGCCGTGGTCAAGGTCGCCTCCGGCGGCAACCTGTGCGCCCCGGCGGTCTTCACGGTGCCGCTGCAGCTGCTGGCCTATCACGTCGCCGTGCTGCGCGGCACCGACGTCGACCAGCCGCGCAACCTCGCCAAGTCCGTCACGGTCGAATAGCGCGCCGCGCGGCGGCGGCAGTGGAAACGAGGGCTTCGCAGGCGAAGCCCTCGCTCCCGGGTACGGCTAGGGAATCGTGATCGGTCCACCGGACCGGTTGTAGGCGTAGCGGAGCAGGCGCGCCGGGTAGCCGGTGGGCCAGGTCGTCGCCAGGTGCAGGTAGCCGTAGGTGATCAGGCCGGTTTCCTCGTTGTAGAACTTGAAGCCGAGGTAGCCGTCGACCCCGGCCAGGAAGTACCGGGTCTCGCCGTACTCGCCGTTGGCCACTTCGCTGAAGGTCGAGTCCGGTCCGATCGTGTCGCCCGCTTGCAGGACGCTGTAGGGGCCGAACACGGTGTCGGCGACGCCGCCGTTGCGGCCCGGGTGGACATCGCCGAACCAGTAGAACATCAGATGCGGCCGCATCGACGACCAGTAGGGCTGGAAGTCGTCGCCGTAGAGCGGGAGCGCGTCCCAGTCCTGGCGCCCGAAGTTGAACGACAGGCCGCTCTCGGTGGCCGGCAGTTCGAGGTTCAGCAGGCCGCTGACGACCAGGTCGTCTTCCGGCGGCGCTTCGAAGCCCGTGCAGAACAGGCCGTCGCCGTGCGTGCTGCAGGCGTGCGCTGCCAACGGCGCGGTCACTTCCACGTGAACCGGTATCGCCAGCACCGGGCGCGCCGGGTCGTTGGTCGCGATGCACAGCTGGGCTTCGTGGTTGCCGGGTGCGAGGCCGCCTGCGGCCGGATCGACCGTGACGCGGATACGCGCCAGGGCGCCGCCGGCCACTGTGTCGCCCGGCACGGTGGCGCTCAGCCACGGCAGCGTCGGGCCGGTGCACGACGTGCCGGCGCCGGTCGCCCGGATCATGAAGTTGCCGAGGACGCCGATCATGCTGGCCAGGCCGGTCAGGTCGTTCGCGGCCAGGTTGTCCAGATCCAGCGGCGCCGGCGCGCTGTCCGACGGCAGGTTGAGCGACAGGTAGGAGCGCGCCCGGTGGACCGAGCCGTCGACGGCCGCGGCGTACAGCGAACCCGGATAGCCGTTCATCGCCCAGTGCTCGACCATGCCGAGATAGACGTCGCCGGGACCCGGGACGGCGAAGGCGGTCGCATAGGTCTGGAACACGTCGAGCGTGTCGATCGTCACCAGGCGGTCGCCGCCGAGCCGCACCGCATTGCTCGGGTCGCCGTCGCCGTCGGCGTCGTAGTAGGCGACCAGGTTCGCGGTGAGCCCGATGAGGCTGCCGCCCTCCAGCTGGCGTGGCCACATCACCGACATCGAGTCGATCGTCTGCGCTTCCAGCACGTTGTAGCGGTTCAGCCAGATGCCGGCGAACTGGCCCAGGCCCAGGCTTCTATCGTAGCTGCCGTCGTCGAGCCGATAAATCACCGCACTGGACGTGCCGGCGGGATCGGCGCCGTAGCCGCGGACCGGCTGCTGCACGACCGGCGAAGTCACCGCCGGCAGCGACAACGCGGTGGCTTCTTCCTCCGCGGCACCGGCCTTGGCCAGGGTCCTCGGATGCGGCCGCAGGCCCGAGGCGGTGCCCTGGGCGGCGATGGCATAGCGCAGCGGCAGGCTGCCGCTGGCGTTGGCCAGTGTGAAGACCGCTTCGCGGCTCATGTTGGCGGCGACGCTGACATTCAGCACGGCCGGTGCGGCGCTGGCCGAGGGCGGCTGGACCGGCGCCGGCAGTGCGACCGTGATCGGTGCGCCGTCGCCGTCGATCGCGCTCTCGATGATCTGGGCGGGGAGTCCGGCCAGGCCGAACGTGGCCAGGCGCAGGTAGCCGTAGCAGACGCCGCTGCCCTCCACCGGATACGGCAGGCGCCCGTTGCACCGGAAGCGCACGCCGAGTGCTCCGTCGCCGCCGGCCAGCCAAGCCGGGTCGGGCAGCACGTCCGGTTCGCTGGAGTAGATGGCTGCCGGGCCCACGGTCGCGCCATCCGCCAGCATCGCCGCGTGGCCGTTGCCGTCGACGACGAACTGGGCCTGGCTGGCGGCGATCGCCTGCAGCACCAGGGTCACCATCAGCGGCGATTCGCCGTTGTAGCCGAGCCCGAGGCCGACGTCCCAGCCGTAGGCGCTGGCGACGCCTTCGCTGGTCTGGCCGCCGATGAGGTCGAACGAGGTGCGCAGGCCGGTCGCGGCGATCGGCTGGTTGAACGCGTGGCGGACGATGCCGTTGCCGCCGGCCGGCACCACCGACAGCGTCGCGGTGACGGCCTGGACACTGTCGCCCTGATTGGTGCGCAGTGCCCCGGCGGCGATCTGGTTCACGTGGGTGCCGCCGTCCGAGGTCACGTCGACCTGGATCGTGCAGCGCCCACCGGCCGGGATCGACGCACCGGCTGTGGCCAGCGTGACCGCGCCGCTGCCGGCGGGCGCGGTCAGCGCGCCGCCGCAGGTCGTGCTGGCGTTCGGCGGCGTCGCGACGCGGAGACCCGCCGGAAACGTGTCGGTCAGGTCGGCGGTGAGCTGCGCGTCCTGCGCGAACGGATTGACCAGCGTGATCGTCAGCGTACTGGTGGCCGGCGCGCGCACGACCTCCGGCGCGAACGCCTTGTCGAGCGCCACGGCCGGCGCGGCGGCATTGGCGACGATGATCATGTGCGCATCGGCGAAGTCCAGCGTCGACAGCGGCGTCGGTGTCGGGACCCCGCAACCGGGCGCGCTGATGAGCGCCTCGTGCGTCTGCGGACTCGGGTTGCCGCCGGCGTAGAACGCCGACAGCGGGTAGGCGTCCACGTGGTACTCCACGACCAGGTCGGTGCCCACCGCGTCCGCGACCAGGCCGGCGACCGGGATCGTCGCGGTGTCGAGCTGGCCGCTGACCAGCGTCTGCGCCGACTGGCCGATCAGGGTCAGCTGGTCGGTCGGGATCGTTCCGGCCGGCACGGCGTGCGGGATCGTATGGAGCCGGATCGTCACCGGCGCGGTGCCGCTCTCGGTGCCGACGGTGACGCTTTCGATCGCCAGCGACGTCGGCGCGCCGTGCTCGGAAAGATAGAAGCGGCGCCACCAGCTGGTGGCGCCGGTGGTGCCGGCTTCCCAGTCGGAGCAGGACACGCCACCGGTGGCCACCGGCGTGTTGTCGGTCATCTGTGCGATCGGGCGGGCACCGAGGACGACCTCGGCGCCGCGCGCGGCGGTCGTTGCCGGCGCCGGCTGCAGCCGGGCCGCGTGGGCGGTTCCCACGCTGGCGAGCAGGCCGGTCAGGACCAGGATCATAGGTTTCATTGCAAGTTCCCCAACCATCATCGATAGGTACCGCTGCACGCGTAGCGCGGCCGCGGTCGTATGAAAGGACTGTCCGGTGGTGCCGTCCTACGGCGAATCGAAGCCGTCGCGGAACAGCGTGCCGTCCGGGTGCACCGTCAGGTCCACGGGCACGCGGACCATCCGTGCCTGCGGGTCGTTGGTCGCCATGCACAGCAGTGCGCGGTAGCTGCCCGGTGCCAGCGCGGTGGCGTCGGCGGTCACGGCGAGGTTCTCGGCGGCGCCGGCGGCGATCGCTCCGGTGGTGGCGGCCAGGGTCAGCCAGGGGATCTCGGACGCGGCGATGCAGTCGTTGTCGGCCTCGCCACCGGTGGCGCGGATGTGCCAGTTGCCGGGCGAGCCGAACGTTTCGAGATGGCCGATGATGATGTTGCGTGCCAGGTGATCGAGGTCGGGATCGCCGTTGCCGGCACCGCCCACCCACGAGGCCGCGCGCACGGGCGCGTCGGTATCGACCGCCGCCGGGAACAGCCGCGGCCAGCCGCCGCCGCGCGCGTAGCTACTCTCGAAGCCGACGTAGACGTCGCCTTCGCCGGGCACGCGGAAGCTGGCCGGATAGTCGACGAACTGGTCCAGCGCACCGATCGTGACGAACTGGTCGCCACCCAGGCGTACCGCGTTGATCGGGTCGCCGTCGCGGTCGGCGTCGTAGTAGGCCAGCAGGTTCACCTGCCGGCCGACCAGGCTGCCGTCCGCGTTCTGCGGCCACTGGATCGACACGGTATCGATCGTGAAGGCGCCGGTGCCGGATGGCGCGGCGAAGCGGTTGAGGTAGATCGCCGCTGCTTCCTCGTAGCCGCGCGACAGGTTGAACGTGTTCTCGTAGCTGCCGTCGTCGAGCACGAACGCCAGGGAACCGTCCCCGCTGGGCCCCGTCCACGGCGCGGGCATGCGCGAGCCGGCCTTGCCTCCGTGGCCGACGGCCGAGGGAGCCGCACCGGCGGGGGCGGCCGGCCCTGGGGCGGGCACCGGTGCCAGCGGGACCGCGGCTGCGGTGGCGGCCGATTCGCCGATCGCGTAGTCGAGCGTCTCGTCGCCGCCGTTGGCGACCCTCAGCGTGCCGGCGGCAGTGCCGCCGGACATCGCGTTGAGCCGCAGCACGGCGGGTGCGACATCGGCCCTGGCCGCCTCGTGCGCGGTGTGGAGATAGGCGGCGTCGACGAGCTGGGCACCGACCACGGCCCTGCGGCCGTCCAGCGCGACCTTGAAGCCGATACGGTCCTGCCAGTCGCCGTCGCTGGCGACCAGCCGCTTGGTGCGGGTCCAGGCGCCGTCGAGCTTGCGGAAGACGAAGGCCGCGCCTTGCTGGGGCACGCCGTCGATCGGCGCATAGTAGGCGCCGACGAGCGCGGTCGAACCGGAGATCGCGGTCGAGATGCCGAACGCATCCATCAGGTCGCCGTTCTGCGCGAGCAGCTTCTGTGCGAAGGACAACCCGCCGGCGGAGCGCTCGTACACGTAGACCGCACCGTTGGCCGCGCCGCCATGGTCACCGCCGTTCATCGCGCCGATCAGCGCGGTGCTGCCGTCGAATGCGAGCGACGTGCCGAACTGGTCGCCGAAGCCGCCGTCGTAGGCGGCGAGCCGCTGGACCTGGGTCCAATCGCCATCGTTGCGCGCGTAGACGTAGACGAGCCCCTGGTTCATGGCCGGACGGGCGCCGGTGGCATTCTTGGCGCCGATCAGCAGGCGATCGCCGTGCAGCGCCACCGACCAGCCGAACTGGTCGCCGGCCTTGCCGTCGGCGGCGGCCAGCCGGCGGACCGGCTGCCAGCCCGCGTCCGATCGCGCGAACAGGTAGGCCGCGCCCTGGTTGGGGCGGTCGCCGTGCAGCGTCGCTTCGAACGCGCCGACCACGGCGGTGTCGTCGAAGATCGCGACCGCCTGGCCGAACTTGTCGCTGGGCGTGCCTTCTTCGGCACCCAGCCGGGCCGTCTGGACCCAGACGCCTTCGGCCGTGCGGGTGAACACGTAGGCGGCGCCGGCGCTGGCTTCCGGCCGGTCGGCGGCTTCCGGCGCCGGCCGGCCTCCGCCATAGACGCTGCGCGAGGCGCCGACGATCAACTGGTCGCCGTGCACCGCCAGCGCGGTGCCGAACATCTCGCCCGACACCGGCACGTCGGCGGTCAGCTTCTGGCGCTGGGTCCAGACCCCGTCCGACTCGACGAAGACGTAGACCGCACCGGCGAACGCGACGCCATTGGCCGTGGCCAGTGCCGCGCCGACGAGGGCGGTATCGCCGGTGACGGCCACCGCCGAACCCAGGAACTGGCTGCCGGTGCCGTCACTGGCGGTGAGCTTGCGCTCGTGCCAGATCCACGGCCGGAGCAGGCCGGCCGGCGCGCCGGCCGCGAGGCCGCCGTCGAGCCCGGTTACCGGCACCGGTCGTGGGGTGTCGCCCAGGTGCGCGGGTGCCCAGGGCGGCTGCACGGTCCGCGGACCGGCCTCCAGGGCGTCGGCGCGCGCGAGGCCCGCCGCCGCCAAGGTGCCGAACAACACCCATCCCAATCGTTTCATTTTGCAAGATCCCCGCAAGCTACTCGTGAAAGGAAGTCGTGGACAGGCTTGCGCGCTCGCAGCGCGAGCAGCCTGTCCCGACTGTAGTCGGCCGCGTCGGGACCATCTGCGCGAACGCTTTGGCCTGCCTAAGCGCGGCCTGATGGATGCCTGTGGGAACGCGACAACTGGTTGATCGGACGGGAAATCAGCGAGCGGCCGATTCGCCGTGGACGGCGGTGGCGGCGCCGGATGCCGCCGGCGCAGGCGCCGGGGCGGTGGGCCAGGTCGCGAGGGCCGCCGGCAGGGTTCGCTCGCCGGCCAGGTCGCGGGCCTTGGCGAGGGCGGCCTTCCAGGCCTGCTGCTGGCCGAGCGCGTGATAGAGCTGCGCCTGCAGCACGGCGCACTGGTACTCCTGGTCGACCCATTGCGCGACCCGGCCGACGACGCGCGTGGCCTCGGTGAGCCGCCCGATCTCGATCAGGTACCTGCCGTAGGCCACGGCCACCATCGCGATTTCCGACGGCGCGGCGCGCCCGGTCAGGGCCAGCGCCTGCTCGAAGCCGGTGAGCGCCGCGTCGGTCCGATGCTCGGCCGCCGCCTGCTCGGCCTCGCTCAGCCGGACCTGCAGGGCGATCGAGGGATCCTGCAGCGTGCTCGCCCACGCGGCGAACCGCCGCGTCTGCCGCGCCGCCTCGGCGATCGCGCCTTGCCGGCGCAACGCCTGCGTGAGAACCCTCCAGCCCCCGCTGTGGCCGCGGGCATAGTGCGGCGCCGAGAGCGCCGGTGCGGCGCGCAGTTCGGTCACGCGCGTAGCCAGGGCGACGGCGGCGGTCCAGTCCTCGTGCACCAGCGCAAGCTGCGCCTGGTTCGCGAGCAGGGCCGAGTAGAGGTCCGCCTGGCGCGCCGGATCGATGGCCGCCGCCGCCGCATCGAGATCGCGCTGCGCTTCGTCCAGCCGGCCGCTGGCGATCAGGGCGCGTACCTCGTGCAGGCGCGCCGACCAGTCCGCGTCCCAGGTGGTACCGAGCACGAGCCGCGCATGCTCGGCGACGGCGAGCGCGTCGCGCGGCTGCAGCATCGCCATGTGCAGGTAGATCTTGTTGCCGAACGCGGCACGCAGGAAGTCGCCCGGCGGGAAGCGCTCCAGGCGCGCGATCGCCCGGTCCTGCAGGGCCTGCGCCTCGGCGAAGCGATGGCGCGCGATCAGGGTTCCCGCCTGCGATGCCTCCAGCTCCGCCAGGCCCAGCGTATCGCCGGCCAGTTCCATCGCGATCCGCGCCTGCGCGAAGTCGCCATCGGCCTCTGCGTCGTTGCCTTCGACCGCATGCAGGACCGCGCGGCTGCGCATGGCGGAGCCGTAGATCAAGGAGAGATGCGCCTGCTGGGCGATCCGGATCGTTTCGTTCAGGCGGTCGCGTGCCGCGTCGTTGCGGTTGTCGAGGAAGTCCAGCGCTGCCAGGCCGAACAGCGCGCGGCTGTGCGTCTCCGCATCCAGCGGGCGCTGTGCCCGATCGTCCAGCACCGATTGCAGCAGCGTGCGTGCCGCCTCGGTGCGGCCGGCAGCGACTTCCAGCTCGGCCTTGCGCACGCGCAGCGGTGCCGAGTCGCCCAGCGCCGGCGGGATCGCGCCGAGCAGCTGCCGGGCGGTGTCGTCGTCATGGCCGTCCATCGCCGCGTCGACGCGCCGGATCAGCGTTTCCTCGTCGAGGGTGGCGCCGGGTGCGTCGGTGCCGGGCGTGCGGCCGAGCAGCACCAGCACGCGATCCGCCGCCGCGCGCGCGCCTGCGATCGCATCGGCGGCGTGCACCTCCACTTCGCGCGTGTCGCCGTCCGTGCCCTTCACCTCGACGTGCAGGCGCCACCCCGTCGGCGTCTTGCGCAGCGAGGGTGTGACGACGAGGCGCGCGCCGGTGGCTGCCCGCACGGCGGCGGGATCGACCGCCTCGACGGCATCGTTCTTCGCCAGCGCGACGATGTTGCTGCTCGGCACGGCGGCCAGTCCGCCGTCATGCAGGCGCGTGGCGATCAGGTCCATCAGGCCCAGGCGCAGCCAGGCCCATTCGCTGTCCAGGGTACCGTCGATGCGGACCGGCAGGACCGCCAGGCGCGCCGGTCCCGGCACCGGTTCGAGCGCGGTGCCCGGCGCGGCCGAAGCGGCGGGCGCGGAAACCGGTTCTTCACGGTCGCCGCGAATCAGCCGGGACAGGGGTGGCAGCAGGACGCCCACCAGCACGAGCACGACGAGGCCGCCGATCACGCCCAGGCGGCGCCTCGTCCGTGACGACCCGGTGGCCGGCCCCGACGGCGCCGGCAGCGGCGGTGCGGCTGGCACGGCCTCGACCGGCCCGGCGTCCGGCAGGTCCGGCCGCAGTTCGGCCACCCAGCGGTAACCGAAGCGCGGCACCGTGCGGATGACCTCCTGGTCGCTGCCGGTGTCGTTGACGACACGGCGCAGGCTGCGGATCAGCTGGTCGAGCTGGTTGTCGGTGACATCGGCCTTGCCCCAGACCGCGGCGCCCAGTTCGTCGCGGCCGACCGCGCGATCGCGGTGCTCGACCAGCCAGGCCAGGCAGTCGAACACCTTCGGCGACATCGGGACGAGCTGGCCGTCGCGATGCAGTTCGCGAGCGGCGAGATCCAGGCGGCAGGTACCGAAGCGGAAAACCGAGGGAGACGCATGCATCGGCCGAGTGTAGCCCGCACGGCGACCCGGGCCGAGCCGCGCCGCCGCAACGCGATGAACACCGGCTGCGCTCCGCCGCTGGTCCGGATGGCCGGCGCGTCTGTTCCAGTGCTTGCAGCGGCCGGCGGCCGACCCGGCCGGATCAGGCGACGAGCGCGTTTCAGCGTCGCGGCGGGTCGGGCACGAAGGCGCCCGGGAACGGCACCGGTTCGCGCTCGGCGACCGGGCGGACGATGATGCCGCGGGCGACCAGGTTGCGGTAACTGTCGTACCCGATCGCGACCTGCTCGGCCGGCCGGCTGCTGGCGCGCACGAACCGGGTCTGCGTGACGGTCGAGGTCTCGCGCTCGCCGTGACCGGTGCCGAGCCGCTCGGCCGGCCGCGCGGCCGATGCCTGCGCCCGTTGCGGTGCCGCGTCGGCGGCTTCGGCTTCCTCGCGCGGTGCGGCCGGAGCGGCGGCCGGCGCTTCGCCGGCGGAGACCTGCGGTGTGCGCTTGCGTTCGATCGGCACCTGCCGTTCTTCGAACACGGCCACGCCGATCACGCCGACGTTGGCCGGGCGTCCGGTTTGCGAGGCGTAGCTGTCGGGCAGGGCGGTGAACGTGAACTGCGCGACCTCGTCCAGGCTCTTGCGCCAGCCGAGGATCTGGGTCGACTCCCACGGGCCGAGCACGTAGCCGCCCTGGTCGGGGCTGGCCGTCTCGCCGGTCACCGCATTGACGCCGTCCACCGACAGCACGGCCAGCACGCGGGCGCCGCTGCGATTGGTCAGGCGCACCGCATAGCGGTGGCCCGGCACGCCGGCGACGTGGGCGCGGCCCTCCTTGTAGTGCGGCGCCAGGGGCTGGCCGGTATCGCGGTCGACGACGGTCAGGTCGATCAGGCGGGCGGGCCGCGCGAAGGCGGCGGGCGCGGTGGCGACGGCGAACAGCGTGGAAAGCAGGACGAGGGACGGCAGGGCGCGGGCGACGTGCATGGAACACCTCCGGTGTGGGGACGGAACCTGCAACGTGCCGCCGCCGCCGCCGGGGTTTGCGGCCGGCGCCATGCGCGGCGCATGGCGGCCGGCGCCGATTCGAGCGAAACTTGCGCACCCATTCCCAGCACGACGAAGGCAGCGCGTGAACAAAGTCCATGCAAACGCGGCGGAGGCACTGAACGGCTTGCTGTTCGACCGCATGACCATCGCCGCCGGCGGTTTCGGCCTCTGCGGCATCCCGGAGAACCTGATCGGCGCGCTGCTCGCAGCCGGGACCCGCGAGCTGACGATCGTCGGCAACAACGCCGGCGTCGACGATTTCGGCATGGGGCCGCTGCTCAAGACCCGCCAGGTCAAGAAGGTGGTCGCGTCCTATGTCGGCGAGAACAAGGAGTTCGAGCGGCAGGTCCTCGCCGGCGAGCTGGAGCTGGAACTGGTGCCGCAGGGCACGCTGGCCGAGCGCCTGCGCGCCGGCGGTGCCGGCATCCCGGGCTTCTACACGCGCACCGCGTTCGGCACCAAGCTGGCCGAGGGCCGCGAGATCCGCGTCTTCGACGGCAAGGAGTACGTGCTGGAAGAAGGCATCCGCACCGACGTCGCGCTGATCAAGGCCTGGAAGGGCGATGCGCTCGGCAACCTGGTGTTCCGCAAGACCGCGCGCAACTTCAACCCGATGATCGCCACCTGCGGCAAGGTCTGCGTGGCCGAGGTGGAGGAACTGGTCGAGGTCGGTACGCTCGAGCCGGACCAGGTCCACGTGCCGGGCATCTACGTCGACCGCATCATCCAGGGCGAGAAGTACGAGAAGCGCATCGAGTTCCGCACCGTCGCCGGCGCCAATACCGGCAAGGAAAGCCCGCTGCGCATGGCGATGGCGCAGCGCGCGGCGCGCGAGCTGCGCGACGGCTACTACGTCAACCTCGGCATCGGCATCCCGACCCTGGTCGCGAACTTCATCCCGTCCGACATGGACGTGACGCTGCAGTCGGAGAACGGCCTGCTCGGCATCGGCCCGTTCCCGGATGACGCGGCCGTCGACGCCGACCTCATCAACGCCGGCAAGCAGACGATCACCGCGCTGCCCGGCGCGAGCTTCTTCTCCAGCGCCGACTCGTTCGCGATGATCCGCGGCGGCCATATCGACCTGTCGATCCTCGGCGGCCTGGAGGTCTCGGTGACCGGCGACCTGGCCAACTGGATGGTGCCCGGCAAGATGGTCAAGGGGCCGGGTGGCGCGATGGACCTGGTCAGCGGCGTCAAGCGCGTCGTCGTGCTGATGGAGCACAACGCGAAGGACGGCACGCCGAAGATCCGCAACGAATGCACGCTGCCGATCACCGGCAAGCAGGTCGTGGACCTGATCATCACCGATCTGGCGGTGTTCGAGGTGGAACGCGGCAAGGGCCTGAAGCTGATCGAGCTGCAGCCGGGCGTCAGCGTGGCCGATGTCCGCGCCAAGACCGAATGCGCGTTCGCGGTGGCGCCGGGCCTGGAATAAGTGCCGCGCGCCGGCGGCTGCGTGCAAGGCGCAGCCGCCGCACTGCAAATCGATACTCCTGGGTATTTTAATCGGCAGGTGGGCTGGCTATGCTCGGGTGGCCGCTGCTGCCGGCGCGTGTCTGCGTGTCCCGGCGGTCGGCGGCGGTCCCGTGCGGTTTCACCGGCCGGCGTGGACCAGCCTCGTACGAAGGCATGACGCGGATCCACCCGGGTCCGGTCGACCCACGAACCGGAGGTGGACGATGGTCACGTTGACCGTGAACGGCCGCGAGCAGCGCTTCGACGGCAATCCCGAAATGCCCCTGCTATGGTATTTGCGCGACGTGCTGGGCCTGACCGGGTCCAAGTACGGCTGCGGCATGGCGCTGTGCGGCGCCTGCACGATCCACCTCGACGGCGTCGCGATGCGCGCTTGCGTGACGCCGGTCTCCGCGGCACAGGGCCGCGCCGTCACCACGATCGAAGGCCTTTCGGCCGACGGCAGCCATCCGGTGCAGCAGGCCTGGACCGAACTGAACGTGGCCCAGTGCGGCTACTGCCAGTGCGGCCAGATCATGCAGGCCGCGTCCCTTTTGAAGGACAAGCCCAAGCCGAGCGACGCCGACATCGATGCGGCGATGGTCGGCAACCTGTGCCGCTGCGGCACCTACACGCGGATCCGCGCGGCGATCCACCTGGCGGTGGAAAAGACCGGAGGTGGCGCATGACGCCCGACGGGATGACGCCGCGGTACGCCGCGGAAGACGCGGCGGCGTCCGTGACGGACACCGGCGCTGGCGTGGTCACCAATGTCAGCCGGCGCGCCTTCCTGCTCGGCCTCGGTGCCGGCGCGCTGGTGCTGGCGGTGGCACCGGCGATCGCCGCCGACCCGCCGCGCCGCTACGGCGGCGACGGCATGCCCGGCGGCCTCAAGGACGATCCGCGGCTGTTCGTCGCGATCGCCGCCGACGGCACGGTCACGATCATCAACCATCGCGCCGAGATGGGGCAGGGCGTGCGCACCAGCGTGCCGCTGATCGTCGCCGACGAGCTGGAGGCCGACTGGACGCGCGTGAAGGTGCAGCAGGCGCCGGGTGACGAGACCAAGTACGGCAACCAGAACACCGACGGCTCGCGCTCGGTCCGCCACAACTTCGAGCCGCTGCGCCGCGCCGGTGCGGCCGCGCGGCAGATGCTGGTCGCCGCCGCGGCGGCGCGCTGGAAGGTGCCGGCCGCCGAGGTCGTCGCGCAGAACCACACGCTTTCGCATGCGGCCAGCGGCCGGCGCGCCGGCTACGGCGAGTTCGCGGCGGACGCCGCCGCGCTGCCGGTGCCGACCGGCACGGCGCTCAAGCTCAAGACGCCGGCCCAGTTCCGCTACATCGGCAAGGGCAAGGTCGGCCTGATCGACAATCGCGACATCGTGACCGGCAAGGCGCAGTACGGCATCGACACGCGCCTGCCCGGCATGGTCTATGCGGTCGTCGCGCGGCCGCCGGTCTACGGCGGCAAGGTCAAGCGCCACGACGCGGCGGCGGCGTTGAAGGTGCCCGGCGTGCTCAAGGTCGTGCCGCTGGACGGCGCGCCGATCCCGTCGGCGTTCTTCCCGCTCGGCGGCATCGCCGTCGTGGCCGAGAACACCTGGGCGGCGATCGAGGGTCGCAAGGCGCTGACGATCGAATGGGACAACGGCCCCAATGCCGGCTACGACTCGGCCGCCTACCGCGCGGCGCTGGAGACCGCCTCGCGCGCGCCGGGCGAACTCGTCTACGACCGCGGCGACACCTACGGCGCCCTGGCCAAGGCCGAGCGCAAGATCGCGGCGGAGTACTACGTCCCGCACCTGGCGCATGCGCCGATGGAGCCGCCGGCCGCGGTCGCGCGCGTCGGCGCCGATGCCGCGGAGGCCTGGGCCTGCGTGCAGGCACCACAGGCCGGTCGCGCGCTGCTGGCGGGCCTGCTTAAGCTGCCCGAGGAGCGCGTGACGATCCACCAGACCCTGCTCGGCGGCGGCTTCGGCCGCAAGTCCAAGCCGGACTTCATCGCCGAGGCCGCACTGCTGTCGCGCGCGATGGACGGCAAGCCGGTCAAGCTGACCTGGACGCGCGAAGACGACATCGTCAACGACTACTTCCACACCGTCTCGCTGGAGCGCATCGAGGCCGCCGTGGACGCCGACGGCAAGCCGCTGGCCTGGCTGCATCGCAGTGCGGCGCCGTCGATCGGCTCGCTGTTCGGTCCGGATCCCAAGCACCAGCGCGACTTCGAGCTCGGCCAGGGCCTGACCGACCTGGCCACGGCCGTGCCGAACTACCGCATCGAGAATCCCGAGGCCGCGGCGCATACGCGCATCGGCTGGTTCCGCTCGGTCTACAACATCCCGCACGCGTTCGCCACGCAGTCGGCGGTGGCGGAGCTGGCGCACGCGGCGGGCCGCGACCCGAAGGATTTCCTGCTCGACTTCATCGGCCCGGCACGCCGGGTCGATCCGACCACGATGAAGACGCCGAACTACGGCGAGGACCCGGCCAGGTACCCGCTCGATGCCGGGCGCCTGCGCCGCGTGGCCGAGGTCGTCGCCAAGGCGGCCGGCTGGGGCCGCGCGCTGCCGCGCGGGAAGGGCCTCGGGATCGCCGCCCACCGCAGCTTCGTCAGCTACACGGCGGTGGTCGTCGAGGTCGAGGTGGCCGACGACGGCACGATCGTGATCCCGCGCGTGGACATCGCGATCGACTGCGGGCCGCAGGTCAATCCCGAGCGCGTGCGCTCGCAGATGGAAGGCGCGGTGATCCAGGGTATCGGCCTGGCGACGATCGGCGAGATCCGCTTCGCCGAGGGCCGTGCCGTGCAGAGCAACTTCCACGACTACCTGCTGCCGCGCATCGACGCCGCGCCGCGCGCGATCCACGTGCATGCGGTCGGTGCCGACGACTATGCCGTGCCGCTCGGCGGCGTCGGCGAGCCGGGCCTGCCGCCGGTCGCGCCAGCGCTGGCCAACGCGGTGTTCGCCGCGACCGGCCGGCGCATCCGAAGCCTGCCGATCGACACGCAGCTGGCCGGCTGGAACGCGACCGGCACGGCTGCCGGCTGAGCGCATCGAGGCGCGCCGATGGCCGTGATCTGCGATGCGAACGGGACCGCCGGCCTGCCGGTGGCCGTTCGATCCGGCACGGGCGCCGGCGGTCCGCGCGCGGTGGTGGAGGCCCTGCTGGCGGCGGCACATGCGGGCGTGCCGGCGGTGCTCGGCCTGGTCGTGGACACCAACGGGTCGACCTACGCCAAGCCGGGCGCGCTGCTGTGCGTCGCCGAGGACGCGCGCGTCGGCTGGATCAGCGGCGGCTGCCTCGAATCCTCGCTGGAGGCCAGCGCCCGCGCCCAGCTCGCCGCGCGCCAGGCCGGCGTCGTCGAGTACGACACGCGCGATGACGCCGATCTTCTCGTCGGCAGCGGCATCGGGTGCCGCGGTGTCGTGCGTATCGCACTGGTGCCGCTGACGCTGGTGGCCGGCATCGCTGCACCGCTGGAGGCCTGGACGCGGCAGGCCCGCGACCTGGACGTGGCCCTGCTGGCGACCGGCGAGCTGATCGTGCGCGCCGGCGAGGTCGGCGGGCGCTGGATGCCGCCCTGGGAACCCGCGGCCGTGGCCGCGCTCGACGGTGACCGCCACCTGCGTATCGCGCGTGCGCCGCGCTTGCTCGTGTTCGGGGCCGGGCCGGAATCGGCCACGCTGCTGCCGTGGCTGCGCCAGCTCGGCTGGTACGTGGACGTCGCCGAGCGCCGCCCGCGCTGGGATGCGGCGGCCGCGCACGCGGATCGGCACCTGCAGGTGCCGCCCGGCGCGGTGCTGGCCGACGCGCAGCACGACGCCGCGCTGGTGATGAACCACGATTTCGAGCTCGACCGCGAGGCGCTCGAGCACCTGGCGGCGGCGCCGATTCCGTGGATCGGCCTGCTCGGTCCGCCGGCGCGCCGCGACGACCTGCTGCGCCTGCTCGGCCCGGCGGCCGCCGCGGCGCTGCAACCGCGCCTGCATGCGCCGGTCGGTCTCGACCTCGGCGGCCGCGGCCCGGAAGCTATCGCCCTGGCGATCACCGCGCAGTTGCACGCCTGGCGCCATGGTGGCGGCTGATCACGCTGCGATCGTGCTGGCGGCCGGCCGCAGCCGCCGCCTGGGGCGCCCCAAGCAATTGCTGCGTGTCGACGGCGTCAGCCTCCTGCGCCGCACGGTCGCTGCCGTGCTGGCGACCCAGCCGGTCCTCGTCGGCGTGGTGCTGGCGGCCGATGCGCCGGCGGTCGCCGCCGAGATCGCCGGACTGCCGGTCGTGACCTGGTTCAACCCGATGCCGGACGCCGGCCTGTCCGGCTCGCTGCGCGTCGCCGCATGCGCGCTCGCCGCCCATGCGGGGCCGACACTGATCGTCGGCGTCGATCAGCCGCGCCTGGGGACCGATCACCTGGAGGCGCTGTTGCAGGCCGGGCGCGTGCACGGCGGCGACGTCGTCACCGGCTACGGGCCGGCGTTCGGCATCCCCGCGCGGGTCACCGCGGCGACGCTGGCCCAGGCGGTGGACCTGAGCGGTGACGGCGGCCTCAAGCGGCTCTGGCTGGCCGCGCCGCCGCAGCGCGTGCAGGCCGATGCGCTGGGGTTCGACCTCGATACGCCGGCCGATCTCGCCGTGGCGGTCGCGCGCGGCTGGATCGACGCCTGAGGCCGGCCGGCGGGGGTCAGCCGTCCGCGTCGCGGCGCGCGATCGCCCGCGTGGTCGCCAGCCCGATCAGGCGCGAGACGACCAGGGCGATGTACATGACGCCGGCGAACTGCTCGAGCATCACCAGGGCGCGCGCTTGCGCGCGCACCGGGACGATGTCGCTGAGGCCCACGCCCGACAGCGTGCTGAAGCTCAGGAACAGCAGTTCCATCCAGCTGCGCGGGGCGTCCGGCGCCGTCGCCGCGATGAAGCTGCCGGGAAACCATTGCTGGCAGACCAGGTACGCGAACGCGAAGGCCCAGGCCAGCAGCGTGAACGTGGCGCCGGCCGCGAACAGCTCGTCGCCGGTGACGTGATGGTCGCGCAGCATGTAGGCGGTGAGGCCGCCGGCGGCGTACAGGTAGAGCGCACCTTCGAGCACCTGGGCCGCCGTCGCCAGCGATGGCGGCCCCAGCCCGGTGCCGGCGAGCAGCGACAGCGCCACCGCCGGCGCGGCCAGCAGCCAGGCGATCCAGTTGATCGCCGGGCTGCGGTTGATGACCCACAGCGCCAGCGCCAGCACCAGGATGCCGAACGCACCGAACACCGCGCGGCCGGCGGCGGCGTGTTCCATCGCCGGATACAGCACCACGCCGAGCAGTTGCACGAACAGCAACAAGGCGGACGGGTGGCGCTTGACCGTCACCAGCGTCCTGAGCAGGGGAATCGAGGCCATGAGCGGGTTCCGTTCGGGACGTCGCGCCGGTGCGGGGCCTTCCACGCGAAGGCGTAGAATCCGCGCGCATTCTGTCATGGGAACGAACATGCGTGTCTGCGTCTACTGCGCCTCCAGCGAGCATTGCGACCGCGTCTACCACGAGGCCGCGTTCGCGCTCGGGCGGCAGCTGGCCGAGGCCGGCTGCACCACGGTCTACGGCGGCGGCGCGGTCGGGCTGATGGGCTCGCTGGCCGACGGCGCGCTCTCGGCCGGCGGCCAGGTCATCGGCATCATTCCGCGCTTCATGACCGAGGTGGAGTGGCAGCACCCGGGCCTGGCCTCGCTGGAAGTGGTCGAGGACATGCGCGAGCGCAAGCACCGCCTGCTGACCGATTCGGATGCGGTCGTCGCCCTGCCGGGCGGCTGCGGCACGCTGGAGGAGTTGTTCGAGGCGATCACGCTCAAGCGGCTGGGGCTCTATTTCAACCCGATCGTACTGGTCGACACGCAGGGTTTCTACGCACCGCTGCAGGCGTTCATGGAGCAGGTGGTCGCGCAGCGCTTCATGAATCCCGAGCACCTGGGCATGTGGCATCTCGTCGATACGGTGGAGGAGGTGCTGCCGGCGATCCGTCGCATCCCGCGCTGGCGCGACGACGCGCGCAGCATCGCGGTCGTGCGCTGACAGGCGGCCGGGAACGCGCCTGCCGGCGCGATCCTGGGGACGGATCGCTCGCGGGGCGATGGCGCAGCCGTCGAGTTGCGCAGTTGGTGGTACCGCATTGCCGCGGCCGCGCGAGCCGGGCAGGGGCAGGACAGTCGTTTCTCGACGCACTGCGTGTGCAGCGCGGTGTCAGTCCAGGTGCGCGCGCAGGGCGGCGGCATAGGCGTCGCGCGTGCCGGCCTCCGGCGTGGCCGGCGGCTGCGGATAGATCCGCAGCAGGCCGTCGTCCGGCAGTCGCGGGTGCACGTGGATGTGCAGGTGGGGCACTTCCTGGAAGGCCGCCTCGCCGATCGAGTGCCAGAGGCTGAGGCCCTGGTTCGGGAAGGCCGCCGCGACCGCCCGTGTCACGCGCGCCACGGTCGCCATCAGCGCCGCGCCGGTGGCGGCATCCAGCTCGCGCACGTCGCCCAGGTGCCGGCGCGGGATCACCAGCGTGTGGCCGGGATGGAACTGGCGCAGGTCGACGAAGGCCAGCGTCAGGGCGTCCTCGCAGACGAGGCTGGCCGGTGCTTCGCCGCGGACGATGTCGCAGAAGACGCAAACGGTGCTCATCGGCGTTCCCCGCGATAGCCGGAGGCCGGCGACCGGCCGGCGGTGGTCGCGGATGCCGGACGCCGGCGGCGGATCGCCGAGGCTGCGGGCGGCCACGGCGCAAGGGCCGCCGGCGCGGGGCACACGGTCACGGTGTTTCCTGGGCGGGTGCGGGTGCGTCGGCGAAGAACCGTCGCACGTCGGCGATGTCGCGCGTCTGCGGCAGCGGCGGCAGGCTGCGCAGGAACAGCTTGCCGTACGGCCGCGACAGCAGCCGCGGATCGCAGAGCACCAGCACGCCGCGATCGCCGACGTCGCGGATCAGGCGGCCGGCGCCCTGCTTGAGCGCGATCACGGCGGCCGGGATCTGCCATTCGGCAAACGGATTGGCGCCGGCATCGCGCAGCGCCTCCAGGCGCGCGGTCAGCACCGGGTCGTCGGGCGCGGCGAACGGCAGCTTGTCGATGATCACGCACGACAGCGCCTCGCCGGCGACGTCCACGCCTTCCCAGAAGCTGGCGGCGCCGAGCAAGACACCGTTGCCGGACGCGCGGAACGCCTCCAGCAACTGGTGGCGCGGCGCGCTGCCCTGGACGAACAGCGGCCAGCGGGCGTGCTCGGCGAGCCGCTCGGCGGCGCGGCGCAGCGCCCGGTGCGAGGTGAACAGCAGGAAGGCGCGCCCCTGCGAGGCTTCGAGCACCGGCAGCGCGGCATCGACGACGTGGTCGGTATACAGCGACGAGGACGGATCGGGCAGGCCCGGCGGCAGGTAGGCCAGCGCCTGGTGCGCATAGTCGAACGGGCTCTCCAGCGACAGCGTGTGCGGATCGTCCAGGCCGAGCTGGCGCGCGAAGTGGTCGAAGCGGCCGGCCACCGAAAGCGTGGCGGACGTGAAGATCCAGGCGGCGCGGCTCTGTGCGCGCAGTTCGCGCAGCGGCGCGGAGAGGTCCAGCGGGGTGGCGTGCAGCGCGAAGCCGTGCGGCGTGGTCTCGTACCAGTGCACGAAGTCGCGCGAGCCGGCGTCGCGCACCTGCCGCAGCCGGGCGATCTGCTCGCCGGCGCGCTCGTGCAGCGCGGCAAAGCCGCGGCTGCGCTCGGCATGCGCCTCGAGGCCGTCGGTCAGGCCGTGCAGGGCCTGGTCGAGCCGGTCCAGTTCGTCCGGGACGTCGGCTGCGCCGATGAACAGCGCGAGCGCGCCGCGCGTCGGCAGCGCGTCGATCGCCAGCCGCAACCGCTGCAACAGCGGCGCGAACGGCTCGACCAGCGGCTGGATCACCGCCAGCGCGCCGGTGACGTTGGCGCATTCGGCCAGCGCATCCTGCGCCAGCTCGCCGACCTGGCGCGCCGACAGGCTGGTCGAGAAGAACTGGCCGGCCAGTTCCGGGATCTGGTGCGCCTCGTCGAGCACGAAGGCCTGCGCCCCGGGCAGGATCTCGCCGAAGCCCTCCTGGCGCAGCGCCAGGTCCGCGAACAGCAGGTGGTGGTTGACGACCACCAGGTCGGCTTCCTGCGCGGCGCGGCGCGCCTTGACCACGAAGCAGTCGTTGAACAGCGGGCAATCGGTGCCGAGGCAGTTCTCGGTGGTGGACGTCACGCGCGGCCACAGCGGCGAGTCCTCGGCGATCTCGGCCAGCTCGGCGCGGTCGCCGCTGGCGGTACGCGAGGACCAGGCGCGGATCGCCTGCAGCTGCGCGACCTGCTGGCGCGAGGCGAAGCGGCCGTCCTTGTGCGCCTGGTCGAGCCGGTACAGGCACAGGTAGTTCGCGCGGCCCTTGAGCAGCGCCGCCGACAGCCGCGCGCCCAGCACGCTGCGCACGCGCGGCAGGTCGCGGTGGAACAACTGGTCCTGCAGCGCCTTGGTGCCGGTCGAGACGATCACGCGCCGGCCCGACTCCAGCGCCGGCACCAGGTACGCGAAGGTCTTGCCGGTGCCGGTGCCGGCCTCGGCGATCAGGATCTCGCGCTCGGCGATCGCCTCCTCCACGGCGGACGCCATCGCCTGCTGCTGCGCGCGCGCCGCGAAGCCGGGCACCTCGGCGGCGAACGGCCCGTGCGGGCCGAGCAGGTCGGCGGCGGCCGGCGCGACGGCGCGGGCGGCGTTCGTGTCCGGTCCGGTCAAGCCGTGCCCCGCTACATCCGGGTGGGGGGCGCCTTGCGGCATTCCTTGACCTGGCGTTCGGCTTCGGCACGTCGCTCCGGATCGCCGAGCTGCAGGCGCGTTTCGACCAGGACCTGCCAGTTCCGTGCGCAGAGGCCGCCCAGGCGCGGACCGAGGCGATAGCTGTGCATGGCGTGCTCCTCGGCGGCCTGCAGGTGGCCTTGCGCCAGCTCGATCTCGGCCAGGTACTGCAGGATCTCCGGTGCCTCCGGCGCCAGCTTCAGCGCGCGGCCGGCGGCGGTGGCGGCGGCGTCGAGCCGGCCTTGGGCTTCGGCCGTCTCGGCTTCGCGCAGGAAGCCGTCCACGGCCGGGTCGCGCAACGGCTGCACCTGGATGACCGAATCGTCGCCCTTGCCGGCGGCACGGACGGCAGCCACCGCATCGTGCGTCGGGCGCGGCGGCGGTGCCTCGGTCTTGGGCGGCGGCTGCGCGCAGGCGGCGGCGAGCGCGGCCAGGGTGGCGGCGAGCGGGAGGCGAAGCGGTCGGAGGTGATTGGGCGTTTTCATCGGCTGGGTTCGTCGGAGGAGGTGCGGTCGCTGCCCAGCCATTGTCGCAGACGATCGAATGCGCAGCCGCGGGTTTCGGTGGGCGCGTAGCCGGCGGCGAACGGCATCGGCCGCGCGCCCGCGCAGGCCTCTTCGGTCCGGCGTCCGCTCTCGGGATCGATCCAGACCGTCTCGAGGCCGCCGTCCGGCGGATCGAGCGGCGTGCTCGGCAGCCGCCGGAACAGCTCGATCCAGATGCGCAGCGCGCCGGTCGATCCGTACAGGCCGGTCGGCTTGTTGTCGTCGCGGCCGACCCATGCGACGGCGAGTTGGCTGCCGGTGTAGCCGGCGAACCACGAATCGCGCTGGGTGTCGCTGGTGCCGGTCTTGCCGGCCGCGCGCAGGTGGCCGAGGCCGGCCTCGCCGATCGCGCGGCCGGTGCCGTCGCGCGCGGCCTGTTGCAGTGCATGGGTGACCAGGCGCGAGGCGGTGACGTAGTCGCCGGTGCCGCTCTTGACCTCGTAGCGGGCCAGCGGCCGGCCCTGCGCATCGAGCACGCCGCGCAGGGCGCGCAACGGCACCGCGTGGCCGTCCGCCGCGAAGTACTGGTAGAGCTGGGCGACGTCGAGCGGACTGAGCTCCACCGCGCCGAGCAGCAGCGACGGGTTGGGATTGATCGTACGGCCCAGGCCGAACGACTCGATCAGGCCGCGCACGCGATCGACGCCGACACGCAGGCCCAGGTGCACGGTCGCCAGGTTCCAGCTGTTGGCCAGCACGTCGACCAGCGGCACCTCGCCGTGCAGCCGGCCGTCGTCGTTCTTCGGCTGCCAGCGGCTGCCGTCACGCTGCGGCATGTCGACCGGCGCGTCCTCGATCAACGAGGCGAGCGAGTAGCGCTGCGGCTGCGCCAAGGCGACCAGGAACACGAACGGCTTGACCAGCGAGCCGATCGGCCGCGCCGCGGTCAGCGCGCGGTTGAAGCCCGGGGCCGCCGGATTGCGGCCGCCGATCAGCGCCTGCACGTCGCCGTCGCGCGCACCGGTGACGACCAGGGCGGCCTCGACCGCGTCGGCGCGCGTGCCGAGCGTGGCGAACGCCTTGCCGATCGCCGCCTCGGCCAGCAGCTGGGTCGAGGGCGCCAGCGTGGTGTGGATCGCCAGGCCGGCGCTGTCGAGCTCGGCATCGGGGTAGTCGCGCTGCAACTGCGCGCGGACCAGGTCGAGGAAGGCCGGGTAGCGGTTGCGCGGCAGCGCGCCGGCGGCGGAGACGTCGAGCGGCTGCGATTGCGCCGCGGTCAGTGTCTTCTCGTCGATCAGGCCGGTCTCGAAGAACTGCGCGAGCACGCGGTTGCGGCGCGTCATCGCCCGCTGCGGATAGCGGCGCGGGTCGTGGTAGCTCGGCCCCTGCACCAGGCCGACCAGCAGCGCGATGTCGGCCGCGCCGAGCGTGCGCACGTCGCGGCCGAACCAGAATTCGCTGGCGGCCGCGAAGCCGTGGATCGCCTGGCCGCCCTGCTGGCCCAGGAACACCTCGTTGACGTAGGCCTCCAGGATCGTGCGCTTGTCGTAGCGCGCCTCGATCAGCAGCGCGATCAGCACCTCGTTGGCCTTGCGCAGCAGGTTCTGGCTGCGGTCGAGGAACAGGTTGCGGACCAGCTGCTGGGTCAGCGTCGAGCCGCCCTGGACCACGCGGCCGGCGCGCAGGTTGGCCCAGCCGGCGCGCAGGATCGCCGCGCTGTCGATGCCGTGGTGACTCTTGAAGTCCCGGTCCTCGACCGCCTGCAGGCCCGCCACCAGCAGCGGCGGCGCCTCGCCGAGGCTGAGGATGCGGCGCTCCTCCTGCTCGCTGCCGTAGAGCGTCGCGATGCGGGCCGGTTCCAGGCGCACCGGGCCGATCGCCTGGCCGCTGTCGGCATCGGCGAGTGCACCGACCCGGCCGCCGGAGAGCGTCACGGCGATGCGCCGCTCGCGCTCGCGGCCGTCGAGCCAGACGAAGCCGCGCCGCGCGATCGTGAAGCGTGCGCCGTCGCGCGCATAGGTGCCGGCCTGCCGCGCGCCCGCCTCGGCGCGATAGCGCGCCGCGTCCAGCTCCATCACCAGGGTCTCGGGGTCCAGCGGCAGCCCCTGGCGCAGTTCCAGTGGCCGTGCGTAGACACGGCTGGGAATCTGCCAGGACAGGTCGTCGAAGCGACTGCGCACCTGCCGGTCGAGGATGAACAGGTAAGGGCCGAGAAAGCCGATCGCTGCGCCCAGGGCCAGCAGGAACGGAGCGCGCAGCCAGCGCCAAGCCCACGCGATGACGGAAAACAGGCCGGAGAGCAAGCATCGTCCAGAAGTGCGGAATCCGGGCCAGTGTAGCCAAAGTGACATCGCGCGGCGCCATCCCGGATAATCGCCGGTCGCTCCGTGGCTGGCGTCCATGACTTCCACTCCGAGTTTCCGCCTCTGCCTGTTCGGGTCCGTCCCGCCGGCACCGTCCCTGCTGGCCGGCCTGACACACGGGGTCGCGCCGGTGCTGGTCGGCCCCTGGGCGGCACAGGCCGGCGGAGCCGATGCGGTGCGCCTTTCGGGCCTGCCCGCCGGTACCGATCCGCTGCCGTTCATTCCGGCGCTGGCTGCCGCGTTTCCGGGCGAATCGCTGGTGCTGGTGCGCACCGATGCCGAGTTGCCGGACCGGGTGATCGATCGCCTGCTGCGCGCGCTCGCGTGCGAGGACGTGCTGGCCGCCGTTCCGCTCGACAACGTGGTGCCGGCCCGGTCGCCGCTGCCGGCCGGCACGGAAAGCGTCGCGCCCGCGGCACGGATCGACGCGGTGTGCTATGCCTACTCGGCGCGCGGCGCGTTCGACGGGCCGGTGGCCGCCGCGCCGGTCTCGGCGTGGCGCGGCGCCGCGCTGGCGCGGCTCGATCTGTCGCAGCCCGGGTGGATCGACGCCGCGCCCGCTGCCGGCCTGCGCTGCGTCGTGCTCGACCACACCTATGTCGCCGCCGCCGGCTCGCCGCTCACGGGTGCACCGGCCGATACCGACCCGCGCGATCCGCTGCCGCCGTCACCGCTGGCGGCGTTGCGCGAGCAGGTCCGCGCCGCGCTCGACGCCGGTGCGACGCCCGGCCGTGCGGCGCTGGACGAGCGGCCGGTGCTGCTGCACGTCCTGCATGGCTGGGGCGGCGGCGCCGAACGTTGGGTGCGCGACTTCGCCGCCAGCTTCGACGGCGCGCACCACCTGGTGCTGATCGCCCGCGGCAGCGCCGCCCGGCACATGCCCGGCGAGTGGCTGGAACTGCACGACGGCGCACTGGCCGGGCCGCCGCTGCGGCGTGTCGCGCTGCCGCAGCCGATCGCCGATACCGCGCTCGCCGATGCCGGCTACCGGGCGATCCTCGGCGACATCCTGGCCGACTACGGCGTCGACGCGATCATCGTCTCGTCGCTGATCGGCCACAGCCTCGACGCATTGCGCACCGGCCTGCCGACCGTGCGCATCGTCCACGACCACTATCCGCTCTGGCCGGTGCTGCACCGGGACTTCGGTGATCCGCGCCTGGCCTTCGACGCCGCGCAGCGATCGGCCGACCTGGCCGCCGCGGCCGACTACGAGTTCATTGCGCGCGACCCGGACCATTGGACGCGGCTGCGCGACGCCTGCGTCGCGGCGCTGGGTGCCGCGCAGGTACGGCTGGTCGCACCGAGCCGGGCGGCCCTGGCCGACGACCTGCGCCTGGCACCGGAGCTGCGCGCGCTGCCGTCCGCGGTGATCCCGCACGGCATCGCGCCCTGGCCGTCGCCGCCGCCCGAACCCACGGTCCGGGCCCCGGGCCGGCGCCTGCGCCTGCTGCTGCCGGGCCGCATCCGGCGCGGCAAGGGCGGCGAGCTGCTGCAGGCAGTGCTGCCGGCGCTGCGCGAACGGGCCGAGCTGTTCCTGATCGGCGCCGGCACCGATGCGCACGCGCTGTTCGGCCAGCACGGCGTCCACATCCTGCTCGACTACCGCCGCGACGAACTGCCGGAGCTGATCGCGCGGATCGCGCCGGATGCGGCCCTGCTGCTGCCGACCGTGGCCGAGACCTTCGGTTACATGCTCTCGGAACTGCGCAGCCTCGGCGTGCCGGTGCTGGCCACGCGCATCGGCGCGCTGGCCGAGCGCATCGTCGACGGCGTCGACGGCTTCCTGGCCGCACCCGAGCCGGCCGCCGTGATCGCCGGCATCGACGCGTTGCAGGCCGATCGCGGACGGCTCGACACGGTCCGTTCGACACTGGCCGGGCAGCGCGAGCCGGACCTGGCGGCGATGAGCCGGGCCTATGCCGAGGTGATGCCGACCGCCGCCCGGCCGCCGCTGCGCTACCGGCCGGGCCTGCTCGGCGCAGACCGGATGGCCGCCGCTGCGGCTGCCCGCGACCTCGCCACGGCCGCCCGGCAGGGCCAGGCGCTGGCGGCGGACCTGGCTGCCACGCGCGAGGAAAGCGCCCGCCGCGGCGACTGGGGCCACCGCCTGGACCGCGAGCTGACGACACTGCGCGGCGAGTTCGACGCGCGCACGCGCTGGGCGCTGGCGCTGAACGAGGAGCTGGAACGCATCCGGCCGGTGCACGAACAGATGCTGGCCAGTACCTCCTGGCGCATCACCGCGCCGCTGCGCATCGCGATGGCGCGCCTGCGCGCGTTGCGCGCGGCGCTCGGCTACCGCAGGGCGCGCCTGTCGAGCCTGCTCGGGCGCGTGCGCGGCAGTATCGCGCGGCGCGGCGTGCTGGGCACGCTGACGCGCATCGCGCGCGAGCTCCGCGCACCGCCGCCGCCGCGGCGTGCGCAGGTGTACGCCGCGCCGGACGGCCGCTTCGCACCGTTCGCGGTGCCGCGCGCGGCGGCGCCGCGCGTCTCGATCGTGATCCCGGTCTACAACAAGATCGCCTACACGGTCGCCTGCCTGCGCTCGCTGGCCGAGCACGCAGGCGATACGCCGTTCGAGACGATCGTCGTCGACGACGGCTCCAGCGACGACACCCCGGAGAAGCTGGCGCAGATCCAGGGCATCCAGGCGATCCGCAACGCGCGCAACCTCGGCTTCATCGGCTCGTGCAACGCGGGCGCGGCCGCGGCGCGCGGCGAGTACGTGCTGTTCCTCAACAACGACACGGTGGTCACGGCGGGCTGGCTGGAGGCGCTGCTGCGCTGCTTCGCCGAGGAGCCGCAGGCCGGCCTGGTCGGCGCCCGGCTGGTCTATCCGGACGGCCGCCTGCAGGAAGCCGGCGGCATCGTCTTCGACGACGCCTCCGGCTGGAACTACGGCCGCTTCGACGACCCGGACGATCCACGCTATGCGTTCCGCCGCGAGGCCGACTACTGCTCCGGCGCGGCGATCATGCTGCCGCGCGCGCTGTTCGAGCGGCTCGGCCGCTTCGACGCGCGCTACGCGCCGGCCTACTACGAGGACACCGATCTCGCGTTCGCCGTGCGCGCCGCCGGCTACCGGGTGTTCTACGAGCCGGCCTCGACCGTGGTCCATTTCGAGGGGATCACCTCCGGCACCGACACCGCCACCGGCATCAAGCGCTACCAGGTGGTCAACCAGGCGACGTTCCACGAAAAGTGGCGCGGCGCGCTCGCGCAGCAGCCGGCGCCGGGCACGCCGATCGGGCGCGCCGCCAGCCATCGCGCCCGCGGCCGCGTGCTGATCGTCGACGCGACGACGCCCGCGCCGGACCAGGACTCGGGCTCGCTGCGCATGGTCAACCTGATGCGCGTGCTGCGCGACCTCGGCTACCAGGTCAGCTTCCTGCCCGACAACCGCGCCTGGGTGCCGCGCTACACCGCGGCGCTGCAGGCGCTCGGCGTCGAGGCGCTGTACCACCCGTACGTCGCCGACCCGGTGGCCTGGTTCCGCGCGCGCGGTGCGGAGTTCGACGCGATCGTGCTGTCACGCCACTACGTCGCCAGCAGCTATGTCGGGCTGGCGCGGCTGCACGCGCCGCGCGCCCGGCTGATCTTCGACACGGTGGACCTGCACTACCTGCGCGAGCAGCGTGCCGCCGACCTGGAGCAGCGCGACGACCTCGCGCGGCACGCGGCGGCCACGCGCACGCAGGAGCTGCGGCTGATGCGCGAATGCGACGTGACCCTGGTCGTCAGTCCGGCCGAGCGCGCGCTGCTGGCGGTCGACGCCCCTGGCGTGCGGGTCGAGATCCTGTCCAACGTGCACGAGGTGTTCGGCTGCCGCCGGCCGTGGGGCGAGCGCCGCGACCTGGTCTTCGTCGGCGGCTTCGAGCATCCGCCGAATGCCGATGCGGTGCTGTGGTTCGTCGGCGAGGTGCTGCCGCGCATACGCGCACGGCTGCCGGACGTGCGGCTGCACGTCGTCGGCAGCAAGGTCACGCCGGCGGTCGAGGCGCTCGCCGGCGAGGCGGTGGTCGTGCACGGCTACGTGTCGGACCTGGAGCCGATGATGGACGGCTGCCGCGTCTCGGTCGCGCCGCTGCGCTACGGCGCCGGCGTCAAGGGCAAGGTCAACATGGCGATGAGCTACGGCTTGCCGGTGGTGGCTACGCCGATCGCCGTCGAGGGCATGCACGTGAAGGCCGGCGACGAAGTGCTGGTCGCGGCCGACGCGGACGCGTTCGCGGACGAAGTGGTGCGCCTGTACGGCGACGAGGCGCTGTGGACGCGGCTGTCGGAGAACGGCCTGCTGAACGTGCGCGAGCACTTTTCGTTCGAGGCGGCGCGCCGCGCGGTCCAGCGCGTCCTGTCGTGAAGGGGCCGCTCCGGCACCGACGACGGCCGGGCGGCGACCGCCGCAGCCGGGCACGCACGGCCGGTTACCTGCGGGCACGGTGGCACAGGCGCCTCGGATCGGGCTGCCGGTCCCCGGCACGGGCTGGGGACGGCGAGGAGTCGCATGACCGCGCGGGCGCGGCGCGCCGGCCGGCGCGGGCCGCGCTGCGCGAAGGTCAGGCCAGCTGGCTGGCGACGAAATCCCAGTTGACGAGGTTCCAGAACGCCTCGACGTACTTCGGCCGCGCGTTGCGGTAGTCGATGTAGTAGGCGTGCTCCCAGACGTCGCAGGTCAGCAGCGCGCGATCGGTGCCGGTCAGCGGCGTGCCGGCGTTGGACGTACTGGCCAGGGCCAGGCTGCCGTCCGGGCGCTGCACCAGCCAGCCCCAGCCCGAGCCGAACGTGCCGACCGAGGTCTTGGTGAACTCGTCCTTGAACTTGGCGAAGTCGCCGAAGGCCTGGTTGATCTTGTCGGCCAGGACGCCGCCGGGCTCGCCGCCGCCGGTGGGCGACAGGCAGTTCCAGTAGAACGTGTGGTTCCAGATCTGCGCGGCGTTGTTGAACATGCCACCGCTGGACTTGCGGATGATGTCCTCCAGCGAGAGCTCCTCGAACTCGGTGCCCTTGATCTGGTTGTTGAGGTTGGTGACGTAGGTCTGGTGGTGCTTGCCGTAGTGGTAGTCGATCGTTTCCGCCGAGATGTGCGGCGCCAGCGCGTCGCGGGCCCAGGGAAGCGGGGGAAGTTCGATGGCCATGCAGTGTCTCCTGCCGATGGGTGGGGAAGGACTCGGAAGTCTAGCAGGGTGGGCGGAGGCGCTTTCGCGTGAACGCCCGCCGCTGCGGCTCCGGGGAATGCCCGTGCCGGGTGGTTTCGCCGCCGTTGCCCCTTTCGGGGGCTGCGACCTTCCGCGCAGGACCGCCCTGCGCCGCCACGGCCCGGCCTTGTGCGGAACGGGTAGAATGCCCATCTGGCGCTGAATGCCTGCGCCCTTTCCGGATCCGTGATGGAAACCACCGAACGCATCAAGAAAACCCTGGCCGAACATGCGGTCGTGCTCTACATGAAGGGCACGCCGCAGTTCCCGATGTGCGGCTTCTCCAGCCGCACCGTCAAGGCCCTCAAGGCCGTCGGCGCCGACTTCCATGCCGTCAACGTGCTGGAAGACCCGGAAGTCCGGGCGACGCTGCCGCGTTACTCCAACTGGCCGACGTTCCCGCAGCTGTTCGTGCACGGCGAGCTGATCGGCGGCTGCGACATCACGCTGGAACTCTACGAGTCGGGCGAGCTCGAGCGCATCGTCAAGGACCTGCAGAAAGCGTGATCGGCCGTCTTGCCTTGGCGCGCGTCGCCGCGGCGGCGCCGGTCGCTGCTGCGCTGGACGGCCGCGTGGTCCTGGTCGCCGGCGCCACCGGTGGGCTCGGACGTGCCGCCGCGCTGGCCTGCGCCGGTGCGGGTGCGACCGTGGTGCTGCTCGGCCGCAAGGTGCGCGCGCTCGAGAAGCTCTACGACGAGGTCGCCGCAGCCGGAGGCGCGCAGCCGGCGATCTATCCGCTGGACCTGGCCGGCGCCAGCCCGGACGACTACGGCCAGGTGGCGGACACGGTCGAGCGCGAATGCGGCCGGCTCGACGGCATCGTCCATGCGGCCGCGCAGTTCGCCGGCCTGCAGCCGACCGACCAGATCAAGCCCGAGGAATGGCTGCGCACGCAGCAGGTCAACCTGACCGCGCCATTCCTGCTGACCCAGGCCTGCCTGCCGCTGCTGCGCCAGCGCGAGCGGGCCGCCGTGGTCTTCGCATTCGACGACCCGGCCACCATCGGCAAGGCGTTCTGGGGCGGCTACGGCGTCGCCAAGCACGCCTTGCCCGGCCTGGTCTCGATCCTGCACGAGGAAACCGACACCGGGCCGGTGCGCATCCACGGCCTGCTGCCGGCGCCGATGCGCACGGCGTTGCGGCGGACCGCCTGGTTCGGCGAGGACACGCTCAGCCTGCCGACGCCCGACGCAGCCGGCGCGGCGGCGGCCTTCCTGCTGACCGATGCGGCGAGCGGACTGCGCGGCGCGATCCTCGATCTGCGCCCTGCCTGAGTCACCGCTTCACAGCGTGCTCGCCAGCGCCGTGCCTTGCGCGATCGCGCGCTTGGCGTCCAGCTCGGCCGCCACGTCGGCGCCGCCGATGACATGGGTGGCGACGCCCGCGGCGATCAGCTCGTCGGCGAGACGGCGGTCCGGCTCCTGGCCGGCGCAGACGACGACGTGGTCGACCGCGAGTACCTGCTTCTCCTCGCCGACGCGGATGTGCAGGCCGTCCGCGTCGATGCGCTCGTAGGCGACGCCGCCGAGCAGCGTGACCCGCTTGGCCTTCAGTGTCGCGCGGTGTACCCAGCCGGTGGTCTTGTTGAGGCGCCGGCCCGGCGGGCCCGGCGTACGCTGCAGCAGCCAGACCGCACGCGCCGGCGGCTCCGGCCGTGCCGGCGCCAGGCCGCCGCGCGCGGCATGATCCAGGTCCACGCCCCATTCGCGCGTCCAGCGCGCGAGGTCGGTGGTCGGCGACGGCGCCGGCTCGACCAGGAACTCGGCGACGTCGAAGCCGATGCCGCCCGCGCCGACGATCGCCACGCGCGGTCCGACCGGCACGCCGTCGCGCAGCACGTCCAGGTAGCTCAGCACGCGCGGATCGTCGCTGCCGGGAATCGACAGCCGGCGCGGCACCACGCCGGTCGCCACCACCACCGCGTCGAAGCCCTCGGTCCGCAGCGCGGCGGCGGTCGCGGACGTGCCGAGACGGATCTCGACGCCGGTATCGGCCAGGCGGTGGCCGAAGTAGCGCAGCGTCTCGTGGAATTCCTCCTTGCCGGGGATGCGCTTGGCGAGGTTGAACTGGCCGCCGATCGCACCGGCCCGCTCGATCAGGGTCACGCGGTGGCCGCGCTCGGCCAGCGTCGCGGCCGCCGCCAGGCCGGCCGGGCCGGCGCCGACGACGGCATAGCGCCGCGGCTGCGCGACCGGCCGGATCGCCAGCTCGGTCTCGCGGCAGGCGCGCGGGTTGACCAGGCAGCTCGCCGTGCGGTTCTCGAACACGTGGTCGAGGCAGGCCTGGTTGCAGGCGATGCAGGTGTTGATGCGGTCGCCGCGTCCGCTGCGTGCCTTGGCGACCCAGTCCGGGTCGGCCAGCAGCGGTCGCGCCATCGAGACCATGTCGGCGCTGCCGTCGGCCAGCAGGCGTTCGGCGACCTCGGGCATGTTGATGCGGTTGGTCGCGACCAGCGGCAGCCCGACCTCGCCCTTGAGCTTGCGCGTCAGCGCGGCGAACGCCGCGCGCGGCACCGAGGTGACGATGGTCGGCACGCGCGCCTCGTGCCAGCCGATGCCGGTATTGATCAGTGTCGCGCCGGCGGCCTCGATCGCCCGCGCCAGCTGCACGATCTCGTCCCAGCTCTGCGCGTCGTCGACCAGATCGAGCATCGAGAGGCGGTAGATGATGATGAAGGCCTCGCCGACCGCCGCCCGCGTGCGGCGGACGATCTCGACGGCCAGGCGCATGCGCCGCTGCGCGCTGCCGCCCCAGGCATCGTCGCGCCGGTTGGTGCGCGCGGCCAGGAACTGGTTGATCAGGTAGCCTTCCGAGCCCATCACCTCGACGCCGTCGTAGCCGGCATCCTGCGCCAGCTTGGCGCAGTTCACGAATGCGTCGATCGTGCGCTCGACGCCGCGGGCGGTGAGCGCACGCGGCGTGAACGGCGTGATCGGTGACTTGATCCGCGACGGCGCGACCGACAGCGGGTGATAGGCATAGCGGCCGCCGTGCAGGATCTGCAGGCAGAGGCGACCGCCTTCGGCGTGCACCGCGCCGGTCAGCCGGCGGTGCCGCGCCACGTGCCACGGCATCGACAGGCGCCCGGCGAACGGCTTGAGCCAGCCCTCGACATTGGGTGCGATCCCGCCCGTCACCATCAGCCCGACACCGCCGCGCGCACGCTCGGCGAAGTACGCCGCGAGCCGCGCGTAGTCGCGGGCGCGGTCTTCCAGGCCGGTATGCATCGAGCCCATCAGCACGCGGTTGGGCAGGACCGCGAAACCCAGATCGAGCGGGGCGAACAGGTGCGGGTAGTCCACGGTGCCATCCACGGATTCAAACGAGCGTTTAAGATGCCTGTCCGGGCGTGCCGGTGGCAAGGGCGCTCGCGTCAGGACCGGCCACGGGAGGCGTCGTGAGCGTAAACGGGGTGATCTACCTATGCGGCGTGCACAGCATCGCCTTCGCGCTGTTCCACGCGGCGTTCTGGCGGCTGTTCCGCTGGCGGACCGAACTGGCCCGCGTCGGGCGACCGACGCGGGCGATCGTGCAGATCCTCAACCTGCGGCTGATCCACGTGTTCCTCGGCATCGGCATCGTCTGCTTCGTCTTCCCCGAGGAACTGGCCGGTACGCCGCTGGGGCGCGCGCTGTTGCTGCTGATGGCGCTGTTCTGGGCCGGGCGGACGATCGAGCAACTGGTGTTCCTGCGGATCGATCATCCGCTCGTGCACGGCCTGACGGCGGCGTTCGTGCTCGGCGCGGGGCTGTTCGCGCTGCCGTTGCTGTAGCCCGCGCCGCTACCAGCCGGCGAGGGCGAGCTTGCCGATCGTGCTGCCCGATTCCAGCTGCCGGTGCGCCTCGCGCAGGTTGGCGGCGTTGATCGGCGTCAGCGTCTGGGTGTGCGTGCTGCGCAGTGCGCCGGCGTCGACCAGGTCGGCGACGCGGTCGAGGATCGCGCCCTGCTCGCCCTGGTCGGCGGTTTTGAAGCGCGGCCGCGCGAACATCATCTCCCAGTGGATGCCGATGCACTTGGCCTTGTACGGATCGCCGATGCGCAGCGCGCCGGCCGGTTCGACGATGAGGCCCACATGGCCCTGCGGCGCCAGCAGCTCGCCGAGCGCGTCCCAGTAGCGGTCGGTATCGGCGAGGTTGATCGCGGCGTCGACGGTCTGGAAGCCCAGGGCCGCCAGTTGCGGCGCGAGCGGCTGGCGGTGGTCGATCACGTGGTGCGCGCCGAGGTCGCGGCACCACTGCACCGTCTGCGGCCGCGAGGCGGTCGCGATCACCGTGAAGCCGGCGCGGCGGGCGAGCTGGATCGCGATCGAGCCGACACCGCCGGCGCCGGCGATCACCAGCAGGGTCTTGCCGGTGCCGCCGTCCTGCGCGTCGAACGGCATGCGCTGGAACAGCAGTTCCCAGGCGGTGATCGTCGTCAGCGGCAGCGCGGCGGCCTGGGCGAAGTCGAGCGAGGCCGGCTTGCGGCCGGCCAGGCGCTCGTCGACCAATTGGAACTGCGCGTTGCTGCCGGGCCGCGTCACGTCGCCGGCGTAGTAGACGGCATCGCCGGGCTTGAAACGCGTGACCTCGGGGCCGACGGCCTCGACGACGCCGGCGGCGTCGAAGCCGAGGACGCGCGGCTGCGGTTCCACCTGCGGCTTGGGTGCGCGCAGCTTGGTGTCGACCGGATTGACCGAGACCGCCTCCACGCGCACGAGCAGGTCGTGGCCGGCGGCGGCCGGCGCGGGCAGGTTGACGTCGATCAGCGCAGCAGGGTCGTCGATCGGCAGGTAGCGGGTCAGGGCGACGGCTTTCATCGGGAGTCCTCTCGAAGCGGCGGTAGGGATCGTGGTACCGGCCGGGACGCGCGTCCAGTGGCCTGGCGAAGATCGGTGAAGCGAAGCATCGGAACGGGGCGCATCGGGGCAGGGCGGCGCGCGGGCGAGGCGCTCATCCGTCCTCGCCGACGCACAGCACCGGCGCCGGCGCGCGCCGGTCCTGGTGCAGGGCCCAGCCGGCCACCAGCAGGGCCGCCAGCGGCACCAGCGCGGCCACCCAGGCCAGCGATTCGAGGCCCAGGCCGCGGTCGATCGTCCAGCCGCCCAGCCACGCGCCGAGCGCATTGCCGAGGTTGAACGCGCCGATGTTGAAGCTGGAGGCCAGGCTCTGGCCGGCACCTTCGGCCTTGGACAGCACCCACAGCTGCAGCGGCGGCACGGTCGCGAACGCCGCGAAGCCGAGCAGGCCGACGAAGACGACGGTCAGCCAGCGGCTGTGCAGGGCGAAGCCCATCAGGACCAGCACCACGACCAGCAGGGCCAGGCTGCCGAGCAGGGCCGGTACCAGCCGGCGGTCGGCCAGCCGGCCGCCGACCAGGTTGCCGGCGACCAGGCCGGCGCCGAACACCAGCAGGATCGGCGAGACCGCCGCTTCGCCGAAGCCGGTCACGCGCGTCAGGATCGGCGCGATGTAGGTGAACACCGCGAACATCCCGCCGAAGCCGAGCACCGTCGTCAACAGGCCGAGCAGGACCGGTCCCCGCGCCAGGGCGCGCAGGTCGGCGCGCCAGTCGCCCGGCTCCGGCGGTGCGGTTTCCCGCGGCACGTAGCGGGCCAGCACCGCCAGCGCGACCACGCCGATCGCCGTGACCGCGAAGAAAGTGGCACGCCAGCCGAACGCCTGGCCGAGCCAGGTGCCGAACGGCACGCCGAGGATCGTCGCCACCGTCAGGCCGGTGAACATGATCGCGATTGCCGAGGCACGCCGGTCCGGCGGTACCAGGCTGGTCGCGACGATCGAGCCGACGCCGAAGAACGTCCCGTGCGCGAACGCCGTCAGCACCCGCGCCGCCATCAGCAGTTCGTAGTTCGGTGCCAGCGCGCAGGCCAGGTTGCCGAGCGTGAAGATGCCCATCAGCGCCAGCAGGGCGGTCTTGCGCGGCCAGCGCCCGGTCAGCACGGTCATCACCGGTGCGCCGATCAGCACGCCGAGCGCGTAGCCGGAAATCAGCAGGCCGGCGGCCGGGATCGAGACGCCGAGGTCGGTACCGACCTCCAGCAGGATGCCCATGATGACGAACTCGGTGACGCCGATGCCGAACGCGCCGGCGGTCAGCGCATACAGGGCGGGCGGCGTGCGTGGCCGGGTGGCCGCAAGCGGGGTGTTCATGACGGGATCGGGGTCCGGAGGAAAGACGAGGCGCCAGGCTAGGCGCTTGCAGATTGAGCGGAAACCGGCATGATCGCGAATCAGTTTCAACAGAAAATTGAAAATGGAGGCCGGATGGACCGCGTCGGCGACATCGCCCTGTTCCTGCGCGTGCTCGATTCGGGCTCGATCAGCGCGGCTGCGCGCAGCCTGGACCTGTCGCCGGCCGTCGCCAGCCAGCGCCTGAAGCGGTTGGAACGCGATTTCGGCGTGCGCCTGCTGCACCGGACCACGCGGCGGCTGCACGCCACCCCGGAAGGGGCGGTGCTGGCCGCGCAGGGGCGGGCCCTGGTGGAGGACCTGGAATCGCTGGCCAGCGGCCTGCGCCAGAGCGGCGCGGCGGTGGCCGGCACGCTGCGGGTGACGCTGTCCGCCTCGTTCGGGCGCCAGTACGTCTCGCCGCTGCTGCCGCGGTTCCTCGCGCGGCACCCGCGGCTGCGGCTCAGCGTCCACCTGAGCGACCAGGTCGTCGACCTGGTCAGCGAGGGTTTCGACCTCGCGATCCGCATCGGTGCCCTGGAGGATTCGCGCCTGGTCGCGCGGCGGATCGCCGCCAACCGCCGCGTGCTGTGCGCCGCGCCGGCGTATCTGGCACGGTGCGGGCGGCCGCGGACGCCGCAGGCGCTCGGCGAACACGAATGCCTGCTGCTGTTCGGCAGCGGCGGCCGCCAGGACAGCTGGCGGTTCGGCACGCCGGAAGGCGGCGAGACCGTCGTCCGGGTGCAGGGGCGCTTCGAGAGCAACTTCGGCGAGCTGCTGCGCGACGCCGCCGTGGCTGGCGAGGGCATCGCGGTGCATTCGCTGTGGCACGTCGCCGACGACCTGCGCGCCGGCCGGCTGGAGGTGGTGCTGCCCGACTATCCGATCGCCGCCACCGCGATCAGTGCGGTGATGCCGCAGCGGCGGCTGGTTCCGCCGCGGGTGCGCGCCTTCGTCGACTTCCTGAGCGCCGAGTTCGGCGAGCATCCGCCCTGGGAACGCGGCCTGGACGGCGCGCTGGCCGGCGTGCGCGAGGTGTCCCGCTGAACGTCAGTCGCCGTCGAAGGCGAACGCGTCCAGCGCCAGCGAGCCCAGCGCGACCGAATCGTGCAGCAGCCGCGCCCGCGGCGTGTCGCCGGCGGCCCCCAGCGCGACGAACAGCGGCAGCAGATGCTCGGGGCTGGGATGGTTGCGCAGGGCGTGCGGAAGCCGCTGCCAGTCGAGCACGCCGGCTACGTCGCCGGCCAGCAGCCGGTCGCGCAGCGGATCGGTGAAGCCGGTCATCCAGGTGGCCGGCGCGGTGCCGTCGGCGCGCCAGTCCAGCTCGCGCAGGTTGTGCGAGAAGCCGCCCGAGCCGAGCACCAGCACGCCCTCGTCGCGCAGCGGCGCCAGCGCGCGCCCGACGCGGTAGTGCCAGGCCGCATCGGCCCGCGGATCGACCGACAGTGCGACCACCGGCACGTCGGCCTGGGGATACATGCGCCGCAACGGCACCCAGACGCCGTGGTCGAATCCGTGGCCGGCATCGTCACGCGGCACGAAACCCTCGCGCGCCAGCAGGTCCGCCGCGCGCGCGGCCAGCTCGTCCGCGCCGGCGGCCGGATAGCGCAGCGCGTACAGCGCCGCCGGAAAGCCGCCGAAATCGTGGACCGTCGCCGGCCGCTCGCCGCGGGTCAGCGCCGGTCCCGGGCTTTCGAAGTGGGCGGACGCGACGAGGATCGCGCGCGGCCGGCCGATCGCCGGGCCCAGGCCGTCCAGGAAGCGGCCGGCCGGCGAATCCTCGATCGCCAGCATCGGCGATCCGTGCGATACGAACAGGCTGGGAAGCGGAGCGGTGGTCATGGCGGGTCTCGTCGGCCGCGGGGCGGCGCTGGCGGTCAAGATGGGTTCGCCGGGCGGCCGGATCGAGCCGCGGCGGCGGAAAAGACTGTTGCCGGCAGCCGCCGAATGCGCCGCCGGCGGTGCCGCGCCGATGCCCGGGACGGACGCATCTGGCACAATGCGCGGCTTCGTGCCGCGCGTTCGCGCGGCCGCCGCGCCTCCCCACCACCGCTACGGAACCCATCATGTCCGGACACGACATCCGCTCGGCCGCACGGCCGGATCCCGACCAGCCGATGGTCGACATCGCCAACTACGTGGCCGATGCGACGATCGATTCGCCGGAGGCCTACGACACCGCGCGCTACATGCTGCTCGACTCGCTGGCGACGGCCATGCTGGCGATGAAGTTCCCCGAGTGCGTCAAGCACCTCGGGCCGGTCGTGCCGGGCGCCACGCTGCCGGGCGGTGCGCGCGTACCGGGCACCAGCCACGAACTCGATCCGGTGCAGGCGGCGTTCGCGATCGGCACGCAGATCCGTTGGCTCGACTTCAACGACACCTGGCTGGCGGCCGAATGGGGCCATCCGTCCGACAACCTCGGCACCATCCTCGCCGTCGGCGACTACCTGTCGCGCAAGGCCGAGCGCGAAGGCGCCGCGCCGCTCACCGTCCGCGACGTGCTGACGTTCGCGATCAAGGCGCACGAGATCCAGGGCTGCTACGCGCTCAAGAACAGCTTCAACCGCGTCGGCCTCGACCACGTGATCCTCGTGCGCCTGGCCTCCACGGCGGTCGCCACGGCGATGTTCGGCGGCGGCAAGGAGGAGATCGTCACCGCGGTCTCGCATTCGTGGATCGACAACGGCGTGCTGCGCACCTATCGCCACGCCCCCAACACCGGCCCGCGCAAGAGCTGGGCCGCCGGCGACGCCTGCCGCCGCGCGGTGATCCATGCGATCAATGCGGTCGAGAAGCGCGTGGTCGGCTATCCGTCGGCGCTGAGCGCGAAGACCTGGGGTTTCTACGACGTCGCGTTCAAGGGCAAGTCCTTCGAGTTCGAGCGCCCGTTCGGCAGCTACGTGATGGAGAACGTGCTGTTCAAGATCAGCTACCCGGCCGAGTTCCATGCGCAGACCGCGGTCGAGTGCGCGATGCAGCTGCACGCCGAGGTCGCCGGCCGGATCGACCAGATCGAACGCATCGAGATCGAGACCCAGGAAGCGGGCGTGCGCATCATCGACAAGACCGGCCCGCTGGCCAACTACGCCGACCGCGACCACTGCATCCAGTACATGGTCGCCGTGCCGCTGATCTTCGGACGCCTGACCGCCGAGGACTACAACGACGCGGTGGCCGCCGACCCGCGCATCGACGCGCTGCGCGACAAGATGACGGTGAAGGAAAACCCGCAGTTCACGAAGGACTACTTCGATCCGGAGAAGCGCTACATCGGCAACTCGGTTCAGGTTTTCTTCAAGGACGGCTCGAGCACCCAGAAGGTGTCGATCGATTACCCGATCGGCCACCGCAAGCGCCGCCACGAGGGCATTCCGGTCCTGCTGAGCAAGTTCCGCGACGCGCTGGCGGGCCACCTGCCGGCCGCCCGGTCCGCACGCATCCTGGCCGCCACGGCCGATCCGGCCGCGCTGGACCGGATGCCGCTGCACCGGTTCCTGGACCTTTTCGCGCTCTGACGACCGACTGACTGCGGGCTTAATACCGTTTTTACATATGCTGGTTCAGCTTGAAACGTCCGTCTAGACTGTGCCGCCCAGGGACCCGTAATAAATCGTTAAAAACACGTTCTGTTCCCCTAGGATTTGTTGTAGAGTGCGCACTGCGATTCGCGTCCAATCGGAGCGCACCTTCAGGACGCCAAGCAAGAACCAACGATCAGGAGACTCCAAATAATGAAGCAGAAAGCCTTGTATGCGCTGATTGCACTGTCGCTTGGCGGAGCGGCCACCGTCGCCCAGGCCCAGGACTACGGCAACTGGTACATCACGCCGCGTATCGGCGCCGTGATCCCCGATAGCGACCGCGACACCAAGGAGTCGCTGTACGGCGGCCTCGGCGTCGGCGTTTGGGCAACCCCGAACCTGGCGGTCGACTTCGAGTACGGCATCAACAACGCCGACTACGAGAACGACTCGGCCCGTCCCGGCAAGGAATGGGAGTCGGTCAGCCTCGGCGCCACCGCGCGTTGGTTCTTCGGTCAGGAAGGCTCGGCCTGGCGTCCGTACGTCCTTGGTGGCGTCGGCTTCCTGCGCCATGCCGCCTATGCCGAGAGCGTGCAGAAGAGCGGCTGGGATCCGTTCGCCACCGTCGGCGGCGGCGTCCAGTACAACGTCTCGCATCGTGTCGCGCTGCGCGGTGAAATCGCCGCCCGTTACGACAACGACAACAACTCGCTGCAGGGCCAGTTCCCGGGCGTGAAGAAGAACACCGGCTTCACCGATGGCCTGGCCACGATCGGCCTGGTCTACAACTTCGGTGGTGCACCGGCTCCGGAGCCGCCGCCGGCTGCCGAGCCGCCGCCGCCGCCGCCGCCGCCGCCGGCTGAAGAGCCCGCACCGGCCAAGGTCGTGATCGACCTGCGTGGCGTGAACTTCAAGTTCGACCGTCCGAAGGTCGGCGAGAAGAACATCGTCCCGACCCTGCGCGAGCCGACGGCTGACTCCGTCGCGATCCTCGATCAGGCGGTCGACGTGCTGAAGCGTTACCCGGAGACCGTGGTCGAGCTCGACGGTCACACCGACTCGATCGGTTCGGACACCTACAACCAGGGTCTGTCCGAGCGTCGCGCCCAGGCCGTCTACGACTACCTGACCGCGAACGGCGTCAGCGCGAGCCAGATCAGCGGCGTCAAGGGTTTCGGCGAGTCGAACCCGATCGACACCAACGACACCAAGGAAGGCCGCGCTCGCAACCGTCGCGTGGAGCTGCAGGTCCAGGGCCAGTAAGTCCTGACCGATCCAAGCTTGTCGAAAAGGCCCGGCGCAAGCCGGGCCTTTTTCTTTTCCGGGAACCGAAAGCGGGATGAACGAGGGCGCCGGGTCCGCCACGACGGGCGGCCGTGCCTGGCGGGTGTGCTTCGACCCGGCGGGGCTGGGCGGGGGCGATGACCCTGCGAACGCGGCCTTCGGCGATCGCCGCCGCCGGGCACGAGGTGGTGCGGGTTACGAATCGAAGCGGCACGCGCGCGAAGCCGCGGCGCGGCGGACATTGCTTGAGGGCCCGGAACCGCCGCCGGCGAGCACCGGCGGCAATTGCCGCCGGCGTCAGCGCGCGAGGTCGGGCGTGAGGTCCTTGGCGATCGTCTTGATGATGCCGTCGGCGACCTTGAGGTTGCCGGCGATCAGGTTGCCGTTGTCGGGCAGGCCGTCGCGGCCGGTGAAGTCGCAGTAGCGTCCGCCGGCCTCACGCACCAGCAGGCAGCCGGCGGCCATGTCCCAGGGCTTCAGGCCGATCTCGAAGTAGCCGTCGATGCGGCCAGCCGCCACGTAGGCCAGGTCCAGCGCGGCCGAACCGGTGCGGCGGATGTCCTCGGCCTCGCCGAGCAGGGCCTCGGTCATCGCCATCTGGGTGCGCAGGTGCTTGCGCTGGCGGTACGGAAAGCCGGTGGTCAGCAGGGCGCCGGCCAGGCTCTCGCGCTTGCTGACGCGCATGCGGCGATCGTTGAGGAATGCGCCGTCGCCCTTGCTGCTGGTGAAGAGCTCGCCGCGCAGCGGATCGTAGATCACGCCGTGCACCGGCTCCTTGCCTTCCAGCAGGGCGATCGACACGCAGAAATGCGGGAAGCCGCGCAGGTAGTTGTGCGTGCCGTCCAGCGGGTCGACGACCCAGGTGTAGCGCGACCTTCCGCTGGCGCCGCTTTCCTCGGCGAGCACCGCGTGATCGGGATAGGCCCGGCGCAGTTCGCGTATGATTTCGGCCTCGGCCTGGCGATCGACCTCCGACACGTAGTCGTTGCGCTGTTTCTCGACGACGTCGAGGTTCTCGATGCGATTGATGTGGCGCAGGATCACCTGGCCGGCGGCACGCGCAGCGCGTACCGCCACGTTCACGGCGGGTCTTGGCATGGCTCGGGCTGAGAAAGAACGCCGGGGCGGCGACCCGCTAGGGTAGCAGATGCACCGGCCGGCTCCCACCGGCGGCCCGTTCCGCCTTGCCCTTCACTTGATGGAACCGATGCCCGATCACGCCCAGACCCTCGCCTCGCGCCTGCGCATCGTCCTGGTCAGGCCTTCCCACCCCGGAAACATCGGTGCCGCTGCCCGCGCGATGCGCACGATGGGGCTGACCCGGATGAACCTGGTCGCACCGCATGCATTCCCGCACCCGGAGGCGGTCGCGCTGGCGGCCGGCGCCACCGACGTGCTGGACGCGGCCGTCGTCACCGACACGCTGTCGGCCGCGATCGCCGACTGCCGGCTGGTGCTGGGCGCCACCGCGCGCCGGCGCGGCGTGCCGCTGCCGGAGCTGGACCCGCACGCCGCGGCGCGGGTGGCGCTGGACGCGGTCGGGGAGGGCGCCGAGGTGGCCCTGGTGTTCGGCAACGAGCGCACCGGCCTGGAGAACGACGAGCTGATCTGCTGCCACCAGGCGATCACAATCCCGTCCGATCCGGCCTTCTCGTCGTTGAATCTCGCCCAGGCCGTGCAGGTGATCGCCTACGAACTGCGGATGGCATTGCCCGGGCGCGTGTCGCCGGCGGCGCCGGTCAGTCCCGCGGCGGGCGATCCGCCGGCGAGCAGCGAGCAGATGGAAGGGTTCTACGCGCACCTGGCGCAGACCCTGACCGACATCGACTTCCACAAGGGCCGGTCCGACCGCACGATCATGCAGCGCCTGCGCCGGCTGTTCCAGCGCGCCGAGCCGGACCAGCGCGAGCTGCGCATCCTGCGCGGCATCCTCGGCGAAGCGCAACGGATGGCGCGGATCGCGCGCGAAGGGAAGTAGCCGGACAGCCGCGCTCGGGCCGGGGAAGGGCGGTCGCACCGGGCGACCGGAGCGGGTGCGGCCGGTACGCGCGGTCGCAGGGCCGGCGACGCGGCGGATCGATGCTGTAACATATCCGTCATCTTCCCGATCCATCGCGCGGCTGCCCCCGGCGCCGAAAGAGCCTTCCTGCATGTTTTCCCTGCAAACGATCTTCGGCAAAGGCGACAAGTTCTTCGGCCTGCTCGAGGCCAGCGCCGACGCCGCACGCGATGCGGCCTCGGCATTGGTCCACCTGCTCCAGAACCGCAACGCCTCGCCGAGCCTGGACGAGTTCTCGCTGGCGCGCCGGCGCGAGAAGGCCTTGTCCGAGCAGATCAGCCAGGAGCTGGTGAACACCTTCGTGACCGCGCTCGATCGCGAGGACATCGAGGCGCTCTCGGCGGTGCTCTACAAGACGACCAAGTCGATCTCCAAGTTCGCCGAGCGCTATTCGCTGGAGGTCGACCGGCTGGGCGACGTCGACTTCGCCTCGCGCGCGGTGCTGCTGGAGAAGGCCGGCGACGTCATCACGCAGATGGTCCGCCAGTTGCGCAAGGGCATGAACCTGGAGGTCATGAAGTCGCTCAACGATCGCCTGCAGGCGATCGAGGGCGAAGCCGACCGGCTGATGCTCCAGCTCTACAGCGAACTCTACGACGGACGCTACGAGCCGGTGCGGATCCTGCTGCTGAAGGATCTGTTCGAACTGCTCGAAAAGGCCATCGACCGCTGCCGCGACGTCGGCAACGTCGCCTACCAGATCGTCCTCAAGAACTCCTGACCGCCATGGATCTGACACTGGTCCTGGTCGTCGTGCTGGCGGCGCTGGCGTTCGAGTACATCAACGGTTTCCACGACACCGCCAACTCGATCGCGACCGTCGTCGCCACCAAGGTCCTGAGCCCGGGCCAGGCGGTGCTGCTGGCGGCCGGCACCAACCTCGTCGGCGCGCTGATGGGCACCGCGGTCGCCAAGACGATCGCCTCGGGGCTGATCGACACCAACGTCGTGACGGTCACGCCGGAGATCCTGATCTGCGCCCTGCTCGGCGCGATCATCTGGAACCTCATCACCTGGTGGTGGGGCCTGCCGTCCAGTTCCTCGCATGCCCTGGTCGGCGGCCTGTGCGGTGCGGCCCTGGCGGCCGCGCACAACGACTGGGCGGCGATCATCTGGGCCCAGGGCGGCACCCACTGGTGGGGCGAGAAGGGGCTGCTGCCGAAGGTCGTCGTGCCGATGCTGACCTCGCCGCTGGCCGGTTTCGTGCTGGGCCTGCTGGTCATGGGCGCACTGTTCACGCTGATCGACTTCATCGCCTCGCGGCAGGGCGCGATCAAGCGGCTGGGTCGCCCGCGCGTGGTCAACGCGTTCTTCGGCAAGGCGCAGATCTTCTCGGCCGCGGCGATGGGCTTCTCGCACGGCATGAACGACGCCCAGAAGACGATGGGCATCATCGCGCTGGCGCTGGCCGGCGCGACCGCGGCCGGCACGCTGAACGACCTGCCGGGCTGGCTCACGTTCCTGCGGATCGAGCAGGATGCGGCCAGCGGCTTCGAGGTGGCCACCTGGATCAAGATCGTTTGCGCGCTGGTGATGGCCGCCGGCACCGCCGCCGGTGGCTGGCGCATCATCAAGACGCTCGGCCACAAGCTGGTCAAGCTCCATCCGATCAACGGCTTCGCCGCGGAAACCGCGTCGGCGAGCGTCATCATCACCGCCTCGCACTTCGGCATCCCGGTCTCCACGACGCACAACATCTCCTCGGCGATCATGGGCGTGGGCGCCGCCAAGCGTCCCAATGCGATCCGCTGGACGGTGGTCGAGCGCATGGTGTGGGCCTGGATCCTGACGATCCCGGTCACCGCCACGCTGGCCTGGCTGCTGGTCCGGCTCGTCGATACCTGGCTGCGCTAGCGCGTCGTCGGGCAAGGGCCGTCCTGCCCTTAGGTCAAGTGCGCCGGTCGTGGCAAGGCCGCGCCACCGGTTCCGCAGATCAGCCGCCGTGCCGCGGACCCGCGAGCGATTCCTCCCCGGATTGCGCCAGCCGGCTGTTTCTCGACAGCCGGCCGGAGCCGCCGGCCGTCAGAGGATGTCCTCGCCTTCGGCGTAGATCGCCTTCTCCAGGTGATCGCCGAGGCCGGCGATCTCGGCGATCACGCGGTCCAGCTCGGCCGCGTCGAGCACCGTGTACGGGCGGTTCTCGCACAGGTGCAGGTAGGGCGAGCCGTCCAGGTTGCTGAGCGCCAGGAAGCCGGTGCGCTGCTCCCAGTTGAAGCGCAGGCAGCGGACCGGGTCCAGCCCGGTGAACGGGCCGACCGGCGTGGAGATGCGCAGGTACTTGGCGCCGTCCTCGTCCTCGACCTCGGTCAGGTAGATGCCCTGGTGGCGTTCGGCGGCCACGTCGATGTCGAAGCTGACCAGGTAGGGGTCGTTCGTGCGCAGCATGTGGCGGCTGCCGACATGCGAGCGGATCTGTTCGAAACTCTGCACCAGCGTGTCCCCTTGGCAAACCCGGGGCTATGCTAACGTGCGATCGCCATGATGTCTGCGATCGATTCGTCCCAGCACGACGCCATCCGGCGCGTGGTGGCGGCGATCCCGCGCGGCTGCGTCAGCAGCTACGGCGAGGTCGCCGCCCGCGCCGGGCTGCCGGGGCGGGCGCGGCTGGTCGGGCGGGTGCTCGGCGAGGCGGGACCGGAGCCGGACCTGCCCTGGCAGCGCGTGCTGCGGTCGGATGGGCGGATCGCGTTCCCGGCCGGCAGTAGTGCCTTCCGCGAGCAGGCCCGGCGCCTGCGCGCCGAGGGCGTGGCGGTCGTGCGCGGCAAGGTCGACCTGCGCCGGTTCGGCTGGGGCCGCGGCGACCTGGACGCCTTACTCTGGGCACCGCCGGGCGATCGCTGAGCCCGGCCGTCGCCGGCGTGCGAGAATCGGGCGGCCCTTCTGGAGCCTTCATGCTTTCCGACCTGCCTCCCGTCACCCGCGCCCTGCTGGCCGTCAATGTCGCGCTGTTCGTGCTCCAGCAGTGGCTGGGCGACTGGCTGATCATCCATTTCGCGCTCTGGCCGCTCGGTCCGCACCAGGTCTACGGCATCGAGAACGGTGTCGCGCTGCGCGTGGGCTTCGAGGTCTGGCAGGTCGTCACGTACGGCTTCCTGCACGGCGGCTTCGCCCACATCGCCTTCAACATGCTGGCGCTGTGGATGTTCGGCGGCCCGATCGAGCGGCTGTTCGGGTCGCGCCCGTTCGCGATCTACTACCTGGTCTGCGTGATCGGCGCGGCGGCGGCCCAACTGGTCGTCGTGAGCTTCTTCACGGGAGGGTTCTATCCCACGCTCGGCGCGTCCGGCGGGGTCATGGGCCTGCTGCTGGCCTTCGGCATGATGTACCCGCAGGCGCGCGTGATGGCGCTGCTGATCCCGGTCCCGATGCCCGCCTGGCTGTTCGTGATCCTCTACGGCGCCATGGAGCTGGTCTTCGGCATCACGCGGACCGAGTCGGGCGTGGCGCATTTCGCCCACCTGGGCGGCATGGCGGTCGGCTTCGTCCTGATCCAGTACTGGCGCGGCCGCCTGCCGATCAAGCCGCGGCGGATCCTGATGCGCTGAGGCCGGTCGGGGCCGTCCGGCGGGAGCGCGGCGGCCCGCGGTGCGGGCTGCGACCGCGCGTGGCATAATCCACGACCTTTTTCCGGCGGGTTTCCCGCCGCGTCCGAAGACTGGAGTCGTCATGGATTTCCTGATCAGTTCCGCCTTTGCCCAGGCTGCGCCCGGCGCCGCCGCTCCCAACCCGTTGATGTCGTTCCTGCCGCTGATCATCCTGTTCGGCATCTTCTACTTCATGCTGATCCGGCCGCAGATGAAGCGGGCCAAGGAACAGCGCGCGATGATCGCCGCCCTGGCCAAGGGCGACGAGGTGCTGACCACCGGCGGGCTGCTCGGGCGGATCGAGGACCTGGCCGAATCGCACGTGACGCTGGAGATCGCTCCGGGCGTCAGCGTCAAGCTGCAGAAGCAGGCGATCGCGGCGGTTCTGCCCAAGGGCACGCTCAAGTCCTGATCGTCCGCGTTTCCCCGCGCCGCGACGGGTGGTCGCGGCTTCCGATCGGTCCATACGAATGAACGATTTTCCACGCTGGAAGTACTGGCTGGTGGCGCTTGTCATCTTCGCCGGTCTGCTCTACTCGCTACCGAACATCTTCCTGCAGGAGCCTGCGGTGCAGGTCTCGGCCAACCGCGGCGCCACGATCGACGATGCGCTCAAGGAGCGCGTCCAGGGCGTCCTCGAGGCGGCCAAGCTCTCGTTCGAGAGCATTACGATCGAGGGCGAGCGCCTGATGGTGCGCGTGTCGACGCTCGACCTGCAGAACAAGGCGGCCGATACGATCAAGACCGACTTCGCGGAGAAGGGCGACAGCGACCGCTACGTCGTCGCGCTGAACCTGGCCTCCACGGTCCCGGGCTGGTTGCGGGCGATCGGTGCCAACGCGATGCCGCTCGGCCTGGACCTCCAGGGTGGCGTCCACTTCCTGATGCAGGTCGACCAGAAGAACGTGCTCGAGACCCAGGAGCTGCGCTACGTCGGCGACATCCAGACCGCGCTGCGCGAGAAGGGCATTCGCGCCAAGTCGGTCGGCCGCGGCGCGCAGGGGCTGGTCACGCAGCTGCGCAGCGAGGAAGACCGCAACGCCGCCTTCAGCGCGATCACGGCCTCCTCGCCCGAGCTCGAACTGGAGAACGGCCCGGTCGTCGGCGATTCCTACACCCTGATCGCCCGCATCAAGCGCGAGCGCCTGGTCGAGATCGCCCAGAACACGATCAAGCAGAACGTGGCCACGCTGCGCAACCGCATCAATGCGATCGGCGTCGCCGAGCCGGTGATCCAGCAGCAGGGCGACAGCCGCATCGTCGTCGAGCTGCCGGGCGTGCAGGACACGACCGAGGCGAAGAAGATCCTCGGCGCGACCGCGACGCTGGAGTACCGTGCGGTCGACGAGAACACCAACCCGATGGAGGCGCAGCGCACCGGCCAGGTGCCGCCGGATTCGCGGCTCTACCGCCAGCGCGACGGTACCCCGATCGTACTCAAGAAGCGCGTCATCGTGACCGGTGACGAGCTGGTCGACGCGTCCAGCGCGCCCGATCCGCAGACCGGCGAGCCTTCGGTGTCGGTCACGCTCAATGCCGCCGGCGGCCGCAAGATGCTGGACTTCACGCGCGAGAACGTCGGCCGCCGCATGGCGACCGTCTACATCGAGCGCATCCCCGAGACCAAGATCGTCGACGGCAAGGAAGTCACCGTACCCAAGATCACTGAAGAGGTGCTCAACCCGGCGACGATCCGCGGCGTGTTCTCCAACAAGTTCCAGACCACCGGCGTCGGCAGCATGAAGGAAGCCTCGGACCTGGCGCTGTTCCTGCGTGCCGGTTCGCTGGCGGCGCCGGTCGACATCGTCGAGGAACGCGTCATCGGCCCCAGCCTCGGCCAGGACAACATCCGCACCGCGATCCATGCGGTGCTCATCAGCCTGGCGCTGGTGGTGGTCTTCGTCGCGTTCTACTACCGGCTCTTCGGCCTGATGGCCGACTTCGCGCTGCTGCTGAACCTGGTGCTGCTGGTGGCGATCCTCAGCCTGTTCCAGGCGACGCTGACCCTGCCGGGTATTGCCGGCATCGTGCTCACGCTCGGCATGGCGATCGACGCCAACGTGCTGATCTGCGAACGCATCCGCGAGGAAATCCGCAACGGCTGCACGCCGCTGGCGGCGATCCGTGCCGGCTACGAAAAAGCCTGGGCCACGATTCTCGACGCCAACGTGACGCACCTGATCGCCGCCTTCGGCCTGATGGCGTTCGGTTCCGGCCCGCTGCGCGGCTTCGCGATCACGCTGGCGATCGGCATCCTCACCTCGATGTTCACCGCGGTCACGGTGACGCGGGCCCTGGTCCAGGCGACGCTCGGCGGTCGCAGACTCAAATCCCTTTCGGTCTAAAGCGCCGAGTCGAGAGCGATCATGGAACTCTTCAATCCCAACGCCAACATCAACTTCATGGGCTGGCGCAAGGCCAGCCTGGTGATCTCCTGCCTGCTGATGGTCCTGTCGGCCGGCGTGATCTTCGTGCGCGGCCTCGACTACGGCCTGGACTTCACCGGCGGCGCCCTGGTCGAGGTGGCCTACCAGGAGCCGGCCGAGGTGGCCGACGTGCGTACGGCCCTGACCAATGCGGGCTTCGAGAACCCGGTCGTGCAGAGCCTCGGCGGCACGCGCGAGTTCGCGATCCGCTTCGCACCGCGCGATGACGAAAAGGCCGCCGAAGGTGCGGGAGGCGGTGCCTCCCAGGCGGCGCACAACCGTATCGCCAACGACGTGCTGGCGGCGCTCAAGGCCGGCCGCGCCGATGTGACGATCAAGCGCAGCGAGTTCGTCGGCCCCCAGGTCGGCGAGGAGCTGCGGACCGACGGCCTGATCGCGGTCATCGTGGTCGCGCTGGGCATCGCGATCTACCTGTGGATCCGCTTTGAATGGCGCTTCGCGGTGGCGGCGGTCGCCAGCGAGGCGCACGACACGCTGCTGACGCTCGGCATCTTCGCGCTGACGCAGCGCGAGTTCGACCTGCCGGCCCTGGCCGCGGTGCTGTCGGTGGTCGGCTATTCGATCAACGACAAGATCGTCGTCTTCGACCGCGTCCGCGAGATCTTCCGGTCCACGCGCAAGGCCGACTCGATCGAGGTGCTGAACCGCTCGATCAACTCGACCATGTCGCGCACGATCATGACCGGCGTCACCACGGCGCTGGCGGTCGGCACGCTGTACTTCCTCGGTGGCCCGGTGCTCGAGAACTTCGGCCTGATCATGCTGATCGGTATCTTCATCGGCATCCTCTCGTCGATCTTCTTCGCCAACCCGATCCTGCTGCTGCTCGGTGTCTCGAAGAAGGACCTGATGCCGGTCACGCGCGAGGACCCGGAGCTGGCGCGGCGTCCTTGACGTCACCTCGCCCGGATACGAAAAACGCCCCGAAAGGGGCGTTTTTCTTTGGTGCGAACCGTGATGCGACCGCGGGACGGCACCGGCGTCGCGCGCCGCAGGCTCGCGGCTGAACTGCAATCGGCGCAGCCGGCTTCAGGTGCCCGGGGGGTTCTCGAAATCACTCGCGAAGATCACGTCGGAGGCCTTGACGATGATCATGCCGGCCATGCCGACGCCGCCGGGGCCGCCGTGCTGGCTGCAGAAGTAGCGTGCCGTTCCGGCGTCGGGAAACGTCACGGTCGCTTGCCAGATCGCGCTGCTCGGATCGCCGATCGGGCTCGCGCCGCAGGCCGTCGAGCAATGGAAGGGGGTCACGGCATCCGGATCGGATTCGACGTTGTGGAAGCCGCCGCCGTTGACGAAGGTGACCGTATCGCCGGCGGCGATCGTCAGCGACGGGGGGTCGAAGGTCATGTTCGGTCGCGCGGTCACCGTATGGTTGCCGGCAAACGCGGGAGCGGCGGCGGCGAGCGCGAAGGCGCCGGTCATGAGAAGAGGGTAGCGACGCATCGATGATCTCCTAGGGGGACGAAGGTCCATCCTCTGAGTACCGCCGGCGGGCCAACGGGTTGCCTCGGCCGGTGGCCGGGAATACGGCCGGTCGGGCGCCGGGTCCGGCGCGGAGCCGGACGGTGGACCGGGGCGCCCGCCGCGCACCGCCGGTGCCGGTCCGCGCCGGCCGACCGGCCGGCCGATCGGGTCCCGCCGCTGCTCGAAAAGCGCCGTCAGGCCTTGGTCTGGCCGGCCCGGTGGCCTTCGAGGGGCGCGGCGGTTGGGCGGTCCGGCGCCCCGGAGGGATGCTGTCAGCGCTGGGCGTGCCGGCGCGCCGGCGGTGCCGTGTCCCGGCAGCGATCGCCGGAACCCTGCAAGGCCTGCGCCGCCGCACAGACGTTGATCGACGCCGTCGCGTCGTTTCCGTCGTCGAGCAGCCTGACGGCGTCGGATGCGCGCAATCGCGGGTCCAGTTGCAGCAGCAAGGCGATCGAGCCACTGACATGGGCCGCCGCGAGCGAGCTGCCGGACGCATAGTCGTAGTGGCCGCCGGGTTCGAGTGTCAGGATCTCGCGGCCCGGCGCGCGCAGCATCCGTCCCGTGGACGGCGGATCGTCGGTGTCGGCGACCGCGATGACGCCGGGCACGTTCAGCGGGAAACCGTCCAGGCGCCCGCTGGCCGGCAGCGCGCCGACCACGATTGCGCCGTGCTCGATCGCATGGCGCGCGAGCTGTTCGAGCAGCGGGTCGGCCGGACCGCCGAGGCTGAGGTTGATGATCCGTGCGCTGGCGCCGATGGCGGCATCCAGCGCGAGCGCCAGCGTGAACGAGTTGCAGCGCGCCGCGGCACCGTCCGGCGTGCTCCAGCAGGCGCGGTACGCGTACAGGTGGGCGTCCGGCGCGACACCGGCGATGCCGATACGGTTGTTGGCGACCGCGGCGATCACGCCGGCGACCTGGGTGCCGTGCCGGTCCTCCGCGGCGGGGGCGTCCGGATCGCCGACGAAATCGCGTTCCAGCGCGATGCGCCCGCGCAGGTCCGGATGCCCGACGTCGACGCCGCTGTCGATCAGTGCGATGCGCACGCCGGTGCCGCTGCTCCAGCGCTGCGCCTGGTCCGCGCCGATCGCGGCGAAGCCGCGCTGCAGGCCGATGTAGGGATCGTTGTAGGGAGCGGCCGCTGCCGTGTCCGGCACCGCGGCCGCTCGCGGCGCGGTCAAGGTGTCGAAGCTCTGCAACGGCTGCACGAGGCGTACACGATCGTCGCGGCGCAGCCGCGTCAGCATCTCATCGTGGTCGGCCGTGGGCGGAAGCTCGTAGAGCATGCAGCGCAGCCGCAACGACGTGATCGTCCAGGCCGAGACCTCGCGCAGGCCGTAGTCCTTCGCCAGTCGCGCTGCGCTGGCGACGCTGCGCAGGCTGCCACTGTAGTTGGGCAGGCCGGCATAGCCGCGCGGGGTCGAACCGACCGACGGCGGCGGGTCGGGTCTTTCGGCGATCGCGACGATCAGCAGGCGCTCCGGTGCCAGCTGGCTTTGCGGTGGCGTCGCGAGCGCCGGTGAGGTGACGGCGAGCAGGGCGAGGAGGCACAGGACGACCCGGCCGCCGATCCGGCCGGCCGCTGTCGGCGAACGGACGGGCAGGCGATTCATCAGCGCGGTGCGGCGCGGCCGATCGGCTCGGCCAGCAGGATGCCGGGATAGCGACGCAAGCGCTCGACCGCACGCGCGGTGTCCGCGGCGGTATCCGAATCGAACGCGAGACCGTAGATCGAGCCGCCGGTATTGCTTTCGACGATCCGCAGTTCTTCGGCGGCCAGCATCGCCTGCAGTTCGGCAAGCGTCAGCGTCGGCGCCGGCACCAGGCGGATGACCGCCTGCGAGGCGTGCACGGGTGCGCTGGTCAGAGTCTGGTAGCGTGCGCTCGTATCGCCGCGCTGCAACAGCAGCGGGACCAGCAGGGCCAGGCCTATCCCCTGCACGAGCACGGCCGCGATCAGCACGCGATCGAGCAAGCGGCGCTTGCGCGGTTCACCAGAATCGACCCGGCCGGATCGAGCCGCGTCGTTCTCGAGGTCGATGCGCGCGAGCAACCGGCGCAGTCCGGCCTGCGCCTGCGCTCCGCCCGCATCCGGCACATCCATCGTCTCCGTCGCGATGCCGGCATGCAGCCGGCTCTGGAACGCGTATTCGTCGCGGCAGTCGGCGCACTGCCGGAGATGGTCCTCGACCGCCTGCCGCTCGGTGGCGCTGGCGCTGCCGTTGACGATCCAGGGGATCAGGTCCCAGATCTGGCGGTGGAGCTGGGTGGACGTGTTCATCGGGTCATCCTCGCGCCGCATGCGCATGGGGTGAATCCTCGCCGCCGAGCGCCGGCAGTGTATTGCGCAGACGCAGGCGCGCGTGGAACAGGCGCGCCTTCACGGTACCGACGGCGACGTCCATGATCGCGGCGATCTCCTCGCAGGACTGGCCGAGGTAGTAGGCCAGTTCCAGCGTCATCCGCTGCTCGGTCGGCAGCGCGAGCAGGCCGCGGCGCACCCAGTCGCTCAGCTCGACCTGCTCGGCGTCGTCGCTCGTGCCTTCGGCCTGGGCGGTGGTCGATTCCGGCACGCCGGGCCGGTCGCGCAGCGTCTTCATCAGGCAGCGATAGGCGATGCCGAAGATCCAGGTCGCGACCTTGGCCTCGCCGCGGAACTGGTTCGCGTCGCGCCAGACCACCCACATCGTCTCGTTCACGATCTCGTCGACCAGGTCGCGCCGCGCCGTGTGCCGTGCCACGAAGCGCGCGAGCCGGTCATAATGGTGAAGGTACAGCCGCTCGAAAGCGGCACGATCGCCCTGCCCGGCGCGGCGCAGCCATTGGAGGTCGCACGTGGCGGGATCCTTGCCGCCTTCCACGCACGGCTGGGTATCGGGGCGGCCTTCGCGCGGCACGTTCAAGCCTCCAGCCATCGAGTCAGGGTCTTAGCCGTATGTACCACGAGTGAGCCGGAAGGTTGTGGAATACCTCGATTCCGCCCGCGGCACCCCGGACATCGCCCCGGAACCGCTAGCATTGGCCTTTCCGGGGTGCAGGGGGATCGGCATGGCGGTGGGCACGATGCGGCGCCCTTGCGGCGTCCTGCCGGTATGGCCGGCCGTCCTGTGTGCGGCCTGCGGCGTGCTGGCATCGGTTCGGGCCCAGGCGCAGGGCTGGAACGGCTCGCTCGCCCTGGCCAGCGACAACCTCTATCGCGGCCTCAGCCTCAGCAGCGACCGGCCGGCCTGGCTGGTGGACCTGCGCTACCCGATCGGCACCGATTGGACCCTCGGCCTCGGCGCCAGCGGCGCCATCGGCGAACGGCGTCCGGAACAGGACTCGGCGGTGGAGCAGGTCGTGCTGCGCGTCGATCGTCATTGGCAGGTCGATGCGGACTGGTCCGCCAGGCTCGGTGTCGCGCACTACGATGAGCCCTGGAGCTTCTGGCGCAACCAGTTGCGCTACGACGAGATCAGCGCCGCGATCGGCTACCGCGGCCGCTGGAGCCTGAGCCTGGCGCTGACGCCGAACCGTACGTCGGTCTATGCCAGGAGCCGCTACGAACGCAGCGGCGTCGCGACCTGGACCGAAGCGACCTTCCGCCAGCCGATCGTCGAGCGTCTCGCCGCCGACTTCGGCGTGGGCTACGCCGCACTTTCGCACAGCGGCGATCACGACTACGGCTACATCAGCACCGGGTTGAGCTACGGCATCGACGATGTCGACCTGTACCTGGCCTACGTCTGGACGGACGCCACGGCACCGCGCTACTGGTGGGATGTCGACGGCCGCCCGGTGCGCTCGCGCTGGCTGGCCTCGGTGATCTGGAACTTCTAGCGCATGCCATGGACGTTGAGGTGAGTGCGAAGGCCCCCGGCGCGGTGGTCCGGCAAGGCGCGGCTGCTGGCCGGATGGGCGGCTTGGCCAGCGGTCGCGGTGCTGCATCGGGCCGTCGACGATCCCCGGCTTGCCGGCTGAATCATTTCCCGGATTTGTTCAGGTGACGCCTCCCGACGAAAGGCATAGTCTGCGTCGCCAAAGTCTCCGAGGGCTGTCGCGAGGGGCGTTGCGACACCGCCCGGGCTCGCAATACAACGTGTCGCCGAATGGCGGATCGCTTGGGGAAGCCCTGTGTTGGCGGGCTGGAACGGCGGGGTATGCCTCGCCCTGGCCGAACGTCTTCGGGCGACGCTTGTTGTTTCCGGGCGCCTTCCTGACTGTTCCTGCCGACAGTCTCGATACGCCGGCCGCGCCCGGATCGCGCGGCGTGGACCCTTCCGTCAGCGGCCGAATCGTCCGTGGCCGATCCATAATTTCCAGGAGTGTGTTTCATGCCCACATTGCCATCGCGCACCGCGCTCGCGGCTGCGCTCGTCCTTGCACTGGCTGGCGTGCCGGCTGTTCACGCCGCGTCCTCGACGATCGCGGCCGAACCGCCCATGCTCACCGCGATCGAGACCGCGCGGACGAACCCGGCCCTGCTGATCCTGCAGGCCGGCATCTTCGATCCCGCCGCGCAGCAGCTCGATGCGGCCACGGTCGGCGCGGCGGCGGCAGGACCCACCGCCTACGCGATCGTGCAGTTCGAAGCCGGCCGTCTCGACGCGCGCAAGGCGTTGGCGGCACAGGGCATCCGGTTCCTCGGCTACCTGCCGAACAACGCCTACTACGTGCGCCTCGACGGTCACGGCCTGGATGAACTGAACGCCCATCCGGGCGTGCGCTGGGCCGGCCCGCTGCAGCCGGCGATGAAACTCGACCCGCAACTGTGGACCGCCCGGCGTGTCGATTCGACCGCGCGCCGGGACAACGGCCGCTACGAGATCATCGTGCATGCCTTTGCCGGGGTGCCGTCCGCACCGATGGCCGAGGCGCTGCGCCAGGCCGTTCCCAGCGTGACGATCACCGAGCGCAGCGTGCGCGCCGAGGCGGCGCCGTACGTGCGCGCCGAGGTCGATGCGGGCCAGCTGGACGCGCTGCTGCGCGCGGCGACCGCGATCGACGGCGTCAGCTACGTGGCACCGTGGATCGCGCCGCAGTGGGCGAACAGCGGCTCGGTCGGCGCGATCCAGGGCAATGCGATGACCGAATGCATCGGCACCGGCGTGGTCTGCGGGCCGACGCCGATCTGGGATCACGGCCTGACCGGCAGCGGCCAGATCGTCGCCGTGGCCGATTCCGGCACGACGCCGAACGCGGCTTGGTTCGCCACGCTCGACAAGGGCACCGGCCCGCATACCGAGGTCACCTATGCCGAGCGTCCGGCACTGCCGACCATCGGCACGCTGCACCCGGACAACAAGATCATCGCCTACTGGACCCAGCCGGGTGCGGTCGACTACGACTTCACCATCGGTCACGGCACGCATGTGACCGCCACCGTGGTCGGCGACGTGCACGGCACGTTCGGCGCGAACACGTACCTGGCGTCGACACCGTTGCTGCCGAACCACGACCTGGCCGATGGCATGGCGCCGAATGCGCAGCTGCTGTTCCAGGACAACGGCAACAACAACAGCCCCGTCATCGTGGACTTCCAGGGAACGCTGGAGCAGGCCTACGCCGGTGGCGCGCGCGTACACAGCAACAGCTGGGGCGCATCGACGGGAGGGCAGTACAACGGTAACGATGCCTCGGTCGACGAGGTCAGCCGCCGCAACGAAGGCCTGCTGGTGATCGTCGCGGCCGGCAACGACATGTCCGGCCCGACCCAGACCGGCTCGCCCGGCAATGCCAAGAGCGCGCTCACCGTCGCCGCGCTCGGCCACGCCGGCAGCACCCAGCACGCGAGCTACTCGAACAGGGGCCCGGCCGCCGACGGCCGCGCCAAGCCGGACATCGCGGCGCCGGGCTCCAGCATCGTCTCGGCCCGCGTGGTCGGCAGCAGCGTCACCGATACGATCAGCGCGCCGCAGACGCGCAGTCTCTCGGGCACGTCAATGGCGACACCGACGCTGGCCGGCAATGCGGTGCTGCTGCGCCAGTTCTTCACCGACGGCTTCTATCCGCGCGGCGAGCGAACCGCCGCCGATGCCCTGCATCCGACCGGTGCCATGTTGAAAGCCGTGTTGTTGAACGGCACCCATGCGCTGACATCCGAGGCCGACGGCCACCTCTGGCCGAGCGACGCGACCGGCTGGGGGCGCGCCTGGCTCGACGGCAACCTGTGGTTCAAGGACACGCTGTCCGGCGGCGACGACAGCCGCCGCCTGCGCCTGTTCGAGCGGACCAACCCCACCGGCCTGGAGACCGGCGACGTCCACACCTACACGATCGCGAATGTCGCCGCCGGCATCGAGCTGCGCGCGACGCTCGTGTGGTTCGACGCCGAGGCCGTGCCCGGCGCCGCCTCGACCCTGGTCAACAACCTCGATCTGGAGGTCGTCGCGCCGGACGGTGCGCTCCTGCTCGGCGCCAACCGGATCCCCGGTGCCGATTCGACGCCGGGTGGCAGCGCCGACGCGAAGGACACCGTGGAGCAGGTCCGCCTGACGACCCCGGTCGCCGGCAGCTATACGTTCCGCGTCAAGGCGACCGCCGTGCCGGGCAACGGCAGTGACGGCAGCGACCGCCAGGGCTATGCGCTGGCGGTGTCCGGTGGGTTCGCCATGCCCGATCCGACGCCGCTGCCGGCACCGACCGCGCTGGTCGAAGTCGACGGCGGTGGCCAGGGCATCGGCATCGGCTTCACCGGCGCCGCCGACGCCGAGGGCTTCCAGCTCTACCGCGCCGACGGCACCTGCCTGGACGCGGCGCCGGGTGATTTCCATCTCGTCGCCAGCAGCGCGGCCTCGCCGCTGGTCGACGCACGTGCGCAACCCGGCGTGCGCTACGCCTACAAGCTGCGCGGCGTCCGCAACGACGTCGAGGGCGCGCTTTCCGATTGCGTGGCCATCTCCAGCGACGGGATCTTCGCGGACGACTTCGAGGAAGCGGCCGGCGGCAAATGAGGCCGCTGGCCGGAGGTTGGGGACCGCCGGAAACCACCGCCGGCCTGGTATCCGAGGCTTCGAGCATGGCGCGGCATCCCTGGTCGGGACCGCGCCGAAAAAAATGCCCCTTCGAGGGGCATTTTTTTGTCCCGGGACCGATCGGACGGCGCGGCGGCTCAACGCAGCTCGCCTCGACGTCCGCCACGTGCGCTAGGGCAGCGGCGTGTCGAAGTCGTCGACGAAGATGCGGTCGACGGCCAGCTTGGCGATGAACGCTTCGGTGCCGCCGCGCGCGAGCCCCCCCTGGTTGAGCGGCAGGCCGCCCACGATCGGGAACGGCGCGAAATCGGCCGATCCGATTTCTCCGGCGATGTAGACCTCCCCGGTAGGCGCCCGCGCCACGGCCCAGGCGGTGCTGTTCTCGCACAGGTAGGTGGAGAACGTCAGGGCGTCACCGGCCGGGTCGAGAATGGACAGGAATGCGCAGGGGTTGGGACCGAAATGCGGATCATCGGGCGGCGGGTAACCGCCCTGGTCGGCCGGCAGGCCGTTTACCTGCGGGAAATCCAGCGAGGTCGTCTGCCCGGTCAGATAGACGCTGCCGGCGTCGTCCAGCGCCAGCGCGAAAGCCCCGTCGGTACCGTCGCCGGCCAGATAGGTCGAGTAGACGAGCGCGTCGCCTGCGGGATTGATCTTCGTGACGTAGATGTCGACCTCCGCTCCGCCGACGAACTGTCCGCCGTGTTCCGGCGGCAAGCCGCCGACGATCGGCAGGTCCGGCGAGGTGGTCCGGCCGGCGACGAACAGATTGCCGGCAGCGTCGAGGGCGATGGCGTCGGCCAGGTCGGACGAGCCGGTACCGCCGAAGTAGGTCGCATAGATCAGGCCGTTCCCCTCGGCATTGAATTTGGCGACGTAGGCGCTGCTGCTGTCCGGTGCGCCGCCAAGGCTGTCCGGCAGTCCGCCGACGCGCGGCAGGTTGACGGAGTTGCGCGCCGATAGTCCGATGTGGAGCTCCCCGAGGTCGTTGACGGCCAGGCTGCTGGGCAGATCCACGGAGGTGACCGAGGCGACGCCCGTCAGGTAGCTCGAATAGACCAGGGCGCTGCCTTCGGCATTGAGCTTGGCGACATAGGGCGAGCCGTGATTGGGCGCACTGCCGCCTTGCTCGGGCGGCAGGCCGCCGACGATCGGAAACCGGAAGGGCGAGGAGAGGATGCCGGTGATGTACGCGTTGCCCGCCCCGTCGATGGCGAGCGCCGCCACGTCATGGCGTCCGTTGCCGGCACCCACGTACGTGGAGTACACCAGGGCATCGCCGGCCGGGTTGAGTTTCGCGACGAACGGACTGGCGCTGCCGTCGGGTACGCCGGCCTGGTCCGGGGGAAGCCCGCCCACGACCGGAAAGTTGGCGGAGGAGGTGTAGCCGGCGACATAGGCTGCGCCCGTGCTGTCGACCTTGATCGCCATGCCGAAATCGTCTTCGTTGCCGGCGAGGTAGGTCGAGTACAGCAGGAAATCGCCCTGCGGGTTGAGCTTGGAGATGAACACGTCCTGGGTGCTGGGAAACGGCTGCCCGCCGCCGCCCGGGGGGAGTCCGCCGGCGATCGGGAAATCGGCCGACGCGGTGAATCCGGTCACGTAGACATTGCCCTCGGCATCGAGCGCCATGCCTTTTGTCGCGTCGTTGCCGCTGCCCGAGAGGTACGTCGAATAGACGAGCACGGGGTCGATGATCAGCGTGCTGCGGGCGTCGTGTTCGCCCAGCGCAAAGCTGATGTCCACCGATCCGTCGGCGGTGTTCCGGGCGAGCCGGTAGTCGCCCTCGACCCGCACGCGCCGGCCGTCGATTTCCTGGTACACCACCGGCTTGTGCTGTACGACGGCCTGGTCGCCCAGGCCCAGCACGAGGTCGCCGGCCGGATTGACGTGGGCGTCGGGCGCACCGTGGATCGCCATGCGGATCAGTGACGGATCGGCACCCGGCGCGACGACGAAATCGTACTCGAGCTGCTGCTGGTTGCCGTAGTAGACCAGGTCGATGCCCGGGTAGACGTTGCGGTAGCGCACCCGGCCGTAGCGGCCGACGGCGGTCACCCAGTTCTCCGGGTCGTTGCCGGCGAAGTAGGTGCTGCGGCCCGGTTGCGGCAGCTCGGCGCTGGGTTCCGCGCCCGGGTTGGCCTGGGCCAGCGACAGCCGAAGGGTGGCCTGCGGAACCGGCGCCGGCTCATCCCGGCGATCCGCTGCCTCATCGGGGGGGGCGGCGGTCCCGGACGGGGAGGACTGCAGGACCAGCACCGCTTCGCGCTCGGTCAGGAAGACCGCATAGCCGCGCCCGCGGGCGAGATAGCGCACGGCCTCGTCGCTCTGGCCCCGGTTTTCCTCGAACGAAAGCGGCAGCTTGCCGAAGCCGGCGGCCGAAAGCGTGCCGGCGCCCGCCAGCGGCTTCGCCACCTCCGTACTCGGGCGGCCCGACGGGAGTGCGCACGAGACGGCCAGGGGCAGCACCGTCAGGGCACTCCAGAGGCGGGCGGCGTTCCAGGCCCGGCGCGCCCGGGCGGCCCAGGCCGATCCGCGGACCTTCGGCGATCGATTGAAACGAGACTGCATGTGAACCCCTGGCATTGGTGATGGAACGAACCTGCAGTGTCCTCATCACGGTGGCCGGGGCATTCCCGGGGGGTATGCGCGCGCCCTACGGGTGCCCTACGAATGCCCTACGGGATTGCGAACGGCCCTGTGGCGAAGGCGACAGGCGTCGGCCGTCGAGGGTGGGGCGCGCCATCGGACCACCGGTCACCGCCGGCGATCCGGCGCCGCAGCTCTCAGGGCAGCCTGGATACGGCCAGGGTGTCACCCGGCGGCGCCAGGACGACAGCCGGGATCGGCCGCTCCCCGGCCAGGCCGCGCGCCTTGTCGAGGGTCGCCTGCCACAGTTCGCGGCGGCCGAGCGCGCGATACAGCCGGGTCTGCAGCACCGCGCAGGTGAAATCCTGGGCGACCCAGCGGCCGCATTCGCCGATGACCGTGCTGGCCCGGATCAGGTCGCCGGATTCGAGCAGCGCGTATCCGTACGCGTCGAGCACCACGGCGATGTCCAGCGGTGTCCCGTGCCTGTGCGCCAGGCGCAGCGTGTCCTCGTAGCGGGACGCCGCCACGGACCGCCGATCCTCGCTCCAGGCCTGATCCGCCTCGGCAAGCTGCGCCCGGATCGCGATGCCGGCGTCCTCGGCGCCCGCCGCCCAGGCCATGAACGTCCGGGTCTCCTCGGCGGCGGTCGCATCGTCCAGGTCACGCAGGGCGCGTGTGAGGATCAGCCACGCCTCGGCGCGTTCGCTCGAGAAAGCACCGTCCAGCCCGTCGACGGCCTCGCGTGCCAGGGCCGCGGCGCGCCTGGTGTCCCCGGCGGCGAACGCGATCCCGGACTGCAGCTTGTGCACGAGAGCCAGCACGTCGCTCTCGTGCGGGCTCTGGATGGCGGCTGCCACGGTGTCGAGGAGCGTTGCCGCTTCGGTCAGGCGCCCGCTGGCGGCCATGGCCAGGGCGCCCTGGCACTCGAAGATGTGGAACGTCTTGATGTCTTCGAGACCCCGGAGCTTGGGTCTGGCCTGCCTGTAGATGGCCAGGGCGGCGTCAGGCTGCAGCAACAGCAGGTGCGCCGACATCTGGTTGATCAGCGGAGCGGCAAGACGATCGATGGCTCCGAACCGTTCCAGCGCTTCGGCCGCGCGTCCGAACAGCGGCAGCGCTTCGGCGGGCCGTGCATTTCGCAGGTCGAGCTCGGCCTCGTTGTTGTCGACGGCGGCAAGCCGCAAGGTGTTGCGGGCGAGCGCGTAGGCGATGCGTGCTCGCGCATAGTCGGCGTGCGCATCGTCGCTGCGCTGATTGCGCAGGGAGGCTATGCCCCGGCCGTTGTAGGCATCACCGAGATACGCCGGTTCATTGCGATCCTCCAGCAAGGCGATCGCTTCGGAGAACAGCGGTGCGGCATCCGGATGATCCAGGTCCATCCGGCCGAGCGCCGTCAGCACGCGCGCCCGCAGAACCGGATCGGTTTCCGCGAGCACGGAGGTTCGCAGGCTCGTCAATCGCTCGCGCGCGCTGTCGAACTGGTTGGCGGCCACCTCCGCTCGCGCCAGCGCCAGCTGGACCTCTGCGAGCTCGCGCAGTGCGGCTGGCGCGGCGTCGATGAGGCGTTTCGCATCGGTTGCACTGCCGGCCAGGAGCGCGGCCTCGACACGCTGCAGCAGTTCCGTCTTGGGCGTTGCCTGCAACGCCGGAGGCAACGGCTGCTGGCCGAGAGCGACCAGCAGCTGGTCCGCAGCATCGCGCGCGGCCTGTACCGAGTCGCCCGCCCGGGCCTGGATCACGCGCCGGCCGTTGTCGCCGGAGTTCAGTTCCAGGCGGACGATCCAGCCGTCCGGTGCGCGGGTCGCCATCGGCACGACCACGTCGGGCACGCCGGTCGCCGCGCGCACCTTCTCGATCATGTCCGTTCCGGCGACGTCATTGCGGGTGAGATAGATGATGTCGGTGCTCGGCACCACGGAGAGCGCCGACTGGCGCAGGCGGCCGGCGATGTAGTCCATCAGGCCGAACCGGATCCAGGTCGAATCGGGGTCTGTGAGGGTATCGATCTCGACCGGAAGCACGGCGACGGCGGCGTAGCGGTGCTCGGCCATCGACACGGCGGCCGCCGCCGGCGGGCCTTCGGCACCGCGATGCCCCGCCTGCCGGACATAGGCCGTGGCCGCGAGCGCCAGCGCGAGCGCCGCGGCCAGGCCCACTCCGCCCATCACGACCCTGCGGTGCCCGGGCGGCGGGTGACGAGGCGGCGCGCGGTCCGTGTCGGACGAGCCCACCCCGGGAACGGCCGGCGCACCGCTGCCATCCTGCAGGTGGACTTCCGCCACCCACCGATAGCCGAAGCCCGGTATCGTGCGGATCACGTGGGTGTCGCTGCCGCTTCCTCCCAGCGCGCGGCGCGCCTTGGCCACCAGCTGCCCCAGCAGCGAGTAGGCGACATCGGTCTTGCCCCAGATCGCCGCGATCAGCTCGTCACGCCCGACGGCACGGTCCCGGCGCTCGATGAGGTAGGCGATGCAATCGAACACCATCGGCGAAAGCACGACCGCATCGCCGCCACGCCGCAGGTCGCGGCCGGCCAGGTCGATGCAGTAGTCGTTGAATCGGTAAGCCACTCGGAGCGCCCCGGAACGATAGGCCCGCGCGGAAGCCCGCTTCGACGCGGAACGAGCCGCCGGCGTCCGCGCCGTGTCGACGGCAGCGTATCTTGGCGGCACCGGATGTCGCGTGCAATTGCGCCGGGCCGCGGCGATGGACCTGCCCGGTGCCGGCGAGCCCGGCAGTGAACCGCCCGAATCGGCGAGGGGAGATGGTGGGCCGTGATGGGATCGAACCATCGACCAATGGATTAAAAGTCCACTGCTCTACCGCTGAGCTAACGGCCCGGAAGACGACCTGCGCGCAGTCCCTGGAGGAGGGCGGCAGCCGGTGGGCGGTGCCGATCCTGCGTCGCAGTCGGAGGCGACGCACGGGGGCCGCGCTGGGGTGCGGCGGTCGGCGGGGCCATCCAAGCCGGCTATTGTAACGGCATCTGGCGCGGTATGGACGCCAACGCACCAACGGCCGTTCGCGGTGCGGCGGCTCGCTGGAACCGGCGGATGGCGCGGGATGAGACGCCGTGGCTGCGCTCGCTTTCGGCACCGGCACCGGCACCGGCAGCGCCGAAGCGTCGGCCGGTGCGCCGGTCAGCGATAGCGGGTGGGGTCGGCGACGCCGGCCGCCACGAACCCATCGGCGCGCAGCCGGCAGGCGTCGCAGTGCCCGCAGGCGCGACCGTCCGCGTCGGCCTGATAGCACGAGACGGTCTGCGCGAAGTCGACGCCGAGGCGCAGGCCTTCGCGGACGATGTCGGCCTTGCCCAGCGCGATCAGCGGGGCGTGCACGCGCAGCGGCGTGCCCTCGACGCCGGCCTTGGTCGCCAGGTTGGCGAGCGTCTCGAACGCGGCGATGAAGGCCGGGCGGCAGTCGGGATAGCCGGAGTAGTCCACGGCGTTGACGCCGCAGAAGATGTCGGCGGCGCCCAGTACCTCGGCCCAGCCGAGCGCGATCGACAACATGATCGTGTTGCGCGCGGGCACGTAGGTGACCGGAATCCCCGCACCGCCCTGTTCGGGCACGTCGATGTCGGCGGTCAGCGCCGAGCCGCCGATCGTGCGCAGGTCGACGTGGACGGTCTTGTGCTGGTGCGCGCCGAGGTCGCGCGCCAGCCGCTCGGCGGCTGCCAGCTCCGAACTGTGGCGCTGGCCGTAGGCGACGCTGAGCGCATGGCAGTCGAAGCCCTCGGCACGCGCCAGTGCCAGCGTGACGGCCGAATCCATGCCCCCGGAAACCAGTACGACCGCGCGTTTCAATGCCCTGACTCCTCGCCCCACAGGATCTTGTGCAATTGCAGCTGGAACCGTACCGGGAGGCGGTCGGCAAGGATCCATTCGGCCAGGTCGCGCGGATCGAGCGAACCGTGCACCGGCGAGAACAGCACCATGCAGCGCTGGCCGAGCCGGTGCCGCTCGACCACGTCGCGTGCCCATTCGTAGTCGGCGCGGCCGGCGAGCACGAACTTGACCTGGTCGCTGGGCGAGAGGAAGCGCAGGTTGTCCCAGCGGTTGCGCGCATCCTCGCCCGAGCCGGGCGCCTTGAGGTCGAGCACCTTGCGCACGCGTGCATCGACCGCACCGACGTCGATCGCACCGGATGTTTCCAGCGAGACCTCGTAGCCGGCGTCGCACAGGCGCGTCAGCAGCATCAGGCAGCGCTTCTGGGCCAGCGGCTCGCCGCCGGTCACGCAGACGTGGCGGGCGCCGTGGCGCGCGACGTCGGCCAGGATCGCGTCGATGGTCCACCAGGTGCCGCCGTGGAACGCGTAGGCGGTATCGCACCAGGTGCAGCGCAAAGGACAGCCGGTGAGACGCACGAACACCGTCGGCCAGCCGGCCGCATCCGCCTCGCCCTGGATCGAGTGGAAGATCTCGGTGAGGCGCAGCCGCTCGGGACGGGGCTTGCCCGCGATCAGCGCTGCGTTCGAGGTCGCGATGTCGCCGTGCTCACGCGGCAAGGGCCGAATCGGCATCGTTCCGCTCCGGGGCGGGGACCGTTCCGGCGGCGTGGGCCGCCGGCTCAGCGGCCGCTGTCGAGCTTGATCGCGCGCAGCCGGGCGGTCGCCTGGCGCGAGGCTTCGGTGTCCGGGTACTGCTGGACGACCTGGTTGAGGGTCGCCTCCGCCTCGGTCAACTGCTTGAGCTCGTACTGGCTGTTGCCGACGTTGAGCAGGCCGTCAGCCGCCTTGGGATTGTTCGGGTAGCGCGAGACGAGCGTCTGGAACGCGTCGAGCGCGCGCGGATAGTCCTGCGTCACGAAGTAGGCGCGGCCGAGCCAGAAGTACGCGTTGCCGACCAGCGGGCTCTGCGGGTACTGGGCGATGAAGTCGATGAAGCGACGCTCGGCCTCGGCGTATCCGCCGCTCTTGAGCGCCGAGAACGCTGCGTCGTAGGCCGCGCTTTCGGCGGCCGGATCGGCCGGTGCCGGCGGCGGTGCCGTCGGGTCGGTGCCGGCCATGGCCGGCGCGGTGCCGAGGTCGGCAGGCGTGGGTGCCGTCGCGCCGGCCGCAGCGGGCGCCGGCTGGCCGCCGAGCTGGACGTCTTCGAGTTGATTGTTCGTGCTGGCCGCGGGGGGCGTGCCGGCACCGGCGGCGGCGCCGCCGCCTTCGAGGCGACCCAGTCGCGAATCGAGATCGATGTACTGGTCGCGGTTGTTCTTCTTGAGCTGCTCGACCTGGTTCTGCAGTTCCTCGATCTGGCCCTGCAGGTTCTGCACCTGGGTCTGCAGCTGCTGGATCTGGTTGACCAGCTCGACGCTGCCCTGGGCCTGGCCCGAACCGCCGGTCTTGGCTTCGAGGGCGGCGACGCGCTCGGCCAGGGAGAGGCGCTGGGCCTGGGCGGGGAAGGCGACCAGAGCGGCGACCACGAGGGTCGCCGCTCCGAGCTGCTTCAGGCGGTTCTGAGCGGCCTGCATCGCTGCTTACTTGGCGGTGTAGACGATTTCGACGCGACGGTTCTTCGACCAGGCCGACTCGTCGTGGCCGCGGTCGACCGGACGCTCCTCGCCGTAGCTGACGACGGTCAGCTGGCCGGCCGAGGCACCGGCAGCGCTCAGGGCGCTCTGGACCGCGTTGCCGCGGCGCTCGCCGAGGCCGAGGTTGTACTCGCGCGAACCGCGCTCGTCGGTGTTGCCTTCCAGCGTGACGCGTGCATCCGGGAACTGGGTCAGGTACGCCGCATGGCAGGCGATCTGGGCCTGGAACTGCGAGCTGATCGTGCTCGAATCGAAGTCGAAGTACACGACGCGCTGGCGCAGGCACGAATCGGTCTCGAGACTGTCGCGCGTGTAGCGGCCGGACGTATCCGCCGGAGCGGTGGTGGTCGACGGCGTGGTATCGACGGGCTCCACCGGCTTGGTGGTGGTCTTCTTAGCGCAGGCCGCAATGCCGGCGACCAGCAGGGCGGCGACGAGGACACGAACTACGATCTTCATGTGGGTTCCTTGAGATTTTCCGGGTTGGGACAGTTCACACCATACAATGACGATCAGGCCCGGAAACGACCTGTCGGCAGATTATAAAAAGCTTTTCTTAGATCAACGCTGACGATACGGCCCCCAGGCGGGCTCGCGGACGTCGCCGTCGGCCAGCACCAAGCGCTGCCTGACGCGGCCATCGGCCGAAACGGCGTAGAGAACTCCGCGTGCGCCCTCGGCGGCCGCGTACAGGATCATGCTTCCGTTCGGCGCGAAACTGGGCGACTCGTCCTGATTGCCCGGCGAGATCTGGCTGTACTGACCGGTAGCGCGATCGAAAACGGCGATACGATACACGTTTCCGCTGCCCTGCACCATTGAGACCGATTTACCGTCACAGCACACCGATGCGCGCGCGTTGTAGGCGCCCTGGAACGTCAGCCGGGTGGCTTCTCCGCCGGTCGCCGGCACCTGGTAGATCTGCGGCTTGCCCGAGCGGTCCGAGGTGAACAGGATGCTGCGGCCGTCCGGCGACCAGACCGCTTCGGTGTCGATCGCAAAGTGCCGGGTCAGCTGGGTGCGTGCACGGCTGGCCAGGTCGATCACGTAGATCTCCGGGTTGCCGCCGAACGAAAGCGTCAGCGCCAGCTTGCTGCCGTCCGGGGAGAACGCCGGGCCGCTGTTGATGCCGCGCTGCGAGGAGATCAGCTGGCGCTGGCCGGTGGTCAGGTCCTGGATGTAGACGGCCGAGTTGCCGTTCTCGAACGACACGTAGGCCAGCTTGCGGCCGTCCGGCGCCCAGGCCGGCGACATCAGCGACTCGCCGGAGCGCACGACCACCTGCGGGTTGTAGCCGTCGGAGTCGGCGACCATCAGCTGGTACTGGATCTTCGGGCTGACGCCCACGGCCGTCACGTAGGCGATGCGCGTCCAGAACGCGCCGCGCACGCCGAGGATCTTCTCGTAGATCAGGTCGGCGATCTGGTGGGCGACGTCGCGCATCTGGCTGCGTTGCCCGCTGATCGCGACACCGGCCATCCGCTGCTGCTTGGCCACGTCGAACAGCTCGAACTCGACGCGCAGGCCACCGTCGCCGGCATCGCCGATGCGCCCGATCACGAGATAGTCCTGCTTGAGCATGCGCCAGGTGGCGAACTTGACGTCGCCTTCGCGGGCCGGGAACTCGACCACGTTCGCCTTGGCCAGCGTATTGAACTTGCCCGAGCGCGCCAGGTCGTTGCGGATCACGTCCGCGACATCGGTCTCCGGCGGCAGGCCACCGCCTTCGAACGCGAACGGGACGACCGCGATCGGCAGGGCCGAGGGGTTGCCGTTGGTGATGTCGATCGAAAGGCCCTGGGCCGCCACGCCCGGCGCGTGGCCGAGCAGGGCGAGCATCGCCAGCAGGCAGGTCAGTATCCGGTATCGCATGGGGCGTGCCTCATCCTTCGTATCTGAAGTTGAAATCGATCTGGCGCTGGAAGACCTTCTCGTAGCCCTGGTACGGCAGCGGCGCGGCGCGCATCACGGCCTGTTCGATCGAGTTGCGCGTCGGCGCGTCGGCGTTGCAGGGCGTCCCGACCTGGACCGAGATCACGTCGCCACCGGGGATCTGCTTGATCTGCAGCGTACAGCGCAAGCCGGCCTGCGCGCTGTCGGGCCGGTTCCAGCTGGAGGTGACGGCGGCCTGGATCGCGGCCGCATAGCGCGCCGCCAGGTCGTTGTCCTGGCCGCCGGCACCGGTCTGCGCCTGGGCCGCGCGCTGTTCGGCCGCTGCCGCTGCTTGTGCGGCCTTCTCGGCGTCGGCGGCCAGCTGCGCGGCCTTGCGGTCGGCTTCCAGCTTCTTCATGCGGGCCTGCTCGTCGCGCAGCGTCTTCTCGGCCGCTTCGCGCTTCTTGCGGATTTCCTCCAGCTGGCGCTGCTGCTCGCGCTCCTGCTCTTCGAGCAGGATCTGCTCGCGGCGCACGCGCTCTTGCTGTTCCTTCTTCTCCTGCTCGGCCTTTTCCTGCGCCAGCGCGGCCACGCGCTCGCGCTCGATCACATCCTGCCGGTCCGGCGGGGGCGGCGGCGGTGCGGGCGCGGCTTCGGCGGGCGGCTCCGGCGGCGGGGGCGTAGGCGCGGGCGGCTCCGGCTTCGGCGGCTGGGGCTGCGGTTTCGGCGCCGGTCGCGGGCTCGGCCGGCTGCCGCTGGGCGCGGGAGCAGCGGTGGGACCGACCAGGACGGCCTCGATCACCGGGCCGGGCATGACGATAGGCCGTGTTTCCTGCGTCCACCAAAGCCCTCCGAACAACAGCAGCGCGCACAGCAGGTGCAGGGCAAGCGCGAGCACCAGGGCGCGCAGCTTGTCGCGGGAGCTCTCCATCAGCGGGGGCGTGCCTTGCCGTCGCCCGGCTGGCTCATCAGGCCGACCTTGGCGGCACCGGCCTGCTGCAGGAGGACCATCGCCGAATAGATGCGCCCGTAGTCAACGCGCTCGTCACCGGCGACGAGCACCGGAATTTCCGGATTCTGGCGAACGAAAGCTGAAACCTTGTTGACCAGGGCGTCGGCCTCGATCGCTTCGCGCGGCGTCTTGCCGAGCGTCAGGTACAGCTTGCCGTCCTGGTCGACGGTGACCAGGACCGGTTCCTTGTCGTTCTGGATCGACTTGGCATTGGACTGCGGCAGCTGGATGTCGACGCCGAGATTGAGCAGTGGCGCGGTCACCATGAAGATGATCAGCAGCACGAGGGTCACGTCGATGTACGGCACGACGTTGATCTCGGCCTTGAGCTTGCGCCGTTTGCGGGTTCTTCCGAGGGTCTGCATGGCCTATCTCCAACGCGTCCGCGGCGGGGCCGGGGTCAGGCCGCTTCGTCGTGCGGCGCCTGCCGCGCGAGGATCGAGGAAAACTCCTCGACGAAGGTGTCGTAGCGCAAGCTGATCCGCTCGATCTTGTTGGCGTAGCGGTTGTACGCCCAGACCGCCGGGATCGCGGCGAACAGGCCCATGGCGGTCGCGATGAGCGCCTCGGTGATGCCGGGCGCGACCATCGCGATGCTGGCCTCCTTGACGTTGGCCAGGCCGTGGAACGCGATCATGATGCCCCAGACGGTGCCGAACAGGCCCACGTAGGGACTGATCGAGCCGACGTTGGCGAGGAACTCCAGGCTCTGCTCCAGCCGTTCGGTCTCACGGGCGGAGGCCACGCGCATCGCGCGCTGGGCGCCTTCCAGCAGCGAGCGCGAATCGACGTTGCGGCGCTGGCGCAGGCGGGCGAACTCGCGGAACCCCGCCTCGAAGATCGACGCGGTGCCGGTGATCCGCTCGCCGTCCGCGGTGACTTCCTTGAACAGGCCCGCCAGGTCGGCGCCGGACCAGAACCGGTCCTCGAACTCGCCGGCATCGCGGTTGGCGCGGTCGATCATCGCCTTCTTGCGGAAGATGATGAACCAGGACGCGATCGAGAAGCCGAGCAGGATCGCCATCACGATCTGCACCGGGATACTGGCACTGAGCAGCAGGTGCAGTACGTCGAGTTCGGCGTTCATCGGGTGGCGATCTCCTGGAGTATGTCGTCGGGTATCGGGCGCGGGCGGAAGCTGGCCGCATCGAGGCACGCGATGTGGACCTCGGCTTCGACCAGCAGTTCACGATCGGGTTCGCGCAGCAGCCGCTGCACCACGCTGAAGCGCGCGCCGCGGACATCGACCGGCGCCACGGTGGCGGTGAGCAGGTCGTCGAGCCGTGCCGGCCGTCTGAATCTGAGGTCCATGCGATGCACCACGAAGACGATGCCCGCCTCGTGCTGCAGCTGCTGCTGGCCGATTCCGGCGGCCCTCAGCCATTCGCTGCGGGCGCGCTCGAGAAAGCGCAGGTAGTTGGAATGATAGACGACGCCCCCGGCATCGGTATCCTCCCAATAGACGCGAACCGGCCAGGCGAACACCGGTTTGACTTCGCCTTCAGTCATCGTTCACGCCAAACAGCTCGCCTGGGCGCGGCGTTTCGGCACGCGACGGCGGCGCCAGGCCGAAATGCTGCCAGGCCTTCTTGCTGGCCATGCGCCCACGCGCCGTGCGCACCAGGAAGCCCTGCTGGATCAGGAACGGCTCCAGGACGTCCTCCAGGGTGCCGCGCTCCTCGCTGAGGGCTGCCGCCAGCGAGTCGACGCCGACCGGACCACCGTCGAAGTTCTCGATGATCATCAGCAGCAGGCGGCGGTCCAGCGCGTCGAAGCCTTCGGCGTCCACCTTGAGCATTTCCAGGGCGGCGCCGGCCACCTCGCGGGTGATGCTGCCGCCGGCGCGGATCTGCGCGTAGTCGCGCACCCGCCGCAACAGCCGGTTGGCGATGCGCGGGGTGCCGCGGGCGCGCCGGGCGATCTCGCTGGCGCCGTCGGCGTCGCAGGCGATGCCGAGGATGCGCGCGGAGCGGCGCACGATCGAGGTCAGCTCCAGCGGGCTGTAGAACTCCAGGCGCTGGACGATGCCGAAGCGGTCGCGCAGCGGTGCCGTCAGCAGGCCGGCGCGTGTCGTCGCGCCGACCAGGGTGAACGGCGGCAGGTCGAGCTTGATCGAGCGGGCCGCCGGGCCCTCGCCGATCATGATGTCGATCTGCCGGTCCTCCATGGCCGGGTACAGCACTTCCTCGACGACCGGCGACAGCCGGTGGATCTCGTCGATGAAGAGGACGTCGCGCGGCTGCAGGTTGGTCAGCAGCGCGGCCAGGTCGCCGGCGCGTTCGAGCACCGGGCCGGAGGTCGAGCGCAGGCCGACCCCCAGCTCGTTGGCCACGACGTGGCTCAGCGTGGTCTTGCCCAGGCCCGGCGGGCCGAAGATCAGCACGTGGTCCAGCGCCTCGCCGCGCCGCCGCGCCGCTTCGATGTAGATCGCCAGCTGCTCGCGCACGGCCTGCTGGCCGAGGTAGTCGTCGAGCTTCTGCGGCCGGATGCTCGCGTCGAGCAGCTCGTCTTCGCGATTGGCGCTGGCGGAGGTCAGGCGGTCGGACACGGCGGATAGGGCGACAGGGAGAGGCGTGTCCGGCGAAGCCGGACACGAGCGGGATTGTCGCTCAAACGCGACCGCTTTGCGCTCTATATCTCGACCTGGGTGCCGAGCTCGATCAGCCGGTTGCCGGGAATCCGGAAGAAGGCGGTGGCCGGCAGCGCATTGCGCTGCATCAGCACGAACAGGCGGTCGCGCCAGGCGACCATGCCGGGCCGATCGGTCGCCACGATGCTCTCGCGACTCAGGAAGAAGGTCGTGTCCATCATGTCCAGCGGCGCGCCGCACAGCGGGATCCGCGCCAGCTCGGCCGGGACGTCCGGGTCCTCGGCGAAGCCGAAGCGCAGCGTCACCAGCTCGAAGTCCTCGTTCAGCCGCTTGACCTCGACCCGCTGGTCGTCGTCGACGACCGGCTCGTCGCGGATCTCCACCGTCAACACGACGTTGCGCTCGTGCAGGACCTTGTTGTGCTTGAGGTTGTGCAGCAGCGCGTTGGGCACGCCGTCGAGGTTGGCGGTCAGGAAGATCGCCGTGCCGTGCACGCGCAGCGGCGGGTGCAGGGCGATCGACGCCAGGAACGGCTGCAGCGCGATGCCGGTCTGGCGGATCGCCGCCAGCACCAGCTGGCGGCCGCGGCGCCAGGTCGCCATGATCGTGAACACGCCGACGCCGAGCGCCAGCGGGAACCAGCCGCCGTACTCGATCTTGTCGGCGACCGCGATCAGCAGCACCAGGTCGATGCCGACGAACAGGATGCCGGCCAGCGTCGTCGCCAGGCGGCTCCAGCGCCAGACGCGGCGGGCCACGACGACCACCAGCAGGGTGTTCATGAACATCGTGCCGACCACCGCCAGGCCGTAGGCGGCGACCAGGTTCTCCGACGAGCGGAAGCCGAGCACCGCGGCGATCGTCAGCACCAGCAGCACCCGGTTGACCCAGGGCAGGTAGATCTGGCCGATCGTCTCGCGCGAGGTGTGCAGGACCTTCAGGCGCGGCAGGTAGCCGAGCTGCATCGCCTGGCGTGCCATCGAGAACGCGCCGGAGATCACCGCCTGGGAGGCGACGATCGTCGCCAGCGTCGCCAGCACGATCATCGGGATCAGCAGCGGCGCGGGCACCAGCAGGTAGAACGGGTTGGAGGCCTTGGTCGGGTCGGCCAGCACCAGGGCGCCCTGGCCCAGGTAGTTCAGCGTCAGGCACGGCAGCACCAGGAAGAACCAGACGCGGCGGATCGGCTTCCTGCCGAAATGGCCCATGTCGGTGTAGAGCGCCTCGGCACCGGTGATCGCCAGCACCACCGCGCCCATCGCGAAGATCGCGAACTTGCCGTTGTGCGCGAAGAACACCACCGCATGGTGCGGACTGAGCGCCGACAGCACCTGCGGCTCCTGCGCGATGCCGACCACGCCGAGCGTGCCGAGTGTCAGGAACCAGATCAGCGTGATCGGCGCGAACAGCGGGCCGACGCGGCTGGTGCCGTGCTTCTGGATCGCGAACAGCCCCAGCAGGATCAGCACGGTGGCCGGTACCACGTAGCGGTGCAGCGCGGGCGCGAGCACCTCGATGCCCTCCACCGCCGACAACACCGAGATCGCCGGCGTGACCACGCCGTCGCCGAAGAACAGGGCGGCGCCGAACAGGCCGATCACCATCAGGATCCAGCGCGTCCGGCTGCTGTTGACGCCGCGCTGGGCGAGCGCCATCAGCGCCATGATGCCGCCTTCGCCCTTGTTGTCGGCGCGCAGGATGAAGGTCGCGTACTTGACCGAGACCACCATGATCAGCGACCAGAAGATCAGCGACAGCACGCCGAGCACGTTCTCGCGGCCGACCGCGACACCGTGCTGGCCGAAGGCTTCGCGGAATGCATACAGCGGGCTGGTGCCGATGTCGCCGTAGACGACGCCGAGCGCCCCGAAGCACAGGGCGAGCAGGCGTTGCCGGTTCTGCGGTTGGTCGTTGCTCATTGCGGTCGGATCCCGGAGGGGGAGGTGCGGGACGGTCGGCGGGCGCTCCGGCACCGCCTGGGCGGACCGGCCCCGCAGGCCGATGCAAACGGCGTGCCCTGGAGCGGCAGGAAAGTCATCGGTTGGGGGGCGGCAATCAGCGCAAGGCGGCCTTCAGCGCCTTGCGGATGATCTCTTCGGCGCCGTCGCCCGGGGCGCTGGCGTCCTTGACCAGCCGCGCGACTTCGGCCGGCTTGTAGCCCAGCGCGATCAGCGCGGTGCTGGCTTCGCCGACCGGGTCCTGCACGCCGCCGCCGCCGGAGCCGCCCGGCTGGCCGCCGGTCAGGCCGTCGACACGGTCGCGCAGCTCGACGACGATGCGTTCGGCGGTCTTCTTGCCGATGCCGGGGATGCGCGTCAGCGCGGCGATGTCGCCGCTCTGCACCAGGCGCGCGAACGCATCGACCGGCACGCCCGACAGCACGGCAAGCGCGGTCTTGGCGCCGATGCCGCTGACCTTCTGGATGCTGCGGAACAGCGCGCGCTCGCCTTCGCTCAGGAAGCCGTACAAGGCCACGGCGTCTTCCTTGACGGCGTAGTGGGTGCGCAGCACCACCTCGCTGCCGACCGCGGGCAGGTCGAAGAACGTCGACAGCGGCGCCTCGAGCTCGTAGCCGACGCCGTTGACGTCGACCAGCAGCCACGGCGGCTGCTTGGACACCAGGGTTCCACGCAGTCGGCCGATCATCGGCGACGTCTCCAGGCGGTACGGGGAATGCCGATGCGCTGCACGCTGGCGCGCGTGTGCGCGTGGGCGAGGGCGACGGCGAGGGCATCGGCGGCATCGGCCTGCAGGCGGCCCGACAGTCCCAGCAGGATGCCGACCATGTGCTGGACCTGCGCCTTGTCGGCACCGCCGCCGCCGACGACGGCCTGCTTGACCTCGGTGGCGGCGTATTCGGCGATCACCAGGCCCTTGTCGGCGACGGCACAGATCGCCGCGCCGCGGGCCTGGCCGAGCTTGAGCGCCGAATCGGGGTTGCGCGCCATGAAGACCCGCTCGATCGCCACCTCGGCCGGTCCGTGCGTTTCGATCAGTGCGCCGATTTCGTCGAAGATCTGCTTGAGGCGCAGGTGGAACGTCGCGGCGCCGAGCAGCACCAGCGCGGTATGGAACACGTGGTGCGAGCGGCCGGCCTCGTCGATCTCGATGATGCCGATGCCGGTACGCTGGCTGCCCGGGTCGATGCCCATGATGCGGCAGCGGCCAGGCGCAGTGAGGGAAGGGGGGAGGGTCATGAGGACCGGGTCGGGGCTGTCGGGGCCGCGCGGCGGCCGCCGCGCGCCCATCGACGGCTAGCCGAAGGCATCCGCCGGCAGGCGGGCGTTGGAATAGACATGCTGCACGTCGTCCAGATCCTCCAGCCAGTCGATCATCCTCGCCACGGTCGCCGCCGCGTCGCCGTCGAGGGTGACCTCGGTCGCGGCCCGCAGCGTCAGCTCGGCCTCGGCCACCGGAATGCCCGCCTTGGCGACCGCCTCGCGGACCGCATCGAAGGTTTCCGGCGAGGTCAGCACCTCGATCGAGGCATCGTCCGGATCGGTCGTCACGTCCTCCGCTCCGGCCTCCAGTGCGACCTCCACCACGGCATCCTCATCGGTGCCGGGTGCCAGCGAGAGTACGCCGAGCTTGCGGAACAGGAAGCTGACCGAGCCGTCGGTGCCGAGGTTGCCGCCGAACTTGGTGAACGCATGGCGCACATCCGAGACGGTGCGATTGCGGTTGTCGGTCATGCAGTCGACGATCACCGCGACGCCGCCGGGGGCGTAGCCCTCGTAGCGCAGCTCCTCGTAGGTGACGCCTTCCAGCTCGCCGGTGGCCTTCTTGACCGCGCGCTCGATCGCGTCCCGCGTCATGTTGGCCGTCAGGGCGCGGTCGATCGCCAGCCGCAAGCGCGGATTGGACGCGGCATCGCCGCCGCCAGCGCGCGCAGCGGTGGAGATCTCGCGAATCAGCTTCGTGAAGATCTTGCCGCGCTTGGCATCCTGGGCATTCTTGCGATGCTGGATGTTCGCCCATTTGGAATGACCGGCCATGATGTCCGCTGCTGCCTCGTACGGCTGCGAATTTTATCAGGCGGCCGCTTGCCGCGGCGGCAGGAAATGGCCGCTGCGCAGGAAGGCGATCGTCTGGTCGGCCGCTTCGCGCGACAGCAGCAGGCCCGAATGCGAGGTCGGCACGGTCCGGTGGTCGGCGATGCCGGGTAGCTGCGTCTCGCCGACCGACACCGTGCCGTCGTGATCGCCGGCCAGCGGGCCGAGCACGAAGCCCAGGCCCAGCGGCAGCCGTCCGGCGACGACGCCGACGGCGTTGGGGCCGTCCCAGCGCTCGAGGCCGGTACACAGCAGGTCGGTGCTGCGTCCCATCAGCCAGCGGCCACCGCGCCAGTGGGCGAGGCTGCGGGCCGCCGCGCTGCCGCACAGCGGCGAGCCCAGGCAGACGACGCGGCTGTCCCCGCCGGCCTGCCCGCTTCGGGCCGCGGCCAGCGCACGCAGCGCGATCAGGCCGCCGAGGCTGTGGCCGACCAGGTGCAGGTTGCCGCGATGGGCGTGCATGCGTTGAAGCAGCTTCTCGGCCGCGCGTTCCGGGCCGCCGAGGGTGCTGGCGTAGTCCATCGTCTCCACGTCGAAGCCCGCCTCGCGCAGCCGGCGGCCGAGGGGCAGCAGCGTCAGGCTGCGCATCCACAGGCCGTGCAGCAGGATGACGTGGCCGCCGTCCATCATGTCGTGGGTTTGACGACCCGGATGTGCAGCTCCTGCAGCTGGGCCTCGGCGATCGGCGAAGGCGCGGAGGTCAGCAGGCACTGCGCGCTGGCGGTCTTCGGGAAGGCGATCACGTCGCGGATCGAGTCGGTGCCGGCCATCAGCGCGGCGATGCGATCGATGCCGAACGCGATGCCGCCGTGCGGCGGTGCCCCGTACTTGAGCGCATCGAGCAGGAAGCCGAACTTGGCCTGCGCCTCTTCCGCGCCGATGCCGAGCAGGTCGAACACGGCGCTCTGCATGTCCGGGCGGTGGATGCGGATCGAGCCGCCGCCGATCTCGTTGCCGTTCAACACCATGTCGTAGCCGCGGCTGACCGCGAATGCGGCATTGGCGCGCAGGTCGGCCACATCGTCGATCTTCGGCGCCGTGAAGGGGTGGTGCAGGGCGACGTAGCGGTTGGCTTCGGCGTCGAACTCGAACATCGGGAAATCGACGACCCACAACGGCTTCCAGGCGTCCTCGACCAGGCCCAGGTCGTGGCCGAGCTTGAGCCGGAGCGCGCCCATGAAGGCGCTGACCGTCGCGTACGGGCCGGCGCCGAAGAAGATGACGTCGCCGGTCTGCGCGCCGACCGCCGCGAAGATGCCGTCGATCGCGCGATCGTCCAGGAACTTGACGATCGGCGAGGTCAGCCCCTCGCGGCCCTTGGCGAGGTCGTCCACGCGGATCCAAGCCAGGCCCTTGGCGCCGTACTTGGCGACGTGCGGGCCGAGGTCGTCGATCTGCTTGCGCGTCAGCTCTGCGCCCTTGGGCAGGCGCAGGGCGGCGACGCGGCCGCCGGCATCGCTGGCCGGGCCGCTGAACACCTTGAAGTCGACATGGCGGACGTGCTCGGCGACGTCGACCAGCTCCAGCGCGATGCGAAGGTCGGGCTTGTCCGAGCCGTAGCGGCGCATCGCCTCGGCATAGGTCATCCGCGGGAACGGAGCGGCCAGCGCGACGCCGACCACCTCCTGGAACACGTGGCGGATCATCGGCTCGACGAAATCCTGCACGTCGCGCTCCTCGACGAACGCGAACTCCATGTCCAGCTGCGTGAATTCCGGCTGGCGGTCGGCGCGCAGGTCCTCGTCGCGGAAGCAGCGCGCGATCTGGTAGTAGCGATCCATGCCGGCCATCATCAGGAGCTGCTTGAACAGCTGCGGCGACTGCGGCAGTGCGAAGAACTCGCCCGGGTGCACGCGCGAAGGGACCAGGTAGTCGCGCGCACCTTCCGGCGTCGCCTTGGTCAGGATCGGCGTCTCGATGTCCTGGAAGCTGCGGGCATCCAGATAGTGGCGCAGCGCCGAGACCAGCTTGGTGCGCAGGCGCAGCCGGCGCTGGACCTCCGGGCGGCGGATGTCGAGATAGCGGTAGCGCAGGCGCATGTCCTCGCTGACCGCATCGTCGAGCATGAACGGCAGCGGCGCCGCGGCGTTGAGCACCTCGACGGTATCCGCCAGGATCTCGATGCGGCCGGTGCGCAGGCGCTCGTTCACCTGGCTGGCCGGGCGCGGACGCACGCGGCCGGTGACGCGCAGGCAGAACTCGTAGCGGACCGCCTCGGCAGCCGCGAAGGCGGCTGCGTTGTCCGGCTCGATGACGATCTGGACGATGCCTTCGTGGTCACGCAGGTCGATGAAGATGACGCCGCCATGGTCGCGCCGGGTATCGGCCCAGCCGCAGAGGGTGACGGTTTGTCCATCGAGCGCCTCGTCGACGAGGCCGCAGTGGTGGCTGCGCATGCAGTGCTCCAGCAAGGTAGGCAGCGGCCGCTCCGCTGAACGGCCGGGCGCGGAATGCTATAGCCGTTCATGCTGCACCGCAAACGAAACGCCCGCCGGATCGGCGGGCGCTTCGTTCGGCGGGGTCGGGGACTCAGCGCCAGCGGCGCTGGACCACGAAGACCGCCGAGCAGCCGCGGTCGACCCAGACGCCGGCGCGGTTCCAGCCCCAGGTGCGGCCCTGGATGCAGGCCGTCTCGGAGGTCTGGCGCTCGATCCGCACTTCGCTGCCGCGGCCGGTGTCGACGCTGCAGAAGTTGTAGCGGCGATCGCGGCTCTGGCAGGTGAAACGGATGTCGCGGTCCCAGTCGCCGCCGGGCGTCCAGCCACCGCCGCCCGGGCCGTGGCCACCGCCGGGACCGGGCCGGTAGCCCGCCTCCACGAAGATGCCCGCACAGCCACGGTCGACCCACAGGCCGCCGCGGTCCACGCCCCAGTTGCTGCCCTTGCGGCACTGCGTGCTGGACAGCTGGCGCACGATCTGCGCATCGCGCCACTGGACGCCGCACCGCTGGTAGCGATGGTCGCGGCTTTCGCAGCGGACCTGCTCCTGCCCGTAGCCCGGGCCGCCGGGCCGCTGGGCGTGGGCCGGCGTGTACGCCAGCAACAGCGCGACCGCGCCGGCCAGACCGACAAAGAATGATTTCAGCATGTTCCCCTCTCCTGTACTGAACTGTTGCGGCAATGACGCCCAATTCTAGTCGGATGAGGCCTGAACGGTGGCAGATCGGCGCATCAATCGGCGGCTTTCGCTGGCTTGGCCGGCTCCGCTGCGGTCGTCGCCGGCTTGGACTCGGCCGGCTTGGCCGCCGTATCGGCCGACGGGGCGGCGGCGGCGGGCGCGGCATCCTGGCTGGCCAGGTTGCGCTTGGTGTCGCCGTCCTTCTTGAAATCGGTCTCGTACCAGCCGCTGCCGGCGAGCCGGAACGCCGGTGCGGTCAGCCGCCGGCGCACCTGCGGCCGGCCGCAGCTGGGGCATTCGGCCGGATCGGGGTCGGAGAGCTTCTGCAGGCGGTCGAACACCGTCGTACAGGCGGTGCATTCGAATTCGTAGATGGGCATGGCGGTTCGCTGAAGACGGTCGGGATGCCGGGGCCTGGCCGCGCCGGCCGGCTGATTTTGCGTTTCCGCCCGATGTTTTCAAGCGCTCGTGCCGATATCGGCAGTACCGGCGCCGGCAACCGCGTGCCGATCAGCTGCCCGTGGGGCAGCGCGCGAGCAGGTCGTCCACGGTGCCCGTGTCGGCATCGGTCGCGCCAGGGGCCTGGCGCGCCGCCGGCAGCTGCGCGACCCGCCGCAGCACCGGGACCGCCTCCGCGCAGCGCCCCCGCTCGACCAGCCAGCGGCCGAGCGGGACCAGGGCCGAGGCCAGGCGCGGGTCCGTCGAGGGTGGCGCGTGGCGCCAGATCTCCAGGGCCTGGTTCAGATGGCGCTCGGCCGCGGAGGGATCATCCAGGCGCTCCTCGATGCCGCCGAGCTTGACCAGCCCGTGCAGCATCAGCGCATCGAAGCGGCGCGGGTCCGGTTGCGATCCGCGCACCGCCACGCTGCGCGCGTAGTAGTCGCGCGCTTCGCTCAGGCGGCCGCTGGCCAGATGCGCGTCGCCGAGGCCGGCCAGCGGGTAGGCCGTGCCGGGGTGCTGCGGACCGGAGGCCTTGCTGCGGATCGCCAGCGAGCGTTGCAGCAGTGCGATCGCCTCATCGTTGCGCCCGAGCCGGATCAGCAGCGTGGCGAGGTTGTTGAGCGCGGTGGCGACCACCGCGTGCTCGGGGCCGTAGGCGTGTTCGAGGATCTCCAGCCCCTGGCGGTACATCGCTTCGAGCCCGTCCAGCTCGCCCTGCTCGAGCCGCACGAACGCGAGGCTGATGAGCGCGGTGCCGGCGAGCGGATGCTTGGGACCGAACTCGTGCTGGTAGATGCGGTAGATGCGCGCATAGGCCTGTTCGGCCTGCACCAGGTCGCCGACCTCGAAGTGGAATGCGCCGAGCGAATGGAGGATCCGCGCCACCGCCTCGGAACTCTCGCCCGATACCGATTCCTCGATCGCCAGCGCGCGGTCGAGCATCGGCTTGGCGTTCGCGTACTCGCCGAACTGGCCCATCAGCAGGTCGCCGAGGGCGCGCAGCGATTCGGCCGATTCGGACAACGCGGCGGCGGAGGTGCCGACCGGCACGCCCACCGCTTCCTCGAACAGCGCACGCGCGTCCTTGAACCGGCCCTGCATGCCGCGCAGCTTGCCGAACTCGATCAGCAGGCCGACCCACTGTGCCGGCGCCGCCGCGACGTCGCCGCGGCGCAGCTCCAGCGCGTGGCTGAGCAACCGGTCGGCGGCCTCGTAGGTGCCGAGCTCGCGGTAGGTGCGCGCGAGCACGCGCAGCAGGTCCGCCTGGACATCCGGCTGGCCGGTCAGCTTGCGCTCGACCTGCTCGGCGCCGCGGTCGAGCAGTTCGCGCGCGGTCAGCTCGGTGCCGCGCGCGACGCGCGGGTCGGCGCCGCGGAACAGGTCGGTCAGGAACTGGCTGATCTGCAGCGCCTTGGCGGCCTCGGCGCGTGCGCGGTCGCGCTCGTCCTGGATCCGCGTGGTGTGGAACAGCGCCATGCCGGCCAGCAGGCCCAGACCGACCACCGCCGCGCCGGTGCCGATGGCATGGCGCCGGACGAACTTTCGCGCATGGTAGAACCAGGTGTCGGCGCGCGCCGATACCGGCAGCCCGCGCAGGTGCCGGCGCAGGTCCTGGGCGAAGCGGTCGGCCGAGCCGTAGCGGCGGCCCGGCTCCTTGCTGAGCGCCTTCAGCGCAATGGTCTCCAGGTCGCCGCGCAGCCGGCGACGCAATCGTCCGGTGGACGCGCCGCGCGCCTCGCCGATCGCGTCCGCGCCCGGCGCCGCCGCGCCGGCCCGGCTGCCGTCCGCGTGCAGCACCGCCTCGCTCAGGCGCAGCGGCGGCTGCTCGCAGATCACGCGCTCGAGCTCGGCCAGGGTCCGCTGTGCCGGCGGATACGGCCCGCGCCCGCACAGCAGCGCGTACAGCAGCAGGCCGAGCTGGTAGACGTCCGATGCGGTGCTGACCCGCTCGCCGCGGATCTGCTCGGGGCTGGCGTACTCGGGCGTCATCAGTCGCACGGTCTGCGCCGGCAGCTCCGGCGCGGTGCCGGCCGCGCGCGCGTCGAGCAGCTTGGCGATGCCGAAATCGAGCAGCTTCACCTCGCCGGCATCGTTGACGAGGATGTTCGACGGCTTCAGGTCGCGGTGGACGACCAGGTGCCGATGGGCATAGTCGACTGCCTGCGCGGCGACGCAGACCAGCTCCAGCCGCTGTTCCACGGTCAGGCGGTGCGCATCGCAGTAGCGGTCGATCGGACGGCCCTCGACCAGCTCCATGACGAAGAAGGGGCGCCCGTCGCGCGTGCGGCCGGCATCGAACAGGCGGGCGATGTGCGGATGGTCGAGGTCGGCGAGGATCTGCCGCTCCTGCTCGAAGCGCCGCACCATGTCCTCGGTGTCGAGGCCGAGCTTGAGCACCTTCAGCGCGACCGCGCGCTGCAGCTCGCCGTCGGCGCGCTCGGCCTTGTAGACCACCGCCATGCCGCCGCGGCCGATCTCGCCGACGATGCGGTAGGCGCCGATCAGGCTGCCGGCGCCGAGCGCCGACTCGCCCCCGGCCATCTCCTCGGCCAGTCCCGACCAGAGGCCGTCGCTCCAGCCGCTGTCCGGATCGACCAGGCTACCGGGCGCCTCGGCGGCGCGCAGCAGCCGTGCGACCGCCTCGCGCAGTGCGTCGTCGCGCTCGCACAGCTCCTCGAGCCGGTGCCAGCGCAGCTCCGGCGCGGTGTCGAGCAGGCAGCCGAGGATCCGGTGCGCGCGGTGGCGGTCGAGCGTCGCCACGTCAGGGCGTCTCCGCCAGTTCTTCATGCAGCCAGCCACGCGCCAGCTTCCAGTCGCGCTGGACCGTGCGCAGCGAGACGCCGAGCGACGCGGCCGTTTCCTCCTCGGTCAGGCCGGCGAAGAACCGGCACTCGACGATGCGTGCCAGCCGCTCGTCGAGCGCTTCGAGCCGGTCGAGCGCGCCGTCGAGCGCGAGCAGCCGGGCCTCGGGCTCGGGCGCGGGCAGCTCGGCGGAAGCGTCGAGCGCGACGATCCGGTCGCGTCCGCCGCGCTTGATCGCCTGCTGGCGCAGCGCGTAGTTGACCAGCACCTGGCGCATCGCGCGTGCCGCGATCGCGAAGAAATGGCTGCGGTCGAGCCAGGCCGCGCCGTTGCGGCCGGCCAGCTTGAGGTAGGCCTCGTGGACGAGGACGGTGGTGCCGAGCGTCTCGCCGGGGCGCAGCCGGCGCAGCTGGCGCCGCGCGATCCGCCGCAACTCGGCGTAGACCGGTGGCAGGAAGCGGCGGTACGCCTCGGCCGTCTCGTAGTGGACGTGCGTCGGCGTATGGACGGCGTCGGCGTCGGTGGGTTCCACCCGACCTTCCGCAGTTGGACTGCTCACGGCACGCGGCTCCTCGACTGCGGTTGGACTCGTGGCGGGATTCGCGGCCGTTTCCTGTATCAGGACGACACGGGCATCCCGACAGGCCGATGCCCCGCGTCAGCGAGCCGCCGTCCATGCCGTTTTCAGAAGGGGAGAGGAAGGTCCATGCAGCACGAACACGACACCGCCCAGCCGCGCGTGCGTCCCGTCGTATCCGCAGCCGATCGCGCCGCGGAGCTTCTGGCCGGCCGAATATTACACATTCTCGTCCTGGCTGCCGGCCTGGCGTTCGCGAGCGCATCGGCGCAGGCGGCGACACGCTACGTGGCCGGCGGGGGCGCCGACACCGGTGGCTGCAGCACCGTTGCCCAACCCTGCGCCACCATCGGCTACGCGATCACCCAGGCGTTGCCCGGCGACACGATCGCGATCGCCGCGGGGACCTACACCGAGCCGGGCGGACTGAGGATCTACCAGTCGTTGCGGCTGCAGGGCGCCGGTGAGGAAAGCACGATCATCCAGGCCCAGGCCGAGCCGGGGCTGGCGACCGGCCAGGTGGTCGCGGTCTGCCTGCCGGTGCTCCTGTGCACCGGCACGCCGCAGATCGACGTCGCCGACCTGACGATCCGCCACGGCGTGGCGACGCAGGGTTCCGGCACCGGCGGCGCGGGCGGCGGCCTGTTCGTCGAGCGCGCGAACCTGACCGCGACCCGCGTGGCGTTTCGTGACAACGTCGCGCGTACCGGCGGCGGCCTGTTCGTCCGCTACGGCGCGACGCGGCTCGAGCAGGTGAGGTTCACGTCGAACCGGGCCGCCGGCGGCGGCGGGATGTACGGCGGCGAGGACGCCGTGCTGCAGTTCTCGGATGTCACGTTCGACGGCAATACCGCCGACGGTACCGACGGCGGCGGCTACGGCGGCGGCCTGTACAACGCGGCCGCCTCCGCCGTGTTCGACAACGTCAGGTTCAACGCGAACACCGCGACGAACACCGGCGGCGGCCTGTTCAACATCGGCGGCGCGCCGCAGCTTCGCCAGGTCAGCTTCACCGGCAACCGCGCGACCGGCGCACCCGGCCACGGCGGTGCCATCGGCAACAGCACCAGCTCGCCGTCGTTGATCGCGGTCCGGATCATCGGCAACCAGGCCGCCGGTTTCGGCGGCGGCGTCTACAGCTTCAACAACTCCGCGCCGGTCTTCGCCGATGTGCTGCTGCGTGGAAACAGCGCCAGCTCCGGCGGCGGCATGGCGAGCCATCTCGACAGCACGCCGTCGCTTTCGGTGGTCTCGCTGGAAGCCAATACCGCCGAGATCTACGGTGGCGCCATCTACCTCGACGGCGGCAGCACCACGCTGGACGACGTGCGCCTCATCGGCAATCACGCCGACGCGGCCGGCGGCGGCATCACGGTCGTCGGCGGCCGCGCGACGCTGCGCAACGCCGTCGTCGCCGGCAACACCACGCCCAGCTCGGCCATCCATCACGGCGGCGGCGTCTACCTGCGCGACGGCGCCAGTGCCACGCTCGTCAATGCGCTGCTGCACGGCAACACCGCCGGTGTCGGCGGCGGCCTGCTCGCCGACGAAGGCACCACGCTCACGCTGATCAATTCGACCGTGACCGGCAACGCCGCCAGCTTCAGCCTCGGCGGCGGCCTGATGAACGCGGGTGCGGCGCACCTGCTGAACACCGTGATCTGGGGCAACACCGCCCCCACCGCCGGCAACGACATCCACTGCATCGAGCCCGGCTGGACCTCGCTGCGCTACAGCCTGTACGGCGGCGGGATGGAGGACGTCACCGGTGGCGACTGCTTCGAGGCCGCGTTCTCGCTGACCGCCGATCCGCGCCTGGCCGACGCGGCCAACGGCGACTTTCGCCTGCTGAAGGGATCGCCGGCGGTCAATGCCGGCGATCCGGCGACCGACCCCGCCGTGTTCCCGACCGACGGCCAGGGCACGCCGATCGATCTGGACCGCGGGCCTCGCATCGCCGGCCCGGCGATCGACATCGGCGCCTACGAATCGGCACTGGACACCCCGACCGCACCGGTGCTCGCGTTCGATCCGGCCACGCTCGACTTCGGCGCGGTCGGTGTGGGCATCACCAGCCCGCCGCGCACGGTCACCCTGCGCAACCACGGCACTGCCGACGCGACGAACCTCGCGTTCGTCGTCTCCGGGGACGGCTTCGCCGCCGACACCACCGGCTGCGGCAACCGGCTGGTCCGCGGAACCGAATGCACGGTGCAGGTCCGCCTCACGCCGGCCGTGACCGGCGCGGCGGCAGGGCAGCTGGCGGTCGCCAGCGCCGAGGACGCACCGGCCGTGCTGGCGCTGGCCGGCAACGGGGTGGAGCTGCCGCCGCAGATCGTGGTGGAACCCGGCAGCTACACCCTCGCCGTCGCGCAGGACGAGGTCATCGAGCGCGGCTTGACGATCCGCAACGTCGGCAATGCGCCGCTGGACTGGACGATCACGCCGGTGCAGCCAGCGGCGCGCCCGGCCGGCCGCGGCGCGCTGGCCGACTGCGAGGCCGAGCCCGGCCTGCTGCGGCACGACGACGGCACGTTCGAGCTCGGCTTCCCGTCGATCCGGTCGGCGGTGGTCGTCGACCACTTCGTCCCGGCCAGCTATCCGGCGCAGCTCAAGGCCGTCTGCATCGCGCTGATGAGCGAGGGTGTGGGCTCGATCGGCCTGGAGCTGGTGGTGCTGGCCGACGACGGCCCGGGCGGCACGCCCGGCACCGAGCTCGGCGCGCTGGCGGTCTCCGCCGACGACCTGCCGCCGCCGCCGGCGAACTTCACGCCGGCCTGGCGCGCCTACGACCTGTCGCCGCTCGGGCTGTCGATTCCCTCCGGCGGCGTCTACATCGGCGTGCGCTGGACGCAGATGCAGACCTCGGTCTATCTGGCGATCGACGCTTCGCCGCCGAATCCGCCCGGCTACGCCGGCGGCTACGCCCGCCCCGCCCCCGGCCAGGACTGGATGCCGCTGCAGTCGATGTACCCGACCTACCGTTCGTTGTTCGTGCGCGCGGTGATGGCCGGTGCCGGCGCCTGCGACGCCGCGGCGCCGGTCGACTGGCTCGCCGTCGAGCCGGCGGCGGGCTCAACGCCGGGGCCCGGCAGCAGCCCGGTGACGCTGCGTTTCGACGCGCGCGGACTGGCGCTGGGCAGCTACCAGACACGGCTGTGCATCGCCAGCAATGCACCGGCCCAGCCGGCGACGACGGTGCCGGTGACGATGACCGTGACCGGTCCGCTGCCACGCAGCCTCGCCGCGCTCGGCGGCAGCGGCCAGCTGGCACCGGTCGGCATGCCGTTCGCGCTGCCGCTGGCGGTGCAGGTCCGCGACGGCCACGGCCGGCCGCTGGCCGACGTTCCGGTGCACTTCACGGCACCCGCCGCCGGCCCCGGCGCGACCTTGTCGATGGCGGTCGCGACCACGAACGCGGAAGGCTATGCCGCGGTCCAGGCCACCGCCAACGCGGAGGTCGGCGACTACCTGGTGACCGCGCGCGTCGACGGTCTGGACGCCACGGCCACATTCAGCCTCGGCAACCGCGCGGCGGCGGTCGACGTCGCCGTCGGCATCGTGGCCGTGCGCGACCACGTGCGTCCCGGGCAGATGCTCGACTACCTCGTGCAGCTGTCCAATGCCGGGCCGGATGCGGCGTACGGCGCCAGCATCGCCAGCGCGCTGCCGCCCGAACTCGACCTCCCGTTCGCGACCTGGGCCTGCCTGGGACCGGTGGCCAGCGGCTGCACCGAAGCCGGCAGCGGCAATCTGACCGACGCCGGCCTGCACCTGCTCGCCGGCGGTGCAGTCAGCTACCTGGTCAGCGCGCCGGTACGGCTCGACGCCGACGGCCACGTCGTGACGGCGGTGGTCGCGGCCGCGCCCGGTGACGGCCATGCGGCGAACGACACGGCCGAAGCCAGCACGCCGGTGGTGCTGCATCGCGACGGCTTCGAGGTCTACGGCACTGGTGCCGGCGGGCCGCTGCTCCCGCTGGCGGACGCACGCGTGCCGGCGTACCGGCGGCTGCTGGACTGGCGCGCGCTGGACGGTAACGCGGTCGAGACCGTGCTGCTGGCGCGCGCCGCCGACGGCAGCGGCTTCCGGCTCGAACGGCTCGCCGTCGGCTCCATCCAGCAGGTGCGGCTGGTCGGCATCGGCGCACACGGTGGCGAGTACGCCGGCGCCTGGGCGCCGCTGGCCGGCGGCCGTGCCGAGCTGATCGTCGGTGCTCCCGCCGGGCCGGACGGCGATGCGGGCGCAACGGCCGCGGTGTCGCTGCACGGTCCCGGCCTCGCGCTGTCGCTGCCGCTCGATGGCGCAACCATCGCCTATCGCGTCTGGGTGAACCCGGCGACGCGCATCGAAGGCGAATGAGCCGATCGCGCCGTGCGGCATCGGCCGCACGGCGCGGCGGTGGTGCGGGTACCGGCGACGCAGCGCGCCGGTGCGGATATGCTGCCATGCAGCAACCCGCCTTGAGCAACGGCCGGCTTCGACCGGCGTGACGATGGCCGCCGCCTTGCTGCCCGTGCAGCCGGCCGCTGCGCGCCTGGCGGGTGCTGCCGCCGGCGCTGCCGCGGTCTCGCGGCTGGCCCGCTCCTGCCGGGTGCCGTCGTGTTCCCGGAAGCCGGGGGCGTACCCGTCGCTGCGGGTCCCGAAAGCGGACGCGGCAGGAATCCGTGCGCGGAACACGCCGCCCGGGTGAGTCGCAGCCGTGCTCATTGGGGTGCGGAAGCGACCGGAAAACGGATCGGAAGCCTCGCGCAAGGCTTGCGCAAGCCGCTCGTGAGCATTGCTTGGCGGGGCGCCGTGCAAGATGACGAGGGTTCCCGCCCGGCGCGGCGCGCTCACTGCGCGTGCCACGCCGGACGAATCCGGCCCTTCGTTCCATACATCTAGATGGGGAGTAGCAAAGACGATGAATGCCCGCCACTCGATCCGGCTCGGCGCCGGATGGCTCCTGGCCTGCGCGCTGTCCGGCGCCGCGGCTCAGACGGTGCACCACCACGAGGGTCCGGCCGGTACCGTGACCGATCGGCGCGACGACGGCACGCGTTTCGCGGTGCCCGCGCGCCGGCCCGTGCTCCCGCCGGTCGGTTGGACGGCGCCGGCCAGCACGCTGCCCACCGGCGGGCCGGTCTGCAACGCGACATCGGTCGCCTGGCACGGCCAGGCGATGCCGGCCGGTGAATCGGGCACGCTGGCGGCCGCGGCCTTCATGCGTTCGGCGACCATCGACAACCGCGGCCGCATCGCCTTCGTCGCCCAGGTCGAAGGCGCCGCGCGCAGCCAGGGCGTCTTCATCGCCGGTCCGGCGGGCCTGGAGGTCCTCGCGATGGGCTGCGGCGGCGTCGGCGGCAGCGGTGACACGGCCGATTGCGGTGACCCCGCCCCCGGCGGTGGACGCTTCAGCGGTTTCCACATGGCGACCTGGGGCGCGCCCGACATCAACGACGCCGGCGACGTGCTGTTCCTGGCCGATCTCCATGGCGCGTCCAGCCGGCGCGGCCTGTTCCTGTACCAGGCCGCTGCGGCGCGCTTCGTCAGGATTGCCGCCGTCGGCGAGACCTCGCCGACCGGCGGCGTGCTGACCGGCGTCGGCCCCGGCAGCCTCAACAATGCCGGTGACGTCGTCCTGCTCGCGGCGACCGACGGCCGGCTCGAATCGGACGTGCTGATCTGGCGGGGCGGCACCCTGTCCAGGTATGTCGTGGTCGGCGATCCGGCACCGGGGGGCGGCACCTTCACGGCGCTCGGCACCGAGTCCTGGGGCTTGCTCGACGGGACCGACATGCCCGGCGGTCCGGTGCCGGCGATCAACGATCGCGGTCAGGTCGCGTTCCGCGCCAACGTCGGCGGCGGCACGGCGACCGGCGGCCTGTTCATCAGCGATCACGGCAGCCATGCCTGGGTCGTCAAACGCGGCGACCCGGCGCCGGGCGGCGGCACCTACATCGACTTCCAGGCACCGCTGCTCAACAACGCCGGCGAGCTGGCGTTCTTCTCCGACATCGTCGACGGTCCCGGCTCGGCCTGGGTCACCGGCAAGCCGGGCCACTGGCGGCGTGCGCTGGCGTTCTACGATCCGATCGCCACCGGACAGGTCTGGAGCCTGGCGATCTCGCGCAACCCGCTGGCCGCGCTCAACGACCAGGGCGATCTGCTGCTGGCGACGACGATCCTGCGGCCCGATGCCAGCGAACGCGGCGCGATCGTGCTGAGCCGCGCCGACGGCTCGCTGCGCCTGCTCGCCGAGCAGGCGCAGGCGACCCCGGTCGGCGGCACCTGGGGCACGCTCGACGGCTGGCCCACGCTCAACAACCAGCGGCAAGCGCGCATCGGCGCCGGCACGCCGGGATTGCCGGGGCAGATCAGCACGCAGATGATCGTCGATGCCTGTGCCGACGGCGCACCGGCGCTGACGGCTGCGCCGGCACCCGGCAGCGCGCTGGCATTCGGGCCGGTTCCCGCCGGCACCGTTTCCGCGCCGCTCGGCATCGACCTGTCCAACCCGGGCGGCACCGGTGCGGCTCCCGACGCGGACCTGCGCGTCAATCACGCCCAGGCCGACGATCCGGCGTTCGTCGTCCGCCTCGTCGAGGCGGGCCCGTTCGCGGCCGGCGTGGCGGCCGACGGCCAGCCGGACATCGAGGTGCGCTGCGCGCCGACGCAGGTCGGCCCGGTGCACGGCGAGTTGACGCTGCTGACCAACGATCCGGCCCAGCCGGCGGGCGGCTATCGGTATCCGCTCTCCTGCGAAGGCACGGACGACACGCTGTTCGCGAACGGCTTCGATCCGGCCGGTTGAACGCGGGGCGGGGCGGCGGTCAGCGCGTGACCGCCGCCACCAGTCCGTCGGGCCGTGCCGACAAGGCCGTGGGCACCGGCCGTTCGCCGGCCAGGCGGTGCACCTGGTCCATCGCCGTGCGCCACGCCTCCAGGTGCCCGAGCGCGCGATACAGGCGTGCCTGCAGCAGCGCGCAGGTGAAGTCCGAGCCGGCCCAGGTGGCGACGCGACCGGCCACCGCGCTGGCGGTCTCCAGGTCGCCGCGGTCGATCAGTGCGTCGCCCCAGGAGATGGCGACGGCGGCGACATCCGCCGGAATCGAGCCGCGCTCGGCGATGCCGAGCGCATCGGCATAGGCCCGATCGGCCACCTCGCGCTGCTCCTCGCTCCAGGCCTGCTCGGCCTGCGCCAAACGGGTCCTGATCGCGAGCGCGGGACTGTCCTGCGTGCGGGCCCACTGCGTGAAACGCTGCAGCGCCTGGGCGGCGTCGGCGCGCTGTCCCTGGCGCCGCTGCGCGCGGATCAGCGTCAGCCAGGCATCGCCGGACAGGCCGTCGCGCGGCGTCACCGCCGCGGCCGCCACCGCCTCCAGAGACAGGCGCGCGGCGCTGCCCGGCTGTCCGTCGGCGAGCGCGATCCGCGCCAGCGCACCGCGCGCGAGCATCGGTACCGCGGTGTCGTCGGGTAGGTCGCCGGCCTCGGCCAGGGCGGCCAGGCGTGCGCGCGCTTCGGTCATCCGGCCGACCGACATCCAGGCATGTGCGCTCCAGTACGCGGCGAGGCGCTGCGTCGAGCGATTGGCGATCCGTCCCGCCTGCGCGTTCAGGCGATCGGCCGCCGCGGCGGCGGCGGCGGGTTGCAGCAGGGCCAGTCGCGCCTGGATCTGGTTGACCAGCGCGCCGGCCCATTCGTCCATCGCGCCGAAGCGTTCGAAGCGCTCCGCCGCGCCGACGAAACTCGCCAGTGCCTCGGCCGGCCGGCCGCGATGCGCACTGAGCGCGCCTTCGTTGGTGTCCAGCCGCGCCAGCGCCAGCGTGTCGCCGGCCAGGCCGAGCGCGATGCGCGCACGCGCGAAATCGTCGCGTGCATCGGTGTCGCGGTCCTGCAGTGCACGCGCGACGCCGCGCCCGGTATAGGCCTGGCCGGCCAGCGCCGGCTCGCCGTGGCGGCCCAGCGCTGCCAGGGCGTGGTCGAAATCGCGTTCGGCCGCGGCCGGCGCCTCGAGCCGGATCGCGGTCGCGCCGCGGCCGTTGAGCGCGCGTGCGCGCAGCACGGGATCGTCGTCGGCCGTGATCGCCTCCAGCAGCGCGTCGAAGGCGGTGCGCGCGGCCTCGAACCGGCCACCCGCGAACGCCAGTTGCGCGCGCAGCAGCCGCAGTTCGGCCGATGCCGCGGCGGCCGGCGCCGCGGCATCGGCCAGGGTCTGCGCCGATTCGAGCTGGCCGGCCAGCATCAGTGCGCGGATCCGCGCCAGGTACGCATCGGCGGAGGCCGATCCGTCCTGCACGGCCGTGACGCCGAGCACGGCGAGCAGGCGATCGGCCGCTTCGCGCGCGGTCGCGGTCGCTTCCACGCCGTGCACCTCGACCTCGCGAAGCTCGCGTTCCGGGCCGTGCAGCGCGAGACGGATCCGCCAGCCGCCGGCGATGCGCTGCGCGGACGGCGCGACCACCCAGCGCGCATCGATCGCCTGGCGCACCTTCGCCTCCGCGTCCGGCGCCTTGTGCACCAGCGCGACGACGTTGTCGCTCGGCACGACGGCCAGGCCCGCGCCGTGCAACCGATGCGCGATCAGCTCCATCGCGCCCAGCCGCAGCCAGCCCCATTCCTCGTCGGCGGTGACGTCGGCTGGCAGCACCACCGTCAACGCCTGCGGCGTGGTCGCCGCCGCGCTCGGCGGCGGCGGCGCGCGGTCGCGGAACGAGGAACCGGCCGCGAGGGCCAGCACCGCGGCCGCGACGGCCGGCCAGCGCCATGCGGCACGGCGGCGGCGCGGTGCGGTCGCGGTCCGGTTCGGCGGCGCTTCGACCGGCATCGGCGCCTCGGGTGCGGCGTCGCCTTCGTCTTCGGCGACGATCTCGACCGGTGCCACCCAGCGATAGCCGAAGCGCGGAATCGTGCGGATCAGCTGCTGTTCCTCGCCGGAATCGCCGATCGCGCGCCGCGCCTTGAGCAGCGCCTGCACGAGCTGGGTATCGGCCACGTCGGCCTTGCCCCAGACGGCGGCGGCCAGCTCGTCCCGGCCGACCGCGCGCTCGCGATGCTCGATCAGCCAGGTCAGGCAGTCGAACACCTTCGGCGAGAGGATGACCAGTTCGTCGTTTCGCCGCAGCTCGCGCGCTGCCGGATCTACGCTGTACTGCCCGAATCGATAGACACGCGGAATCATCACGCGAGGGTAGCGTGCGGCCGCCGCCAAGACCACGCTCGCGTCGCCGCACGACATGACGCATCGCAGCAAGTCGTGTTAGGGTAAAAGCCGACCTACCGACGACGGACTGATGCTGGCGCTGATCGCCCCATTGTCCGCGCTGCTCGGCGGCGTGGGACTTCTTTTGCTCGGCAGCGGCCTCTTCGGCACGCTGCTCGCGGTGCGCGGCGAGCTGGAAGGCTTCAGCGCGCAGACGATCGGCCTGATCACGTCCAGCTACTTCGTCGGCTTCTTTCTCGGGACCTTCTTCGCGCCCGCGCTGATCCGGCGGATCGGCCACATCCGCAGCTTCGCGTTCTGCGCCGCCGGCACCGCGGCGCTGACGCTCGCGCACGCGATCTTCGTCTGGCCGCTGGCCTGGCTGCTGCTGCGCATCGGCGTGGGCGCGCTGCTGGTGGTGCTCTACACCGTGATCGAGAGCTGGCTCAACGCCTCCTCGCCGCCGGCCCGCCGCGCCCAGGTGTTCTCGGCCTACATGCTCATCAATCTCGGCGCCCTCGCGCTCGGCCAGCAGTTCCTGCGCGTGGCCGACGCCGGTGGCTTCGTGCTGTTCGCGGTGGTCTCGATGCTGGTTTCGCTGGCGGTGATGCCGGTCGCCTGGACCCGCCTGTCGCCTCCGGCCGTGCATGCGGTGCCGCGCATCGGCCTGCGCGCGCTCTACCGCACCGCGCCGTCGGCGCTGGTCGGCACGTTGGCCTCGGGGTTGGCGCTCGGCGCGTTCTGGGGGCTGGGGCCGCTGTACGCGGCGGACCTCGGCCTGGACCCCGCCGGCGTCGCCAGCTTCATGGGCTGGACGATCGTCGGCGGCGCCGCGCTGCAGTTCCCGCTGGGGCGCCTGTCGGACCGGCGCGACCGCCGTTCCGTGCTCGCCGCCGTCGGTGCGGTCGCGGCGCTGGCCACCGTCCTGGTCCCCCTGGCGGCCGGCCTGGGGCACGCCGCGGCCCATGCGGCGATGTTCGCCTTCGGCGGCCTCTCGTTCGCCGTGTATCCGCTCAGCGTCGCGCACCTGATCGACCGCATCGCGCCGGACCAGGTGCTGGCCGGCAGCAGCAGCCTGCTGCTGGTCCACGGCGTGGCTTCGGCGATCGGGCCGGGCCTGGCCGGCGCGGCGATGACGCGCAGCGGCCAGCCCGGCGCGTTGCTCGCATATGCCGCTGTCGTGTTCGGTGCGATGGCGCTCTACGTCGGCTGGCGCCGCCGCATCCGCGAAGGCGAGAGCGCGCATGACGCCAGCTTCCTGCCGATGCTGCGTACGACACCGACCGCGCTGGAGCTGATGCCGGCGGCGCACGACAGCGAGCCTGCCGCCGAGCGCGCCCGGCCGCCGGCCTGAGCGCGACACCACCGTTTTGCCCGGATCGCTCCGGGGCACGCCGGCGAACGGAGACGCCGGTTCCGGCCGGCATGCCGCCGTCCGGATCGCCAGTGGCCGCCGGTCCCGGAACGGACCGACCGGACCGCTACAGACCAGGAGGTTCGTTCCTTGACGATCGACATCGGCATCCAGGCTTCTTCACTCGCTACTGCAGCAGCGCCGCCACGGTTGCATGAGCCGCCGGCCCTGCTGCTGGCGACCGACCTCGACGGCACGTTCCTCGCCGGCGACGTCGCCGATCGCCAGCAGCTCTACCAGACCATCACGCGCCGTACCGACATCGCCCTGGTCTACGTGACCGGCCGCGGCCTGGAGGCGGTCCTGCCGCTGCTGGCCGACCCGACGCTGCCGCGGCCGCACTACATCATCTGCGACGTCGGCGCGACGGTGGTGGACGGGGAGACGCTGCAGGCGGTGCAGCCGCTGCAGGGCGCGATCGAGTCGCTGTGGCCCGGTGAGCAGCCGGTGTCGAGCGCGGTCGCCGATCATCCGGGCCTGCTGCGGCAGGACGTGCCGCAGCAGCGGCGCTGCTCGTACTTCTGCGAGGCCGAGGCGGTCGACCGGGAACTGCGCGCGATCGTCGCCTCGATCGGCTGCGACCTGCTGTTCTCGGCGGGCCGCTACCTGGACGTGCTGCCCCGCGGCGTGGACAAGGGACACACGCTGCGCGCGCTGGTGCAGTACCTGGGCGTCGCGCCCGGCCGGGTGCTGGTGGCCGGCGACACGCTCAACGACCTGTCGATGTACCGCGAGGGATTCAACGGCGTCTGCGTCGGCGAGGCCGAGCACGGACTGGTCGAGGCGACCCGCGGCCTGGGCCACGTCCTGCACGCGCAACGGCCCGGCTGTGGCGGCATCCTCGAAGCCATTGCCCATTTCGACCTGCTCGACGCCCGCACGCTGGCCGCCGAACCCGGCGTGCCGGAAGGCAAGTCGCGGCTGGTCATCGCCTACCACCGCCTGCCGTACGAGGAGACCGAGGTCGACGGGCGCCTGGTCCGGCGGCCGCACCGGTCGCCGAACGGCATCATCCCGACCTTGCTGTCGTTCTTCGCCGACGGCCGCGAGGGCGCCTGGGTGGCCTGGTCGGACCGGTCGCCGGACCATCCGGACTACCAGAGCCACCCGGCGGTCGACCGCGAGCGCTACCCGCGCCTGCGCACCGCGCTGGTGCCGCTGGACGAGGCGGACATCGACATCTTCTACCGGCGCTTCTCGAAGGAGGCGTTCTGGCCGCTGCTGCACACGTTCTGGGAACGGGCGCAGTTCCGCGAGGACCACTGGCAGGTGTTCCTGCGCGTCAACCGCGCATTCGCCGAGGCCAGCGCGGCAGAAGCGGCACCCGGCGCGACGGTCTGGATCCACGACTACAACCTGTGGATGGTGCCGGCGTTCCTGCGCGAGCTGCGCCCGGACCTCGTCATCGCGTTCTTCCACCACACGCACTTCCCTTCGGCCGACGTGTTCAACGTCGTGCCGTGGCGGCGCGAGATCGTCGGCAGCCTGCTGCAATGCGACTACATCGGCTTCCACATCCCGCGCCAGGTCGAGAACTTCGTCGACGTCGCGCGCGGCGCGCTGCCGGTCAAGACGCTCGCGCGCACCAGCTGTGCCCCGCGCTTCCTGACCTACGGCTGCGCGGTGGGCCTGGACCGCTACAGCCACCGCATCGAGGCCGGCGGGCGCGAGGTCCGGCTCGGCGCGCATCCGGTCGGACTGGACGTAGCGCGCGTGCGGCGGTTGCTGGACACGCCGGAGGCCGCGCAGCGGATCGCGGCGCTGCGCGACTCGCTCGGCGGTCGGCGCCTGCTGTTCTCGGTGGAGCGGCTCGACTACACCAAGGGCACGCTGGAGAAGCTGCTCGCCTACGAACGGCTGCTGGAGACCTCGCCGGAGCTGCACCGGAAGATCAGCCTGACCGTCGTCTGCGTGCCGGCCTCGCGCCGGATGGTGATCTACCGCGAGCTGCAGACGCAGATCGAGCAGGTCGTCGGCCGCATCAACGGCCGGTTCTCCCAGGTCCACTGGACGCCGCTGCAGTTCTTCTTCCGGCCGTTGCCGTTCGAGGAACTGGTCGCCTGGTACGCGGTGGCCGACATCATGTGGATCACGCCGCTGCGCGACGGCCTGAACCTGGTCGCCAAGGAGTACGTGGCGGTGCAGGGCGCGAGCAAGGGCAGCGGCATCGTGCTGCTGTCGGAGTTCGCCGGCGTGGCCGCCGAGCTCAAGGGCGCGCTGCTGACCAATCCGCACGACATCGGCGATCTCCTCACCCAGGTCCGCCATGCGATCGGGCTGCGCCGGCACGAGGCGCGCAGCCGCCTGCGGCAGATGTACGAGATCGTCTGCCACAACGACATCGAGCGCTGGGGGCGCGAGTTCCTCCACGCTGCCGAGCGGAGTATCGCCGTGCCGGCCCCGGATTGATCCGGCGCGGCCGGCTTGCCGGCTGTCCGCACGGCGGGACGTTCCGGTATAAAAGAGCCTGCCAGGAAAGGTTCGCCGACGGCGGGGGACGGCATGACGACAACGGGCTCGGCTTTCGGAAGCGCGCCGGATGAACTGGGCCGGATCCTCGATCGTGCGCCGCCGGTGGCGGACGGCACCTTGCGCGGCGATACGCGGCTGACCCGGCCCTGGGGCCACGGCGCCCTGCACGCGCACCTGCCGGGCATGGAAGGTCACGTCATCATCACCTACTACGGGCAGCCGCAATCGATCCTCTGGCGGACCGGCGGCGACCGTCTGGCGTCCACCACACGCTCCGGCTCGATCACGATCATCCCGCAGGGACACGACGGCGACTGGGACATCGGTGGCCCGATCGGCGTCTCGCACGTGTTCCTGTCGAACCAGCGTTTGCAGGCCTGTGCCGAACAGCTGGCCGGCGGCAGCGCCGTGGACCTCGTTGCGCGTGTCGGCATCGACGACCCGGTGGCCGCGCGCGTCATGGAGATGCTCGGCCGCGAGGCGGATCTGACCGATCCGTCCTCGCGCCTGTTCGTGGAACAGGCCACCGACCTGCTCTGCACGCAGCTCGTGCGTGGCCATGCCTCGTTGGTCGCGCCGCGGCCGGCGCCTCCGAGCCGTGGCCTCGCCAACTGGCAGGTCAAGAAGGTGACCGCGTACATGCGCGAGCGGCTCGGCGCGCCGGTCGGGCTGGACGATCTCGCCGCCGTGGCGGGGCTCAGCCGTTTCCACTTCTGCACCGCGTTCCGCCAGGCCACTGGTCACACGCCGCACGACTGGCTGGTCCGGCTGCGCATCGAACGCGCACGGCAACTGCTGGCCGATCCCGCGCTGACGATCACCGAGATCGCGCTCGCCGTCGGCTACGAAACGCCGTCTTCGTTCGCGGCTGGTTTCCGGCGGATCACCGGCCTCACGCCGACGGCGTTTCGCCGGCGGCTCTGACGGGCGCCGCCGCCGCGAAGTCGGTCGAGACCGACACCGACCGCCAGGTGGCCAGGATCGCCGCATCCGACGCCAACTTGGCCTCGATCGCCGCCACCGTGTCGCTGCCGAGCGGCAGGCGTACAGGCGGGTCCGGCGCATCGGCGAAGGCGACCAGCGCGGCTGCCAGCCGGTCAGGGTCGCCCGGCTGGTCGTGGTTGAGACCCGCGGCGCGGGAGCGCGCGGCACCGGCGGTCGTGTTGTAGTCGGTGATCGAGGCCCCGCTGACCGCCAGCGAGGCCGCATCGAGGAAGTCGGTCCGGAAGTAGCCGGGCTCAACGGCCGTCACGTGGATCCCGAGCGGTGCCAGTTCCGCGTGCAGCGCTTCGGACAGTCCTTCGACCGCGAACTTGGTCGAGCAGTAGACGCCGAAGCCGGCTCCTGCACGGTAGCCGCCGATCGAGGACAGGTTGAGGATGCGTCCGGCGCGCTGCGCGCGCAGATGGGGCAGCACCGCGCGCGTCACCGTCAGCAGGCCGAACACGTTGGTGCGGTACAGCGCCTCGACTTCAGCGTCGGCCGCCTCCTCGACCGCACCGAGCAGGCCGTAGCCGGCATTGTTGAGCAGTACGTCGATGCGGCCGAAGCGCTCGACCGCGGCGGCCGCGGCGACTTTCGCCTGCGCCTCGTCGGTGACGTCGAGTGTGAGTACGAGCAGGCGCGGGTGTTCGCCGAGGCTTTCCGTCGCGGCCTTGGCGTTGCGGGCGGTGGCGACGACGGCGTCGCCGCCGGCGAGGGCGTGGCGCGCGATCCTCGCGCCGAGACCACGCGACGCGCCGGTGATGAACCAGGTCTTCATGGAATTGTCCTTGTCGGGAAGAAGGGAGGGGCGCCGAGCCGCCATCGGTCGGCCCGGGCAGCGGCGGTCGAAGGATGCGAGCGCGCTACGGTGCAGGCTGCACGCGCGTCCACAGGTCGTCGAAGGCGATGCTGTCGAAGAAGGCGAATGCCCGCACGATCTGGCCTTCGCGCAGGTCGAGGAACCAGGCGTAGGTGTTGGCATAGGGTTTGCCGTCGCGCGCCGTGCCGCTGGCGTCGAAGAAGACGATCACCGTGTCGCCGTCCTGATAGAGGTTGCGGAGGGTCGGCTTCAGGCCGGTGCTCATGCGCGCGTTGAAGGGGCCGATCACCCGGCTCAGGAACGCCTCGCGATTCTCGTAGGTTCTGGACGCGAGCGATTTGCCGGTGATCGTCCAGACCGCATCGTCCGCCAGTAGTGCGTAGGGACCGCCGGTGCCGGCCGCCCAGGCGGCGAACGCCTGGCGTACGATCTGGGCGTTGCGGTCTCCGTCGCGCGCGTGCGCCACGACTGGCGGCGCTAGCGTCGCGGCGAGCATCAGCAGGGCCGTAGCCACTCGGCGGCGGATCGAGCGGAAAGAGCGGGTGTTCATGGCGGTGTCCTCGGCAGGGGCCGGGCTGCCGTGCGGTGCACGGACGGCCCGGCGAGATGGGGTCAGATCGTGTTGTCCCAGGCGGCCGTCTGGTGCGCCTTGAGCATGTCCTCGATCGCCTTGGGCACCACGTTGCGGAACTTGCCGGTATCGGCCGGGACGATCTCGATCATGCGGTCGATCATTTCCTGCGGGTTCATCTTGCCTTCCGGCGTGGCGAAGAAGTCGTCGAAACCCTTGCGCAGTTCGGCGCGCCGGGTCAGGTGCTTGCCTTCGTCGAGCCAGCGGAACGGATTGTCGGCCATGGTCTCGTTGTAGCCGGTGTAGTAGGCCCCCGGATTGATCGTCTGCACCTTGATGCCGTAGGCGCCGAGCTCCTGCTGCATCGCCTCGGCGAACGCTTCCAGCGCATGCTTGGTCGAGACGTAGGTGCCCCAGTTGGCCGGCGTGAACAGGCCGCCCATCGACGAGGTGAACACCACCTTGCCCTTGACGCCGGTGTCGATCCACTTGCGCACGATGCCCTGCGTCAGCAGCAGCGGCAGGAACACGTTGATCTCGTAGTTGCGGCGGACCAGGTCCAGCGGGATCTCCCAGACCGGGCCGGCTTCGCCCTGGCCGGCGTTGTTCCACAGGACGTCGAAGTCCCAGGACTGCGCCTGCGCGATGTCGTACGGATCGGTCAGGTCCAGGCGCTCGACGCGCAGGTTGGAAAGGCCCAGCGCCTTGGCTTCCTCCCGCAGCGGCGTGACCTGCGGCGAGACTTGCACGGTGGCGATGACGTCGTGGCCGTTCCTGGCGATGCCGATGGCCGCGGCCTTGCCGAAGCCCGAGCCGGCGCCGGTGATCAGGATGGTCTTCTTGTTGGAAGGGGTGGTCATGGTGGTTCTCCTCGTAGGGTGATGGTCAGGATGGTCTGGCGGTGCGGGGAGCGGCCGGGCCGGGTGTCGCGGATCAGCTGTGCAGTGCGGCGACGGCGGCCTGGGCGATTTCGAGGTCCTGCGACGGCGCGCCACCGGAGACGCCAACCGCGCCGACCAGCGCGCCGGCCGCGTCGAACAGCGGCAACCCGCCCGGGAACGTGGCCAGGCCGCCGTTGCTACGCTCCAGGCCGGGCGCCGGCGCGCCGGGCTTGCAGTACTCCCAGACGACCTCGCTGGGGATCTGGAACAGGACCGCGGTGCGCGCCTTGGACGTGGCGACGTCGATCGAGCCGAGCACGGCGCCGTCCATCCGGCCGAACGCCTTGAGGTACGTGCCGCCATCGAGCACCGCGATGTTGACGGAGACGCCGAGGGCATCGGCGTGGGCTTCGCCGGCAGCGATCAGCGTGCGAGCCTGGATAAGGGTGATCATCGTTCTGCTCCTTGGGCGTTCGGTCGGGGAGGAGTCCCCTCGAACCGTGGGAGCAGGTTAGGCAGCGGCCGTCGCGGCCGCTGTTCGTCGTTTGCGGTGACTGTCGAAAACGTGCGATTGCTCGTCGGCGCCCCGCGTAGACGAGGGAGCTGCGTGCCGCCGGGACATGCCTGATGGCCCGCTCCGGGTCAGTCGCGGGCACTTGCGCACTTGTTCCGCGGCCTTCCAGACGTGCCCATCGGAGCGCAGCAGGGGCGCTGGTCGGCTTTTTTGACCGCACCTACGGCGTGCTGCAGAGGACGCTCGCGGGATGCCTGGCCGGCTACTTGCCGGCTGGCTCGAAGCCGTCTGAAAAAACGGCCTCAATCAGGCGAAGCCGGTAGCGGAAATGGCCTGCGTCGCCGCCGACCGAGACAAGCCATTCGTCGGGCCCGATGCCCGAAGCGGCGAGCTGATTGCGGGGAGCCAGTCGGGTTCCCAGCCAGTCGCTCGTGGCCAACGTGCGTCCGGTGCCTGTATCGAGCACGTGCAGTCGCCCCTCTGCGGCGGCTAGTAGCGGCTTCGAGGCATCACCGAGCGGAAGAATGGCGTCAAGCGGCATACCGGTGCTGATGCTGCGCAGATGGGTCAGCGTACGCGAGTCGTAGAAGCTGATCTGCCCGCCCGTGGTGAAGGTCATCAGCGAGTCGGGCGACCCTTCCACCGGAGACGGCAGCAGGTGCAAGCCGGACGCGCCGACAGGTAGCGCCGACAATGGTTGAAGGGAATGCGCGTCGACGACGTGGAGCGACTCGGACGAGGCCAGAAGGAGTGCAGGCGGTGATCGGGGCGTAGCCTTCAGGAACTCCATGCCCACGACCGAACCGCCGGTATGCCCGATCGGCTGCGATGCGGCCAGCAGCTGACCCGTCGTCCCGGAAAGAACGGCGATCAGCGCAGGCTGGTCGGGCGAGAACGGCATTGCCAGCGAGACCGCGATATCGGCGACACCATCGCCGTCGTAGTCGAATGCCACGGCATGCTCGATCACGCGGCTCGCGAATGGCTCCTGTCTGCCGTCCAGTTGCCATCGCGTCTCGTGGGTCGAGCCGTCGATGACCGACAACCGGCTATCGGAGGAGCCGTAGCCATAGACGGCGATGTCCGATCGAGCGCCCACCGGCATAAGAAGAACGCCGTTGGCCGAGAGCGAGAACGGCGAATCCGGTTGCCAGGGGACCTCTGGTGATTGCCATTCGAGCTGTCCGCTTTGCACATCGTGGATGCGCACTGTCGTCTCCAAGCGGTCGCTTTCCGAAGCGAAGACCTGCTCCGGAATACCATCCCCGTCGACGTCGCCAATCGCGACATTGGTGAAGCGCCCGTCGAGGGACTCCAGAGCGAACGTCCACCGGCCACGTCGCAGATCCACCCAGCGGGCCCGCGTACGCCGTCCGTTTCCATCGAGCGACCCTTCGGCGAGCCCCAGGTCCTGGTAGCCGTCCCCGTCCAAGTCGCCCTGGGCGACCGCGCAGATGCAGTAGTCGTAGGTCTGTATCGTGTAGCGCTCCTGTTGTGTCTCCCCGTCGAGGAAATGCAGCGAGGCCCAGAGTTGGGCGTCGCCATAGACGATCTCGTCGCGACCGTCCCGGTCCAGGTCGTAGACGCCCAGCGCTCCAACACCGTACTGGCTCTTGTGAGTCCACAGCCACGGCCAGGGCGCCTCGGCGCCGACGACTCCCAGGTCCCAACCCGCGGTGACGATCTGCAGGGCCCCACCCAGGCCGCTCCTGGCGGCCATCACGCGGTCGGCGAAGCCGCCACTGGGTCCTCCCTGATCTGCACCGGTGGCACCGTCGACGATGTTCCGCGAGTTACCGACGACAATCTCCAATGCAGCGTCGGCGTCGAGCTGCACTAGTGCGAGTTCGGAGGCGGGCCATTGGGTTCGGGTCTGCCAGAGAAGCTGGCCGGTTGCGAGTGAGTAGGACCTCAACTCATAGTCGTCGAAGGAGGCGATCAGTTCGTCCATGCCGTCGGCATTGACGTCACCGATCACGGCTTTGCGCGGAACGCCGGCCAGTTCGAAGCCGCGCAGAGGCTTGAGCGGCCAGCCGCCATAGGCCATCAGGCGTCCACGGAACGCGGTGAGGTGGCTTAGCGTGTAAATCGTTTCCGCGGGAACGGCGCCGGAGGCCGCCATCACGGCGACGAGCGATTCGCCCGGAACGACCAACGACTGCTTGACTTCGATCTGGTCGGCGGCATTCATGCCCACGACGATCAACAAGCGGGAATAACCGGCATGTGCAGAGAACGCGAAATCATCGCGGCCATCACCATCGAGATCGCGGACAGAAAAACCGTCCCGCGCCGCGAAGAACAGGCTGGGGATTTCGCTCCCAAGTGACTCCAGTTCCACGCCGTTCGCAAAGGCCACGGAACCGGTGATGGGCACGAGCCAAGCGAGCGCCGCGAACAACGAAAGACGACGTCGATCCCGACGTACTTTCATGAAGCTTCCCCTGACGAAACGATCGTTGCGATCCAGTCACCGATTCTAGGCGATAGGCGCATCTACGGGCATCGTTTCGCCGGCCTCGGCAGCCATCAACGGGCAATTACGACGACTGGGTGCATCGTGACGGCGCCAAACCGATCGTATGCACGTTGCATGCATGCGCGACGCTTTGAAGACGAAGCCCCCGGCATTCGCCGGGGGCTTCGTCACTTCAGTCGAACCTGGAGGTCGCTCAGGTTCGTTGACGCAGGACGACCAGGCTGGCGAGTCCCATCAAGGTCAGCAGTACCAGGGTCGACCAGCCGCCGACCGGTACCGGCACCACGACCGCGGCGGGAGCGCGGGCCTGGCCGGTCAGTACCACGTTGACGGACCCGACATCGGCGGTCACCGTGATCGTCTGCGAGTAGGTGCCCGGGCTCCCGGGCGCGAACGCATAGATCACCGTGCAGCTTTCGTCGGCATCGAGCGGGAACGGCACGGCACCGCAGGTGCCGCCCGGCAGCTGGCTGAACGGGGCGGTGGCCGGACTCAGGCCGGTCACCGTCAGCGGACCCGAGCCGGTGTTGACGACGGTGAGGGTCCGCGTGCTGCTGTCGCCGACGTTGAGCTCGCCGAAATCGAGCGTGGCATTCAACACGCCCAGGACGCCTGACACGCCGGTACCACTCAGCGTGATCGAGCCGCCGCCCGGCACGTTCGCCGTCACGGTCAGCGTCTGGCTGGCCGGGCCGGCGGCCGTCGGTGCGAAGGTATAGCCGACGGTGCACGACGCACCGGCCGCGATCGTGATCGGCAGCGCGCCGCAGGTGCCGCCGGACTGCGCGAACGGTGCAGCGGCAGCGCTCAGCGCGGTCACCTGCAGGGGTGCGCCGCCACTGTTGCCGAGCGTCACCGACTGGACCGGACTGGTCGAACCGATCGCCACCGGTCCGAAGTCGAGGCTGGCCGGCGCGAGGGTCAGGCTGCCCTGTGTGCCGGTGCCGCTCAGCATGATCGAGCCGCCACCCGGTACGTTCGCCGTCACGGTCAGCGTCTGGCTGGCCGGGCCGGTGGTCGTCGGCGCGAAGGTGTAGCCGACCGTGCACGAGGCACCGGCCGCGATCGTGATCGGCACTGCGCCGCAGGTGCCGCCCGACTGCGCGAACGGCGCCGCGGCAGCGCCCAGTGCGGTCACCTGCAGGGGTGCGCCGCCGCTGTTGCCGAGCGTCACCGACTGGACCGGACTGGTCGAGCCGACCGCCACCGATCCGAAATCGAGGCTGCCCGGCGTGACGGTCAGGCTGCCCTGCGTGCCGGTACCGCTCAGCGTGATCGAGCCGCCGCCCGGAGCATCGGCCGTCACGGTCAGCGTCTGGCTGGCGGGACCGGCGGCGGCCGGCGCGAAGGTGTAGCCGAGCGTGCAGGAGGCGCCTCCGGCGATCGTGATCGGCGGCGCGCCGCAGGTGCCGCCCGATTGCGCGAACGGTGCGCTGGCCGCCGTCACCGCCGTCACCTGCAGCGACACGTCGCCGCTGTTGGACAGGGTCACGCTCAATGGCGCACTGGTGGTGCCGACCGGCACGGTGCCGAAGGCGAGTGTCGTCGGCGCCAGCGTCAGTGCAGCGGGCTGGAGCACGGTCGTGGTGTCGGTCTGGCTGTTGTTGGCCGGGACCGGATCGGTCACGCCTGCCGCTGCCGCTACCGTGGCTACATTGGACAGCGTGCCGGTCGCCGCCGGCGATACCGTGCAGACCGCCGTGTAGGTGACGCTGCCACCGGCCGGCAGGTTGACGGTGTCGCTGAGGTTGCCGCTGCCACCGGCCGTGCAGGTGCCGCCTCCCGTGCCCGTGCAGGTCCACGCCACGCTGGCGCAGCCGGCCGGGAACGTGTCGGTGACGGTCGAGCCCGGCGCGTGGCTGGGCCCGGCGTTGCTCGCGACGAGGGTGTAGGTCGTGCTGCCGCCGGCCACGACCGAGGCGACGCCGTCGGTGTTCGTGATCGCCAGGTCCGCCTGCGCAGCCAGCGTGTCGGTGTCGGTCGCCGAATCGTTGGCCGCGTTCGGATCGGAACTGCCGGCGATGGTCGCCGTGTTGCTCAGCGAACCGGTGGCCGCGGGGTCGATGGTGCAGACCGCCGTGTAGGTGACCGACGCGCCGTTCGGCAGGTCGAGCGTATCGGCGATGTTGCCGCTGCCCGCGGCGGTGAAGCCGGCGGCGCCGCCCGCGCCGGTGGCGGTGTAGGCCACGCTGGCGCACTGGGCCGGGAAGGTGTCGGCGACGGCGGCGGCGGGGTCGTTGCCCGGCCCCAGGTTGGACGCGACGATGCTGTAGGTAACGGCCGTTCCCGGGACCGCGTCGGTCACCCCGTCGGTCTTGGTGATCGCCAGGTCGGCGTCGAGGATGCCGAAGGTGTCGACGGTGGAGGCACCGCCGATGCCGTCATTGGGCAGGCCCTCGGCGATGATCGTGATTGCATACGGCAGGTCGCCTGCCGTGTTCACGCCGAAGTTGAATTCCACCGACCGGCTCGCGCCGTTGGGCCAGGGCGCGGTCGTCGTGATCACGCCCATCGCCAAGCTGGAGTTGACGCCGCCGCCGGACGCCTGCGCGGCCGGTGTCTGCAGCGTCAGCGCCTGGGCCGTCACCGTCGTCGTGTCGGTCAAGGTGATGGTCTGCGTGGGCGAGTTGAGTGCGCGCAGGTCGAGCACGCCGGCGGGCGGCGTAGCGCCGGTCAGGGTCGACAAGGCGATGATGCGGTAGCGGAACGCGGTCAGTGGCTTGCCCGACTGGTTGGTGTACGTGCGTCGGATCTTCAGCGTGCCGTTCGCGCCGTTGGTCACCGGCGTCAGGTCACGGACCAGGTTCGGCTCGGCGTCGGCGGGCTGGCCCGGGTCGATGACGGCGGCGGTCATCGTGTCCGCACTGTGCATCGGTGCCGCCGTCGTGGTGAACGCGGTCATCGTGTGTCCGCGTTGGGGGCCGGGCGCACCCAGGATCGCGGCAACGCCGCTGAAGGTGCCGCCGGTCGGCTCGACCAGGATGAAGTCCGCCGCGTTGTCGCCGGTGTCCTGCGGGAAGTTCGGCCCCGTCCCGCTCGGCTCCGTCTTGCGCACCCAGCTGTGCTGCCCCGCCGCCGTGATGCCGGCGGCCGGTGCCAGCCCGGTGCCTTCCTTGTAGTCGGCGAGGGTCACCGAGCTGTAGCCGACCGCGTCCAGGCGATTGGCGCTGGCCGCCGCCGACGTGGAGAAGACCGCCAGGCCGACGTCGTCGGGCAGGAAGCCGACCGTGGCCGATGCCGGGTTGACCGAGACGTTGGCCGAGCCGCTGGCCGTGATGCCGGTGCCCGTGGGGTAGGTGGACAGGCTGTAGGTATTGCCGGCCGGCGATGGTGCCGTCGGTTGCGTGGAAATCAGGAAGTAGCTGCGCGGTGCGAGGGCGAGGGGGCCTGCGGTGCTCAGCGTCTGCGGAAGCACCAGGAACGTGGTTTCCGCGGCGCCCTGGGCGCCGGCGATGCGCCAGCCCGCCCCTGAGGGGCTGGTGGGATCCGCGCCGGGGACCGCGTCGATGATCGTGATCGACTGGTCGGTGTTGTTGTACAGCTCGATGAACTCGTCCGCCGAGCCGTCCGAGCCGGGCGGCGTGGTGCCGGCACCGCGCGTGCGGAACTCGGAGATCAGGATGTCGCCTGCTGCCGGCGGCGCCGGTCGTGCGTCGAAGGTGAGCGTCCAGCCGCCGCTGATCGTGCCGCCGTCGAGGTTGGCGTCGTCGATGATGTAGAGATTCCAGGTGCCGTTGGGGTTGTCGCCGTTGAACGCGGACAGCGTGTAGACGTAGGGCGCTCCCGGTGCCGGCGCCGGGAAGAGATCGGTGGTACCGGAATTGGCCGGACGATAGGTGCCGGTGACGAACGGTACGCCGGTATTGCCGGTGACCGTCGACGGCACCGGCCGCTCGGCATAGTCGTCGAGCGCGAGGTTGATGTTCGACACGCCCGGCGAGCCGGCACCGAAGTCGGACATCAGCACGACTTTGCGGCCGCTCGGCGACACCAGCAGGATGTCGACGTCGGCCGGGAATGCATGCGAGAACCCGTTGATCGTCACCGACACGCGTTCGATCACGCCGGTCTCGCCGGCCACGGTGATCGGCGAGGGGTACAGCGATGCCGCCTGACCGGTGGCCGGGCAGGGATTCGGGCAGTCGGTGATGGTGATTGCCGTCGCGTTGGTGTAACTGGTGGGGCCACCGCGCGGCGTCGTCACCGGCCGGCTGGCCGGCGGGCTGCCCGCGTCGGCCCGGAAGGCGCGTACCACCGGCGTCGCGGCCGGCTCGACGGCAAATGATTTTTCGGCGAATGCCGTGGAGGGTGCGGCAAGCGCACCGAGCAGCGCGATCGACATCCACACCCCATGCGACCGCAGCCAAGAACTGCGCGCACGCCGTGCGCGCGACATTAGGCACATTGTCATCGTTTTCCCCATTTATCCCTGGAGGCGCCAAGGCTACTCCTCGGCGATTACGTTCGCACCATCGTCGAAGGCACGGCGTGGGGGATCGGCGGGGGCTGCCGGGAGCGGCGTTCAGGTTCCGGAACGCGGGCGCGGCAGGTCCGCACGCGGCCCCGGTCCGTCGGCGTGACGGGCCGGGGCGGCGAGGATGGCCTGAACGACGGCCCGGGATTTCTTCCTGCGTGTCCGGGCCGGCCCGTCAGGCCTTGGCGAACACTAGGTGCCCGCCTTCGGCGTCCACGGCGATGCCGTCGCCCGGCTGGAAGCGTCCTTCGAGGATCTCCTTCGCCAGCGGGTTCTCCAACTGCTGCTGGATCGCACGCTTGAGCGGGCGGGCGCCGTAGACCGGATCGAAGCCGACGTTGCCGAGCAGGTCCAGCGCCTTGTCCGAGATCGAGAGGCGCAGCTGGCGTTCGGCCAGGCGCCTGCCGAGGTAGTCGGTCTGGATCCGCGCGATCGTGCGGATCTGCGCCTTGTCGAGCGGACGGAACACGACGATCTCGTCGAGGCGGTTGATGAACTCCGGCCGGAAGTGCGCCTGGACCACGCCCATCACGGCGGCCTTCATCTGCGTGTACTGCGCCTCGTCGTCGCCGGCCAGCTCCTGGATGTACTGCGAGCCGAGATTGGAGGTCATCACGATCACGGTGTTGCGGAAATCGACCGTGCGGCCCTGGCCGTCGGTGAGGCGGCCGTCGTCGAGCACCTGCAGCAGCACGTTGAAGACGTCGGCGTGCGCCTTCTCGACCTCGTCGAGCAGGATCACGCTGTACGGGCGCCGCCGCACGGCCTCGGTCAGGTAGCCGCCTTCGTCGTAGCCGACGTAGCCCGGCGGCGCGCCGATCAGGCGGCTGACCGAGTGCTTCTCCATGAACTCGCTCATGTCGATGCGCACCATCGCCTCGCCCGAGTCGAACAGGAACTCGGCCAGCGCCTTGCACAGCTCGGTCTTGCCGACGCCGGTGGGGCCGAGGAACAGGAACGAGCCGTTCGGGCGGTTCGGGTCCGACAGGCCCGCGCGCGAGCGGCGGATCGCATCGGACACGGCCCTGACCGCCTCGTCCTGGCCGACCACCCGCTTGTGCAGATCCTCTTCCATGCGCAGCAGTTTCTCGCGCTCGCCCTCGAGCATCTTGCTGACCGGGATGCCGGTCCAGCGGCTGACGACCTCGGCGATCTCCTCGGCGGTCACGCGGTCCTGCAGCAGCTGGAAGCCGGAGGTCTCGGCCTTCTGCGCCTCGCCCAGCTGCTTCTCCAGCTGCGGGATGCGGCCGTACTGGATCTCCGACACCTTGGCGTAGTCGCCCTGGCGCATCGCCGCTTCCAGTGCCAGCCGCGCCTGCTCGATCTCCTCCTTGATCGTCTTGGTGCCGGCCACCGCGGCCTTCTCGGATTTCCAGATCTCCTCCAGGTCCGAGTACTCGCGCTCCAGGCCGTCGATCTCGGTTTCCAGGTCGGCCAGGCGCTGCCGCGACTCGGCGTCCTTCTCCTTCTTGAGCGCCTCGCGCTGGATCTTGAGCTGAATCAGCCGCCGTTCCTTGCGGTCCAGTTCCTCGGGCTTGGAGTCGATCTCCATGCGGATGCGGCTGGCCGCCTCGTCCATCAGGTCGATCGCCTTGTCCGGCAGCTGCCGGTCGGGGATGTAGCGGTGCGACAGCGTGGCCGCCGCGACGATCGCCGGGTCGGTGATCTCCACGCCGTGATGGACGGCGTACTTCTCCTTGAGGCCGCGCAGGATCGCGATGGTGTCCTCGACGCTGGGTTCGCCGACGAAGACCTTCTGGAAGCGCCGCTCGAGCGCGGCGTCCTTCTCGATGTACTTGCGGTACTCGTCGAGCGTGGTCGCGCCGATGCAGTGCAGCTCGCCGCGCGCGAGCGCGGGCTTCAGCATGTTGCCGGCGTCCATCGCGCCTTCGGCCTTGCCGGCGCCGACCATCGTGTGCAGCTCGTCGATGAACAGGATCACCCGGCCTTCCTGCTTGGCGAGGTCGTTGAGCACGCCCTTGAGGCGTTCCTCGAATTCGCCGCGGAACTTGGCGCCGGCGATCAGCGCGCCCATGTCGAGCGACAGCACGCGCTTGTCGCGCAGGCCTTCGGGCACTTCGTGATTGATGATGCGCTGGGCCAGGCCTTCGACGATCGCGGTCTTGCCGACACCCGGCTCGCCGATCAGCACCGGATTGTTCTTGGTGCGCCGCTGCAGCACCTGGATCACGCGGCGGATTTCCTCGTCGCGGCCGATCACCGGATCGAGCTTGCCGGACTCCGAGCGCGCGGTCAGGTCGACGCAGTACTTCTCCAGCGCCTGGCGGGTTTCCTCGGCGCTCTCCGAGTCGACCTTCTCGCCGCCGCGGACCTTCTCGATCGCGGCCTCCAGCGGGGCCTTGGTGGCGCCGGCCGCCTTGAGCGCGGCACCGACTTCGCCCTTGTCCTCGAGGGCGGCCAGCACGAACAGCTCGCTGGCGATGAACTGGTCGCCGCGCTGCTGGGCCAGCTTGTCGGTGAGGTTCAGCAGGCGGCCGAGGTCGTTGCCGACGTTGATGGTGCCTTCCTGGCCGGCCACCTTCGGCAGCTTGTCCAGCGCCTGGCCGACGCGTGCGCGCAGCGCGGCCACGTTGACGCCGGCCTGCGCCAGCAGCGGTGCGGTGGAGCCGCCCTGCTGGTCGAGCAGCGCGGCCAGCACGTGCGCCGGCGCGAGCATGTTGTGGTCGCGGCCCACGGCCAGGCTCTGGGCATCGGCCAGGGCCTGCTGGAAACGCGACGTGAGTTTGTCCATTCGCATCGATCGGTACCTGAAAAAGGGGGAGGCGGCGCATGGCCGCGAATGCCGTGAAAATGAGGCTGGATCGGTCCGGATCAAGCAGGTGGCGGGGCATTCCCGCAGCTGCGGCGTCCAGTGTGCCTCAGCCACCCGGCCGGATCCTTGACCCCGATCAGGTGGAAAAGCCGCGCCGGAGCGGGCAGCATCGGCACGGGGCGCCGCCGGAGACCTTGCATGATCACCGTCCACCACCTGGAGAATTCGCGCTCGCAGCGCGTGCTGTGGCTGCTCGAAGAGCTGGGTCTGGACTACGCCATCGTGCGCTACGCGCGCGACCCGGAAACGCTGCTGGCGCCGCCGGAACTGCACCGGGTCCATCCGCTCGGCAAGTCGCCGGTGATCGTCGACGGCGCGCTGACGATCGCCGAATCCGGCGCCATCATCGAGTACCTGGTCGACCGCCACGGTTCGGCGCTGGCGCCGCCGGCCGGCTCGCCCGAGCGCCTGCGGTACACCTACTGGCTGCACTTCGCCGAAGGCTCGGCGATGCCGCCGCTGCTGCTCAAGCTGGTCTTCCAGCGACTGGCCACGGCACCGATGCCGTTCTTCGCGCGGCCGGTCGCCCGCCGCATCGCCGCATCGGTGCAGCAGCGGCTGGTGGATCCGCAGCTCGTGCGCCAGCTCGACTACCTGGAGGGCGAGCTGGCCGGACAGGACTGGTTTGCCGGCGCCGCGTTCAGCGCCGCCGACGTCCAGATGAGTTTTCCGGTCGAAGCCGCCGCGGCGCGCGCGGGCCTGGATGCCGGCCGGCCGCGCCTCTGGGACTGGCTGCAGCGCATCCACGCGCGGCCGGCCTATCGGCGCGCGCTGGAGCGCGGCGGTCCGTACCAGCTACTCGGCGAATGAGCGGCGATGCGGGTGGAATGCGCTTCGCGCGGGGAGGCGTGAGCCGATGAGGAAGATCCTGGTCCTGAGCGTCTCGGCCGGCGCCGGCCACGTGCGTGCCGCCCAGGCCCTGGTCGCCGCCGCGGCCGGCCTCCCCGATGTGGAGGTCGTGCACTGCGACGTGCTCGACTTCGTGCCGGCGGCGTTCCGCAAGCTCTATGCGGAGTTCTATCTGGACCTGGTCGGCCGCCATCCGCACCTGTGGGCCTACCTGTACGACAAGGCCGACCGCGCGCCGCGCGAGGCCTGGTTCTCGCGCATGCGCCGTGCGGTCGAGCGCCTCAACACGCGCGCCCTGCACGAGGAGGTCGCCCGCCAGGGCGCCGACGCGATCGTCTGCACGCATTTCCTGCCGGCGGAGCTGCTGGCGCGGCGGATCGCTCATGGCGAGGCGGTGCCGCCGGTCTGGGTGCAGGTCACCGACTACGACGTGCACCGCCTCTGGGTGCAGCCGGGCATGCGCGGTTACCTGGTGGCCGGCGACGAGACCGCGTTCCGCCTGCGCGAGCTGCTGCCCGACACGCCCCGCATCGCCGTCACCGGCATCCCGGTGCTGCCGCCGTTCGCGCAGCGTCACGACCGCGCCGCCTGCGCGGCGGAGCTGGGCATCGACCCGCAGCGCACGACGGTGCTGGTGATGACCGGCGGTGCCGGCATCGGCAGCGGTGCGGCGATGGTCGAGCGGCTGCTGGCGATCGACGGCGATTTCCAGATCGTCGCGCTGGCCGGCCGCAACGAGGCCCTGCTGGCCGCGTACCACCGGCTGGCGGCAGCGCAGCCGCAGCGCCTGTGGCCGCTCGGCTTCACGACGACGGTCGAGCGGGTCATGGCCTGCGCCGACATCGCCGTGACCAAGCCCGGCGGGCTCAGCATTTCCGAGTGCCTGGCCGTCGGCCTGCCGATGGTGCTGATCGCGCCGATACCGGGTCAGGAAGAGCGCAATGCCAGCCACCTGCTGGAACAGGGGGCGGCTCTGCTGGCCCTCGACGCCACGGCGCTGGAGTACCGCATCCGCCGGCTGCTGGCCGATCCGGCGCTGCGCGCTGGCCTGCGCCAGCGCTGCCTGGCGATTCGCCGGCCGGCCGCGGCACGGCAGTCACTGGACCAGGTGCTGGATGCCGATGTGGCGCGTTGAGACGGCCCGCGCCGGCCTGCGCCGGCTCTCGGCCGCCGCCCTGGCGTTGCTGGCCGGGGCGTCGCCGTTGGCGGCGCGTCCGCTGGCCGGCGACGAGCAGGTGCTGTTCGTGCCGGGCATCGCCCGCCCGCTCGAGGCCGGGCGGATCGAGGTCGCGATCGACGCCTGGGTCTACGAGCGCGAGGAGCGGCCGCGCCTGGCCGCGGCGTTCGCACGCTATATCGGGTTCGACTTGGCCACGGCGACGGCGGCGGATCGCGAACGGTTCGAACAGCGCACGCGCCTGTTCCTGGTCGACTCGGAGAACCGCAAGCGGCTGGACGTAGCGTTTCCCGGCGGGCTGCGCGTCACCCTGCCGCGTACGCGGCACGGCGGGCGCAGCACCACGCGCGTCACGATGGACGGCGGCGCCATCGCGGCCGACGCGCGCTGGGTCGACTTCCATGCCGTCCTGCCGCCGACGGATGCCCGCCGCTTCGCCGGCCGTGCCCTGTGGGTGCCGGCGCGCGGCCTGTCGGTGGTGTCGGACATCGACGACACGATCAAGGACTCGGGTGTCGCCGACCGGCGCACCCTGCTGCTCAACAGCTTCGTCCACCCCTTCAAGGCGGTGCCCGGCATGGCGGATCGCTACCGGCAGCTGGCGGCGGCGCCGGGCCTGCGTTTCCACTACGTGTCGGGCAGCCCGATCCAGCTGCTGGCGCCGCTGACCGACTTCCTCGCGGCGGCGGGCTTTCCGGACGGCAGCATGCACCTGCGCGAAGCGACCGCGTGGCGGACGCTGGTCCCGCGCGAGGGCGCCTCCGAGGCGCACAAGCTCGGGGTCCTCCGGCGGCTCCTGGCCGACCTGCCGCATCGCGATTTCGTCTTGGTCGGCGACGCCACCGAGGCCGACCCGGAGATCTACGCGACGCTGGCGCGCGAGCAGCCGGACCGCGTCTGCGCGATCCTGATCCGCGATCCCGGCCACGCCGGGCGCGACGCCTCGCGCTATCGCAGCGCGTTCGCTGGCATCGCGCCCGAGCGCTGGCGGCTGTTCGACACGATCGAGGACGTGGCCGCGCCGCTGGATCGCTGCGTGTCGGCCGCGCGCTGAACACCGCCGGAAGCCCGCGGCGGCTGGCGGCCGGGGCGCGCTTGCGCGGCGCCGCCGGTGCGGCAGAATCGGGGCGACGCCCGAGCGTCTGCCATCCCCTATGCCGATGACGCACGAGACACGGTCCGGCGGCCTGCCGCCGCCACCGGCCCTGGCAGCCGACGCCGCCCTGTTCCTGGACCTGGACGGCACGCTGCTGGACTTCGCGCTGCGGCCGCAGGATGTCGTCGTCGCTGCCGGACTGCGCGAGGCGCTGCAGCGGCTGCACGTGCGGCTCGGCGGCGCGCTGGCCCTGGTCAGCGGCCGCCCGCTGGCCGACATCGACCGCCTGTCCGGCCTGCCGCAGCTTGCCGCCGCCGGCCTGCACGGCGCACAGGTGCGCACGCCAGCTGGCGTGGTCGAGCAGGCGCCGCCGCCGGCGGCCGGTCTGGACCCGGTGCGGGCGCATCTGCGGGGCTTCGCCGAGCGCTGGCCCGGCGTGCTGGTCGAGGACAAGCACGACGCGCTCGCGCTGCATTACCGCGCGGCGCCCCACGCGCAGGCGGCGGTCGAGGCGATCGCTGCGGACCTCCTGCGCATCGCCGGTTCAGGATTCGCGTTGCAGCATGGCAACCGCGTCGTCGAGCTTCGCCCGGCGGGCAGCGACAAGGGAACGGCGGTGGTGCGCCTGCTCGGCGAGCCGCCGTTCGCCGGCCGCCTGCCGTGGATGATCGGCGACGACCTGACCGACGAGCACGCCTTCCGCCGCGTCAACGCGCTCGGCGGCCGCAGCGTAATCGTCGGCCCGCGCCGGCCCAGTGCGGCGCGCCATGCGCTGGCCGGGCCGGACGCGGTGCGGGCCTGGCTGGCCGAGGCCGCTTCGGCGCCGGGACCGGCCACCGGATAGGAAGGGCATGAGCCAGTCGCAGGATCTCGAACTCGGCATCATCGGCAACGGCGGCGTCAGCGCGCTGGTCGATCGGCGCGGACGGATCGTCTGGGGCTGCCTGCCGACGTTCGACGGCGATCCGGTGTTCTGCAGCCTGCTGACACCGACGATCGGCGAGGCCGGCCTGTTCGACGTGCTGCTCGACGGCCTGGCGGACCAGACCCAGCACTACCTCGACAACAGCGCGGTGCTGCGCACCCGCCTTTCGTCCGCCGACGGCAGCGCCGTGGAGATCACCGACTTCGCGCCGCGCTACAAGCAGCACGGCCGCCTGTTCCACCCGATGACCCTGGTGCGCACGTTGCGGCCGGTCGCCGGCGCGCCGCGCATCCGCGTCCGCCTGCGGCCGCTGGCCGGGTACGGTGCCCGCCGGCCGGAACGCACGCTCGGCTCCAACCATGTGCGCTTCCTGCTCGACGGCTTGGTGCTGCGCGCGACCAGCGACATGCCGCTGCCGATGCTGGCCGACGAGCTGCCGTTCCTGCTCGACCGGCCGGTCCACATCGTGCTCGGTCCCGACGAGACGCTGGCCGAGTCGCCGGCGCGCTTCGCGCACGAAGCGCAGGAAGCCACGCTCGGCTACTGGCACGAGTGGGTGCGCTACCTGTCGATCCCGGCCGAGTGGCAGGAGGCGGTGATCCGCGCCGCCATCACCCTGAAGCTGTGCCAGTACGAGGGCACCGGCGCCATCGTCGCGGCGATGACCACCTCGATCCCGGAGGCCGCACACACGGTGCGCAACTGGGACTACCGCTACTGCTGGTTGCGCGACGCCGCCTTCGTCGTGCGTGCGCTCAACCGCCTGGGCGCCACGCGCAGCATGGAGGAGTACCTGCGCTACCTGTTCAACCTGGCGGCCGGGCAGGGTGATTTGGCACCGGTGTACGGCATCCATTTCGAGCGCGAGCTGCACGAGCGCGAGGCCGAGCACCTGGCCGGCTACCGCGGCATGGGGCCGGTGCGGATCGGCAACGACGCCTGGCGCCAGACCCAGCACGACGTCCACGGCAGCGTGGTACTGGCGGCGACGCAGCTGTTCTTCGACCGGCGCCTGGTCGCCGCCGGCGACGCCGCGGCATTCCGGCGCCTGGAGCCGGCCGGCGAGGCGGCCTGGCGGCTCTACGACCAGCCCGATGCGGGACTCTGGGAGTTCCGCGGGCGCGCCTCGGTGCACACCTATTCGAGCGTGACCTGCTGGGCCGGCTGCGATCGCCTGGCGCGCATCGCCGGCCATCTCGGCCTGGCCGACCGCGCCGGCCACTGGCGTGCGCGCGCCGACGCGATGCGCATGAAGATCCTGGAACGCGCGGTCCATCCGCAGCGCGGCCATTTCGTCGACGTCTTCGACGGCAGCGGGCTGGACGCCAGCCTGCTGCTGCTGGCCGAGCTGGGTTTCGTCGGCGCCACCGACCCGCGCTACGTGGCGACCGTCGAGGCGATCGGCGCGGCGCTGGCACGCGGCCACCACCTGTTCCGCTACATCGCGGCCGACGACTTCGGCATGCCGGAGACCGGCTTCACGATCTGCAGCTTCTGGTACGTCGACGCGCTGGCGGCGATCGGGCGGCGCGAGGAGGCGCGTGCGCTGTTCGAGAAGCTGCTGTCCCAGCGCAACGCGCTGGGCCTGCTGTCCGAGGACATCGCCCCGGCGACCGGCGAACTGTGGGGCAACTTCCCGCAGACCTATTCGCTGGTCGGCCTGGTCAATGCGGCGATGCGCTTGTCGCGCAGCTGGGAGGAGCTGTCGTGAACGCCGCCTTCCGGTCCGGCGCGGCACATGCGGGACGGCGGTGATGGGGCGCCTGGTCGTCGTCTCCAACCGCGTCGCCGTGCCGCGCGAGCGGCGCGCCGGCGGCCTGGCGGCGGCGATGCATGCGGCGCTGTCGCAGCGCGGGGGGCTGTGGTTCGGCTGGAGCGGGCGCGTCGTCGCGGCACCGGCCGACGCGCCGAAGATGGAAGCGCAGGGCGCGATCACCTACGCGCTGACCGACCTCGGCCGCGCCGACTACGAGGCCTACTACCTCGGCTATGCCAACCGCGCGCTGTGGCCGCTGTTCCACTACCAGCCGAACCTGGTGGAGTTCAGCCGCGCGAACCTGGAAGGGTACCTGCGCGTCAACCGGCGATTCGCGGCGCAGCTGGCGCGGCTGCTGCGCGAGGACGACACCGTCTGGGTCCACGACTATCACCTGATCCCGCTCGCCAGCGAGCTGCGCGCGCTCGGCGTCGGCGCGAGGATCGGCTTCTTCCTGCACATCCCGTTGCCGGCGCCGGAACTGATGGCGATGCTGCCGGGGCATCGCCGGCTGGTGGAGTCGCTGGCCGACTACGATCTCGTCGGCCTGCAGACCGAGGCCGACCGGCACGCGCTGGCCGACTACTTCGTTCGCGAGTGCGGGGCGTCGACCGCCGATGGCCGCCTGATCCTCACGCCGGGCGGTCGCCGCTTCCGCATCGGCGCGTTCCCGATCAGCATCGATACCGCCCTGATCGCCCGCCTGGCCACGTCCGGCTCGACCAATGCCGCCACGCGCGGCCTGGTCAGCAGCCTGCAGGGACGGGCGCTGGCGATCGGCGTGGACCGCCTGGACTACTCCAAGGGCCTGCCCGAACGCTTCGAGGCATTCGGCCGCTTCCTGGCGCGGCATGCCGAGCGCCGCCGCCAGGTGTCGATGATGCAGATCGCCCCGCTCTCGCGCGAGGACGTGCCCGAGTACCGCGAGCTGCGCGAGCGGCTCGAACGCATGGCCGGCGCCACCAACGGCCAGTACGCCGAGCCGGACTGGGTGCCGATCCGCTACATCAACCGCAGCTTCCAGCAGGCCACGCTGTCGGGCTACTACCGCGTGGCCCAGATCGGCCTGGTGACGCCGCTGCGCGACGGCATGAACCTGGTCGCCAAGGAGTTCGTCGCCGCGCAGGGCGCGGACGATCCCGGCGTGCTCGTGCTGTCGCGCTTCGCCGGTTCCGCCAACGAACTGGCCGGCGCGCTGCTGGTCAACCCGCACGACGTCGACGACACCGCCGAGGCGATCGAGCAGGCACTGGCGATGCCGCTGGCCGAGCGCCGGGCGCGCTGGCAGACGATGTTCGACTGGCTGCGCACGCACGACATCGCCGCCTGGCGCGATGCCTTCCTCGCTGCGCTCGACGCCGGCTGAGCGCGGCGCGTTGCGGTGGCGAGGCCGCCGCGCTCAGGGCTGCGGCAGCGTGTACCGGAAATCGTAGTGGTGCTTGCCGTCGCTGATCGTGATCGTCATGCGGCCGCTGATGCCCGCGAGCGCGCCGGTGCCCGAATCGGGGACCACGGTGATGCTCAGTTCCGGCGTGCCGCGCGTCAGCGTGCCGCTGTGCTGCAGCGCGAAGCTGCCGCTGCGGCCGTGCAGCGTGCCGGTGACGCGCTCGATCGCGACGTAGCCGGCCGAGCCCTGGGCGTCGCCGGCCGCGGTCAGCATCTCGCCGCTGCCGGTGGCGTCCAGGTCGCCGTGGAAGGTCTTGTCGAGCGCCATCCGGCCGCGGCGCGCGTCGCCGCCGGCCTTGTCGTGCAGGTCCAGCGGGCTGAGCTTGACGTCGAAGAGGCCTTGGGCGTGCTGGGTCATCGGGGCTTCCCGTGCAGGAGGTGGCGAGGACGGCGGTTCGGCAGCGCGCGCGCCGGGCGAAACGCCGCCGGCGACGGCCAGCGCCAGAAGGAGGCACGCGGCCGGCAGCCTGGGATTCTCGGACATCGGATCGTCACTCGGTGTCGGGGACGTTCGATGCTGGCCGCCAGCCCGGCTCGCGTCAACCCGGTTTCACGGCAGGAAGCGGGCGGCCACGTCCGGCCCGGGTACCAGGCAGGCGGCGCTGCGGCCGAACCAGCGTAGCGGTTGCGTGCGATCCATCGATAGGCGGCGTCGCGCAGCGGCCGCGGCACGGCACGCAGCAGGCCCGCCAGCCGCCAGCCACCGCCGAGGCCCCGCAGCACGCGCAGCAGAGCCTCGCTTTCGAGATGGCCGTGCCCGTCCTCGACCAGCAGGAAGGACGGGGGATCGGCCGGGTCGAGACCGTGCCGCGCGAGCAGCGCCTGGCCGCTGACGCCTTGCTGGGCGGCGAAGCGAAAGCGGTGCGCGCGATCGTGCCGCAGCACGAAGCGCACGCTGCGGCTGCACAGCAGGCAGTTGCCGTCGAACACGATGACGGGAGCTTCAATCGACATCGAGCCATCCCGCATAGGCGATCAGCAGCGCGCCGCGCGGGAGCCGGACCGTGACCTCGAACCGGTAGCGGCCGGCGTGCACGTACTCGCGCGCATTCACGTCGAGCAGGGCGCACGGTATCGGCAGGCCCGCCACGCGCACGCGTTCCAGCACCCACCGGAGGGTTCCTTCGCGAACGGCGAGCCGGAACGCCAGTGCGACCGGGCCGATCCGCTCGACCAGGCAACCGCCGCGGGCCGACAGCGCCGACGCGAGCCGGTGCGGGCCGAACCGGCGGGTCCAGCGCTCACCCGTTGCACCCGGCGCGATCCGCACCGACAGCGGATGGAGGCCGTCCGGCGGCAACCGCAGCAGGCGGCCGCACAGCCGTGAGAAGCGCGTGGTGCCACGCGTGACCTGCGCCTGGCCGGCATAGTCGCGCGACCGATCGGCGCGATGAATCCGCTGCACGCGTGCCGGCAGGGCGGCCAGCGCCCGCTCGCCGAGCAGGCGCTGGAACAGCGGGGCCGGCCCATCGGCGGCCGGCGCCGCCGTGGCGCGTTCCGGCACGGTGCCGGAAGCGCCCACGGCGCTCAGGCCGTGGCCGGGTTCGGCTTCTCCGGATCGAGCTTCCACTGCTTGATCGCGCGTGCGACGTCTTCCGGGTTCATCCGGCCTTCGGCGACCAGCGCGCTGATGGCCGCATGTGCGATCCAGTAGCGGTCGACCTCGAAGAAGCTGCGCAGATGGGCGCGGCTGTCGCTACGGCCGTAGCCGTCGGTGCCGAGCACGACGAAACGCTTGCCGTCGGGCAGGAACGCGCGGATCTGGTCGGCATAGCCACGGACGTAGTCGGTGGCGGCGACGACCGGGCCGGCGCGTTCGGCCAGGCAGCGGCCCACCCAGGACTGGCGCGGCGTCTTTTCCATCGGATGCAGGCGGTTCCAGCGCTCGGCATCGAAGCCGTCGCGGCGCAGCTCGTTGAAGCTCGGGCACGACCACACGTCCGAAGCCACGCCGAACTCCTTCTCCAGCAGCTCGGCCGCGGCGATCACCTCGCGCAGGATCGTGCCCGACCCGAGCAGCTGGACGGTCGGCACGCTGCTGGGCTTGCCCTTGCCCTTGCCGCCGGCCTTGCCGCCCAGCCCCGAGTCCTGCAGCAGGTACATGCCCTTGATGATGCCTTCCTCGGCACCCTCGGGCATGTCCGGATGGGTGTAGTTCTCGTTCATCACGGTGACGTAGTAGAAAGCGTCCTCCTGCTCGGTCAGCATGCGGCGCACGCCGTCCTGCAGGATCACCGCGATCTCGAACGCGAAGGTCGGGTCGTAGCTGTGGCAGTTGGGGATCGCGCCGGCCAGCAGGTGGGAATGGCCGTCCTCGTGCTGCAGGCCCTCGCCGTTGAGCGTCGTGCGGCCGGCGGTGCCGCCGATCAGGAAGCCGCGCGCGCGCATGTCGCCGGCGGCCCAGGCCAGGTCGCCGATGCGCTGGAAGCCGAACATCGAGTAGTAGATGTAGAACGGCAGCATCGGCACGTTGCTGACCGAGTAGCTGGTGGCCGCCGCCATCCACGAGGACATCGCGCCCGGCTCGCTGATGCCCTGCTGCAGGACCTGGCCGCTCTCGTCCTCGCGGTAGTACATCAGCTGGTCGGCGTCCATCGGCTTGTACTTCTGGCCGAACGGCGCGTAGATGCCGATCTGGCGGAACATGCCTTCCATGCCGAAGGTGCGCGCCTCGTCGGCGACGATCGGCACGATGCGCGGGCCGATCACCTTGTCGCGCAGCAGCAGGTTGATGCCGCGCACGAACGCCATCGTCGTGGAGATCTCGCGGTCGCCAGAGCTCTTGAGGATCGGCTCGAACACCGGCAGCTCCGGCGTCGGCAGCGTCTCGGACTTGGGCCGGCGCTGCGGCAGGAAGCCGCCCAGCGCCGTGCGCCGCTCGATCAGGTACTGCACTTCCGGCGAATCCTTGCCGGGGTGGTAGTACGGAACGCTCGGCAGGTCGGCGTCGGAGACCGGAATATTGAAGCGGTCGCGGAACGCGCGGATCGCCGCGTCGTCCATCTTCTTCTGCTGGTGGGTGATGTTCTGCGACTCGCCGGCGCCGCCCATGCCGTAGCCCTTGACGGTCTTGGCGAGGATCACGGTCGGCCGGCCGGTCGTGTTGACCGCTTCGTGGTAGGCCGCGTAGACCTTGTGCGGGTCGTGGCCGCCGCGGTTCAGGCGCCAGATGTCGTCGTCGGAGAGGTTGGCGACCATCTCCTTGAGCTCCGGGTACTTGCCGAAGAAATGCTCGCGCGTGTAGGCGCCGCCGAAGGCCTTGCAGTTCTGGTACTCGCCGTCAACGGTCTCCATCATCAGCTTGCGCAGCGTGCCGTTCTTGTCGCGCGCCAGGAGCGGATCCCAGTAGCTGCCCCAGATCAGCTTGAGCACGTTCCAGCCGGCGCCGCGGAACACGCCCTCCAGCTCCTGGATGATCTTGCCGTTGCCGCGCACCGGCCCGTCCAGGCGCTGCAGGTTGCAGTTGACGACGAAGATCAGGTTGTCCAGGCCCTCGCGGCCGGCCAGCGAGATCGCGCCGAGCGACTCGGGCTCGTCGGACTCGCCGTCGCCGATGAAGCACCAGACCTTGCGGTCGCTCGGTGCGATCAGGCCGCGGTGCTCCAGGTACTTCCAGAACTGCGCCTGGTAGATCGCCTGCAGCGGGCCCAGGCCCATCGAGACGGTCGGCACCTGCCAGTACTCGGGCATCAGCCACGGGTGCGGATAGGACGACAGGCCCTTGCCGTGGCCGGCCACTTCCATGCGGAAATGATCGAGCTGTTCCTCGCTGAGGCGGCCTTCCAGGAACGAGCGCGCATAGACGCCGGGGCTGGAATGGCCCTGGTGGAAGATCAGGTCGCCCGGATGCGCCGCGCTCGGCGCGCGCCAGAAGTGGTTGAAGCCGACGTCGTAGAGCGTCGCGCTCGACGCGAAGCTGGCGATGTGGCCGCCGAGGTCGCCCGGCTTGCGGTTGGCGCGCACGACCATCGCCATCGCGTTCCAGCGGATGATCGAGCGGATGCGCCATTCCATCGCCGCGTCACCCGGCGACTTGGCTTCCAGATTCGCGGGGATCGTGTTGATGTACTCGGTGGTCGGCGCGAACGGCAGGTGGCCGCCGGCGCGACGCGTTTCCTCGACCATCCGCTCGAGCAGGTAGTGGGCACGGTCGGTGCCCTCCGCGTCGATGACGGCCTTGACCGAATCGGTCCATTCGCGCGTCTCGATCGGATCGGGGTCCTGGTCGAGGATGTCCTGTAGCTGGTTCATGTACTGCCCTCCGCGGCCGCTGTCGGCGCGGCTCGATCGATGCTGGATTGAATGACGTACCGCCCATTCTAGCGGGTCGCGGCGTCCACAGGCCGCCGTGCGAAGCTAGGATGGCCGCCGCGGGCGTGATTTCCCGTATCCCGGGCAGGGCGGACGTCGGGCCGCGATCGCACGAATCAAAGGGGGGCGCATGAAACGGATGCCGTCGTGGGGAGGCTGGGGGCTTTTCGTGGCGGCGCTGGGCGCCGCGATGCCGGCACAGGCCGATCTGGTCGTCTACGACGACGCCCTGCGCAACGGCTTCCAGAACTGGTCCTGGGGCGAGGTCGACCTCCAGGTGCCGGCGCCGGTACACGCCGGCACGCAGGCGATCGCGTTCCGTGCGCATTCCTGGCAGGGGCTTTCGTTCGCCCGCCCCGGCCAGCCGGTCAGCGCGGGTGCGTACCCGCAGCTGCGCTTCTGGATTCGCGGCGAAGCCGGCGGCGAGCAGTTCCGCCTGGTATTGCAGTCGGCCGGCGCGGCCGTCGCCGAGGCGGCGCTGGACGGTTTCGTCGCCGGTGGTGCCGTTGCGGCCGGCCAGTACCGCGAGGTGGTGGTGCGCCTGGCCGACCCGCCGCTGGCCTACGCCGGCGCGTTCGACCGCATCGACCTGGTCGATGCCAGCGGCCGTGTACCGGCCAACCCGCAGCGCGTCCATGTCGACGAGGTGCGCCTGGTGGAGGGCAGCGCCGTGGTCGACCCGGTCTTCGCGGACGGCTTCGAGGGCAGCGGCCCGCCGCCGGCGGGCGGGCTCGCGATCGAGCACGGCGTCGCGATCGACGGGCTGTCCGGCGACCGCTTCGCCTGGACCGACCGAGCCGGCCTGCCGCGCTCGGCCACGCTGGCGCACAACAACGCCGGCACCGCGGCCGACGGCAGCCGCGGTGGCGAGCTGCGCGAGTTCCGCTACCAGGTGGGCGCGGCCACCCGCACGCTGCGTGCGGTCGGCGGCGGCGCCGGCGGCTTCGGCTATGTCGTCTCGCACCCTACCGACGCCGCCGCATGCACCGGCGAGGGGGATTCCTCCAGCCTCGGCCATTTCACGCCCGGCCAGTTCCAGCGCGTGTTCGAGGGGCGCCACCATGCGATCTTCCGCTTCACGCAGGCCTACCCGCGCTATTGCACGGTCAGCGCGCCGGCCGCGCGCCACGACGTGCCGGTCACGATCGACTGGGTGTTCGCCAACGGCCGCGACCACCCGCTGTGGTCGATCACCTGGGATCTGTCGGCCGTACCGGTCGGCCGGCTGGCCGACGATTCGCGGGCGCCGTACGGCGAGCTGCGCATCGACGGCGCCGCCAGCGATGGCGCGCGCAGCCTGATCGCCGGTACCGGCTGGGGCGACCGCTACCGCTTCACCAGCAGCACCGATCCCCTGACCCTCGCCAGCGCCTGGACCTGGAACCAGCCCAATACGGTGCCCTATGCCAAGCTGTGGACCACGGCGGTCGACGCGACGATGGGCATCGTCCAGAGCGAGACGATCGACCAGCAGGATGCCGGCGGCTACTGGGGCCAGGACCTGTGGATGCGCACCAGCGGCCAGGTCAGCGGCTGCCCCGGCAACTATCTGATGCCGTGCAACTACAACTGGCCGTTCCAGACCGTCAACTACTCGTTGTCCGGCGGCAATTCCACCCGCAGCGCGCGGATCGCCTGGGGCACCAACTTCGGCTTCCTCGGCCAGGCGCAGTACCGCATCCGCGGCAACGCCTACTACGGCGGCTCGGCCAACGGCACGGCGCTGCCGGGGGACCCGATGGCGCCCGGCTGGCCGCGGAAGAGCTACGCCACCTACATCGTCTTCGGCACCCACAGTGCCGACCCGGTCGGCGCGCAGGTCGCGCAGATCGAGACGATCCAGGGCCTGAGCCTGAGCGCCACGATCGGCAGCGTCGCGACCAGCGGGCCGGCCGGCGTCGCCGATGCCACCACCCAAGCCTATGCACCCCCGGGCTACGATGCCGTCTACGGGGCGTTGACGTTCGTCGCGGCGGCCAACCGGCTCGATGCGAACATCGCCGTCGCCAGCGGTATGCTGCGCCATCCGCTGCTGGTGCTGCGCCAGTACGGCGGCGGCCTGCCGGCCACGCTGCGGCTGAACGGCGCGGTCCTTGTGCGCGACCAGGACTGGCTGCCGTCGCCGCGACCCGGCGCGCAGGAGCTGTGGATCACGCTCAAGCGCGATCTGTCGGGTGCGGTGAACCGCATCGAGATCGTGCCGTGAGCGACCGTTTCGACGTCGCGCCGGGCCGAGGCCGGGCATGCGCGTCCCGTTCTCCAGGGGGACTGGGGTGCTGACCGTGCCGCTGCAGGGCCGGTCCGCGAACGAAGCGCCGGCACCTGCCGGCGCGTGTACGCCGGGCAGGTAACGGACGACCTGCCCGGTCTTGCGCGGGATTTCCTTGTCCGCGCCGGCACGCAATACTGCGCGCGTCCTCTTCGGAGCCGTGCTGCGTCCCGTGTCAGCCACTTCCAGCGAAGTCACCCAGCTCATCCGGCAATGGCAGGCGGGCGAGGCGGATGCGCTCGACCGGCTGCTGCCGCTGGTCTACGCCGACCTGCGTGCGATGGCCGCGCGGCTGCTGGCGCGCGAGAACCGCCAGGCGACGCTGCAGCCCACGGCCCTGCTGCACGATGTCTTCGTGCGCCTGCTCGGCGGCGGCCGTGTCGACATCGAGAGCAGCGCGCACCTGTTCAACACGGCCGGTCGCATGATGCGCCACATCCTGGTGGACAGGGCCCGGGAAGCCGGCGCCGAGAAGCGCGGCGGTGACTGGCAGCGCGTCGACCTGGTCGATGCGCTGCAGCTGCCGATTCCCGAGCGGACCCACCTCGGCCTGCTCGACGAGGCGATCGACGAACTCGAGCAGATCGACGCGCGGCTCGCGCGCATCGTCGAGCTGCGCTACTTCGTCGGGCTCAGCGTCGCAGCGATCGCGCGGATCATGGACGTGGACAAGCGCACGATCTATCGGGACTGGGCGTTCGCACGCGCCTGGCTCGGCCGGCACATGCAGCGCTAGTGGACGGCGAGACGCTCGAGCGCTGGCGCCGCGCCCGCGAGGCCTTCGGCACGCTGATCGACCTCCCGACCGACGCGCGCGCGGCCCGCCTCGCCGCGATCGGCAGCGGCGACGCGCGCCTGGCCGCCGACCTTGCCGCGCTGCTCGCCCAGGTGGGTGAGCTGGTCGACGAGACGGACGGCGCCGAGGCTGCGGCCGAGCCGGTCGCACAGCGCGCCGGTACCGTGATCGGCGGGCGGTTCCGCCTGCTCGGCCTGCTCGGCATCGGCGGCATGGGCGAGGTTCACCTGGCCGAGCGCACCGACGAGCTCGACCGCAAGGTCGCGCTGAAGCTGGTGCGCAGCGACCTGCCGATTCCGGTCGCACGTGCGCGCCGCGAGCAGCAGATCCTCGCGCGGCTCAGCCATCCGCACATCGCCGCGCTGGTCGACGCCGGCATCGGTGACGCGGGTCAGCCCTGGTTCGCGATGGAGTACATCGACGGCGCGCGCATCACCGATTGGTGCGACCGGCGCTCGCTGGACCTGCCGGCGCGCGCCCGGCTGTTCGCGCGGGTCTGCCGCGCCGTGCAATTCGCGCATCGCAACCTGATCTTGCACCGCGACATCAAGCCGTCGAACATCCTGGTCGACGCCGAGGGCGAGCCGCGCCTGCTCGATTTCGGCATCGCCAAGCTGCTCGACGGCACCGACGCGCAGCAGACGCAGACGCTCGCGTTCACGCCGGCCTATGCCGCGCCGGAGCAGTTGCGCGGCGAGCCGGCGACGACCGCCGGCGACGTCTACCAGCTGGGCCTGGTGCTGTACGAGCTGGCCGCCGGCGTACCGGCGCGGCGTGCGCACGAAGTCGCGCGTGCCCGGGCCGATGACGACACGCCGCTGCCGCGCGTCGATCAGGCGTTCGGCGCGCTGACCGTGCAGGCACCGGACGGCGCCGATCGCATCGCGCGCGAGCGCGGCCTCGGCGTCGAGCGCCTGCGCCGGTCGCTGCGCGGCGACCTCGGCCGGATCGTCGCCAAGGCGACCGCTGCCGATCCGCGCGAGCGTTACGACACCGCGCAGGCGCTGGCCGAGGATCTGGAACGCTGGGCCGACGGCCGGCCGGTGGCCGCCCATCGCGGCACGTTCGCGTACCGGCTGCGCAAGCTGGTCCGCCGGCACCGGGTGGCGACCGCGATCATCGCGCTGCTGGCGCTGGGCCTGGTCGCGAGCACGCTGTTCGCCGTGCACCGTGCCGCCGAGGAGCGCGAGCAGCGCCGCCAGGCCGAGGCGGCCGGTCGGCGCGCCGACCAGCAGCGCCAGCGCGCCGAGATCCTGCTCGGCTTCATGAACGACATGTTCCGCCAGGCCGATCCGCAGAATGCCGATGGCGTCGAGCCGACCGCGACGCAGATGCTCGAGCGCGCCGCGACCGCGCTCGAGGCACGCACCGACCTCGACGCCGTGACGCATGCTGCCCTGCTGACCCAGGTCGCCGATACGTTCAACTCGCTGTTCCTGCCCGGACGCGCTGCCGACAGCGCCCAGCGCGCAGTGAACCTGCTCGAGCCCGAGCGCGAACGCCGGTCGGGCGAGTACCTGATGAGCGTAGGCATCCTGCTCGACGCGCTGCAGATGCTCGACCGCAGCGACGCCCAGCTCGCCCTGGTCGAGCACGCCTTGCCGATCGCCGCGCGGACGGAGGAGCCGGCGATCTGGTCCTCGCTGCTGCTGAAGTTCCGCGGCGCCGCGCGCTGCAGCCGTGGCGACTTTCCGGGCTGTGCGGCCGATCTGCGCGAGGCGCTGCAGCGGATCGAAGGCGCGCCGGGTGCGCGTCCGGCCGGTGTCGCGTCCACGCTCCACCAGCTCGCGGTGCTGCTCAACGACGAGGGCTACCCCGCCGAGGCGGTACGCCTGCTGCGGCAGGCGCTCGACGCGCTCGACCGCGATCCGGCCGCACTGAGGGCGGACCGCGAGACGATGCGGGTCAACCTTGCCAACAGCCTGGCCGCGCAGGGGCGCGCCGATGAGGCGATCACCCTGATAGAGAAGGGCCTGGCCGAGCCGCTCGGCCTGTACGGCTCGGACGCGCCGTTCGTCGAGGCGATGCTCAGGCGCAGCCTGGCGCGTGCCAAGGTGCTGCGCGGCGAGTACGCGCAGGCGCGTGAGCTGCTGGCCGCGCCGTCCGGCGCGATGCCGGCCGATCATCCGGGACTGCCGCGCCACTTCAGCCACTCGCATCTGGTCGCGGCACGGATCGCGCTCGACCTTGCCGATCCGGCGGCCGCGCTGGCCGAGGTCGAGGACGCTCGTCGGCAGGTGGCGACCGAGAGCGACGCCGGTGCGACGCTGTTGCAGCTGCGCGTCGAGATCGTGCACGCCGACGCGCTGTTGCGCAGTGGTCGCTGCGATCTCGCACTGCCGCGTTGGCAGGCGGCGCGCGAGCGTCTGGACGCGTCGATCGGCGCCACGCCGAGCTGGATCGGTGCCGAAATCAGCGACGGCCTCGGCCGCTGCGCGCTGGCTGCCGGCGACACCGCGCGGGCCGAGTCCGCCTTCACGGCGGCCATCGCCGGCTTCGCGTCCGCGACCGGCGAGGCGTCGCCGTGGACCGTTCGCAGCCGCATCCACCGGCTCTGGGCCCAGGCGATGGCGAGCCACGACGCGGCGCTGCTCGACCGGCTCGACGAGGCGCGCGGCGCGCTCGCCGAGGCGCTCGGCGGCAGTGCACGCGCGCAGGTCTGGCAGACCGATCTGCTGATCGAGACCTTGTCGTCCGAGCTGCGCGTACCGCTCGACCGCTCGCGTGCCGAGCGTGCCGACCAGGCGCGGGCCGCATTCACGGCGCTGACCGGGCGTCCGGTCGCATTCCGGGACGGATTGACCGGCTTCAACTGAGCATCCCGCCGCGGCGGCGGATGCCTCCGGCCCGGGCGACAAAAAAATCATGTCGCGATGTCACCTTTCGGCCTGTCGATCCCGCAACGGTAGGTGAGCGATCGTCCGTTCGCGCAGAGGGGAGGTACGGTGGTGAATGATGCAAACGTGAGAAACGGCGTCCCGCGCGGCGCCCGCCGTCCGCTGGCAGCGGCCCTGACGCTCGCGCTCGGCCTGCCGGTGTGCGTGGCCGCAGTGGCCGGCCTGCCGGCCGCGCACCCGGGCGGCAGGCCCGAGGGCGGGGTGACCTGGCCGGTCACCCAGTGCGGCGATGACGGTGCCGGCAGCCTGCGCGCGACGCTCGCCGGTGCGGCACCGGGCGACACGATCGACCTCGGTGCGCTGACCTGCGGCACCGTCACGTTGACGACCGGCGCGCTTGCGGTCGTGCAGCACGGCCTGACGCTGCGCGGGCCCGGCGCCGCGTCGCTCGCGCTGGCCGGCAACGGCAGTGACCGCGTGCTGCGGCATACCGGCACCGGCACGCTGACGATCGAAGGCCTGACCGTGCGCGGCGGCGTGGTCACCGGCACCGATCCCGACGCCACCGTGCGCGGCGGTTGCATCGTTTCCGACGGCTCGGTCGTCCTGACCGGCGCCACGGTGCGCGAATGCTCGGTGTCGGCGACGTCGCTGGCCAGGGGCGGCTGCATCGCCGCTGCCGGCGCGACGCTGACCGACTCGCGTCTGGAAGCGTGCCGTGTCGAGATCGTCGGCGGCGCCAGCCACGTGGCCGCGGGGGGCGCCCTGTTCGCCGACGGCAGCCGCGACGTCGCCCTGGTGCGCTCGACGATCACGGGCAGCGAGGTCGACTCGCCGTCCGGTGGCGCGCTCGGCGGCGGCGTCTACGTCGGCTATGCCGGCGGTACGGTGACGGTGACCGACAGCACGCTGAGCGGCAACCGCGCCACCGGCCGGCCGTACGCGGCCGGCTATGGCTACTTCACGGCCGACCAGGGCATGGGTGGCGCGATCTTGAGCCACAACCACATCCGCGCCGAGCGCAGCACGTTCTCCGGCAACGAGGCGGGCTCCGGCGGCGCGATCGCGATGATCGGCGGCGACATCGCCGCCGATCGCCTGGTGCTGATCAACAGCACGGTGTCGGGCAATACCGCGCAGAGCATGGGCGGCGGCATCTGGACCCTGCTCGGCGGGGTCCGGTTGTCCAACAGCACGATCGCGTTCAACGAGGCCGGCTACGGTGGTGGCGGCCTGCTGCCGCAGCACCCGTTGTTCCAGGGCGTCTACGACTTCCCGCCGCGCATCGACAGCTCGATCGTCGCGGCGAACACCACCTACTACGGCATCGCCGACATCGACACGCAGCTGCCCAAGCTGGTCATCGCCGGGTCCGGCAACCTGATCGGCGCCTCGAGCGTGGCCGTGCCGCCCGATACGCTGGCCGGCGACCCGCGCCTGCTGCCGCTCGCCGACAACGGCGGGCCGACGCGGACGCACGCGCTGGCGGCCGACAGTCCGGCGATCGATGCCGGTGCCAACCCGGAGGGGCTGGTCCACGATCAACGCGGCGAAGGCCATGTGCGCCTGTCGGGTGCCGCCGTCGACATCGGTGCGTTCGAGCGCAGCGTCGGCGACGCGATCTTCTCCGACGGCTTCGACTGACCCCCTTGACGACCTGCCGCCGTGCGCACGACCTGCGCACGGCACATCCGAGCGCCATTCGATTTCCGGAGACCCATCGATGATTCCGATTCGCCTTTCCCACCGGCCGGCCCGTCCGCCGTCACTCGCGCGGTGGTTGCTCGCGCTCGCGCTGACCGCCGTTCCGGCGATCGCGCCGGCGGCGGTGCCCGCGTCCGAGCGGGCGTTCCTGCTCGACTTCCACGCCAGCATGCACCCGGAGTACTGGTTCGAGAGCAACAACTGGGGCGGTCCCGCCGGCACCGAGTGCACCTGGTACGGCGTGATCTGCGACGGTGCGGGCGACCACGTTCTGGGCCTGGAGATGGTCCGCAACAATGTCTGGGGCACGCTGCCCGCCTCGCTGTCCGGGCAGAGCCAGCTCAAGATCTTCAGGCTGCCGCTGAACTTCTTCGAGGGCCCGATTCCGCCGCTCGACGCGCTGGTCAACCTGGTGATCTTCGAGGCGACCCAGCAGGTCAACACCGCCGAACAATACGGCCTGACCGGGCCGCTGCCGTCGCTGGCGGGCCTGACGCAGCTGCGCCGCTTCAACGTCAACCACAACCACCTGGAGGGCACGATACCGCCGTTTCCCACCGAGAACGGGCCATCCGCGCTCGAGGAGTACGTGGTCGCGGCGAACCGGCTGAGCGGCAGCGTGCCGGCGCTCGACGGCGTGCCGAAGCTCGCGCTGATCGACATCAGCGCCAACGGGCTGAGCGGCGCGCTGCCGTCGCTGACGCACCTGTCCGACCTGGCGTTCTTCGGCGCCAATGGCAACCAGCTGTCCGGCCCGCTGCCGCCGATCGCCGGCCTGACGCGGCTGCGGGAGTTCTATGCGCGCAACAACCAGTTCGACCGCATCCACGCCACGTTCAGCGGGCTGCCGGTGCTGGAGATCTACGACGTGGCGTCCAACCGCATGGAAGGGCAGATCGCCGCGCTCGACCAGGTGCCCCGGCTGCGCGCGTTCTACGTCAACGACAATGCGTTGAACGGTTCGTTGCCCGAGCTGGGCGGCACGCCGGAGATGACCTACTTCGACGCGTCGAACAACCGCTTGAGCGGTCGCCTGCCGGAGATCGCCGGGTTCGCCGGGATGACCGTCTTCCATGCCGCCGGCAACCAGCTGTCGGGCGGCATTCCGTCACTGGCCGAGCTCCCGGCGATGCACAGCTTCGATGTCTCGCACAATCGCCTGAGCGGCCCGATCCCGGTGTTGAACGGCATGCCGCGCCTGGGCTGGTTCAAGGTCAACGACAACCACCTGTCGGGTATCGCGCCGCGCGTGGCGACCCTGCACATGCTGCTCGGCTACGACATATCGGCCAACCGGCTGACCGGGCCGGCCCCGGCGATCGTGCCGGGCGGCATGCGACCGGACGCCACCGCCCTGTGCCCGAACCATCTGGATCCGGCACCGTCCACGCAGTGGGATCAGGCCACCGGCGAGACGCCGTGGTATCAGGCCTGCACGGCGTTCCCCGAATCGATCTGGTCCGACGGCTTCGAGCCGGCACCCTGAGCGGTGAGCGGCCGGTCCGGCGTTGCGGCGCCGGACCGGCCGCGGCATCGCATAGGGCCGGCCTAGCCTCGTTTCACCGAGGAGCGCCGCGCCGCCGCCGTTTCCCACGGCACGGCCACGGCCGAGCGCGTCGTCCACACCGTGAATCGCCGGCCGCCGAGCGATCCGCTCGTGCGGCCGTGCCGGGACGGCGTGTCAGGACGTCGCCTGCGCCCTGCGGATCTGCGCCTCGACGCTGGCGATCGCGGTCATGTTGACCACGCGGCGGACCGTGGCCGAGGGCGTGATGATGTGCGCCGGCCGCGACAGGCCCATCAGCATCGGGCCGATGACGACGCCGTCGGTCAGCACGCGCGTCATGTTGTAGCTGATGTTGGCCGCGTCCATGTTCGGGAACACGAACAGGTTGGCGCGACCCGTGAGGCGCGAGTTGGGGAAGATCCGCTCGCGGATCTCCTCGTTGAGCGCGGTGTCGGCGTGCATCTCGCCTTCCACCTCCAGGTGCGGCGCGCGCGCGCGGATCAGGGCGAGCGCCTGGCGCATCTTGGCGGCGACCGGGTCCTCGTGGCTGCCGAAGTTCGAATGCGAGAGCAGGGCGATCTTCGGCGTCACGCCGAACATGCCCAGCCGCGTGGCGGCCTGGATCGTCGCCTCGGCGATCTGCTCGGCGGTCGGGTCGAGCTTGACGTGGGTGTCCACGTAGAAGAACGCGCCCTTGCTGTTGACCACGCCGGCCATCGCCGCCGGCGCGCAGACGCCGTGGTCGAGCGGGATGATGTCCTGGATGTAGCGCAGCTTCTTGTGATAGCGGCCGACCAGGCCGGTGATCATCGCATCGGCCTCGCCGCGCGCGACCATCAGCGCCGCGATCACCGTCGGCCGCGAGCGCACCACGGCCTTGGCGCTGTCGGGCGTGACGCCGCGGCGCTGCAGCAGGTCGTGGTAGTGCATCCAGTAGTCCTTGAAGCGCGGATCGTTCTCGATGTTGCAGATCTCGAAATCGACGCCGGGCCGGATCCGCAGGTGCAGGCGCTGGATGCGCGCCTCGATCACCGCCGGCCGGCCGATCAGGATCGGCCGCGCCATGCGCTCGTCGGCGATGTGCTGCAGGGCGCGCAGCACGACTTCCTCTTCGCCCTCGGCATAGACGATGCGCTGGGGATCGGCGCGGGCGCGGTCGAACAGCGGCCGCATGATCAGGCCGGTGCGGAACACGAAGGCATTGAGCTGCGTGCGATACGCCTCCAGCGATTCGAGCGGCCGCGTCGCCACGCCGGAATCCATCGCCGCCTGTGCCACCGCCGGTGCCAGCTGGGTCAGCAGGCGCGGGTCGAACGGCTGCGGGATCAGGTAGTCCGGGCCGAACTCGGGCATCTCGCCGCCGTAGGCGCGCGCGGCGACGTCGGACATCTCGCGCTCGGCCAGGTCGGCGATCGCGTGGACGCAGGCCACCTTCATCGCCTCGTTGATGGTCGTCGCACCGACGTCGAGTGCGCCGCGGAAGATGTACGGGAAGCACAGCGCGTTGTTGACCTGGTTCGGGTAGTCCGAACGGCCGGTGGCGATGATCGCGTCCGGGCTCGCCTCGCGGACCAGCTCCGGCAGGATCTCCGGCGTCGGGTTGGCCAGGGCCAGGATGATCGGCCGCGGCGCCATGCGCCGGACCATGTCCTGGCTCAGCACGCCGGGTGCGGACAGGCCGAGGAACACGTCAGCGCCGTCGATGATGTCGTCCAGCGTACGGGCGCTGGTCTCGCGCGCGTAGCGCGCCTTGTTGGCGTCCACTTCCTCGGTGCGCCCGGCATAGACGACGCCGAGCCGGTCGGCCACCCGGATGTTCTCGGGACGGACGCCGAGGCTGACCAGCATGTCCAGGCAGGCGATGCCGGCGGCACCGGCGCCGGTGTGCACCAGCGTGATCTCGCCGATCGGCTTGCCGACGACCTTGAGCGCGTTGACGATGGCGGCGCCGACGATGATCGCGGTGCCGTGCTGGTCGTCGTGGAACACCGGGATCTTCATCCGCGCGCGCAGCTTGCGCTCGACCTCGAAGCACTCCGGTGCCTTGATGTCCTCCAGGTTGATGCCGCCGAAGCTCGGTTCCAGGCTGGCGATGATGTCCACCAGCTTGTCCGGATCGGTCTCGGCGACCTCGATATCGAACACGTCGATGCCGGCGAACTTCTGGAACAGCATGCCCTTGCCTTCCATCACCGGCTTGGCGGCCAGCGGCCCGATGTTGCCCAGGCCCAGCACGGCGGTGCCGTTGGTGATGACCGCGACCAGGTTGCCGCGCGCGGTCAGCGTGGCGACTTCCGCCGGGTCGCGCACGATCTCCTCGCAGGCGGCGGCGACGCCGGGCGAATAGGCCAGCGACAGTTCGCGCTGGGTGACGACGGGTTTGGTGGGGGAGACCTTGATCTTGCCGGCCGGCGCCTTGCGGTGGTACTCGAGCGCGGCCTTCTTCAGCTCTTCGGCATTGGACATGAGGCGGGCGATGGGATGACGCGCCGGAACGGCCGGCGCTCGCGGTTCCTTGACGGGCTGGACTATACACCGTCCCCATCGCGGGCCTGCGTGCATGATGCCGCGGGCCGGCGGCCGCCACGCTCGCGCTACCGGACCGCATCCGGCCGCTGCTTGGCAAGTGCCGAAAGAGAAGGAACTTTCCGTCGGGCCGCCGGACTAAAATCCGCCCGGCGGCCCGTGCCTGCGCCTTGCGCTCCCGGCCGTTCCGAGCAGCCAGTGACGGACGCGCCCGCGCGCCGCCGGCACAGCCATCCCGTTCCGCGATCCTTTCGAAACCGATGTCCCGCGTGCGCCCGCGGGCCAATGGAGTTGCCATGACCACCCGCCCGCCGTCCCGCTCCCGCCTCCGACCGTTCGCCGGCCTGCTCCTGCTGGCGCTGCTGTTCGCGGGCGGCTTCGGGGCTTGGCGGCATTTCTCCGGCAGCGCCGCGCCGCCGCGGGACGGCGGCTGGCGCAGCGGCAACGAGGTCGTGCCGGTGCGGGTGGCCACCGCGCAGCGCGAGGCGCTGGCCCTGCGGCTGAAGACGCTCGGCACGGTGACGCCGCTCAATACGGTGACCGTGCGCAGCCGTGTCGAAGGCGAACTGGTGCGCGTGGCGTTCGAGGAAGGCCAGCAGGTCAAGGCCGGCGACCTGCTCGCGGAGATCGACCCGCGTCCGTTCCAGGTGCGGCTGGCGCAGGTGCAGGGCCAGCAGCAGCAGAACCTGGCCGAACTGGCCAATGCGCAGGCCGACCTCGCCCGCTATCGCGATCTCCAGGGCAAGGGCTACGTCTCCGGCCAGCAGCTCGGCACGCAGGAGGCCCTGGTGCGCCAGTACGAGGCACGCCGCCAGGTCGACCAGGCCGCGGTCGACGACGCACGCCTGCAACTGGCCTATACCCGCATCACCGCGCCGATCGGCGGCCGCATCGGCCTGCGTGGCGTGGATGTCGGCAACCTGGTGCGCACCGGCGATGCCGACGGCATCGCCACGATCACCCAGATGGCACCGATCAGCGTGCTGTTCACCATTCCTGAAACCGACCTGCCGGCGGTACTGGCGGCGGTGCGCGAGGATCGCACGCTGCCGGCCGAGGCCTGGGACCGCGAAGAGCGCCAGGCGCTGGCGACCGGCACGCTCGCCAGCCTCGACAACCGCATCGACACCACCACCGGCACGCTGCGCCTGCGCGCCCTGTTCGAGAACGCCGACGAGAGCCTCTACCCGAACCAGTTCGTCAACCTGCGGCTGCAGGTCAGCAGTGCCGATGCGATCGTGATTCCCAATGCCGCGGTGCAGTTCGGCGCGAAGGGCAACTACGTGTACGTGGTCGGCGACGACAACAAGGTCGGCATCCGCGCGATCACGCTCGGCACCGCCGACGGCGAGCGGATCGCCGTGACCCACGGCATCGCCGCCGGCGAGCGGGTGGTGCTGGAGGGCCTGGATCGCCTGCGCGAGGGTGCGGTGGTCGAGATCATTCCGGATGCGCCGGCGAGCGGGGAGCCGGCAGGGCGGTCATGAACCTCTCGCGCCCGTTCATCCTGCGCCCGGTGGCGACCACGCTGCTGATGGTGGCGCTGCTGCTCTCGGGCGTGCTGGCCTACCGGTTGCTGCCGGTGGCCGCGCTGCCGCAGGTCGACTACCCGATCATCCAGGTGCTGACGCTGTATCCGGGCGCCAGCCCGACGGTGGCCACGCGCGCGATCACCGCGCCGCTGGAGCGCCGCCTCGGCCAGATCCCCGGCCTCAAGCAGATGTCCTCGACCAGTTCGGGCGGCGCCTCGGTCATCACGCTGCAGTTCTCGCTGGAGGTCTCGCTGGCGGTCGCCGAGCAGGAGGTGCAGGCGGCGATCAACGCGGCCGGCACGTTCCTGCCCGACGACCTGCCGGTGCCGCCGGTCTACCGCAAGGTCAACCCGGCCGACACGCCGATCCTGACCTTGGCGGTGACGTCCCAGACGATGGCGTTGCCGGCGGTGTACGACCTGGTCGACACGCGCATGGCCCAGCGCCTGGCGCAGCTGCCCGGCGTGGGCCTGGTCAGCCTGGCCGGCGGCCAGCGCCCGGCGGTGCGCGTGCAGGTCAATCCGGTGGCGCTGGCGGCCGCGGGCCTCTCCGTCGCCGAGATCCGCAGCGCGATCGGCGCGGCCAACGTCAACACGCCCAAGGGCAGCTTCGACGGCCCCACCCGCGCGATCATGCTCGACGCCAACGACCAGATGCGCTCGGTCGAGGAATACCGCCAGCTGATCCTGGCGTACCGGGACGGCGCGCCGCTGCGGCTGGGCGACGTGGCGACGGTGGAGGACGGCGTCGAGAACCGGCACCTGGCCGCCTGGTCCGGTCCGGTGCCGGCGATCCTGGTCAACATCCAGCGCCAGCCCGGCGCCAACGTCATCGAGGTGGTCGACCGCGTGCGCGCGCTGCTGCCGCAGCTCTCCGCCGCGCTGCCGGCCGGTGTCGACGTGGCCGTGCTGAGCGACCGCACCGAGTCGATCCGCGCCTCGATCCGCGGCGTGCAGCACGAGCTGATTCTGGCGATCGGCCTGGTCGTGATGGTCACGTTCGTGTTCCTGCGCAACGTGCCGGCGACGATCATCCCGAGCATCGCCGTGCCGCTGTCGCTGGTCGGCACCTTCGGCGTGATGCTGCTGGCGGGCTTCTCGCTGAACAACCTGACGCTGATGGCGCTGACGATCGCGACGGGTTTCGTCGTCGACGACGCGATCGTGATGCTCGAGAACATCGCCCGCCACCTGGAACGCGGCGAGCGGCCGCTCGATGCGGCGCTGAAGGGCGCGCGCGAGATCGGCTTCACGCTGATCTCGCTGACGCTGTCGCTGATTGCGGTGCTGATCCCGCTGCTGTTCATGGCCGACGTGGTCGGCCGGCTGTTCCACGAGTTCGCGATCACGCTCGCGGTCGCGATCGGCATCTCGCTGGTGGTGTCGCTGACGCTGACGCCGATGATGTGCGCGCTGTTCCTGAAGGGCGGCCATGCCACGCGCCGCGGCGCCGCCGACGGCGACAGTCCCGCACCGGCCGCGGCCGCGCACCAGCAGGGCGACTTCTTCGATCGCGTCATCACCGCCTACGACCGCTGGCTCGGCTGGGTGCTCGCCCACCAGCCGCTGATGCTGGTGGTCACCGTCGCCACGCTGGCGCTGACTGCGGCGCTCTACCTGGCGGTGCCCAAGGGCTTCTCCCCGATCCAGGATGCCGGGCTGATCCAGGGCATCAGCGAGGCACCACAATCGGTGTCGTTCACGGCGATGGCCGAGCGCCAGCAGGCGCTGGCCGACGAGATCCTGAAGGATCCGGACGTGGCGAGCCTGTCCTCGTTCATCGGAGTGGACGGCAGCAACGCGACGCTCAACACCGGCCGTTTCCTGATCGAGCTCAAGCCGCACGGCGATCGCAAGGCCGGCGCGCCGGAGGTCATCGAACGGCTGCGGGAGCGCGTCGCGCGCGTGCCGGGCATCGCGCTGTACCTGCAGCCGGTGCAGGAGCTGGGCATCGAGGACCGCATCAGCCGCACGCAGTACCAGTTCAGCCTGACCAGCCCGGATTTCGCCGAGCTCTCGGCCTGGACGCCGCGCCTGCTCGAACGGCTGCAGCGCGCCGCGCCGCTGGCCGAGGTCGCCAGCGACCTGCAGGACCAGGGCCTGCAGGCCTACATCGCGATCGACCGCAACGCCGCCGCGCGCCTGGGCGTCTCGGTGTCGGCGATCGCCGACGCGCTCTACGACGCCTTCGGCCAGCGCCAGATCTCGACGATCTTCACGCAGGCCAACCAGTACCGCGTCGTGCTGGAGGCGCGCCAGGACTTCCAGTTCGGGCCCGAGGCGATCGCGCGCATCCGGGTGGCCGCCGCCGACGGCCAGCAGGTGCCGCTGTCGGGCATCGCGCGGCTGGAGGAGCGCCCGGCCTCGCTGCTGGTCAACCACATCGGCCAGTTCCCGGCGGTAACGGTCTCGTTCAATCTCGCGCCCGGCGCCTCGCTCGGCGAGGCGGTCGCCGCGATCGAGCAGGCGCAGCGGGACCTGGCGATGCCGGCCAGCATCGAGCTGCGCCTGCAGGGCGCCGCCGACGCGTTCCGCAGTTCGCTGGCCAGCACCCTGTGGCTGGTGCTGGCCGCGGTGCTGGTCATGTACATCGTGCTGGGCGTGCTCTACGAGAGCTACATCCATCCGGTGACGATCCTCTCGACCCTGCCGTCGGCCACGGTCGGCGCGCTGCTGGCGCTGCTGATCAGCGGGCAGAGCCTGGACCTGATCGCGGTCATCGGCATCATCCTGCTGATCGGCCTGGTCAAGAAGAACGCGATCATGATGATCGACTTCGCGCTGGAGGCCGAACGCGAACAGGGCCTGGCGCCGCGCGAGGCGATCCGGCAGGCGGCCCTGCTGCGCTTCCGGCCGATCCTGATGACGACGCTGGCGGCACTGTTCGGCGCGATCCCGCTGATGCTCGCGAGCGGCTCGGGCGCCGAGCTGCGCGCGCCGCTGGGCCTGGTCATGGTCGGCGGCCTGGTCGTCAGCCAGGTGCTGACGCTGTTCACGACGCCGGTGATCTACCTGTTCTTCGACCGCCTGCGGCGCCGGCCACGCGTCGCCGGCGCCGCCGCGGCCGAGACGGCATGAACGCGGTGATGCACCGCCGGCGCGCGACGGCCGGCGCCGCCGGAGCCGCACGATGAACCTCTCGCAGGTCTTCATCGAGCGGCCGGTGGCCACCGTGCTGCTGGCGATTGCCGTCGTACTGGCCGGCCTGCTCGCGCTGCGCCAGCTGCCGGTCGCGCCGCTGCCGCAGGTGGACTACCCGACGATCAACGTCTCGGCCAACCTGCCCGGCGCCAGTCCCGAATCGATGGCGGCGACCGTGGCGACGCCACTGGAGCGCGCGCTCGGCACGATCCCCGGCATCATCCGGATCGAGTCGAGCAGCTCGCAGGGCGCTACCAACATCGAGCTGCGCTTCGATCTCGGCCGCAACATCGACGATGCGGCCCGCGACGTGCAGGCGGCGATCAACGCCGCCCGCGCGCAGCTGCCGAGCGGCATGCCGGGCATGCCGCAGTACCGCAAGGTCAACCCGTCGCAGGCGCCGATCATGGCGCTGGCGATGACCTCCGCGCAGCGTCCGCCCGGCCAGGTCTACGACGTGGCCTCGACCATCATCGCGCAGAAGCTCGCGCAGATTCCCGGCGTCGGCGAGGTGCAGGTCGGCGGCAGCTCGCTGCCGGCCGTGCGTGTCTCGCTCGATCCGAACGCACTGAACCAATACGGCATCGCGCTCGACGAGGTCGCCGGCGCGATCCGCCAGGCCAATGCGCTGCGGCCGCTCGGCGCGGTGCAGACCGACCGGCGCAGCTGGCAGATCGAGGCCAGCCTGCAGCTGCGCACCGCCGAGGAGTACCGCCCGCTGATCGTCGCCTGGCGCAACGGCCGCCCGGTGCGCCTGGCCGACGTGGCGACCGTCGCCGAGGGCGTGGAGGACCGCTACGCCTCGGGCTTCCACAACGACCGCGACGCGGTGCTGCTGATCATCAGCCGCCAGCCCGACGCCAACATCATCGAGACGGTCGATGCGATCCAGGCCCAGATGGACGGCCTGCGCGCCCTGCTGCCGACCGACATCGACATGACCGTGGCGATGGACCGCTCGCCGGTGATCCGCGCCACGCTGGGCGAGGCGCAGACCACGCTGCTGCTGGCGATCGGCCTGGTCGTGCTGGTCGTGCTGGCCTTCCTTGGCAACCTGCGCTCGGGGCTGCTGCCGTCGCTGGCGATCCCGGTGTCGCTGTTCGGCGCGCTGGCGATCATCTGGCTGTGCGGCTTCTCGCTCAACAACCTGTCGCTGATGGCGCTGATCGTCGCCGCCGTCCTGGTCGTCGACGATGCCATCGTGGTGCTGGAGAACATCTCGCGGCACATCGAGAACGGCGAGCGGCCGCTGGCGGCGGCGCTGCGCGGCGCGGGCGAGGTCGGCACGACGCTGCTGTCGATGAACATCGCGCTGGCGGTGGTGTTCCTGTCGATCCTGTTCCTCGACCACTTCGTCGAGCGGCTGTTCCGCGAGTTCTCGATCACCCTGGTCGCGGCGATGGGCGTGTCGCTGCTGGTCTCGCTGAGCCTGACGCCGGCGCTGTGCGCGCGGCTGCTGCGCGCGCGTGATGCCGGCCGCGCCAGCGCCGTGCAGCGGCTGGGCAGCGGCCTGCTCGACCGCGTGCGCGAAGGCTACGTGCACACGCTGGAAGCCGCGCTCGCCCGCCTGCCGGTCGTGCTCGGCGTGCTGGCGGTGGTCGTCGCGCTCAACGTCTGGCTGTTCGACCGGGTGCCCAAGGGCATGGTGCCGCGCCAGGACACCGGCCAGATGCGCGGCTTCGCACGCGGCGACGACGGCCTGTCGTTCCAGGCGATGCAGCCGAAGATCGCCGCCTATCGCGAGCTGCTGGTGCGCGATCCGGCGATCGAGGACATCATCGGCTATGTCGGAGGCCGGTCCGGCGTCAACAACGCCTTCATCATGATCAAGGTCAAGCCGCTGGCCGAGCGCAAGGCGTCCAGCGAGGCGATCATCGCGCGCCTGCGCGCGCAGATGCCCAAGCTGCCGGGCGGCCGGCTCTGGCTGTGGGTGGACCAGGACATCCGCATCGAGGGCGGGTCCAGCGACGGCGAGTACGAGTTCGAGCTGCTGTCCGACGACCTGGCCGCGCTGAAGGAATGGACACCCCGCGTCAGCGAGCGGTTGCGCCAGCTGCCCGAGCTGGTCGACGTGGAATCCAGCGGCGACGAGGGCATGCGCCAGGTCGTCCTCGACATCGACCGCGAGGCCGCTGCGCGCCTCGGCGTGGACATGCGCACCATCGCCTCGGTGCTCAACAATTCCTTCAGCCAGCGCCAGGTCGCGACGCTCTACGACAGCCTCAACCAGTACCGCGTCGTGATGGAGCTGGACCCGCGCTACACGCAGAGCCCCGACACGCTCGACCAGATCCACGCCATCGCCGGCGACGGCCGGCGCGTGCCGCTGTCGGCGTTCGCCAGCTACCGCTACGGCATGGCGCAGGACCGCGTGCAGCACCGCAACCAGTTCGCCTCCACGCGCATCAGCTTCGCGCTGGCGCCGGACGTCCCGCTCGGCCAGGCCGTCGCGGCGATCGACCGGGCGATGGCCGGCATCCTGCTGCCGACCGAGGTGCGCGGTGCGCTGGCGGGCGAGGCCGGCAGCTTCGGCCAGATGCGCGAGCGCCAGCTGTGGCTGATCCTCGGCGCGGTGATCGCCGTCTACCTGGTGCTCGGCATCCTCTACGAGAGCACGATCCAGCCGCTGGCGATCCTCTCGACCCTGCCCGCCGCCGGCGTCGGCGCGCTGCTGGCGCTGTACGCCTCCGGCGGCGAGCTGAACCTGATCGCGCTGCTCGGCCTGTTCCTGCTGGTCGGCATCGTCATGAAGAACACGATCCTGATGGTCGATTTCGCACTGGAGGCCGAGCGCCGCGACGGCCTGTCGCCAGCCGCCGCGATCGTGACTGCCGCGCGGCTGCGCTTCCGTCCGATCCTGATGACCAGCGTCGCCGCGCTGCTCGGCACGCTGCCGCTGATGCTGGCGGCGGGCGAGGGCTGGGAGATGCGCCGGCCGCTGGGCGTGGCGATCGTGGGCGGGTTGCTGGTCAGCCAGGTGCTGACCTTGTACACGACGCCGGCGATCTATCTGGCGCTGGCGCGCTTGCGCAGGCGGGCGGTGGGGGATTCGGGTGTGGGGGCTGCGGTTGCTGCTGCGCGTGAGTAGTCTCTCGCGTCGCATTGCGTCTGCTTGGGCACTTGAGAAAGGTCGTGCCTTTTCCGCTTTTCGTTCGACGCCGGGGGCTCGGATAGCCGACACCTTCGGGTCCGCGCGTTTCTGATTCGCCACGCTCGGGCGAGTAGTGTCCCTGCCTTTTCACTCACCTCAGGGCGTGTGGATACCTTCGTCGGGCCGCTGACATGCGCCCGCTTGCCGTTCGGAGAATCGGAAAAGTTGCACTTCGTAGGTGGACGGCATCCGTGCCTTTTTCCGCTCGCCTCCGGGCGAGCGGGTCACTTCTCTTTGCGTGCCCACTGCGCCGCAGGAGCGGCGCGAACGGCGAAGCCGGCCCGAAGGGCGGAGCGCAGGATGCGCGGAGTCAAGAGAAGTAACCCAGAGAAAGGGCACCCCGGTGCCGCGGTCTCCGGGCATCCTGCCCTCCGACGGCGCGAAGGCGCTCCGGGGTCCGCTGACAGCGCATCCCTGCGCCGACAGCGGACTGGGCCGCATCCCGCGGCCCGCCCTGCGGGTGGTTCCTCCGCACCTTCGCCGCGGCACAGGGGCCCCGTGGGCGCGCGTTCTGCGCGCTCAAGAAAAGAGCGAAGTACGCGCGAGCTTTCGGGCGTAGGCGATTGCGCCCTGGCTTTGCTGTTGGCCGTTGCTCCTGCGTGCGGGACGCACGTGCTTCTCAAGTCCCGTCGGCAGCGGCGGGCCGGCGAAGGATCAGCCCGCAGGGGGGGCGGCACGATGCCGGCCCGTTGGCCGTCAGGCCAGGGATGGCCTGTCGGCCAACCCCGCAGCCGGCCCGCGAACCCGCCGCACAGGCACTGTGCGGCGGGCGCGTACGCCGGGTGCCCTTCTCTTTGGTTACTTTCTCTTGGGCACGCAAGAGAAAGTGACCCGCTCGCCCGGGAGGCGAGCGGAAAAAGGCAGGGATGCCGTCCACCAACCAAGTGAGACCTTCCCGGACGGCGAGCGCGTAGCGGCACAACATAGGCGTCCGGCGTGTCTCAAACGACGCGCTGAAAGGACGAACGAGAACGGTCAGGCCGGCGTAGACACCTTCATCAGCACCAAGCCAGACACGATCAGCACCGCCGCCAGCACACGCAGCGGCGTCAGCGCCTCGCCGAGCACGACGATGCCGACCACGAAGGCGCCCACCGCACCGATGCCGGTCCAGATCGTGTAGGCGGTGCCGAGCGGGAGCGTGCGCATCGCCAGCGCCAGCAGGCCGAAGCTGCCGATCATCGCGACCACAGTGATCGCGGACGGTGTCAGGCGGCTGAAGCCGGCCGACTGTTTGAGGAAGTACGCCCAGACGATTTCGAGGGCGCCGGCGACGAGCAGGAGCAACCAGGCCATGATGACCTCCATGCAGGAAGCCGGGTCGTCCCGGCGGTGAGGCCCTAAGCGGGGGAGGTCGTCCTCGCCAGCGCGAGATGGGGCGCACGAGGCGCGTTTCAAGGCCGCGGCGTACCGTGCCTTCGAGGGTCGGCCGCAGGCCGCGGTCTCGACGGGCGCCCGGCGGTCCGGCGCGGATGCCGCGCGGGGCCATCGACGGTTAGCATGGGGCATGACGGTGCCGCGCAAGATCATCCACGTGGACATGGACGCGTTCTACGCGTCGGTCGAGCAGCGTGACGATCCGGCACTGCGCGGTCGTCCGGTCGTCGTGGCGTGGCGTGGCGCGCGCTCGGTGGTCTGCGCGGCGTCGTACGAGGCGCGGCGGTTCGGCGTCCGCTCGGCGATGCCGGCGCTGCGTGCCGAGCGGCTGTGCCCGCAGGCGGTGTTCGTGCCGCCGGACTTCACGCGCTACCGCGCCGTATCGCGCCAGGTGCGCGAGATCCTGCTGCGCCATGCCGAGTGGGTGGAGCCGTTGTCGCTGGACGAGGCTTATCTCGACGTCACCCGGCCGCGCAGCGCACTGCCGACCGCGACTGCCGTCGCGCAGCGGATCCGCGAGGAGATTCGCGAGGAAACCGGCCTCACCGCATCGGCCGGCGTCGCGCCGAACAAGTTCCTCGCCAAGATCGCCTCGGACGTGCGCAAGCCGGACGGCCTGTTCGTGATCCGGCCGCACGAGGTGCTGGATTTCCTGACCACCCTGCCGGTCGAACGGATTCCCGGTGTCGGCAAGGTCATGCAGGGCCGGCTGGCGGAGCTGGGTATCGCGACGGCCGGCGATCTGCGCCGGTTCGAGCTGGCCGAGCTGGAGCAGCGCTTCGGCCGCTTCGGCCGGCGCCTGCACGAGCGTGCGCTGGGCGTGGACGAGCGGCCGGTCGACCCGGACCAGCCGGTGCAGTCGATCTCCTCGGAGGACACGTTCTCCGAGGACCTGCCGCTCGACGCGCTGGCGCCGGCGATCGGGACGCTGGCGGCCCGGACCTGGGTCGCCGCGGGCCGGGTCGAGCGGGTGGCCCATACCGTCGTGCTGAAACTCAAGACGGCGCAGTTCCGCATCCTCACGCGCAGCCGGACGCTGGATGCGCCGCCGCGTTCGTCCGCTCACCTCGAATCACTGGCACTGGCCTTGCGCGAACGGGTCGATCTTCCCGCCGCGACGCGCTACCGGCTGGTCGGCGTGGGCCTGTCGGGTTTCCGCGACCCGGAAGAAGACAGCCAGGGCTCGCTGTTCGAGCCCGGCGAGGCCTGAAACGTGCCTTTCGTGCACCGCCACGCAGCGTTGCCGCAGGGACTGCCGGCTGTGCGCGCTCCGGCACCGGCGGCGACGTTCCTCACTTGACCGCCGGGCGCCGGGACGCTATCACCGGAAACCACCTGTCCGCCTGGGGATGATGATGAAGCGTGCGTTGACCGCCGTATTCCTGCTGTTGCTCTCGTTCGGTGCCCTGGCGGCGGACAAGCGCACGATCACGCACGAGGACCTGTGGCTGATGCCGCGCGTCGGTGCGCCGACGGTCAGCCCCGATGGCCGCCAGGCGGTCTTCGCGGTGACCGTGCCGTCGTACAAGAAGGACGAGTCCGCCACGCACCTGTGGATCGTGCCGACCGACGGCAGTGCGCCGGCGCGCCGCATCACCGCGTCCAAGTCCGGCGAGAGCGGCGTGGCCTGGAGCCCGGACAGCCGGCGCCTGGCGTTCTCGGCCAAGCGCGGCGACGACAAGCAGGCGCAGATCTGGATCCTGGATCTCGCCCAGGGCGGCGAGGCGCAGCGGCTGACGTCGCTGTCCACCGGTGCCGCCGCGCCGGTGTTCTCGCCGGATGGCCAGCGCGTGGCGTTCACCAGCCGCGTCTATCCGTCCAGCGCCAACGATGCCGACAACGAGCGGCTCGCCAAGGAAGAGGAAGAACGCAAGTACAAGGCACGCGTCTACACCGGCTTCCCGATCCGCAGCTGGGACAAGTGGCTCGACGAGAAGCAGACGCGCGTGTTCGTCCAGCCGGTCGCCGGCGGCGAGGCGCGGGACCTGCTGGCCGGCTCGGCACTGGTCAAGCTGCCGGGCTTCGCGCTGTCGGACGAGGGCGGCGTCTGGACGCCGGACGGCAAGGCACTGGTCTTCGCGGCCAGCCGCAACCGCGACCGCGCAGCCTGGTCGTTCACGAACTCGGACCTGTGGCAGGTCGGCGCCGACGGCGGCGAGCCGCGCCGGCTCACCGGCCCGGAGGCGGCCGATGCCGCCGACTCCTACGGCAGCCCGCGCTTCGGCGGCGACGGACGCACGCTGTTCGCGTCGCTGACGCCACGCAGCGATCGGGTCTACAACGCCACGCGCCTGGTCGCGCTGGAATGGCCCTCGCTGCGGGAGCGCGGGCGCATCGAGCTGCCGGACGGGCGTTCGGTCGCCGGCTTCGATCCCGCGCCGAACGGTCGCGAGATCTACCTCACGGCCGAGGATGCCGGCCAGGAAGCGCTCTATCGCGGCAGCGCCGGTGGCGGCGTCGCCAAGCAGATCGCCGTTCCCGAGCGCGGCCTGTACACCGGCGTGAGCGTCGGCGGCGCGCGCGCGCCGGTGATCCTGGCCACCTACGAAAGCGCCACCGAGCCGCCGGAGATCGTCCGTCTCGACCCGGGCGGCGCACCGGCGCGGCGCCTGACCGCGTTCGCGGCGGCCAAGGCGGCCGCGCTGGACCTGGCGCCGGCCGAGCATTTCTGGTTCGACAACGCGCGCGGCCAGCGCATCCATTCCATGCTGGTGCGGCCGCCGGGGTTCGATCCGGCGAAGAAGTATCCGCTGCTGGTGCTGATGCACGGCGGCCCGCACACGATGTGGCGCGACCAGTGGGTGCTGCGCTGGAACTACCACCTGCTCGGCGCGCAGGGCTACGTGGTGCTGCTGACCAACTACGTTGGCTCGACCGGCTTCGGCGAACGCTTCGCGCAGGCGATCCAGGGCGATCCGCTCAAGGGGCCGGCCGACGACATCAACGCCGCCGCCGACGAGGCGATCCGGCGCTATGCGTTCATCGACGGCGATCGCCAGTGCGCCGGCGGCGCCAGCTACGGCGGGCACCTGGCCAACTGGCTGCAGGGCACCACCACGCGCTATCGCTGCCTGGTCAGCCACGCCGGCCTGGTCAACCTCGAGTCGCAATGGGGCACCAGCGACATCGCCTACAGCCGCGAAGTCGGCAACGGCGGGCCGGTGTGGGAACAGGGACCGGTGTGGCGCGAGCAGAACCCGATCCGCCTGGCCGCGCAGTTCAAGACGCCGGTCCTGGTCACCTTCGGCGAGCGCGATTTCCGCGTGCCGCTCAACAACGGCCTGGAATACTGGGCGGCCTTGCAGCGCCAGCAGGTCGAGAGCCGGCTGATCGTCTTCCCGGACGAGAACCACTGGGTCCTCGGCGGCGAGAACAGCCGGTTCTTCTACAAGGAGGTCGCCGACTGGCTCAAGCGCTGGCTCGGGCCGGCCGAGGCGAAGGCGGCCGGGTCCGCCGCCGCGCCGGCCGCCTGACGCACGTCGCGCGCCGCCGTCACGGCGGCGCGCGACGGTGGACTCAGAGGAAGCGCGGGTTGGCGAGCTGGCCGAGGAAGTTGCCGACCACGCGCGGCTCCAGCGCGATCGTGAACAGGATGCCGTAGATCGCGCCGGACAAATGCGCACTGTGGTTGATGTTGTCGCCGCCGCGCTTGTTCATGTAGAACGTGTAGGCCAGGTACAGCACCGCATAGATGATCGCCGGCACCGGGATCACGTAGATGTAGATCGTCTGCCACGGCGCCAGCAGGATGAACGCGAACAGCACCGCCGAGACCGCGCCAGATGCGCCGAGGCTGCGGTACTGGCTGTCGTTCTTGTGGCGCATGAAGGTCGGGATGATCGAGACGACCAGGGCGCTGACGTAGAACAGCACGTAGCCGATCGGGCCGATGTACTGCGAATAGAACCGCTCCATCAGGCCGCCGAAGAAATACAGCGTGATCATGTTGAACAGCAGGTGCATGCCGTCGGCGTGGATCAGGCCGCAGGTGGCGAAGCGCCAGTACTCACGCCCGCGCGTGATCGCCGGTGGCCAGAAGATCAGCCGGTCGATCAACTGGCTGTTGTTGAACGCCATGAACGAGACGATGCAGGTAATGGCGATGATGACGAGATTGGCGGACATGCGGCGTTTCCGTCGAGCTGAAGAAGGGGAGTGGCGTCGCGGCGGGCCGCCGGCGGGCTACGTTGGGGGTAGGGCAGATGGAGCGTGTCCCGGCGATGGGCACGTGGCGCTAGGAGCCGTCCAGCAGCTCGATCGCCATGACGATGGCGTCTTCGCGGCCGCGGCGTGACGGATAGTAGTTGGGGCGCTTGCCGATCTCGTTGAAGCCCAGTGACAGGTACAGCGCGATGGCGCGCGCATTGGACGGCCGCACCTCCAGGAAGATGCGCTCGGCGCGGTGCCAGCGCGCCAGGTCGATCACCCGCCGCACCAGCCGCCGGCCGTAGCCGCGGCCTTGCCGTGCCGGTGCCACGCACACGTTGAGCACGTGCGCCTCGCCGGCGGCGACCGCGAGGATCGCATAGCCGATGATCGTCCCGTCCTCGACCAGCGAGCGGCAGTCGTAGCCGGCGCGCAGGCAGTCGCGGAAGATCCCCGGCGACCACGGGAACTCATAGGCCTGCTGCTCGATCGCGGCGACCGCCTCGACGTCCTGCTCGCGCATCGGCTGCAGGTCCGGCAGCGTCGGTTTCGGATGGGCGGACATCGGTTCAGTGCTTCGCCGCTGCGTCGCGCGCGGACAGCGTGCGTGCCAGCCGCTTCAGCTCGCCCCACAGCGCCCGCTTGGCGGCGGCGCCGCGCGCCAGGTCGGCGGGCTGCCCGGCGATGATCCATTCGCAGGCACCGAGCCTATCCGTCGGCAGGCCGGCGGCGACCCGGCGCGCAAGGTCCTCGCCGAGGACGACGAAGCCGGCTGCACTGCTGACGGCCGCGTCGTCCTCGACACCCGGTGCCCAGTCCAGGCGCAGCAGGCTCAGGCTGCGGCCGATATCGGCGAGCAGGGCGCCCGCGCCGCCGGTTCCGGCGTACAGCAGGACACGCGCCGCCGTGCCCGGGGCGCTGGCGGCGACGGCTGTCGCCGGTGCCGGGGCGGGCCCGGGGCCGGCCGGTGAAACGCGCGCAGGTGCCTCGGTCGCCGGCGCGGCCGCGTGCGCGGACCGCAGCACGTAGCGGTCGATGCCGAGCTCCGCCAGCCGCCGGCCGGCGTCAGCGCGCATCGGCCCAGCCATCGTGGCGTGCCGGACGGCGCCGGATCATGGTTCGGTACCACCACGCGCGGCGCGGCGGTCGCGCCGGTGCCGGATCAGGCCCCAGGCGGTCAGCACCAGGCCCGACAACACGTACAGCGCGGCGATCGTCAGCAGCACGCGCGGCGTGTCGATCGCCAGCGCGACCAGGATCAGCATCGCCAGCGGGATCCAGATGAACGGCACCTTGTCCGACAGCGGCCAGGCCTTGAAGCTGTAGTAGCGCACGTTGCTGATCATCAGCAGCCCGGCGCCGATCGCCAGGAACGGCGTGATGAAGCAGACGTCGTCGCCGGTCAGGTCGGTGCGCTCGATCGTCCAGACGAAGGCCATGCACAGCCCCGCCGCGGCCGGGCTGGCCAGCCCCTGGAAGTAGCGCTTGTCGATGACGTTGACCTGCGTGTTGAAGCGCGCCAGGCGCAGCGCCGCGCAGGCGGCATAGATGAAGGCCGCCGCCCAGCCGACCTTGCCCCAGAACGGCCCGAAGCCCTTCAGCGCCGACAGCGACCAGGTGTACATCACCAGGGCCGGCGCCAGGCCGAAGCTGACCAGGTCCGAGAGCGAGTCGTACTGGACGCCGAACTCGCTCTGCGTGCCGGTCAGGCGCGCGACGCGGCCGTCGAGGCCATCGAGCAGGGTGGCGACGAAGACCGCGATGGCGGCCTCGGTGTAGCGGGCGCCGATCGCCGCGACGATCGCGTAGAAGCCCGAGAACATCGCCGCGGTCGTGAACAGGTTGGGCAGCAGGTAGATGCCGCGTGACGGCTTCGGAGGGCTGGGGGTCTCGTCCATGCGTATCGTCGTGTCGTCGGCAGCGGCCAGTTTAGAGCGTGTCGTAGGACTTTGGGATACGTCGGCCCGCGCCGTGGACCGGCCGGGCACCCGTGGCGGGGCGGGCCGGCGCGCCGGACGGCCGGTCGCCGGAGCACCCGCTTTCCCGCGCTCCGGGCCGCCGGTTCCGCTGGCCCGGGGCGGTCGCTGCGATGCCGCAGCGCCGGTGTGGCCTGCCGCACGGCAGGTCGCGGGCAGCTGTGACACACTCGGGCGATCGCTGGAATGCCGGCCCCCTGCCGGCTGGAGTCGAACCATGAGGCGCCTCTTGCCCGTCGTGCTGTCCCTGCTCGCGCTCCCCCTGGTCGCCGGCGCCGCCGGCAACGGCGGCCGTGTCTACACCTGGAAGGACGCGCAGGGCGTCACCCATTTCTCCGATTCGCCGCCGCCGGCAGGCGTCAAGGCCGCCAAGCAGATCACCGTGCGTGGCGACACGCCGGTCACGGCCGATGCCGCCGCGCCGGCCGCGGCTGCGCCGACCGACGCCGCCACCGCTGCGGCCGATAGCGGGGCGAGCGCGCCGCTGACCGACAGTCCCGAAGCGCGCCAGCAGGTCTGCGCGCAGGCCCGCCGCAACGCCGAGCTGCTGGAAGGGCCGCAGCAGGTCAGCATGGACCTCAAGGGCGACGGCGCCAGCCAGACCCTGAGCGCCGAGCAGCGCCAGGAGCAGCTCGCCCAGGCACGCGAGCGCATCGCGTTCTACTGCCGCTGACGCCACGCCTGCGCGCAGGTCCGGCCGGCGCGTGCCGCTCCGGCGGCTGCGTGCGCAGTCCGGGTGGCGGCCCGTGCGGCGCTTCGCCGCCGGGCCCGTTCGCACAGCGCGGAGAACCTGCGGGCGCCTGCTAGAATCGCCGGTTCCGTCGATCCTGCGAAACCGGCCATGCGTCTTTCCCGATTCCACCTCGCCACCGTCAAGGAAGTCCCGGCCGATGCCGAGATCGCCAGCCACCGGCTGATGCTGCGCGCCGGCATGCTGCGCAAGCTGGCAGCCGGCATCTACACCTGGTCGCCGCTGGGCCTGCGCGTGCTGCGCAAGGTCGAGCAGGCCGTGCGCGAGGAGATGAACCGCGCCGGCGCGATCGAGCTGCTGATGCCCTCGATCCAGCCGCGCGAGCTGTGGGAGGAGACCGGCCGCTGGGAGAAGTTCGGCGGGCAGCTCCTGAAGCTGCGCGACCGCAAGGATGCCGAGTACTGCTACGGGCCGACCCACGAAGAGGTCGTCACCGATTTCGCGCGCAACGAACTGCGCAGCTACAAGCAGCTGCCGGTCAACTTCTACCAGATCCAGACCAAGTTCCGCGACGAGATCCGCCCGCGCTTCGGCGTCATGCGCGCGCGCGAGTTCCTGATGAAGGATGCCTACTCGTTCCATCTCGACCCGGCGAGCCTGGAGGCCGAGTACCGCAACATGTACGAGACCTATGGGCGCATCTTCACGCGCCTGGGGCTCCGGTTCCGCGCGGTCCAGGCCGATACCGGGGCGATCGGCGGCAATGCCAGCCACGAGTTCCAGGTGCTGGCCGATTCGGGCGAGGACGCGATCGCGTTCTCGACCGGCTCGGACTACGCGGCCAACATCGAGCTGGCCGAGGCGCTCGCGCCGGCCGGCACGCGTCCGGCGCCGGCGCACGTGCTGGAGCGCGTCGATACGCCGACGCAGAAGACGATCGATGAGATCTGCGCCTTCCTCGGCGTGGCGCCGGCCCAGTGCGTCAAGACGATCCTGGTGCGCGGTGTCGACGGCCTGGTCGCGCTGTGCGTGCGCGGTGACCACGAGATCAACGAGGTCAAGGCCGCCAAGCTCGCCGAGCTGCCGGGCGAGTCGGTGCTGGCCGACGAGGCCGAGATCCTCAAGGCGACCGGCGTGCGGCCGGGCTTCATCGGACCGGCCGGGCTGCCGGCCTCGATCCCGGTGATCGTCGACCGCTCCGCCGCGATCCTGGCCGACTTCGTCTGCGGCGGCAATGCCGACGGCAGCCACTACCGCGGGGCCAACTGGGAACGCGATGCGCGCATCACGCGCATCGCCGACCTGCGCAAGGTCGTCGAGGGCGATCCTTCGCCGGACGGGCAGGGCGAACTCGGCATTGCCCGCGGCATCGAGGTCGGGCACGTCTTCCAGCTCGGCCAGAAGTACGCCGAGGTGCTCGGTGCGACCGTGCTCGACGACCAGGGCAAGTCGCGCGTGCTGTGGATGGGCTGCTACGGCATCGGCGTCAGCCGCATCGTCGCCGCGGCGATCGAGCAGAACCACGACGAGGCCGGCATCGCCTGGCCCGAGGCGATGGCGCCGTGGCGCGTGGCGATCTGCCCGATCGGCGCGCACCAGAGCGAAGCCGTGCGCGAGGAGGCCGAGCGGCTCTATGCCGAGCTGGCGCAGGCCGGCATCGACGTGGTGCTCGACGATCGCGGCCTGCGGCCGGGTGCGATGTTCGCCGACATGGAACTGATCGGGATTCCGCACCGCATCGTGGTCAGCGATCGCGGCCTGGCGGCCGGCACCTACGAGTACCGGCGCCGCAGCGAAAGCGAGAACCGGTCGCTGACGCGCGAGGACATCGGGCGCCTGTTCGACTGAGCCGTTTCCGGTTGCGCGCCCCGGACGTCCGTCCGGGGCGGCGGTCGGTTCAGCCGGCGGGGCGCCGCCAGCGGCGCAGCCGGCCGAAGGCCTCGGCGATGCGGCCGGCCAGGGTGTAGCGGCGGCGCAGCATCGCCACTTCCTCGTGCTGCAGCGTTTCGATGCGGGCCTCCCAGCGGCGGCGGATCTCCTGCTGCTGCACCTTCGCCTTGAGGTGCAGCCGGATGTTGTCCGGCAGGTCCTCGCGCAACAGGCTGTTGGGCTCGCGCAGCAGGTAGCGGCCGATTTCCTCGAACAGGGCTTCGTCCACCTGGGCGGCCGGGACCACCCGTCCGACCGTCGTGAAATCGTCGTAGTTGGCGAAGCCGAGCTTGAGCTGCGCGCTCGCCGCGTCGATGCTCGCGGTCAGCCCGAGCGGGATGCGGCCCTTGGCCTTGAAGGTCGCGGCCACCACCTCGCCGCCCGGATCCTTCTCCGGCGCCAGCATGCCGCCGAGGCGATGGCGCTGGAACAGCGCGGCCACCGTCTTGATCTTGCCCGAGCCGCGCACGACCGCCGAAGGACACTCGGCGCTGGCGACCGTGGCGTGCGAGACCAGCTTGATCTCGCGGGCCTGGGTCTGCTTGCTGGTGCGCAGGTCGTAGTCGTGATCGAGGTAGGCGACCACGTCGCCGTAGCCGGGAATCGGATGGCGCAAGGCCACCCGCGGCGCGACGATCTTGAGGTTGGCCATGAAGCGCTGCAGATACGCCTGGAGCGCGTCCATCGCCGGCTCCAGCTGCATCCGGTAGATTTCATCGCGTTCGGCGCGACGCTGCGCCTCGTCCGCTTCGCCGCTCCGGCGTTTCTCGGCTTCCTGTTCAAGCGAATCGAGCAAGCCCACATCCGATCCCCAGCAAAGGACGGCGCCTCGCGCAACCGCCGCGATGCGTGTCCGGATTCCCCCGCGATGGCCGCTGGCGCGGCCGGCCCTGTGGCGACAGTAATACCAATGCGCACGCGAAAATGCCAGTGGGCGGACCGCCGGGCGCGCGGGCGGGCGCATTTGCGCCGGCGCCGCTGCCGGTATCGCTATTGCGATCGGGACGGGTGGTGGATATTGACATTTTTGAAACAGCCGGCCGGTACTTTCGGCACGGGTCTGCAGTTTTTAGCGGATTTGTTTTATTATGCCGCCGCTGTACCTGTAATTTCCCCGGAGTCACCTTTAAATGGCAATCGATATCAAGAATCTCAATCACAATCAGTTGAACGACCTGATCGGTCGCGCCCAGCAGCGCCAGGAAGAATTGGCCAAGGACAAGTTGAGCAAGCTGCGCGACAAAGTCGTCGCCCTGATCACCGCCGAAGGTTTCACGGTGGATGATGTTTTCGGGACCGGCCGCAAGGCTGCCCGCCGTGTCAGCAAGGTGAAGCCGAAGTACCGCAACCCGGCCGATCCGAGCCAGACCTGGACCGGCCGCGGCAAGCGCCCGCGCTGGTTCAATGCCGCGTTGAGCGCAGGCAAGAAGGAAAAGGACCTGTTGATCGCTTGATGCGGTCCACGGCAAGGATTTGCACCACGAGAACGCCGGCCGCAGGGCCGGCGTTTTTCTTTTCCGCGAGCGTATTTTTCCCGGAACGACGGCCCGGCCGGCGCGGCGTCAGTCGCGCATCAGCGTGGACTTGCCGAACAGGCTCTCGACCAGGTCCACGGTCAGCACCGCGGTGCGGTTGCGCACGTCGAATGCGGGATTGAGTTCGACGATGTCGAGCGAGCCCAGGCAGCGGCGGTCGGCGATCATCTCCATCGCCAGTTGCGCCTCGCGGTAGTTGGGGCCGCCGGGAATCGTCGTGCCGACACCGGGCGCGATTTCCGGATCGAGGAAGTCCACGTCGAAGCTGACGTGCAGGTGGGTGTCCTCGTCGATGCCCTCGAGCGCTTCCTCCATCGTCCGGCGCATGCCGATCTCGTCGATGTAGCGCATGTCGTAGATGTCGAGCCCGGCATCGCGCACCAGGCGTTTCTCGCCGGCGTCCACCGAGCGGATGCCGATCTGGCGGATGCGATCAGGCGTGATCGCCGGGGAGGAGCCGCCCAGTTCGGTCAGCTCGCGCGGGCCGTAGCCGCAGAGGCAGGCGACCGGCATGCCGTGCACGTTGCCGGAGGGCGTGATCGTGCTGGTGTTGAAGTCGGCATGCGCGTCGAACCACAGGACCACCAGCTTCCGGCCGCGCTCGCGGCAGTGTCCGGCGACGGCGGTGATCGAGCCCAGCGCCAGCGAATGATCGCCGCCGAGCAGGACCGGCAGGTGGCCGGCGCCCAGCTCCGCGCGCACGGCCGTCATCACGGCGCGGTTCCAGGCGGTGACTTCGGTCAGGTGCCGGTAGCCGTCCACGGGCGGCCGCCATGGATTGAGCGGGCCGGACAGGTTGCCGCGGTCGACGACGTCGATGCCGCGTTCGCGCAGCGCCTGGGCCAGGCCGGCCACGCGCAGGGCCTCGGGCCCCATCGAGGCGCCGCGATGGCCGGCGCCGATGTCGGTGGGGGCGCCGATCAGGGCGACCGGGGGAAATCGCTGGGGCATGGCGGCAGGGCCTGCAGACGGCAAGGGGGCGCAGGATAGCCGGCGCTCCACCGGCGTTCCAGGCCGTGCGCAGCATCGGCGGGCGCTGCCAAGCTGCCGTCACCGGACTGCGGTGCTGCGAGAACCCCGGCGTGGCGCGCTGTGCCGGACGGTGCCGCGTGCCCGGCCTCAGCTGGCCTGGCGTTGCGCCACGTACCGGTGGATCGTCGCGACCAGTGCCTCCACCGGCCCGCTCTTGAGCACGAACGCATCGCAGCCGGCGGCCAGCGCGGCCTGTTCCAGCGGCGCGGCGGGGTCGTTGGCGAGGCAGATGCGCGCAATGCGGGCGAAGCTCGATTCGCGCCCGAGCATGCCGGCGATCTCGGCGGCGGTCTCGCCGTGCAGCCAGTAGTCGAGCACGATCGCCTGGCAGGGCCAGGTCACCAGCATCTGCCACAGCGCTGCCGAATCGGCCACGTGCTGCACGACCAGTCCCTGCCGTTCCAGGTGCTCGCGCAATTCGCGCGCCTGCTCGACGCTGTCCAGGACCAGGATGACCCGCACCGGTGCCGGCGGGGCCGAGGTCTCCGCGGCGTTCGCCGGTGCCGGATGCTCCTGGGCGGCCAGCGCGTCGATCAGCGCCTGGATCGATGCGTGCAGGTCCCCGGTCGGTGCCGCCGTTAGGTCAGGCGGGCGGGCGGGCCGCGGCGCCTGCAGCAGGTGTTCCTCGACGCCGCGCGCCAGCGTGCCGATCGCCTCGAAGCCGTAGGCCGGTGCCGACCCGGCCAGGCGATGCACCAGGCGCTGCAGGTCGGCGCGTGCGCCTTCCTCGCCGCCGGTGTGCAGCACCTGCTGCCAGGCGCGCTCGATCTCGCTGCGCTTGCGCGGGAACGAGTCCGTGTAACGCTGGTGCAGCAGGTCGAACGCGGGCGGTTGGTCGGTCATAGGGATCGTGCGGCGGCGGGGTACCGGTTTCGCGCCATGGGCTCCTGTATAGCACCGGCCCGGAAGGCCCGATGGGCCGTTCACGATCTTTAACCGTTACAGGGTGGCAGTGTCGCAGGGACGGCGCACAATGCGCCCTCGTCCCGTTCGCGCCCTTCCGGCGCCCGTCCTTGGAGCCCAAGCAATGAACACGCGCGATGTCGACCTGATCGGCCAGGTCATGAGTCAGTTGGGGCCGTCCGACCTGGGCGCGATCGCGCAGCAGCTCGGCGTATCGGAAGACCGCGCCGGCACGGCGGTCGAGCAGGCGCTGCCGCTGCTGCTGGGCGGCCTGGCCCGCAACGCGGCCACCGACGACGGCGCCAGTGCGCTGTTCGGCGCGGTCAATCGCGATCACCAGGGGCTCGACCTGGGCAGCGTGCTCGGCAGCGTCCTGGGCGGCGGCGGCCAGGGTGGCGGCATCCTCGGCCACATCTTCGGGGGCCGCCAGCCGCAGGCGGCGCAGGGATTGGGCCAGGTCAGCGGATTGGGCACGCAGAATGCCGCCCAACTGCTCGCGATGCTGGCGCCGCTGGTGATGGCGGCACTCGGCCGGGCCACGCGCGACCAGCAGCTCGATGCCGGCGGTCTCGGCGGCCTGCTCGGCCAGCAGGCACCGCAGGCGGCCCGCCAGGGCGGCGCCGGCGACCTGGTCAGCGCCGTGCTCGATCGCAACGGCGACGGCGAGGTCGACCTGGGCGAGCTGCTGCAGGCCGGAAGCGGCCTGCTCGGCGCCTTCGGCCGGCGCTGAAACGCCGGCACGGTGCAGCGCGGTCCGCACGCTGATCCGCGGACCGCGCCTCAGCTGCCGCGCGGCGACGTGCGGAAGTACGCCTCGGCCAGCGCGCCGTGCAGCTGCACCAGGCCGATCTGGATGCGGTCCATCGCCGCCTTGGGGCCCTGTTCGGCGAGCGCGGCGGTGTCGGCCGTGCGGACGATGCCCTGCACGCCGGCCAGGGCGCGCGACACCGCCGCCTTGCCCGGGATCCGCTTGAGCGTGCTCTCCACCCGGTCCAGGCAATAGGTGACGCTGCGCGGGAACTCGGCATCCTGCAGCAGGAAGCGCAGTGCCAGCGCCGGTGTCACGCGCTGGCGCACCTGCCGCCGGTACATCTGGTAGGCCTCCAGCGAACGCAGCACGCTGATCCACTGCACCGCGCGGAACGAGGCCAGGTCGTCCGCCACGCGCGGCCGGATCAATCCGGAGCCGCCGGCGTCGATGATGCGCGTGGTCATGTCGGCCTGCTCCAGCGCCGTGCCCAGCCGCAGGAACTGGAACCCGGTGTCGCGGCTGACATTGGCGGTCAGCATGCCCGACACGGCCAGGCAGCCGTCGACGATGCGGCTCAGCAGCTCCTGCCGGTAGCGGCGGCCGAGCGTGCGTTCGCCGCTGTCGCCCAGCCACAGGTACAGCGCATTGACGCGTTCCCAGCTTTCGGCCGGCAGCGTGTCGCGGATCGAGCGCAGCGCCTCGCGCGCGGCCCGCAGCGAACTCAGCAGCGAGCACGGACTGCGCGGATCGATCAGCAGGAAGCGCACGACGTCGGCCTCGGCCGCATCCTCGCCGCCCTGCGGGTGCGACGCGCGGAACGCCGCCTGCACGCCGAGCGTGTCCAGCAGCGGCTGCCAGGCGAAGCGCACGTTGCGCGGCAGGTCCAGCTGCAGCTGGCTGTTGACGTTGACCAGGCGCGCCGTGTTCTCGGCGCGGCGCAGGTAGCGCGTGAACCAGTAGAGGTTGTCCGCCACGCGCGACAGCATCAGGCGCTCTCCTCCAGATCCACGATCCAGGTGTCCTTGGCACCGCCGCCCTGCGAGCTGTTGACGACCAGCGAGCCCTTCTTCATCGCCACGCGCGTGAGGCCGCCGGTGGTCACGTAGATGTCGCTGCGCGACAGCACGAACGGGCGCAGGTCCAGGTGCCGCGGCTGCGGGCCGGTATCGGTCACCACCGGCGCCGTCGAGAGCGCCAGCGTCGGCTGGGCGATGTAGTTGCGCGGGCGGGCGGCGATCAGCTTCGCGAACTGCTCGCGCTGGCGCTTGGTCGAGCGTGGCCCGACCAGCATGCCGTAGCCGCCCGACTCGTTGGCCGGCTTGACCACCAGCTCGGCCAGGTGCTCGAGCACGTACTTGCGCTGGCGCGCGTCGTCGCACAGGTAGGTGGGCACGTTCGGCAGGATCGGCTCCTGGTCCAGGTAGTACCGGATCATCTTCGGCACGTAGGCGTACACGACCTTGTCGTCGGCCACGCCGGCGCCGGGCGCGTTGGCCAGCGCCACCTTGCCGGCGCGCCAGGCGCGCATCAGGCCCGGCACGCCGAGCACCGAGTCCTTGATGAAGCATTCCGGATCGATGTAGAGGTCGTCCACGCGCCGGTAGATCACGTCCACGCGGCGCGGGCCGTAGACCGTGCGCATGTAGCAGACGTCGTCGTCGCCGACGTGGAGGTCGCCGCCTTCCACCAGCTCCACGCCCATGCTCTGCGCGAGGTAGCAGTGCTCGAAGTACGCGCTGTTGTAGATGCCCGGCGTCAGCAGGGCGATCACCGGCTGCTCGCCCGGCCGCGGCGACAACGCCGCCAGCGTGTCGTAGAGCTGGGCCGGGTAGTCGTCCACCGGCAGGATCGCCGTGGTCTCGAACAGTTCCGGGAACACGCGCTTGGCGACCAGCCGGTTCTCCAGCAGGTAGGACACGCCGCTCGGGATGCGCAGGTTGTCCTCCAGTACGTACAGCGTGCCGTCGCCGTCGCGGACCAGGTCCGAGCCGCAGATGTGCGCCCAGATGCCGAGCGGCGGGCGGATGCCGACGCACTGCGCGCGGAAGTTGACCGATTCCTTGAGGATCGCGCGCGGCACGACCTTGTCGCGCAGGATCTTCTGCTCGCCGTAGAGGTCGTCGATGAACAGGTTCAGCGCCTGCACGCGCTGGCGCAGGCCGGCCTCGGTGCGCGCCCATTCGGTGCGCGGGATCACGCGTGGGATCACGTCGAACGGCAGCGTGCGGTCCACATTGCGGCCTTCGGAGTAGACCGTGAAGGTCACGCCCATCTCGCGCGCGGCCAGGTCCGCCGCCAGCTGGCGCTCGGCCAGGTCCTTGCGCGACAGTCCGGTGATGTACTCGATCAGGCGCCGTGCGGCGGGGCGCGGCCGGCCGTCCGCGTGGATCAGTTCGTCGTAGGTGGGCGGCTTGTACCGGCTCCAATCCATGCACGCGTCCTCGATCGAGTGTCCGCCCGCGATGGGCGGCCTACCTGCCATCCCGGGGGATGAGGATATTGCGACGCATCATGCACGGCCGCCGCGATGCCGTCGAGACGGCGCCGGCGCCTGCCCGCGGTTACACGGCCGCCAGCGGCAGGGTTTCCAGGTCCCAGCGTGGATGCACCGCGATCGCCGGCGGTTCGAGCTGGCCGGCCGCCAGGCGCAGGGCGCCGGCCAGGGCGATCATCGCGCCGTTGTCGGTGCAGAACGCCGGCCGCGGGAAGTAGACGGCGAAGCCCTCCTGCGCGGCCGCCTCGGCCAACTGGGCGCGCAGTCGCCGGTTGGCGCCGACACCGCCGGCGATCACCAGCCGGCGCACGCCGGTGGCCGCCAGCGCGCGCCGGCACTTGATCGCCAGCGTGTCGACCACGGCCTCCTCGAAGCCGCGTGCGAGATCGGCCCGGGCCTGGTCGTCGCCGGCGCTGGCCTGCCAGGCCAGCAGCGCCTGGGTCTTGAGGCCGGAGAAGCTGAAGTCCAGGCCGGGCCGGTCGGTCATCGGCCGGGCGAAGCGGAACCGGCCGGCGGTGCCTGTCTCCGCCAGCCGCGCCAGCGCCGGGCCGCCGGGGTAGGGCAGGCCCATCAGCTTGGCAGTCTTGTCGAAGGCTTCGCCGGCGGCGTCGTCCAGCGTGTCGCCGAGCAGGCGGTAGCGGCCGATCGCGGTCACCTCGATCAGCATCGAGTGCCCGCCCGAGACCAGCAGGGCCACGTACGGCGGCTCGGGCGGATCGGCTTCCAGCATCGGGGCCAGCAGGTGGCCCTCCATGTGGTGGACGCCGATCGCCGGCCGCTCCAGCGCCCAGGCCAGCGATCGCGCTGCGGCGGCGCCGACCAGCAGCGCGCCCGCCAGGCCCGGGCCGGCGGTGTAGGCGACCCCGGCCAGGTTGGCCAGGCCCAGGCCGGCGTCGGCCAGCGTCTGCCGCACCAGCGGCAGCAGCTTGCGGACGTGGTCGCGCGAGGCCAGCTCCGGCACCACGCCGCCGTAGTCGGCATGCAGGCGGATCTGGCTGTAGAGCCGGTGCGCCAGCAGGCCGCGGTCGCGGTCGTACAGCGCCACCCCGGTCTCGTCGCAGGAGGTCTCGATGCCCAGCACCGGGCCCGCCAGCAGGGCCGTGGGGGAGGGCTTTGCAATGGTCTTGTCGGTCACGGTAGAATGCACGGCTCGCCCGCCAGCCCGGGCAGATCAGTTTACAGCGGAGTTCATCGATGCCCAGCGTCAAAGTTCGTGAGAACGAGCCATTTGAGTTCGCCCTGCGCCGATTCAAGCGCACCTGTGAGAAGGCCGGCATCCTGGCCGAAGTGCGCAAGCGCGAGTTCTACGAAAAGCCGACCCAGGAGCGCAAGCGCAAGCGCGCCGCCGCGGTCAAGCGTCACCTGCGTCGCGTCTCGCGCGACGTGACCAAGCGCCAGCGCCTGTACTGATTGCCCTCGGCGGACGCCCGCGTCCGCCGAAAGCGAAGCCGGGCTGTCGATCGGCCGATGTTGCTCAGCAACGTCGGCCGTTTGCGTTTCCACTGATCCAGCCCGTGTCCCGCCCGTGATCCAACCGCCGTGCGGGCGGTTTTCCCGCCCGGAGCCGAGGAGCCCAGCATGTCACTCAAAGACCAGATCACCGCCGACATGAAGGCCGCCATGAAGGGCGGCGACAAGGAGCGCCTGGGCGTCATCCGTCTGATCCAGGCCGCGATCAAGCAGCGCGAGGTCGACGAGCGCATCGTGCTCGACGATACCCAGGTGCTGGCCGTGCTGGAGAAGATGCTCAAGCAGCGGCGCGACTCGATCACGCAGTTCGAGGCGGCCGCCCGCACCGACCTGGCCGACAAGGAAAAGGCCGAGGTCACGGTGATCCAGGGCTACCTGCCCGCCGCGCTCGACGCGGCCGAGCTGGCGGCCATCATCGACGCCGCTGTCGCCGAGTCGGGCGCCGCCAGCGCCCGCGACATGGGCAAGGTGGTGGCCCTGGTCAAGCCGCGTGTCGCCGGACGCGCCGACATGGGCCAGGTCTCCGGCCTGATCAAGGCGCGGCTCGGCGGCTGACGCGCGCACCGCGGCGGGCGTCCGCCGTGCCACTTGCGGGTCCGCGCCGCATCCCCATGTCGGTCGGCTCGTCAGCGAGGAACTCCCATGTCCGGACCCAGCACCGTCAAGGACGAACCGATCCGCGGCCGCGACCAGCTGGTCGAGTTCATCGCTTCCGGCGGCAAGCCCGAGGCGGATTGGCGGATCGGCACCGAGCATGAGAAGTTCGGCTTTCGCCTCGACGACCTGCGCCCGCCGACCTGGGACGGGCCGCGCGGCATCGGCGCCCTGCTGGAAGGGTTGACCCGCTTCGGCTGGGCGCGCGTCGAGGAGGACGGCAAGCTGATCGCGCTGACGCGCGACGCCGCCTCGGTGACGCTGGAACCGGCCGGCCAGCTGGAGCTGTCCGGCGCGCCGCTCGCCTCGATCCACGAAACCTGCAGCGAGGTCACCGGCCACCTCGGCGAGGTCAAGGCCGTTGCCGACACGCTCGGACTCGGCTTCCTCGGCATGGGCTTCCAGCCCAAGTGGGCGCGCGCGGACATGCCGTGGATGCCCAAGGGCCGCTACGCGATCATGCGCCGCTACATGCCGCAGGTCGGCAACCTCGGCCTGGACATGATGACGCGCACCTGCACGGTGCAGGTCAATCTCGACTTCGCCGACGAAGCGGACATGGTCAAGAAGTTCCGCGCCTCGCTGGCGCTGCAGCCGGTGGCGACCGCGCTGTTCGCCGACTCGCCGTTCACCGAGGGCAAGCCCAACGGCTACCTCAGCTACCGCTCGCACAGCTGGACCGACACCGATCCGGACCGGACCGGCATGCTCGACTTTGTCTTCGAGGACGGCTTCGGCTACGAGCGCTACGTGGACTACCTGCTCGACGTGCCGATGTACTTCAGCTACCGCGACGGCCGCTACGTGGACCTCGCCGGCCGCTCGTTCCGGCGCTTCATGGACGGGGCGCTCGACGAGCTGCCCGGCGCCACGCCCACGCTGAAGGACTTCGCCGACCACCTGACCACCGCCTTCCCCGAGGTGCGGCTCAAGAAGTACCTGGAGATGCGCGGTGCCGACGGCGGGCCGTGGAGCCGGCTGTGCGCGCTGCCGGCGTTCTGGGTGGGCCTGCTCTACGACGGCGAGGCGCTCGATGCGGCCTGGGACCTGGTCAAGGACTTCACGCCGGCCGAGCGCCACGCCCTGCGCGACGGCGTGCCGGCGCAGGCGCTGAAGCTGCCGTTCCGCGGCGGCACCCTGCGCGACCTCGCCGCCGAGGCGCTGAAGATCTCCGCCCACGGCCTGCGCAAGCGCGCACGCCGCAACGCCAACGGCGCGGACGAATCGATCTTCCTCGATCCGCTCGTCGAGATCGTCGAGGCCAACCAGACGCCGGCCGAACGCAAGCTCGAGCTGTTCCACGGGCCGTGGAACGGCAGCGTCGATCCGCTGTTCGGGCAATTCGCCTACTGAATCCCGGCCGCCTGCCGCGGCGGGCGGTCGCGGCGAAACCCGGTTCCGCGGGTGCTCAGCGCGCGGGCGGCGGTGTCAGCCGGAAGTCGCCGATCGACCCGTCCGGGTCGCAGACCACGTCGGCGGTCACCGTCGTCTTCTCGAACATTAGCGGTACGAACACCTCGCTGTGGCCGTTGACCACGCCACCATGCAGCCGGCCGATCACGCGCAGTGCGCCGTGGGCGGCGCCGGTTTCGGTCCAGAGCGTCTCGAGCGCCGCCGGCGGCAGCCGCCCGGCCAGTGCCGCCGAGAATGCCGTGCCGGCGCCGGCATAGTCGGCGCGGGACAGCGCGTCGAGCAGCGCGCTCGCGCGTTGCTCGCAGCGGGCCGTGGCGGTGAGTGGCGCGGCCTGGGCCAGGCCGCAGCACAGCGCGAGCACGGCCGCGCCGGCGATGCGTCTTGCCATCGGAGTCTCCTCGGCCGCGGCCGGATGCGGGAATCGGCCGGGCGGCGCCTCGCCGCCCGGCCGTTGCAGCTTACTTCAGGCCGCGGTGCTCGAGCAGCGGCTCGACGCTGGGATCCTTGCCGCGGAACGCGCGGTAGAGCGTGGCCAGCTCCACCGTGTTGCCGCGCGAGAGGATCTTGTCGCGGAAGACCTGGCCGTTCTCGCGCGTCATGCCGCCGTTCTCGCGGAACCACTGGAACGCGTCGTGATCGAGCACCTCGGACCAGAAGTAGGCGTAGTAGCCGGCCGAGTAGCCGCCGCCCCAGATGTGCGCGAAGTAGGAGCTGCGGTAGCGCGGCGGCACTTCCGGCAGGTCCACGCCGTAGCGCTTGAGCGCGTCGGCCTCGAAGGCCTGCACGTCCTGCTTGCCGGCGTCGGCCGGCAGGCTGTGCCAGGCCTGGTCGAGCAGGGCGGCTGCCAGGTACTCGGTGGTCGCGTAGCCCTGGTTGAACGTGCGCGTCTTGCGGATCTTCTCGACCAGTTCGGCCGGCATCGCCTCGCCGGTCTGGTGGTGGCGCGCGTAGTTGGCGAACACCACCGGGTCGTTGGCCCAGTGCTCGTTGAACTGCGACGGGAACTCGACGAAGTCGCGCGCGACGTTGGTGCCGGCCAGCGACGGGTACCTGGTCGCCGAGAACATGCCGTGCAGCGCGTGGCCGAACTCGTGGAAGGTCGTGGTCACCTCGTCGAACGACAGCAGGGCCGGCTGGCCCGGCGCCGGCTTGGTGTAGTTGCAGACGTTGTAGACCACCGGGATCGTCCCGGTCAGGCCGTTCTGCTCGACGAAGTTGCCCATCCAGGCGCCGCCGCGCTTGCTGTCGCGCTTGAAGTAGTCGGCGTAGAACAGCGCCAGCTGCTTGCCGTCGGCGTCGAACACGTCGAACACGCGCACGTCCGGGTGGTAGACCGGGATGTCCTTGCGCTCCTTGAACGTGAGGCCGTAGAGCTTGTTGGCGGCGAAGAACACGCCGTCGTTGAGCACGCGGTCCAGCTCGAAGTACGGCCGGACCTGGCTCTCGTCCAGGTCGAACTCGGCCTTGCGCACCTGTTCGGCGTACAGGTCCCAGTCCCAGGCGGCCAGCTTGAAGCCGCCCTTCTGCGCATCGATCAACTGCTGCATCTTGGCCGCCTCGCCGCGCGCCTTGGCGGTGGCGGCCGGGACGGTGTCGGTCAGCAGCTTGATCGCCGCCTCCGGCGTCTTGGCCATCTGGTCGGACAGGCTGTAGGCGGCGTAGTTGGGGAAGCCCAGCAGCTTGGCGCGCTGCGCGCGCAGCTCGGCCTGGCGCTGGATCGTGGCCTGCGTGTCGTTGGCGTCACCGTGCTCGGCGCGCGTCATCGAGGCGCGCAGCAGTTCCTCGCGCAGGCCCCGGTCCTTCAGCGAGGCCAGCGCCGGCTGCTGCGTGGTGTTCTGCAGCGGGATCACCCACTTGCCGTCCAGCTTGCGGCCCTTGGCCGCTTCCGCCGCCGCGACGACGCCGGCCTCGTCGTAGCCGTCCAGCCGCGCGCGATCGTCGACGGTGACCGCCGCCGCGTTGGTCGCCGCCAGCAGCTTGCTGGCGAAGCTCGTCGACAGCGAGGACTCTTCCTTGTTGATCTCGCGCAGCGTCGCCTTGTCGGCATCGCCGAGCAGCGCACCGGCGCGGACGAAGCGGCGGTGGTACTCCTCCGCCAGCGTCTTCTGCTCGGCATCCAGGCCGGCCGTGTCACGCGCGTCGTAGACCGCCTTGACGCGGGCGAACAGCTTCGGGTCGAGGTAGATCTCGTCGGCGTGCGCGGCCATCTTCGGCGCCAGCGCCTCCTCGGTCTTCTGCAGCGTCTCGTTGGTGTTGGCCGAGGTCAGCGCCGAGAACACCGTGCTCGCGCGCGTCAGCAGCGTGCCGCTGCGCTCCAGCGCCTCGATCGTGTTGGCGAAGGTCGCCGGCTCGCCGTTGTCGGCGATCGCGCGCACCTCGGCCAGGTGCTGCTTCATGCCTTCCTCGATCGCCGGCTGGTAGTCGGTGTCCTTGAGCGTGTCGAACGGCGGCGCCTGGAACGGCAGCGTGCTGGCGACCAGCAGCGGATTGGCGGTAGCGGCGGGCGTCACGGGCGCTTGGGCCTCCTTGGACGGGGCGGGCGGGGCCTGTGTGCCCGAACCGGAGCATCCGGCGAGCACGAGGGTGATGGCGGCGGCAAGCACGGTCGATCGGTACATCGGTGGCAGGTCCTCGACAGGAAACGGGAAGGGCGCTGCGGCAGCGGCGCGCAACCGGACGAGGATACCAGCCGCGCGCCGGCGGCCATGTGCCATTGGCTGGCGGCCGCGGTGCGGCGGCTTTGATGCCGCAGTGCAACAAGGTAGGCTTGGGCCGATGAACGCCATCGCCCGCAACGCCGCCGACAGCCTCCGCTCGATCGACCTGCCCGAAACCGACCAGCCCCTGCGCGACGACGTCAACCGCGTCGGCTCCCTGGTCGGTGAGATCATCGCCGAGCAGGAAGGCCCCGCCTTCCTCGACGAGGTCGAGCGCATCCGCATCGCGGCCATCGCCCGCCGCGAGACCGGTGCCGCCGCCGCCGATCTGCAGCACGAGCTGGCCGATGCCGGCGTGGCCCATGCCACCGCGCTGGTGCGCGCGTTCTCGACCTACTTCCAGGCCGTCAACGTTGCCGAGCGCGTCCACCGCATCCGCCGCCGCCGCGCCTACGAGATGACCGACGCGCAGCCGCAGCCCGGCGGCCTGCGCCACGTGCTGCGCGGCCTGAAGGCGGCCGGTGTCGGTGCCGGCGAGCTGGCCGGCTGCCTCGCGCGGCTGCGCGTGGAACCGGTGCTGACCGCCCATCCGACCGAGGCCGTGCGCCGCGCCCTGCTGGAGAAGGAGCACGAGCTGGTCCGTGCCCTGATCGCCGACATCGACGGCAATCGCACGCCGGTCGAGCGGCGCGCCGACCTCGAGCGCATGCGTCTGTCGCTGACCGCCGCTTGGCAGACCGCCGAGCTGGCCCTGGAAAAACCCACCGTCGCCGACGAGCTCGAACACGTCGGCTTCTACCTGACCGACGTGCTGTACCGCGTCGTGCCGGTGTTCTACGAAGTGCTGGCCGACGCGCTCGGCGAGTTCGGTCCGGAGGCCGCCGCCACCGTGTTGCCGGCCGTGCTCGGCTTCGGCACCTGGGTCGGCGGCGACATGGACGGCAATCCCAACGTCGGCGCCGAGACCATCGCCGCCACGCTGGCCAGCCAGCGCAGCCAGGTGCTGGTCCTGTACCGGCGCGAGGTGCTCGCCCTGTCCAGCCTGTTGAGCCAGTCGCTGTCGCGCGTGCCGTGCTCGGCCGACGTGCTGGCGCGCATCGACGTCTACCGCGCCCTGCTGCCCAAGGCCGCCGCGCGGCTGAAGTCGCGCCAGCAGGACATGCCGTACCGGCAGCTGCTGCAGCTGGTGGCCGAGCGCCTGGTCGAGTCCGAGCGCGGCCGCGAAGGCGGCTACCCGGACGCGGCCACCTTCGTCGCCGACATCGCCCTGGTCGCCGACAGCCTGCACGCGCACCGCGGCGAGCACGCCGGCGGATTCGCGGTGCGGCGGCTGCTGCGCCGCGCGCAGACCTTCGGTTTCCACCTGGCCACGCTCGACCTGCGCCAGGACTCGGCCGTGCACGATGCGGCGCTCGCCGCCCTGCTCGGCGATGCCGACTGGACCACGCGCGAGGCCGGCGGGCGCGTCGAGCGCCTGGGCGCCGTCCTCGACGATCCGGCCGGTGTCGCCGCCAGCGCCGACGAGACCGCCCGGCGCACGCTGGCCGTGTTCCGCACGGTGGCCGAGCTGCGTCCGCGCTACGGCGCGCGCGCGTTCGGCCCCTACATCGTCAGCATGAGCCGCAGCGCCGCCGATGCGCTGGCCGTGCTGGCATTGGCACGCATCGCCGGCTGCCTGGACGAGGCCGGCGAGGTGCCGCTGGACGTCGCGCCGCTGTTCGAGACCGTCGCCGACCTCGACGCCGCCGAGGACGTCGTGCGCGCGCTGTTCGCCGATCCGCGCTATCGCCGTCACCTCGCCGCGCGCGGCGACCGCCAGGTCGTCATGCTCGGCTATTCGGACAGCGCCAAGGACGCCGGCCTCGCCGCCTCGCGCTGGGCGCTGCAGCAGACGCAGATCGCGCTGACCCGGCTCGCCCGCGAGGCCGGCATCCACATCGTGTTCTTCCACGGCCGCGGCGGCTCGGCCAGCCGCGGCGGCGGCAAGACCGAGCGCGCCGTGATCGCCTCCCCGCGCGGCTCGGTCGACGGCCACCTGCGGCTGACCGAGCAGGGCGAGGTGATCCACCGCAAGTACGGCATCCGCGCGCTGGCACTGCGCAACCTGGAGCAGATGACCGGCGCCGTGCTGCGCGCCACGCTGCGCCCGCGCCCGCCCGAGCCGCGCGAGCCGGCCTGGCGGGCCATGGCCGCCCAGGTCGCCGCCGAGGCGCGCCGCGTCTACCGCGGCCTGGTCCACGAGGATCCGCGCTTCCCCGACTATTTCCGCGCGGCCACGCCGATCGACGTGATCGAGCGCCTGCGCATCGGCTCGCGGCCGTCCCGGCGCGGCGGCAGCGGCGGCATCGAGCGCCTGCGCGCCATCCCGTGGGTGTTCGCCTGGGCGCAGAACCGCGCCGGTCTCACCGGCTGGTACGGCGTCGGCAGCGGCCTGGCGCAGGTCATCGCCGTGTCCGGCCGCGATGCCGTCATCGAGATGACGCGCGACTGGCCGTTCTTCGCGCAGCTCGTCGACGACGTGGAGATGGTGCTGGCCAAGTCGGACCTGGCGATCTTCGAGTGCTACTCGCGCCTGGCCGGTGACCTGCACGCCCCGTACTACGCGCGCATCGCCGAGGAGTTCGACCGCACGCGCAACGCGATCCTCGACCTCAAGGGCGAGACCGAGCTGCTCTCCGGCGACCTGCGCCTGCGCCAGTCGATCCGCCTGCGCAATCCCTACGTCGACCCGATCAGCCTGCTGCAGGTGGACCTGCTCGCGCGCTGGCGCGCCGCCGGCTGCGAGGACGACGACCTGCTGCATGCGCTGATCGCGACCGTCAACGGGATCTCGGCGGGTATCCAGAACACCGGTTGACGCGGGACGCCCTGGCGTTTCACCGTTCGCCGGTGATGCGCGCGCTGCGCGGCGGGGCGCCGCATTGGGGGCTCGGCGTCGGCCCGGTGCGCGAGTGCGGGCTATTGCGCGGACCGGCGGCCTGCTGTCCTAATGTGCCTCGCTCATCCCGATGCCACAGGTGGATTCATGTCGGTTTCTTTGCGCATAGCCGCGGCTCTGGCGGCCTGTCTCTTCAGTACTGTCTCTCTCGCCGATACGACGATCGAGGCGGTCGGTACCTGCCTGACCGACAGCACGACGGGCAAGGATCGCAAGGACCTCATCAAGTGGATTTTCGTGGCCGTGTCCAAGCATCCGGAGCTCAGCGAGCTCTCGTCGGTCACGCCGGAGGTCGAGGAGACCGTCAATCGCCGGCTCGGCGAGCTCTTCACGCGCCTGGTCGCCCAGGATTGCCCGACCGAGATCGCGGCCATGGTGAAGACACACGGCCCCAGCTCGCTGTCACAGCCGTTCGAGGTGCTCGGCAAGGTGGCGATGCAGGAACTCATGACGCATCCGAACGTCGCCGCCAGCCTGGCGGCGCTCGATCGCTATGTCGATCAATCGCGACTGGAGCCCGTGCTTCAGGGCAAGTGATGGACGTGCTCGTGTCCTGCGCGGATCCGGCGACCGGTGAATGGGCGCTCGTCGGCACGCTGAGCTTCCCCGCGCTGACGCATGCCTGGCTGCACGAAGGACGTGCGCCGACGCCCGAAGAATCCCTGCCCAAGCGTGCGATCACGCTGCCGACCGGCGAGGCGATCGAGATCGGGCTGGTCCATGATGCGGCCACAGGTCAGACCAACCTGTTCGTCTTCGAGGCGGCCCAGCAGACGCTGCTGCTCATGGCCAGCGGCTTCCAGTGCGCGATCTTCCAGACCCGTCAGGGGCAGGTGCTCCAGGTGGCGTCCGGGTAGGGCACGGGCATGGGCCCGCCACGAGGACCGGTGCGGCCCGTCAGGGAAGACCTGGAAGTGCGCCGGCGAGCGCTGAATGAACTCGAGCACGGGAGCGCGGAACCCACCCTGTCACGCAACGTCCTTTTCATCTGCACGCAGAACCGTCTGCGCAGCCCGACTGCAGAGCAGGTGTTCGCGGACTGGCCCGGCATCGAGACGCAGTCGGCGGGCCTTGGCAACGATGCGGGCAATCCGGTCTCACCGGAGCTTCTGGCGTGGTCGGATCTGATCTTTGTCATGGAAAAGGTCCACCGGGACAAGCTGTCGAAGAAATTCCGCTCGCATCTAAAAGGGCGGCGTGTCATTTGCCTGGATATCCCGGATGAGTACGACTACATGGATCCCGTGCTCGTCCAGTTGCTTCACGAGAAGGTCGTCCGGTTCCTGCCGGCGCGCTAGGGCGTGTCATCAATCCCCCGGCAGGTCGCGTTGGCCCTGGAAAGTCGTCAGGGGGTGGTGTGTGGCGCCGCGCCTGACTGGCCGTCAGGTCAAGCCGCGCAACGCACGCTGGCGGC